>Ga0308172_1000067_pt1 | contig 228232 bp, 218 predicted proteins | sample PhyGR2_FD_202134 | JGI IMG/M metagenome (GOLD analysis project Ga0308172, IMG submission 202134) | Phyllosphere microbial communities from UC Gill Tract Community Farm, Albany, California, United States - DLSLSG.R2 | ecosystem: Host-associated > Plants > Phyllosphere > Unclassified | place... | reverse complement strand
AGGAAAGGTTGCCCTCGTCGCTGTCATGCGCAAAATGATCGTCATTCTCAACGCAAGAATGCGAGATCATCTGGCAACGGTGATTGACTGACAACACCGTTGCTTTTTTGTTTGGGTTGGACACTCCGCTTGTTTTTTTGGCGGGTGCCAGTGGTCGATCCACGCGCTCTGCCGTCATCCTCGGGCTTGACCCGAGGATCTATGGTTCCCAATGACGTCAATGGTTTATGGATCCTCGGGTCAAGCCCGAGGATGACGGAGGAGAGGGGCTTGAGCCTCGACTTAACCATAGACACCATCAGACTTGAGTTTGTCTCCGCCGCTACATCGTACGACTTCACTCCTTCATGAGGTACGTACATCATTTTCTGATTTACGTACCTCAGAAACTCCTCTATGACGGTGCGCGGGAGGAAGCATGAAGCCGACAGTTCACGATATTGCGTCAAAGGCAGGGGTCAGTCTCGCCACCGTCGACCGGGTGATCAACCTGCGTCCGGGCGTGCATCAGCTGACCCGCGCCAAGGTGGAGGCGGCGATTTCCGAGCTTGGCTATGTGCGCGATATCGCAGCCGCCAACCTCGCCAAGGGGCGCAGCTATGCGCTGGTCTTCATTCTTCCCAACAACGACAATTCCTTCATGGCGGGGCTTCGCAACGAGGTGAGGTGTGCGGCCTCGCGCTCCTATGTGGAGCGCACCTCGATCCGCATCATCGAGGTACCGCCCTTCGATGCGGCGGCACTCACCCAGGCGCTGGATGTGGCCCGGCTGGAAAAGCCTTCGGGCGTCGCCTTTGTCGCGATCGATTCCGAGGACGTGGTCGAGGCGACGGATCGTTTGGCTGACAGCGGTATTGCCGTCGTGACGTTGGTGTCGGATCTGACGGGCTCCAAGCGCGACCATTTCGCCGGTGTCGACAATGCCGCGGCAGGCCGCACGGCGGCAAGCCTGATGGGTCGCTTCCTGCCAAGAGAGACGGCAGAGATCGCGGTTCTGGCGGGCTCCATGCTGGTGAAGGATCACCGCGAGCGTCTGACCGGCTTCGAAGGTGTGATCGAGGCGGAGTTTCCGCATCTTTCCATCCGTCCGGTTCTGGAGGGGCGCGACGATGCCGAAAGGGTGGACGCGCTGGTCGCAGACACTCTGCGCGACAATCCGAGGCTTGCCGGGCTCTATAGCCTCGGTGCCGGCAATCGTGGTCTGATCCGGGCGCTGAAGGCCCATGATGGCTTCCGGCCGTGCGTCATTGCCCATGAGCTGAACGACACGACCGCGGCAGCACTTCGCGACGGCGTGCTGGATGCCGTGCTGAACCAGGATGCCGGCCACGAGGTGCGCAGCGCGATCCGCGTGCTGAAAGCCCGCGCCGATGGGCTTACCGTCATCGAGGCGCAGGAGCGTATCCGTATCGACATATTCCTGAGGGACAATCTCCCTTGAGCACTCTTTGTTTGAACCCGTTTCGGGCGCGGCCCGGCTTCAACTGTGCCAGCCCCATCACATCCCATCTTGGAGGACGATATGTATCTCGGTCTTGATCTTGGAACATCCGGCGTCAAGGCGCTGCTGATCGATGGCGATCAGACGGTCATCGGTTCGGCCAATGGCGCGCTGGACATTTCGCGTCCGCATCACGGCTGGTCGGAGCAGGATCCGGCCCACTGGATCAAGGCGACCGAAACGGCGATCGCCGGGCTGAAGGCGAAATTTCCCGCCGAGCTTTCGGCGGTCAAGGGCATCGGTCTTTCCGGCCAGATGCATGGCGCGACGCTGATCGATGCGAGTGGTGACGTTCTTCGCCCCTCGATCCTGTGGAACGATACGCGCTCTTACGCCGAAGCTGCGAAGCTCGATGCGGACCCCCGCTTTCGCCAGATTACCGGCAATATCGTCTTTCCGGGCTTCACCGCGCCGAAGCTCGTCTGGGTGAAGAACAACGAGCCGGAGATTTTTGCCAAGGTCGCTAAGGTGCTGCTGCCGAAGGATTATCTGCGCCTGTGGCTGACGGGCGAGTACATCTCGGAAATGTCGGACTCCGCCGGCACCTCCTGGCTGGATACGGGCGCGCGCAAGTGGTCGTCCGAGCTGCTGGCGGCTACCGATCTGGATGAGAAGCATATGCCGTCTCTGGTGGAGGGCACCGATGAGGCGGGCGTGCTTCGCTCCGAGCTTGCCTCCGCCTGGGGTATTTCCGGCAAGGTCGTCGTGGCCGGTGGCGCTGGCGACAATGCCGCATCCGCCTGCGGCATGGGCACGGTTGCCGAAGGCCATGCCTTTGTGTCTCTCGGCACCTCGGGCGTGCTCTTTGCTGCCAATGCCTCCTATCTGCCGAAGCCGGAGAGCGCGGTTCACGCCTTCTGCCACGCGCTGCCCAACACCTGGCACCAGATGGGCGTGATCCTGTCGGCCACCGATGCGCTCAACTGGTACTCCGGCATTGCCGGCAAATCCGCGTCCGAACTTTCCAGCGAGTTGGGCGACGACCTGCAAGCGCCAACCGGCGTCACCTTCGCGCCCTATCTCTCGGGCGAACGCACCCCGCACAATGACGCGGCCATTCGCGGCTCCTTCATCGGCCTTTCGCATGAAAGCGACCGCAAGGCGCTGACGCAGGCCGTACTTGAAGGCGTGACCTTTGCGATCCGCGACAATCTCGAGGCGCTGAAATCGGCTGGCACCTCGATCTCGCGCGTCACCGCCATCGGCGGCGGATCGCGTTCGCGCTATTGGCTGGCCTCGATTGCCACCTCGCTCGGCGTGCCGGTCGACATTCCGGCGGAAGGCGATTTCGGCGCGGCCTTTGGCGCCGCCCGTCTCGGCCTGATTGCGGCGACGGGGGCTGATCCGGTTGCCGTCTGCACGCAGCCGGAAACGGAAGAAACCATCGAGCCGGTGGCAGCGCTGTCAGGCGCCTATGAAGAGGCTTATGCGCGGTACCGCGCGCTCTATCCGGCGATCAAGCCGCTGTCGCATTAGGCGTAGAAAGGGGGGTGAACCACACCCTTCAACGCCGCTAACCACACACCACCAAGGGAGAAGCAACGATGAGCACTGGATTTTTCGGCGATATCGCCAAGGTCAAATATGAAGGCCCGGACAGCACCAATCCGCTGGCCTTCCGCCACTACAACCCCGATGAGATCGTCGCCGGCAAGCGCATGGAAGACCATCTGCGCTTTGCGGTCGCCTACTGGCATTCCTTTGCCTGGGAGGGCAGCGATCCCTTCGGCGGACGCACCTTCGACCGCCCATGGTTTGGCGATGACATGCAGAAGGCCAAGCTGAAGGCCGATGTGGCGTTCGAAATGTTCAGCCTGCTCGGCGCGCCCTATTACTGCTTCCACGATGCGGATGCGCGTCCGGAAGGCAAGACCTTTGCGGAAAGCACCAAGAACCTCAACGAGATCGTCGACTACCTGCAGAAGAAGCAGGAAGAGACCGGCGTCAAGCTTCTCTGGGGCACGGCGAACCTCTTCTCCAACCGCCGCTTCATGTCCGGCGCCTCCACCAATCCGGATCCGGATGTGTTTGCCTATTCGGCAGCCACCATCAAGACCTGCATGGACGCCACGATGAAGCTCGGCGGCGAGAACTATGTCCTGTGGGGCGGCCGCGAAGGTTACGAGACGCTGCTCAACACCGACCTCTCCAGAGAGTTCGACCAGATGGCGCGCATGCTGCACATGGTCGTGGAATACAAGTACAAGATCGGCTTCAAGGGCACGATCCTGGTCGAGCCGAAGCCGCAGGAGCCGACCAAGCACCAGTATGATTACGACGTCGCGACCGTCTATGGCTTCCTGAAGAAGTATGGCCTCGAAAACGAAGTGAAGATGAATATCGAGCAGGGCCACGCGATCCTTGCCGGCCACACTTTCGAGCATGAGCTGGCGCTTGCAAACACGCTCGGCATCTTCGGCTCCATCGATATGAACCGCAACGACTACCAGTCCGGTTGGGATACCGACCAGTTCCCCAACAACGTCCCGGAGATGGCGCTGGCCTATTACCAGGTCCTGCAGGCCGGCGGCTTCACCACCGGCGGCACCAACTTCGACTCCAAGCTGCGTCGCCAGTCCCTCGATCCGGAAGACCTGCTGATCGGCCATATCGGCGGCATGGATTGCTGCGCCCGCGGCCTGAAGGCTGCGGCGAAGATGGTGGAAGACGGCGCGCTCTCCAAGCCGCTTGCTGAGCGCTACGCCAAGTGGGACCAGCCGGAAGCCCAGAAGATGCTGCGCGGCGAAATGAAGCTGGAAGAGATTGCGGCCAAGGTGGAGCGGGAAAACATCAACCCTGAGCCAAAGTCCGGTCGCCAGGAATATCTCGAAAACGTCGTCAACCGCTACGTTTGAGGCGTCGTGCCGGTAGAGATCGGTTGTTGCAGTTGCTTCACCCCGGACTTGCGTTCGGGGTGAGGCCGTTGATGCGCTTTCTCCTCCTCCCTCATTCCTGTGACAAGCACAGGAATGAGGGAGGATGCTTCAGACCAACTCTTCCGCACGCGCCTCCAATAGCGCGAGGATCTCACACCCGCACATCCCCGCGATACACATTCGGCGTCGTCCCCGTGAGCCGTCCGAAAATCTTGCGAAACGCGGCGGGGTCGGTGTAGCCGACGGACCAGGCGATGGATTCGATGGAGCCGTTGGTGGTTTCGAGCAGTTGCCGCGCCTTCATGATGCGGACATTCTGGTGATACTCGGTGAGCTTCAGTTTCGTGGCGCGGAAGAAGCGGCGTTGCAGGGTGCGCTCCGAGAGGTTCACGCCGTCTGCCAGTTCTCCGACGCTCTTTTGCAATTCCGGGGTGGCGTGGAACTGGTGCTGGATCTGCAGCACCTCGCGGTCGCCATGGTCGAAGCGTGGCAGGAAGGCCTTGTAACGGGCCTGGCTGGCGCGCGGCGGATCGACGATGAGGAAGCGGGCGGTCTCCAGCATCACCGTCTGGCCAAGAAGTTTTTCCACGAGCAGCAGGCCGAGATCGGCCCAGGCGAGGATGCCGCCTGCGGTGATCACGTCGCCGTCGTCGATGATCATGTTGTCGGGTGCCACATCGATGCCGGGGAAGCGCTCCGACAGCCGGTCGGCAAAGGCCCAGTGGGTGGTGGCGCGGCGCCCGTTGATGAGGCCGGTTTCGGCCAGCACGAAAGCGCCGGCACAGACCGAGCAGACGGTGACGCCCTCGGCATGTTGCGCTGACAGCCACTGCGATGCGGGCGTCATGCTCTGCATTTTCTCCGGCATCACGATGCTGGGCGGCGCGATGACGTAGCGCAGCGCATGGGGCTCGCCCGGATGCGAGTCCGAGATGCAAGCGACCGTGTCACCTTCCATCTTCCAATGGCTGATGCGGATGCTGGTTTCACCGGCGCGACCTTCCAGCGCCATCGCCCAGCTGGAGGCGAGGCTGAAGAGATCGGTCAGCCCGTAGATCGCAGCCAGCTGACAGTCTGGATAGATGAGTAGCGCAATTTCGATAGTGCTGATATTCGTATCGACGGTCTTCTGGATGTCCGTCTCGACACTTTTTTCCAGCATTTGTATCATTGTCACTTTTGCCTTCTATAAAGTCGTTTGCGCCACGTGTTTTGTGTAGAGCAAGGCGCTAGCTTGTTCAAGTCAACAACAACCAGGCAAGACCTGACAGGAGAGCGCGATGACGGAATCAGGGACAACCAATGATGCCAACCGCTTTTTCGTGTCGAGGCGCACGGTCTTGATCGGAGGTGCCGCCCTTGCAGGCGTCGCGCTCTCGCCACTCGATTTTTCATCCGCCTCTGCAGCAACCAATTTAGCACAAGGAGATATCAACATGGGTTACGTTACCACCAAAGACGGCGTGCAGATCTTCTACAAGGACTGGGGTCCAAAGGACGCGCAGCCGGTTGTCTTCCACCATGGCTGGCCGCTGTCTTCCGACGACTGGGACGCGCAGATGCTGTTCTTCCTTGCCAACGGCTACCGCGTCGTTGCCCACGACCGCCGTGGACATGGCCGCTCGGAGCAGGTGTCCGAAGGTCACGACATGGACCATTACGCCGCCGACGCCTTTGCCGTCGTCGAGGCGCTGGACCTGAAGAATGCCATCCATATCGGCCACTCCACCGGCGGCGGCGAAGTTGCCCGCTATGTGGCCAAGCATGGCGAACCGGCAGGGCGCGTTGCCAAGGCGGTTCTGGTCTCCGCCGTTCCGCCGCTGATGCTGAAGACCGAAGCCAACCCGGAAGGTCTGCCGATCGAAGTCTTTGACGGTTTCCGTTCCGCACTGGCCGCCAACCGTGCGCAGTTCTTCCGTGATGTTCCGGCTGGCCCCTTCTATGGCTTCAACCGCGATGGTGCGACGGTGCATGAAGGCGTGATCCAGAATTGGTGGCGTCAGGGCATGATGGGCGGCGCGAAGGCCCATTACGATGGCATTAAGGCGTTCTCCGAAACCGATCAGACGGACGACCTGAAGGCGATTGGCGTTCCGACGCTGGTTCTGCACGGCGAAGACGACCAGATCGTTCCGATTGCGGACTCGGCCCAGAAGTCGATCAAGCTTCTGAAGAACGGTGAGTTGAAGACCTATCCGGGCTTCTCCCACGGCATGCTGACGGTGAATGCCGACGTGCTGAACGCCGATCTTCTGGCCTTCGCCAAGAAGTAAGAAAACGTAAACGAGGGCCGCTGGCGGGGCAAATGCTCTGCCAGCGGCCCTTCGTCGTTGAACCTCGGGGCCTCACGAAACTGTGATGGTGACGAGCGCTGCAATTTCTGATGTTTAGCAGTCTCTTCCATTGGAGATTGCCCATGCCCGCTTATGCCATTCTCGCCCTTGCTGTGATCAGCGAAGTCGTCGCGACCATGTCGCTCAAGGCATCGAAAGGGTTCACCGTCCTCGTCCCCTCCATCGCCGTCGTCATCGGCTATGGCGCTGCCTTCTTCTTCCTGTCGATGATCCTCGATCGCATTCCGGTGGGTGTGGCTTACGCCATCTGGGCCGGTGGCGGGATCCTTTTGACGGCGACACTCGGCTGGTTCGTCTTCGGCCAGCGCGTGGATTTCTGGGGCTTTGTCGGCATGGCATTTATCCTCGCCGGTGCTGTCGAAATCGTCCGTGCATTGAGCGGCCACAAACGCTTGTAAATTCGCATGGTTACATTTCTGTGCCTTCTTGTGTGCGGCGCAACAGAACCTATCTGTATCTGCGTTTCAAAGGGCTTCAGACCGCGCATTGACGCGCATGGCTGGCCCGCCAAGGAGTTTCTATGCTGATCGATAAACTGAACTGGCGTTATGCCACGAAGAAGATGGACCCTGCCAAGGCCGTGTCCGAGGACAAGGTGGACCGCATCATCGAGGCGGCGCGTCTGGCTCCGACGTCAAGCGGCCTGCAGCCCTTCGAAATCATCGTCGTCACCAATCCTGAGGTCCGCGCCAAGATCCAGGAGATCGCCTGGAACCAGGCGCAGATCACCGATGGTTCGCATCTTCTGGTGTTCGCCGCTTGGGACAATTACACTCCAGAGCGCATCAACCACATGTTCGACCTGACGAACGAAGAGCGTGGCATCAAGAACGAAGGCTGGGAAAAGTACCGCCAGTTCCTGCTTGGCATGTACCCGGATCGTGACCCGGAAGTAAACTTCGAGCATGCCGCCCGCCAGGCCTATATCGCCTTCGGCATGGCCGTGGCGCAGGCCGCCTTCGAAGGTGTGGATGCAACGCCGATGGAAGGTTTCGAGCCTGCCAAGCTGGACGAAATTCTCGGCCTTCGCGAGAAGGGCCTGCGTTCGGTGACGATCCTGCCGCTCGGCTATCGTCAGGAAGAGGGCGACTGGCTTGCCAATCTGAAGAAGATCCGCCGTCCGCTGGACCAGTTCGTTACCAAGGTCGAGTGACGAGAACCGTCGCTCTTCGGGCAGATTTTTCCGTCATTCGCGGATAATTGAAATATCCTGCCTATAAATCGGTATCGCATACGGGCATGTATGCGATACACAGATGGCCGAAACGCTCCAGCAACGGCGTGAAAGCCATCGTCTTCAGAAAGTCGACCATGCTCTCAGATGTCTTTCATTGTCGAATGTGCCGGATGGCGGCATGAACGGTTGTGGCCTGACGGGCCGTCCGCCGGAATGAAGAGACAATTTCCTCAAGAGCAATGGCATGAATTCCGATATCAGTAAGGGCGCAGAGCGTCCGATCCCGACCTCGACAGCCGACCCGATGGTGGCCTTCGAGGCAGTGACGAAAACCTTTGGCGGCAATGGCAAAGAGCCAGCCTTCACCGCGCTTGCCGGAGTGGATTTCGTCGTCCCGCGCGGCGGCATCTCCGGCATCATCGGCCGCTCGGGTGCCGGCAAATCCACCATGATCCGCCTGGTCAACGGGCTGGAACGGCCGACATCCGGCAAGGTGGTGGTGGATGGCGTCGATGTCGGCGCGCTGGACGAGGGTGGCTTGCGCTCGCTTCGCCGCTCCGTCGGCATGATCTTCCAGCACTTCAACCTGCTGTCGTCGCGCACCGCTTACGACAATGTGGCGCTGCCGCTGGAAATCTCCGGTGTCTCCAAGGACGATATCAAGCGCAAGGTCGGGCCGCTGCTCGATCTCGTCGGTCTTGGCGACAAGGCCAAGCGCTATCCGGCAGAACTCTCCGGCGGCCAGAAGCAGCGTGTCGGCATTGCCCGTGCGCTTGCCACCGAGCCGAAGCTGCTGCTTTCCGACGAGGCGACGTCTGCGCTCGACCCGGAAACGACGCAATCGATCTTGGAACTGTTGAAGCGCATCAATGCCGAGCTTGGCCTGACCGTGCTTCTCATCACCCATGAGATGGAGGTGGTGAAGACCATCGCCTCGCAGGTTGCCGTCATCGACAAGGGCCTGATCGTCGAGCAGGGCTCCACCTTCGATATCTTTACCCATCCGCACCACGAAACGACGCGCAGCCTGTTGTCGTCTGCCGTCGGCGTCAAGCTGCCGCATTGGGTGACGTCTGGCTTGAAGAGCGAGCCGGCTGCCGGCGACCGTATTCTGGTGCGTCTCGTCTTCTTCGGCGATACGGCGTTCCAGCCTTTGACCGCACGTCTCGTCGCCGAGATCGGCCCAGATGTGAATATTCTGGCGGGCACCATCGAGGAAATTGCCGGTGCGCCCTTCGGTTCGCTGGTCGTCTCCTATCCGGCAACGCCGGAGGTGCTGGCGCGGGCGAAACGCGTCTATGACGAAACGGGTCTGACGACGGAGGTGCTTGGCTATGTCGCCTGATATGCTGTTCAACATTCTCCTCAAGGGGCTTATCCAGACGCTGCATATGGTGGCGGTCTCCGGCATCGTCGGTTCCGTGCTTGGCCTGCCGATCGGCATCTTCCTTGCCACCAGTGGCAAGGGCGAGCTGTTCGAGGCACCGGTGACGAACCGCATTATCGGCTTCATCGTCAACGCCGCGCGCTCCACGCCCTTTATCATTCTTGTGGTGGCGATCATTCCCTTCACTCGTCTTGTTGCCGGAACCTCGATCGGCACAAATGCGGCCATCGTGCCGCTGACGGTGGCGACCGTTCCCTTCATTGCAAGGCTGGTGGAAGCGGCGATCCGCGAGGTGGACAAGGGGCTGATCGAGGCCGCGCGCGCCATGGGCGCGACACCGCTTCAGATCGTCACCAAGGTGCTTCTGGCCGAAGCCAAGCCCGGCATTACGCTGGCGCTCACACTCACGCTCGTCAGCCTCATCGGCTATTCGGCGATGGTTGGTGCCGTCGGCGGCGGTGGGCTGGGAGACCTCGGCATTCGCTATGGCTATCAGCGCTTCATGCCGGATGTGATGCTGGCGGTGGTCATCGTCCTCATCGTGCTGGTGCAACTGGTGCAGAGCGCCGGTGACGCGCTGGCCCGCAGCTTCGACAAGCGCAATCGCAAGAATTGAATTCAACTGCGCGGTTTTTCCCGCGCGCAGAGATAACAACGTCAAGGAGACACCCATGAAAAAGCTCATTATCGCTGCTTCTCTCGCAGCCCTCTTTGCCGGCAGCGCGCTGGCTGAAACCATCAAGGTCGGCGTGACCCCTGCCGAACATGCGCAGATCATGGAGCAGGTGAAGAAGGTTGCCGCGACCAAGGGCCTCGATATCGAAATCCTCGATTTCTCCGATTACGTCGTGCCGAACCAGGCGCTGGCCGATGGCGAGCTGCAGGCCAACTCCTTCCAGCACCAGCCTTATCTCGACAACCAGATTGCCGACCGCAAGTTCGATATCGTCAGCGTCGGCACCACCATCACCACGCCAATGGGCGTCTACTCCAAGAAGGTGAAGAGCCTGGACGAATTGAAGGATGGCGCAACTGTCGGCATTCCGAACGACCCGACCAATGGTGGCCGCGCGCTTCTGGTTCTGGCTTCCAAGGGCGTGCTGAAGGTGAACGAGGCTGTTGGCCTAAAGGTCACGCCAGCCGATATCACCGAGAACCCGAAGAACATCCAGATCGTCGAACTCGACGCCGCACAACTGCCGCGTTCGCTGGATGATACCGATGCGTCGGTGATCAACACCAATTATGCAACCGCCGCCGGCCTCAACCCGAAGAAGGATGCAATCGCCATCGAAAGCGAAAAGTCTCCCTACGCCAACGTGATTGCAGTTCGCACGGAAGACAAGGACAAGCCCTGGGTAAAGACGCTGGTTGAATCCTATCACAGCCCGGAAGTGAAAAACTTCATCCTCGAGAAGTATAACGGCACCGTTATCCCTTCCTGGTAACAGGCTGTGCGGTTTTGCAATCTATAGATTGTAAATGGCGCGGTCGGTCTTGCGGCTGCGTGTAGAACTTTCGCCTCTTCCGCAATTGCGGGAGGGGCTTTTTCTTGCAAAAGTGGCAGAATTGTACGTTTCGTACAAAATTACCGCGTGTGTCTTTAATCTCTTCTGAATGTTTCCCCGGCACGATAGCGCTTGATAAGGGCAAGTTGCATTGAGTGTGGGGCAAGGCAGAATGAGGATGATCGGTAGGAGATCTGCGGTCGCAGGTGTTCTTTTTGCCTTTGCGCTCATTGTCACCCTGATCACCGCGCTCGTTCTCTCGGCGCTGACCAATGTGACCCAGATGGCCAACCGGCTGGATGAGGAGCGTTCTCTCCAGACTGCGCGCGGCGCGCTTTCCACCTTCCAGCATCAGCTGGGCGCGACACTGAATGACTACGCCGCCTGGGACGATGCCGCCCGTTTCGTCTATGCCGAAGATGGTGCCGGCTGGATCCTCAGCAATTACGGCGACATGACCGTCAATAGCGAGCTCTTCGATACCGCCGTCGTTCTGGACGATCAGGAGGGCGTGCTGCTGGCCTATCAGAATGGCGCACCGGCACCCTGGAGCGTCGGCTCCTATTTCGGTGGTTCCATATCCGAAATGATCAACCGCATCCGCAATGCCGGACCGGAGGCCACCCCGGAAACGACCGGCTTCATCCGCACGCGTGACGGCATTGCCGCCGCGGGCGTGGCGCTGGTGCGCAAGAAATCCGGCGAGCTCGACCCCTCGCTTGGCAAGCGCTATCTGGTGTTCGTTCGCCATCTGACCGATGACAAGGTCGCCAAGCTCGGCCAGACCTATCTCGTCAATGGGCTGTCGCTGGAACCCGGCCTTGCAGCCACACCCTATTATGTCGATATCGTCGATCCGCATGGCGATATCCTTGGCAAGCTGACCTGGACCTCCACCATGCCCGGAGACGTCAGCCTCAACGAGGTGCGCCCGCGGGTGCTGACCGCCTTTGCCATTGTCGGCGTCTTTTTCCTGGTGCTCTTCATCTTCGGCCTTGCCGCCATCCGCAAGCTCAGACGTGAGGAAGCGGTGATGCGCGAAGAGCTTCTGGTCGATCGCTTGAGCGGGCTGCATAATCGCCCCGGCCTGTTTCGTGGCCTGAAGCGCATGACAGAGGCGGCGAATGCGGACGGCTCCTATGTGGAACTCATCTATCTTGATCTTGATGGCTTCAAGGATGTGAACGATTCCTTCGGCCACGAGGTGGGAGATCTGCTGATCAAGGCGGTGGCCGCGGCCCTCAAGGTTCTTGCGCCGAAGGGTGCCCTGCTGGCGCGCCTTGGCGGCGACGAATTCGCCGTTGCGCTGCAGGGTCCCAATGCCCGCATCGAGGGGCGGATGTTCTGCGATGCGCTGCTGGAACTCGTCTCCGAACCCTTCATGCTGGGTGACCGCGTTGCCGCAATCGGCTGCAGCATCGGCACGGCCGTCTCCAAGGGTGGCGATATCAATGGCGAGGAACTGCTGCGGCGGGCGGATATGGCCATGTATGAGGCGAAGGAAGGTGGCGGCGGCCGCTACTTCGCCTATCAGGCCGATCTCGACGCGCGCCGCGAAGAGCGCAAGCAACTGGAAGCCGATCTGAAATACGGCATCGACAACAACGAAATCCGCGTCGCCTTCCAGCCTGTCGTCTCTACGCTCAGCCGCCGTATCATCGGAGTCGAAGCGCTGGCCCGCTGGAACCGCCCAGGCTATGGCCCGGTTTCGCCGGATGTCTTCATTGCGGCGGCGGAATCAGGCGGGCTGATCGACAAGCTCGGCATGCAGGTCATGCGCACGGCGCTCAAGGAAGCGGCCGGCTGGCCAGACCTGAAGATCGCCATCAACATCTCGCCTGTGCAGTTCCGCAACCCCGCCTTTGCCGGACATGTGGTGCAGGTGCTGGAAGAAACCGGCATTGCCCCGGAGCGGGTGATGCTGGAAATGACCGAAGGCTACTTCATTCATCATCCAGAGCGCGCCCAGGCCGTCATCGAAAAGCTGCAGCAGATCGGGCTCAGCATCGCGCTTGATGATTTCGGCTCCGGCTTTGCCAGCACCGGCTATCTGCGTCGCTTCGGTTTCGATCGGATGAAGATCGACAAGTCGCTGGTCGTGGCGCTGGAAGAGGGCGGCCGTTCACTGGAAATGCTCACCGCCACCGTGGCTCTCGCCCGCTCGCTCGGCATTCCGGTGACGGCAGAGGGCATCGAAACCGAGGACCAGGCCGTCATCCTGCAGATCTGCGGCTGCGACGAACTGCAGGGCTATCTCTTCTCCAAGCCGCTCCCGGCCGCAGGCATTCACGAGTTGCTGGCGCAGCAAGATGCGCCGATGGAGCAGTTGAAGGCTTCGTAGTCGACAGCACGGTGCGTCGATTCAAAAAGCGTCCTTTGTGCGTCCAACAGGACGCGCGGCGCTTTACCGCCCCAGATGCTTCTCACCGCGTTTCTTGGCAATATCGATCTGCTTCTGGCGGTCGCGGAAGCGTTGGCGGTCTTCTTCGGTCCGATCGTTGTAACAGCTCGGGCAGGAGACGCCTTCTTCGAAAAGTGGCGACAGCCGCACCTCCTCGGTGATCGGATTGCGGCAGGCGTGGCAAAGCTGGTGGTCGCCTTCGGCAAGACCGTGGACCACGGAAACGCGCTCGTCGAAGACGAAGCAGGCCCCTTCCCACAGGCTCTCTTCTTCCGGCACCTCTTCCAGATATTTCAGAATGCCGCCCTTCAGGTGGAAGACATCTTCAAAGCCCTGTTCCTTCATGAAGGCCGTCGCCTTCTCGCAGCGAATGCCGCCGGTACAATACATGGCGATCTTCGGCTTGTTGTGCAGGCCGGGATTGTTCTTTACCCAATCGGGAAATTCGCGGAACGTTTTGGTCTGCGGGTCGACCGCGCCCCTGAAAAGGCCGATCGCCGTTTCATAGTCATTGCGCGTATCGATAACGATGGTGTCCGGATCGGAGATCAGCGCGTTCCAATCCTTAGGCTCCACATAGGTGCCGACGATCCGGTTGGGATCGATATCCGGCACGCCCATGGTGACGATTTCCTTCTTCAGCTTCACCTTCATGCGCACGAAGGGCATCTTCGACGCGCGGCTTTCCTTGTGCTCGAGGCTCGCAAATTCCGGCTGGGCGCGAAGATAGGAGAGCACGGTCTGCACGCCTGCATCGGTTCCGGCTATCGTACCATTGATGCCCTCGGCTGCCAGAAGCAGCGTGCCCTTGACGCCTTGTTCCTGACAGAGCTTGAAGAGACTGTCGCGCACGCTCTCGAACCGCGGGAAGCGGGCAAAGTGGTACAGCGCTGCCACGAGGAAATCGCCAGCGGCACCGGAGAGGGTGGAACTGGAAGACGACGCCTCGGCGGTGGCGTCCGGGCGGAAGGATGTCGCAGTGTCGGTCATGGGCGCTGAAATACAGCCATCCGGGCGTGGTTGCAATCCTGATTGCGCTGGATTTGCTTGGGGTCCGCGCAAGTTCACAGAGCTGGTCAAGAAAGCCATGGGTCGGACTCTGGCAAGTATCCAATCTCTTTGCTCCATTGATGTAGCCGAAAAATTCGTACCTTCTGTACGATTTCGATTGAAGCTCGGACAAAAATGTCCGAAAATCGAAATCCACACAGGGAGCAAAAATGAAGCGCGAGCAGTTTCTTCGAGAGCTTCGCAAGATCGCCAAAGACAGGCAATTCGACTTGGAGATTTTCGAAGACAAGGGAAAGGGTTCGCACTATCGGGTAAAGCTCAATGGCAAGATGACAACCATCAAGTCCGGTGAACTCACGCCCACTTATGTGCGACTGGTGAGAAAGCAGCTTGGCATCGATTGATGCAGCACCCCGTCAGTCGGACTGCGCACAAAGGAAGTTGAGGAACGCATGTTGTTCAAATACATGGCGACTATCGAAGACGATCCGGATGGCGGTTTCGTCGTGACCTTCGCAGATGTGCCGGAAGCCATCACCGCGGGTGAGACGAGAGAAGAAGCGCTGACCAATGCGCGGGAAGCGCTGGGCCTTGCCCTTCGTGGCATCCTTCAGGACGGCGGCAACCTTCCTGAGCCGGCGGCAAAGCAAGGAACGCCGGTGTCTGTCGAAGCGGATGTTGCGCTCAAGCTGGGCGTGATTCAGGCATTCAAGTCGTCGGGTATATCCAAAAGCGAGTTGGCGCGCCGCATCGGCAGGGAAGAGAAGGAAGCACGCAGAATTCTCGATCCAGATCACGCCACCAAGATCGGTCTGCTTCAAGAGGCCTTGCACGTGCTGGGTATGGAAGTGACTGTTTCCGTTCAGCGTGCGGCATAAATCAACCGGATCGCCATATTCGGTAGCGAAGGTCGAAAGCATTTGCGAGTGCTGGGCTCAGGCATGGACGCATCCGCCGCCCTATCGCGCCGCATGTTTCCACAAAAGCGCAACGATCTCCGCCTCGCGCGCAGCGGTCTCGGCGAAGACGTGGTCGGCAAGCGCGAGGCTTTCTTCGCGCAGTGCCTGCTGTCGGTCGATGATGGCGTCGAGTAGCAGGGCAAGCGTTTCGCCGCCTGCGAAGCTGTCCGGTTCGCGGTCGGCGAAGGCGGCGAGTACCGAGAGGTCGTGTTCGTGGCCGAGGAGTTTGACCAGTTGTTTGGCATCCGCCCTCTTGGCGCGCATGGCCGAAGGCCAGAGCTTTTGTAACAGCGCCAGATGCATCCAATAGACCTGGCCGCTTTTGCGCAGGTCGTGAAAATACTCGTCATGGGCTTGCCCGTGGCAGAGACCCAAGGCGTCGAGCGCCTTGCGGCGTTGCTTTTCCCAGGTCTTGCGGATCATCTTCAGCGCGGTCTTTTCACCGTGAGAGAGCGACAGGGCGGATAGCGCGTGCTTGCCGTCTTCGCAGGACTGGATGGCGTCTTCGATCCGCTTTGGCAGGTCGCCATCCTCATGGGTTGCGGCATCACGGCGCTTGCTCAGCACGTCATGGGCGGTTGCCAATGCGTCGCGCTCGGGATCGGAGCGGGCGACGCCTTGCAGATAGGTGATGGTTTCCACCAGCGCTGCGGCATCGCGCGCGGCTGAGAGGGAGCGGGCGATATCGCGGAAGCGGGCGTTTTCCGTCTTGCGGAACTCCGGTGCCTCCTTTTCGAGGAAGCGGTAAAGTGCCCTGATGCGTTTGAACTTCTTGCGCGCATCATGCACCGCAAGGTCGGTACCGTCCGGCTGGTCTTTCAAAAGGGCGATTGCGTCGTCGATAAGTTCAAGTCCGGTGCGCTTGATCTCCTCGACGAAGGAGCGTGTCGGATCAATCCTGAAGGACATGGCGCAGCTCCAAGCTTAAATCTTCCATGGCCATGTGCTGGTTCGAATAGCGCCGGTCGCCGGTCACTTCCGGGCCGAGCCATGCGGGAAGGGCAGGGCGGTCGGTTTCCTGTTTCATCTCGACTTCCGCAACCACGAGGCCGTGATAGATGCCGTCAAAGACATCGACTTCCCAGACGAAGCCTTCGTGATCGACCGTGTAGCGGGTCTTTTCGATGACGATTCCGAGCGCTGCGGTGATCAGTTCGCGGGCGTCTTCGACGGTGATGGGGTATTCGTATTCGTCGCGCACGAGCGCACTGGTGCCGATCTTGATGGTGAGGCGGGCGTCGGCATCGTCCATGATCCTGACGCGGACCGAGCGGTCCTCCATGGAGGCGACATAGGCTTGCTGGAACGATTTCCGAGACGTCGTTTCTCGCTGCCACTCATCGCTGCGGACCAGAAACTTGCGTTCGATTTCTTTTGCCATTCAACACCCTGCGCTGTTTTGTCGGGACGGTAAACCAAGTAGTTGTCATGAAAAAGCAATAAATGAGAAATCGTTGGCCCGGCCTCGACATGGCGGAATGGTCGCGGTATTTGAAAGCGCAATTTCAATCGATACAAAAGCCGGAGATAACGCCATGGCCCAGGATTCCGAAAAGCTTCTTTCCATCCTGAAACTTCAACCTGTGGTGCCCGTGCTGATCGTGGACGATCTGGCCTCTGCCGTGCCGCTGGCCCGCGCGCTGGTGGAAGGCGGTCTTAAAGCCATCGAGATCACCATGCGCACGCCCGTCGCACTCGATGCCATTCGCGCCGTCGCCGCAGAGGTGGAAGGTGCGCATGTGGGCGCCGGTACCATTCTCAACGCCAAGGATTTCGATGCCGCCGCCAAGGCCGGCTCCACCTTCATCGTCAGCCCCGGCGTCAACAAGAGCGTTCTCGATGCTGCGGAAAGCTCCAACGTGCCGCTGCTTCCGGGTGCCGCCACTGCCAGCGAAGTCATGGTGCTGCGCGATGCCGGCTACAAGGTTCTGAAATTCTTTCCCGCCGAACAGGCCGGTGGCGCGCCTTACCTGAAGGCGCTTTCCTCTCCGCTTGCCGGCACCGTGTTCTGCCCGACCGGCAGCGTCTCGCTGAAGAATGCCAAGGATTACCTGTCGCTGCCGAACGTCGTCTGCGTCGGCGGCTCCTGGGTTGCGCCCAAGGAACTGATCGCAGCGGGTGATTGGGCGGGCATTACCAAGCTTGCAGCCGAAGCCGCAGCGCTTCGCGGCTGATCGCTTGTTCACGCCGTTCACGACGGCGTGAAGATCCCTGCCATTTGTAATCGGCCGTACACTCCCTATCTCCTGTTTCGACATTGACGCAAACAGGAGATTTTGATGTTCGACGCGAAAAAGCTTCTCGACCAGTTTTTGGGTTCGCAGGTGCCTGGGCTGTCAGGAAGCGTGCGGGACCGTGCAGGCCAAGCCGCAGAGATTGCGAAGAACAATCCGATGAAGGCCGGCGCACTGGCTGCGGCCATTTTCGGCACCAAGACGGGCCGCAAGCTTGCGGGCAATGCCGCCGCCGTCGGCGGTATTGCCGCGATCGCCGGTCTTGGCTATCTCGCCTACCGCAACTATCAGTCCGGCAAGTCGCCGCAGGCGGTGACCCAGCCGCAGCCGACGCAGGAGCTTTTGCCGCCGCCGGTCGATTCCCCGTTCCACCCGCAGTCTCCCGCGCTGTCCAACAGCTTTGCGCTGACGCTGGTGCAGGCGATGATTGCCGCTGCCAAGGCCGACGGCCATATCGACGCAGGCGAGCGCGCCCATATCATGGAGAAGGTCAAGGTCTCCGGTCTCGACCATGAGGCGGAAGCCTTCATCGAGAAGGAACTGGCCGATCCGCTCGATATCGACGCGCTGGTGGCTGCGGCGACGACGGAAGAGCAGAAGGTGGAAATCTACACCGCCTCGCGTCTTACCATCGAGCCGGACAGCCGGGCCGAGCGCGGCTATCTCGATCTTCTTGCCGGTCGTCTTGGCCTGCCGGATGCGCTGGTGGAGCATATCGAAGCGACCGTTTCGGCTGCCAAGGTCTGATCGATCAAATTATTCCATATCAGAGGTCGGTTGTCTTTGATGACCGGCTGACCTATTCCTGAGCGTCGCAACGCTCAGGAGGGAAGATGCGCGATCTCAGCCAGTTCAAAGGATGTCCAGCACCGCAGCCGGTGACGCTCGAAGGCCGGTTCGTGACCGCCGTTCCCTTTGATCGGGCGGCGCACCAGCAGGCGCTGTGGGATGCGCTTGGCGGGCTCGGCACCAATGAGCTGATCAAGTACTTTCCCAACGAGCCTTTTGCCGATGCGAGCGCCTTCAGCGACTGGATCGAGAGCATGGCAACAAGCTTGCAATGGGTGACGCTGGTCTTCATAGAAAATGCGACAAAGGAGGTCGTCGGCATGGCGACCTATATGCGGCCTGATCCGAAGAATGGCGTGGTCGAGGTGGGCTCGGTTGCCCACGGGCCGAAGATGCAGCGCTCGCCGCTTGCCACCGAAGCCCATTATCTGATGGCGCGGCATGTGTTCGACGATCTCGGTTATCGCCGTTACGAGTGGAAGTGCCACAATGAGAACGAGCCGTCCAAGACGACGGCCAAGCGCTACGGCTTCACCTTTGAAGGCGTCTTCCGCCAGCACATGATTTCCAAGGGCAAGAACCGCGATACCGCCTGGTTCTCGATCATCGACAGCGAGTGGCCGGTGATCCGTAAGGCCTTCGAGGCATGGCTTTCGCCGGAGAACTTCAACGAAGACGGAACGCAAAAGCGCAAGCTGGAAGAAATCCGTGCCGGCCTCTCCGCCAGGGTTCTCGCATGAGCGGCAAGGATACGACATCGGCCGCCATTGCCGCCATCGCCATCATTCTCGGCTTCGGGTTTCTGTTCTACATCATACCGACGGTGACGCTGTGGCTTGCCAACACCTATTCGGTGTGGCTGGCGGCGGCCTTCGATGTTGCAGCGGTGCTGGCCTTCTTCCTGGTCTTCTGGCTCAGGGCGCGCTACCAGCGGCGGGGTTGACTGCCCAAAGCGATGGCAACCGCGCCTGCCCAAAAATTCTGCATTCGGCCATTTCTTGCACCTTCTTTCGGCGCAATTCCAAATGATGTATAGCGGCGGCATTTAAGATGCTGCTCTATATATTTTGGTGACTTCATGGACTGGAATGTGGCCGAAAGGCCGTTGGAATTGACCGTTTTTGCGCCGATTGCCCCGTCGCTTCCCGTCCGAGAGGATGAACCTTACGCCCGCGACGAGATGTTGCAGGAAATTTTTGAGCAGACGGCCAGGCGCTATCCGTCCAAACTTGCGCTTCGGCTTCTGGGAAATGATCCCGAATATAGCCGCCGGACTGAGCTGACCTACGGGCAACTGGCTGAACGCGCCATTCGCTTTGCCCGCACGCTGCAGACCATGGGCGTGAGACGTGGCGACCGTGTCGTCATCTGCCTGCCGCGCGGGCTCGATCAGTATATGGCGATCCTCGGTACGCTCTGGGCCGGTGCCTGCTATGTGCCGGTGGACTGGACCTATCCGCAGGACCGTATCGACTTCATTGCCGAAGATAGCGGCGCCACGCTGATCGTGACCGATGCCGAACGTGCCGGTGCCATGCGGGTGCAGACGCTCGTGGTCAACGAGACGCTGGGCGATCTTGCGGCGCAGGATGCGTTGCCGATAACGCGCGCCGAAATCGGCGCGTCTCCCGACGATCTCGCCTATATCATCTACACCTCCGGAACGACTGGTCGCCCCAAGGGCGTGATGATCTCGCATCGCAGCGCCTGCCATTTCCTGCGGGCCGAAGGCGCGATCCTGGCGATCGAGGACACCGACAAGGTGTTCGGCGGCTTCAGCGTGGCCTTCGACATGTCGATCGAGACCATGTGGAGCGCCTTTTCCGCCGGTGCCGAACTGTTGGTCGCCAACGAGGCGCTGCACAGAGCGGGCCCGGATGTGGCGATCACGCTGGCCGAAGAGGGCGTCACCGTCTGGCACGTGGTGCCATCGCTCTTCACTTTGGTGGAAACCGAGCTTCCGACGCTGCGCATCGTCAATCTCGGCGGCGAAACCTGCCCGCCGGATCTGGTGAACCGCTGGGCGCGCCCCGGCCTTCGCATCCTCAACACCTATGGCCCGACCGAAACGACGGTGACGGCCACATGGACGGAGGTGCAGCCTGGCCGCCGCGTCACCATCGGCCGGCCGCTGCCGGGCTATACCGCCTGGATCGTCGATGACAAGCTTTGGCCGGTGAATGCCGGCGCCGAAGGCGAGCTTGTGATTGGCGGGCCGGGGGTCAGCTCCGGCTATGTGAACCGCCCCGATCTCACCGCAGACAAATTCGTCACGACGCCCTTCGACGGGCCGGATGGTCTTCCCGCGCGGATCTATCGCTCCGGCGATCTCGTGCGTCTCGATGCCGTTGGCGATATCGAGTTCATGGGGCGCATCGATACGCAGGTGAAGATCCGTGGTTTCCGCGTCGAGCTTGCCGAGATCGAAGCGGTGATTGCCGAGGATTCTGCCGTGGCGCAGGCCGTGGTGCATCTCTTCCGCGATGACGACGGGTCCGAACTTCTCGCCGCCTTCCTGGTGGCGCGCGGCAGCGCGGTGATCGATATCGATGCTGCCCGCAAGCGGGTGGCCGACCGGTTGCCGAACTATATGCGGCCCGCCGCCTACCAGATACTCGATGCGCTGCCGACGCTGCCCGCCTCCGGCAAGGTGGACCGCAAGGCGCTTCAGCGCCCGGTGGTGGTGGCGTCCTCTGATCGCGAAGCTGTCGCGCCGCAGACGCCGCTTGAAATCCAGCTGCACGCCATCTGGTCTGAGGCTTTCGCGCCGCAGAAGGTTTCGGTCGAGGACGATCTCTTCGAGGATCTGGGCGGCCATTCGCTGAAAGCCGCGCGTCTGGCGTCGGCCATGCGCAAGGCGCCAGGACTCTCCGGTGTTTCCATTCAGGATCTCTACGCCGCGCCGACTATCCGCCGGCTTGCCGCGCGCCTGGGTGAGCACGTGATGGCCGAGAGCGCAGCGCTTGAGCCCTTCCACCGTGTCAGCACGTTCCAGAAGCGCCTCTGCTGGACGCTGCAGACCATCGCGCTGGTGCCGATCTATGCGGTGGCGGGGCTGCAATGGTTCTTCCCCTATCTGGCCTACACCTATCTGGTCGAAGATTTCGGCCGCGTTTCGGCCCTGCTGTTGAGCGGCTTGAGCTTCATTCTCATTCCGCCACTCGGCATGGTCTTTGCCATCCTGGTCAAATGGCTGGTGATCGGCCGCTACAAGGCGGGCGATTATCCGCTATGGGGCAGCTATTACCTGCGCTGGTGGTTCGTGCGCCGTCTTTCCGATATCATCGCCACACCCTATCTCAGCGGCACGCCGATGATCCGCTTCTATTACCGGCTGCTGGGTGCCAGGATCGGTCGTCGTGCCTTTATCGGCACCGTTGCCATCGACACCGCCGACCTCGTCAGCATCGGTGATGATGCCATCGTCAGCGATTATGCCATGCTCGCCACCAGCTCCGTCGAGCGCGGTCTGTTGCGCCTCGGCTCGGTCAAGATCGGCCGCAGCGCGTCCATCGGCACCATGGCGGTGATCGGGCGCAACTGCGTGGTGGGCGATGCCGCAGCACTTGAGGATCTGTCTTCGCTGCCGATGAACCAGTCGATCCCCGCTGGCGAAAGCTGGAACGGTTCTCCGGCCAAATGCGCCGCCACGGGCCGTGTTGCCCGGCGTGATGACGAGGCAGGCTTCCTGCGCCGCTTCCTGGTCGGCTTCGGCCTGTTCATCGCCGCTGCCCTTCTTCCCGTGGTCGCCATCCTGCCGATTGCGCCCGGTCTGATCGCGATGATCGAAATCGACTGGAACACCGATGGCTATTCCTACCTGCTGATTTCGCCATTCCTGGCGCTCACTTATATCGTGTTGATGTGCGTTCTGACCGTCTTCGCCAAGCGCCTGATCCTCGGGCCGGTGCGTCCGGGACGCTACTCGATCCATAGCTGGTTCTATCTGCGCTTCTGGTTCGTCCAGCAGGTCACGGATCTGGCGCTGGCGCTGCTTCACCCGATCTATGCCACCCTTTACGTGCTGCCCTGGTATCGCGCACTGGGTGTGCGGATCGGCAAGCGTGCCGAGATTTCCACCGCCGCAAAGATCGTGCCCGATCTCGTCGATATCGGGCCGGAGAGTTTCATTGCCGATGGCGTGGTCTTTGGTGCGGCACGCCATGAGCCCGGCATCATCGAGCTTGCGCATACCAGAATTGGCCGACGTTCCTTCATTGGTAATTCCGCAGTGCTGCCGACCGGAGCCAAGATTGCCGATGGTACGCTGATCGGCGTGCTCTCCAAGCCGCCATCGGATGGCGGGGCTGAGAAGCCGGATGGCACATGGTTCGGTTCGCCGCCGATTTCGCTGCCCGTGCGCCAGGCCGTCGGCCTGTTCGATGAGGGCGCTCGCTTCAACCCGCGTCCGCGCCTCGTCGCCATGCGTCTGTCGATCGAGGCGATCCGGGTGATCCTGCCGCTGACCCTGTTTCTCGCCTTCTTCAGCATCCTGTTCTCCATCGTCGGCGATATTCAGGATTACGATGACAGCCAGACGCTGATCGCGGCCGTCTTCCCCTTCCTCTATATCGGTTTCGCGTTGGCCTCCGGTCTTTCGGTCGTGGCGCTGAAGTGGCTGGTGATGGGACGCTACAAGCCGACGACCAAGCCGCTGTGGAGCACCTTCGTCTGGCGCACCGAACTGGTGACGGCAACTTACGAGAACCTGGCGGTGCCGAACCTTCTGCAGCCTTTGCGTGGCACGCCGTGGATCTCGGCCTATCTGCGTCTTCTCGGCTGCAAGATCGGCCGCGATTGCTTCATCGACACGACCGATGTCACCGAGCATGATCTGGTGCGCATCGGCGACGAGGTGGCGCTGAACGAGTTCTCCGGCCTGCAGACCCATCTCTTTGAAGACCGGGTGATGAAGGTCAGTAGCGTCACGGTGGGCGACCGCGCGGTGATCGGCTCCTACGCCATCGTTCTTTACGATGCGGAAATCGGCGAAGATGCCCAGCTCGGCGACCTTTCCGTCGTGATGAAGGGCGAAACGCTGCCGGCGGGCACCTCATGGGAAGGCTCTCCAGCGCAACCCGTGCGCAGCGCATGAGTGAGATCGTCTGGCTTTCCGGCGCGGACGATCTGACAACAGCCACCGGCGAGGTGCCGGTGGTGTGGCACCTGCTCCTCGACAGACCCGAGACGGAACGACTGGCGGGAGGCGCAACGCTCTTTGCCGCCGATCTGCAGGATCTTGCATCCAAGCCGGAGGCCGGCATGCGGGCTCTGCGCCGACGCCTTTCAAAGCTCCTGCTGGCGCGGCTCTCTGGCCTGCACCCGGATGAGATCATCATTGGCAGAAGCGCGCTCGGCGCGCCCCAGGTCCTCCATCCCGAGGGCTGGCACATCAGCCTCGCCGGGCGATTTCCCCATTGCCTGATTGGCCTCAGCCGGACCCCCATCGGCGTGGATATCGAACCGCTTGATGCCGAGCCGCCGCCCGAAGACAGCTTTACCCCAACCGAATGGCTTGCCCTTCAAGGGGCCACGGACACAACGCTCATCACCCGCTGGACGGCAAAAGAAGCCCACGCCAAATGCCTCGGCATCGCATCGCGCATCGATGCGGCCGAGATGGAGACGGTGGCTTCCGGTGACGGATTGCGGGTTGTTTCGAGGGAAGGGGAGACGCGGGTGTGCGTCCGGGTGGAGGCAGGGGGGGTCTGGTCTGTTGCGACGGTATCCGATCCGGAATCATGACACGGATTTTCAGGTACACCGTCAATTTCATCGTCTGAGCGCTCAGGAAACGTGCTTATTGGGAGCTGTCATCATCCGTCGCTCAACGCGAACTGCAGACACCACCAGTTCGCCTGTCAATGAAGGCGCTCTCGAACCAGCTCTTCTCGTCTAGCCATCGCTTTTTCAAGAAGCCAACTATCCTTCGAGCGTATTCGAAGGCTCACGGATAGAAGCAACGACCGTGTTTCCTCGCTAAGTAGCCAAGAGCGAGTTTCCTTCACAGTGGTCTCAAGCACATCCTCCCAATAGCCTCGCTCAGAGGGATCGCTCTCGAAAAGACAGCTTAACACGAGTAGATAGGCAACTTGAAGGCCGCAACAGTCATCATTTGATGCGAGGACGTCGGTCCGTAAGCCACCAGGGTCAATGTTCAGTATTGCAAGGCTGACGAGCCAATCACCCGCAAGGACATCATCCGTATGCCGCTTGAAAGCATCCGTGCAGGCATGGATAAAAATTTCCTCAAGGGACCGTTGCTCGTTTTGTGGCCATGTCCGCCATGCGGCCATCTCCAACTTGAGAGCGATCATCTGAGGCTCCACGGCACCGGGCTCCGTTGCAAGCTCAAGGAGCCGTGGAAGGAAATGCTTGTAATCCTCGATAGTGCCGACCGTCGTTAGTGCCGACAATGCATATTCTTGAACATCCCTAGCATCGAGAAGCCTTAGCGGCTTTGAGCTCAGTTGGTTCAGTAGCAATTTTGGATCGCGTAGCGGCGAAGCGTCAAGAAACAGCGGACGGCCGTATCGAGCAAACACGTCATAAGCACCGTCAATCTGTTGGCTTAGTTTGAGCGCATCAAGCACAGCTAATCCTATTTATCAGTTTCGCTATCGCAAGCATTGATAGTCACCAGCGATGATCAACCCTGCTTTGCGTCGAGGAGGCTAGGCCCGTCGGGGTAAGAAGGAGATCAACTCTTGCTTTGCATCAGCTAATGCATCGGAAAACGTTGCAAAGTCGATGAGGAGAGGAGCGGTGGCGGGGTCGCTGTCCCGATAGCGAGAATAAATGCTCACCTCGAACTGATCCATAGATCGCTCTTGGCTCGCCACCACCATATCGCCGTTGTCGAAGAGGATTTCAGCGACTAGTTCTTCATATGCCGTGTCTGAGGTTATCGCAATTTGGTAGTTCAGTTGAACCGCTCCCCTCTATGGTCTTCCTTAAAAGACGAGGATAAGCAGACATCTGGATGTACGCAATGGGCCAGAATTCACACCGCAGGTCCTATCAATATTCGTAATGTCCCAGCCTCATGCTTTCCCCCCCCCCCCCCCCCGCATACGGGGTGGAAACGGATTTCATTCATGCGGACCAGCGCGACGGTCGTCTTAAGGCTGCGCCCGAACCACAATATTCCGGCCCTGGTCCTTTGCCGTGTACAATGCTGCGTCGGCGCGCAGGAGAAGCTCTTGCAGTCGCTCGGTCGGCCGGGCCTGGGCGACGCCGAAGCTGCCGGTGATGCGCCCTTTGGGCAAGGGCTCGACCACGCGACTTTCGACAGCGTGGCGCAAACGTTCTGCCACCGATTCTGCCGCTGCGAGGTCGGCGCCGGGCAAGACGATGCAGAACTCTTCGCCGCCCATTCTCGCGGCGTAGTCGTAAGGGCGCAGGTGATCCTTCACGGCTTCGCCGATGGCCATCAGAACGTTGTCGCCGGCATCGTGGCCGTATTCATCATTGATGCGCTTGAAGTGATCGAGATCGAAGAGGATGAGCGACACCGCTTCTTCCGGTCGTGCGGCCTTGGCGCGAATGATCGGCATCTGCTCCATCAGCGCGCGGCGATTGCCGAGCCCCGTCAGAAAATCAGTGGTTGCCTGATGTTTCAATTGCTTGGTCAAAGTCTCGACCTGTAACAGCATCGATCGCGCAATCTCGGTCAAGGTGCCGATTTCGTCGGGCGAGGCCGGATACATCTTCAAAATCCCCTTGTCCTCCGGATACCGCTTCATGGCATCCGCCAGCAGGTTGAGAGGCCTGATCAGCCGCCAGATCGCAAAAAGGCACAGCGACGTGCCGACCAAGGTGGCGACGAGAATGAGAAGGAGAACCGACAACGTGCTGAGCTGAAAACCCATCGACAGATAGGCGACAAGCGCAATCAGCGGCACGTGGACGCTGACGAAGCAGACAAGAAAGGTTTTCGCGACAAAGGACGATCTGATCTTGGTCACGAGCACCTCAGGCTGCAGCTTATATTAACGCTGCCTCATTTAGTGGCATAAACATGAGAATCCTAGACCATTTTCTGGTGGGCGACATTTCGCAGCGAGTGGCTTGCATCGACACGAGAGGCGCGTACGTCCTATTGAACGATCTCGTTCAGGATGTCAGTTTTGCAAGGCGCCGCTTGTCATGCGCCACCAGCAGAAAGCGATCTGAGCGCCGAAGACAGATAGCGTTCCGTCAGTTCGAATTTTCTCGCCTTTGCCAGATCGATTGCAGCGCCAATATGCAGTTCCAATCCTTCAGCCGCCGAACTCGCGTCGATCTCCTGTTCGACAAGCACCACACCCGAATAGACCGAAGGCACGCCATCGAAGTCCTTGGCGCATGATCCCATGCTCAGGAGAGACTTCACCTTTCCATTGGCACAGTGAATCCGATAGGGCGACACGAACGGCGTGCCACCCAGGATGACATCATGGATACGGGCGGCAAGGCGCGGACGATCTTCCTCGACGATTTTTTCGAGTATGGACTCAACTGGAATACCCTCCGCGAGCTTGTCTTGATCAATCTCGTATATTCGCGCGAAGGCCACGTCAGCTGTCAGCAGGTTCGTTGCCAATGACCAGGAATAGAATCCCGCGCCTTCCAACAGACCCTTGATCAAACGTCTCTGCATCGTTTCCATGGCGACCCCACTCATTCCCTTGTGCCTATTAAAAACGATGAGAGGGTCTTCGCCAATGGGTTGCGGAGTTACTCTGCCGGATGGTGACGGTATAAATTCGATCACATTTGTGTGTTCGCTTTTGCTAAAATAAGGTGACTACCAATTGCTGACGGAAGGGGCCGTGATACTCTTACATGAGAGCCAATCGAAAGTTGGGAGATGCCATGACGAAAGAGCCTGTGAAAGGTCCTGCTTCCTATTTTCCATCCATTGAAGCCAAGTACGGCCGCCCCATAGCGGAATGGAAAGACCTCATCAAAAGTCAAAGCGGCAAGAAGCACATGGAGCTGGTTTCCTGGCTGAAGCAGGAGTATGGCTTGGGCCATGGTCATGCGAATGCGCTGGTTGCGGATACGCTTCGCGAGTAATCTGAAACTTCGGTTAATTGACCCGACCAGGCGCAGGACGAAACACGCCATGTGGGTTTTGACCGTTTCGTGCTAACAATATCCTGGTCGTCATACCCGGATGTGCCGAGCAAGCAGCATCCCAGTCCATACCAGGAGAGATTACCCCATGGCCCGAAAGAACAGGGATGAGCAGGCGTCGTGGGACGAGCCGAAGCCGGAGCCGGTGATCTGTGCGCTGTGCGAGCGCGTCATACCCGACGATCAGATGGACCAGCATCATCTCGTTCCCAAGAGCAAGGGCGGGAAGCAAACCGTGTCCCTGCACCGGATCTGCCACGACCAGATCCATTCGATCTTCACCGACGCCCAACTCGCCAAGAAGTTCTCCACGATCGAGGCCATTCTGGAGGAGCCTGCGGTGCAGACATTCGTCGCCTGGGTGAAAAACAAGCCTCCGGGCTTTGCGGATTCCGCCAGGGGATCACGGCAGTCCTTCGGGCGAGGGCGCTAGTCTTAAAGCATGGTCCACGCAAAAGTGTGCAGCGGTTTTGCGATGACGACATGCGACAAAACAAGGACTTAAAGCGTAGGGAGCGAATCTGAAAGATCGCGACACGCTTTAAAGCGCCGTGCGTCTTATGGGACGCGCAAGGGACGCTTTGTCTTTTTGAATATACGCATCGGCGGCGTCCGGCTGGACGCGATTGCGGACCTCTCAGCCTGCCGAAGCCTTGCCTCAGACGGATAGGTCGAAGATATCCGCCTCTTCCTGGGTCGCGAAGGTGAATGTCACCAGTTCGCTGTCGTCACTCTGGCGAATGCCGATGGCCGTCACGATCAGCCGGGCGATCTCGTCCTGCGCTTCGCTTCCCGATCGCGATGACCCCACCGCCTTCTCGATGGCGGGGGCGAAGAGTTCGCTGATGACGCCAAGGCGCATGTTGTAGCGCATGATGATATCGCGGTCCTCGATGATCGCGGCCTGTTCTTCCTTCGGGATATCGGCATTGTCCATGGCGGTGATCGTCGCATTCGTCGCCAGCTTGATCGGGCCTTCGGCCAGCCAGCGATCGACCATCTCATCGAACTGGCGCATGCGCTGCGCGGGGATTGTCTTCTGTACCGTGATCGACATCTGCGTTCCTTTGTTCGCTGCCATGCTTGCTGTCACGCGCTTCCCGGTCCGGGATCGACTATTGCCAGCATGAGATCTTTTGGGAGCAGGCTTTATGGGGTCAGGCCACAAGCTTCAATGCTTTTGTGGCGAAAGCCTGCCCGCGATAAGCATGATCTTGAGGGGTGAGCACGGCGCCCGGACAAAGCCACGCCCTCAACGACCATCTTTCGCATCGTCATAGGTTTTCGCTGCCGCGTCGATCCTGTCGCCATTTTCAGCTGCCCAGGCGCACAGGGCTTCGAACGGCTGCCGCAGGGAGTGGCCGAGCGGCGTGATGGCATATTCCACGCCGATCGGCTGCGTTGGCAGAACCGTGCGCGTGACCAGCCCGTTGCGCTCCAGCCTCTTCAACGCATCGGCCAGCGCCTTGTGCGTGATGCCATCCAGACGCCGCTTGATTTCGTTGAAGCGCGAGGGTTTGGGGCAGATCACCGTCAGGATCAGGATCGTCCATTTGTCGGCGATCTTGTCCAGCACCGGGCGGACTTTCGGCATATCGCAGAGCGCCTGCTGAGAGAGGGTTTCCAGGTCGGTATACTCGTCCATATCTAGGCTATCCAAGGTGCGTAATTGATATCAGATATCCACCGTATATCATGGTGGGACCATTCAGAGCAATTCATGTGAACATCCGTTCACCCTGAAGTGCTCTGGTGTTTGTTTGACGCATTTCCGGACGCAAAACCGAGCACACTTTTGCTGGAAATGCTTTCCTGAAAGGAACTAAAATGGCTCGCATGAACAACAAGGTGGCTCTGGTCGTGGGCGGCGCGAAGGGCATCGGCCTCGCCATAGCAGAGCGGCTTTCTGCCGAAGGCGCAAAGGTCTTCCTCACCAGCCGCAAGGGCGAGGAGGCTGAAAAGGCAGCTCGCGGCATCGGCAGTGGCGCGGTCGGCATTGCCGCCGATGCAAGCTCTCCCGAAGACATGCTCGCGGCTGTCGAAACCGTCCGCCAAGCCCATGGCCATATCGACGCGCTGGTCTTGAATGCCGGTCTTTCCGAATATGCACAGATTGCCGAGATCACGCCGGAGCATTTCGACCGCCACTTCGACGTCAACGTCCGAGGGATGGTCTTCGGCTTTCAGGCCGCTCTGCCCGCAATGAGAGAAGGAAGCTCAGCTATCCTTATCGGGTCGATTGCCGGTAGCGCGGGCTATGCAGGTTACGGAACCTATTGCGCCACCAAAGCGGCCGTCCGCTCCTATGCAAGAACCTGGACCGCCGAGCTCGCTCCCAAAGGCATCCGTGTCAATGTTGTGGCACCCGGCCCAACGGATACGGACATGATGGCCTCCGTCGCAGATGACGTGCGCGCGGCCATCGTCGCGCCAATCCCGATGGGCCGCATGGGACGGCCCGCGGAAGTGGCCGCGGCGACGCTGTTTCTGCTGAGCGATGAGGCGAGCTATATCGCCGGCGCCGAGCTCTGCGTCGATGGCGGGTTGCTGCAGGCTTAAGGGCGGATGGAAGATGCTGCCCGATCGCGAAGGGGTCGGGCAGCCACGATCACCATCCCGAGCCTGCGGCTCACGATGGTGGCGATGTGGAGCCGTCAGGCTGTCGTGTGGACTGGACGCTGCGATGTCGTCTGCCGCCGGCTGGTCAATGTCAGGATCAGGGCTCCGCTCAAACCGGACACGAGCGATCCCATCAAAATCCCGATCTTGACGTGATCCTGCACTGCCGGATCGTTGAATGCCAGCAAGCCGATGAACAGCGACATCGTAAACCCGATGCCACAGAGAAGTGCCGTGCCTGCCACCTGTCCCCAGCTTGCCTGGGCGGGAAGTTCCGCCAGACCGAGCTTCACGAGCACGGCGACGACGCCAAACACGCCGATGAGCTTGCCGAAGAAAAGGCCTCCCGCCACACCCATTGTCAGCGGCTCGGTAAACACCGACAGGCTGAGACCCGAAAGGGAGACGCCTGCATTGGCGAAGCCGAAGATTGGCACGATGATGAAGGCAACAGGCTTGTGCAGCGCATGCTCGAGACGATGAAGCGGCGACTCCTCCGGCGTCGCTTCCGGTGTGCCGGGCGTCAACTTGAGCGGGATCGTCAGCGCCAGCATCACGCCAGCCAGTGTTGCGTGAACGCCGGACGCAAAGACGAGCACCCAGAGAACAGCGCCAAGGACGAGATAGGGCCACAGCACCTTCACCTTCATCTTGTTGAAGATGAAGAGATTGCCCCAAACGAGACCAGCGCCGATAAGAGCTACAAGGTTCAGGTCTGCCGTGTAGAACAGAGCGATGACGATGACCGCACCGAGATCATCGATGATGGCCAGCGCTGCAAGAAAGATCTTCAGCGACGTCGGGACGCGCGATCCGAACAGGGAGAGCACGCCAAGGGCAAAAGCGATGTCCGTCGCTGTCGGTATGGCCCATCCTTGCAAGGCGGCTGGATTGTCACGGTTCAGCAGGACGTAGAAGAGTGCCGGAAATATCATGCCGCCCGCTGCGGCAGCACCCGGCAGAACCCTGCGGCTCCAGCTGGAGAGTTGTCCGTCAAGCATTTCGCGCTTGATTTCCAAACCAACCATCAGGAAGAACACCGCCATCAGTGCGTCGTTGATCCAGTGCTGGATGCTCAGCGGTCCGATATAGACGTGGAGGATATGGAAATAATCTTCAGCCAGAGGCGAGTTGGCCGTGATGATGGCAAGAAGTGCGACGGCCATGAGCACGAGGCCACCCGAGGCCCCGTTATCGAGAAACTTGCGAAGTGTGGAATTGATGCGACCTGGATTTGATGTCGAAGACACAGGCTCACCCTCCCTTTGTTGGAAGTTGATCTTAGTCTCCGTCGATTTCGGGGGAACCCGCAGCGCACGCAGCACGCGCTGTCAGGTTCAACCATAGCGCAGTTTGGTGCGTTTTTCCACCAAAACCGGCATCCTGCGCGTCCGGTTTAAGGCTTTTTTGCCGGGGAGGCCGACGTTTCAGCGCCGCCCTTCTTCGTCGTCCACCCGTCCGGCAAACCAGTTGGCGAGCAGTGCGCCGGATATGTTGTGCCACACGCTGAAGATGGCGCTTGGCACGGCGGCAAGCGGCGAGAAATAGGCCGTTGCAAGGGCCGCACCAAGGCCGGAATTCTGCATGCCGACCTCGATGGCGATGGCTTTGCGCTTGGCAAGCGTCAGGCCAAAGGCTTTCGCCGCAAAGAAACCCAGCAGGTAACCGAGGCCGTTGTGGAGGATAACGACGGCGAAAATCATCAGGCCGGATTGGACGATGGATGCTTTGGACGCGCCGACAACCGCCGAGACGATGAGGACGATGCCAATAACGCTGACGAGCGGCAGAGCGGGGACGGCGGCCTTGACGAAAGCGGGCAAAAGCTTCTGCAGGATTGCGCCGAGCGCCAGCGGTATCAGCACCACCTTGATGATGCTCATGAACATCGCCCAACCGTCGACCGGCAGGTACTGGCTGGCAAACAACCAGACGAGAAACGGCGTGATGATGGGTGCGGCAAGCGTGGTGACCGACGTGCAGGCAACCGAGAGCGCCACGTCTCCCTTGGACAGGTAGGTCATGACGTTGGAGGATGTGCCACCGGGGCAGCAGCCCACCAGGATCACGCCTGCCGCCACTTCCGGCGGCATTGGAATGAACTTGGTCAAGAGAACCGCCAGAAGCGGCATGATGAGGAATTGGCCAAGAACGCCGATCGTCACATCGAAGGGCCGCTTCACCACCTCGCGGAAGTCATCAAGCGAAAGGGTAAGACCCATGCCGAACATGATGATGGACAGCAACGTCACGATCCATGGACCGATCTGCTTGAACGTATCGGGAAAGAAGAAGCCGAGGACCGCAAACAGCACCACCCAGGCCGCGAATGTCTTGCCAACGAACGACGATATCTGCGCCAGTGCCTTCATGATCTGTCCCTCCAAAGAAATGCTAGCGGGACGTCTAGATGCGTCAGCTTGACTGTCAAGGTCACTTTGGCTGGGTTGTTGCGTGTCTGCTAATATTGCGGTTGCCTGCTTTCAGAAGGCATGTGGACGCCAGCTGCAGTCGGAGACGACGCGCGTGCACCCATCGGCGAGCCCATCCGCCGCCCGGTAGAAGACATCAAGGGCGCGCTTTTGTCAGCCTGATTTGATCGTCCTCAACCTTGATCTCGTTGCTCCAGCCAAGGTGCCGGTAGAACCCAGCGGCGCGGCTATTTTCAGCGGTTTCGAGCCAGATTTCAGAATGGTGCCGAAACAGCGCGTTCTCAGCGGCATCCACCAGCTTTGCGCCTATGCCCATCCCCTCATGTGAGGGAAGAATAAAGGCAGCAAAGAGTGACCCTTCGGCATTATCGATCATCGAGAAGCCGACGACCTCGTCGCCCGAGACGGCGACCCAGGCGCAGGGTGCAGCGGAAATCATCTCGGCAATCGAAGCCTCGGTGATGCCGAGACCGGCAAGTTGTTCGCGGCTCAGGTGGTTCTCGCGAACGGAGGTGCGAATGTGAAACAGGGCTGGAACATCGGCGGGATTGGCGGGTCTGATCTTCGTCTTCATGTGCTCCTGCATGTTGAAGTGTTCGTTTTGACAAATACGGCTTCATGCTGACAAGGCTTTAATTGCGACGCCGATTGGATTGGCGTAGAATTGGCGATCATCTGGGGGATGTCCATGCCAAAATTGGCCCGGTTCGTACAATTCTCGAGCGGCGTCTTTGCGCTGGTTCTCATCACCTTGTTGAGAACATACGCCGCAGCCGCCGATGATCCTGGTGATCGGCCAATGAATTTTATCCTCGTCTCTGACGGGGATTGCAGCGACTCATGCGTGCAGTGGGTTTCGGCAGAGGGAGCGATAACGTACGCCACACCGACGCGGTTTGCCGCTTTTCTGTCGACGCTGAAGAACCGTAAACTTCCCATCGTCATCCAATCTGTCGGAGGTGACGTCGATGCCGCTTTGGCAATTGGCCAGATGATCCGCAACCGCAAGCTCGATACCGCTATCGGACGCACCCAACTGAACGATTGTCCAATGCTTGATCCGCGGTGCAAGGAGAAAATGGTCAAGGGCGGCTGGTCCTCTGGCACAGTGCGCAGCGGCGGGGCCTATTGCTTTTCTGCTTGTCCATTAGTCCTTGCGGGCGGCGTCAACCGTGCGGCAGCGCCTAACACATCGATCGGTCTCCACCAGATTACAAACGGCAAGAAAGACCGAAACTATGGACCTGTGAACAAGCGCAATCTCGATGCCATCTCCACCCGCAAGGACGACCGCATTAAAGAGAAGTTGGGTACTTATCTTGACGCCATGGGTGTTCAATCCAAAGACGTTTTCGCCATGATGGGACTGGCCACGCCGCATGGTCTTTACCACGTGCTGGATGAAGAGGCACTCAAAACTGGATTGATCACCGAGGTGTACTCGCTTGAGAAGGAGCCGGGGCTGGCTTTCACGCCTGAGGTGCCTAAAACGCTCGCAAAGAAGCCGAAGGCGAAGGGATAGCCTTTCGCTGCAGTAATACAACGCAGTAGTTCACAACATCCAATGCGCGCTAAAAGCGTAAGAGCAGTTCTCAGGCGACAGAAGCTGTTGAGTTGAAGGAATGTCAAAAATTAAACTTTCACGCGTCTTGCCCGCGGACGCGGATGCACTCATCGATGCAAACCGAAGAAGCGCTGCTTTCCATTCGCCATGGGTTAAACCCTTCGTCGATCGCGAAGGTTTTGATGCTTGGTACGGAAGAACTCTGACCGGGCCGAATCTAGGTTACGTGGTTCGAGAGGCCGAGAGCGACGCAATCGTCGGTGTCGTGAACATCAGTGAGATCGTTTGGGGCGTATTTCGAAGCGCGTATCTAAGCTATTACGGCATGGTGGATTGGTCACGCAAAGGCTTCATGACTGAGGGCGTCCGCAATGCTTGTTGTCATGTTTTTGATGATCTCGGCCTGCACAGGCTGGAGGCGAACATTCAGCCCGAAAACATTGCCTCTCTGTCGTTGATAAAACAGGTGGGCTTCAAGAAGGAAGGATTTTCAACTCAGTATTTGAAAGTCGAGGGATCGTGGCGTGACCACGAGAGGTGGGCGCTGCTCGCCAACGGTCGGCCGATGACGCCCCCGCCTGAGAATGGAAGCCTTGGCTGAGGCGCGCGGGACCGTTACGAGCTGCACCCCCCTTAACGCTATCAGAAGGTTTCTGCATTAGCATCAGCACATAATTCCGGGCAGCTTCTTTAAGGGTCTGATGGCCTCTCTGCTTTTGGTGACGGCGGCACTCCTTAGCGCTACCGTTACCGCTGCTGCCGATTCCGCCAATATCCGTGTCACCTGTTGGACTACCGCCTCGTTTTCGGAAGACCTCGTGGCGGTTGCTCGGGATGAGCAGAGGTGCTGTGCTTCAGCGCACGGAAGAAACTTTCGATCGACGCCGAGCGGGTGCTGCTTCGGTTCTATATCACAGCGGATCGTGTGCTTCCTCAATATCTGTTGTCGCGCAGAAGTGCGCTGGAGGCGGTGCATCTGCTCATGTCTATTTCCGGCGACGGAGACCTAGCCTCCCTCTATGAACGCGCCGACAGGCTGCTTTACGAGGCCAAGGATAACGGACGTAACAAGACAGAAAGTGCAGTCAGCGCCACAGCTTCACCGAAAGCTGTGAAAATCAATAAGGCGAGCAGAGCCTAGCGGGCTGCTGTCCGGCAAAGCCTCACGCCTGCAACGACGCCCCCAACAAAGCCAGTCCCATCAACAGCACCACCAGCGCGCCCGCAATCTCGATCCCATTGGTGATCCTTGAGGCGCGGCGGCTGCCGGTTCCGGCGTAGCGGATGGCGGCGTCCTTGGCGGTGACGGCGAGGATGGCGAGGAGCGAGACGGTGATGGCGGTGCCGATGGACATGGCGAGCACCGAGAGCATGCCGCCGAGCAGCAGGCCGTTCAGCATGGAAAAGCTCATGACGATGATGGCGCCGGAGCAGGGGCGAAGACCGACCGCAACGATGGCCGACCAGGCTTCCGTGAGGCTGAAGGTGCGGGACTGGAAGAGCAGGGGGTCGGGCGCATGCGCCTTGCCGCAGGCATCGCAGAGATCGCCGCTGCCGCTTTGGGCGTGATCGGCAAAGACCGGCTGGCCCTGGAAGCGCAGGCCGCTGCCCATGCCGGTGCGGCGGGGCGCTGAGCTTGCGGTCTCCCCGAAGCCGGTCGTTCCGTTTTCGGCTGCCTTGAACAAGAGCACGGGGCTGGCGGACAGGCTGGCGCTTGTAAGAGGTGAGGCCGATGACGACGTGGCAAGGGCCGGTGCGGGCGTTTGCGGGGATGCGACGGCGTGATGGTCGGCACGCTGGTGCAGCATGCTCCAGATCTTGCGCGCCAAGAGCCAGGCGCCGAAGAGCGCGACCATGGCGAAGCTGGCAATTTCCATCGCCTGCGTCGCTTTCGTCATGGTGATGGAGGTTCCGCGCAGCACGAAATAGGCGGCGACGACGAGGAGGATGGCGACTGCGCCCTGGATCAGCGCCGAGACGAAGGAAATCAGGATGCCGCGTTTCAGCTGCGTCTCGTTGGCGATCATGTAGGAGGAGATGACGGCCTTGCCATGGCCGGGGCCGGCCGCATGGAATACGCCATAGGCAAAGGAGAGGCCGATCAGCGAGGTCAGCGCCCATGGGTCTTCGCGCATGGCTTTCAGCGCGCCGGTCAGCGCGCGGTAGAAGCTCTGCTGGTGGACGTTGATCCACTGGAAGAAGGGTGCAAGCGGCCCGCCGACGGAAATGGAGGGTTCGGCCGAGCCGATGCCGAGCGGCGATTGGGCGTGGGCGATGCTGAGCGAGGCGAAGAGCAAGGTGAGGGTGGTGAGCGCGAGGAGAAGCTTGCTTCCCTCATTCCTGTCCTTGTGACAGGAATCCAGTCGTCGCGCGTCTGCGCGGCAGGAGGAGTCTTGCCGACCCAACGACCTCTCCGGCGTCATGGTCGGCCCCCAGGTCACTTCCGAGGGCGACCTGACCATCCATGAGCCGTTGAAAACATGGATCCTCGGGCCAAGCCCGAGGATGACCCAAAGCGAGCGTTTCAGGGTAATCATCAATCCCTCAGCCTGCCGGGCTCCCTGTGGTGAAACGCCATCCTCTAGCATTGCAGTTCCAGTCTTGTCGCAAAGAGCTTGGTCATGTCGGTGCCGGTCGGGTCGTTGAAGAAGGCGTCGGTGAGGCTGCTCTGGTTCTGGGCGATGATTTCATCCGGGTCCGGGCGCACCACCTTGTGCTTGCAGGCGGCCAGATGCGGACCCTTCACCACGATGTCGGTGTCCTTGGCAAAATCGATGGCCGTGTACATCGTCGGGTCCCAGGCGCCGAAGGAGAGCTTGCCCTTCACCGGCAGCGGGTTTTTCGGCTTGACGGAGAAGAACATCAGGATCTGGCCGTCCTTGTAATCCACATGGATGACGTCCGGCTTGTTGAAGTCGATGTTCTTTCCGTTCACCGCGATGAAGGTGTAATAGGAATATTCCGCCAGCGATTCATGCACCGTGTTGCCGATTTCGGCGAGCTCTTCCTTGTCCAGCTTGGCGTCGCTGTTCTTGTCGTAATCCAAGACCACGCTTGCGGAGAACATCTCGTCGAAGCGCCAGATGTTGCGCACTTCCTGCACATTGCCATCCGCGCCTTCGATGATTTCCATGCGCGCTTCGGCAAAGATATGCGGATGGGCGAAGGCGGTGAGCGGCGCAAGGCAGGCGGCGGCGCAGGAGGCCATTGGCAGAAGACGTTTTTTCATGGGCCGCGTTTATCCTCGGGCGAATCTGCGGTTACTCTATAACAAATTGGGTCTGAATTTCGGCGGCCAGCCGATCAACCGTTCTTTCGGAACCAGTTGGACAGATAATCGACGAAGCTGCGCACCTTGGCCGGCAGATAGCGCCGGTGCGGATAGACGGCGTAAATGCCGCGATCGCGGGAAATATAATCATCGAAAAGCGTGACAAGCTCGCCCGACTGGATATGCGGGCGGGCAATGAAGTCCGGCACGATGGCGACGCCTAACCCAGAGCGCGCGGCGCGCAGCGTCGCCTGCGGACTGTTGACTTCGATCGGCCCGCGGGTTGCCACTGAATTGGTGCCGCCGCCCGGCTCGAAATAGCGGATGTGGTTCTGGAAGCGGGAATTGGTATCGATGATGCAGGGGACTTTTCCCAGATCCTGCGGGTTTTCCAGTGGCCCATGGCGGGCGACGAAATCCGGTGTCGCCACCGCATGGACGCGAAAATCCGACAGCTTGCGGGCAATCAGGCCGGAATCCTCCAGCTTGGTGATGCGGATGGCGAGGTCGAAACCTTCCTCGATCAGATCGACGAAGCGGTCGTCGGCAACGATCTCCATGGAAAGCTCAGGGTTTTCGCGGGCGAAATCGATGAGGCTCTGGCCGACATCGGCATCGATGAAGGTGCGCGGCACGGATAGACGCAGCTTGCCCTTCAGATCGGAATTCTTCTCCCGCACCAGGTCGGCGAGATTGTCGATCTCTTTCAAGATGTCGGAGGCGGTGCGGTAATAGGTATGGCCGGCTTCCGTCAGCGAAAATTGCCTTGTGGTGCGGTTGAGAAGCAGCGCGCCGAGATCGTCTTCAAGCTCCCGGACATATTTGGACAGCAGCGCCTTGGAGCGTCCGGTCTTGCGCGCGGCGGCCGAAAAACCCTCCGCTTCGACCACGTCGATAAAGGCGCGAATGCGCGTCAGCGTGTCCATCTAAAAACTCCTGTTCGTTCCATATAATTGAACGATTGGAATCCACTGTCCAACAGGAAAAGCACTGCCGAAAAAATTCGCGACATGCTGAAAAAATCCTCTTGATTATGACGGCGAATATTCTTATCTCCCTGTCTGCCCAAAGTCGCACGTGCCCATGTGTGTCCGCCGACCCTCGATGTGGTGAGGAGTTCGGTAAGGTACCTGGAATTAACCCCTCCAGTCGCTGTTCCGGCCAACCGGATATGCGAGGACATACGAAGCAACGACGGTGCGGGCCTTTCTGGTTCTCTGCCGGCTTTCCATCAGCCGGGGTACTGAAGAGGCACACCATCATTGCCGTAAGTGCGGTTGGGTATGATTCCCTCCAATCCCATGGCAGACAAAGTCGAATAATGCTCCTGGCAGGGCGTTGTTCATATTTGCGCCTTGAGCGTATGCGAATGAATCTGCGCCTCCACCGGCTGATTCGTCTTGCATATCTCGAGCGTTCTTTGTCCTCCGGAATTTTCCGGAGCCGGATCAAGTTAGGGAACACAACGATGACGACTGCTCGCATCCTCGACTTCATCAATACCCGCCGTCCCGAAGGTCCCTGCCTTGTGGTCGATCTCGACGTCGTGCGTGACAACTTCCATGCGTTCCGGCATGCTCTGCCGAACAGCGCGATCTATTATGCCGTCAAGGCCAACCCGGCTCCAGAAATTCTGTCGCTGCTCGCCTCCATGGGCTCCAACTTCGATTGCGCCTCCGTGGCTGAAATCCAGATGGCGCTCGATGCCGGTGCGACGTCGGACCGTATTTCCTATGGCAACACCATCAAGAAGGAACGCGATGTTGCACGCGCTCACGCGCTCGGCATCGATCTCTTCGCCGTGGACAGCCATGAGGAAGTCGAGAAGGTTGCCCGTGCCGCTCCGGGTGCGCGCGTATTCTGCCGCGTTCTGACCGATGGCGAAGGTGCCGAATGGCCGCTGTCTCGCAAGTTCGGCTGCGTGCCGCAGATGGCTGTCGATGTTCTGGTCTATGCACACCAGCTGGGTCTGGAATCCTACGGCGTGTCCTTCCATGTCGGTTCGCAGATGATGAACCTCGACGCATGGGATGCAGCCGTTGGCGATGCCAAGCGCGTCTTCGCCTCTCTTGCCAAGCAGGGCATCCACCTGCAGATGGTCAATATGGGCGGCGGTTTCCCGACCAAGTATCTTCGCGACGTTCCCGCCGCTGAAGAATACGGCCAGGCAATCGACACGGCGCTGCGCAAGCACTTCGGCAACCAGATCCCGAAGACCATCATCGAGCCGGGCCGCGGCATGGTTGGCAATGCGGGCGTGATCAAGGCGGAAGTCGTTCTCGTCTCGCGCAAGTCCGACAATGACAACCATCGCTGGGTGTTCCTCGACATCGGCAAGTTCGGCGGTCTGGCCGAAACCATGGACGAAGCCATCCGTTACCCCATCCGCACCACGCGCGATGAGGACACGATGGAGCCTTGCGTTCTGGCCGGTCCGACCTGCGACAGCGCCGATGTGCTCTACGAGAAGAACATGTACCCGCTGCCGGTCTCGCTGACCATCGGCGACGAAGTTCTGATCGAAGGAACGGGCGCCTACACGACCACCTATTCGGCGGTCGCTTTCAACGGCTTCGAGCCCTTGAAGGCCTATGTGATCTAAACCCGTCTCAGGGTTTTCTCGATCCAAAGCAATGTGATCTGCGCGAGACGCCGCCCGTTGGGGCGGATGGCGTTCTCCCGGATCTTCCCGTTCCGGCCCGGCTGACGCCCGGGCCTGGCGCACACCCTGCTTGCCAATCCTCTGTCCAGTCGAGGGATAAGCTTGCGGCGCGCGCCGGGCCGGAACGGTTCATTCCTTGTCGTTGCAAGATGGTTGCGCGACATGTTTCTGGCAGGTGCCGCTTTCGTGGGCGGCTTGGTAACGGGAGGCCGGGATGGCCGCTGTTCTCAATTCGGTTCGTGCATTCTTCACGCCGCAGACATTCTTCATCGAGACCGAAAACGCCGGCGACATCGTCGCGCGCGAAAACCTGCTGGACCGCGCCATGGGTCCCGGCCGCCGCCGCAAGTCTTCCGAGAAGCTGCGCGCCGGCCGTGTGCCTGCCGAAGGTCTGGCGCTGGTTGCCCGTGATGAGGATGCCCATGTCATCGGCACCGTGCGCCTGTGGAACGTCGAGGCGGGCGTGACCCGCGAAGGCCGCCCGGTTGCCGCCCTGCTGCTCGGACCGCTCGCCGTCGATGCCGCCCATGAGGGCAAGGGTATCGGCTCGGGGCTGATGCGCGCGGCAATCGCTGAAGCTGCCCGCCGCGGCCACGGCGCAATCCTGCTTGTGGGTGACGCGCCGTACTACGAACGCTTCGGCTTCTTCGCGAACAAGACCCAGCACCTCGTCATGCCTGGCCCCTTCGAGCGCAACCGCTTTCTGGCGCTGGAACTGAAGGCGGGTTGGCTGGATGGTGCCGCCGGCATGCTGGTGGCGAGCGGTCGTCGCTTTTCCTGATCGACAAACAGTCCCTGAGGTCTGCCATTTGACTGTGTGAAATGAGAGAGCCGTTCCCGGTATGGGGGCGGCTCTTCTTATTTGCGGGTGGGCTGCTGCTTCCCGGCCAATCCTGCAATCCACTCACGAGACGATCGGTATCCAGATTTCCACCTCGCCGCGACCGGTGCGCCCATCGGAGCGGTGATCGTAGCGTTCGAAGTCCGGGGCCTGTGCGCTCTTCAGGCCAGCGTCGGGCAGTGCCTTGTTCCAGATCGTATAGACTGTCTTGGCAAAGTCCGAGATATGGCCGCTATGGGTGAAGACGGCATATCGGTGTGCGGGGATATCGATATGCTCCATCCCGGATGTCGAGCCTTTTGCCTCTACTCCCGCGATATAGCGGAAATTGCCGGCGCCGTCCCCCATGCAGCAGACCCCGTATAAGGCTCCCGGCACGGCGTTTTCCACCTCGTTTTCGCGGGCGTTGAAGGCCTGCCAGAGTGCCGGTATCGCGCCGGTGTTGCCAAAGGCGCAGTCGATGCCAAGTCCCACCACCCGCAACGCGCCGCGTTCTTCCTGGCGGGGGGCAGCAACCGGAACAATCATATCCTTGTTCATTTCAAAAGGCTCCATGAGATCGAGAGTGGCGATGGATCGATGGCTTCGCAGAGCGCTTGGCGTGATGCCGAAGCAATGTGCGAAGGCACGTGTGAATGCCTCGTGAGAACCATAGCCAGCATCGAGTGCGATGGCGATGATGTTGTCCTGACCATGAGCGACGGCGCGTGCCGCCTTGGATAATCTGCGGGCGCGCGCGTAGCTCATGATCGACATGCCTGTGGCCAGTTGAAAGATCCGGCACATGTGATGGACATTGACCGCGCAACGCTCAGACAGCGAGGTCAGGGACAGGTCTGTGTGCAAATCCGTTTCTAACTGCCAGATCAGTCTTTCAACAACGGCCATGGGCTCTCCCGTGCTTCACCCGGTCCTTATCGCGGATCGGAGGCTGGTGCGCTTGATCGTATTTGACTTTGCGATGACGGCAAGGGTGCGTCGAGAGCGTGCTTTATGGGACGCAGAAAAGGCTGAAGCGTGTTGCGGTGTTTCAAAACCGCTCCACGCTTCAGGTCGATATCTCACTTGTGGGGGCAGGGCGGAGGGTGCCGCCATGCCATCATACCATCCGGATTACGCGGCGCGCTGGACCTGCGCCTGGTCGTTGCCGGCGATCTGGAACCGGCCTGCGAGCGAGGCGAGCGTGTGGGCGGCATCTGCCAGCGTCTGGGTGGCGGCATTGGTTTCTTCCACCATGGCGGCATTGTGCTGCGTCATCTGGTCCAGCGTGTTGACGCTGGTGTTGATCTCGGCAAGACCGACGGATTGTTCGCGAGCGGCGGTTGCGATGGCGTCGATGTTGAGATCGATGCGCGATACCACGGCCTGGATTTCGGCCAGAACCGAACCGGTCGACTGAACGAGATCGACGCCGCCTGCCACTTCCTGGCTGGATCTGGCGACCAGCTGCTTGATTTCCTTGGCGGCGGCGGCAGCGCGTTGCGCCAGATCGCGCACCTCCTGCGCCACGACGGCAAAGCCCTTTCCGGCATCGCCCGCACGCGCCGCTTCAACACCGGCATTCAGCGCCAGAAGATTGGTCTGGAAGGCAATGCCTTCGATGACGCCGATGATGGAGCCTATTTCACCCGATGCCGTCTCGATGCGGCTCATGGCCGAAATCGCCTCACCAACGACAGCGGAGGAATGGACGGCGGAGTTGCGCGCATCCTTGACCAGATTGCGCATGTCTTCCACGCGCGATACCGAGGCCTTGCCGGTAGAGGTGACCTGCTCCAGGGCTGCGGCGGTTTCTTCCAGCGCGGCTGCCTGCTGCTCGGTGCGGCGCGCCAGATTGTCGGCGCCGCCACGCAGTTCCTGCCCCTGTCGGTTCAATTGGACGGTCTCCGACAGAACCTCCCGAAGCGTCGAGCGCAACGTTGCGACCGACTCGTTGAAATTCTGTCGCAGGGTTTCGAAGCGCGGATGGAAGGGCTGTTCGAGATTGCGGCTCAGATCGCCATTTGCGAGCTGGCTCAAGCCACCGCCCAGTTGCTCGACAGCAAAACGAAGCGCGTCGGCATCGGCAAGACGCTCACGTTCGCGCTCCTGGCGTTCGGCATCGCTTGCCTGGCGCGCCTCCTCGGCTTGCGCTTCCAGCCGTCTTTTCTCCAACCCCGCATCGCGGAAGATGGCAAGCGCCTTTGCAATGGCGCCGATCTCGTCCTTGCGGCCAAGGTGCGGCGGAGCGTTCGTCAGGTCGCCACCTGCCATCGTCGTCATGGCGTGGGTCATGTCGCCCAGCGGGCGGATGGCGCGGCGTCTGGTAAAGAGCGTGGAGGCGATGCACAGAAGAATGAGGAAGAACCCAAGGCCATAGCTTGCGCCCTGTAGCAGGGTGGTCTGCGAAGCAGCATAGGCCTCCTTCTCCGTGCCGAAGACATTGCCCATCTCCACCAGTTGGTTGACGGCAGCTTCATGCAGATGGAATTTCGCCCGCAGCGCGCTCAAGGATGCGGTAATGGCCGCACGATCATTGGCAAAAAGGGCAGGGAGCGTTGTGGTTTCCATTTCGCGCCAGAAATCGTCGCCCTTGACCAGCACATCATCGAAAAGCTTGGCCTTCAGGGCATCTGGCAGGGTGGTCGTCTTCCAGTATTGGCGACGGTCTTCATATTGGTCTTTCAGAACCTTCATTCGTGCTGCGTTGGTGTTCAGCGTATCGGTATGCAAGGCGCTTTCATTGGCAAGCGCATAGCTTTCGATGACATACAGCGGCGGCGGCAGAATATCGGCGATCAGGTCCTTGCTGTAGATGATGTCCTGATAGATCGGGCCATTCACCTTCAACCTGTTTAGCGCCTCAGCGCCTGTCAGAAGTGTCAGAAGCACGCCTGCAATCAGGGCAATGCCTGTGGCTGTGATGGCCGCTGAAATGGAAACTCGCATGGTTGTCTTTCTCCGGGCCCTCGATCGCCAGATGCGGCATTAGGGTCATAGCTTGAGTCCGGGAAATAACGTCGCGAAGATAGGTTTAGATCGAACTAATTATATTTAATAATAATAATCTGTTTTAGCGTGGTTAAAGGTTTCTTAAATCTCTGGCCTCCCAGAGCAAAAGGCGCCAGGGCTTGCGCCTTCCCATGCGATTTGATCCACCTCAAATGCCTCAGTCGTTCGAAGAGATAGGAAAGGCGCGACACACCTTCTCCGCTCTTTTGCGCCGAGTCCAAGCTTTGCGGGCGCGAAGCGAAGACGCGTGTTCATCGATCTGATCAAGGAGAGAAAACGTGTTTGCGACCATCCGAAAAGCCATCCTTCCGCTTTTGTGCTGCGCTCTGCCCGGCATTGCCTTCGCGGCGGACCTGGCACAAATTGCGCCGGCCCCCACGGCTGAAGAAGCGATCGCTGCGGCAAGCCCGTGGATGATCCGCGTTCGGGCGCTCGGTGTTCTCACCCATGACAGCGGCACGATCAACGGCGTGCCGGGTGCTGGGCTCTCCTATTCGGACACGGTGATCCCGGAATTCGATATCAGCTACTTCTTCACCGACAACATCGCTGCCGAACTCATTCTCGGCACGACCTTTTCCAGGATCAACACGACAGGCGCGCTCGGCGAAATCGATGTCGGCAAGACCTGGCTTCTGCCGCCGACCTTGACGCTGCAATATCACTTCACCGATTTCGGCGCCTTCAAGCCCTATGTGGGTGCGGGCGTGAACTACTCGCTCTTCTATCACCAGAGCGAAAAGCCGGGCTTCAGCAATCTCGACGTCAAGAACGACTTCGGCGCAGCACTTCAGGTGGGCTTCGACTATATGGTGACGAAGAACTGGGGCGTGAACTTCGACGTGAAGAAGATTTTTCTCGATACCAAGTGGACGGCGACGAGCGACGCCTTCGGTGACATCAGCGGCAAGGCGAAGATTGATCCATGGCTGGTGGGTGCGGGTGTGACCTATCGGTTCTGAGGCCTGGGAGGGCTGGGGGTGCCGCGCAAGTTCTGCGGCGCCCCTTCGTCATTCGGGTGCTCGACCAGACGCAAATTGACCGCTCCTCACAAATCCGCTAAACACTGCGGCAGGTTGAGAGTGCCTGCCGTCCGCGAGCATCCATGCTTTGGTGAAACTCTCTGTCAAACCTCCGATACGGTCATTCCTTTTTCAGGCATGCAGACGGTGGCAATGCGGACCCCTCCTCGACACTGTATGCCGATGCAGGAGAACCGCCATGCGGAACACGACACCACCTCTACCCAGTCTCGATACGCTGAAGGATCAGGCGAAGCGTCTTCGCGCTGGCCTTGCTGACGAAGGCACGGCCATCGGCCATTCACGCGCGCTGGAACTGATCGCGGCGCAATATGGCTACCGCGACTGGAACACGCTGCATGCCGCCGTCGGCAATCGCCCGCCCTTCAATCCCTATATGCTGGGCTCGCGGGTCAGCGGCTATTATCTCGGCCAGCCTTTCACCGGCGCGATCCTTGGCGTGCAATCGCTTGGCGGCGATCCGGAGCGTTATCGTCTGACGATGCATTTCGACGATCCGGTGGATGTCGTCACCTTCGACAGCTTCTCGGCCTTTCGCCAGCGGGTTCATTGCAATGTGGACGCGAGCGGTCGCACGACGGAGCGGACCTCCGATGGGCGGGCGCAGGTCGAGCTCACCTGGTAAAAGCGCAAGCGTGTCCAGTGCTGATTTCAGTACTGGATGCGCTATCGCTGCAGACGTCTTGTGTTGTTACGCCGAGATATCGACGATGCCGCAATCGCCCGCTTCTGAAGCGAAGGCGAGCAGCTTGCCGGTGGCGCTCCAGGAGAGGCCGGAGATCGCGCCCTTGCCGGGGCGGCGCAGCAGCGCCTCCTTGCCGTCGGCCATGCGCACACCGAGGATCATGCCATCGATGAAGCCGATGGCGAGCACGTCGTCGCTGGGGTGGAAAGCGACCTGCGTGGCCATGATGTTGCCGCGGGTGCCGAGTTCTTCCGGCGGCTTGCCCATCGGGCCATCCTTGCCGGAGAAGGGCCAGACGATGGCGGCCGGTGCGCCGGAAGAGGCAAGCCATTTGCCCTTGGGCGACCAAGAGAGCGATTTGACCTTGGCCGGATATCCCGTCATGCGCATGTGGCGGGCGTCAGCACCTTTCGGCGCATCGAGCTTCCAGCCATGCAGCGCATTTTCCTGCATGGTGGTGACAAGGAAGCGGCCATCGGGGGAGTATGTGACGCCGGTATGGGCGCCCTTCCATTCCAGATCGACGGGATCGCCGGCGGTCGCGACCCAGTGCAGCGTCACGCCATTGTAGCGGGCCGCGGCGATACGCAGGCCCTTGGGTGCAAAGGCAATCGCCTCGACCGTGCGCTCTTCCTTGAATTCCTTGGTGGTGCCGTCCGCAAGCTTGACGAAGCTAGATTTTCCAACGGCATAGGCCACGGCATTTTGCGGGCCACCTGCCACCACGCTGATCCACTTGCGCGGCACATGGGCGATTTCGGTCACCGCGCCATCATGACCGATGCGCAGCACCTTGCCGTCCTCGCCGCCCGTCAGAAGCGTGGCGCTATAGGGATCGCGAATGCAGGTGAGCAGGCCTTCATGGGCCTGCGTTACCTTTTCCCCGCCATCGAGACGGTGAATGGTGCCGGCGGCGGTAGCAAACAGCGGGATATCGCCCAGAAAATGCGCCGCGACGACGTGGCCTTCAAGGTCAAGAGGAGCAACGGTTGGCATGGGTGATGAGTCTTTCGTCTGTATGGGTTTTGGCTGCGGTATGGGGTGGTTTGTTTTCGTCCACCCTGTGCGGCGTGGATCCTCGGGTCACCCTCGGGCTTGACCCGAGGGCCGAGGATGACGCGAAGGAGAGGGCGGAGCCCAAGCTTCCCTTGGTCGGCCCCGGTGGAACTGGACCGGCCCCGAAGGGGGATGCTTAAGCCTTCGCTTCGCAGGCGTGGAAGCTCGCTTCCAGTTTTTCGCGGTCGAGTTCACGGCCGATGAAGACGAGGCGGCTTTCGCGCTTTTCGCTGTCCTTCCACGGGCGCTGGTGATCGCCCTCGATGATCATGTGCACGCCCTGAACCACGTAACGCTCGGCATCGCCCTTGAAGGCGATGATGCCCTTGAGGCGCAGAATGTTCGGACCGTCGGTCTGCGTTACCTTCTGGATCCAGGGGAAGAAGCGCTCCGGGTTCATCTCGCCGCCGCGCAGCGAAATGGACTGAACCGTCACGTCATGGATGGGAGACGGTGCCGCATGGTCATGGTCGTGATGATGGTGGTCATGGTCATGCCCGTGGTGATCGTGGCCATGATGGTCGTGATCATGCCCATGATGGTGGTGGTCGTGATCGTGGTGGTGATGATCGCAGTCCGGGCCGCAGGCATGGTCTTCATGGCCGTGCTCGAGGAAGTGCGGATCGTTTTCCAGCGCGCGCTCCAGGTTGAAGGCACCCTGGTCCAGCACGCGGGCAAGATCGACGCCGGAGCGTTCGGTCTTGTAGATGCGGGCGGAGGGGTTGATGGCGCGCACGATGTCTTCGATGCGGGCCAGCTCTTCCTTCGTCACGAGGTCGCTCTTGTTGATGACGACCACATCGGCAAAGGCGATCTGGTCTTCGGCTTCGCGGCTGTCCTTCAGGCGCAGCGGCAGGTGCTTGGCATCGACCAGTGCGACGACGGCGTCGAGCTCGGTCTTGGCGCGCACATCGTCATCCATGAAGAAGGTCTGGGCGACGGGAACCGGATCGGCAAGGCCGGTGGTTTCGACGATGATGCCATCGAAACGGCCCGGACGGCGCATCAGGCCTTCCACGACGCGGATGAGGTCACCGCGCACCGTGCAGCAGATGCAGCCATTGTTCATCTCGTAGATTTCCTCGTCGGATTCCACGATCAGGTCGTTGTCGATGCCGATTTCGCCGAACTCGTTGACGATGACCGCATATTTCTTGCCGTGGTTCTCGGTCAGGATGCGATTGAGCAAGGTGGTCTTGCCAGCACCCAGATAGCCGGTCAGCACGGTAACGGGAATGGGCTTTGCAGCAGCAGCGGTGTTTGCTTCGGTCATTGTTTCGGTCATGGGAAACCTCGATATGCGGCAGAGTGCCGCGACAGACAAAAATGTTGCCGTTCATATAGGCTTGCGAAGAAGGCAGTTCAAAGAAATTCTGTTCAAGAATTTTGATGCTGCGGCCTTAAGACGGATTGAAGTCGCTCACATCGAAGGCGCGCACGTCTTCCAGAAGCGCGATCAGACCGCGCACCGAATGGGCGATGATCTGCTCGCCCTTCTCGGCGGTGGCGGCGGCTGCGTTTCCGGCGACGCCCAATGAGTTCAGGTCGCTCATCATCCAGCCGAAGGCGTGCGGGCCATAGGCGCGCAGATGGGCAAAGCGGCTCGCAAATTCGCTTTGGCGGGAGGAAAAGCTCGCTGCCTTGTCCGTGGCGACTTCATCCGGCTTGAGCGCCAGCATGACCGACGTTTCAATATCGCCGCCATGAATATCGATCGCCTTGTCTTGCGGCGCAATCAGCCCGTCGGGCAGGCCGAACCGCGTCCAGCTGGTGGCAACCGCCAGCATGGAAAAGCGCTTGCGCGCCTCTGTCGCGACGATCGTCATCAGCGGCGCATTGCCGCCATGGGCGTTCAGCATGACGAATTTGCGGATGCCCTTCTCGTGCTGGGCGCGGACGATCTCCAGCCAGCGATTGACGGCCTCATCGAAGGCGAGCGTCTTGGTGCCGGCCACATCCATATGCTCGATGGAGTAGCCGACCGGCTCTACGGGTAGGAAAGTCACGGGGAAGTCTTGCGGCAGGGCTGCCTTCAGGCGCGCGACGATGCCTTGCGCAATCAGCGTATCGGTCTCAAAGGGCAGATGCGGGCCATGCTGCTCATGTGCGCCGAGCGGCAGAACTGCGATTATCTCCGAGGGTTGAAATCCGGCTGTTATCGTTTCGTCGTCAAATTGCGTGTATGTGTTTGGCATATGGCGATCCGCGCCTGTATTCGTTAGAAGTTACAATATCATATAGTCGTTTCGCGATCTGGCAAAAGGCACGGGCTGAATGAGCAAGGACAAGGCCTCGAAAAAGGACAAGGCGTCCAAGAAGGACAAGTCGCAGAAGAAGAAGGATATTGCCTTCAGCCCGGAAGAGCTGGCGCAATCCATCACGCAGGCCGCACGCTCCATGCGCACGGCGCTCAGCCACAATCTTGCGACGAGCGGCCTTTATGCGGGCCAGGACGGCGTGATCCTGGCGCTTGCCCAGGAAGGCAGCATGACGCCCGGCCAGATTGCCCAGAAGCTTGGCGTCAAGGCGCCGACCATGACCCGCACCATCGGTCGCATGGAAGCGCAAGGCTTTGTCGAGCGCAGTGCAGGCGAAGGCGATGGTCGCCTGACCATGGTGAAGCTCACCGAAGCCGGCGAGAAAAGCGTCGATCACATCAACACGTCGCTTGCGGCCTGCGGTGCGCGCGCGGTGGAGGGTTTGTCCGCCAAAGACGTGAAAAACGTGGTCAAGCTCTTGCGCGCCATCGACGCCAACCTGCAGTCCCTCGATTTAATCGATTAAAGATTTGAAGTGAAAGCCTTCAACAGTTCGCAAAACCCTTAAACCTGTTGCGCGTGTTGTTTAAATTGTTTAATCACGATTTAAACGTCGCGGGGGTGCGACGCGCGATCTCGGGGAGGGGACATGGCGCAGAAGGTGAAGCTTTCAACGATTGCCGAAAGCCTGGGGCTTTCCACGGCAACCATTTCTCTGGCGCTGCGTGACAGCCCGTTGGTGGCATCCGACACCCGCGAGAAGATCAAGGATCAAGCTCGCGCGCTGGGCTATATCTATAATCGCCGCGCTGCCAGCCTTCGCACATCCCGCTCCGGTATTATCGGCGTCGTCTTTCACGACGTGATGAACCCCTTCTACGGCGAAATTCTCAAAGCCATCGAAAGCGAACTCGATCGCAGCCGCCAGACCTTCATTCTGTCCAACCATTACGACTCGGTGGAAAAGCAGCGCACCTTTCTGGAAACGCTGCTGCAGCTTGGCAGCGATGGCGTGATCATGTCTCCGGCGATCGGCACGCCGACGGAAGATCTGAAGCTTGCGGAAGAAAACGGCATGCCAGCCATTCTGGTGGCGCGCTCCATGGATGGTGTCGATATGCCGACCTTCCGTGGCGACGACAGCTACGGCATCTCGCTTGCCACCAACCATCTGATCAGCCTTGGCCACCGCACCATCGCCATGGTGGGCGGTACCGACCAGACCTCCACCGGCCGCGATCGCTATCAGGGCTATGTGAATGCGCTGCGCAAGGCCGGTATCGAGGTCGATCCGAACCTGCGCATTCCCGGTGCCCGCTCCAAGCAGGGCGGCTTCGAGGCGGCGGTGAATTTCCTGTCGCTGCCACAGAAACCGACAGCCGCGGTCTGCTGGAACGACCTCGTCGCCATCGGCCTGATGAACGGCGTTTCACGCGCAGGCTTCGTGCCGGGCAAGGATATTTCCGTGACCGGCTATGACGATCTGGAAGAAGCGTCGATTTCCACGCCTTCGCTGACGACCGTGTCCAACGGTCAGGCGGAAGTGGGGCGTCTTGCGGCCCGCGCGTTGCTGGACAGGCTGGCGGGCAGCCATGAGCCGGACGGCATTCACCTGATCAAGCCGGAAATGCGCATCCGCCAGTCCACCGGGCCGTGCATTCCGCGTCAGTAATCCACGACAGTACCAATCTCGTCTTTTCGCGGGTTTCGGTTTCGTCTCGCATCGGTTAGCTTTGCCTTCCGCATCACGGAGCGGTCCCGCCGCTTCGACATTTTTTGCATTTCCGGGTCTTGAGAGCGACTGGCTCTCCTCTCTGGAAATGCGTCTGCAGGAGGAATGACCGCCCATGTCCGATCAAAAACCCGTCGTTCTCGTTCCGGGAAAAATTCATCCGCGCGTGCTGGAGCGCTTCCAAGGCAAGGTGGAGGTGGTGACCGCACCTGTGGGGGCAAAGCCTGCCATCTCCGCCGAGGTGGCGGAGCGCGTTCGCGCCGTCGCCGTCTCCGGCAGTGTCAATGCGGACTGGATCGATGGATTGCCGAACCTTGAGATCATCTCCAATTTCGGTGTGGGCTATGACGGCGTCGATGCCAAGCATGCGGCCAAGCGCGGCATCATCGTCACCAACACGCCGGATGTGCTGAATGACGAAGTGGCCGATACGACGATTGCGCTTCTGATCAACACGGTGCGCCGCCTCTATCAGGCCGAGAGCTATCTGCGTGATGGCAAGTGGGTGAAGGAGGGGCCGTTTGCGCTCTCGCCCTTCTCGCTGCGCGGTCGCAAGGTCGGCCTCTTCGGCATGGGCCGCATCGGCCAGGAAATCGCCAAGCGCCTCGAGCCCTTCAAGGTGGAGATCGGCTATCACACGCGCAGCAAGCGCGACGAGCTGTCCTACACCTATTACGCCTCGCTGAAGGAGATGGCGAGCGCGGTCGATATTCTGATCTGCATCGTGCCCGGCACGCCGGAAACCCACAAGGCCATCAATGGCGAGATCTTCTCCGCACTTGGCTCGAATGGCGTCTTCATCAATGTCGGCCGTGGCTCGAGCGTGGATGAGGATGCGCTGATCAAGGCGCTTGAAGACGGCACGCTCGGTGGTGCCGGTCTCGATGTGTTCTATTCGGAGCCGAATGTGCCCGAAGCGCTGTTGGCATTCGACAATGTGTCGCTCTTGCCGCACGTCGCCTCCGCCTCGGTGCCGACGCGCAATGCCATGGCGGATCTGGTGGCGGACAATATTCTCGGCTGGTTTGCGGAGCGCAAGGTGCTGACGCCGGTGCCGGAAACCCCGGTGAAGGGATGACCGAAAAAGAGAGCGAGGCGTTTTACGCCTTGCTCGCCTGATACCCCCGCACGGCCTTGCCGAAGGCTTCGAACAGAGCGCGTGAGGGGCCATCGGTCTCGGCCCAATATTCCGGGTGCCACTGGACGCCGATGGCAAATCCCTCGGCATCAATAACGGAGACGGCCTCGATGGTGCCGTCTTCGGCGGTCGCTTCCACCTGTAGTCTTGGCGCGGTTTGCGCAATCGCCTGGCGGTGGACCGAGTTGATCTGGATTTCGCCGGAAAGGCCAAGATGCTCCGCAATGCAGGAGCCTTCGCGCACATGCACCGGCTGGCGGATGCTGAACATCACGTCGCGCTCGGTGGTGTCCGGCTTGCGGTGGTCCCAGCGGCCCGGCAGTTCCTGAATTTCGCTGGCAAGCGTGCCGCCAAGGGCAACGTTCAACTCCTGAATGCCGCGGCAGATGGCGAGCATCGGAATGCCGCGATCGATCGCGCGGCGGATGAGTTCGAGGCTCGTCGCATCACGCCCGGCATCGAAGGGGCCATCGGCGTCGGTGGCCTGCTTGCCATAGAGTGAAGGGTGCACATTGCTGGCCGAGCCCGAAACGAGCAGCCCATCCACGCGGTCGAGAATGGCGTCGACCTCATTGCCGCTTTCGAAGGCGGGCACGATCAAGGACATGACGCCGGCCACCTTCAGCGCGGCGTTGAGATATTGCGTCTGCGCCGCGTGCCACTCGGCACCGTCCACCTGTTTGATATCGGCAGGGATCGCGATGATGGGCTTCGACATGATGGCTCCGAATGTGATGCGGTCTTGAAATAAAGCATGTTGCGCAAAAGCGTGCAGCGGTTTTGCGATAACGACATGCGAAAAAGCAAGGGCCGAAAGTGGGTGAGCGGATCTGAAAGATCGCAACACGCTTAAGGCTGCCGTCAGTGAAGCCGAAGGGGCGGATTCGTCAAGCATTCTCTTTGCGTAAGTGACGCAATTTATTGGTCTAAAGTATAAGACGATGCCGCTTGGACGATCGACTTTCCCATGGAGCGATCAATTTTATCGCTCCCAAGCATGTCATGAGATTTATTCTTCCATGGGCCGCTTGTCAGTTGCCATGGCCCATGCTTTTCTCCAGTTGATGTCGTGTGCGTGGAGGGATGCGACACGATGACAGGTTCGTATCTGGGAGGATAATATGGATCGACGTTCATTCATCAAAAAAGGTGCGCTTGCGGGCACGGGTGCTGCGGCAGCAACCGTTCTGGCGGCACCGGCAATCGCGCAGGAAAATGCCAAGATCACATGGAGGTTGACCTCCTCGTTCCCCAAATCGCTCGATACGATCTTTGGCGGCGCGCAGGATATTTCCAACCACGTGAAGAACGCGACCGACGGCAATTTCAACATCCAGGTGTTTGCAGCCGGCGAAATCGTTCCCGGCCTGCAGGCGGCGGATGCCGTCTCCTCCGGCACGGTGGAAATGTGCCATACCTGCTCTTATTATTACGTCGGCAAGGACCCAACCTTTGCGATCGGCACCGCGATCCCCTTTGGCCTCAATGCGCGTCTGACCAACTCCTGGTTCTATGAGGGCAATGGCAACACGCTTTTGAACGAGTTCTACGCCAAGCACAAGCTCTACGGCATGATTTCCGGCAATACCGGGGTGCAGATGGGCGGCTGGTTCCGCAAGGAAATCAACACCGTCGACGATTTCAAGGGCGTGAAGATGCGCATCGCCGGTCTGGCCGGCAAGGTGGTTGAAAAGCTTGGCGTCGTGCCCCAGCAGATCGCCGGCGGCGATATCTACCCGGCGCTGGAAAAGGGCACGATCGACGCGGCCGAATGGGTCGGTCCCTATGACGATCACAAGCTCGGCTTCCAGAAGGTGGCGAAATATTACTACTACCCGGCCTTCTGGGAAGGTGGCCCGGTCATCCACTCCTTCGTCAATCTGGACAAGTGGAACGACCTGCCAAAGAACTATCAGGCCGTGCTGCAGGACGCCTGCTCGTTCGCCAACACCAACATGCTGGCGAAATACGACGCCAAGAACCCGAAGGCGATCAAGCAGATCGTCTCCGAAGGTGCAACGCTTCGTCCCTTCAGCCAGGATATTCTGGACGCCTGCTACAAGGCGGCTCTCGAAGTCTACGCGGAAATCTCTGCCGTCAACCCGGACTTCAAGAAGGTCTATGACGACCAGGTCGCCTTCAAGCGGGAAGGCTATCTGTGGATGCAGCTCGCCGAGTACACCTATGACACGTTCATGATGATACAGCAGCGCAACGGCAAGCTCTGACGTTATAAGCAGGATTGATAGGACGCCCGGATCGAAAGGTCCGGGCTTTTTCGTTTGAGCTTAAACAGGGCTCTCGCGCGTTTATGGACAAGTAACGGCGCCTGGTTATGATCGGCAGCGTTGAGCAGCGAAGCAGAACATTTCGGAGACTAGCCGGAATATCGGCGAGGATCGGCCACGCCGACCTTGGCAAAGGCCTTGCTGTTCAACTGTGGAGGTGATGTGATGCGCAAGCCGCTGAGCATTACGTTTATCGTAAAGAAAAACCGGACAGGCTGGTCAATAGCTGTCCGGTTCAATTTCTTCAGATAAGCAAACCGGAAGGTGGGGCTGCAACCCCGCCTTCCACTCCGTCAATATAACGCTTTCACCCTTATCAAACAAGTATTGCCAATCAAGGATTGATCTTCGGCGGTTCGTTGAGGTTCGGCATTCCGGGCAGGCCGTTGCCGCCGCCCTGGCCGGGTGCGCCGTCCATGGGGGGCAGGCCGAAGTTGGGCATGGTGTTGCCGCCCTGGTTGCCGAAGGCGGGGACCTCGATCTTGATGGTGTTGAGATCGACCTCCGGGGTCTTGTCCAGCCAGTAGGTGACGGATTCCGGCCAGAAGATGACGATGGCGACGAGGATGAGCTGCATGCCGAGCCACGGGATCGCGCCCATGTAAATATCCGAGGTCTTTACCGTGCGCGGCGCGATGGAGCGCAGATAAAAGAGCGCAAAGCCGAAGGGTGGGTGCATGAAGCTCGTCTGCATGTTGATGCACAGCAGCACGCCGAACCAGATCAGATCGATGCCGAGCGACTGGGCGATGGGCGCTAGCATCGGCACGACGATGAAGGCGATCTCGAAGAAATCGAGGAAGAAGGCGAGGAAGAAGATGAAGATGTTGACGAAGATCAGGAAGCCGATCGGGCCGCCTGGAATGCCCGACAGCATGTGCTCGATCCACAGCGAGCCATCCATGCCCTGAAACACCAGCGAGAAGCAGGTGGCGCCGACCAGAATGAACACCACCATGGATGTGATGTGCATGGTGGAATGCATGCCCTGCTTGACCAGATCCCAGGTCAGGCGGCGGTGGGCTGCGGCAAGCGCCATGGCGCCGACGACGCCAAGTGCGCCGGCTTCCGTCGGTGTCGCAAGGCCGAGAAAGATGGTGCCGAGAACCAGGAAGATCAGCACGATGGACGGGATCATGCCGCCCAGAACCTTCAGCACTAGCGCCCGGTTCAGCTCTCCACGGGCTTCCGGCGGAAGTGCGGGAACATCCTTCGGCCGGAAGACCGAGAGAAAGAGGATGAAGAGCATGAAGATTGCGACCTGCAGGAAGGACGGGCCGATGGCGCCGAGATACATGTCGCCGACGGAACGGCCGAGCTGGTCGGCGAGAACGATGAGAACGAGAGAGGGCGGAATGACCTGCGTGATGGTGCCGGATGCAGCAATGACGCCCGTGGCGACGCGCGGATTATAGCCGTATTTCAGCATGATCGGCAGCGAGATGACGCCCATGGTGATGACGGACGCTGCCACGGTGCCGGTGATCGCGCCGAGAATGGCGCCAACCAGAATGACCGCATAGGCAAGGCCGCCGGGGATCGCGCCGAAGAGCTTGCCCGTGCCCTCCAGCAAATCCTCCGCAAGGCCGCACCGTTCCAGGATTGCCCCCATGAAGGTGAAGAAGGGAATGGCGAGCAGCAGATCGTTGGAGATGATGCCGAAGATGCGCAGCGGCAGCGCCTGCATGAAGGCGGGCGAGAAATGCTCGGTGAAGATGCCGATGACGCCGAACAGAAGACCGACGCTGGCAAGCGAGAAAGCGACCGGAAAGCCGTAGAGCATGAAGATGATCATGCCCAGGAACATGGCCGGCGGAAGAATACCGTATTCGAACATCAGAATATCCTTGGAATAGCGCCGGCGTTACTGGAGCGGTTTTTCATATTTGGTGTCGAGCTGATAGAGCCCGTTCAGCGCACCGATGCGCTTCACCAGTTCGGATATTCCCTGAAGGACGAGGAGGGCAAAGCCCGCAAAGATGATGAACTTGACCGGCCAGCGGATGAGGCCGCCGGCATTGGAGGAGACTTCGTTCTGTTGCCACGAGAGAAGGAACACCGGCCAGCTCAGCCAGGCGAGATAGAAGCAGGCGGGAAGCAGGAAGAGAACGAGGCCGATAATATCCACCCAGATGCGGGTGCGCGGTGCAATGGCGCCGTAGATGATATCGACGCGCACATGCTCATTCATCCGCAGCGTATAGGACGCGCCGATGAGCACGATGAAGCCGAACATGTACCACTGGATTTCCAGGAGGCCGTTCGAACTGTAATTGAACAGGTAACGCACAATGGCGTTGCCAGCGCTGACGAGGCAGCAGATGAGAACCAGATAGCCTGAGAATTTTCCCAGCGCCTCGCTCAACAGGTCGATGGCGCGGCTCAGTTTCAAAAGCGCGTGCATTGTTTTCCCCTTTCGATCCCTTTGCGGGTTTTCGAGGAGGAATGTTTATGGCGGAAACCCCTCAGGCGAATCGTCCTCCCACGCCTGTTGTCCCCACCAGAAATCCTCCCTGCGTCCATCGTTATGGGCAGGATTTGCCAAATGCAACTAGGAAGAAGGTCGACCATGCGCCATCCCGGTCTTTCCTGCGCGCCGGTGGCGTCGATGTGACAAATGCCAAGGTTTTCCAGCGGCGCGAGCCCGGGATAAATTGCCCGAATTCGGAGCGATTTTGCCGGGCAAACAGCGCGTTACCCGCGTTGCGTCGGCTTCAAATTTTGTGTAGGTCTTGACGCGGAGCGTTCTGTCGCTTGCTTCGTTATCAGGGAAGACATCCATCGGATGATGGGACGATGACGGCGAGCGCAGATCAATAGAGGGGAAGCAAGCATGAGCGAACACCATAGCGGTCCAGTCGAAGTCGGTGCGAAGATGGACCTTGCCGAGCATCAGAAGACCTACAATCATTTTCTGCTGGCTTCGAAATACGGCACGATGCTGGTGTGCATGCTGATGATCGCCATGGCCGTTGGTTTCTTCACCACAGGCGGTTTCTTCGGCGGATTGCTGGTTTTCATCATCCTGTCGGCTGCGGGTTTCTTCATTCTGTAAGCCGTTTTTGCCGTCATCCACGACAGCGCGGCACCCGTCGCGCTTCATCTCGCTCAGCGTCATAAGACCGATGAGAGGCGCGTGTCATGAAGGCTCTTTTCCTGTCGCTGTGTCTGGCTGTCTGCTTCTGGCAGGGTGCGACGGCGCGTGAATTCACCGCCGAGGAAAAGGCTGACCTTCAGGCGCAGATCGTGCGCTTCGAAACCGCGCTGAAGCAGGGCGACTTCGGTGTTATTACCGACTCGGTCCCGCCTAAGGTTCTCCAGCATATCGCCACGACGGCAGGGATCACCCTGGAACAACTTCGGAGCGCGATGCAAAAGCAGATCGCCCTCACCTCCGTCAAGTTTCTCGATGCCAAGTTGGATATCGACAACGCCACCTATAATGAGGCGCCAGATGGCACCTCTTATGTGTTGGTGCCGTCACGCAGCCTGATCGAAAGCCAAGGCCAGAAGATAGAAGTGAAGAGTACGGTTTTGGCGCTGATGGATGAGGGCAAATGGTATTTGCCCAGGATCGACGACGCACGGCAGATCAACCTCCTGCGTGAGGTTTATCCCTTCGTTACCACCATTGAGTTTCCGACCAGAACGGTGACGCCGGTGGAGTAAGCGGTGCTGCTATGGCGAGAGCGATGCGGGTGTTCAGCCAGTCAGCCTCAGCAACCTCTCATCACGCCGGCGTTGTGAGAACCTGAACCTTGGCGCGGTTGGCGTTGCCCCAGTCGCACAAGGGAACGAGGGCCTGGACCAGCGTATCCCCGAAGGGCGTCAATTCGTAATCGACCACCGGCGGCACGCACTGGTGATCGCGACGCGTCAGCACCTCCATGCCGACCAGATCGCGCAACTGCTGGATCAGTACCTTCTCGCTGATACCGCCAACACGTCGCTTCAATTCCGAGAAGCGGGTGGGGCCACCTTGCACATGGTAGAGGATCAAAGGTTTCCACTTGCCACCGACGACCCTCAGCGACACGTCCAAACCGCACTTCGTCTCCATCCTGTCCATAAATTCACACTTACCTTTTTGTAGGTTCTACCCACAAGGTAATTGCTTGCCTATGTGGAGGTCAAGCTGCGGCGCGACAGCGTCTCGGCTACGACATCGGCCCTGTGAACAGAATCCGTTCAGGAACGCACGATGTGGTCAATTCCAACAGTTGGAGCAGCTCTCTCTTGCGTCAAATGCGATGAAGGGCGCTCTCATAACAACCAGAAGCAAAGGTTCAACCATGAGCGACAATATCCAGACAATCAGGAGCCTCTATGTCGCAGCCGAAGGGCATTCGCTTGATCTTGCGGGATTTCTCTCCTGCTTCTCCGAGGATGCCTACGTTCGCAACGTCCCGACAGGAACGGATTTCCGTGGTCCGGATATCGCGCTCGTTGCCAGCGGCATGGCCGATGCCTTTCCGGACATCCACCGAGAGATCTTCGATCTATACGCGATGAACGACTTGGTGGTCGTCGAGCTTGCCATTCGCGGCACGCAGGATGGGCCACTTGTAACGCCCGAAGGGACGGTCTCTGCGAGTGGAAAGACCATCGATGTTCCCTGCTGCGACGTATTTCGCCTGAAGGAGGGCAAGGTGACCTCCTTCCATTGCTACAACGCCGCATCCATCATGATGCAGCAACTGGGGCTCACGGGCTCCAAGCCTTGATGATGCAGCCGCATCGGGCAGTCGCACAGGCTTCAATCAAACATTCACCTTCGTTCTTCATGAGATATCAAAACCTCTCATGCAACAGTTCGACCCGGTCGGGGGCGACTAGAGCATCGGCTAAGCCGCTGCGTAGATTTTAAGAAGAGCGTCCTTTGTGCGTCCAGAGGGATGCACGGCGCTCTATCGCTCAAACAAGGGACCTGAAGGTCGATGCTTGCATTCGTTGAACGCCATATAAAGCAGGCATGCGCCACGGACCGCTTTGAAACGAAGAGCAAGGTTCTTTCCTTTGCCCTTCGCACGGCTTTGGTCGTGACGCTGATTGCCGACATATTGAATATCGTCGCCCACCATCTGATGAACGCATTTGGCTTGCTGCCCTACGACGTCTGGCAGGGGGCAACCGTTGGCGTGATCATATCGACCGTGGTGGCCTCGTCGTTGACGTTTTCCATCGTGTATCTCGTGGGTCTCGCCATCCATCATCTATCCATCTCGCGCGCGACATTCGAACGGCTGAGCCGCACCGACATGCTGTCTGGGCTCCTCAATCGCCGTGCCTTTATGGAAGAGGTGGCGAAGGCGGACGAGAATGCGTCGCTCATCCTGTTCGATATCGATCGCTTCAAGCGCATCAATGACGAGTTCGGCCACGATGTCGGAGACCATGCAATCGTGACGGTGGCACGGCACCTGATGTCTGCCTTCCCGCAACCCCATGTCGTCGCCAGGATCGGCGGCGAGGAATTTGCCGTTCTGGCGGTTCAACTGACCGCCCAGAAACGTTTGACGCTTGCACAACGATGCAACGAAATGCTGGCAGCGCGGCCCGTGAACCTCAAAGACAGGCTTGTTCACATCACGCTGTCGGGCGGTGTGGCCGATAAGGAATCCTACGCGTCCTTCGAGGATCTGTTCAACGCCTGCGACCGGGCGCTCTATCTGGCGAAATCATCCGGTCGCAACCAGATCCTCCATAGCGACCTGCTGCCGGAGGACTTCAAAGCGAAGGCCAGCGTGGCTGTGTAGCGCCTTGTATTATTGCGTGTTGCTATCGCAAAGCCGCTGCACATTTTTGATTGGACCATGCTTCCGGTGACTGCTATTGGCCCAAAGCCGTCATACCCGCCCTCTCAGGCCGCCATCATGGCCGGGGTGTAGCACAAGATAGCTCAAGGCAAACATCGGCGTAAATGTGCAATGAGTGCACCTTCCCCTTCTCGACTGCTACTTCAACACCGTGGGTTCCTGAGACCGGCGGACGACGCCCGTCCGAAACTGACGATTATCAAATCACTGAACTTCTTGATCTTTTCGAGAGATTTGATACCGATCAATTGGAATCTGAGGCGACAAGCCTCAATGTTGCAGGCGGACCGACGACATGAACCAATATGCGACGCAGCTCGGCGAAGGCCGCATGGGCAAGCTTATTGCGGCATACGACTGGACCTCGACGTCACTAGGGTCCCTGGAGTCCTGGCCAGCGGCTCTTCGCTCTGTCGTGGAACTGATTCTGGGGCAAAGGCATGCGATATGCGTGTTCTGGGGACCTGACCTCACTCTGCTTTACAACGACGCCTATGCGCCGATCCTCGGAGCGAAGGAGGAAGGGGCACTAGGACAGCCTGCGGCAGAAATATGGTGGGATGTGTGGAATGACATCAAGCCCTTCGTGGATCAGGCGCTTTCCGGCGAAGGCACGTGGTCAGAGGAGCTTCCGCTCGTCATGACGCGGAACGGCTTCCCCGAGCAAACATATTGGACCTTCTCCTACAGCCCGCTTTACGACGGCGGCAAGATTGTCGGAATGATCAATGTCGCGTCGGACGCCACGCCGACGGTTGTCGCACGCGAAAGGGAAGCGGCGCTGCACAACGAGATGATCCATCGCCTCAAGAATACGCTCGCGGTCGCAAGCGCGATCGTCTCGTCGACATTGCGTAACGCCTCCGATCTCAATGAAGCACGAACGATCGTCATCGATCGGATCAATGCGTTGGGTCGAGCCCAGGACCTGTTACACGGTGATGCCAGAGAGGTGTCGATGCGCGAAATGATTGGCGTCGCCTTGAGTGCCCACATCGATCATCCCGGACGTATCGATATCCACGGACCCGACCTCACGCTCGCCGCCCAACAGGCAATCGGGTTGTCTCTGGCTGTGTACGAATTAGCCACGAACTCGGTGAAATACGGGGCTCTATCGAGCGACAAAGGAAAAGTCTTCGTTTCCTGGAATTGGAATGATGCGGGCGCGTTGCGCTTCGTCTGGCGAGAAACCGGTGGCCCACCTGTCAAAGCGCCGGTCCGAAAGGGATTCGGATCGCGGCTGACCAACAGCATAGTAGCGGGATATTTTGAGGGTACCGCTGCCACCCACTTCCATGAAGACGGCATCGAGTATGAACTCGAGGGTAAGCTCAAACCCCTTGCTGCGGGCTAGCGTGAGAGAGTGTAGCAAGGTTATTGGCGTGGAACTTAACATACGTGGCGGTCATCGATTGCGGCCGCGACGCCTCCACTAACTGTTGACTGTTCAAACTGTGTTCCGTGGCCCATTTCTGGCTTGTTAGACTAAACCTCGGTACGTCACCATGACCGCTTCTGGCGCAAAGCCGCAGACAACTCACTGTCGGCCGGTGCAAACCGAGCTGATTGCCCCTCAACCGCAGGCCATGGAAGACGCTTTGGTCTCATATGGCGTGCAAGTCGAGCGGGCATTGGCGAGACACCAGACCGAGGTGGAAAAAACCTTGCGCGATCGCGCACGATCCGTGCTGCGCTTCACCCATTTCGACTATCTGATGCTGTCGACGAAGTGGCGGAGTATCCAATATCTCAGGAACAGCTACTGGAAATTTGCAGGGCGATTTCCCCGCAGTGCGGCCTGGTTTTTCACGCTTATTTCCGGGGTGTGGCGAAGCTGACCGGCCCCTTACGGCATGAGCGGCGAAACCCCGAAGCAACCGATCTCATGAACCGCGTCATCCATCCATGATGTCACGTTCGTTGAACGCGTCGTATCTTCGGATGTCGCCGCGCATCTTGCCGCTCCAGCGGCGGATGAAAGCGATGGTGTCGGCTACCAGCAAATGCGCGTTGAGCGCTGCCTGATCGGCCCAGCGTTCCGATATCAGCAGTCGCCCCGCGTGCGGATCGTCCACCGCCGCATCATAGCTGATGCATCCTGGCCGCTTTCGTGTTTCGGCTGCCAATGCTTTGAGGTCTGCGGTGAATGGCGCGAGATCGGCCGGATCGACATGCATATGGCCGGTTATGATCAACATGGATATTGCCTTCCATAGGTGCCCCGACCGCGTGGTTGCGGCGGCCGGGGGCTTGACTGGTCAAGTGGGTGATCAGGCGGCGACCAGCACGATCTTGCCCTGGATGCTGCCTTCGGACGCACGGCGATGCGCTGCCGCGGCCTCGGCCAGGGGATAGGTGCTGTCGATGACCACCCGAACGGTGCCATCATCGAGCAGCCGGCCAGCCTCTGCCAATTGCGCGCCATTCGAGCGCACCTGCGTCGTCGAGACGGTGATGTTGCGCCGGGCGGCTTCCTCGTGGCCTGAAAAGCCAAGCGGGTTGACGAGGAACAGTGCGCCATTCGGCTTGATCAAGGGGACGAAGCGTTCCATGTTCGCGCCGCCCACGGCATCGAGCACCAGATCGACATCCTGCACGATGGTTTCGACACCCGTCTTCCTGTAGTCGATGAAGAGATCCGCACCGAGGTCTTTGAGACGCGCCTCGTGCTTGCCGGAAGCAACGGCAATCACCCTCGCGCCTTGCAATTTGGCAATCTGGACTGCGAGATGACCCACGCCTCCGCCAGCGCCGTTCACCATCACCGTCTTGCCGCCAAGCGGAATGGGTGCGTGCGGGAAGGTCTGGAAGGGGTTCGGCACATCATGCCCGAGGCTCACCAGAAATTGCCATGCGGTCAGCAGCGACATAGGTGCGCCGGCGGCCTGGATATGGTCGATGCCCGCAGGTTTCAGCGCCAGGTCTGACGCGGGAACCCGGACATAGTCGGCATAGGCACCGCTTCCGGTCATCAGATCGTGGGGGAAGCGGACCATCGCAAAGACGGCATCGCCAACCTTGAACTGCGAGACCTTCTCACCAACGGCCGAAACCGTGCCGGAAATATCCGTGCCGAGGATCAGCGGGAAGCTTGGATTGGGCTGCCATTCCGGCGGGAGCGCGCGATAACCGTCGCGCAAATAGAGATCCGGCGGGTTGAGGCTTGCGGCATGGACCCGAACAAGTACCTCATCCGCAGAAATCTGCGGCCGTGGCGCATCCTCATAGAGAAGCACACCCGGTCCACCGAATTCGTGCAATCGCACGGCTTTCATCATCTCAGTCATCATTGCCTCACCTGAATTGTCGTTATGTGAGGGAAGATAGGACTGCGGGTTCCATTTGAAAATCAGGCGGTAAGTCGCTTTAATAGTGCCATGAAGGAACAAATCGGAATTGATAGGCTGACGGGGTTGATCGCATTTGCGCGCGCCGGTTCGCTTGGAAGCTACACCGCCGCCGCCCGCTCTCTGGGCATCTCACCGTCCGCGGTCAGTAAAAGCATCCAGCGGCTGGAGCAGCAGCTCGGCGTTTCGCTGTTTGCGCGCACGACGCGTTCCTTGACCCTGACGAGCGAAGGGCGCGATCTGCATGATCGGGCGCTGAGGCTGCTGCATGCCGCCGAAGAGATCGAGCAGGCGGCAAAGGCAGCGCGCACCGAGCCAGCCGGCACATTGCGGATTGCGGCATCCCTGCCAATCGGCCTGCATGTCATCGCGCCGGTGCTGCCGCAGTTTCGCGCGCTCCACCCGAAGGTGACGATCGATCTGCGTTTGAGCGATCACATGGTGGATCTTATCGAAGGCGGCTTCGACCTTGCGGTTCGCATTGGCGACCTGTCGGATTCACGCCTGCTTTCCCGCCGCCTGATGCCGCACCGGCTATGCTGCTACGCCTCGCCCGACTATCTTGCCAGGCGCAGCCCGCCAACCCATCCGAACCAGTTGGAGGAGCACGAGACCGTCAGCCTGCGCTATCAAAGCAGCGGCCAGCTGTTTCGCTGGCCTTTCCGCATCGGGGACAAGGAAGTCGAGATCGTGCCATCCTCCGGCATCATCGTCGATGCCAGCGAAGCGGTGCTCGCGGCAATATCAGCCGGTGCCGGGATCGGCATGGCGACGAGTTTCATGGCCAACGCCTGGGTGAAGCGTGGCGCGCTCGTGCCTGTTCTTTCCGATTACGCGGTGGACCGGCACAATATCACTGCCCTATGGCCCGAAAGCCGCCGGGCGAATCCCGCCACGCGCGCCTTCCTGAACGCGCTGGTGGCGTTGTCGTGAGGGGGGCAGGAGCCTCCGCAACTCTCGAAGGCTCCGCGTTCTATCAGCGATATCAGCCAGCCACCTTCTCCAGTTCCGACAGTGCCTCCGAGGGAAGCTTGATCGTGGCTGCTGCGAGGTTTTCCCGCAGATGGCCGCGTGATGAGGTGCCGGGGATCAGGAGAATGTTCGGCGATCGCTGAAGCAGCCAGGCAAGCGCCACCTGCATCGGCGTGGCGTTTAGCTTTGCCGCCACGTCGGACAGGGCGGAGGATTGCAGCGGCGAGAAGCTGCCGAGCGGGAAGAACGGCACATAGGCGATGCCGCGGGAAGCGAGCTTGTCGATCAGGGCGTCGTCGTGGCGATGCGCAAGATTGTACTGGTTCTGCACGCAGACGATGTCGGTGATCTTTCCGGCATCCTCAATCTGCTTTGCCGTGACGTTGGAAAGGCCGATATGCCGGATCAGCCCCTGTTGCTTCAAATCCGCCAGCACATCGAGTGCTTCGTCCAATGACCCTTCCGCAGGGCCGTGCACGTCGAACATGGCGCGCAGATTGACCACATCGACCACATCGAGCCCGAGATTGCGAAGGTTGTCATGAACGGCCTGTGTCAGCTCCGCGCGTGAGAAGGCCGGCTTCCAGGATGCGTCGGCGCCTCTGCTCGCGCCGACCTTGGTGACGATCAGAAGGTCGCTCGCGTAGGGATGCAAGGCCTCGCGGATGATTTCGTTCGTCACATGCGGGCCATAGAAATCGCTGGTGTCGATATGGTTGACGCCGCTTTCCACCGCTTCGCGCAGCACGGCTATGGCCTCTGCACGATCGCGCGGCGGCCCGAAAACGCCCTTGCCCGCAAGCTGCATCGCGCCATATCCCAAACGGCGCACCGTGTGGTCGCCAAGCTTGAATGTTGCTGAATTTGTCATCGTGCTCATCGCCCGTCTCCTTGTGTTGCTGGAAAATAGGCAGGTGGCATATGTGCGACAAGGCGCTATAATCAGGACAGGTTGTCCGTAAGCGCGGACAATGGCGGCGGGCGTCGGGAGAGCAAGAGTGGCGGATTTGACGGATCTGAATGCGTTTCTGCTGGTGGCGCGATCCCAGGGGTTTCGGCAGGCGGCGCGCGAAAGCGGCATCAGTTCTTCGGCGTTGAGCGATGCGGTGAAGCGGCTGGAAGACGAGCTTGGGGTGCGCCTGTTCAATCGCACCACAAGGAGCGTGTTGATGACAGATGCAGGACGTCTCCTCATGGAGCGCACCGCACCCGCATTCGCAGAGGTGGCCTCGGCGTTGAACGAGGTCAAAAGCAGCCGCGGCCGCACCTCGGGCGAGCTTCGGCTGAATGTGCCGATGAGTGCGGCAAAGCTGGTCCTGCCTGCCATCGTGCCACCGTTTCTCGCGGCCTATCCGGACATCAGCCTGGAAATCGTGACCGATGAGAATTTCGTCGACATCATCAAGAACGGCTGCGATGCCGGCATCCGGTATGACGAAAGGCTGGAGCAGGATATGCTCGCCCTGCCGATCGGCCCACGCCAGCAGCGCTTTGCCCTTGCCGCATCGCCGGATTACCTGGCGAGAAGAGGCACGCCGCAACACCCACAAGACCTGCTTTCGCATGATTGCATTCTCGGCCGGTTTTCAGGGCGCGCCATTCCGCCCTGGGAATTCGAACGGAATGGGGAAGAGGTCGTCATCAATCCGAAAGGCAACCTGATCGTCCAATTCGGCGGCGGCACCGATCTTGGCATCGACGCCGCCATTGCCGGCTGCGGCATGTCTTACATTTTCGAGGATTGGCTCAGGCCCCACTTCGAGCGAGGCGAGTTGGTGCCGGTGATGGAGGAATGGTGGCTACGGTTTCCCGGCCCCTTCCTCTATTACTCCGGACGACGGCTTGTACCTGCGCCTTTGCGGGCGTTTATCGATTTCGTGCGGCAAATGAACAGGGATGCAGGGAAAGGCCCGCAACCGTGCTCGTGAATGTCAGCCTCGCGCAAAGCAGTCATAATCGCTGAAGAATTTGAAAGCGAAGCCAATGACCGCCGTCTTCTTGCCTGCCTGTTTGCTCGGCTAGGCATTAACCGCATTTTGTAAGGTGCAAAGATCGCGAGCGTGACACCCTTCAAGTAAATTAGCGGAATTGAAGAAAAAGGCGTAGTAGTCTAAAAAAAGTAACTTCGGGTATTTCAGTCCCAACAGAATGCAGCACTGGAATAATGTTATGAGACGATTGTCGCTTTATGGTTGATAAGGGGAATTATATGACTGCTAGCATGCTGCAGACCGAATATCAGCTTGTTGGCCTGACCGAAGAAGGGCGAGCCGGAGATTTGCTTGCAGGATTGGATCAGAAGCAAGGTCGAACGCGCCTCCAGGCGCTCATCTCGGAATGGCTGAGGATGGAGAATCTAGTCGTGCTGACTGGTTCAGGAACTTCGGTTTCCGCCGGTGGTAAAACGATGGTCAATCTTGAAACGGCAGTCTTCGGGGCCATTGAGGCGATGGATGATCTTCCATTGTCGATCAAACCGATTATCAATGCGCGCAAGGATGCCGTGAACTTCGCTGATCTGCTCGGCGACACTATTAGCTTCGAAGCATGGTTGTCTTTCGTTGCTAACGCGATGGTCATTGCGGAGGCACCAAACAGCCCTTTTTCGGCGGTATCTTGGCCGAGCACACCAGCACCGAGTGCCACTGACCTACGTTGGTTCGTCGATAGGCTCCGAATGGCGATTTTCGCAGAATGCGCTCTGTCTTTACCTGATACCGGCGCGGCGACTTCAGCTACGGCTGTTGCGCCGCAATTAGCATTTTTATCGAAGCTGGTCGCTCGGGATAGCAATCTGGGCCGTACCCATCTGTTCACACTGAACTACGATACCCTCTTCGAACAGGCGCTGGAACTGCTCGGTATACAGTATTTTGATGGCTTCACCGGAAGGGCGGCCGCTCGATTTGATCCTTCAGTCTATGGCCTCGACGTCTACTATCCGGGTGAGGTCGCCGAGGGGCGTGTTAGGCGATTTGAAAAATTTCTGCATTTCTACAAACTGCATGGGTCGATCCACTGGTTCGAACACGGGAACGAAATGCGAGCGCGGCACCCAGATCTTCTGCCTTTCCAGAGATATTCAACACTTACGCCGGTGGAGAAAGCGGCTGCCCTACTAAAATTGTCCGCTACGACCCCGTCGGTCGGTATTTTGCCTACCGCAAATAAATTCGCTCAAACCTTGACTATGCCTTACGCACATTTGTTTCGATCACTTCAGGTGCGGCTCGGGATTCCACAGACCTTCTTGTTGATTCTTGGCTATGGGTTCGGTGACGAACATGTCAGCCGCATAATAGAGAACGCGCTGATGAACCCGTCTTTGGTGATGCTCGTAGTCGAACCCAACCCAGCCAGCCCAGTCATCGAGCGCATACGCCGCTACAAAGATCTTGGAAAACGTGCTTTCGTCTTATGTCCGACTGAAGCTGCTTTTGTTGACGAGAAATTCAAGTACGCCACTTTTGACGATTTTGCCCGTTCGGTCATGCCAGACGTGCAATGGCTGGACGATTTCCTTCGTTTACGAAGGTTTGAAAAACAAATCGCCTCTTCGGTAACCCCAAGCGAATCTGAGCCAGGTGCTTAAGATGGACAATCCACGATTGATCGGCCACATCATCTCTGTCCAAGGGTTTAAGGTCAAAGTGGAATTGCTTCCTGAAACACGCTCCGCGTTACGTGCGACGCTCGATGGAGTTCAAACCGCAATCGCTATCAATGCTTATCTTACTTTTTCGCTCGGCGCCGGAGAAACGGTCATTGGAATTATAACTGACTTGGAGGCCCGCGAAACCTTCGACACTAGCACTGGTGACGGTCTGAGTTTGGAGTTGATGAAGCCTCGTCGTGTTGCCAATGTGCAATTGCTAGGGTCCATCGAGCACAACGGCGTTGAACCGGCTTTCAGCTCGGGTATCTCGGTTCTTCCAACGCTTGATACCCCTGCCGAGATTGGATCGCCGGATATTTTGCGGGCTGTCTTTGAGATTCCGCCCAAACGAAACAAACCCGAACACTATGACGCAGCGGACTTCGACTTTGACCTTAAGATTGGCACTCCAACCGGCCAACCAAGGAATGTCGTCCGCGCATCATATAACGACCTCTTTTCTCGTCCGCTTGCTATTGTGGGCAACACTGGATCCGGCAAGTCCTTTTCTGTCTCGAGTCTCATCCAAAAGGCGATGAAGGCTCTAGATGGAGCTGCGGAGGAGCCGCACGTCTTTATCCTCGATATCAACGGTGAGTACGCCAAAGCTTTCCCATCTGCTACAGCTACTCAGCCTCTACCGGACCGCATCTACCTCAATGGAAAAGAGTTTGGGCTACCACTCTGGTTTCTAAACGCTGAAGAAATTTGTGCTTGGTTGAGTGCTTCCGAACAAACTCAAGAGCCGGTGCTGAAAGATTGGTGGGCGATCGCGAAGGGCGGGAATGTCAACACTGCGGTAGGCATTGGAGCGCTTCAGAACGCGATGAGTGCGCTTGATCAATTGTCGGGTGAACTCACAAAGATTAAGAAGAAGTCTGCTGGCTCGTATTGCGACGCCATTGCCGGACACCTTGCTGCGACGGACATCAGCACCGATGATTTCGAGGCGCTGTTTGCTGACCATCGACTCGTAAATGATTTCAATACCGAGGTTATGAACAATCAGGCTGCAATAGCAGTTGAGGCGGAGAAGCTGAGGAATGCCATTCGAGCAAAAATTGTCGATGGTGACGAAGCGGTTGCGCTAGGGGCGCGTACCGCAGACTCCCCTCTGCCTATCAAGCGGACTACGTTGACCGATCCTTCGCTCATAAATCGCGCGGTATCGAAAGAGGACACATTCCGAGTTGACGCACATCTGACGACACTTAAACTGCGGTTGAAAACTCGGCTTGATGATAAACGGTGGCGCGCGTTTCTTAATTACGAGGACCGCGATACGAAGGTTGACAATCTGACAACTTGGTTCTCGTTCTTTGGACTTGGAACTGTAACAGGCCCGAAGGTCTCAATTATTGATCTATCAATGCTCAGCAACGAGGTTTTACCTTACGCCTGTACTGTTCTAGGGCGGATATTGCTCGAGGTACGTGAACGACTACCAGCGGCGGCCCGCTACAAGCATCCTTGGGTGCTAGTCTTGGAAGAGGCTCACAATTACGCCCGCCCACCGCGCTCTGATGAAGATCGAGGACATCGCCTGTCGCGTTTAACCTATGAACGGATCGCTAAGGAAGGTCGTAAATTCGGACTTTCGCTTATAGTTGCCAGCCAGCGGCCGAGTGAGATCAGCCAGACGATCATCAGCCAATGCGCGAACTTCATCAGCCATAGGCTTCAGAATCCCGACGATATAGACCATTTTCGTCGCATCATACCTATGCAGGCAAGGCGTCTTCTTGATCAGGTTACAATCCTCTCATCTGGTGAAGCCATCGTTTTCGGGAGCGCCTTTCACATTCCAACCCGCGTCCAATTCGATAGGCCGGACCCCGGTCCTCACAGCCAAACTGCTGCGCCCTATCATGAATGGCGGACCCAGCATGAGCCATTTCCTCTGCCACAAGTGATGGAAGGTTGGGGGACTTAAGGTTAGCATTTCCCGAGCACGTCAAATTTGGACGTCTATCGTCAAGAGCCCGACCGCATTCAACGCAGAGTGTTCTGCATGCGGGATGCTGATCGCTTGCAAACCAAAGTGCTCTTCGACTGAGGAAGGCTAGTGGATGGCAACACCATCGCATCTCCAATTATTGACCCGCCCTCAACCTTCTTCGGGCTTCTTCACCAGAAGCCCGTTGAGAAGCAGATCGAGGTGGGCGGCGCGGTAGCCCTTTATGTCGATGTCCATGGCTTCTTCGAAGATGATCCTCAGAACGGTGAGCGTCATCAGCGGCGCGATGACGAGTTCGGGGAAGGCGATGTAGTCGCTTTTCAGTTCGCCGGCTGCGGCACCTTCCTTGATGAGCTCGATGATCCTGTCGATCAGGGGCTGGAAGACGCATTGCTCATGCCGGGCGACGATGTCGGGGAATTTCTGGCCCTCGGCGATGATCAGCTTGAGGATTTCGCGGTTCTGGCGGTCCTCGTCGAGATGATCGTAGAGTGCGCCCAGAAGCGACCGGATCTTTTCGGAGGCCGTGCCGGTGCGGGTGTCTTCGCTCTTGACGATGTCGGCGAAGGAGGTCGAGGCGTGGCGGATGGTGGCTTCGAAGAGAATTTCCTTGGTCTCGAAGTACACATAAATGGTGCCCTTGGTGACGCCGACATGCTTGGCGATGTCTTCAACCCGTGTTGCGGCATACCCGTTCTTGACGAACTCGGTGAAGGCCGCGTCCAGGATCTGCGCGGGGCGGAGCTCTTTCTGCTCGGCGCGCGTCAGTTTCTTTCCCGCCTTGGAGTGGCACAGCTTAAACATCGGTGATCGGCATCCCATTCATTCGGCATCGATAGTGCTGAAGCAAGTCGCAATCTCTAGATTCGCGTCGCCGCTTCGTTCCTTGCTTTATCGCATATCGTTATCGCAAAACCGCTGTACAGTTTTTCGTGCAGCAGGCTTCAGAAGTTATCATTGACTTTCCAGTCAGTCAAATATACGCAATCACGATATCTCGATGATAAGGCCCACCCATGAAGCAGATTTTGAGCGTGCTCCTGATTGCGAGCGCCGGTTTTTTGACCGCGTGCAGTCCAAAGGAAGGCGAAGGAGAACCGGACTTGCGCCAGGTCCGGGTGGTGACGGTTGAGAACAGCCAGGTGGTGTCCGGCGGGGCCGTGACTGGCGAAATCCGCGCGCGTATCGAGACCGATCTGTCCTTCCGTGTGGGCGGCAAGATCATCGATCGTCAGGTCGATGTTGGAGACCATGTGAGAGCGGGCCAGGTTCTGGCGCGCATCGATGCGGAAGAGCAGCAGGCCGATCTGGCGGTGGCCGAGGCCAATCTCGAGGCGGCTGTGGCGCAGCGCATCCAGGCGGAGCTGGCCTTTGCCCGCCAGCAGAAACTTTTCGAAACGCAGGTGACGCCACGCTCGGCGCTCGATCAGGCGCAGGAAGCACTTTCCACCGCGCAGGGCAGTGAGCGGTCGGCGCAGGCGCAGCTTGGCAGCGCCAAGGAAGCGCTCTCCTACACCGAACTGAAAGCCGATCAGGATGGGTTGATCACTGCGCGCAATGCCGAAGTGGGGCAGGTGGCGCAGGCGGCTTCCCCCATCTTCACGCTGGCGCAGGATGGCCCGCGCGACGCGATCTTCGAGGTGGTGGAAACGCTCTTCCTCGGCCGTGAGATTCAGCCGGAGGTGAAGATCACGCTTCTAACCGATCCCGACCGGCAGGTGATGGCCAAGGTCCGCGAGATTTCCCCCACCATCGATTCCTCCACCGGAACGGTGAAGGTGAAGGTCGGGCTTGGGGTGGACGTTCCCATGCCGCTTGGTGCAGCCGTGCAGGGCAATTTCCTCTATGAGCCACAGGCCGCCATGGTGCTGCCCTGGTCGGCCATTTCCTCCAAGGATGGAAGGCCGGCCGTCTGGGTGGTCGATCCCGCCTCGTCCAAAGTGGCGCTGCGCGTCATCGAGGTCGAAGATTATGAAACGGGTCATTTCATCGTCAAGCAGGGGCTGAAGCCCGGTGAGAGCGTGGTGGCCGAGGGTGGCAAGTTCCTGCGCCCGGATGAAAAGGTCGCTTTCGAGAAGGTGGCAGCACAATGATCAGAACGAATATTGCGACCCTCCTTCTGTCGGGACTGCTGCTTTCCGCCTGCAGCGAGGATAAGTCCGAGGCCCCACCGCCGCCGCCGCGCCCCGTGCTTTCGGTTGTGGCGAAGGAGGTTCCCGTGCAGTCTCTCAGCTTTGCTGGAACGGTGTCTCCGCGCTTCGAGGCCGAGCTTGGTTTTCGCACATTGGGGCGTCTCACCTCGCGCACCGTCAGTGTCGGCGATCTCGTGCAGAAAGATCAGGTCATTGCCACCATTGATCCGACATCGCTGGAGCTTGCCGTGCGCAGCGCCCAGTCGGATCTTTCCAATGCGCAGGCGCAGCTTCGCAATGCGCAGAGCACGCAGCAGCGCCAGTTGCAGCTTGCCGAAACGCGCTCCGGCACCCGGGCCGCACTGGAAGAGGCGGAACAAGGGCTGAAGACCGCAAGCGCCTCCGTGGCGCGGGCGCAGGCCAATCTCAACAAGGCCAATGAGCAGCTGAGCTATGCGCAGCTTGCCGCCGAATTCGACGGCGTGGTGACGGCAACTTCGGCAGAACTCGGCCAGGTGGTGACCGTCGGCCAGGTGGTGGTGACGATTGCCAAGCCGGACGAGCGCGATGCGGTGATCGATGTGCCGCAGTCGATTGCCGAGCAGTTGAAGCTCGGCACGCCCTTCGATGTGGCGCTGCAGCTCGATCCGCAGGTGCGGGTGGCGGGCACGGTGCGCGAGATCGCGCCGCAGGCCGATACGGCCACGCGCACGCGCCGCACGAAGATCGCGCTTGACCACCCGGGGGATGCCTTCCGGCTGGGCGCGGTGATCCGCGCTTCGGCCAGCATCGCCTCCAAACCCAATCTGATGCTGCCCGCTACCGCCATCCGCACGCGTGACAGCCAAACCGCCGTGTGGATCGTCGATGAGGCCGCCGCCAAGGTCACGCTTCGCCCGGTCGTGCTGGAGGGTCCGCCGAACGCCTATGGCTATGTGGTCGTCAAAGAGGGCGTGAAGCCCGGAGAGCGTGTCGTTATTGCAGGCGTCAACTCGCTTGAGGACGGGCAGTCCATTCGCATCGATCAGGAGCGCGTACAGTGAAAAAGTTCAATCTCTCCGAATGGGCATTGGCGCACCGCTCGCTCGTCTCCTATTTCATGATCGTCTTCCTGATTGCGGGCGTGTTTTCCTATCTCAATCTCGGGCGTGAAGAAGATCCGAACTTCACCATCAAGACGATGGTGATCTCTGCCGCCTGGCCGGGTGCCACGGCCGAAGAGGTCAGCCGTCAGGTGACGGACCGCATCGAGAAGAAGCTGCAGGAGCTGGAATCGCTCGATTACACCCGCAGCGAAACGACGGCCGGCAAGACCACCGTCTTCCTCGAGCTTCTGCCCACCACCAAGGCGCGGGATGTGGAGCCGACCTGGCGCCGCGTTCGCAACATGATCAGCGATATCAAGGGCGAGTTCCCCTCCGGCGTGCAGGGGCCGTTCTTCAACGATCGCTTCGGCGATGTCTTCGGCAACATTTTTGCCTTCACCAGCGATGGGCTGTCCCAGCGCCAGCTGCGCGATCTGGTGGAAGATGCGCGCTCCAAGATCCTGACCATCGAGAATGTCGGCAAGGTCGATATTATCGGGGCGCAGGACGAGGCGATCTATCTGGAATTCTCCACCCGCAAGATCGCAGCGCTTGGCATCGATCGCCAGTCGATCATCGCCACGCTGCAGGCGCAGAATGCGGTGACGCAATCCGGCTTCGTGACCGCCGGGCCGGAGCGCATCGCCATCCGTGTGGGCGGGCAGTTCGCCTCGGAAAACGCGCTGGAATCGATCAATCTGCGCGTCAATGACCGCTTCTTCCCGCTGACCGATGTGGCGACGATCCATCGCGGCTATGTCGATCCGCCGACGGCACTCTTCCGTTACAACGGCAAGCCGGCCATCGGTCTTGCGATCGGCATGCGGGCCGGCGCTAACCTGCTGGAGTTTGGCGAGGCCGTCGATGAACACATCAAGGCGGTGGTGGCGGATCTGCCGATCGGCGTCGAGGTCAACCGCGTGTCCGATCAGCCGGCGGTGGTGGAGGAGGCTGTTTCCGGCTTCACCCGTGCATTGTTCGAAGCCGTCGCCATCGTTCTCGTCATCAGCTTCATCAGCCTTGGTCTTCGCGCCGGTCTGGTGGTTGCGGTGTCCATTCCGCTCGTGCTCGCCATCACCTTTGTCTACATGGAATATACCGGCATTTCGTTGCAGCGCATCTCGCTTGGTGCGCTGATCATCGCGCTCGGTCTTCTGGTCGATGACGCGATGATTGCGGTGGAGATGATGGTGGCGCGGCTGGAGGAGGGCGACGATCTGCGCAAGGCCGCAACGTATGTTTACACGTCTACCGCCTTCCCCATGCTGACCGGCACACTCGTGACCGTCGCGGGCTTCATCCCGATCGGCCTCAACAGCAGTGCGGCGGGTGAGTTCACCTTCACGCTGTTTGTGGTGATTGCGGTTTCGCTGCTGGTCTCCTGGATCGTCGCGGTTCTCTTCACCCCGCTTCTCGGCGTGTTGATGCTGCCCAAGACGATGAAGCAGCACCATAACAAGAAGGGCCGGGTTGCGACGATCTTCTCGCGTCTATTGACGACGGCCATGCGCTGGCGCTGGGTGACCATTCTGTTGACCATCGGCGTCTTCGGTGTTTCCGTCGCCGGCATGGGTCTGGTCCAGCAGCAATTCTTCCCAAGCTCTGACCGTCCGGAACTGATCATCGACTGGAACCTGCCGCAGAACAGCTCGATTGCCGAGACCAACCGGCAGATGGCAAAGTTCGAGCAGGACAAGCTCGCCAACAATCCCGATATCGACCACTGGACGACCTATGTGGGGCAGGGCGCGCCGCGCTTCATTCTGTCCTTCGACGTGCAGAACCAGAACGTCTTCTTCGGCCAGACGGTGATCGTGCCGAAAAGCCTGGAAGCGCGTGACCGGGTGCGGGGCGATTTCCAGAAATATCTGAACGAGACGTTTCCCGGCACCGATGCCTTCGTGAAGCTGCTCGATATCGGCCCGCCGGTCGGTAAGCCGGTGCAGTATCGTATCAGCGGACCCGACATCCAGAAGGTGCGCGATATCTCTATGCGCTTTGCCGGTGTCGTCGGACAGCATCCGCTCTTGACCAACATGATCTTCGACTGGAACGAGCCATCGCGCGTGGTCAAGGTCGATGTGTTGCAGGACAAGGCCCGCCAGCTTGGCGTGAGCTCGGAAGATATTGCCACCGTGCTGAACAGCATCGTCGAAGGCGCGAGCGCCACGCAGGTGCGCGACAATATCTACCTCATCGATGTGATCGGACGTGCAGATGCGCAGGAGCGCGGCTCGATCGAGACGTTGCAGAACCTGCAGATTGCAGGCTCCGACGGAAAGCTCATCCCGCTCTCGGCCGTGGCAAACCTGCGCTATGATGTGGAACAGGCGATGATCGCATCGCGCGATCGCATTCCGACCATCACGCTAAAAGCGGCGATCAAGGGGCCGACCCAGCCGGCGACGATCGTCACCCAGCTTCAGCCGCAGGTGGACGCTTTCAGCAAGACGCTGCCGGTGGGCTACAAGATCGAGATCGGCGGCGCCGTGGAATCGAGTGCGGAAGCACAGGGACCGATTGCCGCCGTCGCACCGATGATGCTCTTTGCCATGGCGACGATCCTGATGATCCAGCTGCAGAGCTTCAGCCGCCTGTTCCTCGTCTTTGCGGTGGCACCGACGGCGCTGATCGGCGTGGTCGCGGCACTGCTTCTCAGCAATGCGCCGATGGGCTTCGTGGCGATCCTCGGCATCCTGGCGCTGATCGGCATCCTCATCCGAAACTCAGTGATTCTGGTGGTGCAGATCGAGCATCTGCGCATGGAGGGCGTGCCTGCCTGGCAGGCGGTGATCGAGGCGACCGAGCACCGCATGCGCCCGATCATGCTGACTGCGGCGGCGGCGACACTGGCACTGATCCCGATCTCGCGCGAAGTGTTCTGGGGACCGATGGCCTATGCGATGATGGGCGGTATCGTTGTCGGCACGGTGCTGACGCTGCTCTTCCTGCCGGCGCTTTACGTGACCTGGTTCCGCATCAAGCCGGAGGAGAAGACGGCTGAGCCAGAGGCGAAGGCCGAAGGCGACGCCAAGCCTGCTTGAAAAAACAAGCTGGAGGCGATCCCGTTTAAGTTCTGAATCTGGGGCTCACCCCCCTCTGTCCTGCCGGACATCTCCCCCTCAAGGGGGGAGATCGACTCGTGGCGAACTCTCGCACTTCGTCGACGTTGATGATGAAATGGGGGAGCATCCCTCTTGCCATTCTCCCCCCTTGAGGGGGAGATGTCCGGCAGGACAGAGGGGGGTGCGGCACCCCTCGGGCATGCCCGCCAGAAAGAACAGAAGTGGGGCGACCGAAATAGAACGCCTCTCGCTCGTCATCCTCAAGCTTGACCTGAGGATCCATGTTTTTCGATCACTTGAGGATTGGGTCGTGGATCCTCGCCTCAAGGGCGAGGATGACGGGTTTAGCGTTACATCAACGTCGCGCGGAAGGAAACCCGCCTACCTCTTATCACAGAGTACACAGAAGAAGAGCCATTGGCGTATTTTACTGTGGTGTCCGGAAGGACGGACGGCGTTCGGAAGAACGCTTACGACGCGCCGGCGCCGCGCATGCGGGCGAGGCCGTCGACGGCGGGCTTGTATTTGGGGTCGAGGCGGGCGGCGTGGTTGTAGGATTTCAGCGCCTTGTCGCGTTCGCCGCGGCGCTCATAGACCAGTGCCTGGTTGGCCCAGGATTCCGCCCGGCTGTCATCCAGCGCAATGGCGTGGTTGAAATCGGCAAAGGCGTTTTCGTCGTCGTTCAGCGCCACGTAGGAAATGCCGCGGCCGTTGTATGGCTCGGGCGAGTTGGGCGAAAGCGAGATGGCCTTGGAGAAATCTTCGATGGCCTGGCTGTGCTGGTTGCGCAGCTGGTAGATCAGGCCGCGATTGTGATATGCGCGGCCATCGGTGGTGTCTGTGTTGATGGCGGCGGTAAAGTCGTTGAAGGCTTCGTTGGTGCGGCCGGTCTGGCGGTAGAGATTGCCGCGACCGATCAGCGCCACGTCGTAATTCGGGTTGATCTGCAGCGCGCTGTTATAATCCTGCAGCGCCTGCTGCTGCTGACCCATGTTGCGGTAGACGAGCGCGCGGTTGGCGTAAGCCTGGTAGAAGCGCGGATTAAGCTGCAGGGCCTGATTGAAGTCGGCAATGGCGCGCTTGGAGTCACCGGCGCGGCCGTAAGCGGAGCCACGGACGTTGTAGCCTTCCGGATCCTGCGGGTTGGCGTTGATGACCGAGGTCAGCGAGGCGATGTTCTGTTCAGACCCTTGCGCGCGGTCGATCTGGAACACGTCGTTCGTCGTGTTGGTGGTGGCGCAGCCGGCAAGCGCCGCAACCATGCCGCAAAGGATGAGGGTGGAAGAAAGCCGCATGGTTTTTCTCTGAGATACGCCGTGGAACAGGGCGATAGGACGTCTGGATTCACCGGTATCAACAGCGTTCATGCGGTATGGGTTCCCTCTCAAGGCTGATCATGCAGAGCCAATTATGCAGGCCCGATCGTACAAGCGAATTCAGACATGCTAAACCGTGTCGCGATCTTTCAGATCCGCTCCTTCACGCTTTAGGCCTTCTTCTCTCGCATGTCGTTATCGCAAAACCGGTCACCCCTTTTGCGCGACATGCTTTAGAGCGCCGTGCGGCCTATTGGACGCACAAAGGACGCTCTATTTTCTTTGAGCCACGCATCGTGCTTTCCGAAAACCCTATCCGATTTTTGGGCCGATGCTGTAAAACTCAAAGAGCGGCGGCGAAATAATCGCCCCCGCCCCATAAGCATTCAAAAACGTCGAAAAGACGGCCTATTAGCGGCTCGCAGCACGTGGAGCAGCAATCAGACCTTCGCGCTGCATGCGCTTGCGAGCAAGCTTGCGAACGCGGCGAACGGCTTCAGCCTTTTCGCGAGCGCGCTTCTGCGAAGGCTTCTCGTAATAATCACGCATCTTCATTTCGCGGAAGATACCTTCGCGCTGCATTTTCTTCTTGAGAGCGCGAAGCGCCTGATCAACGTTGTTATCGCGGACTAGTACCTGCACGTGAATCCCGTTCCTTTAGGTTGGTTATCTTGCCATGCGAATAAAGGCATTCGCAGGCAAACAAAAAAGCGTTCGTGTGGCCGGGTTGGCCGCGCGATTGGTGTGGTGCAATATCAGATCGTTTCCTTGAAGTCCAGCCGTTAACTGTGTCTCTCGGTGAAAATACAAGGGGTGCCGAGAAAGTTATGATGCATGTCAAAACAATCATGTCGCGGCGTCGCAAAATGAACACTGAACACTGCGCATATTTGCCATTCATAGGTCTCAGCCGGAATAATCCAGCGTGTCTTCAGGGAGTTGCTTGCGAATGCGCAAATTTTCTGTTTTTGCCGTGGCTCGCGAGGCAATGCGGGCCCACAAGGGATGGGATGCCCAATGGGCGTCTCCCGAGCCGCGCAAGGAATATGACGTCATCATCATCGGTGGCGGCGGCCATGGTCTCGGTGCCGCTTATTATCTGGCCAAGGAACATGGCATCACCAACATTGCCGTTCTGGAAAAGGGCTGGCTCGGCGGCGGCAATACCGGCCGCAACACCACCATCATCCGCTCGAACTATCTCTATGAAGAGAGCATGGATATGTACGAGCATTCCCTCAAATTGTGGGAAGGCTTGAGCCAGGATCTGAACTACAACGTCATGTATTCGGCGCGCGGCGTGATGATGCTGTCGCACAATGTGCATGACCAGCAGTCCTTCAAGCGCCATATCAATGCCAACCGCCTCTATGGCATCGACAATGAATGGCTGACGCCGGAGCAGGCGAAGGCCTACTGTCCGCCGCTCGATATTTCTGCGAACGCCCGCTACGCGATCAATGGTGCTGCCTTGCAGCGTCGCGGTGGTACCGCGCGTCACGATGCGGTCGCCTGGGGCTATGCCCGTGCGGCGTCCGATCGCGGCGTCCACATCATCCAGAACTGCGAAGTCACCGCGATCCGTCGTGGTCCGGATGGCGCAGTGACGGGTGTGGAAACCAATCGTGGCTTCATCGGTGCCAAGAAGATCGGCGTATCGGCGGCGGGTCATTCCTCCGTCATCATGAAGATGGCCGATGTGCGCGTGCCGCTTGCCTCCAACCCGTTGCAGGCGCTGGTCTCCGAGCCGCTGAAGCCGATCTTCCCCTGCGTGGTGATGTCCAACACCGTGCATGCCTATATCTCGCAGTCCGACAAGGGCGAGCTGGTCATCGGTGCCGGTACCGATCAGTACAACTCCTATTCGCAGACCGGCGGCCTGCAGATCATCACCCATACGCTGGACGCCATCTGCGAACTCTTCCCGATCTTCCGTCGTGTGAAGATGATGCGCCAGTGGGGCGGGATTACCGACAACACGCCGGATCGTTCGGCGATCCAGAGCGTGACGCCGGTTCCGAACCTCTTCGTCAATTGCGGCTGGGGCACGGGCGGCTTCAAGGCCACGCCAGGGTCTGCGCATCTCTTCGCGCATCTGATTGCGCGCGGCGAGCCGCACCGGCTGGCGGCGGGTCTGAACCTCGACCGGTTCCGCACCGGACGGTTGATCGACGAGGCGGCAGCCGCGGCGGTTGCCCATTGAAGATGCCGGCTGCTCTCCTAGCAGCTGTGTGTATGGCCTCTGCGGCCGATGCCGGTCCGGTTGTTCCCGAGGCTGGCGATTTTCGAGTGCAGGCCATCCGCAAGGTGCAGGGAGAGGACAACTGGCCGTTTCTGGCGGAAGAGGGCTTCCTGATGTGCGCTCCAAGCCTTGGCCAGAAGCTCGTCTATTTCGTGCCGAAGGGTGCGGATGGCGAGAATGAATATCCCGTCGCCCTCGACAGCAATCTGATGTCGATGGCGATGGTCAATATCGGGCGCGGCAACGCGTTTCGGCCCTATGCGAATTTTGAAGATCTGACGAACAGGCTCTCCCCCTACATCACCATGGGAAAGCGCCTGTGTGACCAACCCGCCGGAACGGTGATTCCGGAAAGCTCTCTTTGAGGGAACATCATGCTGCTGATCCGTTGTCCATATTGCGAAGAAGAACGCTCCGAGCTGGAGTTCCGCTGGGCTGGCGAGGCGCATATTGCCCGCCCTGAAAACATTGCCGGGATCTCCGACGAGGAGTTTGCCGAGTATTTCTTCATGCGCGATAACGACAAGGGCATGGTCTATGAGCGCTGGCGCCATATCCATGGCTGCGGCCGCTTCTTCAACGCGGCGCGCCATTCCGTGACCGACAAGTTCCACCTGACATACAAGGCGGGCGAGCCGAAGCCGGATGAGGCTTCGCTTCTCTCCTCCAGCGAAGGAGCAGCGCGATGAGTGGCGCTTACCGTATCAAGGGTGCAGGCCGCCTGACGCCTGCCCGCACCGCCCGCTTCAACTTCGACGGCAAGAGCTACACCGCGCTTCAGGGCGACACGGTTGCCTCCGCACTTCTGGCAAACGGCGTGCATCTGATCGGCCGCTCGTTCAAATATCACCGTCCGCGCGGCTTTCTGTCTGCCGGTCCGGAAGAGCCGAATGCGCTGATCGACGTGTCGCGCGATGCATCGCGCCGCCAGCCGAATGTGCGCGCCACGGTGCAGGAAGTCTTCGACGGCGCGATCGTCTCGTCGCAGAACCGCTATCCGTCGCTCTCCTTCGATGTCGGCGCGATCAATGATTTCTTCTCGCCCTTCTTTGCGGCGGGCTTCTACTACAAGACCTTCATGTGGCCGAAGGCCGCATGGCACAAGCTCTATGAGCCGATCATCCGCCGCGCCGCCGGTCTCGGCAGCGCGCCAAAGCAGGGCGACACCGATCAATATGCCAGTCGCTTTGCCCATTGCGACGTGCTGGTGGCCGGTGGCGGCGCTGCCGGTCTGACGGCGGCACTTTCCGCGGCCAAGACCGGCGCCAAGGTCATGCTGGTGGATGAGAACCCGACGGTTGGCGGCGCGCTGCGCTTTGAAAGCGGCACCGTGATCGACGGCAAGAACGGCTATGACTGGGCGCAGTCTGTGCTGGCCGAGCTGAAGGCCATGCCGAATGTGGAGGTGCTGACCCGCACCACCGTCTTCGGCTACTACAACCACAACTTCATCGGCCTGGCCGAACGCGTGACCGACCACCTGGCAAGCCCGGCGCTGCATGAGCCGCGCGAGCGCCTGTGGCAGGTGCGCGCCAAGAAGGTGGTGATGGCGACCGGCGCTATCGAGCGCCACATGGTGTTTGCCAATAACGACCGCCCCGGCATCATGCTGGCGTCTGCTGCACGCACCTATCTCAACCAGTATGGCGTAGCCGTGGGCCACAATGTTGGTGTCTACACCGCCCATGACAGCGCTTATGAGGCCGCCTTCGACCTGAAGCGTGCCGGCGTGAAGATCGCGGCGATCGTCGATTGCCGTCCCAACCCGAGCGCGAATCTTCTGGACGAGGCGCGCGCGCTTGGTATCGAGGTTCTGGCCGGCCACAGCGTCTTCGATACGGCGGGCCGTCTTCGCGTCACCTCCATGACGGTTGGCCGCAATGGCGGATCGGGCAAGCGCAAGATCGCTATCGATGCGCTGATCGTCTCGGCTGGCTGGACGCCATCCGTCCATCTCTTCTCGCAGTCTCGCGGCAAGCTGAAATATGATGCGCCGAACCAGCGCTTCCTGCCCGACGTGCACGTGCAGGACTGCGTTTCGATTGGCGCCTGCAACGGCACCGACGATCTCTCCGCGCTGCTTTCCGAAGCGGCTGCGGCTGGGGGCGGCGAAGTTGCCGTTTCCGGCAGCAATGCCAACACTTGGACCGGCGGCATGATCGGCGCTGCCGAAGGTGCGGGTGCCGACCACAGCGTCAAAGCCTTTATCGATTTCCAGCACGATGTCTGCGCCAAGGATATCCGCCTTGCGGTGCGCGAAGGCATGCACTCCATCGAGCACATCAAGCGCTTTACCACCAACGGCATGGCGTCCGACCAGGGCAAGATGTCCAACATGCATGGTCTTGCCATTGCATCGGAAGCCCTTGGGCGCGATCTGCCGAAGGTCGGTCTCACCACCTTCCGCGCGCCTTACACGCCGGTGACTTTCGGCACGCTGGTCGGCCATTCGCGTGGCAAGCTGTTCGACCCGGCCCGCAAGACGCCGATGCATGCGCTGGAAGAGGCAGAAGGTGCGGCCTTCGAGGATGTCGGCAACTGGAAGCGCGCCTGGTATTATCCGCGTCCCGGCGAAGACATGCATGAGGCGGTCAACCGCGAGTGCAAGACGGTGCGCGAAAGCGTTGGCGTTTTCGATGCCTCCACGCTCGGCAAGATCGAGGTTGTCGGCCCGGATGCGGCGAAGTTCCTCAACCTGCTCTACACCAATGCCTGGGATACGTTGAAGCCCGGTCGCTGCCGCTATGGCATCATGACCCGCGAAGATGGCTTCGTCTATGATGACGGTGTTGTCGGTCGCATGGCGGAAGATCGCTTCCACGTGACGACGACGACGGGCGGCGCGCCACGCGTGCTGCACCACATGGAAGACTACCTGCAGACGGAATTCCCGCATCTCAATGTCTGGCTCACCTCTGCCACCGAACAATGGGCGGTGATCGCGGTGCAGGGACCGAAGGCGCGCGACGTGATTGCGCCGCTGGTGGAAGGTATCGACCTGTCGCCGGAAGCCTTCCCGCACATGGCGGTGGCGGAAGGCAAGATCTGCGGTGTGCCGACGCGTCTCTTCCGTGTGTCGTTTACCGGCGAACTCGGCTTCGAAGTCAACGTGCCCGCCGATTACGGCCCGGCCGTGTGGCAGGCCATTGCCGAGCGGGCGAAAGCCGTTGGCGGTTGCCTCTACGGCACCGAGACCATGCACGTGCTGCGCGCCGAAAAGGGCTACATCATCGTCGGCCAGGATACCGATGGCACGGTGACGCCGGACGATGCGGGCCTTGGCTGGGCTGTCTCCAAGAAGAAGACGGACTTCGTCGGTATTCGTGGTCTGCAGCGCCCGGATCTGACCCGCAGTGGCCGCAAGCAGCTCGTCGGTCTGTTGCCGAAGAACGCGCATGAGGTGCCGGAAGAGGGCGGCCAGATCGTCGTCGATCCGAATGCACCCAAGCCGATGACGATGCTCGGTCACGTCACATCGTCCTACTGGTCCGAAAATCTCGGCCGCTCCATCGCCTTCGGTCTGGTGGCCGATGGCCGGGCGCGGATGGGTGAGACCCTCTACATTCCGCTTGCCGACAAGACGATTGCAGTCGAGGTGACGGACATGGTGTTCTTCGACAAGGAAGGAGGCCGGATCAATGGCTGATTTGGCGACAGCAAAGCGTACATTCGTTCTCGACGGCGTGCATGGCGGTTCCGCCGGCACCTCCATCAAGCCTGCAGCCCCGGCCTACCGGCTGGTGCTGCGCGCGCGGCCAGAGGCAATCGACGCGTTATCTCAGGCGCTCGAACTTGCCCTGCCGACACGCCCGAAAACCTCTGCGACATCGGGGCTGCGCTCAGCCTTGTGGATCGGCCCGGATGAGTGGCTGGTCATCGACCAGGGCGAAGCCGACCTGATGGCAGCACTTTCCGGCACAACCGGACTGTTTTCCGCAACCGACGTCTCCCACCGCAACCTCGCCATCATCGTCTCCGGCCCCGGCGCGGAAACGACGATCAATGCCGGCTGCCCGCAGGACCTCTCGCTTACCGCCTTCCCGGTCGGCGCCTGCACCCGCACGGTTTTCGGCAAGGCGGAAGTGGTGCTGCTGCGCGTGGCGGATGACACATTCCGCGTGGAATGCTGGCGCTCCTTTGCGGACTATGTGTTCGGGCTGCTGGACGAGGGTTCGCGGGACGCTTGAGTGGTGGGCTTTAGTCATTCACGCGCCCTAAACCGTTGAAAAGATGGATCCTCGGGTCGAGCCCGAGGATGACGCAGGTTGGGTTTGCCCCTCGTCCTGACCGGCCTCTCCGTGCCGCTCTTTCTACTGCCTTGATCCCAGCGCCAGACGGCAGGCGAGCCCGGCAAAGACCCCTGCCAGCAGATATTGCGGCAGTCTGGGAAAGCGGCTGATGCCGGAAAGCCGCTGGCGGATGTTCCTGCCAAGAAGGATCACGGTGCCGTTCACCAGAAAGCCGATGCCGTTCAGGATGGTGGCGAGGATCACCATCTGGAGGACGAGCGCATTGCCATCCGGATTGATGAACTGCGGAAAGAGCGCCAGAACGAAGAGCGCCATTTTCGGGTTGAGGATGTTGGTGGCGAGACCTTCCAGAAAAATCCGTCTTGAAGACAGTCGTTTCAGTCCGGTTGTGGGCGAAAAGCCCGCGCCCTGTGAGCGCACGGTTTTGACGGCAAGATACAGGAGATAGGCGCAGCCCGCCCAGCGGACGATCTCGTAGGCGACCGGGACAGTCAGAAAGAGTTGCGAGAGGCCCAAGGCTGCGGCAATCGCGTGGCAATAGGTCCCGGCGGCTATTCCGGCATAGGTCAGAAAACCTGCGGAGCGGCCCTGGCTGACACTGCGCGAGGCGATCAGCAGCATATCCGGACCGGGTGTAGCCGTCAGCACCAGGGCTGCGGCGGCAAAGAGCATGAGGGTGGGGAATTCCGGCATGGTATTTTCCTTTTGAAAATGAGGCCGGAATTCCGATCTATCATGGGCGACGCAGATAGCAAGCGCCGTTGTGCCGCTATGCCGATTTCGCCTGCGCCCGCATGAAGCCCACCGTTGCTGCCCACAGGACGACGCCGATCAGGAGCAAGACGCCCGCAATCGAATATTGCACCGGATCGCGACCTGTCCATGGGCCGACGAGGAAGAAGCAGCTGACGGCGCCGAGTACGGGCAAGATGGTCGGTGTGCGGAAGTGCTTGTGCGCCACCTTGTCCTTGCGCAGCACCAGCACCGCGACATTGACGATGGTGAAGACGCCGAGCAGCAGCAGTGCCGTGGTGCCGCCAAGCGCTGGAACACCGCCGGCAAAGGCGATGAGGCCAACCGCGATCAGCGAGGTAAAGATGATCGCCACGAAGGGCGTGCGGCGGCCGGAGTGGACCTTGCCGAGGGCTGGCGGAAGCACGCCTTCGCGGCTCATGCCGTAGATCAGGCGGCTTGCCATCATCATGTTGATCAGCGCCGAATTGGCGACGGCAAACATGGTGACGACGGCGAAGATGCCGATCGGGAAGTTTGGCGCGCCCGCCTGCACCACCTTCAAGAGCGGCGTTTCGCCTTCGCCGAGTTCAGCTGCGGGCACGAGGGTGATGGCGGAAATGGCGACCAGAATATAGATGATGCCGGTAATGACGAGGCCTCCGAGCAGCACTTTCGGAAAGATGCGGGCGGGCTGCTTGCATTCTTCGGCCATGTTGACCGAATCCTCGAAACCGACCATGGCGAAGAAGGCAAGTGTGGTGGCCGCCACCACCGACCAGATGACGCCGTGCTCACCCGCTGGCTGGAAGGTCCAGGCGCGCGACACATCGCCCTGACCATTGCCGATGGCCCAGAACCCGATGCAGATGATCAGAAGCAGGCCGGTCAGTTCCACGACCGTCAGCACCACATTCATCTTCACGCTTTCACCGACGCCACGGAAATTGATGAGTGCTACGGCAACGATGAAGGCAATGGCGATGCCGGTGACACCGAAGCCGCCGAAATCGAAGCCGGTGACGGTGGCGAAATTGGCGGCAAAGGCGCGCGAGGCTGTCGAGGCGGAGGTGACACCGGACGACATGACGGTGAAGGCAACGAGGAAAGTGATGAAGTGAACGCCGAAGGCCTTGTGGGTATAAAGGGCAGCGCCCGCAGCACGCGGATATTTCGTCACCAGTTCGAGATAGCTGCAGGCGGTCAGAAGTGCCACGGCAAAAGCGATGAGGAAGGGTAGCCAGACCACGCCACCCACTTCGGCGGCGACCTGTCCGGTCAGCGCGTAAATGCCGGTGCCGAGAATATCCCCGACGATGAACAGAAGAAGCAGCCCCGGCCCCATGACGCGTTTAAGCTCAGTGCTTTGCTCGCCTGCATCATCCGGTTGTGTGATGTTTTGCGCCATATAGAATTCCCCCAAATAATATCGGCTTCAACGTGAGGGCTGGATGAAGGTTCCCGCGAGAGAAGAGCAAATGGCGCCAAGTGCTTGCGCTGGAATTGGCTGGAGGAATGGCGATGGTTTCTGCTATAGAGGATACAGCTTTTGGGCGAAGGGCTGAAGCCGCGACCTACCCGTCATGGTCGGGCCGGGCCCGACTACCCATGAGCCATTGAAAGCATGGATTCTCGGGGCCGAGCCCAAGGACGACGAGGGAACAGGTTAGTACTTCATTGCAGCCTGGCAGTCTTGGCTGGGGCCTTCTATAGAGGATATGATGCAGATACAGGTCGGCCATTATCCGCAATTGCAGATGCTCTGCTGGAGTAGGGACGCGAACGCGTGCTTGACTGGCGAAGAAGCGTTCTCGATCTACGAGCGCAATTGGCGCTTTGTCGACACTGAGGCACTGACCACAGAAGAGAAAGCGTTGATCGACGATCTGGTTGAGCGATACGGCCCTTTGCTGATAGCATCCTGACGTATGAGTACTTTCCGCCGTCCGCACCATAACGCTGTCCTGACCGTGCTGAACTCTCTCGACGGAGAGTTGCTGAAACGCGCTGAATGTTTTTTCGGCGGCGGGACGGCGATCGTCCTTAGCCTCGACGAGTATCGTGAAAGCATCGATATCGACTTTCTATGTTCGTCTCAGGAAGGCTACAGGATGCTCCGCGAAGCGGTGTGGACCCGAGGATTTTCGGGGCTTGCCAAATCGACTGGGAAGTCGATTGGCCGAGTTTCAACTCTGCGAGACATGCGGGCCGACCAATATGGTATTCGGACCTTTGTGCAGGTGGACGATACCCGCATCAAGTTCGAGATCGTACGCGAGGGTCGTATCGATCTTTCCGGGCAGATGGATGAGCGCTACGGCGTCCCGGTGCTGAGCAGAAGCGATATGTTCGCTGAGAAGCTTCTGGCAAATGCGGACCGCTGGCCTGATAAGGCCGTTTACAGCAGAGATATTATCGATCTGTCGATGATGATTGCTGCGTGGGGCGATGTTCCTGCTGCGGCGTGGCAGAAAGCTCGAGACGCTTACGGTGAAACGGTTACGAGCGCGTATTCCAAGGCTGTCGCGTTGATCCAGGACAGAGAATGGCTCCAAGCCTGTATGGACGGCATGCAGATGGACCGGCAGCTTGCGTCGCGGATATTGGGAGCGCATGCGAACCCAACGGTGGATCAGGAGCCGGATTAAGCTTAGAACAACGGCTTGGCTTTGAGCACGCTCCCTATGTGACGGTCACCGCACCCAGCCCTTCCAATCCACCCAGCGCCCGTGAAAGTCCGCTCGGCCGATCTCCTGCTTTTCACCCGTGGGCCAGATTTGCAGGGTCAGCGCGGCACCGCGTTGTTGGCCGTCGCCTTCCATCTGGAGACGGGCGAGCGGGGCGTCCGGGGTGGCGCGGCTTCCGGCCTCAGTGATCAGCGCTTCGCCCTTCTGCTTGAGGGCATCGGGAAAATATTGCCAGGCCACGGAGTGGAAGATGACGTGGGTGGCGCCGGGCTTCGATGTTTCGAGCCGTCTTGCCAGCCAGTCGATCGCATCTGCCTTTTCCACCTGCAGGTGATTGTCGGCGGCGATGGTGAGCGCATTTTGCGTGCGCTCCAGGCGGTCCGTCTGGTCTGCCCAGATGTAAGAGAGCTGGCGCAGGCGGTCGTCGGGATTGGATGGATTCAAGGGGTTGAGGTCGCAGCCGGCGCGTTCGAGGACGGTGAAGCTCAGCGGGATGGCTGGTGCTTCGCCGCGCCATTCCGGCGAGAGGAAGACGGGACTGTCCGTTCCCCACTCTGTCTCGCCAAGGCGGTAGCGATAGCGGTCGAGCTGGAGGTTGAGGCCGGCGCTGGCGCCAACCTCTGAAAGGATGAGCGGCTTTCCGGTGCGCTCGGCGACGATGAAGAGGCCGGGAAGGAGGGCCGCTGAGCGTCGGACTTCGTTGGTTTGCGGCGGAGACTTCAGCCGCTCGAGGATGAAGGCCTCGTGCTCCAGAAAGGCGTGCTGACACGCCGTCCAGAGGTCGGTGTCATGGAGTTCGGTCAGCGGGCTGATCCGGTTTGAACGAACCAGCGCATGCAGGCAACCGGCGGTGCGCAGCGGCACGGAATCGTCGCTGGGACCGGGCGGGCCGGGCCATTTGAGGATGGTGTGGGCAACGGTGCCTTGCGCGCTGTCCAGCTTTTCGGCAAGCAGCCGGCAGAGCCTTGCAGTGAAGGGGGAACCCAGCGCATCGCACGCTTGCGCCTGCGTCTGGAATGCCTCTCGAACGATTGCTTCCGGCATGGTGCCCTCCCGTCGTCTGCCTGTTTAAAGACGTGTCGCGATCTTTCAGATACGCGTCAGACGCCTCAGGTCTTTGCGATCGCAAACCGTCGAACCGTTTGCGCCGGCAATGCCTTACGCGTCCTCCGGCCTGTCCTTCGGATCGAATTGCGAGATGGTCGTCCAGCGGGCGGTGAGCGCGGGTTTGCGTTCGTCTTCGATCTCCACCGTCACGTCGTAGGTGTTGGTTAGCATCGATGCGCCGCGGAAACGGGCTTCGGCCAGGGTGAAACGGCCGCGCACGCGCGCGCCGCTCTTGACCGGGGCGACGAAGGTGACTTTGTCGAAGCCGTAATTGATGCCCATGGTCTGTTCGCGGATTTTCGGCAGCGCGCTGTAGTTCATGGCCGACAGCAGCGAAAGCGTCAGGAAGCCATGGGCAATCGTGCCGCCGAAAGGGCTCTCCGCCTTGGCACGTTCAGGATCGGTGTGGATGAACTGGTCATCCAGCGTGGCCCCCGCAAAGGCATCGATCATCGCCTGATCGACGGTGATCCAGTCGGATACCCCCACTTCCGTGCCGACCAAACCCTTCACTTCAGCAAGCGATACGTCTTTCACAGCGCGTGGTCCTTTTCATGATGGAAACTCTACCGTATCGGCCCGAAAGTCGGAATCGATTTTCGGAAAGCACGATGCGGTGAGTCTACGAGATAGAGCGTCTTTATGCGTCCAATAGGACGGCGACGCGCTATAGGGCAGGTGAATGCGTGTCATCAACGGCTACAGCATCGGACAGGAAATCGGAACCGATTTCGCAAAGCAGATGCTAAATAAAAGAGTGAGAGCGTTCCTTAAAGGAGGCGGGGTGCACCCACATAAAAGACAACGGAGCGGGGTGGCAACCAGGCGGGAACGCCGAAATCGACGCCAAGCGGCTTCCAGCCTTCGCCCTTCAAGGTGAAGGGGATTGCGCTGCGGCTGCGGTTGAACAGGATGGCGAGGCGAACCGTCTTGCCGGTCTCCCTGTCCAGTGTTTTCAGCACCATGGCGAAGGTCGTGGCATCGGCACGGTTCCAGTCCTCGTCGCGCATGGGATCGCCCAAGGGTGACAGCCATTCGATCTCGCCGCTGTCGGGTGAGAAGAAGGTGCTTTCGCCAAAGACTGCGAAACGCTGGCGGAGCTTTGCCAGAAAAGCCGTGTGGTCGATGAGATCCGGGGAAAGGGCTTGCCAGTCCACCCAGGTGATCTCGTTGTCCTGGGCATAGGCATTGTTGTTGCCGCGCTGGCTGCGCCCGCCTTCATCGCCCGCTGTCAGCATCACCGTGCCGCGTGTGACGAAAAGGGTGGCGAGCAGCGCCTTGACGTCGGCGATCCGGGCAGCGTTGACCGCTGCATCATCCGTCAGACCCTCGATACCATTGTTCCAGGAGTGGTTGTCATTGTGCCCGTCGCGGTTCTCCTCGCCATTCGCCTCATTGTGCTTGTGGGCGTGGGAGACGAGATCGAAAAGCGTGAAGCCGTCATGGGCGGCGATGAAGTTGACGCTGCGGGTTTCGGTACGGTCGTTGCGTGAGAAGATCGGGGCGGAACCGGCAAGCGCATCGGCAAGCGCGCCGATCGTATAGTCGTCGCCGCGCCAGTAGCGGCGGATATCGTCACGCGCCCGGTCGTTCCATTCGAGAAACGAGGCCGGAAAATTGCCGAGTTGATAACCGCCGGGGCCGATATCCCAGGGTTCGGCGATCAGCACCCGGTCGGCCAGAAGCGGATCTTCATGCATCTGGCGCAGGGTTTCGCTTTGCGGATCGAAGCCCTCGGCTGTGCGGCCGATAACGGGGGCGAGATCGAAGCGGAAGCCATCGATGCCGGCATGGGCGACGAAGTGGCGGAGCGTTTCGATGACGAGATGGCGCACCTGTGGGTGATCGCAGGCCAGCGTATTGCCGGTGCCGGTATCGTTGATCAGTGTGCCGGGATCGTCGGATGCGTGACGGTAATAGGTGAGGTTGTCGAGACCGCGCAGCGACAGCGTCGAGCCGAAGCGATCGCTCTCGCCCGTATGGTTGAAGACGAGATCGAGGATCACGCCGATGCCTGCTTCATGCAGTTTGGCGACCGTGTCGCGCAGTTCGGCGATGCCGCCAGGGCAGAGCCGCGGATCGAGCGCCATGAAGCCGACGGGGTTGTACCCCCAGCCATTGGCGAGGTTCAGCGGCGGCAAATGCCGCTCGTCGATCCAGGCGGTGATCGGCATCAGTTCCACGGCGCTGACGCCGATCGTCTTGAGATGGGCGATGATGGCGGGGTGGGCAAGGGCGGCGACCGTGCCGCGGATCGCTTCCGGCACGTCGGGGTGCAGCATGGTGAAGGGCTTGACGGCCACTTCGTAGATCAGGCCGGTGCGGGTGAAGCGGGGTGCTTCCTTGGTGACGATCGGGGCCTCTGAAACGACAGCCTTCGGTATGACGGCGGCGGTGTCTTCGCCGAAGGTGAAGAGGGAGGGGTGGTTCTGGAAGGGGCGGTCGATCGTGGTGGCGTAGGGGTCGAGGAGGAGCTTGGCCGGGTCGAACCATTGGCCGTGGTCTGGCGCGTAGGGGCCGTGGGCGCGGTAGCCGTAGCGGATGCCTGTGGTGGCTTGCGCAACGGTGAGGCGGTGGATGCCATCCTCGTCACGCTGCATCGGCAGGCGCGCGGTTTCGGTGTTGCCGCTGGCGTCGTAGAGGCAGAGTTCGATTTTCGTGGCGTTCTGGGAATAGACGGAGAACTGGGTGCCTGTTGGCGTGGGGACTGCACCTTGGGGGAACGCTGGGTGGGTTGGCATGGGCTGGTCCCTTTGGTGATTTGTGGGTGGGGCTTGCGCCTCTTTTGGTGCGAAGGCGCGGCCCGTATGTTCTTTAGGACACCCCTCTGTCCTGCCGGACATCTCCCCCTCAAGGGGGGAGATCGGGTTGGGGTTGGCCGCTCGCTTTTCTCGCTACCTCCGTGAGGAGGTTTCTTCAGCACCAAGCTTGATACGAAGCGGGAGCTTTCCTCTTGCCGATCTCTCCCCTTGAGGGGGAGATGCACGGCAGGGCAGAGGGGGCCCACCTGTCATAACGGCAGAGGGGCGCGCCAACTCTGCCAGCCCTGGATCAGGTGATCACCGTCGGCGCATCGCGGCCCGTATGCTTCTTGATGCCGGCAATCGTGTCTGCCGCAGCGATGAGATCGGCAAGTGCCTCCTGGGTTTCGATAGTGTGGCGGGCCGCATCGGCCTCGTAGCGCTCGACGTAGAGGCGCAGTGTCGCGCCGGATGTGCCGGTGCCGGAGAGGCGCAGCACGATGCGCGAGCCGCCTTCGAAGAGGATGCGGATGCCCTGGTTCTTGCTGACCGACTGATCGACCGGGTCGTGATAGGCAAAGTCGTCGGCCTTGGCGACCTTCAGATTGCCGTAGGTGGTGCCGGGAAGCGTCGCGAGTTTCTCGCGCAGTATGGCGACCAGCGTGTTGGCGGCGTCGCTGTCGACTTCTTCATAGTCGTGGCGCGAGTAATAGTTGCGGCCATATTCGGCCCAGTGCTTGGTGACGATGTCCTTGACGCTTTCCTTGCGGGCGGCAACGATGTTCAGCCAGAAGAGCACGGCCCAGAGACCGTCCTTTTCGCGCACATGGTTGGAGCCGGTGCCGAAGCTTTCCTCGCCGCAGACGGTGACCTTGCCGGCATCGAGCAGGTTGCCGAAGAACTTCCAGCCGGTCGGCGTTTCATACATGCCGATGCCGAGCTTTTCCGCCACGCGGTCTGCTGCCGCACTCGTCGGCATGGAGCGGGCGATGCCGGAAATGCCGGATGCATAGCCGGGTGCCAGCTTGGCATTGGCGGCGATGATGGCAAGCGAATCCGAAGGCGTGACGAACATGCCCTTGCCGACGACCATGTTGCGGTCGCCATCGCCATCGGAAGCGGCGCCGAAATCCGGGCCTTCCGGGCTCATCACGTCGTCATAGAGTTCCTTGGCGTGAACGAGGTTCGGGTCCGGGTGATGGCCGCCGAAATCCGGCAGCGGTACGGAGTTGCGAACCGAGCCTGCCGGTGCGCCGAGGCGCTTTTCGATGATTTCGACCGCATAGGGGCCGGTCACCGCGCTCATGGAATCGACCACGACCTTGAAGCCGCTGGCGATCAGATCGCGGATCGCACCGAAGTCGAAGAGTTCTTCCATCAACGTGGCGTAATCGGCCACCGGATCGATGACTTCCACCTGCATGCCGGCAACGTCGCTCGTGCCGATCCGGTCGAGATCGATATCGGCGACATCGGCGATGCGGTAGGTTTCGATCGACTTGGTGCGGGCGAAGATGGCGTCGGTGATCTTTTCGGGCGCCGGGCCGCCATTGCCGATATTGTACTTGATGCCGAAGTCTTCGTTCGGGCCACCTGGATTGTGGCTGGCCGACAGGACGATCCCGCCGAATGCCTTGTATTTGCGGATGACGTTGGAGGCAGCCGGCGTGGAGAGAATGCCGCCCTGGCCGACGAGAACCTTGCCGAAGCCTGCGGCTGCGGCCATCTTGATTGCCTTCTGGATGACCTCGCGATTGTAGTAGCGGCCATCGCCGCCGATCACCAGTGCCTCACCGGCAAAGCCCTCGAGGCTGTCGAAGATCGACTGGATGAAGTTTTCTGCGTAGTTCTCTTGCGCGAAAACCGGCACCTTCTTGCGAAGGCCGGAGGTTCCGGGCTTCTGATCCTGAAACGGCGTGGTCTGGACGGTCTTGATCGACATTCAATGGCCTTTCGACAAAAGTTGGGTGTAAAGCGCGGCATACAGCCCTGCGCTCTTTTCCCAGGAAACATCCGATTTCATCCCCTGCTTCTGCATCTGCGTCCACAGCTTCGGGTCTCGGTAATATCGCATGGTGCGGCGGAGCGCCTGGCGCAGTCCCTCTGGGGTAACGGAGGAGAACTGGACGCCGGTGGCGACCTTGGCGGAAACAGCAGCGTGATTGGCATCGATCACGGTATCGTTCAAGCCCCCGTTGCGGGCAACGACGGGCACGCAGCCATAGCGCAGCGCATAAAGCTGGGTGAGGCCGCAGGGCTCGAAGCGGGAGGGAACGATGATGGCATCGCAGCCGGCCTGCATCAGGTGCGACAGCGGCTCGTTATAGCCGACGGCAACGCCGACGCGTCCGGGATGACGGGTGGCAGCGGCCATCAGCGCGCCTTCCAGCGCAATCTCGCCAGCACCCAACACCACCAGACGACCGCCCATCTCGACAATATCGTCGGCAACCTCGGCAATCAGGTCGATGCCCTTTTGCCAGGTGAGGCGGGAGATGACGCAGAAGAGCGGACCGTTATCGTGATCGACCCGGAAGTGGTTGGCGACGGCGGCCTTGTTGATGGCGCGCAGCTTCAGGTTCGCAGCCGTATAGTTTTCCTGGATCAGATGGTCGATCGCCGGGTTCCAGACCTCGGCATCGATACCGTTGACGATGCCGTGCAGCGCCTGGGCGCGGGCGCGGATGACGCCCTCGAGACCCATGCCGTAATCCGGAGTGAGGATCTCCTCGGCATAGGATGGGCTCACCGTGCTGAGCGCCGTTGCCGTCTGCAGGCCGCCCTTCAGGAAGCTGATATCGTTGTAATATTCAATGCTTTCGGTGGAAAAGGCGTGGGCCGGCAGGCGCAGTTCGGAAAAGATATTGGCGCCGAACTGACCCTGGAAGGCAATATTGTGGATGGTCAGCAGGCTTGGAATTTCCGGCGTCTCGGCATAGCGCATATAGACCGGCGCCATGGCCGACTGCCAGTCATGCGCATGCAGGAGATCCGGCTGCCAGCCGGCAAGCTTGCCTGCGGCGATTTCGGCAGCGGCCAGCGAAAGGGCGGCATAGCGCTTCCAGTTGTCGGCGAAATCCTTGCCGGTGGAATCGAGATAGGGTCCGGCGGGGCGGTCATAGAGCGAGGGAATGTCGAGGATCAGGAGGTCCAGACCCTCATGCTCGCCTGCCAGAATATCGGCATGTTCGCCCAGAAGATCGGGAAATTCCCCGACCTTGTGGGCGTCCTTGACTGCCGATTTGACGGCGGGGTAGCCGGGGATGAGCGAGCGGGTGTGAACGCCGCAGGCTTTCAGCGCGATGGGGAGCGCGCCGGAAACATCCGCAAGCCCCCCGGTCTTGATCAGCGGATAGATTTCGGATGTGACCGAAAGAACATTCATGAGGCTCACAGGTCCAGCTTGTCGATCATCGATTGGGTTATCAGGCAGATGCCGTTATCCGTGCGGCGGAACCGCTTGGCATCGAGGATCGGGTCCTCGCCGACGATCAGCCCTTCCGGGATGACGACGCCGTGGTCGATCACGACATTGCTGAGCTGCGCGTGGCGGCCGATCTTCACGCTTGGCAGCACGACGGCATTTTCGAGGCGCGAATAGGAGTTTGCGCGCACGCCGGTAAACAGCAGACTGCGGTTCAGCGATGCACCGGAGATAATGCAATCGCCGGACACGACGGAGGAGACCGCCGAGCCGCGGCGGTTTTCGTCGTCATGCACGAATTTCGCCGGCGGCGTGATCTCGGCATAGGTCCAGATCGGCCAGGACTTGTCGTAGATATCCAGATCCGGAACGATATCGGTCAGATCGATATTGGCCTGCCAGTAGGCGTCGATGGTGCCAACATCGCGCCAGTATGGACCGTGTTCGAAATCCGAGCGTACGCAGGAGGAGGCGAAGCGGTGCGCGACAGCCTTACCGTGTTCGACGATATAGGGGATGATGTCCTTGCCGAAGTCGCGGCTGGAATTCGGGTCGCTGGCATCGCGGCGCAGGCATTCCATCAGGAACTTGGTGTGGAAGACGTAGATGCCCATGGAGGCGAGAGCATTTTCCTCATCGCCAGGAATGCCCGGCGGGTCGGCCGGCTTTTCGATGAAGGCGATGATCTCGTCCTTGTCGTTGACATGCATGACGCCGAAACCGGTGGCTTCCATGCGTGGCACTTCCAGACAACCGATCGTCACGTCCGCGCCGGAATCCACATGCTGTTGCAGCATGTATTCATAGTCCATCTTGTAGATATGGTCGCCGGCGAGGATGACCATATATTCGGGGCCATGAGACTCGATGATGTCGATGTTCTGGTAGACGGCATCTGCGGTGCCTTCATACCATTGCGTTTCGGAAACGCGCTGGGAGGCGGGCAGGATATCGAAGCTTTCGTTACGTTCCGGGCGGAAGAAGTCCCAGCCGCGCTGCAGGTGGCGGATCAGCGAATGCGCCTTGTACTGCGTGGCGACGCCAATGCGGCGGATGCCCGAGTTCAGCGCATTGGAGAGCGCGAAATCGATAATGCGTGCCTTGCCGCCGAAATAGACCGCAGGCTTTGCGCGGCGGTCGGTGAGTTCCTTGAGGCGGCTGCCGCGCCCGCCAGCCAGCACATATGCCATTGCATCACGCGCCAGAGGCTGAATTCTCTTTTCACTCATCGGTCCTGTCCTCCCATAAAATTCCACGGTTCCCTTTGTCTCAAACGTGTGGGGAGATTTTAAGGTTTCCCATCACGTGTTCATTTTCCTCTGCCTCGTGTCCCTGCGACGAGAGGCGGATTAGTTTTCCAGCTCCAGCATGATGACGGCGAGCGGCGGAAGTGTGAGCGTCGCGCCGATGCTGCCGCCGGCATCCACTGCCTGCACGCGCCCGCCATTGCCCTTGCCCGTGCCGCCATAGATCTCGGCATCGGTGTTGAGAATTTCGCGCCAGCGCCCGGCGGCGGGAAGCGGCACGTAAAAATTCTCGCGGTAGACCGGCGTCAGGTTGGAGATGACCGCCACCGGCTTTTCGCCCGGTGCACGGCGCAGCCATGCCAGCACGGAATTGTCGTGATCGTCGGCCATCAGCCATTCGAAGCCTTCCGGCTCGCAGTCGCGGGCATGAAGGGCAGCCTTGGAGCGGTAGGTGAAGTTGAGATCGCGCACCAGGCGGCGCATGCCCTCATGCATGTGATATTGCAGGAGGTTCCAGTCGAGCGAGACCTTCTCGCTCCATTCGCTCCACTGGGCAAATTCCTGACCCATGAACAGCAGCTTCTTGCCCGGATAACCCCACATGAAGGCGTAATAGGCGCGAAGATTGGCGAATTTCTGCCAGTCGTCGCCCGGCATCTTGGCAATCATCGAGCCTTTGCCATGCACCACTTCGTCATGCGAGATCGGCAGCACGAAATTCTCGGTAAAGGCGTAGAGCAGACCGAAGGTCAGTTCCTGATGGTGGAACTTGCGATGCACGGGTTCGCGGGCAAAATAGCTCAGCGTGTCGTGCATGAAGCCCATGTTCCACTTGAAGCCGAAGCCGAGACCACCCTCATGCACGGGCTGCGAGACCTTCGGCCAGGAGGTGGATTCTTCCGCAATGGTCATGACGCCCGGATGGTTGCCATAGATCAGCGTGTTCATCTTCTGCAGGAAGCGAACCGATTCCAGGTTCTCGCGCCCGCCATATTCGTTGGGGATCCACTCGCCTTCCTTGCGGGAATAATCGAGATAGAGCATCGAGGCGACCGCATCGACGCGCAGTCCGTCGAGGTGGAATTTTTCCGCCCAGTAGAGCGCATTGTTGATGAGGTAGGACATGACCTCGACGCGACCGAAATTGTAGATCGCGGTGTTCCAGTCCGGGTGGAAGCCCTGGCGCGGATCGGCATGCTCATAAAGGGCGGTGCCGTCGAACCATTTCAAGCCATGCTCGTCGGTGGGGAAATGGGCCGGCACCCAGTCGAGGATGACGCCGATGCCGACCTTGTGGGCACCATTGACGAAGCGGGCAAAACCCTCCGGTTCGCCGAAGCGGGCGGTCGGCGCATAAAGGCCGGTCGTCTGGTAGCCCCAGGAGGGATCATAGGGGTGTTCGGTGATGGGCAGGAATTCGATATGGGTGAAGCCCATGTCGGCGCAATAGGGGATGAGCTGGGCGGCCATCTCGTCCCAGGTCAGCATGGAGCCGTCCTGATGCTTGCGCCAGGAGGCAGCGTGGACCTCATAGACGCTGATCGGCTGGCGACGCTGATCGATGCTGGCCCAATGCTTGCGGTGCGCGTCGTCTTCCCATTGCTGCACAAGCTCCGGCGTGGTGACGGAGGCATTCTTCGGGCGAAGCTCGGCGCGGCGCGCGTAAGGGTCGGCCTTCAGCGGCAAAAGCTCGCCATGGGTGCCGATGATCTCGAATTTGTAGGCGCAGCCGGCATAGACATCCGGTGCGAAGATTTCCCAGATGCCGGTATCCTTGCGAAAGCGCATGACGTGGCGGCGGCCATCCCAATTGTTGAAATCGCCGACGACGGAGACACGGCGCGCATTCGGGGCCCAGACCGCGAAATGGAAACCCTCGACGCCTTCAAGCTTCAGGGGATGTGCGCCCATCTTGTCGAAGAGACGTAGGTGCGAGCCTTCGCGCACCAGATAATCGTCCATCGGGCCGAGCACGGGGCCGAAACTGTAGGGGTCGGTCACCGCCCATTCGGCATCGTCGCGAAGCGCGCGGTAACGCACGGGCTGGCGCTTGGTAATCGTGATCGAACCTTCGAAGAAGCCGTCGTCATCGACGCGGGTCAACTCTCCGGCAACGTTGCCGTCCAAGGTCATGACCGTCACTTCTTCGGCGCCCGGGATAAAACAGCGGGCGACAAGAGTGCCCGGCGTCTGATGGACGCCGAGCACTGCAAAGGGATTGGAATGCAAACCGCTCTTGATTGCCTCGATTTCGGCCGTGGGTATGGAGTTGAAAGTCTTCTCTTCAGCCGAATTGAGCGGTTTTTTCATCAGGCTCTCCAGATTTCCGTGGCGTATTGGCGGATCGTCCGGTCGGACGAGAACCAGCCCATGCGCGCGGTATTGCGAACGGTTTTTTCAAACCAGCTGGGGGGGTTGCTCCAGATGGCATCGACATCGCGCTGGGCTTGCGCATAGGCATCGAAATCGGCGGCGACCATGAACCAGTCATTGTTGTAGAGACCGTCCATCAGCCCGGTGAAGCGCGAGCGGTCGTCAGGCGAAAACACGCCGGACGCGATCGAAGAGACGGCTTGAGCAAGCTCGGCCGAATTCTCGATGATGGCGCGCGGATTGTGGCCCTCGGAGCGCGCCTTGGCCACCTCGTCAGCGGTCTTGCCGAAGATGACGATATTGTCTTCGCCGACATGCTCGAGCATCTCGACATTGGCGCCGTCGAGCGTGCCGATGGTGAGTGCGCCATTGAGCGCGAATTTCATGTTGCCGGTGCCAGAGGCTTCCATGCCCGCGGTGGAAATCTGCTCCGACAGGTCAGCTGCCGGCACCATGATTTCGGCCAGCGAGACGTTATAATTCGGAATAAATACCACTTTCAGAAGCCCACGCACTGCCGGATCGTTGTTGATGACGCGGGCGATATCGTTGGCGAGCTTAATGATAAGCTTGGCGTTGTGATAACTCGGCGCGGCCTTACCGGCAAAGAACTTAACGCGCGGAACCCAATCCAGTTCCGGGTGCGAACGAATTTGGTCGTACAAAGCGACCGCCTCGATCAGGTTCAGCAGCTGGCGCTTATATTCGTGGATGCGCTTGATCTGGATATCGAAGAGCGCGGAAGGATCGACGCGGATGCCCATACGCTGCGCCACCGTGTTGGCCAGGCGCACCTTGTTCTGCCGCTTGATCTCGGCGAACTTGTCGCGGAAGCCGGAATCTTCGGCAAAACGGTCGAGATCGAGAAGCTTCTCGGCATCGTCCATGAAAGCATCGCCGATGGCGTCGCGGATCAGGCTCGTCAGGCCCGGATTGCACTGCATCAGCCAGCGGCGCGGGGTAATGCCGTTGGTCTTGTTGTTGATGCGGTTTGGAAACAGCATGTGCAGGTCGGAAAAGACCGTTTCCTTCATCAGCTCGGTATGCAGCGCCGACACGCCGTTGATGGAGTGCGAGCCGATAAAGGCGAGGTTACCCATGCGCACGCGGCGCTCACCGCCTTCGTCGATCAGCGAGATCGAGCGGATCTGGCCATCCGAGAGCTTCTTTTCCTTGCGGGCGAAGATCAGCGTGTTGGCATTGATCGCGTAGATGATCTGCATGTGGCGCGGCAGAAGGCGCTCAAGCAGCGGCACCGGCCAGCTTTCCAGCGCTTCGGGAAGAAGCGTGTGGTTGGTGTAGGAGAAGGTGCCGCGGGTGATCGTCCAGGCCTCTTCGAAATCCATGCCATGCACGTCGCAGAGAAGGCGCATCATTTCGGCAATGGATATGGCCGGATGAGTATCGTTGAGCTGGATGGAGACCTTGTCCGGGAGATTGGTGAAATCCGGATATTGCTGCAGGTGACGGCGCAGAATGTCCTGCAGCGAGGCGGACGAGAAGAAGTATTCCTGGCGCAGGCGCAGTTCCTGGCCGGCAGGGTTTGCGTCGGCCGGGTAAAGAACGCGGGTGAGGGACTCGGCCTTGTTGCTTTCACGCAGCGCGCCAATGTGGTCCCCGGCATTGAAAGCATCGAGCAGGATCGGATCGATCGGCTGGGCGGACCAGAGGCGCAGCGTGTTGACGCGCGTGCCGCGCCAGCCGACCACCGGCGTGTCATAGGCCATGGCGATCATGCGCTCGGCCGGTTTCCACAGGAAGCGCTGCGGATCTTCATAGCCGCCAATGGTTTCCACCGTGCCGCCGAAGCCGATTTCATAGGCGCTTTCACGCCGCTCGAATTCCCAGGGGTTGCCGTGGGCAAGCCAGGTCTCGGGCAGTTCCACCTGCCAGCCATCGGCCATCTGCTGGCGGAACAGGCCGTGGACATAGCGGATGCCGTAGCCATAGGCGGCGATATCGACGGTGGCCATGGATTCCATGAAACAGGCGGCGAGACGGCCAAGACCGCCATTGCCGAGCGCCGCATCGGGCTCCAGTCCAGCGATCACGTCGAACTCGACGCCGAGCGAGGTGAGCGCCTGGCGAATTTCCTCCATCAGTTCCAGATTGGAAATGGCGTCACGCATCAGCCGGCCAATGAGGAATTCCAGCGACAGGTAATAGACCCGCTTGGAATCGTTCTGATAGGCCTTGCGGGTGGATTCCATCCACTTGTCGATGATGCGGTCGCGAACGACGAGAATGGTGGCCGTCAACCAGTCATGCGGCTTTGCGACCTTGACGTCCTTGCCGATGCGGTAGGTGAGGCGCTCGATGATTTCAGAGGCAAGCACATCCGGTTCGGAACTGCGCGGGGCGGGGCGGGGAAGGTCGTTGGTGGCAAGTTTGTTGATCATCTGTCGGTCAGCACCTTGATGGGAGGAGAGGGCCTGAGTCTATCTGTCGATCAAAGCGCGTCGCGATCCTTGGGAGCGGCTCGTCACGCTTTCAATCCTTTCATTGTTGCATGTCACGATCGAAAATCGCCTTGCGGATTGCACGACATGCTGCACTGCTTCGATTGCAGTTTATGCATCGATAAGCGGCTGTGGCAACAGCCCTTTTCGCAAGAGAAGCGATTGCCCAGAAAGGGGCCGAGGGAGGCGTTAAAACGCTTTCTTAAAAGGCAAAGAGCGCGTAGCTTTCGCCACGCGCTTGGCAAACTTATCGAGTGAACTGGAGGTCAGTTGATCAGGCGTGTGGGGAGGCTTGCGGCCTTTCGGGCGATCTCGCCGAAGGCGGCCACGATCTCTTCCATGTTATTGGGGTCATAGTAGTTATCCGCGCTGCTAGCGCAATATTGCAGCAGCGACTTGCCCTTTGCGGGGGCCATGAATGCGACGGTGAAGATCTGGATGCCGTCTGCCTTGACCGCAGCGCAGGTGGAGCGCACTTGGTTGTCGATCGCCGTGCTCGTCATTTCGCCGTCCGTCATCAACACGACATAGCGTTGAAATGCGTTGTTACCGTTTTTGTCGTGCTCTCTCTTCTCGTTGGAATTGCTGCTTTTCAGCGCCGTGAAGGCTGTGTTGAGCGCGACGGCCGCATTTGTACCACCGGTCGGATATTGCGGGATGGCATTGACATAGGAGCGAGCAGAGGAGGTTCCCCAGCTCAACTGGCGCGCCGCGAAGGGCACGTCGTTATAGGCGATGGCACCAGTGCGAACCAGCTCCGATTCCGGATTGCCGTGATCTTTATAAGATGGGTCGGACTTGTTCAGCGTGTCCATCAAATAAGACACTGCCTCTTGCAAAGACTGCATCTTGCTGACGTAGCAGGGCTTGTTGGATTCGGCCCTTGGCCAGGACTTTTCCGAATAGTTGGAGCAGGTATCCTTGCTCTTGTTCACCGTGTCCGTCTTGAAGGACATGGAGCCAGAGCGGTCCAGCACCAGATAGAGAGACAGGGCCGCGCCCTTGCTGAAGGAGCTTTGGGCGGTGCTGCTGACCCTCAAGGTTATGGTCTGAAAGCCCAAGAAACCCATCAGAGGGTTGAGTTCGACTTGCCGGCTGATGGTACCGGAAATTTTGAAGGCGGTTCCCTTCTTGTTGTCGGAGCGTTCCGCGATCGCGTCGACTTCAGGTTTCTTCTTCTTCGATTTGCCCTTATCTGCCCCGTTCCCGTTCCCGTTCCCGTTCCCTTTTCCGTTTCCACTGGCGCTTGCGTCGTCATCGTCGTCGACCCCGTAGTTCTCCAGGCGCTGCCTTACCTCGGCGGCATATTCTGCATCGGACTTCTTGCCCTCGTCGATGCGGGCATGGGTAGCTACAGCAAGCGTTGCGCTGTCGAGCACGGTCTGCATGTCGTTTTTCACCTGCATGACGCGGGTGGTTTCCATGCCGGCGCCAACGGCGCCAAAGAGAACCGGCAGACCAAGTGCAGTCAGAATTGCGAAGTTGCCGCGCTTGTCGGCAAGTAACCTTTTAAACGTCCGTCCCATCATCATTCGGCCAACACCCAGCTATCGCCTTGTTTTATAAGGGGCAGACTTACCGACGCTTTATTGATGATTTGCTAACTCAAGCACTCCAGTTTGAGCAAAGCGGCATTTTATTTGATAATAATTATTTCTGTGACGCTTTTTACTTGCAGCTGTTCTACCGCAGGCAACTTTCGATCGGTGAAGGATGGCATAGGCGGTTGAAAAGGGTGATGATCAACTGACCGGGACGACATCGACCGCTTGTGTAATCTTCTGGTTGCCGTAGCTTTTCAATACGCCGATGACGGGTGCCACATCGGCATAATCACGGCCATAGCCGACCACGATGTGATCGCTGCCGGCAAGGATATCGTTGGTCGGATCCAGTTCGATATAGCCGTCCGCTTCGCCGCACCAGACGCGCACCCAGGCATGCATGGCGTCTGCGCCTTCCAGCCGCTCCTTGCCGGGCGGGGGAATGGTGCGCAGGAAACCGCTGACATAGCCGGCGGGAATGCCGAGGCTGCGCAGTGCTGCAATCATGATGTGGGAGAAATCCTGGCAGACGCCGCGCTTCAGCTTGAAGGCCTGGCCCGGTGTCGTATCCACCGTGGTGGCCTCGCCATCATATTTGAAGTCCTTGTAGATGCGCTTGCACAGCGCAAAGGCAATTTCGCGCACCGTCATGCCAGGCTTGGCCGTTTCACGCGCGTAAGACGCAATCGCCGCATCCTCACCGATCCGGGGGCTGGCTCCTGCCAGATGGTGCGGGGCCTCAGCGTCCAGCGAGTTGATGCTGGAAAGCTCCGCCTGCAGCCTGTCGAGCGGCGGCGATAGATCCGCCGTCAGCGATGGGCTCTCCACCGACACGCGGGCCTGCATGCGGATGTCGAGCTTGTCGTGGGATGCGCGCAGATAGATCGAGGTGGCGCTCTGGTGGAAGAAGTCGTCGAAGACGGTACGCTCTTCGGGCGTTGGCGAGACGGTGAGAGCAGAGGCGACCAGCCTTTGCCTGCCTTGAATGGAAAGCGGCGTCACACGGATGATGTGGCGCGCGCCGGAGGCCAGCGTGTCGTAGACATAACCCATATGCAGCGTGAGATCGTAGAGCATCGACTATCCGAGATAGGTTTGCGCGAGAATATCGGAAAGCCGTTCGAGATCCTTCTCCAGCTGGCGGAAGACATCGCCGGAGAGATTTTCCGACGTCATGACCGCAAGCGTGGACTGAATGCGCATCGCCTCTCGGCAGAAGGGCGACATCTGGCCGTTGATGGAGGCGTTTGGCAATTGCTCGACCTCGGCATGAATCTCGTTCAGCTGGAAGAGGATCGAGCGCGGGTTGAGCGGGTCGAGCGCCAGAAGATCCATGACGGTCAGCGCTGCGGTATTCACATTGTAGCGGCGGCGATGGGTCATGACGCTGTCGCCGATTTCGAGCAGCATGTCATAGGAGCCGTCGGGTGCTTCCGGCCCGCCCATATGCGCAAGCAGCCGTGTCATGTGAAGACCACGTTCGAGATAGCGCCCGATCGCCAGGAAGCGCCAGCCGGTGAAGCGATACATGTTTTCATGCACCAGACCGGCAAAGCCCGCGACCTTGCGCAGCAAAATGGTCATGGCATGGGTGGCGTCGTCGCCCGCATGGATCTTGCTGTGAAAGCGGCGCGCGGTCTTCGCCAGATCGTTGAGTGCCAGCCAGCCATCCGGCGAGAAGCGGTCGCGGATGTTGCTGGCGGAATAGATGGCGCTGTTGATGTTGGCGATCAGGCTGGAGGGGACCGGCTCCTCCACGTCGATATCGACGGTTTCCAGATAGTCGGTGACATGGGCAAGCAGCGGCTGCTTCGGGTCGGCGGATTCGGCATAGCGTGCATGCCAGGCGCGCAGAATGCGCAGCGCGCCTTCGGAGCGTTCGATATAGCGGCCGAGCCAGAAGAGGTTATCGGCCGCACGGCTTGGCAGGCTGCCGGGGATATTGCGGATGAAGTTTTCTTCCGGGGGCAGCAGCGTGGTGCGCTCCACCGGCTTGTCGCTGACGATCCAGACATCCGCCGCGCGGCCTCCGGCCTGCATGGCAATGGCCGCCACATCGTTGCTGCGGCCGATGCGGGCAAAGCCGCCCGGCATCACCTGCCAGCCATCCTGGGTGCGGGCAACGAAGACGCGAAGGCTCATGGGCCGTGGCACAAGCTTGCCGTCGACGAAGGCAGGCGTGGTGGACAGCGTAACGACTTCCTGGCCGACGAGCTTGTGGCCGTCGGTGGCGAGCCAATCGCTGATCGAATCCTTGGCGGTTTCGCGCAGGCTCGAACCCAGCACCGACTGCCCGTTATCGTCGAAGAAGGGCAGGCGCGAGTAAGCGGGGCCGATGACCATGCGCTCGATATTGCTGGCCACCTGCTGACGCTCCGTCGGCTGGCCGCACCACCATGTGGCAATCGACGGCATGGCGAGATCTTCGCCCAGGATATGGCGACAGATGGCGGGCATGAAGGCGAGCAGCGCGCGGGTTTCCAAGATGCCGCTGCCGAGCGCATTGACCATGTTGAGCGAACCGGCGCGCAGCGCCTGCACCATGCCGGGGGTGCCGATATGGGAGTTCTGGTCGAGCTCCAGCGGATCGGCATAGGACGCATCGAGACGCCGCCACAAGACGCCGACGGGCTTGAGGCCTGCGACCGTGCGGACCATGACGCGGTTGTTGACGACCGTCAGGTCTTCGCCTTCCAGGAGCATGAAGCCGAGATAGCGGGCGATATAGGCATGCTCGAAATAGGTTTCGCTGGCCGGACCGGGGGTCAGGACCGCGATACGCTCATCCATATGCTGGCGGTGCGATTGCAGCGTATCGCGAAACGCGCCGAAGAAGGAGGCGAGGCGATGGACATGCGCCTCCGCATAGATATCGGAAAAGGCGCGGGTGGTGGCCACACGGTTTTCGAGGGCAAAGCCCGCGCCGGAGGGTGCCTGGGCGCGATCGGCCAGAACCCACCAGTTGCCATCCGGGCCACGGCCGATCTCGAAGGAGCAGAAGTGCAGGTAATGGCCGTTAGCGGGTTTTACCCCGACCATCGGGCGCAGAAATTCCGGATTGGAGGCAATGAGGGCTGGCGGCACGTAGCCCTGCTGCACCAGCGTGTTCTCGCCATAGATGTCGGCCACCACGGCTTCGAGCAGATTGGCGCGCTGGACGAGGCCTTTGGTGACGACCTGCCATTCGGCATCGTCGATCAGAACCGGGACATGGGAGATCGGCCAGTTGCGTTCGCTGCCGCCACCGCCACCGCCGACGCCTTGAGCGCTATAGTCGCGATAGAAAACGCCGGCATCGCGCAGATAGCGGTCGGTACGCGAGAAGCGGTCGTGCAGTTCACGCTCGTCCATGCGTGAAAGAGCATTGACGAAGGGCTGCCAGACGGGGCGGATACGCCCGTCTATATCCAGCATTTCATCGGCAACGCCCGGCAACGCGCGATAACCCAGCATGGATCCCATGCCGGTTTCTCCGGTCTTGCGTTCCGTTGCAGGTGCCTTCGCCACCTTATACTCCTTGCGGGCGTCGCAGATCGAGTGTCAGCGGAAATTCCGGCGACACGGCTTCCGGCCAGACGGTATATTGACCGGCCGTGTGGCCCCATGGCTCGAAACGCGCCAGGCGACGCGCTTCCGCCTCGTTTCCATTGACCGGAAAGGTGTCATAGTTGCGCCCGCCCGGATGGGCAACATGATAGATGCAGCCACCGATCGAACGGTTTGACCATGTATCATAAATATCGAATGTTAAGGGCGAGTTGACCGGCAGCACCGGGTGCAGACCGGCTGCCGGCTGCCACGCCTTGAAGCGCACGCCTGCGACCGAAACACCGGACTCGCCCGTGGGCTTCAAGGGCACGGCGCGGCCATTGCAGGACACGGTGTAGCGGGCCGGATTGGTGGTTTCGAGGCGCACCTGAAGGCGCTCGACAGAGGAATCCACATAGCGCACCGTGCCGCCAATGGCACCCTGTTCGCCCATGACATGCCAGGGTTCCAGCGCCTGGCGCAGTTCCAGCTTTGAGCCCTCATATTCCACCTCGCCGAAGAAGGGGAAGCGGAATTCAAGCTGGGCGACGAACCACTCCGGCTTCAGGTCGAAACCGTTTTCTCTCAGATCGGCGAGAACGTCGAGGAAATCCGCCCAGATGTAGTGCGGCAGCATGAAGCGGTCAGCAAGCGCCGTACCCCAGCGGACGAACTTTCCGCCGATCGGGTTCTTCCAGAAACGGGCGATCAGCGCGCGCACCAGCAATTGCTGGGCAAGCGACATGCGGGCATTCGGCGGCATTTCAAAACCGCGGAATTCCACAAGGCCAAGACGACCCGTCGGGCCATCGGGCGAAAACAGCTTGTCGATGCAGATTTCCGAGCGGTGGGTGTTGCCGGTCACGTCGACCAGAAGATTGCGGAACAGACGGTCGACCAGCCACGGCAGGGGGGGCACGCCTTCGCCGGGTGCAGGCACCTGGGCCATGGCGATTTCCAGCTCGTACATGCTGTCATGGCGCGCTTCATCAATGCGCGGCGCCTGGCTGGTGGGGCCGATAAAGAGGCCGGAGAAAAGGTAGGAGAGCGAAGGGTGGCGCTGCCAGTGCAGCACGAGGCTCTTCAATAGATCGGGACGGCGCAGGAACGGGCTGTCATTGGGGTTTGCGCCACCGACGACCACATGGTTGCCGCCGCCGGTGCCGGTGTGGCGACCGTCGATCATGAACTTGTCGGCGCCAAGGCGCGACTGGCGGGCATCCTCATAAATCGCCGTGGTAATATCGACGCACTCCTTCCAGCTTGCAGCCGGGTGGATGTTGACCTCGATGACGCCGGGATCGGGTGCGACGCGGATGACGTTCATGCGCTCGTCATGCGGCGGCGCGTAGCCCTCGATATGGACGGGCAGGCCGAGATCGGTGGCGGCAGCCTCGGCGGATGCGATGAGGTCGAGATAATCCTCGATGCGTTCGACCGGCGGCATGAAGATGCAGAGCCTGCCATCGCGCGCTTCGACGGATAGTGCGGTGCGCACCGTTCCGGCGATATCGCTGATGACCTGCTCGTTGCGGCCGAGATTTGGGGCATCGCCCGCCTGGAAGGACGCTTCCGGCATACTGCGTGCCGAAGGCGATGAGGCATGTGCCGAAGGCGGCAAGGCATCCGGCAGAGGGCCGCGGGGAATCGAGGGATCAGCCTCGTGAATGTAAGGGAAGGCGGACGGAGGAACGTAAGGCAGGGTTCCAAGCGGCAGGCGGTAGCCGACGGCGCTATCGCCGGGCACCAGGAAGATCTTGCCGCGCCGCGTCTTCCACCGCTCGCTGACCCAGCGCTTGTGGCCTGAGCTTTGCGCATTCCACGCCTGCACGGGCAGAATATAGCCGGTCGGCTCCGTCAGGCCGCGCTCGAAGACGCGTGCAAGGCGGCTGCGCTCTTCCGGGTCCTTGAGCTTGGAGTTTGAGGGATCGACATTGTCGGGAAGGTTGGCTTCCTTGATCAGCCATTCCGCCGTGTCTTCATAGGCGGGCAGTACCAGATCGGGCTCGATGCCGAGATGGCCGGCAATCGAGGTGAGAAGACGTTCGGCATCGGTGGAGGTGACGCCGGTATCCTGACCTTCCTGAGCGACGAGATCGGGATTGCGCCAGACGGACTTGCCGTCCTTGCGCCAATAGAGCGAGAAGGTCCAGCGTGGCAGGGTTTCGCCCGGATACCACTTGCCCTGACCATAATGCAGGAAGCCGTTGGGGGCGAAGCGCTCGCGCAGTTTGCGGATGAGGATATCCGCCTTCTGCCGCTTGGTCGGGCCGACGGCGCCGGTGTTCCATTCCTCGGATTCGAAATCGTCGATGGAGACGAAGGTCGGCTCGCCGCCCATGGTGAGGCGCACATCCTGTGCGATGAGCGCGCGATCGACGGTTTCGCCAAGCGCATTCAGCTCTTCCCAGCTTTCATCCGAAAAGGGCTTGGTGATGCGCGGATGTTCGGCAACGCGCGTGACCCTCATGTCGAAGGCGAATTCGGTATTGGCCTCGCCGAAATAGCCGCCGGAGATCGGCGCTGCGTTGCGATAATGCGGGGTGGCCGACAAGGGAATATGGCTTTCGCCGGTCAGAAGCCCCGATGTCGGATCAAAACCGACCCAGCCGGCACCCGGCAGATAGACCTCTGCCCAGGCATGCAGATCGGTGAAATCCACTTCCGTACCGGACGGTCCATCGAGCGCCTTCAGATCCGGCGCGAGCTGAATGAGATAGCCGGAGACGAAGCGGGCGGCCAGCCCGAGGCGACGCAGCACCTGCACCAGAAGCCAGCTGGTATCGCGGCATGAGCCCTTGCCCGACAGAAGCGTTTCTTCCGGGGTCTGCACGCCGGGCTCCATGCGGATGACGTAACCGATGGCTTGCTGAAGTTTTGCATTGATGCCGACGATCATATCGACGGTCGTCTGACCGGGGGTCTTGTCGATGGTGGCCATCAGCGCATCGAAGAGCGGACCGGTCTCTTCCGGCTTGCGGTAGATCGACAGATCGTCCTTCAGCGTTTCCGGATAGTCGAAGGGCCATTTGGTGGCGCTTTCTTCGACGAAGAAATCGAAGGGATTATAGACCGTCATATCCGCGACGAGATCGACCTCGATCTTGAACTCGGTGACCGGATCGGGAAAGACGAAGCGGGCCTGGAAGTTGCCGTAAGGATCCTGCTGCAGATTGACGAAATGATTGGAGGGCGTGACCTTCAGCGAATGGCTGATGACCTTGGTGCGTGAATGCGGCGCCGGTTTCAACCTTATGATCTGGGGTCCGAGGCGGACTGGCCGGTCATATTTATAATGCGTCAGATGATAGATGCTCGCCTTGATCGACATGTATTACCTTATATTTCCGGCATTTGCGGATTGTTCCGCCCCCTCTATTGCCCTGACTTTGTGCAATGCACGCGCATAATGCAAGGAACATTTCGGTCCCGTCGTGCATTCGTCGCCGCGGTATTTCAAAGGGCGCGTCAGGGGTGTTCTTGAGGTCGTGTAGACAAGTATCAGCTTAGTGATATTGCTGTCATCGCTAGGGCACAGACTTGGTCTTTGTCAGTCAGCGCGATTCTGTGATTTGAGAAAGTGGTAATGAATTGAAAACGCAAGGAAATTCTCCTGAGGAGATGGCTGCCTACGCGCGATTCGATCTCAATTTCAGAGCGCAGATGCGGATGATGGGCAGTGCCTTCTGGACATCTCCGGTGCGATCCCGGCTGATCCTTCTGGCCTGCGGTCTGCTGACCATCATTCTCGTGACCGCCTACGGGCAGGTGAGGCTGAACGAATGGAACGCGCCCTTCTACAATTCGCTGGAGCGGCGCGACCTCAATGCCTTCATTCACCAGTTGGAAGTCTTCACCATCATCGCCGGGTGCCTGCTGCTTCTCAACGTCTTCCAGACATGGCTGAACCAGATGACCGCGCTGAACATGCGCGAGGGGCTGGCGAAAGACATGGTGGAGCAGTGGCTGAAGCCCGGCCGCGCCGCCAAGCTTGCAAGCTTCGGCACCATTTCCATCAACCCCGACCAGCGTCTGCATGAAGATGTGCGCAACCTTGCCGAAAGCAGCACCGCACTTGCCATCGGCCTCGTCAACGCCACGATAATTCTCGTCAGCTTCATTGGCGTGCTCTGGGGGCTTTCGGCGGGCTTTGCCATCGAGATCGGCGGCAAGATGGTGGCGATCCCGGGCTATATGGTCTGGGCGGCACTTCTTTATGCGGGATCGGCCTCGCTGCTTTCCAACATTGTCGGCTACCGGCTGGTGCCGCTGAATGCCGAGCGCTATTCCAAGGAAGCGGAGCTTCGCTTCTCTTTGATGCGCGCGAGCGAAAATCTGACGGCCATCACCCTTTCACGCGGCGAGAAGAACGAGCGTCACCGCATTCGCCAGGATATCGACGCGGTGCTGGTCGTCATTCGGGGGCTCGCCATGGGACTGACGCATCTGACATGGGTGTCTGCCGGTTATGGCTGGCTTGCCATCGTCGCGCCGATCCTGATTGCCGCGCCCGTCTACTTCTCCGGCAACCTGACGTTTGGCGGGCTCATGATGGCGGTGGGCGCCTTCAACCAGGTGAATGTGGCGCTGCGCTGGTACATCGACAACTTCGGCCCGATCGCCAGCTGGAAGGCGACGCTGCAACGCGTGTCAATCTTCCGCAATGCGCTGATCCAGATGGACAGCGTCGAGAGGCACGAAAACGCCATCGACCTCGAACGTTCCGCGACCGATGTCGTGCGGTTTTCATCCGTCGAAATCAGTCCTGAAGCGGGAGGCAAGGAGATGGCGCGCAGCTTCAGGCTGCGCGAAGCTCCTGTCGAGATCGCCATTGGCGACCGTGTGGTGATCGACGGAGACCAGGGCGTGAACCGACGGCTGTTCTTTGCGGCGATTGCCGGGCTCTGGCCCTGGGGGCGCGGCAATATCACCATGCCGCCGCGCGACGAGACGCTGTTCATTGCTCAGCACGGCTACATGCCGGCGGCGCCATTGCGCGAAATTCTCTCCTATCCGCGTGCGCCGCAGAAGTTCACGGAAGAAGAGTTTCTGGCCGCGATGGAAGCCTGCGGCCTTGGCCACATCATTCCGCGGATGAACGACAATATTCGCTGGGACCAGAAGTTCGATTCCGACGAGCAGGCCTGTATTCGGGTGGCCAACGCGCTTCTGTTAAAGCCGCGCTGGCTGTTTATCGACGATCTGCTGGAAGGTCTGGAGAAGCACACGATCGACCGACTGGTGGGGGTGCTGAGCGGCATGAAGGACACCGCCGTGGTCTATATCGGCCGCTCGGATGCGGTGATGCAGGTGCTGTCACCGCGCGTTCTGCATCTCGAGTTGGTTACGAGCGCGCCAGCTGAATAGCGTGCGTGTCTTCCATGACCACTGGCGAGCGGATTTCGAGCCGCTCTCCTTTTGTCGTCTGTGTTTCAAAACGAAGCATGAAGGGCGCCGTCACCGCAATCGAGACGATGGCCAGCAGAGCGACCACGATCAGGCGGTCGTAATGCCTCTGTTTGATGTCATTCCCACTCCAGTCATATGCCATTTTCGAGCCTCGCCCTGCATCTGGAAGTATATGAAATTAACCTAATAAATTAAGAGACTGAGCCGTTATAGTTAACGAAGCATTACCGAAGCTTGGTAATTTGTTGTATTGTGGTTTTTTGACTGTGCTTGACGTGACTTGTTATTGATTCAAGCCTCAGCTTCCTCATTTCAAGCGACATGCTGGAAATGAAGACCAGCCAAGACGAAATCGCTCTTTTCCAATCAATGGTGAATAGGCTATCGCGACACCGGGAGGTGCGCGATCAAGAGGTATGCTGATGGACAACCAACCACCCTCCGATATGGAACTGACCCTTCGCACGCTGGCCATGCCGGCTGACGCCAATCCCGCCGGTGATATTTTTGGCGGCTGGGTGATGTCGCAGATGGACCTTGCCGCCTTCGTGCGCGCCAATGACGTGGCGGGCGGCCGCACGGTCACCGTTGCCGTCAACGAGATCGTCTTCAAGAAGCCGGTGAAGATCGGCGACACGCTGTGCGTCTACACCCGCATCGAGAAGGTGGGGCGCACATCGATCACGCTGAAGATCGAAGCCTGGACGCGCCACTATTCGCAACATTCCCGCGACAAGGTGACGGAAGCCGTGTTCATCATGGTGGCGGTGGATGATGCGGGTAATCCGCGGCCGGTGAAGGGGTGAGGGTGCGCCACACTCTCTTCCGTCATTCTCGGCCTTGTGCCGAGAATCCACGTCCTTGCGAGCCTACCGTGCGGGTGGATCAGCGCCGAATTGCGGTTAAGTCTTTGAAAGGTGGATACTCGGGTCAAGCCCGGGGATAACGGCAGTGGGTGGGGCAGAGACGGCGCTCTACAGGCCGGCTCATGGATAAGCCACAGATCCGTGTCGCGTCTTGTGGTATGCTGCGGTTCTACTAGAGCACCGCTACCCGGCTCACGTCACCGGATAACCGATTGGTTTAGAACTTTACGCCGAGGCCGAGGCGGACACCGTGCTGGTCGATGTCTGAGTTCAGCAGTGGGCCGGCGTCGTAGTCGAAGTTCTGGTCGCCGAAATTGGTGTAACGATATTCGACGCGGCCGAAGATCATGTCGGTGAAGGCGTAATCGACGCCGGCGCCGACGGTGAAGCCGTAGAAGTTTTCCTTCTGGGTACCGGCACCTGGAACCGTGAGATAGCCGCGGCCGATGGCCCAGCCGGCCGTGCCATAGACCAAGGCGCGATCAACCGCGTAGCCGACCTTGGCGCGGACCGAGCCCTGCCAATCGAACCCGTATTCGTAGAAATCGGGTGCGAGAACCGTGAGTTTGCCGCCGCCCAGGTTGCCTTCGAAATCACCTTCGATGCCAGCGACCCAGTTGTTGGAGAACTGGTAATTATAGCCGGTAAAACCGCCGATCAGGCCGTCGTCGAAATTGGCATTCACCGTGCCGACCGGAGCGATGCCCAGAATATCGTTCTTGTTCCAGCCATATCCAACCTGAATACCCGCGTTAAAGCCGCTCCAGGAGAAGGAAGGGTTGTCGATCGCGACCGGTGCTGCGGGAACGTCCGAGACGGCGTCCGCGGCAATTGCGGAAGTTGCGGCAAGAATAAAAGCGGCGGCGGCAAAGACAGTGGTTTTCATCGGAAGCACTCTGAGGTTCAATGGCGCTATCGATAGCCTATTGGCGGCAAAATGCTGTAACTGCGAAGCAACAACAGAAACATCTTGCGGCCTGCAGCTTGGAGCGCGGTGGCGAGGCATTCGGCTCTTTTCAGGGCTACAGCATCGGCGCGAAAATCGGGCTCGATTTTCGCAAAGGCACGATGCGTCGATTCAAAACGGTAAAGCGTCCCGGCGATACCGGGCGTCTGGCCCTTCATGGCCCATGGGCTTCACGCTCGCGACTGGATGCCCTGTTGCGTATGGTTCAGCGTGTTGTAGAGACCGGTGCCGTGCCGCAGCCGGCGTTGCTCTGCCATCTCGTCGCGCGCGTCCTTTTCCTTTCGGTCTTCCTCGCGCTCAGCAAAAGGGCGGATATCGAAATCATCGGCGATGGACATGCCCTTCTTGGCGGTGACGTCATAGAGATCGACGCTGATCACCGTGCAGTTTTGCGACGTGGTCTCATCGATCAGGGCCTGGATCTCCTCCGCCTTATAGAGGCGCACCGGCATTTCCAGAAGAACCGTATCGCCATCGCGCCAGCGGGCGGCAATCAGCAGCATTTCGTCTTTTCCGATGATGTAGCCAGGCGTGGTCATGGGAGATGATCCTCATCGTCGCTGTCTTCTCAAATGCCGGGTTACTCCGCTTGAAGCAGGGTTCACCTGTTCGGGCACAGATCCGTTTCTACTATTATACTAGTAATTATGTCAACAAGAAAACTAGTAACTGCGGGAACAAAGAGAGAATCAGTTTTTCGATGGCCGACTGGTCAAATGGATCGTTGCTGTGATGATAGGACGTCGACTGGCGGCGAGGTGATGCTTGGCAGCAGGCTTACATATTGATGATCGAGCGGCGGACGCGGCCGACGATGATGGGGTCGTTGTCGGGGAAGATCGGTTCGTGCTGCGGATTGGTGGAGACGGGCTCGAAGCGCATGGGGCCGGAGCGATAGCGCTTATAGGTGGCGTTGCCTTCCACGTCCGAGATGACGTAGCAGCCATTGGGAACGAGGTTGCGATCGTTGCGATCGACGAAGATGATGGAGTCGGGTGGGGAAATCCTGTCCATGGAATCGCCGCTGACTTTCAAGGCAATCCAGTCTCCCGAGGCCGGTAAATCCGCCACGCGGATGAGGCCAAGGGCTTCGTCGGCGATGTCATCACGGATCATGGCGCCGGCGCTGACCCAGGCGAGATAGGGCACGATCAGGGTGGGAACGCCCTCCGCATCCGGCGTGTAGGATGGGTCGAGTTCGTGGACGCTGACGCCGAGCGCCTGGGCAAGGGCTGGAAGTTCAGTGGTCTTTTCAGTCAAGCCGGTCTCGAGCTGCGAGATGAGCTGCTGGCTCACACCCGACAGTTCCGCAACTTTCGCCTGCGAAAGATTTTTGATCTTCCTGATCGATTTCAGATTTTCGCCAATAATTCCCATGGCTTAGTTTCTACCAGAACACTTGTGGAAACGCACACAAGGAAACTAGTTGACGCATGTCCCAATTTTTACTAGTTTCCTTGTATGAACAAATTTTGTCATCACATCGCACAGGCCGCTGAGGCCGATGGCTTCCGGGTCGGACCCGGCTTGGCAGGGAGCGGCTTCAAGCCGTTCGTTTGCCGGTCAAGGATGGCGGGCCGAGAGGTCTGCGCCAAAGGGGCTGTGGCAGTTGAGACGGTGCCTGTCTTGCGAATGGCGAGGGATGGGTTTGTCCCTCGTCTGGACCTGCGCCCCGATGTCCTTGGCGAGCGGCAGGCAGCGAAGCGGAGGACCGATATGGCCTTCGCCGCGCTGGCCGCTTCCGGCATCGGGGCGGGGCAAAGGCGGGCTTTGACCTTCAAGGAGGATCGGCGCGCATGAGTTCTGTCCGTATCGAAGCATCCGCGCAGGCGCGCCGCGCTGCGTTTCAGACACGCTATATCGGCTGCCGCGAATGCCGGCGCCCGCTTTCTATCGAACACCAGATCGAGCGGTTCTGCGACAGGTGCGGAACGGTGACGCCGGTCGAAATCCGGGAAGGAAAGAATGATGACTGATGTTCTGGACAGACCCGGCTTCGGCGTGGCGCGCTGGAGGGCGGTTGCCGAATATCGAAGCCAGGCCGGTATCGTCGATGTCGAGCACGCGATCGAGGAACTGGACGAGCTGCACGACCTGATCGAGCGCGGGCCGGATTGGAATACGCTGGTCAAGATCACCGTGACCTTTGCCCGCCCGGTTTGTGAGTTGCTGACCATCGAGGAGGCCGCGCGGCTATGACCCAATGCAACAGCAACATGCAGCCCGTGGCAACCGATGATGAGGAGGATCTGAGCCTCGATGTCGAGGCTTTCGAGGCCGAGCTTCTTTGCGAGGTAGACCGCATCAATGGCGAGCGACTGGCGGCCTGATGGCTGCAGTGTTTGCCCCATGACTGAGTTCGAGATTTCGGCGGTTTTGCCGCTGGATCGAAGGTTTTGATCGCATCTCCTCCCTGGCGATCAAAAACGGGCTGACGGCTTGTCCTCCCGGGCCGTCAGCCCAACCCTCCAATCCTTGAAGCCTTTGCCGTCTCGAGAAGACGGTTCGAGGCGCTTGTCGGGAAAAATCGAGCGCGGAGCGCCGGCCTTTCGGCCCGAAAACTCTCAGCCGTACCGTGAAGGTGCGGCCGATATCACCATTGCCAATACCACGTGCCTTAAGTCTGCGCCTGCGGTTCAGACGACGGGCGAACTTTGCCGCCTGATGGCGAGGAAGCGGAAACACGCATGAGCAAGGCACTGACACTTTTTCGCTCCGGCTACGACACGGCCGAGATCGCCTACATTCTGGGGCGCAAGGAAGCGGATGTTTACAACGAGCTTGCCCGGCTTCGCGAAGAAAGCCGGGCGGCGAATGTGGCGGTGATCAAGTATCACCCTGCCAAGGATGCTTGGGGCACGCCGCCGATGCGCGCGGAGAATGCCAATGGCTAACCTGCCTTTCATGCCGTTCTGGACCGATGCCTATCTGGCAGACACGGTGCATCTGACCACCGAGCAGCATGGCGCCTATCTGCTGCTGCTCTTCCAGGCGTGGCGCTCCCCCGATTGTTCGCTGGCCGATGACGATGAACTTCTGGCGCTGCAGGCCAAGGTTTCGCCGGCCAAGTGGCGGGCGATGAAGCCGGTGGTGATGGCGTTCTGGAAGCTCGACAAGCGGCGGAAGAAATGGGTGCAGAAGCGGCTGCGGATCGAGCGCGAAAAGGCCATGGAGCGCAAGGCGAAAGCCAGGGATAGCGCCGTAACCCGCTGGAAAGGCGAGAAAAACAGCGATGCGAAGGCATTGCCAAAGCACAGCGAAGGCTCTGCTTCCAGAGTCACACCCATAGAAGAAAAATCTGGCGATTTTTCCAAAGGCGCTCGCGCGCCGAAAAAATCATCCCGCGATTTGTTGATGGAGGCGTTTCAGGATGTTTGACCTCATTGCCAAGGATCAGTTCGACCGGCTGCCGGAGCGGTACCGTGAGCGTGCACGGCAGATTGCCCTGCGGGTGCAGGAGATCGACCGGCTGCTTGCGCCCGGTTCGCCGGAGACCATTCGCGATACGGCGCTTCGGCTGATCGGCCAGTTTCGCCCGCAGCCGGGCGTGGATGTGGCGGCGTTTGGCCGCGAGTTTCGCGGGGTCTGCGCCGATCTGCCGGAATGGGCGGTGTGCGAGGCGGCCAATGATTTCATCGCCGGGCGGATTGCCAACCACACCGGTCAGTTCGTGCCGACCTGCGCGGAGTTCGGCAAGCAGGCCAGAGCCATCGTCGCGCCTTTTTACGCCGAACGCTATGCGCTGCGCATCGAAGCCTCGCGGCTGTTCGACCGTGCGGCGGATGAGAAGCGGCGGGCGATGATTGCCATCGAGCGGGCTGATCCTGCGGTGAAGGCGCGGGTGAGGGCGATTGTGGCGGAGGCGCGTGGAGGAGCCCCGGCGAGGGTCGGGTTCCTGCATGGATCTCTCGACCCGCAGGTGCAGGCGACGCTGGATGCGATGAAAAAGACGCCGCAGCACCCTTCGAAGATTTCAAAGACACGCATCGGCAAGGACGACAGACGATGAGCCTCTATCCTCAGACACAGCTGAATTTCACCCTGATCCAGACCAATCGCGTGGACGGCTTCATGCGGCTTGTCAGCCCGCTGGAATACCGCGCGCGTGACAGCATGGCGGATGCGGCGCGTCACCTTCTCCAGAAATATCCCGACGCCACGCTGCATCTGGTGCGCAGCGATGTGCGTGCGCGCTGGCTGGTCAGGATCCGGATGGAGATGGTGGTGCATTTTCGCGATGCGCTGGGCAAGACCTACCCGCAGATCGCCCGCTTCATGCGCCGCGACCACACCTCCATTCTGCATCTCTATCGCAAGGCGAAGGCACAAGCTTTGGAGGGAGGGGCGTGACCGGCACAATTCCAGAAGCGATCCACCAGGCAAAGGCGGCGGCATCGGAACGCAAGAAGCGGGAAACGGCGATCCACCGCATTCTCGACCAGTATCAGCAAGGCCGCGGTGCATCGGCCTGCATGGACGACATCAAGCGCATTCTGGCGCGCAATTAACAACGGAAAAGGACCAGCAGCATGACCAGCAAGGCCGAAAAACTGAAGCAGAAGCGCGGACGGCGCAAGGTGATCAATGTGGCGCGCGAGCCGAATGGGCGCATCTCAAGATCCGGCCGCGCCCACGCGCCGGCAGACAGCGTGGCGCTGAAGGCGCGGGCAAGCCGCATGGGCGTGACGGTCGAAGAAGCGCGTGATCCGCGGGCCGCAACCTATATCGGCACGCTGAACATGCTCGGCAAACGCGATGGTCTGAGCGACGACCAGTATGAAGGCGCGGTGCGGTTTCTGGAACTGCGGCAATCCTACATGATGGCGATCAAGGCGCCGGATGGCGAGCGCGACAAAAGCGAGCGCAGCACGCCCTCCCAGACGATCAGCGAGGATTATGAGAAATGGTGCAAGGCGGTGATCGCCCGCTATGACGGATGCCGCAAGACCATCCAGACCGCACAGAACGAGCTTCGCCAGAACCTTTGGGCAGCGCTGGATTTCTGCGTGATCAAGGGCGAGCGGCAACACCATATGCTGGGGGATCTGCGCGTGGTGTGCAATGTGCTGGCGCGGTTTTTTGGGGTGTGATGGCGGGGGAGAAGCGGCGTTCGCGGTGGGTGCGCCGCCGCGATATCTGCAGGCCTCACGCTCCAGGGCTAGGCCTGAAACTTCATGGCGTAAGTGATAGAGGGATGGTCGGGTCAAGCCCGACCATCATGGCGGCGGAGTTTTGATCACCGCGGGGTCGTCCGTCGCCTTACTGGCTCACTCTGCCTTCGCGACTGGCTGTGATCATTCATCGCTGACCAAGGGCCACGACTCAATCGGAGCCTCCGCAGTTCGGACGTCTTTATAGGTCGAGCTGATCTTGTTCAGCACCGCCTCATCATCCGAATCGATCTCATAGAAAGTGCTGTCGACGGCCCGGATGATCACCCACCGTTTGTCTGAACGGGTGGGTTCCAAGCCGACAAACTCTCCCCAGATAACTTGCAGGGTCTTCTCAGCTAAGGCGGCCAAATCAAAGCCCGAAAGCTGGACATCGTCCTGCGCCAAACGCTCAAGCTGTTCGCCCCCTTCACCGGTAGCCTCAAACCACTCGTCCCCCGATATGGACGACTTGACTGTCGAGACGACCCAGCGTCCTTCCAAAGAACGGGGTGCTAAGAGCCGCAGCAAGTCTCTGAGATCAAGGGCAAGAACGTGTTGGTTGAGGTCATAGACCCTGAGTGTCGTCATGGTATCCCCCCGCGCCCCAAGGTCGCATTGGTAGAAATACTCTGTCAACCGGGCCAAAGCGGCGCGGCGTGCGGGCGGCTCTTCGCGCGATTGACCAAGTCGCTTCGCTCTTCGGGCCGTTGATCAAGGACCGCCAATGGCGGACAGAACAGGACGGAAATTGGCTTTTATATTTTTTTGAGCACGGAGCGATTTTATCGTTTGACTTTTCTTCCCGAAACAGCGATAAGTGACATGTCTTCATATTCGAAGAATTGTATTTGGGAGCGGCCTTCGGGTCGCTTTTTGCGCTTTTGGGCTATGCCTATCGACGCACGGCTTTTACCTCAGATTACCTTGTGGTCCCGTATTCATTTCAACGTCGCGTTTTTAACTCGTTGATCCGGCCTTACTGCTGTCCGCGACTGCGTCAGTCATCGCAGCTTCAATATTCACGCTTCGATACGCAGCGATGCGCCCCCCCCACACTCTGAGAGACATTCCATGACATCACCACGGCCCCTAAGCGCGAGGCAGCAGGTCTTCGTTGAGGAATATCTGGTCGACCTGAATGCTCCCAAGGCTGCGATCCGGGCAGGGTACAGCCGTTCGTACCCCGTCCAGATAGCGTGGAAGCTTATGCGTAATACGGCCGTCAGAGACGCGATCGACACGGCAAAAGAACAGCGCTCGAAGCGCACGCAGATCCATGCGGACTGGTTGCTGTCGCGGCTGGCCGAAGAAGCGCTGGCGGATATTGCCGATCTTTATGATGAGAATGGCGGGCTGAAGCCGGTCGATCAGTGGCCGTTGATCTGGCGGCAGGGGCTGGTGGCGGCGGTTGAGGTCAAGGAATTGTTCGAAGGGCGCGGCGAGAGCCGCGAGGCGATCGGGCGGGTGTCTCAGGTGAAGCTCAGCGACCGGATCAAGCGGCTGGAACTGATCGGCAAGCATATCGATGTGCAGGCTTTTCGGGAGAAAGTCGAGGTTGAAGTCAGTGGATCGCTGGCCGAAAGGTTGGCGCGGGCCAAGGCGCGGGTTTTGGACTGACGGGTTTTGTTGTCGCTGTTGATTTGACGGCACCGGTCTGTCGGGGTTTTGGCGGGGCGTATACTTCAAGCTGCTTCGTGCGTGACTTCGATACGTGATGCATCTGATTTTCTGGCGCCGTGACGCCAGGTCGGAACTGGGAACGACAGCCCTTTGGTCAAAGGCGGAAAACGGAGCCATCCTCGCCCTTGAGGCGAGGATCCATCTTTTCACGCGCTTAAGAGTGCGGCTCATGGATCCTCGGGTCGAGCCCGAGGATGACGGAGGAGGAGTGGTTTGACCTCATCGCAACGTCGTGCGGAAGTGATAAGTGACAGAGTGTCCGGCTGAATGACTGTGTATCCAGCTAAACCGCCGGGCGTCCTATCGGACGCACAAAGGACGCTTTGCCTTTTTTGAATCTAGGCGATGCTGTAGCGGATTATTTGCGCCGTGTGATCGGAAAGATCGCGACCCGCTCCAATCGGGCGAGCGCGCGCCGCGTGTGGCATTCAATTCCAGACAGTGCAGGCTTTGCCGGGAGATCGTTCATGGGCAATGCCAAGCAGGCGAGCAAGGGCCGTGTGGATGCCGATCTCGATGCAGAGATTATCGAGGCGGCGGCGCGGTTTCAGTATGATCCGCAGGCCTGGGCGCGGTTTGCCTGGGACTGGGGTGAGGGCGAGCTTGACGGTATCGCGGGGCCGCGGGATTGGCAGGCGGATATCAATGATGAAATCCGACAGCATCTGAACAGCGAGAACCGCTATCAGCCTTTGCAGATTGCGGTGGCGAGCGGCCACGGGATCGGCAAATCGGCGCAGATGGGGATGATGGCCAACTGGGCCATGTCCTGTTTCGCCGATTGCAAGATCGTGGTGACCGCCAATACCGAGACGCAGCTGCGCACCAAGACATCGCCGGAAGTGGGCAAATGGTTCCGCTCTTCGATCACCAGCCATTGGTTCGAGACGCAGGCGATGTCGATCAAGTCGCGCGATCGGGGCCATGCCGATCTGTGGCGGCTGGATTTCGTGGCCTGGTCTGCCAACAATACCGAGGCTTTTGCCGGTCTGCACAATAAGGACCGGATCATCGTTCTGATGTTCGACGAGGCGTCGAAGATTACCGACAGTGTCTGGGAAGTGGCCGAAGGCGCGCTGACCGACGAAAACACCATCATCATCTGGATCGTGTTCGGCAATCCGACGCAGAATACCGGGCGGTTTCGCGAGTGTTTTCGTCGTCATCGCCGGCGCTGGATCAGGCGGCAGATCGACAGCCGCATGGTGCCCGGCACCAACAAGAAGAAACTTGCCGAATGGGTCAGCGACTACGGCGAGGACAGCGATTTCGTCAAGGTGCGAGTGCGTGGCATGTTTCCATCGACATCGGCAAAGCAGTTCATCTCCACCGAGGATGTGGATGCTGCCCAGAAGGTGCATCTGCGCAAGGAGCAATATGATTTTGCGCCGAAGATCATCGGCGTCGATCCGGCCTGGACCGGCGACGACGAACTGGTGATCTATCTGCGCCAGGGGCTCTATGCCCGACTTTTGATGACCATGCCGAAGAACGACAACGACATTCTGGTGGCAAACCATGTGGCGCGCTTCGAGGATGAATTGCAGGCCGATGCGGTGTTCATCGACCTTGGTCATGGTACCGGCATCTATTCCGCCGGCGTGACGCTGGGGCGCACCTGGCAGCTCGTCAGCTTTGCCGAAAAGAGCATCGACCGCGGCTGTCTCAACAAGCGTGCCGAAATGTGGAAGGGCATGCGCGACTGGCTGAAACAGGGCGGCGCGCTCGATGCGCGCGACGACATTCTTTACCACGACCTGATCGGCCCTGAGCTTGTGGCCCGCGTGGATGGCAAGCTGCAGATCGAGAGCAAGGAAGACATGAAGGCGCGGGGGCTTCCTTCTCCCAACCGTGCGGATGCGCTTGGACTGACGTTTGCCCGGCCTGTCGTGCCTAAGGAGCGGGGGGACGAGCGGTATAATCATAGCCGGGAGACCGGGTATGGTGGTGGTGATGGGGATGGGTATAATCCGTTTGGGTGAGGGGTGTGCGTATTGTGATGCGCGGGCGTGTTGCGTCGTTTCTGTGATGTCGTCTGCTTGCCTTATTTTGGCGAAGGTCCTTCCCTCCCTCATTCCTGCTCCCCGGATCAAGTCCGAGGATGTCACAGGAATCTAGCCGCCGCGCGTCTGCGTGGCGAAAGAGCTTTTCCAGACCAAGGACTTGGTCTGACTGGATCCCTGTGACGAGCACAGGGATGAGGGTAGTTGGGGAGTAGTCCTCCGCAATCCGGAACGTTGCGTCTGTTGCGATGCCGGTGGGTCCTCGGGTCAAGCCGGAGGATGACGCAGGGTGGGTGCTCTGCCCCAAGTGATTGTTTCCATGAAATTTAAGCCGAACGGCCTGCGGTGCGGGCTGGCTTTGTCTGTCTTCAATTCGAGGTTTTGCGATGTGTGTTTTCAAGTCTCCCAAGGTGGCGAAGCCGGAGGATCCTAAGTTGCCGATCGAGTATGCGGCGCAGCGCGAGCCGGACAGTCAGACGGTGAATGGTGCGGGCCGACGGACGCGGGATCGGTTGCGGGCGGCGACGTCCACGATGTTGACCGGGGTTCAGGGCGTCGGCGCGCTGGATACGAGCGGCAAGAAAAACCTGTTGGGAGGCTGATATGGCCGATACGATCCGCGAACGGCATGAGCGGCGCCTGAAGGCGTTGCAGAAGGAGCGCAACCCCTATGAGGCGCAGTGGCAGGAGCTGAACGATTTCATCGTTCCCGGCCGCTACCGCAAGGGGGATGCCCGTGACCCGAAGGGGATCAACGGCAACAAGAAGATCATCGACAATTCGCCGAAGCTTGCCCATCGCGTGGCGCAATCGGGCATGCAGGCGGGGCTGACGTCTCCCACGCGGCCCTGGATGCGCTACAGCATCACCGACAAGGATCTGCGCGAGTTCGGCCCTGTCAAAGACTACCTTTATGAGGCGACACGCCGGGCGCGTGAGCGGCTGGCCGTCTCGAATATATATAATTGTCTTCATTCCGGTTATGGCGACGAGCTTCTGTTCGGGCAGTTCTGCCTGATCCTGACGCGCGCCGGGCGCCGCCTGCACGGCATCTTGCCGCCTGTCGGGCAATATTGGTTGGCGCAGAGCCAGTATGGCATGCGGGTGGATACCTGTTATCGGCGCGTGTGGATGACGGTGGAGCAGATCGTCGGGCGCTGGGTGGCAAAGCCCAATTCCCGCGATATGGACTGGTCGAACGTGTCCTCCATCATCAAGAACCTCTGGGACCGGGGCAATTACGACGAGGTGGTGGAGGTGTTCAACGCCATCGAGCCGCGTTCCGCCCGCGATCCTGCCCGCCCGACCAGAGCAAACAAGCCCTTCATGTCCAATTATTGGGAAGCGGGCCAGGACCGCGACAAGATGCTGGAAGTGAGCGGCTTCGATCGCAATCCGCTGATTGCGCCGCGCTGGGATGTGGTGGGTGAAGATGTCTATGCCGCCACGTGCCCCGGCATGGATGCGCTGCCGGATGTGAAGATGTTGCAGACCGAGCAGCGCTGGAAGGGCATGGGCATCGAGCACCAGGTACGCCCGCCGCTGGTGGCGCCGACCTCGCTTCGCAACAAGCGCAATTCCTCGCTGCCCGGGACCGTGACTTTCGTTGACGAGCAGAGTGTCGGAACGGCCGCCTATCGCCGCGCCTTCGAGGTAAATGTGCCGCTGGGGGATCTCGCCGCCGATATCGACGAGGCGAAACGCCGGGTGGACCGGGCCTTTTATGCCGATCTCTTCATGGCGATCAGCACGATGGAGGGGGTTCAGCCGCGCAACCAGTTCGAGCTGACGCAGCGCAAGGAAGAGCAGCTTCAGCAGCTTGGACCGACGGTGGAGCGACAGCATCACGAACTGATCCAGCCCTTGGCCGACTGGGTGTTCTACCAGCTGGACGATGACGACGAGTTGCCGGACGCGCCGCAGGATCTGCAGGGCGAGGAGCTGAATGTCGACAATATCTCGACGCTCTACCAGGCGCAGCTTGCAGTTTCGACCGGCTCTATCGAGCGGATGGTGAGTTTCGTTGGCAATCTTGCCGGTGCGCGACCTGACGCGGTGGACAAGCTCGATGTCGACCAGGCGATCGATGAATATGGCGATGCGATCGGTGTGGTGTCCACCATCGTGCGTTCCGACGACAAGGTGAAGGCGATCCGCGACGAGCGGGTGCAACAGCAACAGGCGGCGCAGGCGACGGAAGCCGCCGCCAGGCTGGCGCCGGCACTGAAGGATGGTGCGCAGGCGGCACAGGCGCTTTCCGCCACCGACGATAATGGCGGGCCGGTGGAACTGCTGCGTAAGCTTGGAATTGCCGGATGACAGCCAAAACAATGCAGGAACAGGCGCTCGATCTCGCAACCGAGTTCGTGCTTGCGGAGCCGCGTGCGCGCGAATTTCTCTGGTGGGTGCTTTGCCAGTGCAACGTCTATGGCGCGCCGCATGTGGTGAATGGCGAGACCGGCATTCACATCGGTCGCCGGATCATCGGCGTCACCATCATCGACCAGCTGAACCAGATCAAACCCACCGCCTATGCCGAGATGATGATCGAGGCACACAGACGCGCGGAAAAGCGCAAGAGGGAAGAGCATGCTGAGACAGTGGATGAATAGCGCCACCTTTGCGCCGGAAGGCCATACCGATTGGGGCGTGAGCCCGGATAGCGGCGGCAGCGACAATGCCAACGCCAATGACGATGCGCCGCTTCTAAACGGCGCGGCCGAGAAGCTTGTCGCCGGCCAGAATGGGGCCGGGCGAGAGGGTGGCGAAGGGGAGGGTGGGAACCTTTCTCCCGAGCCGGGCGACGCCGCCGATCTGGTGCCCGAAAATGGTCAATACGACATCAAGCTCGATGGCGGTATCGAACTCGACCGGGCGCTGCTGGACCGCGCCTCTCCGGTGATGAAGGAGCTTGGCCTGACGAACGGCCAGGCGAGCCGTCTGGCCGGCGTGATCGCCGAGCAGCGCAAGCTTGAATATGACGCGCTGAGCGAGCGCCACCAGAAGATTACCTCCGACTGGCAGCAGGAAATTCGCGCCGACCGGGACTTTGGCGGCGACAACCTCTCGACCAGCCTCAACAACGCAAACCGCGTGATCGCGACGTTCGGAGACGATGCTCTCCGCCGCGATCTCGTCGAAATCGGGATTGGCAACCATCCCGGACTTTTCCGGCTATTGGCCCGTGTCGGCAACGCTCTCAGTGATGACAAGCCCGCATCGTCGGAAACCGCAGCAGCCCCTCCGACCTCGCCCGAACAGGCGATGTACGGAGCGACAACATCAACGACACGAGGTTAACACATGGCCACTATCGGCAATATGTATCCCACCCTTTCCGACCTGAAGAAGCAAGGCTGGGGCGACGACATTTCCACCATCATCGACATGCTGGTGCAGTTCAACGCGATGTATGAAGACGCGCCGATCTTCGAATGCAACATGGGCTCGTCGCATCTGACGACCGTGCGCACCGGCCTTCCCGTTCCCACCTGGCGCAAGCTCTACAAGGGCGTTCTGCCGACCAAGGGCACGACGGCGCAGGTGAAGGACGCGACCGGCATGCTGGAAGACTGGTCCGAAGTCGACGCCAAGCTGGTCGAAATCGCCAAGAATCCGGCGCGCTTCCGGCTCAATGAAGCCAAGGCCCATATTGCGGGCATGGCGAACATGCTGGGCTCGACCGTCTATTACGGCGATATCGACGTGAACCCGGAGCGCTTTACCGGCCTGCATGCCCGCTTCAATTCCAAATCCGCCGCCAATGGCCGCCAGATCGTCGATGCCGGCGGCACGGGCTCGGACAACACCTCCATCTGGTTCGTGACCTGGGGTGAGGATTCCGTTCACCTGCTTTATCCGGAAGGATCGAAGGCCGGTCTGCAGCGCGAGGACAAGGGCAAGACCACCAAGGAACTGCCCGACGGCTCTCTCTACGATGTGTACCGCGAGAAATTCCAGCAGGATATCGGCCTTTCGGTGCGCGACTGGCGCGGTGTGGCGCGTATTGCCAATATCGATATTTCCGATCTGCGCGCCAACCCCACGGCCGGCGGTGCCGATCTCATCAACCTGATGATCGACGGCTATTACGCGCTGCAGAACCCGAACCAGCCGAACGGCAAGACGGTGATCTATGCCAGCAAGACGGTGCAGACCTTCCTGCACAAGCAGGCAATGAACCGCACCAATGTGAACCTGACGCTCGACCAGAGCCAGGGCAAGCCGATCGTCTCCTTCCTTGGGCATCCGATCCGCCGCGACGACAATATTCTCGAAACAGAAGGGCAGATCGTCTGAGGACGGTCTGGAACAGGTGACACTCCATGATTTTTGACGCACAGAATCTCTTCTCGGATGCGCAGGCGATCACCGCCTCGACCGTATCCACCAATGTCATCGACTTCGGCGCTTCGGGCAAACCCGTGGGTGCAGCTGCTGCGATCCGCAAGGATCTTGGCCGCGGCAAGAAGGTCGACCTTCGCCTGCAGATGGTGGAAACGGCGCTTGCCGCCGGTGCGGCGACGCTGACCGTCGATCTGCAGACCGACGACAATGAGGCCTTCTCCTCGCCGCGTGTGGCCTGGACCTCCGGCGCGATCCCCAAGGCGGCCCTTGTGGCCGGCTATGTGTTTCCACTGGAGTTCTTTCCGCGCGGTGCCGACGAGCGCTTTGCCCGTCTTGCCTATACGGTCGCCACCGGTCCGCTGACGGCGGGCAGGATCACCGCCGGTGTGGTGGCCGCCTCGGAGGACAACAATTATGACTAAGACCGTGATGGCGACCCGGGCCGGTGTCTACGGGCATTTTCGCGAAGAGGGCGAGGTTTTCGAGATTGCGACCGAGAGCCATTTCTCCGCCTTCTGGATGACCGAGATTTCGCCGGAAGAAGCGCTGGCGCGTCAGGCGGCGGCGCGCAAACGGGCGGAAGCACAGCGCCATGGGACCGAGACGTCCCGTGTCGACAACGTCGAGATCGAGGCTCTGCGCGCCGAGATTGCCGAAAAGAACGCCGAGATCGAGCGGCTGATGCGCAATGCGCCGGTTGCTTCCGCCGAGAAGACCGCGGCGGATGTGGTGAAGATGGCGAGCGATCCGGGCGTCGAGTTCATGACCTTCAAGGCGGCCGCGCGCAAGCTTCTGGGCGAGGCGACGCCTTCGACCAAGGCGGAGATTATCGCCGCACTTGAGGACAAGGCGAGCCAGGGGTGAGGGTCGCGGTCAGTTGAAGCACTGGCCTGCCTCCGTAAGCCATTGAAAGATGGGTCCTCGGGTCAAGCCCGAGGATGACCCAAAGTGAATGCTGCATACCGCATCATGAACCCGGCTCAATCCAGAGCCGGGTTTTCTATTTTGGAGAAGCGAATGTCATCCGTTACCAGCATCTGCAACATTGCGCTGTCCAATATCGGCAAGAAGACCATTTCCGACATAGACGAGCCATCGACCGAGGCGCGCACCTGCAAGCTTCACTATGCGCTGACGCGCGACCGGTTGCTGCAATCCTATGAATGGGAATTTGCTAAGACCATGGTCGATCTGGCGGAGGTGGCCAATCCGCGCCCTGAGCGTTGGCGCCACGCCTATGCGCGGCCGCAGAATTGTCTGAAGCCGCTGCGCATCGTGCCGGCCGTGCTTTTGCCAGGCGATAGCGATGACGTCGCCTATCATGCAACCGAAGGGCTGATCTTTTGCGATCAGTCTCCGGCGAAGCTGGAATTCGTGCGGCAGTTCGATGACCCGGCGCGTTATCCGCCGCTTTTCGAAGAGGCGTTGAGCTGGGCGCTTTCGGCTAAGATCGCCATTCCGCTGACCTCCGACCAATCCACCCGCAAGGATGCCTACCAGATTGCGGCCTCGTCTTTCGAGGCGGCGAAGGAGGCGGATGCGGATGAAAATCGATCGAGCTGGACCGACAGTTCCACGCTGATGACGGCACGGGGTTAAGGCGATGGCGATTTTGCGCGTGATGCAGCCGGCCTTTACCTCCGGCGAGTTGAGCCCGGCGCTGTGGGCGCGGGTCGATGTGGATAAATATCGGTCCGGTCTCAAGGTGGCGAAGAACATTTTCATTCACCCGCATGGCGGAGCGTCCAACCGCAGCGGGCTGGAATTTATCGGCCGGACGCGGGGTTCGGGCTTTGCCATTCTGCTCCCCTTCATCTTCGATGCGGAGACGGACCAGACCTATAATCTGGAGTTCTCCCATCTGAAGATGCGCGTCTATCGCGCCGGGAGCCCGGTGCTGGAGACGGCAAAGGCGATCACCGGTATTTCCATTGCCGCAAATGGCGTGGTGACGTCCGCAGCGCATGGCTTTGCGAATGGGGACGAAGTGTTCCTGTCCGGCGTGGCTGGCATGAGTGCGCTGAACAACCGCAATTTCATTATCCGCAATGTGACGGCCAATACGTATCAGCTGGAGGATTTGCTGGGTGTGGCTCTCTCGACGCTTGGCACGCCGGCCTATGCGGGTGGCGGCACGGCGCGGCGCGTCTACGAGATTGCCTCGCCCTATACGGCGGACGAGTTGCGGCGTGTGGTTTTCGCCCAGGAAAACGACGTGATGTATCTGACGCATCAGGCACATCCGCCGATGAAGCTTTCCAGGCTTGGCGACGCCAACTGGCTGTTTTCGCCGCTGACCTTCGTGCCGCAGATTGCCAAGCCGACGGGGGTGACTGGCAATGCGGTGTTCAAGAGGAAAGGTGGGGCAACCGCAAACGTGTCCTATCGGATTACATCGGTCAGCGCCTCGGGCGCGGAGAGCGCACCCTCTGCCACGGTGACGGTCAACGTGCAGTATGAGAACGAGGATGGCCGTCGTATTCGGCTGACTTGGAACGCCGCGACGGGTGCCAGCCTCTACAGGGTCTACCGCACCGATAGCGGCGACGGCTTGCTGGCGGAGACGCCGGTTCTCGAAGCAGAATTCGGCCAGACGGAAAACAGCGGCAGCGGCAAGCAACCTCCGGCAAGCTCTGCCGCGGGCGCGCCGCCGGTGCCGACGGGCGTGACGGGTGCGATCGTCTACGGCAAGGAGATGAAATATGTGGTGGCGGCCATCTCCGATGAGACGGGAGAAGAAAGCCTGCCCTCCGAGCCTGCGACGCTGCGCAACGACATGGTCTATCGCGGCAACCGCAATGCGCTGTTCTGGACAGCGACGCCGGGGGCGGGAAGCTATGTGGTCTACCGGCTGGACAATGGCCGCTATGGCTATGTGGGCAAGACCGAGACGACGAGCTTTACCGACGAGAACATCACGCCGGATCTGGCGAGCGGCCCGCAGGAGGGATACAACCCGTTTGACAGTGTCGGCAATTATCCGGCTTGCGTGAATTTCTACGAACAGCGGCTTGCCATGGGCGGCACGGCGAATGTGCCGGCGGGGCTTTGGCTCGGGCAATCTGCCAATTATGAGAATTTCGGCGCGGCCTCGCCGGTAAAGGCAAGCGACGCCATCACCTTGCGCATCCGTTCCAAGGAGAAGAACCAGATCCGCGCGATCAGCGAGTCTCGCGGCATGGCGGTCTTCACCACGGCGAACGAGTTCAACGTGGCCGGCAGCGGTGAAGAGATCATGACGCCGACCAATATGGTGGTGAAGAAGCAGAGCAACCGTGGCTCATCCTGGTTGCAGCCGATTGCGGTCGGCGACGTGATGCTGTTTGCGCTGGCGCGGGGCGGGGTTATTCGCGACTATTCCTATGAATTTTCCAACGACAATTTTACTGGCCAGGATCTGACGATCATGTCGCGCCATCTGTTTGAAGGCCGGCAGGTTGTGTCCTGGGCTTTTGCGCAGTCGCCCTATTCGATCGTCTGGGTGGTGCTGGACAATGGGCAATGCGTGAGCCTGACCTATATGCGTGAGCATGAGGTGTGGGCCTGGACGCGGCATGAGACGGATGGTGAGTTCGAGGCGGTGAATGTGGTGGCCGAGGGCGACGAGGACGCGGTCTATTTCGTCATTCGCCGCACGGTGGATGGCAAGTCGCAGCGTTACATCGAGCGCATGCATTCGCGCCTCTTTGCGATGTCCGAAGATGCGTTCTTCGTCGATAGCGGGCTTTCCTATGAGGGCGCGCCGACGAAGACGATGCGCGGGCTTCACCACCTGGAGGGCAAGGTGCTGGTGGCGCTGGCGGATGGCAATGTGGTGCGCGATCTGGTGGTGACGAATGGCACGGTGACGCTGCCGATTGCCGCCTCAAAAGTGCATGTGGGCCTGCCTTACGAGGCGGAGTTGAGGACGCTCGATGTCGATCTTGGCAATGTGGGCGAGCTTGGCACGGTGCAGGCGAGGAACAAGGCGATCGCCAATATCACGCTGCGAGTGGAAAAGACCCGCGGCATCTGGGCCGGGCCTGCCGAGGATGCGCTGGTGGAGCTGAAGCAGCGCGAGTTCGAGAACTGGAGCGAGGCGATCCGCCTTGCGACCGGCGATGTGGAACTGACGCCGACGGCGGACTGGACGAAGGGTGGGACGATGATCATCAAGCAGTTCGATCCGCTGCCGATGACGATTCTGGCCATCATGCCGGATCTCAGAGTGGCAGCGTGACGGTTCGGGTGATCGAGGCGAGCGTCGACCATGTGGATGTGATTGCGCCGCGGATGCGTGAGGCGGACCGCGAGGAGGTGTTCGCCGCCGTCGGGCGCGGACCGGCCTCTGCGCTTTTGCACTCGCTGGAGCGGTCCGACTTTGCCCATACCGTGTTGTTTGACGATGTGCCGGAGCTGATGTTCGGCTGCGGCACGACGAATATTCTGACCCGGACCGGTGCGCCGTGGCTGCTGGGGACCGATGCGCTGGAGCGGCATGCGCGCGATTTTCTGCGTGGCTCTCTCCACTGGGTGGCCGAGATGCGGCAGCGCTACACGCTGCTGCAGAATGTCGTTGATGACCGGAATGTGGTTTCCAAACGGTGGCTGCAATGGCTGGGCTTTACGCTTTCCGATCCGCAGCCTTTTGGCTATGAGCAGCGCCCTTTTCGTATTTTTGAGATGAAGGCTTGAGGCATGTGTGATTTTGGTCTGATCCTTGGCGCCGCCTCGACCGTGATTGGTGCGGCCGGCGCAAAACAGGAAGCGGAGGCAAGTGCCGCCGCATCCGAATATAACGCGAAAGTCACGGACATGAATGTGCGGCTTTCCGAAAGGCGGGCGCGTGACGCGCTGGACCGCGGCAAGCTGGAAGAGCAGAAGAAGCGCCAAGAGACGGCGCAGATTACCGGCCAGCAAAGGGCAGCCATGGCCGCAAATGGCGTGGACCTGACATTCGGCTCCCCGCTCGATCTGTTGGTCGATACCGCGACGCTTGGTGAGATCGACGCGCTGACCATTCGCCGCAACGCCGCAAACGAGGCCTATGACTTCGACGTGGCGGCGGCCAATGGTCGGGCGGAGGCGAGCCTTGCGCGGGCGAACGCCAAGAACACCCGCAAGGGCGGCAACCTGAAAGCGCTCGGCACGCTGCTGACCGGAGCGAGCAAGACGTTTGGCGATAGTCCGTTGTTCAAGGCGAAATCGGGGACGTGATGAGCGCCCATCGTTGGTCGGGGCTTTTCGAAGCCCTTCAGCCGTCAAGGCGTCTTGGCGAAGGGGTCTTGCTGCTTTGCATCTTCGGCGCTTTTGCGGAGCATTTTTTCAGTCTCGTCCTGGCAGGCGCGCATTTCGTAAACCGCCTGGGTTGCTCCCTCGAGCTGAAAGTTTGCGACTTCCTTCTCAGCATAGGTCACGCGCAACTGAGTGCTTTTTTGAGCCTCCAGCATGAATTTGCCGCCCATCTTCCCGATGCTCAGGTCTTGCAATGTCTCGCTCACCGATGCGATGGCGTCCACCTCCAAAGGTGCCTTTGAATCGAAGGTGAAGAGCAGCGGGTAGACCTTCTCGTCTTCCAGTGATTTCCACTTCTCGTTCCTCAACAGAAAATAGAATCTTGGAAATTCCGTTGCGAGATCCATGCCGAAATGCAGGATCGTATCGCCCTTGGAGCGAAGCGCCACATAGCAGCCAAAATTCCGATCGGGCTCCACGGCCACCGACCAGTTACCAAAGGTTCCCCATTCTACAGGAGCGGCATTGGGGCTGAATGGCACATAGAGAAGGCATGCGGCGAGGAGGGTGTGTTTCAAGAGCCTGTCCATGTCTTTCGCCTGATCATGCTGGATGGTTGTTTTGCCGGATGTGGTTGTGAGAGCTCTGTTTGACCATTGCGTTCATCGACTGCACGTGGAGGCTACTGCTATCTTGATCACGGTTCAAAGGGATCTTGTGAAGACGGTTTCCTGGCGGAGGGATCGGATGTGTCGGAGTCTGTTCTTGAGGTTTTCAAGAGTTCGTCAGTCGTCTTCTGACAGGCGTCCATTTGTTCTACAGCCGTTTCGACGCCGCTCAGGGAAAGTCGAGCGATCTCCTTGTCCTCGTAAAACATCTTGACGGTCTTGCTGGACTTGAACTCATCAAAAAAAGCGCGCGCGACTGTTTTCATCGCAAGTCTACGGGTAGATCCCTGGACGTAGGCTCCGCTCTCTGTGTCCCAGGTTTCTTTCTCATCAAAGCCGACACTGACGGAGTACACTTTTTTATGCACCAATGACTTCCATTTCTCGTTCTGAAAGGAAATGAAAAATCCGGGCTTACCCGGTTTGAAATAGCGCCCAAAAACCAGAATATGACCGGTGTCAAACTCGGATGCGACGACACAAGCATGACCAAGGTCCGGTTCCATCTGAACCGTCCAAGTGCCAAATTCGCCCCAAAGGATCGGGTCTTTTACCTTTGATGCGTCCTGCGCGGCGGCGGCGAAAGGCATGCAGGCCAGGAGGAGGGCGGCGATTGCCTGTTTCATGTGAGGGCCTGCTTTATTTTGGCTATCGGCAAGGTGGTGAGATTTGCGCATTTGTGCATGAGTCGAAATGCCTGTCGAGTGGTTTTGCCTTGGAAGCGTCTTGCGTCCGATAGGTTGCGCAGAGGATGATCTCACCCGTCAGCTCAATACTTTCGGGCTGAGGGTGTCGACCAGATTGCGCGAATATCGGCGTCGCGTCAGATGGTTACCGCTTCATGGCTTTTTGGCGAAAGGGTCGTCAGATGCGCTTGATGCAGGCGGCTTGGCGAAAGGATCGTCCGGCGAAGTCTGGGATGAGGACTTGGCGAAGGGATCATCTTGTGGCTCGGCCAATGGCGTTTTGGCGAAAGGATCGCTACCCGCTTCCAACGACCTTTTGGTGCCTTCCGTCATCATCGTCTGGCAGTCTCGCACTTCGGAAAACGCATCCGTGGCGCGATCGAGCTTGAGCGTTGCAACATCCGAGCCGTCCAGATTGATGCGCAAGGTGTCGTGCTTCTGGAATTCGTCGAGAAAATCGAGCCTATCGATAATCGCCAAAATCTGCGGAACCCCGCCTGCGACGATCGTCTTTGCGCTCAACTTTATTGTTGGACTGGAACCGAACTTAAGGCGCAGCGTGTTGGCCTTGTCCTCTTTAAGAAACGTCCATTTCGCGTTTGCCAAAGTGAGGTAGACATAGTGATCTCCTGCCTGACGGGAGAGGCCGACGGTCAGGAATGTAGCATCCCTGTAGGTCCGTTCGGCGTAGCATCCAAGGGTGTCGACTGCGTCAGTGTAAACGGACCAATGACCGACGAATCCCCAAAGGGTTGCTTCCGCCCGCGCCGTGACGGGTTGGAATGCAAGGGCGGCGATTGTTGCCATTTGCAGGGCTCGGAGTAGAATTGGCGCTTGCAGCCATCGCGGTTCAAACATCACTGGCTGCTCTTTGGTAGCGACGGCTGCATGTATTTCTGGCACTCGAGTACGTCCGCCATGGCACCCGAGACGCCTTTCAGTTCAAGCCTTGCAACGATCTTGTTGTTGTAAGAAATGCGAAGAACGTCGCTGTTCTTGAGCTGATCCATAAATTTCTCGCTGCGGGTCAGAGAGCCGAGCATATAGATCGGTTTGGCCACGCTCGCTATTGCATTGAATTCCCAAGGATTGTGATCGCCGAGCTGGACGATGATCGGATAGTGTTGACGGTTCTCGATTGACGTCCAGTTTTTACTGTGGATCGTAAACATGTATCCCGACTGCTCCGCCTGAACGTAGGTTACCACGCGCAAAAACAATGCTCCTTCAAAGGGTGCCTCAAAATAGCAACCGCCGGTCTCCCTCCATTCACCGATGTTCCAACCCTTCAATCTTCGTGCAGGGGTATCGTTTTCGCCGGAAGAGGCGGCCCATGCAGGGCCGGCGAGAGAGAGGCAAACAAGCAGTGCTGCCACGGATCTGGCTGCGATGCTTAAGGTTTTTCTGGCCAGATTTGAGTGCATCGGTACCTTGGAGCTTTGGTTGAGGAAATGCTCGCCCCCGTCGGGGCGACATCGAAAGCTGGTGTTACAGCTTAAAAGGATCATCCGATGCTTTGACGGACGGGTCTTTTGCGAAAGGATCGATGTCTTCAGCCTTCGATTTCAGCTTATTCAAAACTTCGTCGGTCTTCTTCTGGCAGGCGTTCATCTCGCTCACGGCCTTGGGAGCACCGTCTAGCGAGAGATTGGCGATCTCTTTGCCTTCATAGAAAAGCTTTGTGGTGTCGCTCGTCTTGAACTCTTCAAGGAAACTCTCATCACCCGTGGAGATCGTAAGTGCGCGTGTGACATCATTATCCTTCACCAATGCCGACGCTTTTGCATCCCAAAGTTCGTGATTGCCGAACTGGACGCTGACCGGGTATTCCTTCTCGTCCTCCAACGACTTCCACTTGGGATTGTTGAACGAAAGATAAATTCCGGAGCCTGTCTCATTGCGGAAGCGTCCCAGTCTTATGAAGACGCCCGCATTGTAGATATGCGCTACGTAACAGGCGTTGCCAACGCTAGGGTCCATGAGAACCCGCCAGCCTGCGAATTCGCCCCAAGGAACAGGTCCGTCCGAGGGCGCGTCCTCTGCTGAAGCTGCAAACGACATACAGGCCAGAAGAAGGGCGGCGGTTGCCAGTTTCATGTGCGGGCCTGCTGTTCGGGTGCGGTATTGGTTTGAGACCTGGATATTTGCGCAGGAGTTGGAAGGGCTGTCGAGTCGTTTCTTCCAGGCATGCGTGTGTTCTCACAGGTGAGAATGCGCATTCCAGCCGCGAGTGACGGCTCGGCCATTGGCTGCGGCCTGCTCTGACAAAATCACGAGATTAGATGTTGCCAGGCGTTCTTCGGGGCGCCTTTTTTATGGAGTGCGCCATGGCTGAGGTTCCGGTCAAACAATATTTTCGCCAGGCTGCCGTGCCTGTTTATCAGGGCAGCGTTGTCCCGCGGCCGATCCTCCAGCAGCCACTGACGGTGAAGGCGACGGAGAATGATTTTGGTGCGCAGGTGGGCAAGGGCATGCAGTCTCTTGGCGAAGGGCTCGGCAAGATGGCCGAGTTTGCCAGCAAGCTGCGCGACCTTCAGGCCGACACCACCGCCAAGGACAGCAAGACCGCTTTCGAGCGTGCAAAGCTTGCGTTGGAGCATGGCGAAAATGGCTATCTCAACACAAGCGGTCAAGGCGCTGTCGAAGGCTATCCCGGCTATGAAGAGGCGCTTGCCAAGCTTCAAAAGACCTTTGAGCCGAAAGATCCGCTGGCGGCGGGACGATATGAGGCGATGGTCGCTCCTGTGGTGACGACCAGCCTGGAAGCCGCCATCAAGCACAAGGCTCAGGGGCAGAAGGAGTGGGTTGGCAAGTCCGCTGAAGGCAGGCTTTCTCTTGCAAAGGACCAGGCGATCGCAGGGTACAACAAGCCCGAGCAGATCAATTCCGCGGTGGCGTCCGGCGTCACCGAAATCCACAATCTCGGTAAGCTGAACGGCTGGACGCCGGAGGTGATAGTGGCCAAGGCCATGGACTTCATAACGGGACTTCACACCGGGGTAGCCATGACGATGGCCGGAAAGCCTGGTGGGGCGACCGCGGCGATGGAGTATCTGAAGGCCAACAGTGCCCAGGTGGACCCGAAGGCGCGGGCGGACCTGGAGACCAAGATCAGGCCCTTGGCAATCGACGAGAAGGGCAAACAGATGGCCACGGAGATCGTATCCGAGAAACGAAACCCCGCCGGTGCGGTTGACAAGGTTGTGACGGGCGCTGTGGATAAGGCTCCGTCCGGCAAGGCTGAGACTGGTTCTGGTAAGGATGTTGGCACGCGAGGCGGTGCCAATGCCGCTCAGAATCCAACCGCTGGTGCCGGCAAGGATACGGTCGTCGGAACGGACAGGAATAGCAGCAACCCTGACGGGGTTGGGGATGCGAAAGCTGAGCCCGGCCAGGCATCCGCAAGTGGCGTGAACGGTGCGGCGGAGGAAGAACCGCAACGCGGCGGACCAACGCGGGCGAAAGCATTTCTCGTTTCAATCTCGGCAAAGCCCGATCGACCCGGTGACGCGCTTCCGCTTGACAATGCCCTTGCCGAAAACACCAAGGCCTTAATCGAGGATGCGCCAGAGGACATTCGCAAGGGATTGGGGGTGAGCTTTGTAGACCCGACATCACGCGCCTCTGCTGCCTCAGCGTCTTCCGTTTCAAGTGGGCGAAGCATCCAGTTGACCTATGAGGGGCGGCCGCTGGATCAGGCTCCGGCTCAGGTTCTCGACTGGCTTCACGATAATGCGGAGAAGTATCATCTGCGCTTTCCGTTTTCTCTGGGAGTATCCACGGATCCGGCACTGTTTGGGCGTGAAGGCAGCGTGATTGTTTCGGCCTACGACGGGGTTGCTGCGCGCACTTCCATGATCTCCGAGGCGGAAGCTATCAGTCGTATCAACCAGATCGCAGATGCGGACCTGAGAGCAGCGTCTCAGAGGCATCTAGCGAAGGAAATAAGCAGCGCATCGCAAGCCGAAATTGCGGAGGCCAAGAAAGCGTCTGACCGGATATGGACGCTTATGCAGAACGGGACGCCCTTGTCGCAGATTCCGGTGGAACTGAAGATTGCTGCAGGGGAACCTAGGGTTTTAGCTTTTATGGAGTATGAAGCTAAGGCCGACGAACTCAAGACCGATCCTGTGATTTACAGTAAGCTGTCGACCTATTCCCGCCTTGAGCCCGTGGCTTTCGCGAAGCTAGATCTGACCAGTCCGGATTTTATCAACCGCCTTTCACGCAGCAGTTGGAAGGAACTGCAGGATCGCAAAAACGCCATTCTCGCCGATGAAGCCCAGGCTGAACGTGATGGTACCATTTTTAAGGAAGCCAATGAACAGGCGAAGCAGGCACTCAGTGCAGCGGGATTAACAATCGATGCCGTTTCCCGCCGCGGGACGAGAGATATGCAAGCCGAAGCACGTAGGGAAATGCATGAGAGGATCCTCTTTTTTCAACAGGAATTGCAGGTAAGGATTCAGGAATTTCGCAGCCAGAACAATGGTAGAAGACCTGATTACGTCGAGATGGACAAGATCATCAGTCACTTGTTGGTACCAATAGTCATCACGACGAAGTCTGGTTTTGGATGGTTTACCCACAATGACAACGGACATTTTTTGTTTGAGGCCAATAGACGAAAAGCAGATTCCACCTTTGAAATAAGTGTTGCCTTCGACGACATCCCACACGACGTGCGCGAAACGATTCGCTCCCAACTCCGCTATGAGAGGATGCCTTCGAGTGGGTCCGTTAGACCTCCAGAGCCCACGGAGGAGGAAATCGTCAGGGAGTACATCAAGTTCGTTTCGCGATAGCCGTTCTATGTCCTTTGGTCACAAGCTTAGGATCGGTGGCAGCGCAACGATAGAGTGATCGCTCCTGATCTCGACGCGGGTATCCGGCTGATATGCATTCAGCTGGACACACCATTTCTTTTTAACCGCAGATAGCTATCCAAAGGTGAAAGTAAACAGTTCACCAGCGATTGTTCCCGAACCGGTACCGCGCAAGCCGGTGGAGACAAACTTGAAGTCCCCACTCTTGCCGTCCTGGCAGGTGAAGGTCCCTTCTCCGTTGCGCTTGGTAACGTAGACAAATGTGCCAGTGCATTTCCTGCCTTTGCTGCTGGTCAATTCTATGGTGCCTGCCCCGTCCACATATCCGGTTGCCTTTCCGGAGAAAGTTTCGGCGCCGCTTGCTGTCTGCCCCTTCAGTGGCAACGTCATCCCGCAACCAGCTAGGGCTGAGCAAAGGAGTGTGATGAAGGTGATTTTCTTGAAATGCCTGTTTCCCCGTTCCCCAAACGAATGATTGGAAAGCCTTAACGTCACCGAGTCTCACGACACTGCCGACAATCGACTCGACACCCAGCGATACTAAAATACAGCTGGTGAGATGAACAGACAGAGAACAAGAAAAATCGCGGATTTGATCAAGTTCTTCCTAATCAATTTGAAGCGATGCTTGCTGGCAGCGATTGAGCGCACCTAATGGAGCACCAATGCCAACACCTGACGAGTACCTAGAATGGAAAAGATACCAGCGAGATTCTGTTGGCAACACTACTAACCTCATCCTGAACAATGCCCAACAGGTCAATCCGGATGTTTTCGCGAATGACATGAAGCTTGGCAACGCCTTCGGGATCAGTGCCGACGTAGCAGCCGCCAGTCGCGACATGCTGCTAGAGCGGCTGCAACGTTCGCATAACCAAGCGATGCTCAAAGGTTCGCCCCGTACTGCACAGTGGCTTAAGAATTCGGACAACATCAGACTTGCGTGGGACGATGTCGAAAACCTCACCTGGCTCGAGTACACTGTCGGTAACCTGGGGGAAGCCGTCAAAAGGCCGACCGGTAAAGTAATCTCCCAGGTTGGGGCGGTACTGAATGGGGCGGGACAGTTGATGCATCCGCCTGTATGGGAGCCACCGGAGATTGTGGTCCGAATTGCACATGCCAAGAGCATGTCGCCAGAGGATGTCGCGAAGTTGCGCGCTGACATCCCGAAGCAAGGGCAGATCAAGGACACTTGGGCACAGTACGTTCTCTCCAATGTACTCTCCGGCTATCAGACCGAAGACCAAGTATACGAGTTTTTCCGCGCGCGTCGTCTAGAAGCGGAAAACGATCCTGTGGGCGGTATCGAATGGGCGTCAAACAATTTGCAGTTCGCCGGTGAACACGTACAGGATTTCGGCGACGAGCTTTTTCCCGCCTATCCGGGTCTGAAAGATGGCATTGGCCAAAAGGTCGGTGACGTGATTGGCGAAGTGGCTTTTGAGGCCATAATCTACAGGCTAGTTGGGCCTAAAGGTGCGAAGGTTATCAACACGCTCAAGAGTGCTGGAGAACAAACTAGAGACGAGAAAGAGCGCGGTGGGAATGAAAATGACCAGAGCAAGGCAGCCATTGGAGGTGTTGTACTGGAAGGCCTCGATTTTATTCCGGGCGATAAGAAACTAAAATTCGCTTTTTTAGAAAAGATACTGGGAAAGCGAGCGGGGGAGTTACTCCCTGAAATGGTTGTCGAGGGCACAAAGGAAGCTCTAAAAAAGGTAGGGGAAAACTATATAGCGCAAAACCTCTCCGACCCTCAGCGATCCCTAGCAGACGGAACAGTGGAAGCATTTTTTACCGGTGCCGGTCAGCACGCTCTTGGAGAGAGTACCAAGAAACTCTTCGGTCTCCCGGACGGTGCCGATGAGGTGCCGAAGCCAGTAATATCAAGTACAATGATTGAAGATATCGGGCAGCGGGCTTCAGAATCAAAGCTACGTGCTCGGAGCTCCACTACATATAGGGACCACGTTGATGCCATCACACGAGGGGGCCCTATGGAGACAATCTACATACCCGTTAGCCCCTTCGATGCGTTTAATCGAAGGTTTGCAGGCAAGGTACAACTTGAAAACCTGCCAGGCATTGGAAAAGCGCAGGTTGACGTTGCGCGGGTAACGGGTGGCGACGTCGGAGTACGCACGAGTACCTACACGACAGATATTGCAGGGACCGAGATTGCACCCTTGTTTTACGACTACGGGCGCTTCGATCCAAAGGCCAAGACCCCTGCTGAAATCCGAAACTTGAAGTTGAAGCACAGCGAGCCTTCTACCCAAACCAATGGTGAATTAGAGGCAGCGCGGATTGCCCAGGAAAAAAACAAAATTATTTCTGAACAGGAACGTCAGCAGGACATCCAGCCTCAGCAGGCTTCCAGTGTCACTCCGGCGCAGTCTCAGGCTGTGGCGCTGGATGCAACGCGCGGCGTGAGATCTGCCAAGACCGGTCAAACGCGTGAAGACTATTCGCGAGACAATCCGCCTGCCGGCGCTTCCTCGGGTAACCAAAAGCAGCCTCCTGCGGGCAATGGGGCTTCGGGGCAAGCTGCTGTCGCGCCGGCCGATGGGCAGGGTGGTACGAACAGCTCCGGTGCTACCGTTCCCGCTGCCGGCGGGAATGATACGTCGTCGAGGATTGATCGGTCTGGGGCTTCTCCGGTCTCGATACCGCCACGGACGGCTTCCAATGGCGACATCGCCACGGAAAGGTTCAAGGCAATGCTGCAGTCATCCACCGCACCTGCCGGCCGGCTGGAATCGCCCAGTCCTTCACCTGAGATTTTCAACAGGCAAGGTCCCGCAATTCCGACAGAGACGCCTTGGTCAGACCGTCGAAAAACGCTGAACCGTAACGGACGATAAATCCAAGGAGGGATTCGATGGATATTGTTGAACCCGATAAAAACCCATCCCTCATTCGGCTTTTTGAGAGTGCTGAGCTTTCCGCCTTTCTTCGCGGGACGAGCCGGTATTTTTTGGAAACGCTTCCTGAAATTGGCCGGACGGATTCCGATGTGCGGGAGATGGGTGAGACCCTGCGCGACTGGGGGCGGGAGGTTTCTGGTGCTGGCGAAAGCGCGATCCACGCGCAGTTTGCCCAGGCCTTCGAGGTGTATCTGCTGGAGGGTGAGACGCCTTCGGTGGCTCTTCGCACTGTTTTCGAGCATTTCGCCGAGTGGCTTCTGCATGTCTATGAAGCATTGCGCGGTCTTGATTTGACGCTTTCGCCCGATATTCGCGATGTGCTTTTGCGGATGCTGGCAACACATGCGGCAATCGAAGAGGCGCGCGATGATATGTCTGCGGGCATGTTGTTTACGGGTGGGAAAACGGTGGGGGTTTCCGCGGATGAGCACCGACGCTTGCGTCGGCTTCATGAAGCTGCGGATGATGAGGCGCATCAAAAACTGCGGCGTCAGGTGATGAAGCCGATCTTTCTCGCGCGCCAGGATTGGTATCGCAAGGAGCGCGAGACGGTGAGGGCGATATCGACGCGGACCTTGCAGGCCGTGCCGATCTACCAGGCCATTCAGGCATTGCGCTTCGGCACCGATTTCGATGGCAAGCCGGTGGGGCGGATGAAGCTCGACCGGGATATTCTGGAGCGGGACTTTGGGTTGAAGCCTCTTTCTTCCAAGGCGGATGGAGGCGAGGACGAGCTGGACCATGCCCATGCCTTTGCCGGACGTGACGGCATTCACCCTGACATTGCCGCCGGCATGTATGGGTTTGACAGTGGCCGGACGTTTCTGCAGGCGCTGGTGCGGGCGCGTCCTATCGAACTTGCCATCGAGCTTCTGACCGAGCGGACGATGGTTGAGCGTCATGGCGATCTTTTGCTGGACGGCCAATTGGAAGAAGAGGCGCTGAAGGTGCTGCATGGGGACAAGCGGCGCGCGTTTCTGCTGGCGGAGCTGAATGCGCTGAGCAAGCTTTCGGGCGGTGAGGCGACGACGCGTTACGAGGTGGAGGGGAATGTCTACCGGCTGTTCAGCGCGCTGAAAGTGTCCAGCGCGACGGATTCCGACCGCCACCTTGCGGCCGAGCGCAAGGGCGCCGCCGAGGCGGCGGAGGCCTTTGCCAAGGATGATTTGAGCCAAGCGGCGGAGGCGAAACGGCGACAGCTGATGGCGTGCCATTTCTACATGGCGGCCTCTGCCAAGGCAGACGAGCTTGAGGCGCTGATCGACCGCATGGCGACCTTGGATGCGATGGATGACGAGCGGGCGGGCGGCGCTGAGGCGGATGATCGCCAAGCCGTGCGTGCGCTTGCCGCAAAATTTGGCCTGGCGAGCAAACCTGTCCGGTTCGACATGGATGGCTGGCTTGAGCAAATGAAGGAGGACGATCTTGTCCTATGACGTGCTTTCACAGGTGACAGAGGTTTACGCAAACGCCGATGAAAAGGTGTTTGGCGATCTGACCGTTGCGGAATTCGATGCCGTTCATGATGCGATCGACAATGTCACGGAGGTTGGCCAGAACGCGAGGAGTATCGAGATCGACGGCAAGCGGCATGATCTGGACGCTGTTCTCGGCTCGGTTTTGGCGGCTGTGGCGGAGCGCAGCGAGGGCCAGAACGCGGACCTGCGACGCAGGCTGAAGGCGCTTGGAGCGGGGGCCGTGACGCCACTTTCCGTTGAGGCGGCCCAGCGGCCGGTTGAGCTCTGGGCGCAGGATATGGATGGGGGCGAGGCGGGGCCTTGTTCGCGTTTCATCATCGAGCCGGTGCGGCAGGCGTTTGAGCGCTACGAACAGGACAGGGCTGCTCATCTTCGCGCGCTTCACGCCATTATCGAGCCGCGCCGGGCCGAACTTCTGGGGCCGGCGATTGGCGCCCCGGAGCTTGGATATACATTTGAGAACAAGGGGCAGCTGTTTCATGCGCTTTTGCACACCGGCAATGACAGCAATAAACGTAAGCTTCTGGCCGGGCGCGGCTGGCAGGCCGGATGGGAGCGCTTTCTCGCAAGGATGTGGCGCGAAGGCATTTTGACCAAAGCGGATTATGATGCGGCGCAGGCCATTTGGGATGCGATGGAGAGGCTGAAGCGCCCGGGGCAGGAGGCGCACCGCAAGATCTGCGGCTTCGCTTTCAGGGAGGTGGTGCCTGCCGCGATGAAGACGCCGTTCGGCACCTATGCCGGCGGTTTTGTGCCGGCGGTGTTTGAACACGCGGCTGGTGTGGATGATGGCGGGCGGGACCCGGCGGAGATGTTTCCGACCATTGCTCCTGCCTTCACCGGACAGGGTAACGCGAGTGACGCGCGACCGCTGGAGCTGGAGTGTTCGATGCTTGCGGCGCATATGGATCAGCTCTTGAGATTCATCCATCTCGAACCCGTGGTGCAGCAGATTTGGCGGATCCTGAACAGGCCGGAAATCCTGGTGGCGCTGGAAGAGATCTCGCCCGATATGATCGACACGGTGATAGCGCCTTGGCTGCGTCTGGTTCGCCAGCCGGTGGCTGAGGGGCAGCCGACAACGGCGGAGGGGCGGGCGTTGTCTCATGGATTGCGGGCAATCCGTCGGCGTGCGGGGGTTCGCAGCATGATGCTCGATATCGTCAATGCGACCGCCTCGGTCTGCTCCCACTCTTCCACGCTGGCAGACATGTCGTCCCGCCGTCTGGAGGCTGCACTGCTTCGCTTCGGTAGAAATGGAGAAGGCGCAGCCATGCGAGACGAGGCGGCGACGGTGTCTTCCGTGATGCAAGCGCGGATGACGCGTGGCAGCCGGGAGATGGAGAGACGTGTGCACCATGCGATCCTCAAGCCGGGTGATCGCGGCTTAATCAGCGAGAAGGCCGGCATCTACGGCGACATTTTGCTGCAGGGGACGCGGAGTGCCCTTGAGCTTGTTCTCTGGCATGCCGCCTATGACGAGGCAATCGGGAAGGGCTTGGGGAAGGCTGTGGCGACGGCGGACAGTCTCGTGATCCAAGCTATGAAAAGCCCTTTCGCAACAGAGACCGGGACGGCCTTCGCCCGCCTGTTCACGCTGTTCTACAGCTATTTCAATGGCCAAGCCAAAATCTTAGGCGGAGATCTTCAGCCAATCATGCAGAGCTTCGGCTATATGGGGGCACCGCGCCTGTTTGCCATCTATCTGGCAGGGATTGCTCTTCCCGCGGTTCTGGCAAGTGTGATTACCGAGGCTGGGAAAGGCGGGTTGACGAGGGATGGAAGCGCGCCCGGGGAGCTAGCCGGGTTTTTTCTGGGCGACCAGGCGGAGGGAGGCGCGGGGATGGCGCCGGTTGCGGACCAAGCCTTCGACGCCTTCCTAAAAAACTGGAATGATGCCTCCCGAAGCAACAGCAGCTTGAAAAGCGTTGATGCCGCGGAGGGTGACGGATTGGCGGCGCTTGCCATGGCGCTCGGTATCTCTCGCGATCGCCTGGTCAAGGCAGCAGGGTTTGGTGATACGGAAGACTTTGATCCGATCCTTGCGCTTGACGAGGTTTCGCCTGTGTCAGTTGGCGGGGCAGCACGAAGTGAGCCAGTTCAACCTCAGGCGCCGCTCTGAGAGCGATTTTGATAGAGTTATGGGTCCTCGCGGGAAACACGCCCAAACTTGAATTTTCGAATCGTGCTTTATGCGAAAATCGATGCCGATTTGAGAGCCGATGCTGTTGTGGATGATCCGCCACGACGGTTGCCTCGGTATGACCAGAGCCACCAATCCCAACGTCCGAAACGATGGCGGAGATCCGGTATTCCCTACGCCGCAGCGATATTGGGCGGATCATTTCGATTTATGCCCACACAGCCCACACTGACAAGCGCCTTCAGGGCGCTTTTTCTATGGAGTGAACAATGACGGTTTCAAGCGAAGTCAGCGTCGCCGGGCCATTTTATGGCAACGGCACGACGAAGACTTTCCCCTATAGTTTCAAGATACTCGATGCCAAGCACATCCGCGCCGTGCTGATTTCGGCGTCCGGCGACGTGTCCGATCTTTCTCTCGACAACGGCGATTATAGTGTCACCGGCGTCGGCAGCGAGACTGGCGGCGACGTCATCAAGGCGACACCGCTTCTTGCCGGCCAGACGCTGACGCTCGTTCGGCGGCTGCCGCTGACCCAGGAGACGTCGCTGGAAAACCAGGGAGCGTATTATCCCGAGGTGGTGGAGCGCCGTCTCGATCAAATGGTGATGCAGATCCAGTCGGTGAAAGAGACGACGGAGCGATCCTTGACCGTTGAGCCTGGGCAGGAAAAGCCCTCCATGACGCAGATCGCGGCGGCGCAGGGTTATTCGCAGGCTGCGAAGACAAGCCGTGATGAGGCAGGCCAGTTTGCCGAATATTCCGCAGATAGTGCGTCGGATGCTTTGGGCTCCGCGACGCTGGCTGGCCGATGGGCCAATGCGCCGGAAGATCAGGAAGTTGTGCCTTCTCCAGGTCTTTTCTCAGCTTTTCATTGGTACCGTAAGACCTTTGCGATCTGGAATTCCGTGATTGCTGGATGGTCCGGCGCGGTGCATGAAGCGCCCTTGAAAGCCTTGCCCTCTCTCGCTGACGAATTTGGTTTTGCCGATAGCGGCGACAGCTGGAAGATTAAGAAGCAAACTTTTGCTAAGCTGCAGGAAGTCTTCGGCGTGCCGATCGGCGCCACGATAATGGTGCAGGGTAACGGCAATACGCCGCCGCCTGGCTTCCTTCTGCACAACGGCGCGCCCTGCACGTCTGCTTATCCTCAACTTCGCGCGTTCCTTCTCGCCAACGGCGCGGCCGTCAACGGCAATGGCGACCCAATCATTGAAGATATGGGCGGATATTTCCCGCGTGGCTGGCGGTCTGGGCAGGTGGTGGATAGCGGGCGTTCGTCTGGCTCTACACAGGCGCAATCTACACAGGACCTCTATGCAGCGATCGATCCGACGCAATCGCGCGTCAGATTTAAAGTGATTTCGCCCGTCCCAGCATGGGAGGGGACCAGAGCAGACGATGACAATGGGACGGCGATCACAGCCGTGTATACGACGGGTGTTCCTATCCTGCCAATGGGGACCGGTGAAACCCGACCGATCAACAAAACCTTCACCTATTGGATAAAGGCTTATGCCGCAGACCTGATACCAGGCACGGCCGATCTCGCGGCGTTGCTGAACAATATTCAGGTATTACAAAACTCTGTGAGTTCGTTCGGTTTGAAGAAGGGCGCTAAGGTTTCTATCTCGGTCGGGAATTCTCTTCTTTACACCGGTATCCCTTCGGGGGTTAGCAGGATCACCTTCAACGTTCGTGGGGTGACATTTGGGAGCCCGCAAGGAACGCCACGGATACGCGTTGGAACCCCTGCCGGGGCACTGACTAGCGGTTATTCTGGTGGTTATATGGTAATCGCTCAACAAACCGGTTATGCGGCGTTGCCGACAGATGGCACAGCCATCGATATGAATGCGTCTAACAGCGCTATGGCAGTCCTCAACGGGCAAATAACATTCACGCAAGTGCCCGGTACCAGTGAATGGCTTTACACGGGACAGTTCTACGCAACTCCAGGAGGATACCACTTTGGCATGTGGCAATCAGGTTCAATTGTCATGCCCGGCGATTTTGATCGCATTCAGCTTACAACGATACAGGGAACATCTCCAATGACCGCCGGGACTGTCTGGGCGGAATGGGAGACAGCGACATGATGCAAACAGTGTTCAACGCTTTAAATGGCGAAAACCACGAAGAAGAGTGGACGCCGGAGCCCTCAAGCGAAAGCCTTGCGGATCTCAAAGCGAGGCTGAAAGCCAGCATTGATGACACGGCCGAGGCGGAGCGGCGGAAGTACATCACACAAGGAGCCGGTCAGGCAATGACCTACATGCGAAAGGCGGACGAGGCTTCCCGCTATATCGCGGCTACCAATCCAGATGCTTCAGGCTATCCGCTTTTATCCGCAGAGGTGGGCATCACAGCGCCGACGATGCAGAAGGTTGCCCAAGTAGTTCATGCGGCCTACTCGCAATGGCAGATTATCAGCGCTGCTATCGAAGCCGCAAGACTGGCCACGAAGGCAGCGATCGAATCCTCTGAAACTATTGAAGAAGCGCAAGCGGCTGCAAACGCCTTGTCTTGGCCGTCTCCCGGTCAGAAATTTCCTCAACATTCTTAATCGAAGAAGAAAGGTTACATCATGAGCCTTAACAAGAAATTCGACACCGTCGTTTACCAGGGCGCCGGCGGTGAAGAGGTTGGCGCGCCGGTTGTTGTTTCCGTAACGCTTGATGCCTCCGGCAACCCCGCCACGCCGCTGCCCTCTGGCCGTGCGCCAGCTTCAAACGGCGTCCCTGTGACGCTCAGCGTAGAAGACAAGGACGCTCTCGATAAAGCAAGTACCGGCTACACCGCCGCAGGCGCTTACGTTGACAACACCGCTCGGGCGGCCGGGAGAGCGTTCCTTGCCAACATAACGACGTCTGGCACGGCGACGCTCACGGTGGGTGGCACGACTATGCAACTGAATTTCATCGCTGGACCGCCGATCATCTTGCCACTTGCCGTCACGAAGACGGTTCTGGGCACGGCTGTCGGCACGTTCTTCGCGCTATCATAACGGGCATTTGCGATGGCTGGAGAAGTTACGACAAACTCTCTCGCGCGGGGCCGGGGTGTTGTTTCGTTACCGCCCGCGTGGGTGCCCGTTGGTTCAGCCGGATATCGAGATTTTCAGCAGAACCGAGCTTACATGTCTGGAAGCGTCCTCCCGTCGAGCTTGGATGGACTTGTGGCGTCACGCGCCAGCGCCGGGTTTGATTTAGATGTGGTGACGGTCTTTGCGTCTAATCAGCCTCGCAGGAATGGCGCAGGGTTGCTGATCGAGCCATCCGGCTCAAACAGGCTGCTCAGGTCTACCGATCTCACTCAGGCGTGGAGCAAAAGCAACACGCTTATTGGCGAGACGCAAGACGATGGGACGCAACTCGTTACCGAGGGCGTGGGCTCTTCCGAAGTCCTTCAAACCGTCACAGGTGTCACGGCCGGGGCCGCATTCCTATTCAGCGTGGTTCTAAAACGAGGGAACCATAACTGGTGCCGAATACGAATTGACGAAGGCGGCGGTGGCGAGTTCGGAAATTGCTGGGTCAATCTCGCAACGGGCACGGTCGGAACCGTCAGCACGTCGGGGGGCGGCTGGATGGTGTTCCCGGGAATGATACCGCTAAGCGGTGGCCGGTTCCTTTTCTTCGGCGGGTATCTTCCCAACGCTTCAACCACAACGCGCCGGGTGAGGATCTCATCCGCTGCTGGCGATGGCAACCTGACGTCCGTTGATAACGCGACACGGTTTCAGGGCTTTCATCAGTTGGAGCCACCAAGTTCGTTGCCACGATCTCATGCTGTGACGGCGGGAAGCGCTGTCACACGCGCTGCCGACGTGATCACCGATTCTGTCCCTGCCGTGGCATCTCAATGCACGCTTACCTACAGCAACGGTTCAACTGCCTTACTCACAGACCTGACGCCGGGTGGAAGTCTACAACTGCCGCCCAACCCACTTCGGACTACGCTCCTCTCAATGGACTTCCGCCCATGAACATCACTCATCAAGCAAGGAAAGTACTCTGATGGCAGGAGAAATCACGTCACGTTCTTTGGCTCTCGGCCGGGGAATTGTTGCTGCTCTGGTGCAGCCCGTGCTGGTTTGGCTTCTAGCGACCGGTGCATGGAACGATGCTGGTGCTTGGGACGACACAGCATCATGGAAGGATAGCTAAATGGGCCTTGCATTGATTTCAAACGAGGACAAGGGCGCGAGCATCCGAGAGAAGCTTAATCGTCTCCTCGCGATGTTTACAGAAAACCGATACGCCGCCGATATGGTCCCTGGCGCGACTGACGATAGCGCAGCCGGTTTCGAGGTCGGGTCCAAGTGGTTCAACCAGTCCACCGGCATCGAGTATATTTGCCGTGACGCGACTGCCGGGGTTGCTTCTTGGGTGCGCCAGGATAATGCCGATTTCTTTGGCTATATCTCGGGCAACTATTATCAGGGTCTCAACACTCTCGTCTCTGCCGGCGCTGCTGTCGTCGGCGGGCAAATCAAGTTTCATCCGATCGTCATCAAAGAGCGGGTGACGATCTCTGAACTCGCAGTTCGCGTGACCACTGCCGAAAGCGGCAAAGCCTTTCAGCTTGCGATCTATGCCGCTGACCCTGCCACCAAACTGCCTTCGGGTAATGGTCTTGGCGCTACGGCAAGCATGTCGGCGGGAACGACTGGCGCAATGAGCGCCGCAATCGTCGGCGGGAACCTGACGCTTAATCCGGGGCTCTATTGGGTCGGGATAAACGGCGACACCACAACAGCCGTCTTTCAGGCCTTCGGTTCCAACTCAACCTTCATCGCTGCCCTGATTGGCGGCACAGCGTCACAGGTGGCGTCCGGAACGGCCTCCTCCGTTTCGTTCCTGGGCAATACGCAAACTTTCGGCACTTGGCCCGATCTCACAGGCCAAAGCTTCAGCCGAGGCAACAATAGCGGTTACGCGGGCATTTTCTTCAAGGTGGCATAAATGGAAGACGTCGAGCTTTACTTGCAGTACGACGCCCAAGGCAACATTACGGTTTCCGTGGTGTATCCTCAGGGAAACGTAAACACGCTTTACGTTCCGCATGATGTCCCCCCGATCGAGCGTGACGATCGCATCAATGCCTTCAAGGCAGAGCAGCAGGCGCTGTAAGACGCCTCGTAACGTTTCGCCTGTAGCGGCATAATCTAACAATCAGGGACATCCCCATGCTCATCTCAAATTGGTGGCAGGTGCTGAAACGCGCCTGGTCCATCCGATGGATCGTGCTTGCCGGACTTCTGTCCGGCCTCGAAGTCTTCCTGCCGATCATTGATGGTTACGTCGAAATTCCGCGCGGGCTGTTCGCCGCGCTATCTGGTGCCGCGACGTGCGCGGCCTTTATCTCCCGAATTCTTGCTCAGAAAGGTGTATCGGATGCCGATCAATAGGATTGTGCCGACGCGGCGTGGGCGGGCGGCTGTTGCGGCCGTGTTGGCCAGCGTCGCTGCGGGTGGTTATGCGGCTTATGACCGTTATTCGGCGGTGGGGCGGATGGACCCTGCGGTCATTCTGGCGGTGGAGAAGGCCATCATTCCCTGGGAAGGGCTGGTGTTGACGTCGCACTGGGACCCTTTCGCGAAGATCTGGGATATCTGCTACGGCGAGACCCAGGGTGTGGGCCCGGGCATGAGGAAGACGAAGGCGCAGTGTCGCGATATGCTGCTGCGCCGGGTGCATGACGATTATTACCAGCCGATCATGCAATGTTCGCCGACGCTTGAGGCGGCACCCGTCAGCGTTCGTGCGTCAATGATTTCCGGGTCCTATAATTTTGGCGTCGGGGCCTGGTGCCGGTCGACCGCGAAGGCGCGGATCGAAGCGGGGCAGTGGCGAGCCGCGTGTGAGGCGCAGACGGCATTTAACCGGGCGGGTGGACGCATCGTGCGTGGGCTCGTCAATCGTCGTGAGATGGGGGACGCGCAGCGCATCGGCGAAGCCGAGCTTTGTGTGAGCGGCCTATGAGTGTTTTCTTTCCGACCTCACTTTTAGGGCGTATCGCAGCGCTCATCATCGCAATCTTGCTGGTCCTGGGCGGCTTTCGGCTTTGGCTTTCCGCGCATGATGCGGCGCTACTGAAGGGCTATGTGCTGCTTTCCGAAAAGACCGCGGCCGAGGCCAAGGCGGCCGAACTCGAGCGACAGCGCAATGCCGCGGCGCTGGCGCTGGAAGATTATCGCAAACGTGCGGCGGCGGATGCGCTGGCGCAGCAGGCGCTTGAAGCCCAACTCGAAGAGGCGATCCGCAATGACAATCAGAAGATGGATGATGGCGACTACCGCTGGAGCGATGCTGATCGTCTCTGGCTGTGCCGGCAAAGAGGCGAGGCTGATTGCAGCCGCTAATGCGACGGGACGGCTCGCGGCAGGTGTGCGCCTGCCGGATTTGCCGGACGAATGTCGCCAGAAGATGCCGAGGGTCGTTCCGCAATACGGCATCGAGAAGCCGCGCAACACGCAGTTGCGATGGGAGGTGGCTGCCGAGCTTGCCGATCAACGCACGGGGCGCTGCGCTTCCTTTTACGACGGCGTGAGGACGCGCTTCGACGGAGCGGCACCGCGCCGCGGAGAAAAATGATGGGACCAGACGAGATGAATGGCAACGACGCCCACCGGGCCTATAGCGACGCCGCGACCGCCCAGCTTGGGGAGCGCGTCACCAATCTTGGGCGACGCCAAAGCGATCTTGAAACCGAGATGCGCTCCGGTTTCAAGCAGGTGGAAAACACCATGTCGGCGATTGCCAACGAGATGCGTTCGTCGATCTCGGGCCTCTCCGCCAGCCTTGCGGAGCGCAGCCGCACGCAGTGGCCGGTCGTCTGGTCGGCGGTCGGCGTATCCTTCACGATTTTGGCGGCGCTCAGCGCTTTCGTCTATGGCACGCTCAGCAAGGATCAGAGCCGGCTTGATACAGCGATCCTGAAGAACTCCGAACTGGCGCAGACAGCGGTCGCGAAACTCGCCGATACCACGCAGCAGAGCATCATTGCGATGACGGAGCGAATGGTAACGCGGCAGGAGATGGAGTGGCGCCAGCAACGCAGCTCCGAAGATCGGCTTCGCATGGAAGCCGAGGTCAAGGATCTGCGCGACGCTCAGGTTCCGCGCCCGGAGCTAGAGCGCGCCTTTGCCGGATATGATCAACGGTTCAGGGATCAGCAGCGACAGATCGACGAGCAGAGGCGGCAGACAAGCGCTGGTGCGTTGCCTGTGCGGTGATCGTCCTCCTCACACCGTTTATGTTTTCTCCGATGACCGGATGTAATGATGCGCGCCGAATGCGATGGCGGCGATGATGACAAGGGCTGGAATGATGGCGACAGCCATATGGTGGCCAAGCCCGAGCCTGCCGATCAGCGTCTCGACGGCCTGTCCCAATCCATAGCCGATAGCTGTGATGACGGTGCCCCAGGTGGCGGCGGAGACCAGGTTGATGGCAAAGAAGCGAAGCGGCGAAATGGAAGAGAGGCCGATCGCGACCGGGCTGATGGTGCGAATGCCATAGACGAAGCGGAAACAGAAAATGAAGGCGTTGGGATGCTTTTCGAGCCATGACGTTACCCGCGTCATGGCGGGTTTTGCAGTCAAGCGTTTGACGGCTTTGACGCCGCTGGCATAGCGGCCGAGATAAAACAGAATTTGATCCGCCAGGAACGAGCCCAGCGCGGCGGCCACGGCAGCGTGCCAGTAGGGAAACACGCCCTTGTGGGCAAGCACGCCGCCCAGAAACGCCACGGTCTCTCCCTCCACGCCTGAGCCAATCAGGACGGCGGCAATGCCGTAGTCGGTGACGAATTGTTCAAAAGCCATGATGTCTTCCAGATGATCGATCGATGGTAAGACTGTCATGATGCATAATTGGTTGCCATCAAGGAATGCTCGACGCTGAGATTCTTCCCCGATGCCAACCGATCCGACGCTCCGATGATCCAGGCGGCAGTCCTTGCCGTAAGCTGGAAAAACACCAGAGGCGTTTCAATGCCGAAACAACGCAAGAAATCCGAATTGCCGTCCAAGATATGCCCGGTTTGCGGGCGGCCCTTCGTCTGGCGGAAGAAATGGGCGAAAGACTGGGAGACTGTGAAATTCTGCTCCCAGCGGTGCCGCGAAGCGAAATGAGGCGTCGCTCCTGATATTCGTGTGCGTGAGAAGCTGCTTGCACTTACGAAACGAAGACGTGTCCCGCCTCTTCAAGCAGGCGCGCCGCTCGATCCCACTCCTTCTCCGGCACAAGAATATGTTCGCCGTCAAAGGTGCAGAGCACGAAGACGCCGATGCCTTGTTCGGAGATCGGCTGAATCAGCGATTGGAGAATACCCGTAGCATTAAACGGGATCGGGCCGAGGCTGCGGAAGCAGCGCCAGTTTGGTTCGACTTCGACGTTTGTTGGCACCCGGTCCTGCAGGCAGACGAGGGTCAGTTCGTCGTCGCTTCTGACCATGGCGGAAAAGCCCGCACCGTTGAACCAATCGGGAATGGAAGCATCAGCGGCAAGCCGCGCGACGCTGAAGACGCCCGGAACGGCGCGTAGATTTATTGCGTGCGGCACGGCGCCTTCTCCTTCACGGTTTGGTCTCGGCGTCGATCAAGGTCGTTGGTCGCACTGCACAATGGGCGACGCATTTTTCGATCTGCGAGAAATCCGTCAGGCCGCACCAGAAGACCTTCCACCGCTCTTGTTTGAAGCAGCCGTCGGACTGGGCGTAGTAGAAGATGTTGACCTGATTGTTGTGGCGGGAGCGCCAGAACAATTGCGGTGTCTCTTCGCGCATGACCTTCCAGACCGCACGGCCGAGGCCTTCTCCTTGCGCTTCGTCCAGCACGGCGAATTTGTCGAGATAGGGTACGCCATCCTCTTCCGTCAGGATGATGGCGGCGCGGTAGTGCTCGCTGATATAGGCGCGCAGCAGCCGGGTGCGCTCAAAATAGTCGTCGACGACGCGTCGTCCGAAACTCGATTCAATCAGCGCCCGCAAACGGGTCAGGTCGAGTTCTTCCCATGAGGTAGCGCGCAGCACCCGTTCACCACGGCGGATCAGCGTGCCGGACCCCTTATGGGTGAAAAGCTCTTGCGCCAGGTTGGCCGGGTTGGTGATGGAGATCGAGGATTCCATCGGTAAGCCATCGAGCAATTGCTTCATCCGCTCGATCTTGAAGGTGAAGCCGCTATCCGAATAGGCCTTATCGGCGAACTGGTCGTATTCTGTGGAGAGATTGATCGAGTCGATCCTGCGACCATTGTCATGGCGCAAGCCGCCAAAGCTTGTGAGAAAGATCACCTTGAAGGGCTGCAGCACGCGCACCAGCTCGTTGGTCGCGTCATCGTTGCCGATCTCTATTGTCTGGCCGGATGGGGTTTCGCCAACACTGCCGATGACAGGGATCGATCCTGCCTCGAGACTGGCTTCGATCGGCGCCAATCTCACTGCGCTGACCGTTCCGAGGCGAGAGCTGGCATTGCTTGTCGGAACGTCTGCCGCAAACACGCCTGCCGTGATCGAGGTGGCGCGCGTGCCCTGTTCTTGCAGCAATTGAACGAGCTTCAGGTTGAGGCCATCAAACGTCTCGCCTGCGGCAGTCTCTTGTGGCGTGCCTGCGGCGTTGGCTGCCCTCTCGTGCGTGGCGCTCTCATCCTCTGTCCGAGAACTACGTCCCAACAGAACAATCGGCGTTAGCCCCACTTGCTGCAGAAACGACAGCGATGAGGCGGTCGCCCCCGCTTCCTGCGCATCGCGCAAGATGGCGCCATCGATGTTAACGACGGCGAAGCGCTTGGCATCGAGCTGGGAGAAGCGTTTCAGATACTGGTCGATCTCCTTGGCGCTTGCCATGGTGGAGAGAAGACGCACGATTGTCTGGCGGGTGTCGCTTTGCATTCTAGGCACGGTCGTTGACAGTCTCGGACGATGAAGTGGGCCTTCACCCATAGGACCAAGAGTGGTCTTTTCCAAATCATATCGACCACAGGGGTGAAAAAGAGGCCGCGCTCTCCCTCAAACAAAATCTCGCGCCTCGCCCCCGGGAGGGTAGGCGAGACGCGAGAGACCGCAGCAAAGGGCTGCAGCCGACAGATCAGAGGTTGGCGAGAAGTTCGTTGACGCGGCTTTCCATATCGGCCAGCGCGGAATCAACGTCCTTCTGGCCGGTGATGGCCGCACTCATTTCCTCGCCGACAATGTCCTGAATGGCGAACTGGCGCTGGACGGCAGAGGGCAGCGGCTTGCCAAGCGTGGCGATCGGCGCAATCGTGTCGCGATGCGGCAGCGCCTTGAACTCAGCGGATTCGATGACCGCCTTGTAAGCCGGCAGGTGACCGGTGCGCGACCATTCGAAATCATTATCGGCAAAAAATTTCAGGAACTTGGCGATGGCCGCCTCCTGCTCCGGCGTGCGATCTTTCTTCGAAACCGCCCAGCTGTGGCCGTCGGCATATTGCGCTTTGGCACCAGGGAAGAGCTGCGGATAGGGATAGACCGCATAGCCGCCCTTGTTCAGCGCAGTGCCCGGCTTTTCAGATTGGGCATTGTAGTCGCCGACCATCCAGGTGCCGTTCAGGTGTACGCCGCCTTCACCGCCGAGAAACGCGTTGATGGAGCCACCGTAATCGAGGTCCTTCGTCGTGTCGTCCTTTTCGAAGATGGTCTTGTACATCTCCACGACCTTGCGTGCTTCCGGCGTGTTGAACTTCACCTTCTTCGGATCGGCGAAGAAATCGGAATTCTGCTGGAAGAGGTAGGTGTAGAGATTGCGGGCATAGAGCGCCGTCTCGTTGGCAAGGTTCTGGACAAAATAGGGCTTGCCGGTCTTCTGCTTGAACTGCTCGGCCTGGGCCAGCAACTCTTCCGGTGATTTCGGCAGGATCGGCGTGCCGTCGGCATTGACGAGGCCTGCGGTTTTGAAGAGGTCCATGTTGATGTGGTAGAGCATGGTCCAGTTGTCGATCGGCAGGCCGTAGATCTTGCCGTTCTTGGTCACCCCTTCCTTGGCCGCATCGGTGAATTTGTCCGGCGTCACGCCGACCGTCTTCAACATGTCGTCGAGAGGGACCAGCAGGTCCTTGGACTGATAGTCGGACAGGACGGATTCATGGATGGTGACGATGTCCGGTGCATCGCCCGAGGCGAATTGCGCCGTCAGCTGGTCGTAGCCAGGCCATTCCACCGTGGTGACGTTGATCTTGATGTCGGGATTGTCGGCGGCGAATTTGTTGATCATCGATGTGATGATGCCGCATTCGCCCACCGCCTTGCTGATATCGGTGTTCTTGCCGAAATCCGCGTCGCAAGCGCCGAAGAAGCGCTGCACCTGCAACTCTGTCTCGGCAAAGCTTGGTGATGCGACCAGAACCGCGGCTGCGGATATGGTGGCGAGAAACAGTGTCCTCAAAGTCATGATAGTCTCCTCCTCCTCAGGTTTCGCCGTCGCCTGGCGAGCGGCGTCTTTTCCTCATTCGTTCAGGCCTTGCATCTTGGCCGGAGCGTCATGCATCACCGCACCGCCGCGCCAGACACGGCGGTGACGATATATTTCTGGAAAAACAGATAGATGATCAGGATCGGTGCACCTGCGAACACCGCCTGCGCCATCAGAAAGCCGATACCCTGCGACTGGGCAAAGTTCATCTGCGTCGAGGCAATGCCGACGGTGAGCGTGAACATTTCCTTCTTCGTCGCGGAGATCAGCGGCCAGAAGTAATCGTTCCAGGCGCCGAGAAAGGTGAAGATGCCAAGCGTCGCCTGGGCCGGGACGGTGAGCGGCAGAAGCACCTTCCAGAAGACGCGGAAGCGGCTGGCATTGTCGAGGATTGCGGCTTCATCCAGCTCCTTTGGGATGGCGCGGAAATATTGCGTCATCAGGAACACGCCGAAGGCGGAAGATAGACCCGGCAGGATCAGGCCCGGATAGGAATTGTGCAGGCCAAGCCAGCTGAAGATCTGATGGCGGGCAATGAGCACCGCCTGTTCCGGCACGGCAAGACCCAAAAGCACGAGGACAAAGAGAACGTCGCGACCGGGGAAGTTCAGCCGGGCGAAGCCATAGCCCGCAAGCGACGACAGGATCAGCGTCATGATCGTCATACCGCCGGCCACCACGATGCTGTTGAACACCCAGAGAAACACGCTCGATGTGCCGATGGTGTCGATATAGTTCTTGATCGTATAGGGCAGCTGGAAGACCGAATGCGGATCGACCATCAGCGCGTTGTTGTCCTTCAAAGACAGCGCGATGACATAAAGGACGGGGGCTGCCATGACGATCGCCAGAAGGATGACGAGGCCATAGAGCACGCGGTCGCCGAAGGATCTGCCGATGATGTTGGAGTTCTGCGAAGCCATCACACATCTGCCTTTCTGCGGGACACCAGAAATTGCACCATGGCCGCGACCAGGATCAGCACGAAGAGGATTTCGGATGCGGCGGCTCCGAGGCCGAGATCCCAGCGGCGGAAGGCCGTCTCGTAGATGTAGAACACGATCGGCTTGGTGAGGTTGTTCGGGCCGCCGCGCGTCATCAAGAGCGCCTGACCGAAGAGCTGGAACTGAAAGACGATCTGGATGATGACGACCAGCACGAAGGTGCGCTTGATCGAGGGCAGGGTAATGGACCGCAACGTCTGCCAGCGATTGGCATTGTCGAGGGCGGCGGCCTCATAGATATCCTGCGGGATCTGTTGAAGTGCCGAGAGAAACAGCATCATCGGCAGACCGATGCACCACCAGACGGTGGCGATGGCGATGCCGATCATGGCAAGGCTCGGGTCCGACAGGAAGGCCGGTGCCCTAGCACCGAACAGGCCGAATATCATCGACAGAAGGCCGATATCGGGAATGTAGACGATGCGCCAGATCAGTGTGACGATGGTGACGGACAAGACCGAGGACGAGAAGAACAGGCCCCGCAGGACGGCGGCACTGCGCGTGCGCCGGTTGAGGCAAAGCGCCAGGAACAGGCCGAGCAGGGCGAGCGAGGGAACCGTCAGCAGCACGAAGTAGAAGGTGTTCCAGATCGACTGCAGGAAGATCTTGTCATTGAACAGCCGAACGTAATTGCCGAAGCCGATAAAGGGGCCAGAGGAAAACGTATCCGCCTTGTGGAAGGACAGCCAGATACCCCAGAACAGTGGCACGACGAGCAGCGTGACGAAGAAGACGAGATAGGGCGCGACGAAGAGGAAGTTTCGCCATTGCGGCGCATAGATATCGACGCTTCTCGCGCGCTTGACGGAGACTGCGCCTGCACCTTGATGGGCGGTGGTTGCTGTCAGTGGTTCAGCCATGACCCACCTCGCGTGCGTGCCAGGCGCGGCCTGACCCATCGAAAAGATGCGCCTTGGTGCTGTCGAAGGACAGGCCGACACGGTCGCCGACCGAGACGCGGCTATCGCCACTATCGGAACCGACAAGCTGCTGACCATCGGCAAGGCGGACATAGACCAGCGTGCGTTCGCCCAGCCGCTCCACCACATCCACCACGCCTTCCGCGTTACCGCTGCCTTGCGATGTGATGCGTACATCTTCCGAGCGCAGGCCAAGTTCGAAGGCGCCGGGCGCGATGCCGGCGGCTGGAATGGCGGTTGCCATCCTGATGCCCGAAGCCGTCTCGACGGTGACGACGCCGGCATCGGTGCCGATCGTGACGGGAAGGAAATTCATCGCCGGTGCACCGACGAAGCCCGCGACGAAGCGGCTTGCCGGGCGGTTATAGATCTCCATCGGCGTGCCGATCTGTTCGATCTGCCGGTTGTTCATGACGACGATACGATCCGCCAGCGTCATCGCCTCGATCTGGTCGTGGGTGACGAAGATCATGGTCGACTTCAGTCGCTGATGCAGCTGTGCCAGTTCGATGCGGGTGCGGGTGCGCAGTGCCGCATCGAGGTTGGATAGTGGCTCGTCGAAGAGGAAGGCTTTCGGCTCCTTCACCACGGCGCGACCGATGGCGACACGCTGGCGCTGGCCGCCGGACAATTGCCCTGGCTTGCGCTCCAGCAAATGGCCGATTTCCAGCATGCGTGCGGCTTCGGCAATGCGCGCATCGATGACGGAGCGCTCGACGGCGATGTTCTTCAGTCCGAAGGCCATGTTGTCGCGCACCGTCATATGCGGATAGAGCGCATAGGACTGGAAGACCATGGCGACGCCGCGCTTGCCGGGGGGCTGGTCGTCGATGCGCTCGCCATTGATGCGGATTTCTCCATCATCCACACTTTCCAGCCCGGCAATCATGCGCAGAAGCGTGGACTTTCCGCAGCCGGATGGGCCGAGGAACACGACGAATTCATGCGCCGGTATGGAGAGCGACAGTCCTTCAAAAACCGTCAGCCCGCCGAAGTGCTTGCTCACATTGTTGATATCGATACTTGCCGTCATAGTGTCTCCTCCCGTGACCCTTATGGCGATGTCGCTAGGCCCTGTCAGACCTTGATGCGCACCATCTGGTAGGAGTAGGGGGCGCATGTCGCCGAAAGCCGACCGTCGGACAGCGTTGCCGTGTCGGCCTTTTTCGGCGCGACATTGTCCATATTCGTCTCGGTATTGACCGCTTTCAGATCGGCATGGGTCATGACCTGGTGATCGGCGATGCTGCTGGCGCTGCCGAAGGCTGCGACATCGAACTCGGCCTCCATCTCCTTGTCGGAGCGATTGACGACGAAGAAGCTGACGAAGCCGCCTTCCTCATCATGCACGGCGGATATGTCCAGGCAGGACACCTCGCCCGCCGTATCGCTCTTGTAGGTGGGGCTGTTGACCTTCAGATCCAGCGCCTTGCCGCGGCCATAGCGCGAGGCAAAGAGGAAGGGATAGAAGATCGTCTGGCGCCAGGCCGGGCCGTTCGGCGCGGTCATGATCGGCGCAATGACGTTGACGAGCTGCGCCAGGCAGGCGATGCGCACCACATGCGAGCGACGGATGAAGGTGTTGAGGATCAGGCCGACCTGCAGCACATCCTCGAACGTGTAGATGTCTTCCAAAAGCGGCGGGGCAAAGGGCCAGCCATCGGCACCGGCAAGTGTCTTCTTGTCCTGTTCCTTCGAGTGATACCAGACGTTCCATTCGTCGAATGAGATATAGACCTGGCGCGACGAGCGCTTCTTGGCCTTGATGTAATCAATGACGCCTGCGACCGACATGATGTAGTCGTCGAGCTTCTGGTTCATCGCCAGATAGTTGCCGACATCATTGGCGTGATTGTCGAAGTACATATGCAGCGAGATGTAATCGACCTCATTATAAGTGTGATCGAGAACGGTTGCTTCCCACTCCGGATAGGTCGGCATCTTGGCATTGGATGAGCCGCAGACGACAAGTTCGAGCGAGCTGTCGAAGGCGCGCATGGCCTTTGCCGTTTCGTGGGCGAGGCGGCCATATTCATCCGCCGTCTTGTGGCCGATCTGCCAGGGGCCGTCCATCTCGTTGCCAAGGCACCAGAGCTTGACGTCGAAGGGCTCCTTGCGGCCATTGGCGATACGCTTGTCGCTCCACTCGCTGCCGCCCGGGTGGTTGGCATATTCCAGCAGATTGCGCGCTTCATCCAGTCCGCGCGAGCCGAGATTGACCGCCAGCATCATCTCTGTATTGGCGGACACGCACCAGTCGGCAAATTCATGCAGGCCGACTTCGTTGCTCTCGGATGTGTGCCAGGCGAGATCAAGGCGAACGGGCCGTTCTTCCTTGGGGCCAACACCATCCTCCCAATTGTAGGCGGATACGAAGTTACCGCCGGGATAGCGCACGATCGGAACGTCCAGTTCCTTGACGAGATCGATGACATCCTGACGCATGCCGCTCTGATCGGCTGTGCTGTGATCCGGCTCATAAATGCCGGTATAGACGGCGCGACCGAGATGCTCGATGAAGGACCCGTAGAGCCTGGGATCAATATCCGCCACGACAAATTGCGGATGCGCCACAACCGATACCTTCATGCATTCCTCCCATTAATATCATAAAAAGCGATATGTATCGCTATTACGGATACTAAATCGGAAAATCCGGTATGGGTCAACAGGGAGAGCTGCGACGTTGCCTGAAGATGCTACCCGTAATTTCTAACAGCTTGATGTCGCGCCATTATTTTAAATATCGGAATTATTGATACTATTCGATCTTCAGGCGCAGCACGATGTCCTGATCGTAATTGCCGAAGCCCTTGCCGAAGATATTGATGCCGCCCGGATGCTTGGCGTCGTCTTCGATGCCGATACGCACGCGGATGGAGTGATGGCTGGCAAGATCGAGATCGGCCAGCGTGACATTCGAGATCTGCACGCCATCGACGAATGTGCCGTCAGGCCCGACGCGCCAGTTCTTCAGCTTGCCATATTGCGAGCCCTTCAGCTTCCACCAGTCCGGCGTATAGACGCCGCGCTTGTCGCCGAAATCTCCAGGGGAGGTCCACACGCCGACCTTCTTACCATTGATGGTCAAGGTAATGTCTGACGGCCAGTCGGCGCTCGTACCGGGTACTTCGGAGCTCAGCTCCACCGCCACTTCCAGCTCGCGGATTGCGGCGTTGGAGAGTTTGGCGTTGTTGGGAAACTGGTACTCCACATGGCCGCGGGTGAACCAGATCAGCCCCGCCTTCATACGGTCGGGATCGAGTAGGGCATTCGGCACATCGAGAAGCCCGATAATGCCGTCCGTGGAGCAGAGCCCGCAAGGCGCCGTCACCTCGAAGCCGGTGTAAAGGCCCACTGGCATGGCCACTTCGATCATATCCTTTCGCGGCTCACGCACCTCGCTCTTGAAGACGATGACCACCTCTTCGACCGTGGCGCGACAGATCTTCTGGCTTCCCTTACGCGCCTTCTGCGTCTCGCTCTGCAGCAGGCCGGCATCTTCCAGAATCTGGATGTGGGTGGAGACCGTCGATTGCGGCAGTTCCAAAGCCGCCGCCATGTCGTTGACATTCATCGGCCCGCGATCATGCAGCATTTTCAGCATGGTCGCCCGTGTCGGCGAGGCAATGCCCTTCAACACAGCGTGGTCGGTCTCGGGATCGATGATCAGGAATTTTTTCGTCATGGCGCTTTTACATTACGGAATTTCGGATTTGTATCGCGGTTTCTGATATTTGAAAAGCGTGTTTGGCGGCGCTGTTCCGCTGCGATGAAGACGGAGCATTTACGGCGCGGCTTTCAGAAAGACATCGACCGCCGCGGCCGCGAAACAATGCGTCTTCGTTCGCTTTGCGCCGCGATATGGCGCAAAAGAAAAAGGCCTCGCGATTGCTCGCAAGGCCTTGATTTCTTTGAATTCGGATGGTGGGCGTGACAGGGATTGAACCTGTGACCCCTACGATGTCAACGTAGTGCTCTCCCGCTGAGCTACACGCCCTCCGTTGCGGCGCATAAATCACATAACCGAATGAAGCGTCAACTGCCTTTTTCGATTTTGTGACAGGTTTTTTTGAAACCCTTACGCCACAAGGAGTTTGTTGACTTCGTCGACGAGGTCGCGAAGGTGGAAAGGCTTGGAAAGCACCTTGGCATCCTTCGGCGCCTTCGAATCAGCGTTGAGCGCGACCGCTGCGAAACCGGTGATGAACATGACCTTGAGGTCGGGATCGAGTTCCGTCGCGCGGCGCGCCAGCTCGATGCCGTCCATTTCGGGCATGACAATATCGGTCAGGAGGAGCGAGAAAGGCTCTTCGCGAAGTCGATCGTATGCGCTTGCACCGTTATCGAAGGACGAGACCTTATATCCGGCCTTTTCGAGCGCCTTCACGAGGAAGCGGCGCATATCGTTGTCGTCTTCGGCGAGAAGAATTTTCTGAACCATATAAGTGACCGTAACTACAGAATTATTGGGATACCCTATCGCGATTGTACCATTGTCGGAGTAAATATCATGTGAATGGTAGAATCACGCGAGGGTGACTGCCTGCCAGTATGGACTTGCACTGGCGCAACTGGCAACATGATGCGTCTGGCAGAATTATGACATGGTAAACGGGACGGCATGGACTGGGTGACGGGCGAATATGAATTGTTCGAGGTGCGCGAGCCCACCGTGCACAGCATTCCCTTCGTCTATAACTCCCCTCACAGCGGCCGCTGCTACCCTGTCTCCTTCCTCGAAGCCTCGCGGCTGGATTCCTATGAGATCCGCCGCTCGGAAGATTGCTTCGTCGACGAGCTCTTTGCAAGCGCTCCCGACATCGGCGCGCCGCTGCTGAAAGCCAATTTTCCCCGCGCCTATCTCGATGTCAATCGCGAGCCCTATGAGCTCGATCCGCGCATGTTCGACGGGGCACTGCCATCTTACGCAAATATCGGCTCCATGCGGGTTGCGGGCGGTCTCGGCACCGTGCCGCGCATCGTGGCGGAAAATATGGACATTTACGCCCACCGGCTTTCGGTGGAAGAGGGGCTGGCGCGCATCGAGGGCATCTATAAGCCCTATCACACGTGCCTGCGCCGGCTGGTTTCGCGCACCCATGCCAATCACGGCATGGCCGTCTTGATCGATTGCCATTCGATGCCTGGCAATATTCGTCTCGCAGGCTCGAACATCCGCCCCGATATCATCATCGGCGATCGTTACGGCACGAGTGCTTCCGCCGAGATTTCCCGCGCCGCGCTGCATTTCCTCGAAGAGCTCGGCTTCACCGCCGTGTGCAACAAGCCCTATGCCGGCGGTTTCATCACTGAGCATTACGGTCGGCCGATCCGCTCGCTGCATGCTTTGCAGATCGAGGTCAACCGTGCGCTCTATGTGGACGAGAAGACGTTTCTGAAAGCGGCGGATTTTCCGGCCATGCAATCGGCCCTGGAAATCTTCATGCGCCAGTTGGCGGCTTTCGTGTCGGAATACGCGATCGACATGGCGCTTGCCGCCGAATAAGGCGCTCAACACCCTCTCATTGTTCAACTGTTCCTGCGCTGCGGCTTTCGCATGGGCAAAAAAAACCGCGCCTTCGCGCGGTTAAGTCTAGGGAGGAAACACCCAAGGAGGGTATTTACAGTCAAAGACTGTGCCCATCAGAGTAGAGGAATCTGCTTAATTGTCAATCATTTTTATTTTTGATTAAAAAATGCACAGCAATAAGGCGTTTGCATTTCTGCTGTGCGGATTCTCAGACAAAATGCCCCGCCCAGGAGCAATTTCGCGTTTTGTTTGGGAGTGGACGACGGACGGTCCGGCGCGCTATGTCTCTCTTCCAAAAGAGACGCCGGGGGACTTCAATGCTGCCAGATCGCAATTTCTTCTTCGGCCTTGCCGATGCCGCCAAGGCCGAGACGCTGCCCCGGTTTCGCACCGGCATCGCCGTCGATAACAAGCAGGCAGGCGGCTATGATCCAGTGACGGAAGGCGACCAGGCGGCGGAAGCGGCGATCCGCGCGTTGATCACCGAGCATTTTCCCGATCACGGCATTCTTGGCGAAGAGCATGGCAGCATCGGCCTTGACCGCGAGCATATCTGGGTCATCGACCCCATCGATGGCACCCGCGCCTTCATTTCCGGCGTGCCGGTCTGGGGAACGCTGATCGGCTTCCAATCGGGCGGGCGCGCGAAGATGGGCTTGATGGATCAGCCCTTTACCGGTGAGCGCTATTTCGCCGACGGGAACAAGGCCTGGTACAAGGGGCCAGAAGGTGAGAAGCAGATCAAGACGCGGGCGTGCCAATCGCTATCCGACGCCGTGCTCTTCACCACCTCGCCGCATATCTTCACGGCTGAGGAGGCTGAGCGTTACGGCCAGATCCAGGACAAGGTGCGTCTCTTCCGTTATGGTGTGGATTGCTACGCCTATGCGCTGCTGGCCGCCGGTCATGTGGATCTCGTGATCGAAGCCGGCCTGAAGCCCTATGATGTCGGCGCGCTGATCCCGATCATCGAGCAGGCGGGTGGCATCATCACCACCTGGGATGGCGGGCGACCGGAAGGGGCGGGGCGTATTATCGCTGCCGGCAGCAAGGCTGTGCATGAGGAGGCGCTGGCGCTGCTCTCCGGTCTCTAACCTTTTGGGGCGGGACGCTATTCGTCTGGCGCGAAGAAGGCGTCGATCGCCGCAAGCGCCTGGGCACGGTAGATATCGCGTTCCTGAAACAGTTCGTGGCGGGCACCGATGACCGGGATCAACTGTGCTGCGCGGAAATTGCGCGACAATTCCTCCTGCACCGCATAGGGCGTGATGGTGTCGAGAACCGGGGCCAGCAACAGGGTGGGAATGGTGATGCGGGTCAGGTGATCCTGCCGCGTCACTTTCGGCATGATCTTCATGACTTCGTAGAGCCAGCGCGCCGTAGGCCTGCCGATGAAAAGCTCCGGATGGCCGTTGGCGATCGCAATATTACGGGCAAAACGCTCAGGATCGGAGGTCAGCGGATTGCCGTCGAAATCCCGTTCGCGATTATCCCTGCCCAGTTGCTTGCCGCCAAAACCTGTCCATGTCAGCGCGGTGGCAACGGTCTTGATCCAGCGGGGCGAAACGGATTGGCCGCCAAGCCCGACAAAGGGCGAGCAGAGCGCCATGCGCTCGATGCGGTTGGACAGTTCCGGCGCCATGGAAAGCGCAATCAGTCCGCCGGTGGAGTGTGCCACCAAGAAGAAGGGCAGGCGGGTATCCGGCAGCACCACCTGTTCCAGAAAGAGCGATACATCCTTCTGGTAATCGGAAAAACGGCGCACATAGCCGGCATCCGCCTTCTTCAAAAGCCGCGCCGAGCCGCCCTGGCCGCGCGTGTCGAAAGTGGCGACCCAGAAGCCCTTGGCCGTGAGATCGCGGATCGTCTCGAAGTATTTCTCGATCGTTTCATTGCGTCCGTGCAAGAGCACGATGGTACCGCGTGCAACCGGTCTTTCGGAACGGAAGATTGCATAGCGCAGGCTCTTCTTGCCATGGCCTTCAAAGGTTCCGACATGGTGGTTGTCGGGCACGGGGTTGCCTTTGGTCTCATAGAGAATGGCTTCGGTCATCGATATCCTGCCTCGGGGCAAATCGTGGTCGTGCGGAGAGGTGTTTCAAGGGGATAGGTTGAGCGGTTGTGTCCGTCAAAGGAAAACATGCGCAAAACGGACAAGGCGGGAAAAATTGCCGGAACCGTCGGTTTAGCAGTCGCGGTTCCGGCCAGTCGGGCAGAGAAGAAGGGACGATGCTTCTCTGCCCTCGAAGTTGCCTCCGATAGGGTGGTTGTAGCGGTCGCTCAATGAACGGATCTGGAACCTGCCATTCAGAAATCGTTCAGGTGAGTTGAATGCTTTTTTCCCTCTTGAACTGCCAAAACACCATTCCCACCTATTGCTCACGGTCGCCAGAACGGGGCCGTATCAAGGTTTCTTTCATCGCCAGAACGGGATGGAGAGCCTCTATCGCAAACAGTCGCTTCTAAGGAGGACACCATGCGTCACGTTGATTTTTCCCCACTCTACCGCTCCACCGTCGGTTTCGACCGTCTGTTCTCGATGCTCGACAGCATCGGCCAGCCGGAGCAGGCTCAGGCTTATCCGCCCTATAATATCGAGCGGACCGGCGAGAATGCCTATCGCATCACCATGGCGGTTGCCGGCTTCGACGAGACCGAACTCAGCATCGAATCCCGCGCCAATGTGTTGACCGTCAAGGCCGAGAAGGCTGAAGACACCAAGGCATCCGAGGGCGACTTCCTCTATCGCGGCATTGCCACGCGCGCCTTCGAGCGCCGCTTCCAGCTTGCCGACCATGTGGAGGTGCAGAATGCTTCGCTGAAGAACGGTCTTCTGCATATCGACCTTCTTCGCAACATTCCCGAAGCCATGAAGCCCCGCCGCATCGCGATTGCGACCGACGCATCGGACGCGCCGAAGCAGATCGAGGCACAGGTAACGCCAACCCAGGTGAACTAACCTCGAGGTTAGCGCGTGAATGAGAAGACGGCTCCCGCGAGGGGGCCGTCTTTTTGCGTTTATGGATGGGCAAAGACACCGTGAGGTCATCCTCGTTATAGCCACGAGGATCGACTGTCCTGAGCGGCCGGCACGGAGACTTACGACGCCGTCTTGGCTGCGATCGCCGCCGCCTCCGGTGCATCTGCCGCGGGCGCCGCGATCTTTGCGGCTTCCGCTTCCTTTGCCTTCTTCGCATAGTGCTGTGCAATCACGGCGCAGGCCATCAGCTGGATTTGATGGAAGAGCATGATGGGCAGCACGATGGCGCCGATGCTTTGGCCGGCGAAGATGGCGCCTGCCATCGGCACGCCGCTCGCAAGGCTCTTTTTTGATCCGCAGAAGGTGATGGTGATTTCATCTTCCTTCTTGAAGCCGAGCAGGCGGCTGCCAAACATGGTGAGGCAAAGGACAAGGGTCAGCAGAACCATGTTGATGCCGATCACGACGCCGATGTCGCGCAGGGTGAATTGGTTCCAGATGCCTTCCACCACCGCATCACTGAAGGCGAGATAGACGACCATCAGGATCGAGCCGCGATCGACAGGGGCCAGCAGCGTCTTGCGGGCGCGTATCCACTTGCCGATCCAGGGCTGCAAAGCCTGGCCGGCGATGAAGGGCAGCAGAAGCTGCAGGAAGATCTGACCGAACGCATCGAGCGAGAAGCCGCCGCCATGGCCGCCAACGGTAAAAAGGAAGCCGACGAGAAGAGGCGTCAGGAACATGCCGAAAATGTTGGAGGCGGATGCCGCGCAGATTGCGGCTGGCACGTTGCCTCCGGCCATAGAGGTGAAGGCGATGGACGACTGCACGGTGGAGGGAAGCACGCAGAGAAAAAGGACACCCATATAGAGCGGCTGCGGCAAGATGCTGTCTGGAATATACCCAGCCGCGAGTCCCAGAAGCGGGAAGATGCCGAAGGTGACGAGAAGGATGACGATGTGCAGGCGCCAATGCAGCATGCCCGCCACCACGACGTCTCGCGACAGGCGCGCGCCATGCAGGAAGAAGAGCAGCGCGATCGCGCATTTCGTCGCGATGGAGAAATAATGCGCCGGCTCTCCGCTGATCGGCAGCAGCGACGCGAGGATGACGGTGGCGACCAGCATCATGGTGAAGCGGTCTGGCAGGAAGCGGCTCATGGCGCGGCCTTTCTAGAATGTGATGCGCAGAGGGGGTTGGCGCTCTGCAATCGTTTGATCCGTCGTAACCGATCTAAAGCGTCAGGACCGTGAAAGATCCCGCACCCTCCAAGCCGGTTTGCGGATTGAAATCGGCGATACTATCGCTCATCATGAAATCAGATGCAAAAACTAACAGTTATCATGTTTCGAGATATCCATGCTGAACCTCCAACATCTCGCAAGCTTCGTCACGCTGGAGCAGACGATGAGTTTCACCCAGACCGCCGAACGGTTGGGGATCGGCCAATCGACCGTCAGCCAGCACATCCAGCGGCTGGAAGCGTCGCTCGGCCAAAAGCTGATCGCCCGTGATACCCATCGGGTGCGCTTGACGCCGGAAGGTGAGGCGCTTCTTGGCTATGCCCGCAATATGTTGGATCTCAACAACAAGGTCGCGGCCCTCTTTGGCGAGAGCAGGCTGCGCGGTCGCCTGCGTCTCGGGGTCTCGGAGGATTTTGTCGCAAGCCGTCTCACCGTCATTCTGGAGGAGTTCACGAGGCTCTATCCGCTGGTCGATCTGGAGCTGACGGTATCGCTCTCCGGCGTGCTCTATCAGATGCAGGACAATGGCGAACTGGATGTCGTGCTGGCGAAGCGCCGGCTTGGCGATCAGCTCGGTCATTTCCTTTATCGCGAACCGCTGATCTGGCTTGCAAAGGACCCGGATGCGATCCTTGCACGCAAGGAAGCGCTGCCGCTCATCGCCTTCCCACCGCCCAGCATCACGCGCAAAGCCGCGCAGGAAGCCCTCGATCGGGCAGGCGTTGCCTGGCGCATCGTCTGCACCTGCGGAAGTCTCAGCGGGCTGACAGCCGCCGCCCGCGCCGGCATGGGTGTTCTCGTTCAGCCTCGCAGCATGGCACCGTCCGGCTTGCGCGAGTTGCCGCAAGGCAGCCTGCCCTCGCTGGAAGACGTGGAGTTCGTGCTGCAGCCGCGCAAGGGCGCGGATGCAGAACTGGTGCGGGCGCTGTCGTCGCTGGTTACGGCGAAGGGGATGGTGCCGGGGAGTTATGCGTAGTAGGTGGAGTTTAGGCACTCACTTGACGTCAGAAGTCAGTTGATTCTCGCCTAAAGCTTTCTCGACCTAGTCTTGTCTTTCGTATTTCTTCGGGTCTAAAGAATGCCTCTACGTCAGCTAGCGTCATGCCCCGTTTAAAATATGATCCATCCACAAAAACTCTTTCACCGCCATCAGAACGAACCCAGGCAGGACACGGGGCCCGGTATACATGATAGCCGTCCTCAACAAGTTCCATTCGATCTATGACCTCTTGGTCGAGAGAAAATACTTCTGCAATGATTTCTTTAGTAATGTCCGCAAGAGATACTGCGCTCAGCCATGTATGATAATTCTGAGTGTCACTAGATATCAAAGCAGAGCCAGTTTCGACGGAAATACAATTGTCCGATCTTGACCAATTTGCCAATCTTGTATCGGCGAGGATAACAGCAGCTTCTTGAGCGACCCATATCTCGTCCCTTTCATGAAGTAACTCTCTTAAGGTAGTTCGATTATGGAACTGTCCACCTAATTCGCAAAATTTAAGCTCTCCGATGTCGCCGCCACAACCTGCCACGCTCTGTGCTACATCTGCCTGCTCTGACCCTGTGAGAGATAACCCTTGTAAAAGTTGCGCCTGTTCCGTGCTCCATTTCCTCAATGCGTTTGATGATGCGCGTAGCCGAGCAGTGTCACGTGCAGCGCGCGTTGGCGTACCTAGCATGATGCCTCGAAAGTGACCTGTGCTTATCTTCGCGCCTTGGGACGCCACTATACCTTTTGCATCTTCGGAAGAGCGCCATCCACTATCACCTTTCCTTGTGCGAAAGGTTGCGCGGCCTACGACCGTATTATCATCCTCAATTACTAATGTTAGACATTGCTCTGGATGCTCGCCGAGCATTTCCTTGTAGCTTCCTCCCTCCACTCGCTTTAATAGCTCGACTGCAGGCTCAGTCTGCCACTTGCTCCCGTCAACGTTTGTGTTTTTAGATGGCGTGACTATCTGCAATGGGATCTCAGAAGTGGGGAACCAGTCGCTGACGATTTCTTCGAAGCGGCTCACAAACGCATGGAAGCTCAGGTTATACGGAGCCCGATCCAAACGGATGCTCTCGATTGTTTCCGTGTCTAGCACGACTAGAATCTCAGTGCCACCAGCGGTCATTCGATCCGAATGTTCCGCGTGGCTCAGCAACGGTCTTGAGTAGAGGCCGTCATTAAATGTCAGAAGAACAGTCTGGTCGGGGCTAGCATCGAACCGTCTAGACTTTACTACAACACTTTTGGCGATCATGAAGATCGAAAAAAATCCAATCCCAAATCGACCAGAAACAGACATTTTCTCCGGCAGCTTATCACTATACTCCCCGATGGCTTCGTCGGACAGCCAGCCGCTCTTTCCAAAAGAAAGCAACTTATCTACGAGCGCTGTTTCTGACATGCCGACGCCGTTATCGCGCACCGTCAATACAGTAGCAGCGCCATCCTCCTTGATCTCTAATTTGACCAAGGGAGGCTGGGCTTCAGGATCAACAAGAAGTCTGAGTCTAACCGCGTCCATTCCATTTTGAACTAGTTCTCTTATTGCGACGGTTCGATCTAGACCGTAGAGTTGATCGCCTCCAAGGTTTTCTATGAGCTTGGGGATATCGGCTACGGAAAACGCCGTGTCCACAGGCACCCAGTCTTCAGTATGAACGCAAACCCTCATACTTTCAGGAGCTTCAATGTTAGAAACTCTACGGGCTGCAAGCCTTGCAGTTTGACCTCGGCACCGACCAAGTAAGTCGTCTGTTTTCCTAAGTTCGCGGTCCACCAGTTTCAAAGTATCATATAATAGCCACCACGCGGTCGCCTCGTCTTTTTTAAATGGCCTTAGTGAAGCGAAAAAAAGCGCGTCGTCACGACGTTGAGCCTGCGAGAGCTTATTTTGAAATTTCCAGTGCTCGATCGAGTCATCAGTAAGTTTATTGCTTCTCAATGCGCGCAAGAAGCCCGGCGCGCGCCGTTCATCCAATTGAGAGACATCTGCTGTTCTCAAAACACAAGCCAATTTTAAGAGATCAATTGACCAGGAGCTCGGAAAAGGGGCAGGCGCTGGTATCATCTTTTGACTAAAGACCATTTCAACCTTTTGGTGATCCCACCAGTGAGAGCCAGCAAGTTCTCCAATAATTCTTCCAAATCTTTCTCGGGCATCGGCCTCATCTATTAGGTATCTGTCTCCGATATCACTTTTCCAAGAGAGCCTAGGTAGTTGCTCGGCCCTGACGGCGTGTTGCTCTCTCAAGAAAAGGTCCAGGAGAAAGGCATCATCCACTTCCTTTCCGCGTTCCGCGAAAACTCGATTTGAAAGCCTAACCCATTCCTTAGATTTCTTGATTTCAGGTATTCCGGCGGGATAGGCTGCGACCGTCATTGCAGCGTCGTGAAACAAAAAGCTGCAGCCGAGAATAAAACCTTCGACAGGGTTAAGTTGGAAGCCATCACCTACAATTTGGCTGGCAGTTTCCCACAGTGCATCAAGATGCTCGATATCGTGGACGGTGTATTTCGGAAGATCTGTCGCAATTTCACCAACTAAAACTTTAGCATTTTCCCTCACCTGATCAAATATCTGTATGAGTTTATCTACTGAAGTTCGATGAGCTTGCGCTTCATCCGTTTCGAAGGCCGCCCTCCAGATCAGGCTTTCTTTAAAATTCACCATAGCCTTTACCCTCCCCTCGTTCGAACGCTTCAGAAGCCTATCCTGAGTCGAATTACTTTGAAAACTTTTACTACCTGGAAGGGTATGAAGAATTTCCTTCAACATGTACGGTGGTAGTTGCTGACGCCGTACAGCCTACATCACCCGTCCGGAATCAAGTATTATCCGAAGTATTTGTAAATGCGGGCGAAGACATAAGAATGTCTTTACGCCCGACCGCAAATACGCAGAAACGAATCCACGTCGCTCTCTTCCGTCGCAAAGCTGGTGACGAGGCGGATCAGCTGTTCGTTTTCGCCGACCGGCTGCTGCATGTCGTGCGGGACCGGCCAGTCGTAGAAGCTGGCGCCGGCATCGCGGGCAGCCTTCGCGGCCTGCTTGTCCAGGACGACGAAGAGTTCGTTGGACTGTGTGGGCCAGGCGAGGCGGGCGCTGTTGGAGGCCGAGAGGCCGTCGCGCAGGCGGTTTGCCATGGCGTTGGCGTGGGTGGCAAGCTCCAGCCACAGATCGTTCTGGAAATAGGCGTCGAACTGGGCCGCCATGAAGCGGGTCTTGGAGAAGAGCTGTGCGGATCGCTTGCGGATGAAGGGCAGGTCTTCTGCCATTTTCGGATCCATGTAGACGATGGCTTCCGCGCACCAGCAGCCGTTCTTCGTTGCGCCGAAGGAGAGGATATCGACGCCGCGCTTCCAGGTCATCTCCGCAGGCGTGGTATCGAGCGCGGTCAGTGCATTGGCAAAGCGCGCACCATCCATATGCAAGGGAACGCCAGCGCTCTTGGCGATTTCCGAAATCGCCGAGATCTCATCGAGTTCGTAGATCGTGCCCTGCTCGGTCGCCTGGGTCATCGTCACCAGCATCGGCTGGCCCTGGTGAATGGAGCCGGGCGGAAAGCGGTCGATGGCGGCTTTCAGGTTCTTTGGCAGCATCTTGCCGTTTGGCCCTGCCACGGGCATCAGCCGCGAGGCGTTGGAAAAGTAGATCGGCGCGCCGCACTCGTCCTCGATCACATGGGCTTCGGAATGGCAAAAGGCGATGCCGCCGGGGCGGGCGACGCTTGCGAGCGCGAGAGAGTTCGCTGCCGTGCCCGTGCCGACGAAGAAGACGGCGACTTCGCGCTCGAAGACTTCATTGAACTTCTTCTCAATCGCCTGGTCCAGTTCGCTGGTGCCGTAAGCGGCGGCAAAGCGGGTGGATTCCTTCATCAGCCGCTCGTTGATGGCCGGGTGGGCGCCAGCCCAGTTATCAGAGGCAAAAATCATCGTCAGCACTTTCAAGCATGTTGCGGGCAGGAATGTCGCGCGGTTGAGATGGTTGGCAAGACTAGATCCGTGGTTTTACGAGCATATTTCAGCCAAGGCAAATCCGGTAATGAAAGCAATTATTTCGATGCCGGAGGAGAAGAAAATTACGCGTTGCTATCTTCTGTTGAAATTTCACGTCACAATGGTTCTCTATAAATTAACGGCATCCCCTTGCGGAAGGTGGGTGTTTCTGTCATTGTTCAGACAGAATTAAGACAGCATTGCTGTCCTAAATTGAAATGCGGAGACGGATTTGGCTTTCAGGATTGAAGCCGGATCGGCCTACGCCTCTCTGCGTGACACCATGCAACGAGTTTGCAGGAGGGATGAAAATGACCATACGGCTGGAAGGCGAAAACGCCCAAGGACTTCAGACCCTGGCACTTCAGACGAATGACTGTCCGACCGACGCGCCGAAGGCGATCGCGCCTCGCGCCACGATTGGCGGTCTTCCGGCCAGGCAGGGTCTTTACGATCCGCGCAATGAGCACGATGCCTGCGGCGTCGGCTTTGTCGCGCATATGAAGGGCCAGAAGTCGCACCAGATCGTCAAGGACGGTCTTTTCATCCTTGAGAACCTGACGCATCGCGGCGCCGTCGGTGCCGACCCGCTGATGGGTGATGGCGCGGGCATCCTCGTGCAGATCCCCGACCGCTTCTTCCGTGAGGAAATGGCAAAGCAGGGTGTGACGCTGCCGAAGGCTGGCGAATATGCCGTCGGTCATATCTTCTTCCCGCGCGATCCGGAACGCATCGAGCACTATAAGAAGGTGATCGTCGATGTGATCGGCGAAGAGGGCCAGCAGTTTCTCGGCTTCCGCGACGTGCCGGTGGACAATGCCTCGCTCTCCAAGGCGGCGGACATTGCCGCGACTGAACCGCATCACGTGCAGGTCTTCATCGGCGCGGGTCGTGAAGCTGCGACCAATGCCGAATTCGAACGCCGTCTGTTCCTGATCCGCAAGGTTCTGTCGAACCGCATCTATGATGCCGGCGGCGGCAAGGAAGCGCAGGATTTCTATCCGGTGTCGCTCTCCTCCTCGACCATCGTCTACAAGGGCATGTTCCTGGCCTATCAGGTCGGCGCTTATTACAAGGACCTCGCCGATCCGCGCTTCGAAAGTGCGGTGGCGCTCGTTCACCAGCGCTTCTCGACCAACACCTTTCCGTCCTGGAAGCTCGCCCACCCGTACCGGATGGTTGCCCATAACGGCGAAATCAACACGCTGCGCGGCAACGTCAACTGGATGGCGGCGCGTCAGGCTTCGGTCTCGTCCGAACTCTTCGGCGAGGACATCTCCAAGCTCTGGCCGATCTCCTATGAGGGCCAGTCGGATACTGCCTGCTTCGACAACGCGCTGGAATTCCTAGTTCGCGGCGGCTACTCCATGGCCCATGCGGTCATGATGCTGATTCCGGAAGCGTGGGCTGGCAACCAGTCCATGTCGGCCGAGCGCAAGGCATTCTACGAATATCACGCGGCCCTGATGGAGCCATGGGATGGTCCCGCTGCCGTTGCCTTCACCGATGGCAAGCAGATCGGCGCCACGCTCGACCGTAACGGTCTGCGTCCAGCCCGCTACCTCGTCACCGATGACGATCGCATCATCATGGCGTCTGAAGCCGGCACGCTGCCGGTGCCGGAAGAGCGCATCGTCAAGAAGTGGCGTCTGCAGCCCGGCAAGATGCTGCTGATCGACATGGAAAAGGGCGAGATCATTTCGGATGAGGACGTCAAGCACGAGCTTGCCGCCAAGCACCCGTACCGCACCTGGCTCGACCGCACCCAGCTGATCCTGGAAGACCTGAAGCCTGTTGAGCCGCGCGCGCTGCGTCGCGACGTCTCGCTGCTCGATCGTCAGCAGGCCTTCGGTTACACCAGCGAAGACACCAAGCTTCTGATGTCTCCGATGGCGACCACCGGCCAGGAGGCCGTTGGCTCCATGGGAACCGACACGCCGATCTCGGCCATGTCGGAAAAGTCCAAGCTGCTTTACACCTATTTTAAGCAGAACTTCGCGCAGGTCACCAACCCGCCGATCGATCCGATCCGCGAAGAGCTGGTGATGAGCCTTGTCTCCTTCATCGGCCCGCGCCCGAACATTCTGGACCATCAAGGTGCAGCCCGCGCCAAGCGTCTGGAAGTGCGCCAGCCGATCCTGACCAATGGCGATCTGGAAAAGATCCGCTCGATCGGCCACACGGAAGACCGTTTCGATACCAAGACGCTCGACTTCACCTATGATGTGGAGCGTGGTGCCGAAGGCATGCCGGAAATGCTCGATCGTCTGTGCGAGCGGGCGGAATCGGCCGTGCGCGGCGGTTACAACATCATCGTTCTGTCCGACCGCCAGGTGGGTCCGGACCGCATCGCCATCCCGGCGCTGCTGGCAACGGCTGCCGTGCACCATCACCTGATCCGCAAGGGTCTGCGCACTTCGGTCGGTCTCGTTGTCGAAACCGGCGAGCCGCGCGAAATCCATCACTTCTGCCTGCTGGCCGGCTATGGTGCGGAAGCGATCAACCCCTATCTCGCCTTCGACACGCTGCTCGACATGCACAAGCATGGCGCCTTCCCGAAGGAAGTCTCCGACGATGAAGTGGTCTATCGCTACATCAAGGCGGTGGGTAAGGGCATCCTCAAGGTCATGTCCAAGATGGGCATTTCCACCTACCAGTCCTATTGCGGCGCGCAGATCTTCGACGCCATCGGCCTGTCGTCGGAATTCATCGAGCAGTATTTCTTCGGCACCGCCACCACCATCGAAGGTGTCGGCCTGAAGGAAATTGCCGAAGAGACCGTGACACGCCACATGGCTGCCTTCGGCAAGGACCCGATCCTTGCCAACACGCTCGATATTGGCGGCGAATATGCCTATCGCATGCGCGGCGAAAGCCACGCCTGGAGCCCGGATTCGGTTGCCACCCTGCAGCATGCCGTGCGCGGCAACAGCCAGGAGCGCTACCGCGAATTCGCCGAGATGGTGAATGACAGCAACCTGCGCATGAACACCATCCGTGGCCTGTTCAAGCTCAAGAGCGCCGAGCAGTCCGGTCGCAAGCCGATCTCCGTCGATGAGGTCGAGCCGGCGGTCGATATCGTCAAGCGCTTCTCGACCGGTGCCATGTCCTTCGGCTCGATCAGCCGTGAGGCGCATACCACGCTTGCGATTGCGATGAACCGCATCGGCGGCAAGTCCAACACGGGCGAAGGCGGCGAAGAGTCCGACCGTTACATGCCGCTTCTCAACGGCCAGCCGAACCCGGAACGCTCCGCCATCAAGCAGATCGCCTCCGGCCGCTTCGGTGTGACGACGGAATATCTCGTCAATGCCGACATGCTGCAGATCAAGGTTGCGCAGGGTGCCAAGCCCGGCGAAGGCGGTCAGCTGCCCGGCCACAAGGTGGATGCGACGGTTGCCAAGACCCGCCACTCCACGCCAGGTGTTGGCCTGATTTCGCCGCCGCCGCACCATGACATCTACTCGATCGAAGATCTGGCACAGCTGATCTACGACCTGAAGAACGTCAACCCGGAAGCCGATGTTTCCGTCAAGCTCGTCTCCGAAGTGGGTGTCGGCACGGTTGCTGCCGGTGTCGCCAAGGCGCGCGCCGACCATATCACCGTGTCGGGCTTTGATGGCGGCACGGGTGCGTCGCCGCTCACCTCGCTGAAGCATGCCGGTAGTCCATGGGAAATCGGTCTTGCCGAAACCCAGCAGACGCTGGTGCTGAACGGTCTTCGTTCGCGCATTGCGCTGCAGGTGGATGGCGGTCTGAAGACCGGTCGCGACGTCATCATCGGTGCGCTTCTGGGTGCCGACGAGTTCGGTTTCGCCACCGCGCCGCTGATTGCGGCGGGCTGCATCATGATGCGCAAGTGCCATCTGAACACCTGCCCCGTGGGCGTTGCTACGCAGGACCCGGTTCTGCGCAAGCGCTTCAAGGGCACGCCGGAACACGTCATCAACTACTTCTTCTTCGTTGCCGAAGAAGTGCGCGAAATCCTCGCTTCGCTTGGTGTTTCCAGGCTGGACGAGATCATCGGCGCTTCGGAGCTTCTGGAGAAGGATGAGATGCTAGCGCACTGGAAGGCACGCGGGCTCGATTTCAGCCGCATCTTCCACAAAGTGGAAGCGCCGAAGGAAGCGACCTACTGGACCGAGCGCCAGAAGCACCCGATCGACGACATTCTCGACCGCAAGCTGATCGAGAAGTCCATGCCGTCGCTGGAAAACCGCGAGCCGGTGGTCTTCGAAGTGCCGATCAAGAACGTCGACCGCTCCGCCGGTGCGATGCTGTCCGGCGCGCTTGCCAAGCGCTGGGGCCACAAGGGCCTGAAGGACGACACGATCCACGTGACGCTGCGCGGCACGGCTGGCCAGTCCTTCGGCGCATTCCTGGCACGCGGCATCACTTTTGATCTCGTGGGTGACGGCAACGACTATGTCGGCAAGGGTCTGTCTGGTGGTCGCATCATCGTGCGTCCGCCGGAAAATGCCCGTATCGTTGCGGAAAACTCGATCATCGTCGGCAACACCGTGCTTTACGGCGCGATCACCGGCGAGTGCTACTTCCGCGGCGTGGCCGGCGAGCGGTTTGCCGTGCGCAACTCCGGTGCAATCGCCGTTGTCGAAGGCGTGGGCGATCATGGCTGCGAATATATGACGGGCGGCATCGTCGTGGTTCTGGGCGAAACCGGCCGCAACTTCGCAGCCGGCATGTCAGGCGGCGTGGCCTATGTTCTGGATGAGACGGGCGACTTCGCCAAGCGCTGCAACATGGCGATGGTCGAGCTGGAGCCGGTTCCGGAAGAAGACGACATGCTGGAAAAGCTGCACCATCACGGTGGCGATCTCATGCACAAGGGACGCGTCGACGTTTCCGAGGACATGACACGCCACGACGAGGAGCGCCTCTACCAGATGATCTCCAACCACTTCCACTACACCAACTCCACCCGCGCCAAGGACATCCTTGACCGCTGGAGCGAGTTCCGTCCGAAGTTCCGCAAGGTCATGCCGGTCGAGTACCGCCGTGCGCTTGAGGAAATGGAACGGCTGAAAATGGGGGTTGCGGCGGAGTAAATCCGCCGCGTGGCAACGGTTCATCGACTGATTTCGCTGCTCATCGCACTCGCCCCACCAGCGGCGACATGGGTAGCCAGCGGCGAAATCAGATTTGAGTTTATCGTGCTGGGGGCGATCATGGGCATCGCTTACTGGTACTGGGGTCCGAGCGGGACCCTGCTTTGATGTGAGGAAAGTAACATGGGCAAGGTTACAGGTTTTCTGGAGATCGATCGTCAGGTTGGCAAGTATCAGCCGGCGTCGGATCGTATTCGCCATTTCCGGGAATTCACCATTCCCATGTCGGATGCCGAGGTGCAGAAGCAGGCGGCGCGCTGCATGGACTGTGGCATTCCCTATTGCCATGGCCCGACCGGCTGCCCGGTGCACAACCAGATCCCCGACTGGAACGATCTGATCTACAACAACAATTGGGAAGAGGCGATCCGCAACCTCCATTCCACCAACAACTTCCCGGAATTTACCGGCCGTGTCTGTCCGGCTCCTTGCGAAGAAGCCTGCACGCTGAACCTCGAAGATGCGCCGGTTGCGATCAAGACGGTGGAACAGGCGATCGCCGACAAGGCCTATGAGCTTGGCTTCATCGTACCGAAGCCCGCCACGGTCCACACCGGCAAGAAGGTTGCGATCATCGGTTCCGGTCCGTCCGGTCTTGCGGCTGCCCAGCAGCTTGGTCGTGCCGGTCACGAGGTGCATGTATATGAGCGCGAAACCAAGGCTGGTGGCCTCCTGCGCTACGGCATTCCCGACTTCAAGATGGAGAAGAACTTCATCGATCGTCGCGTCGAGCAGATCAAGGGCGAAGGCGTCACCTTCCATTACGGCGTCAATGTCGGCGTCGACATGAGCGCAGAACAGCTGATGGCCGAGCATGATGCCGTGCTCTATTGCGGTGGCTCGGAAACCCCGCGTCCGGCCGGTATCGGCGGTACGGAGTTCCATGGCGTTCACGATGCCATGCCCTATCTGGTGCAGCAGAACCGTCGCGTCGGCCGCGAAAACATCGACAGCGTCGGCTGGCCTGCCGATCCGATCCTTGCTGGCGGCAAGCATGTCGTCGTCGTCGGCGGTGGCGATACCGCGTCTGACTGCGTCGGAACCGCCTTCCGCCAAGGTGCCGTCAAGGTGACCCAGCTCGACATCCGCCCGATGCCGCCGGAGAAGGAAGACAAGCTTGCCGTTTGGCCCTACTGGGCAACCAAGATGCGCACCTCGTCCTCGCAGGCCGAAGGTGCCGCGCGTGAGTTCCAGGTGGCAACGCTCGAATTCGTCGGTGACGAAGATGGCGTTCTGACGGGCGTGAAGTGCTGCCAGGTGGATGAGCGCCGCAAGCCGATCGCCGGCACGGAGTTCATCATCAAGGCGGATCTCGCCTTCATCGCCATCGGCTTCTCCGGCCCCTTCACCGATAGCATTTTGAAGGAACTGGACGGCAAGCTGACGCTCAACACCGACCGTCGTGGCTCCACCAACGTCGTTGCCAACGATCGCGACTACAAGACGTCGATCGACAAGCTCTGGGCAGCAGGCGACGTGCGCCGCGGCCAGTCACTGGTCGTCTGGGCCATCCGCGAAGGCCGTCAGGCGGCGCGCGCCATCGACGAAGCCCTGATGGGAAGCTCGGTTCTGCCGCGCTGATCAGCGGCCCATCTGTCAAATTATCAAGCGCCCGGGACATCGTTCCGGGCGTTTGTGTTTCACTCCACGGCCATGAAGCGCTCGCGATAGGCCTGCGGGCTGACCCCGAAGCGGCGCTGGAACAGGCGGCGTAGCGTTTCCTCGCTGCCGAAGCCGGCGCGGCGGGCAGCGCGCGAGACCGGTTGCGCCTGTTCCAAGAGGCGCCTCGCCGTTTCCAGACGCATTTTCTCCAGCGCTTTGGCCGGTGTCACGCCGGTCTGCTCGCGGTAGTGGCGGGAGAAGCTGCGCAGGCTCATCCCTGCCTTGTCGGCAAGATCACCAAGTGACAAATCCTGCGTGATGTTTTCCATCATCCAGGCATGCAAGCCGTCGAAGCGACCGCCTTCATCCTGAAGCGTTAGGGCCGCGCTGAATTGCGACTGCCCGCCTGGGCGCTTGAGGAAGACGACGAGCTGGCGTGCGACGGCGAGCGCAACATCGCGTCCGAGATCGTTTTCCACCAGCGCCAGTGCCAAATCGATGCCGGCCGTCACGCCGGCAGAGGTCCAGATATTGCCGTCCTGAATGAAGATCGGGTCGGGATCGAGCCGGACCTTGGGGAAGCGTTTCCGGAACTCGCCGCAGCGCTGCCAGTGCGTGACTGCCCGTCTGCCATCCAGCAGCCCGGTGCTGGCCAGCAGAAAGGCACCGCTGCAGACCGATGCCGTTCGTCGCGCCAGCTTGGAGCGCTCGCCGATCCAGCTGATCAAAGCCTGATCCTCGCAGGCACGGTAGACGCCCCAGCCACCGGGAACCATGAGCGTGTCTATCGGCTGGTCGCTGACGGGCAAAGGAGATGTGCCGATCGGCAATGCAGAGGATGTGACGATCGGATTGTCAGCGCCGACTGCGACCGGCTGATATGGCGCCGGCTTTCCGGCGTGCAGATAAAAATCATTGGTCGAGGCAAAGACCTGCAAGGGGCCGGCGACATCCAAAAGCTGCACATCAGGAAAGGCGAGGATTTCGATGCGGCGGGTCATTTTGGCCTGAAGCGTGGGATGAATGGCAATCTCGCCAAACGATGCGCGCCTATCATGCTCTCGTCAACAGGAGAGTTCACATGACCTATCGCTTCGGTTTCCTCGTCTTTCCGAATATCCAACAACTCGATCTGACCGGGCCTTACGAGGTCTTTGCGTCGGCGCAAGACAGCGAGGTGCATCTGGTGTGGAAGGACAAGAACCCGGTTCGCTCCGTGACCGGGATCAGCTTTACGCCGGATGTCGATTTCGACGATAGCCCGCAATTCGATGTGCTCTGCATTCCAGGCGGCGGGGGCGTCAATGCGCTGCTTGGCGATGAAGAGGTGCTGGAGTTTATCCGCCGCCAGGCAAAGGGCGCGCGCTTCATCACCTCGGTGTGCACCGGCTCGCTGGTGCTTGGCGCTGCCGGACTGCTGAAGGGCAAACGGGCGGCAACGCACTGGAACGCGATGGATTTTCTGCCGCATTTCGGCGCGACACCGGTTTATGAGCGCGTGGTGAAGGACGGCAATCTGATCACTGCTGGCGGTGTGACCTCCGGTATCGATTTCGGTTTGTCGCTTCTGGCGGAGTTGATAGGCCGGGAGGAAGCCGAGATCGTGCAACTGTCGCTGGAATATGCGCCGGCGCCGCCCTTCCACTCGGGCACCCCGCAAGAAGCGTCTGCCGATGTTCTGGAAAAGGCGAAAGGTCGGATCGCGCGTTCGCGTCAGGAACGGGAACGGCTGGTCGCCCAGATCGCTTGATAGCGGCGGCTTACCAGCGCATGCCCACAAAAAAACGGCCCCCGTGCATCTGCGCGAGGGCCGCTTTCCACATGTGTGGACATCAATGCTTGTTCTTGTGGCTCTGCTGGCCGGCCTTCATGTGCTGCTCCGACGAGCCACCCTGCTTGCCGCTGCTCTTGCTGTCTGCCGAGGACTTTGAAGATGCGCTGCGGGTTGTTGCCTTGTCGTCGCTGTTCTTGTGCGACTGCTTGCCAGCCTTGACGTGCTGTTCGTGCGTGCCACCTTGATTGGCCATGACGGTATACTCCTCATATCCATCTTTTTAAGCAAGGCCTCATGCCTTGCCGGGCGTTAACACGAGGCCAGCGTCGATCGTTCCGATTTTAATATTTCGTGATGGCCAAGATCGCCGTTCGGGTAGCCAACTACCGGTTTTCCCGCAGAACGTTCATTTCGCGGCGGTTTCATCCGTTGGCGGCATGCGATAATCATCCACGCGGCCAAGCGGCGCATCTTCCATCAGCCCGCGCTTCGTCAGTCTTTCGCGTGGCGTCTCAACGACGGAGAATTTCGCAGGCGCCTGCTTGCCGCCCAGCAGTGCGTCGCCACCGTCGAGGTCAGGGTCGGTCAGGCTGATCGGTTGAGTACGTACCTGCTGCGCATCGATGCCGAGAGCGGGCAGCGAGGTGAGGGAGGGCAGGTTGCTGCCGTCCAGCGTGCCGAGGCCGGGCTCGGCACCATCCAGATGGCGGCGGACGAATTTCTCTACGTAGAAGGCAAGCTTCTGCTTGCCGGCCAGCGTCATGCCGATGCCATCCGCTTCACGCAGACGGGCCTGCTGGCCGTTCACGTCATAGCCGGTGGTCACGTATTTGCCGCCCTCATCGACGAAGCCATCCCAGACATCGACGAACTCGCCGCCGAGCTTTTCGATATGGCTGCGGTAAAGCCGGTTGAAGCCGACGAAATCGGCCGTCAGCGATGGCGACTGGAAGGCGGGCAGGCCGACCCAGAGCACCGGCACCTGCTGGCGCTTGGCAAGGGTGATCAGCGCGTCGATGCGCCGCTCATATTCCTTGAACCAGATCTCGCTGCCGTATTTCTCCTTGGTGCCGCCAATGTCCATGGCCTGACGGTCATTGGATCCCATCATGATGACGATGGTGGCGGGCTTGGTGTCCTTGATGAATTGCGGAAGGTTGGCAAACCAATCGTAGTAATCGGAGCGCACGAGGCCGGATGAGCCATTGGCGCGGACATCGATGGCAATGCTCGCCGAGGTCTCGAAGGTGGAGACCAGCGCTTCGCCCATGGCGCCGGCGAGAAAATCACCGACGACGAGAACACGTCGGGCATTCTCCAGCTTCTCCACCGGTGCAGGCTTGGCGGTGCGCATCTGTACCACCGAGGGCGTGCTGCGTGGCGCGGGAGGCCTGGTGACGGAGCGGTTGGAATTTTGCCGCTGCGGCGCTGCCTGCCGCCGCTGCTCGCGGCGTTCGGGTGCATAAAGACGGTCATTATATTGATTAGGGCCGCCGAAGAGCATTTCCATCAGCGTGCGGCGCTCGCGATACTCCTGCGCAATGGCAGGTGCTATCCAGGAGGGCAGGCTGAATGTCACGACAAGAAGCGCGACGCTGCCGCGCTTCATGATCTTTGCAAAGGGTCCTGCTTCTCTTGTGGTCATGGCGTGATGTTCCCGAGACGGTCCCATTGATTGTATGCTAATATACGAGGCTCGTCAGGACTTTTATCCGCTACGCGATCGGTTGCCCAATCAGTTACGAAGCGCTCTCAGCAAGGTCTGCGATGGCTCGCCGTCATTTTGCAGGCCCATGCGCTTCTGGATGGCGCTGATTGCCGCTTTCGAGCCGGAGCCGAAATTGCCGTCGATTTCGCCATCATAATAGCCGAGTTCCTTCATGCGCGTCTGGAGCTCGAACTTCTCCTTGATGTCGAGCGTGCCATTCGGGCGCGGCCACTTCTGCTGCATGCCGCCGAAACCGGCAATCTCGTCTGCCAGAAGGCCGACGGCCAGCGCGTAACTGTCCGACGCGTTATAGCGCTTGATGGTGAAGAAGTTCTTGGTCATCAGGAAGCCCGGACCGTTGGAACCACCTTCGAGCTTCAGCGTCGCGCGATCCGAACCGCGTGGGAAACCCTTGCCATTGGGGCGGAAGAAGCCGAGCTTCTGCCATTCGGCCAGGCTCTTCGTCTGGTCCGCATAGCGCGCGCCGCCCGCAGGCACGGCGGTCTCGTAGCCCCAGGTGCGGCCTGGCTCCCAGCCGTTCTTGGCCAGAAGGTTCGCAGCGGTTGCCAGCGCATCCGGCACGGAATGCCAGATGTCACGCTTGCCGTTACCGTCCGCATCGACCGCATAGAGCAGGTAGCTCGTCGGGATGAACTGGGTGTGGCCCATGGCGCCCGCCCAGGACCCGGTCAGCTGCTTTGGCGTGACGTCACCGGACTGCAGGATCTTCAGTGCGGCAATAAGCTGGGTGCGGGCAAACTTTGCGCGCTTCGGGTCGGAATAGGCGAGCGTTGCCAGTGCCTGGGGAATATTGTGCAGGCGTTCGGGCTTTTCCAGCACCGCGCCGTAATTGGATTCCATCGACCAGATGGCAAGGATGACGTGCTTGTCGACGCCGAAATTGCGCTCGATCCAGTTGAGCGTCGTGGCGTGCTTCATCTTCATCTCGCGGCCGATGCGCACCGTATAGGGGTTCACGCGGCTGTCGAGATAATCCCATATCTGAGTGGTGAATTCTGGCTGGAAGGTTGCCTTGCGCAGCGCGTCCGGATCAGGTTCAGTCACGCCTGCAAAGGCCTTCTGATAGGTCGCGCGCGAAATGCCTTCCTTGGCGGCTGTGGCATAGAACTGGTTGATCCATTGTTTGAAACCCGCATCTGCACTTGCAGTGACGGGCGTCAAAGCAATGGTCAGGCCTGCGAGTGCCACGCAGCCAAATTTACGGACGCCGGAAAGGATCATCTTTTTCATCGTCAGTCTTTCGTTTCTCTCGAATGTCAGTTCGATTGCGAGATACGCATCGGGCTTCACGATGGGGTACCAAATTAAAGTCAACAAATTCTTTACCATTAACGATAGGTAAGGTCACGCTTTGCAAAAACTTGCCACTTTTGTCATAACAAGTTCGTGTGCGTTACTTAAATGCCGTTGAAATCTCTGAGGAGGGATGTGTGGTAGAAAAAAAGAAAATTCGGAAAGCGGTCTTTCCGGTGGCTGGCCTTGGCACTCGTTTCCTGCCGGCAACCAAAGCTGTTCCGAAGGAAATGCTCACCGTCGTTGACAAGCCGGTCATCCAATATGTGGTGGACGAAGCGGCTGAGGCTGGTATCGAGCATTTCGTATTCGTGACCGGACGCGGCAAAGGCGTGATCGAAGACTATTTCGATATCCAGTTCGAACTGGAGCAGATGCTGCGCGAGCGCAACAAGAACGCCGAACTGACGCTGCTGACGAACATTCTGCCCAAGGCTGGCACGGCCAGCTTCACCCGCCAGCAGGTTCCGCTCGGTCTTGGCCATGCGGTCTGGTGCGCCCGTGACATCGTCGGCGACGAGCCCTTCGCGGTTCTTCTGCCCGACATGATCATGACCGGCGACAACAAGTCCTGCCTCAAGGGCATGGTCGAGCTCTATGATCAGAGCGGCGGCAACGTTCTGGCGGTCGAAGAATGCGCACCGGAACTTGCCCATCGTTACGGCATCGTCGCGCCTGGCGAAGAGATCGGCAACGGTTTCCGCATCACCGACATGGTGGAAAAGCCTGCCAAGGGCACGCAGCCATCGAACTACTTCATCAATGGCCGCTACATCCTTCAGCCGGAAATCTTCACGCTTCTGGAAACGCAGGAGCGCGGTGCCGGCAATGAGATCCAGCTGACCGACAGCATGCTGAAGCTTTTGAAGCAGCAGGACTTCACCGCTTATCCGTTCCGCGGCGAGACCTACGACACCGGCGCCAAGGATGGCTTCATTCTGGCAAACCTCGCTTTCGCCCTGCAGCGCGAGGACATCCGTCCGCTGATCGAAGGCCCGCTGAAGGACATCATCGCCAAGATGGGCTGATGACGAGATCGCTCTTGCCCTGCCATGTCGGACTTGATCTCACGTGGCGGGATAGGGCATCGGTTGTGAAAAACGTCAATCCCGGCCTCGTGCCGGGATTTTTTGTGGCATAGACCCACACTTGTCGGGCGAGGCGGTGGGGCTCGTTCAGTCAAACCAAGTCTTTGGTCTGAAAAGACCTTTCTCGCCGCGCAGACGCGCGTCGGCTGGATTCCTGTGACAAGCACAGGAATGAGGGTGGATGAGAAACCGTCACCAAACGAGAGCTATCGCTCATTAAACCGGACAGCAGTGGGTCAAGCTGAAGGATCACCCTGACAGCACCAACGTCCTATCGCTTGAGCGTCAGGCCAGCGCCGATGCGCCAATTGTGGTTGTTGGTCACGGGCGTGGTGTCGTAGCTGACGTCGGTGGTGAAATCGAGGTAGCGGTTGATATTCCAGGTCAGACCGGCGCCAAGCGTATATTTCGTCTCGTCCCTGATGCTGGAGGTCTGGAAGTTGCGGTGTTCCAGTCCGGTCGTCAGCCGTGCCACGAGGTCGTAGCGCAGTTGCTGGATCAGGCCGACGGTCAACTGACGCGTCACCCAGCCGCCCTCCGGGCCGCCGGCAAAATCCTCGATGTCCGTCTTCAGTCCGAAGTTGACGTCCGTTCCGCGCATCGGCGACCAGGTGAGGGTGCCATCGGTGGTCAGCGCGTTGACGGATGTCAGGCGGCTATCGTCATAGTCGCGCCTCAGAAGACCGACGGCGACTTCGCCGCGCCACTTCTCGCCAAGATCGATCTGCGTTCCGACCTTCGCGCCATAGGAGACGGATGAGCGCTGGTAGCCGGTTCTGTCTGTCTTCTGGTCGTAGGAGCTGAGCGCCCCTGTCGCTTCCAGGAAGGGAATGAGGGCGGGCGACACTTCATAGCCGACACGTCCGCGGATGGCCACGCCTGAGCGATCACGATCGGACAGGCTGATCGGCTGGCCGTTGAGCCCCTTGGCGTCGGTATAGACGGTGCGCGACAGATCGAGTGCGGCAAGCGTCTTGACGAGGGCGACATTGTGCTCGACCGACGCGCCGGTGGTGAAGAGGTGCTCGCCACCCTGCACCGCCGCACCGGTAATGGCGTTCGGATCGGTGGTGTCCTCGCGGCTGAAGGTGTAGCCGGCTTTCAGCCTGGCTGTCGTCTGGTCGGCCAGATCGAGCCGCAGTTCGGCCTGCACATTGGCGCTCGGACTTTCGCCCGCGCTGCTGCCGCCGAGATTGCGCTCATAAATCCCTTCGCCGGTGACGGTCAGCGCATGGCGCGACCAGTCGCTCGTCAAGGTGCCGCGAATGCCGGTCGCCAGATAATTGCGGTTGGTCGATCCTGTGGCGAATGTCTTGTTCTCGTGGTTGATCGTCTGGCTGATGGAGGGACGCAGCGTCAGCGTGCCGATGCGGATGCCGGGCGCGGTGCCATCATCGATCGCCACCTTTTCGCCGCCGTCGAGCGTCGTCTCATAGGTGTTTTCCCGCCGATCGACCGGTTCAATCGCTTCATCGACAGGCTCCGCCACGGCGCTGCCAGGATCGACGCTTGTGCGCGCACTGTTCGTGGTCGTTGTGCCGGTGGTCGGCCTCGGCGTCGGAACGACGGTCGCGGCTGGCGTCGGATTCTGGCCGGAGGCCGGATCGTTGGCATAAGGGTCTGCGCTTTGCAGGCCGGCAGGCTGCACCGGCGTGTTCCGATCCGCATTCTGTCCGGTATTCTGGCCCGTGTTCTGGCCTCTATTCTGCCCGAGCGTCTGGGCTTGCGCGGGCAGGGGCAAGGCAAGCGAGAGGGACGCGCACAGCGACAGGCAGGCCGGCAGAGCGGCGGCTGCTCTGCGCAACGTCTTTTGACGTAGCGCGGTGCTGTGAGAGGTCATGCGTTTCACCCGGTTCGGTATCTTGGTTACCCAAAGGTAAAATCGCATGGTTAATATCTGGTTGATTATGCGCCCTCATTCGCCTCACCATCAGAGGGAGGAGCGGATTTCGCCAATAGACAGGCAAAGGCGAAAATAGTAACAGTCCCGCCATGACCACGAGATCTGCTGCCCTGACCGAAAACAACGCCATCGAGTCCGCGCTGAGAACCGTTTCGATCGAGCGGAACGGGCTGGCGGCGCTGGAGACTGCGCTTTCCGGAGAGCTTGGCGACGCCTTTGCCAAAGCCGTCGATGTGATCGGCAACATCACCGGGCGGCTGATCATCACTGGTGTTGGCAAAAGCGGTCATATCGGTGCCAAGCTTGCTGCCACCTTCGCCTCCACCGGCACGCCCGCCTTCTTCGTGCACGCGGCGGAAGCCAACCATGGCGACCTTGGCATGATCGGTGGCAATGATGTGGTGCTGGCGATCTCCAAGGGCGGCGAGAGTGCCGAGCTTCGCAGCATCATCAATTACACCCGCCGCTTTGCCATTCCGCTGATTGCGCTGACCTGCGCCAAGGGCGGATCGTTGGCGAAAGCCTCCGATATCGTCCTTCTGATGCCGGATGAGGAAGAAGCCTGCCCGCACAGGCTGGCGCCGACCACATCCACCTTGATGCAGTTGGCGCTTGGCGATGCGCTGGCGATTGCGCTTTTGGAAGCACGCAAGTTCACCGCAGGCGATTTTCGCGTGTTTCATCCGGGCGGAAAGCTCGGTGCCAGCCTGACGCTTGTTGGCGACATCATGCACACCGGCGAGCGCGTGCCGCTAGTGGCGCAGGGCACACCGATGGCTGAAGCGATCCGGGTTCTGGCGCAGAAGCATTTCGGCTGCGTGGCGGTGCTCGATGAAGATGGCCGCCTTTGCGGCATCGTCACCGAGGGCGACATGGCGCGCAACCTGACGCGCAATCTGGCGGAGCTGACGGTGGACGACATCATGACACGCACGCCGAAGACCGTGACGAAAGAGGTTCTGGCGACGGCGGCCCTCGCCACGCTCGAGAAGCACCATATCGGCTCGCTGATCGTCATCGATGCCGACAGGCGGCCGATCGGCCTCGTTCACTTCCACGATCTGCTTCGGATCGGCGTGGCCTGATCTATGCCATCGCGGGCTTGCGTCTGTTGCCGTAAAGGGTGAGCAGGAGACCCGCTGCGACAATCAGAGTCGCCCCCATCACGGTCTGGAGGGTGGGCACGTCTCCAAATACTAGAAAGCCGAGAATGCTGACCCAGATGAGGCTCTGATATTCCAACGGCGCCAAGAGAGACGCCGGCGCGAGACGATAGCCGTCCAGGAACAGCATCTGCGCGAGCACGATCTCTATCCCCAGGATCGCACACATGCCGATTTCGAACCAGCTGGCTGGCATGGTCCAGTCCATCAGCAGGCCGCTGACCAGACAAAAGACGAGCCCTGTCGTCAGCAACTGCGCCTGCGTGCTCTCCCTCGTCGCAGCCTTGCGGGTATAGACAACCGTAAGAGCCCAGAACAGGCCGGAAGCGAAGGCCAGGAGCGTTGGCGCGAGGTTGAGGGACCCGGCTGGGTTGGCGGCGATCACCGTGCCGATCATTCCCATGGCAACCGCTGCCCAACTTGCCCTTCCCACCTTTTCGCCGAGGATCGGTATGGAGAGGACGACGATGATCAGTGGGGCCGTGGCGTAAAGCGTCGTGACCTGCCCAAGCGGCATAAGCTTGGCCGCGGCGAAGAAACAGAAGGTGCAGGCGATTTGAAACAGTGCCCTCAGCGCTGTTGCCCACTTATAGGGGCTCTTGATGACCTCCCGGCACGCGGCAGGCTTTATCACGAGGGTGGCAACCACCATCACGAAGCTGCGGATGAAGATGAGCTGCCATACGCCGAACAGGTCTCCCATCCACGCCATCGTGGCATAATGCAGTGAGTACATCATGTAGGAGCCGCAGACCAGGATGATGCCGAGTGCGGTTTTCTCGCGGGTGATGGTCACCGATGACGTTGCGGCGTTTTCTTCGTGCACCTGCAGACATTGAGGCGTGGCGGGACCTTCGCGAGGGGTGCTGAGTATGATGGTTTCATTTGACATCGGCCACCCACAAACCCCTTAATGCCTCAATGTGAATCACATAGTAGACCGGTCGTCTAGTCATGGCACGAGAGAATGCGACACGACACAAGCTTATTTGCGAAGGGCTGAAAGGCCTGATGGCGCATGGCTATGAGGGGGTGGGTATCGGGCCGATCCTTGCCAGTGCGGATGTCCCAAAGGGATCGTTCTACCATTTCTTCAAAAGCAAGGACGATTTCGTCGGCGCGATCATCGAGCATTACGCCGAGATTTGGGACGGGCGGCGCAAAGACATCTTTGCCGATGAGAGGCTGAGTTCGCTGGAACGTCTCGATGCCTATCTTGCAGTGCTGGAAGGTACGATCCAGGAAGAGCACCCAGCAGGCGGTTGTCTGCTTGGCGTCTTGGGACAGACCATTTCAGGCCGAAGCGCCATGCTGCGGGCGAAGCTCGCTGAGGCTTACCGTTCCTGGGAAAACAGCATCGCGGGTGTCCTTCAGGAGGCGGAGAAGGCTGGAGAGTTGAGGGCGGGTGTCGATCCGCAAATGGCTGCCGTGGAGCTGATCGACGCTTATGAAGGTGCGATCATCCGCGTCAAGCTGAACGATGATCTGGAAGCCTTTGCGCGTTTTCGAAAATTGGCGATCGCGAAACTGCGTCGTGACCGCGATGAGCAGGTCCGCAGCGCATAGAGCCAGCCGAAGGCGACAAATCGGCCGACATCGGCCTTACGTCATCGCCCGAGAGTGTTTCTAGCCAACACGGAAACGTGCTTGTGGCTTAACCCTTTGAGCGGCGTCAGCCTTCAGCCTTCTCCACCGTCAGGGTGCGGCCATGGGCCGAGGCGATGCGCACGCGCGTGCCGGCGGGCTGGTCGGTGCCTTGGACCGGCCACCAGGTGTCATCCAGACGAATGCGGCCGCGGCCTTCGGTGATCGGCTCCTGAAGGGTGGCCGTGCGGCCGATGAGGCTTGCCTCGCGCTGGTTGAGGAAGGGTTCGTCGGTTGTCGCATGCTTGCGGTCATAGTAGCGGCGACCGGCGATGGCGAAGACGACGGAGAGTGCTGCAAAGAGCAGGAGCTGGATCTGCCAGCCCCAGAAACCCATGTCCCACAGCGCCAGAGACAGCGCGCCGACCACCAGGGCAGCCGCACCGATCCAGATCAGGAACACGCCGGGTGCCGCCAGTTCCGCCACCAGCAGGATGGCCGCCAGCAGCCACCAGCTCCAGGGACCGAGATCGGCGACGAGTTTCTGGATCATGTCACTTGTCCGTCGGGCCGGCGAAAGGGTTTGGAACGGTCACGTTGACCGTCTGGCCGCTGGGGCGGTTGGATGGCGGAACGGAGGAACGGCTTGTCGTGGCGCGGGGCGCTGGTGGCGGGGTCGTGCCGTCATTGTCCCTGCCGAAGACCTCGCGGGCAATGGCGCCGATGCCGCCGAGCGAGCCGATCAGCGAGGAGGCTTCCATCGGCATCAGCACGATCTTGGAATTGGTCGCCTTGCCGATATCGGCGAGCGCCTCGGTGTATTTCTGGGCGATGAAGTAGTTGATGGCGTGGATATCGCCGGCGGCGATCGCTTCCGAAACCATGCGGGTCGCATTGGCTTCGGCTTCTGCCAGACGTTCGCGCGCCTCGGCATCGCGGAAGGCGGCTTCGCGCTGGCCTTCGGCCTCCAGAATGGCCGATTGCTTGGCACCTTCGGCGCGCAGGATCTGCGCGTTACGCGAACCTTCCGCCTCCAGAACCTGGGCGCGCTTCTCGCGCTCGGCCTTCATCTGGCGCGCCATGGAGGTGACCAAATCCTTCGGTGGCGCGATGTCCTTGATTTCGATGCGCGTGACCTTGATGCCCCACGGGCCGACCGCTTCATCGACAACGCGCAGCAGGCGATCATTGATCGCATCGCGGTTGGACAGAAGCTCGTCGAGGTCCATCGAGCCCATGACGGAGCGGATGTTCGTCATGGTCAGGTTCTGGATGGCGAATTCCAGATTGGCGATCTGGTAGGCGGCCTGGGCGGCGTTCAGCACCTGATAGAAGGCCACCGCATCGGACGACACGCTGGCATTGTCCTTGGTGATGACTTCCTGGGTCGGAATATCCAGCACCTGTTCCATCACATTCATCCGCGCGCCGATCCGCTCGATGAAGGGGGTGATGATGTTGAGGCCGGGTTCCAGCGTGCGGGTGTAGCGGCCAAAGCGCTCCACCGTATAGCGGTATCCCTGCGGCACGGTCTTGATGCCGGCAACCAGCGTCAGGATGACAAGAACAACCGCCGCAATGACAAAAATATCGAAACCGCTCAAGTCCATTCCTGCTCTCCTGTTCAATCACCGGGCGAAAGAGAGGGTGGGATCAGACCCAGCCCTGCAATTCCTTGCGCACAACTTTTTCGAGAACCCGCATACCATCCGCACTGTCGTTGAGGCAAGGAATATGGGTGAACTTCTCGCCGCCATGGTGGAGGAAGCTCTCGCCCGCTTCACCGGCAATTTCTTCCAAAGTCTCAAGACAATCGGAAACGAAGCCGGGGTTCATCACGGCGATGCGCTTGACGCCTTCGCTTGCGAGCCTCTCCACCGTCTTGTCGGTATAGGGCTGCAACCACTCTTCCGGTCCGAAGCGAGACTGGAAGGTGATGAGGAAGCGGTCCTTGTCCAGCCCCAGCTTTTCGCGCAGCAGGCGACCGGTCTTCATGCACTGGCAGTGATAGGGATCGCCCTTTCTGAAATAGGATTGCGGAATGCCGTGGAAGGACGCAATCAGCTTTTCTGGCTCCCAATCCAGCGTCGCCAGATGGGTCTTTACCGAGCTGGCCAGAGCATCGATATAGGTTTCGTCATCGTGATAGGGCGGCACGGTACGAAGTGCGGGCTGCCAGCGCATCTTCATCAGATGCTCGAAGGCCTTGTCGTTGACGGTCGCCGTGGTCGCGGCGGCATATTGCGGGTAGAGCGGAAAGAGCAGGATCTTCTCGCAGCCCTCAGCCTTCAGCGCATCGATCTTGGAGGCGATCGAGGGCTGGCCATAACGCATGCCCCAATCGACAACCACATTCGGCAGGTCGGTCAGCGCCTTCGCCATCAACTCGGACTGGTTGCGGGTATAGGTGCGCAGGTAGCTTTCGTTCTTCTCGTGGTTCCAGATTTCCTCATAGGCCTTGCCCACTTTTTGCGGGCGCTTGTTCAGCACGATGCCGTAGAGGATCGGGTACCAGAAGAGGCGCGACCACTCGATGACGCGCTTGTCGCTCAGGAACTCCGCGAGATAGCGGCGCATGGATTTGTAATCCGTGCCATCCGGCGTGCCGAGATTGACGAGAAGAACGCCGACCTTGCCGAAGGAAACCTTCGGATGGTCCTTGGGCAGGTGGCTTGCGGGGAAAGCGGTGATATCTGCGGCCATTAACTTGTCCTGAACTCTCATGAATCGCGGAAGACTACGTCCGCTTTGTTCTCTTGGATCAATCTTTAGACCATCAATACCCTGATCTGAATTGATTTTTGACAAAGCGCACGTGGCATATCAGCGCGATGCGGGATGATTGAGCGGTTGACGCACCGTTACGAGGGCCGCGGCATTGGCGTTGTCCCTTCCGGGCACTCGCAAGCTGTTGGAAAGATGGATCCTCGGGTCAAGTGTAAAGACCGGACACATCCCTGACATCTGTTCGGAGACATCCCTGACACTTTTGCCGGATGGCAGAGGAGGGGTTGGATCCCGCTTGGCAAGATCGGCGAAACAGGCAATCCGGTTAAAGGTCCTAAGATCGGCGGATGGTCCATTGTGAATCTCGGACGACAAAAACCTGTCGACCGTCATCCTTGGGCTTGACCCGAGGATCCATCTTTTCAATGGCTTGCGGGTGATCATGTCCACCCTCGGCCCGGGGATGAGTGGAAAACCAAAAGCCGGCCCGCAATGCGAACCGGCTCTTGTCATCAATCAACCAAAGATCAGTTGGCCGGGATGGTCAGCTCTTCGCCCACCTCGATGTGGTTTGGACGGCGCAACTCATTGGCTTCGGCGATCTTCTTCCAGTCGATGCCCTTGCCGTATTTCTCCTCGGCGATCTTCCACAGCGAGTCGCCCTTGGTGACGACATATTTTGCTGCCGCGGTGGCGGCTGCAGGTGCGGATGGCGTCGTGGTGGACGGAGCAGCCGGAGCCGCAGGTGCGGCGGTAGACGGCGCTGGCGTTGCCGGTGCCGGCGTGGCGGGAGCTGGTGCAGCAGGAGCAGGAGCAGGCGCGGGTGCGGCAGGAGCCTGAGCCGTTGTGGCCGGAGCGGGTGCTGCCGGTGCCGGTGCGGCAGGCTGCTTTGGCGGGGCGACGTAACCGGCAGGCGTTGCGTCTACGATGCGGCCATCGGTATAGGGCTTATAAGGGCTGTGCGCGCCGATATAGGCAGCGACCGCATCTTCCAGGCTCGGTCCGAAGTCATAAGGGTTGATCGCCTTTGTGGCGAAGGTCTTGAAGCCGTCGCCGCCGGTGCGGGTGTAGTTGTTGGTCACGACGCCATAGGTCTTTTCCGGGTCGAGCTTGACGAAGTTGTCGCCTTCCTTGACCTCAACGGAGACGATGCGGCTTCCGGCAGGCTTGGAGCGGTCGAAGGTGTATTTCAGGCCCGACGCCTGGACGAAGCGACCCGCACCTTCCTCGATCTGGCTTGCGCCGTTTTCGAGCGCGGCCTGAAGGTCGGCGCCCTTGATCTGGAAGGTGGCGATGGAGTTCTGGAACGGCAGAACCGTCAGAACTTCGCCCATGGTGACCGGACCAGCATCGATGGAGGCGCGAAGACCGCCACCGTTCTGAATGGCGATGGTGATGCCCTGATCCTTCACGCGGTCAAGCAGCGCGTCGGCAACGAGGTTGCCCATCGAGCATTCCTTGGCGCGGCAGACCTCACGCGAGCCGTCGATCGGGGCTTCGCTGACGCCGATTTCCTTCTTCTTCATCTCTTCCAGCGGTGCGGCAAGTTCTGCCACGCGCTTGTTGTAGGCATCGTCCTGGGCAACGGCCGCGTCGAGCAACTTCGGTGCGCCGCTGACGGATTTTACCACGCCGTTATCGTCGAAGGTGACGGCAAGATCGCCGAGATATTTGGAGTAGGCATAAGCGGTGACGACCGGAACATCGACGCCCGATGGGTTCTTGACCATGGTCGGGTAGGGGCCGGCGGCCTTCGGGTCGGTGCTGGAGAGCAGCGTGTGGCTATGGCCGCCGACGATCACGTCGATGCCATCCACTTCTCTGGCGATTTCCTGATCGCGCACATAGCCGACATGCGAAAGCAGCACGATCTTGTTGACGCCCTGGTCCTGCAGTTCCTTCACCGCGCCCTTGAGATAGGCGACCTCATCCTCAAAGGAGACCTTGTCGCCCGGCGAAGAGGTTTCGCCCGTATCGGTGGCGAGAACGGACACCACGCCGACCTTCTGGCCGCCCATGTCCTTGATGACATAGCCCTTGAATTTGTCCTTCAGCTCCGAGCCATCGGCGATCTTGGTGTTGCCGGAAATGATCGGGAACTTGGCGGCGTTGATGAACTTCAGAAGTTCTGCCGGGCCATCATCGAATTCATGGTTGCCGATCGCCATGGCGTCGAAGCCGATGCCGTTCATGAATTCGGCAACCGGGCCGCTCTTGTACTGCGTATAGAAGAGCGAGCCCTGAAACTGGTCACCGGCATCGAGAACCAGAATATTGGCGTTCGGTCCAAGCTCGGCGCGACGCGCGTCGATGGCGCCCTTCACGCGGGCAATGCCGCCAAAGCATTCTTTCTTCTCCGTCTCGGCAGCCGAGCAGGTGGAATCATATTTGTTGATCGGCTCGATGCGGGAGTGCAGATCGTTGATATGCAGGATGTTGAGTTGATAATCGGCAAGTGCTGCACCCGCCGAAAGCGCGACCACGGACGCGGTCATCAGGCTAAATCTCAAAATCCTGTTCATCAGTCTCTCTCCTGTTGATGTCGTGCTTTTCGTTTCAGACCGTCCACATTCACAGCTAATGCAAGACTGTGACAGCCATTCGAAGGCATGTTTCCATCTTGAAGCATCTGCCGCAAGTAGAATTCTTGTGGTGGAGAGACAATAAAAAACGCGCGCTACACGCGCGCGTTGAATAAGAGATCGCTCTTTATTCGGTGGGGCCTCTCGGCTCAGCCCTGGCGGTTCAGGGTGAACTGGCTGTTGGTATCCGTCGTGCAGTTCAACTGACCGGGGGAAATCAGGGCGCAATTGACGCGCGACTGGGTGTTGCGCACCAGCGAGGTCATGTTGATCTCGTAAAGGGTGGGAGAGATCGCCACGTAGGTTCCGGATGCCAGAAGCGTGTTGGTGTCGGAGGAACGGGTGGAGAAGGACCCGTTCTGGAACGTGGAGACGATGCCGTTACGGTCGATCCAGCGGCCATCCACTGCGGGGCGCTGCGAAATCGACGGCATGGGCCGCATGGGGCTTGAGGCTGGAGCACAAGAAGAAACGGCAACTGCAGCCAACAGCAAGGCAACACTTGTCTTGAAATACATTATTCTTTTCTCCTGCGATTCTTCAGCCGATGGTTAATGACCATGGCGCGAGTTCCGGTCTATTGCAAGCGAACGACAGGCGATACACACCGGTTCCGGCATCGCACCACAAAACCGCAAGCGTGGCAAAACTGCATCAATGCGCAGCGGAACGCGCTCAGGTTTTGGCCTGAGCGGCTTCCTTTCCATCAGGGCTTAGCGCACCAGAATGTTGCGGAACTGCCAGGGGTCGTCCTTGTCGATATCGTCCGGGAAGAAGCCGGGACGACCGTCCAGCGGCGTCCAGTCGGTGTAATGGCCTTCCACAGGGCCGAGATAGGGCTTCTGGATTTCGAGGCAGCGGCGATAATCCATCTCGTCAGCCTCGACGATGCCGACGTCCGGATTTTCCAGCGCCCAGACCATGCCGGCCAGAACCGCGGAACTGACCTGCAGACCGGTGGCATTCTGGTTGGGGGCGAGCTTGCGCGCCTGTTCGAGCGTCAGACGCGAGCCATACCAGTAGGCGTTCTTCTCATGGCCGTAGAGGAGCACGCCGAGTTCATCGGCGCCATCGACCAGTTCGTCTTCCGTCAACACATGCTGCACGGCTTGCGCCTGTCCGCCATTGCCGAACATTTCATAGAGGGACAGAACCGCGTCGTTGCAGGGGTGGTAGGCATAGTGGCAGGTGGGGCGGAAGGCGACCTTGTCATCCTCGTCGCGCACGGTGAAATAGTCGGCAATCGAGATCGCCTCGTTATGGGTGACGAGCAGGCCATATTGCGCGCCATGCGTCGGGCACCATGTGCGCACGCGGGTATCGGCACCGGGCTGCTCCAGATAGATGGCCGCCTTCGATCCCTTCTTGTGCTTCCTGGCGTTTTTCGGCTTCCACGTTTCGTGGCTGCCCCAACCCAGTTCGGCGGGCTGCAAACCTTCGGCGATGAAGCCTTCCACCGACCAGGTGTTCCAGAAGGTGCCGAAGGGTTTTGGTTCGCGGGCGCGCTGCGTGTCGCGCTCTGCCACATGCACGCCCTTGACGCCAAGGGTCTGCATAAGCTTTGCCCAGCCCTCGCGGTCGCCGGTTTTCGGCTCCTCGATCTTGACGCCCATATCACTCGCCAGATTGACGAGCGCCTGCTTGACGAACCAGGAGACCATGCCGGGATTGGCACCACAGGTGGAAATGGCCGTCGTGCCGCCCGGGTGCTTTTCCTTGGCTTTCAGCATGGTCTGGCGCAGCCGGTAATTGGTGCGGGCGGAATTGTCGGCCTTGTCGTCGAAGTAAAAGCCCGGCCACGGCTCGACGACGGTGTCGATATAAAGCACGTCATGCTTGCGGCAGAGCTTCATCAGATCGACGGAGGACGCGTCTACCGACAGGTTGACGCAGAACCCGCCCTTGCCGCCTTCGACCAGCGGCGTCATCACGTCCCTGTAATTATCCTTGGTCAGATGGGTGCGGATGTGGCGAATGCCTTTCTCGGCCAGATCATCGGCGATGTCCTCGCGCGGATCGATGACCACGAGTTTCGTCCGGTCGAAGGTAAAGTGCCTTTCGATCAGCGGAAGCGTGCCACGGCCGATGGAGCCGAAACCGATCATGATGATGGGGCCGTTGATCTCCCCGTAGATCGGGTATGCAGCTTCCGTCATTTCAATTCCCTTCGTAAACTATGGTCTAAAACCAGATTATCCATTCGTATCAATAAAGTACAACCACATGACGCGAATATGAAGCACGTCTTCATTCTCTCTTTACTATCGAGAATGATGCATCCTTTCTCGCAATCGCAATTTTGACACGAGCCGATATAATTGTCTGCTAAATAAGCGGCCATGAGGGACGCTGGCCGGATTTCAGGTGACGAATGTTCCGTCATGATGAGCAGTCTTATATCGGCGGTCTTCTGGAGCGCGTGGCGGCGTTGCAAGACGTAACGCCTGTTCTTATCGCGCTCTACGATACGGAAGACCGCGTTCGCTATGCCAACCGGGCCTTTCGCGAAGCCTTCCATCTCTCCGAAGACAGCTTTCCCACCTGGGCCGAGATCATCCGTTTGAACTATCAGAACCGTCAGGGCCTGATCATCAATACGAGGGATTTCGAGGCCTGGCTTCTCTCCGCTCAATCGCGGCGCGGCAAGCAGGCCTTTCGCGGGCTCGAACTCGACATGCATGACGGACGCTGGATCTGGATGACGGAGACGGTGGAAACGGATGGCTGGATGCTGTGCGTCGGCACCGACATCACCGCACTTCGTCAGAACCAGCGTAGCCTGCGGCAGGATCGCGACCTTGCACTGCGCGCCGCGCAGACCGATGAACTGACCGGAACCTCCAACCGCCGTTTCGTTTTCGCTCGCCTGGCAGATCACGCCGAAAATGTCGACAAGGACATCGAGCCCCCGTTCGGCGTTTCCATCATCGATATCGATCTGTTCAAGGGGGTCAACGACCGCTTCGGTCATCAAGGTGGCGATGCAGTGCTGCGCGACTTCGTCAAGCTTGCCCATTCGACCATTCGCCGGCCGGATTATTTTGGCCGTGTCGGCGGCGAAGAGTTCATGCTCGTGATGCCACGAACCGGACTGGAAGAATGCGCCTCGATCGTCGGACGCATTCTGGAAAAAGCGGCAGAGTCACGGCCCTTCGCAGACCATCCCGAATTTTCCTATAGCTGCTCGGCCGGCATTGCACTCTACAAGGCGGGTGAGGGCAGCAACGAACTCTACCACCGCGCCGATCGGGCGCTCTATCTCGCCAAGCAGAATGGCCGCGCCCGGCTGGAGTGGATTGTCAACTGAAACTGGATCAAACCAGTTCGGCCGGCACCAGCCCATGCAGCGAGTTGCCGACAAAAATCTTCCTGCTTTGCAGATCTTCGGGCTTCAGCGCTTGGCCGCGCGCCTTACGCTCGCGGATAAGATCGGCGCGAAGGACGCCGGGCAGAATGCCGCTGTCGAGCGGCGGGGTCAGCAACTGGCCGTCCGGGCCTTCGACGAAAAGGCTGGTGGCGGAGCCTTCGCAGATTTCGCCGCGCTCGTTGAGAAGCAGGACCTCATCGGCCTCCTTGGATGAAAACTCGGCACGCGCGGCATCATAGGGTTCGCGCCGCGAGGATTTGTGCCGGTAGAATGTGTCGCTGGAATCGAGCCTAGTCTTTTCAGCGATTTTCAGCCGCCAGACGGCATCCGGCGCAAGCGGCTGGAACGGCTCTGCGGCAATCTCCAACTCGCCCTTGTAATTCATCACCAGGGCGACCTTCATGGGGCCGTCGCCGTTGACGGTTGTCTTGAGTGCCGAGGCCGGATCTTTCGGCGGGCGAAAACCGAGCGCATCGGCAGACCGCAGCAGGCGGCGCAGATGCTGTTCCAGCCGCTGGAAGCCACTTTGCGGCTCCCATCGCAATGTTTCCCTCAAGGTAAGGTCAGCGGGCTTGCGCTTCATGCTCCTGGTCCGTCTTCTGCATCTGTTCCGACGGGATATAAAAACCGGCGAAGCTTGTCCGAAATGGGAGCGTCGCCGATTTTTGTTGTCACGGTCTCATTTTGACGGCGCGTCGAGGGCTTCCAACTCGTCGATCAGGCCTTCGATCATCGACAGGCCCTTGCTCCAGAAGGAAGGGTCGGTTGCATCAAGGCCGAAGGGTTTCAGAAGCTCCGAATGGTGCTTGGTGCCGCCGGCCTTCAAAAGCTCGAAATACTTCGCCTGGAAGCCCTCGTCGGCATTCTGATAGACGGCATAGAGCGAGTTCACCAGGCAGTCGCCAAAGGCATAGGCATAAACATAGAAGGGCGAGTGGATGAAGTGGGGGATATAGGTCCACCACGTCTCGTAACCTTCCGAAATCCGGATCGCCGGCCCGAGGCTTTCTTCCTGCACCGACAGCCACAATTCGCCGATCTGTTCGGCGGTCAGTTCACCCTCCTTGCGGGCGGTGTGCACCTTGCGCTCAAATTCGTAGAAGGCGATCTGGCGCACGACGGTGTTGATCATGTCCTCCACCTTGCGCGCCAGCATGGCCTTGCGCTCGCGCGGATCGGTGGTGGCTTCCAGAAGCTTGCGGAAGGTCAGCATCTCGCCGAAGACGGAGGCCGTCTCGGCAAGGGTCAGCGGCGTGGCGCACATCAGCGCACCCTGCTCACCGGCCAGAACCTGGTGCACGCCATGGCCAAGCTCATGGGCAAGCGTCATGACGTCGCGCGGCTTGCCGAGATAATTGACCAGAACATAAGGATGGGCGGAAGGCACGGTCGGATGGGCGAAAGCGCCCGGCGCCTTGCCGGGACGGGCGGGTGCATCGATCCATTCCTCATCGAAGAAGCGGCGGGCGATATCGGCCATTTCCGGGGCAAAGGCGCCATAGGCGGAGAGCACCATATCCTTTGCTTCACCCCAGGGGATGATGGCGTTGGACGTATCTGGGAGCGGCGCGTTGCGATCCCAGTAGTTCATCTGCTCCATGCCGAGCCAGTTGGCCTTCATCTTGTAATAGCGATGCGACAGACGCGGATAGGCCTCGCGCACGGCAGCCGCGAGCGCATCGACCACCTCGCGCTCGACGCGGTTTGCCAGGTGGCGGCTATCGGCAATGTCTTCGAACTTGCGCCAGCGGTCGGAGATTTCCTTGTCCTTGGCGAGCGTGTTGGTGATCAGCGTGAAGACGCGCAAGTTTTCCTTGAAGGTGGCGCTGAGTGCGGCTGCCGCCTTGCGGCGCGTTTCCGGGTCCGGCTCCTGCAGCATGTTGAGCGTCGGCTCCAGGGCCAAGCTTTCGCCATCGACCTCAAAGCGAAGGTCGGTCATCGTCTCGTCGAAGAGGCGGTTGAAGGCGGCTGCACTCGTCATGGATTTTTCCAGGAATAGCTGTTCCAGGTTGTCATCCAGCTGATGCGGTTTATCCTTGCGCAGGTCCACCAGCCAGGGCTTGTAGTGCGCCGCAAGCGCATCCTTGTCGAATGCGGCATCGATCAGCGCATCATCGATGCGGTTGAGCTCCAGCGGGAAGAACAGAAGGTGCGACGCGATATCGGTGAGCTTGGCCTGGGCGTCGCCGTAGAGCTTTCCATTCGCCGGGTTCGACGTATCGGAAAAGTAGGTGAGGCCTGCAAAGGAACCGATGCGGCCGAGAATGTCGTCCAGCGCTTCATATTCCTTCAGTGCCGCACCGATGCCCTCATCGCCCGAACGGCTGGCGGCAGCTTCAAGCTTGCCCTTCCATTTCGTCTCGAATGCCTTGGCATCGCTCTCAGCCTTTTTCAGGTCGCCCTTATATTCGGTGGAATCGACCGAGGGGTAAAGATCGGAGAGCTTCCAGACCGGCAGGTCGCCGAGAGCAGCGCTTGCGCTTTCGGCGGGAGAGAAGGCGGGCATGGGGGTCGATGTCGTCAAGGTCATGAAACGCGTCCTTTTTGTCTTCGCATCGAAGCATATGGGTGCCTTTGTTTCCTGTGGCAATGCTTAAAATGCAAGCAATTCTCACAACCCGATGTTGAAGTCTTGCGTGGCAAAGTCGAGCCAAAGAGCCTGCATGAGGCAGGTTCATAAACCGGAAACCGGAGCTCGAAATGACCGTTCACGTTCTCATTGTCGAAGATGATCCCGTCCAGCGCCGTGTGCTGAAACAGGCCGTGGAGCAGAATGGACATGCGTGCCTGCTGGCCGAGAGCGGCAAGGCGGGCCTTGGGCTTTTGAAAACACGTGGGTCCGACATTGGTGTCGTCGTCATCGATCTGGCGATGCGCGGGCTGGACGGTCTTTCCTTCATTCAGGCGGTTCACGATCTCGGCATGGACGTTCCCGTTGTCGTCCAGACCGGGCAGGGCGGTATCGACGCGGTTGTGGAAGCCATGCGGGCGGGCGCTTTCGATTTCGTCGTCAAGCCGGTTTCGCCTGAACGCCTTGGCACGGCGATTGCCGGTGCGCTGAAATCCGACGATCCAAAGGGTCGCTCCCTGCGGCGCGCGCGCCATCAGCCGGTTGGACTTGCCGATATCGTTTCGGCCAGTCCTGCAATGGCACGCGTGGTGGATCTGGCAAAACGCGCCAGCCACTCCACCATTCCCGTGGTGCTGGAAGGCGAGGCGGGTGTCGGCAAGGAGATGATTGCGCGCGCCATCCATGCGAGCAGCGACCGGGCGACGAAGCCCTTCGTCATTTTGAACTGCAGCGCGATTGCGCCTGAGCTGATCGAGAGCATGCTATTTGGCGGTGATGCGGCAGAGGGCAGTGACGGCGCTGGCGAGCGCCAGCAGGCCAAGTTTCTGGAGGCCGATGGCGGCACGCTGTTTATCGATGAGCTCGGCGATCTGCCGCTTGAGGTGCAGGTGAAGCTTCTGCGGGCAGCGCAAAGCGGAGAGATCGAAGTCGCCGGATCGTCCAGGCGCCGCAAGGTCAATGTGCGACTGATTTCTGCTACGGCGAAGAACCTGATCGAAGAGGTGAAGGAAGGCCGCTTCCGCGAAGACCTTTATTACCGCCTCAATGTCTTCCCCATCACCATTCCGGCACTGCGCCGCCGCAAGGAAGACATTCCCTTTCTGGCGCGCACCTTTGCCGAACGATTCTCCCTCGAGCAGAAACTGCCGCAGTCGGTCGGGGTCAGTGCCGCAGCACTTGCGCTGCTGACCGCCTATGACTGGCCGGGCAACATCCGCCAGTTGGAAAATGCCGTCTTCCGCGCAGCCGTTCTCGCGCAGGGCCGTGAGCTGGCGGCAAGCGACTTCGTCCAGATCGCCGCGCAGGTTCCAGGCTTCGAAGGCGATGCACGAGAGGCAGGCGTACACGCCGCGGATCGGTCCGTGGCGGGAACCGCGCCTTCGCTGGTCGAGGTCAAGGCATCTGAAGCACCGGGTACGCATGGGACTGCAAGCGAGGAGGCAGACGTGGAGAATGATGGCGTTTTTCCCAGCGGCAGTCTGATCGCCAGTACCGATGTGACCGGCAATGTGCGCACCATCGCCGAAATCGAAGAGGAACTGATCCGGTTCGCACTGCGATTCTACCGCGGACAGATGAGCCAGGTGGCGCGAAAACTCGGCATCGGGCGCTCTACGCTCTACCGGAAGTTGAAGGATTATGGCATTGATCCCGACAATCCGATGCATGACGCGGCATGACGATGAGGGTTAAAGCCTAAATTAGGCGTTCGGATTTTTGTTAACCCCTGAGCAAGGATATTCGCTTACCCTTCATAAACCTCTTGTTAGTTGTCTGTTCACTATATAGAGGAAGGTTGTATGTGTGTGGCAAATTTGCCATCGTGTCACCGTAATTGAGGTTCAAGTGGGACAATGTGACAAATTGTCTGCCAGGCGGGGATCGAATTGCCATATCTGAATCGGAATAACGCGCATGCGGGCAAGTCTGCGCGCGGCTTGATCAAAGATATATGCACGAAGCTGTCGGCACGCGTTGTCACCGTTGCGTGCCTGATGTTAGCCGCAATGCCCATCTTCAGCGTTTCAGCGACGGAAGCCGCCGCCGAGACACGCAGTTTGAAGCTTTATTATATCCACACCAAAGAAAAAGCCGTCATCACATTCAAGAGAAACGGCAAGTACGATCAGAAGGGCCTGCAGGAACTCAATCGCTTCCTGCGCGACTGGCGTCGCAACCAGCCCACCAAGATGGATCCGCGCCTTTTCGATCTGGTCTGGGAAGTGTATCGCCGCTCCGGCGCCACGGACTATATCAACGTCGTTTCCGCTTTCCGCTCGCCTGAGACCAATGGCATGCTGCGTTCGCGCACCAAGGGTGTGGCCAAGCACAGCCAGCACACGCTCGGCAAGGCGATGGACTTTTTCATTCCCGGCGTGAAGCTCGCCCGTCTTCGTGAGATCGGCATGCAGATGCAGATCGGTGGCGTCGGCTTCTACCCGACCTCCGGCTCGCCCTTCGTCCATATGGATGTCGGCAATGTCCGTGCATGGCCGCGCATGAGCCGCCAGGAACTCGTTCGCATCTTCCCGAACGGCAACACCATTCACCTGCCTGCCGATGGCAAGCCGCTGCCGGGTTACGATCAGGCTCTGGCTGACTACAAGAAGCGCGTCAGCTCCTCTTCGATCCAGGTGGCGAGCACCGCTGGTTCCGGACCTGCGACATCTTCTTCCGGCGGCAAGCGCAAGACCCTTCTTGCAGCCCTCTTTGGCGGTGGCGACGAGGATGAAGATTCCGAAGAAATCGCAACACCTGCACCTGCCGGTCGTTCGCCTGCCCCTGCTCCTGTAGCGGAAGAGGCAGAAGAAGCCCCGGTCGCGGTGGCCTCTGCAGCGCCCGTGCCGAGTGCCGTGAATGCGCCGCTGCCGACCGCACGTCCGGCCTTCCGTGGCGAAGAAGCTTCGACTGGCCTTGCGACGGCGCTTTATTCGCCAGGCCGCAATGCTGCTCAGGATGCGCTCCAGGCTGCGACCACGCCTACACCGACGGCCGCCCCGGCTGAACAGAAGTTCGCCGATCTGGCCGAGGTCTCGGTTCCGGTTCCGACCCTGCTTGGACCGCGCGGCATGCGTGGCGATGCTCAGGGTTCGGTCATGACGGCGTCGCTCGATTCTGAAAACGCACCGGCCGATGCGCTGGTCGCCCATGTGCCGGTTCCGGCCAATCGTCCGGCTGTTGCAGAAGCGCTGATCGCCTCGGCCAATGCCGATACGGAAGGCCAGGATGACGTAGCCGACAGCCAGGCATCTCTGTCTCCGACGGTGATTGCCGCTCTGGAACAGAGCGGGCAGGATGCACGCTCTGCCGTGACGGCGGCTGCCATGCCGACGGCTGCACCATTCCCGTCCTCGGCTGCTGCCTATGCTGCACCGACCCCGGTTGAAGCGCCGCGCCAGGTTGCCAAGCTCGATCCGATGGTGACGCCGAAGGCAAAGAGCTTTGGTGACGAGTTCGATCCGAAGCCAGCGGCTGCCAACAATAGCGGCCTCAATGCCGGCCTGCCGACCAAGGGTGGTCGCCCGAGCAAGCAGGATGCCGTCGTATCGCAGCAGGCCATGGTCAGCGGTGGACGCCTGACGCAGGAAGCGATTTCCGATTGGGCGCTCAGCCAGAACAAGGGTGCGACTGTTCGTGCGGTGAAGGCACCACGCGTCAGCAACCGCATGCTGAGCCACGATATGTCGGCCTCGAATGCGAGCTTCCGCCAGGGCGCCAAGGCGATCGACTCCAGCCGCTTCAGTTCACCTGTCAGAATGCCTTAATCAGCTTCTGCAGAGCATAAGATAAATGAACGGCCCGGAAATCGACATCGATTTTCGGGTCGTTTGTTTTTCAGGCGACCACGCTGTGTCTCACCAAAGCGCCGGGCGTCCTATTGGACGCACAAAGGACTCTTTCCTTTTTGAATCGATGCTTTTGCGAAAATTAAGGCCGATTTTCGGGCCGATGCTGTAGAGAGTCCCCACGGAGAGGGCGTCTCAGGCGATTGAGACAATGTCTGTTCTTGCCGAAGCGTGCGCGGAGCTTTCGTCAGCCACGCTGTCACCTTGACGGGCGCTGATGGCGCTGTTAACGCTTTTTTCATTGCTTTGTTTGTCGCGGCGAAAGTTATGCGTGTATCGCCGCACGTCATTTGTTTTAGGTCGCGCAAAGGCAGTGGTCTTGAGAGACGCTGCACGCATGAAGCTGTTTCAATGCGCCGGTTCTGACGAACCATGTCCCTGATGAATTCCGTGTTCCTGTGTCGATAAAAGACGCGCCGTAAGGCCGTTTTGAATCTCGCCTCAACGTTCTTTCCTTCTGCCTCGGGCACGAAGCGCGCTGAGGCTGGTTCGTCGTCACATGGGCATGCCACTCGACGGTATACGCGCCATGACCACGATTTCCTTGCTCGCCACACGCCAGATCGCCATGCTCTCCACCTCCGTGATTGGGGGGCTGACGAGTGCCGATGTCGACGCGCTGAGTTCGGCGCAGATCAAGGCGCTGACCAGCACGCAGATCGGCGCGCTGAACACCTCCGTGATTTCGTCGCTTTCCTCTGCCGATGTCGGTGCCATCGCGCCAAAGTCGATCATCGGTCTGACCCTGTCGCAATTGATGGCCATCGGCACGACGCAGGTATCCGGGCTGACGACAGCGCAGGTCGCATCGCTTTACAGCAGCCAAATCGATAATCTATCGAGCGCGCTCATCGAAGCGTTGAACTCGGCCCAGGTGGGTGCCTTGAGCAGCGCGCAGCTCGCGACGCTCTCGTCTGCCGAGATCAATAGTTTCACCACCGATGAACTGGCCGCCATCAAGAAAGCCAATATTGGCGGCCTGTCGAGCGCCGTCATCGCCGGGCTGTCGACGACGAAGTTTGCGGCGCTGACGCCTGCCCAGCTTGCCGCATTCAGTTCTACGCAGATGAGCGCCTTGACGAGTGCGCAGCTCGCAGCGCTGACGCCGGCGCAGATGGGTGCATTGACGCCGAAGCAGATCGCAGGGCTTTCGACCGACGTTCTCCATAGCCTCAGTTCCGGGCAGGTTGCCGGCCTGACAAATCGTCAGATGTCGGCACTCTCCGCCACCCAGTTTGATGCGCTCAGCAGTGCCGGCCTTGCAGCCCTTGGCAGCCAGCAGGTGAGCGGATTGACAGCCGCACAGGCGGCAACGCTCACCGCCGCCGAGCTCAACAGCTTCTCAGCCGATGAGATTGCAGCAATCAAGAAGAACGTCGTGGCGGGCATCAGCACCGCCGCGATTGCCGGTCTTTCCACCAGCCTTGTCTCGGCAATCACGACGGCGCAGATCGCCGGCCTGAATTCTGCGCAGTTGAGAGCCCTGACGGCAGCCCAGCTTGCCACGCTCTCGAGCGGGCAGATCGCCGCGCTGAAGCCTGACCAGATCGCCAGCCTCACCACGGACGCGATCGCTGCCTTGAATGACGCGACCCTGTCGGCGCTGACCACGCGCCAGATCTCTTCGCTGACCGCTGCGCAGTTCGACGTCTTGAGCTCCGACGACATCGCGCTCTTGAACGAAAATCAGGTCGCCGGCCTGACCTCCGCGCAACTTGCCACGCTGTCCTCTGCGGAACTCAACCGCTTCACCACGGCAGAGATCGCCGCGCTGAAAAAGGTTGCTTTGACAGGGCTGTCCACGGCGGCGATTGCTGGGCTCTCCACCACCCTGATCGCGTCAATGACGACGGCCCAGATCTCGGCCTTGACCTCCTCGCAGTTCCAGGCGCTGACCTCCTCCCAGCTTTCGGCGCTGACTGCCACACAGATCTCCGCGCTGAAGCCGCAGCAGGTCGCCAACCTGTCGACCGCGGTGATCGCAGGCTTGAGCGATGCGACGCTTTCGGCGCTCACTACACGCCAGATTTCGGCACTCACCACAGCGCAGTTCGGGTCGCTCGACAGCGCGGATATTGCGCTTCTTAGCGCAGCACAGGTCGCAGGATTGACCTCGGCGCAGCTTTCAACCCTGTCTGCCGCAGAACTCAACAGCTTCACCACGGCGGAGATCGCAAGCCTGAAGAAGAACGTGTTGGGCGGCTTGCCGACAGCCACCATTGCCGGCCTTTCCACCACCTTGCTGTCGGCAATGACGACAGCGCAGATTGCGGGCCTCTCCAGCGCGCAGGTCAACGCCTTGACCTCTGCTCAGATTTCGGCGCTGACGCCAAGCCAGTTCGCGGCGCTTTCGACCGCTCAGATCGCGACGCTTTCCACCGCAACGATCGCCAATCTCACCACGGCGACGCTGGCGGGCATGAGCACACGACAGATTGCCTCCCTGACGACGGCGCAGTTCGATGCGCTGAGTTCCGCTGGTATCGCAGCGCTGACCGAAACTCAGGTCGGCGCTCTCAACAGCACGCAATTGGCAACCTTGTCGGCTGGTGAACTCAACAGCTTCACCACCGCCGAAATCGCCGCCATCAAGAAAAAGGCGATTGCCGGGCTCAGCACAGGTGCCCTTAGCGGCCTCGACACCAGCCATCTCTCTGCCTTCTCGTCCAGTCAGGTGGACGGGATGAGCCCCGCGCAGGTCGATATCGTGATCGAAGCCTATCGGAGTGTGTGATCGAGAGATGGGTCAAGTTGCTGGATTGCCGGAAAACGGCACCAGCCCTCCGTCCTCAGGGCCGCGATCATCATTGGAGTTCTGAATCGCCCTTCGTGTGCGGCTTGTCTGCGGCTGCGCGGACCTTCCAAATTCCCTTCAACGTACTATCCCGGACGCGACCAGAGATTAAGCTCGATCGGTCTGTGGGCACAGCAGACGTTTTTACTTTGCGCATGTAAGGGGCTGGTGTCCGACTCAAGCAAGGCGGAAGGGATGAAACCCCCAGAGAAACTTCCCAAGCAACTCGGAGTGGATTGGGGTAGCGTCGCTGCGCATCAAGCGCGAAACGGCTGAGAACAAGAGGGCGGAGCTTTGCTCTCGCCCTCTCTGAATGCGATCAAACGCCGCTCTGGCCGTCCTGAGCAATATAGGCGATGCGGACCATGTTGGTGGCGCCGGGCGTGCCGAGGGGGACGCCGGCCGAGATGATGATGCGATCGCCGGGCTTGCCGAAGCCTTCGGCCACGACGATGCGGCACGCGCGGTTGACCATGTCGTCCAGGTCGCTGGCATCCCCGGTGACGACGCAGTGCAGGCCCCAGACCACCGACAGACGACGGGCCGTCTGGATGATCGGCGAGAGTGCAATGATCGGAACCTGCGGGCGTTCACGCGCGGCGCGAAGGCCGGTGGTGCCGGACGAGGTGTAGGTGACGATGGCCGCGAGGCGCAGCGTCTCGGCAATCTGGCGGGCAGCGAGCGAAATGGCGTCGGCGCCGGTCGCCTCCGGCTGGGCGCGCTGCGCGTAGATGATGTTGGAGTAGTGCGGATCCTGCTCGACGGTGCTGGCAATGGAAGCCATGGTGGAGACGGCTTCGACCGGGTAATCGCCGGAGGCGGATTCGGCAGACAGCATGATCGCATCCGCGCCTTCGAAGACGGCGGTCGCGACGTCGGAGACTTCAGCGCGGGTCGGGACCGGTGCCGAAATCATCGATTCCAGCATCTGGGTGGCAACGACGACCGGCTTGCCGGCGCGGCGGCAGGCGCGGGTCAGCTGCTTCTGGATGCCGGGAACGGCTTCGAGCGGCATTTCCACGCCAAGATCGCCACGGGCCACCATCAGCGCGTCGGAGAGTTCGATGATCTCTTCGATACGTTCGAGCGCCTGCGGCTTTTCGATCTTCGACATCAGGCCAACACGGTTGCCGGCAATCTTGCGCACTTCCGCCAGATCTTCCGGGCGCTGCACGAAGGACAGCGCCACCCAGTCGACTTCTTCGGTTGCAAGAACTGCGGCGAGGTCGGCGCGGTCCTTGTCGGTCAGAACGCCAACGCCGAGCAGCGTGTCGGGAAGGCTGATACCCTTACGGTCGGAAATCTTGGTGCCGGAAACGACGGTGGTGACGATGCTCTTGCCGTCGCACTTTTCGGCGCGCAGATGCAGCTTGCCGTCATCGATCAGCAGGCGATCGCCCGGCTTGACGGATTCGAGAATTTCCGGATGAGGCAGGAACACGCGGTTCTTGTCGCCAGGAGCTTCGTTATTGTCGAGCGTGAAGGTCTGGCCAGCGACGAGATCGACCTTGGTATCGGCAAACTTGCCGACGCGTAGCTTCGGTCCCTGCAAATCCGCCAGAATGCCGATCGGACGGCCGTTGCGGCTTTCGACAGAGCGGATGCGCTGGATCAGCGTGCGCATCACGTCATGGCTCGCATGGCTCATATTGATGCGGAAGAGATCGGCGCCGGCAAGATGAAGCTTCTCGATCATCGCCTCTTCTGCCGAAGCGGGGCCAAGAGTTGCAAGGATTTTGACTTTGCGGTTACGCTTCATCAGTTCTGACTTTCCTGTGTTCCTGGCGTGTCCGAAAGCTGGACCATCCAGCTTCCCTGTCGGCCAGTATCGTATTCCTTGAAGCCCATGCGCTGGAAGCTGCGGGCATAGCAATCATCGACGCCGTTGATCTTGAACTCGTTTTCGGCCACGCACATGTTGACGTCGCCCGTCCAACGGCCACCGCGGGCCGCATCCTCGGCGTAGAGATAGTAGTAGCGCGATTGCAGCTCACCCTCGATCAGCGTGGCGCATGTGGAGGCAGGCACCTGCCACCAACCTTCGCTGACCCAGCCTTCCTTTGCGCGATAGCCGATGGCAACGCCGACAAGGTTCTGCGTGCTGTTGCAGACGCGGAAATCCGCCAATGCCGGCTGCGCTATCAAAAGGGGAGAAGAGAGGACGGCGGCTGCGGTGAAAATGCGGATCGCGCGCCGATGTTTCTCGAGGAGAGCGGGGAATGTGTATGTCACGGCGTCCATCCGGATTCCATGGTTATAGTGAAAACACTTCTAGGCGCGGAGGCCCAAGAATGTCAACGCGAGTTTAATCGATTATATTGTCAGGTCGGGTCTCTGGTGCGGTGCTGTCGATGGCCGTTTACCCGTGCAAACTTGCGCGTGGCGTCAAGCCATGCCATCAAGCGTCTCTCCCTTAGCTGCCCCAGAAATCAATTATGCCAGACTTTCAGCCATACGAAATCATAGAAGGCGATTATGACAAAGGCATGGTTTTGCTTGCAGACCATGCCATGAACCTTCTTCCACAAGCTTACGGCAATCTCGGTCTACCGCAAGCCGCGTTCGAGCGCCATATCGCTTATGATATTGGTGTGGAAGGTTTGACCAGAAAGCTTGCGGCGAGTCTTGGCGTGCCTACCGTTCTCGGCCGCTTTTCGCGTCTGTTGATCGATCCCAATCGCGGCGAGGATGATCCGACGCTGATCATGAAGATTTCTGATGGCGCGATCGTGCCCGGCAACCATCCGATCACGGACGAGGAGTGGGATAGGAGGGTCGAAACCTATCACCGTCCCTATCACAATGCTGTTGATGCGGTTTTGACGAGAACGGCGCAGACGTCTGGCAAGGCACCACTGGTGTTTTCGCTGCATTCCTACACGCCCTTCTGGAAGTCCGTGCCGCGTCCCTGGCATGCGGCGGTTCTGTGGGACACGGACCACCGTGCCGTTCACCCGCTGATTGAGCATCTGAGGGCGAGCGTCGATATTCTGGTGGGCGATAACGAGCCTTATGATGGCGCGCTGAAGGGCGACACCATGTATCGCCACTGCATGATGAAGGGCATCCCGCATGCGCTTCTGGAAGTGCGCCAGGACCTGATCGGCGATAAGGCTGGCATTGCCGACTGGGCTGATCGTCTCGCTCCCATTTTTGCCGCAATGAATGACGATCCCACCCTGCATGAGTACAAGCAGTTCGCCTCGCGGACTGGTCCTTATTGAAAGGCGACATCGATATGAGCGAGCTTGACGAGAAGCAGAGAACCGAGTTCGAGGCCGCCGCCTTCCGCAGGCTGGTCAACCATCTGCGCAATCGCCCAGAGGTGCAGAATATCGACCTCATGAACCTGGCCGGCTTCTGCCGCAACTGCCTGTCCAACTGGTATGCGGATGCGGCAAAGGATGCCGGTACCGATCTCAGCAAGGACGAGGCGCGCGAGATCATTTACGGCATGCCCTATGAGGACTGGAAGCGTCTTCACCAGAGCGAAGCGAGCGATGGCCAGAAAGCCGCCTTCGAAGAAAACCGCCCCAAGGAATAGCTGCCTCCCACCCGATTAGGCTTGACGTGGGGCCTTTCCACGGGCAGTTCACCAGCCGGGAATTTTGGCTGCCTTTGATGAGCAGCAGGCGAAGATTTCGCCGTACAGAAACGGGCTCGAAGCGGGCCGAACTATTGAAGGATCATGGAATGGACGAAACAGCCACAACCGAAACCGTCGCCGCCGCCGAACTTCGCCAGTTCATCGAGCGTGTCGAGCGTCTCGAAGAAGAGAAGGCGGCAATCCAGGGTGACATCAAGGATGTCATGGGTGAAGCCAAGGGCCGCGGCTACGACACCAAGGCGATCCGCACCATCATCCGCCTTCGCAAGAAGGACGCCAATGAGCGTATCGAGGAAGAGACGATCCTCCAGACCTATATGGCCGCGCTCGGCATGGAGTGAGCTTCGGGCTTTCTCGATGAGTGATCTGTTTAATCGCCGCTTCTGCGGCGATTTTGCTTTTTGGAAGGCGCATGGATTGCTGTGGCGCCGACCTCTCTGTCGTCGTGCTTGGGCGTGACCCGAGCTCCATCTCCCTTGCATTCGCGTCTATGGGTTTGGATCCTCGGGTCAAGCCCGAGGAGGACGGCAGAGTGTGGAGCAGCGCCGTCACCAGTGGCGCTGACCGCACCGATCAGGCATCAACGATGCTCCATCCCGCAAGGCAAAAGCGACAGGCGTATCAGCTGCGCGTGCCAGCCAGCTTCTCGGAAAGCTCGCCCATTTCCTTCTGCGCTTCCTTGTCGGCGGGGTAGAGCGTCAGGTAGCGCTCCCATACCTTCATCGCGGTCTCATTGCGCTCTGAGCTTTCCAGAATATTGGCAAGGCCGGCGAGGGCGGGGAAGAAGCGGGGTTCTTTTTCCAGCGTGCTGTTGAGGTCGGCCATGGCCTTGCGGGTGTCGCCGTCGGCCAGATGTATCATGGCGCGGCGGTACCAAGCGCCGGCATAGTCCGGGTCGAGGAAGATGGCCTGGTCGAGGAAGTCATAGGCTGCGGCGCTGCGCTTCTGTTCATTGGCCTCTTCGGCCCATTGCATCAGCAGGTTGATGGTGGGGCTGCCGGAATCGCTCCACTGGCCGACGATTTCGGTGGCGATGCCGCGGGCCTTCTTGGCGTCGCGCTCCTTCTTCAAGTTGTTGAAGAGATCGCCGACGGGGTCTTTGGAGGCAGGCTGCTCGGGCTGAGGCGCTGCCGCGACCGGCTCCGCAGCATGGGCGGTAAGCGTCGTGGCCGGGGCAAGCGGGCTGAGCGAGGCGAGGAGAAGGGCACAAAAACGAAATTGGCGCATGCGGATCACGATAATCCGTATGCGCCAATTAGGAAATCGAATTCTGTCTGCTATCAACAAAGTGATCCGTCTTTTTAAACGGAGCACTGCAGAAACGCAATCAGCCCTGACGAGCCTTGAAGCGTGGGTTCTGCTTGTTGATGATGTAGACGCGGCCCTTGCGGCGAACCAGACGGTTGTCGCGGTGACGAGCCTTAAGCGCTTTGAGCGAGTTCTTGATCTTCATTTTTCTGGTCCGCAGTTTGGCGGGCTTTCGCACGCATAATCTAAACAATCAAAAGCGCGCAACGGGGCGCGCCTTTTTCGGTTGGCAGGCAGATACCCTTTCGGCACCGGCCTGTCAACACGCTCCGCAAGCTTTTACCGGGAAAACCCCGGCTTTCCAGCCTTGGTGAGTTGCGTCACATGGCCCATCTTCCGGCCCGGACGGGCCTCCGTCTTGCCGTAAAGATGCACGAGGCAATCTTTTTGGCTCAGCCATTCCGGCACGCTGTCGATGTCGTCGCCAATCAGATTGGTCATCACGCAATCGGAATGACGTTCGGTGCTGCCAGGCGCCAGGCCCGCGACGGCGCGGATATGCTGCTCGAACTGCGAGACCACGCAGGCCGCTTCCGTCCAGTGGCCGGTATTGTGGACGCGCGGTGCCATTTCATTGGCCACCAGCGAACCATCGGCCAGCACGAAGAACTCGATGCCGACGACGCCCACATAGTTTAGCGCGGCGAGCAGTTTCTGCGCCGATTCCACCGCGACGGTTCTTGCTGCATCGGAAAGATCGGCGGGAATCGTCGACGTATGGAGAATGCCGTTCAGGTGAACGTTTTCAGCCGGATCGTAGCAGGTAACGGTGCCATCCTGGAAACGCGCGGCGATGATAGAAATCTCACGCTCGAAAGGAATGAAGCTTTCGAGAATCAGCGGCACCTTGCCGAGCGCATCGAAGGCGCCGGTCAGATCTTCGCCGCCCTTGAACACGCGCTGCCCCTTGCCGTCATAGCCCATGCGCCGCGTCTTCAGCACGCCCTTGCCGCCGAACTCCGCAAGTGCTGCTTCAAGGCCTGCCTGATCGTCCACGGCGCGGAAATCGGCCGTCGGAATGCCGCAGCCATTGAGGAAGCGCTTTTCTGTCAAACGGTCCTGCGAGGCGCTCAGCGCTTTCGCTGGCGGATAGACCGGCACGGAGGCGGCGAGCGTTTCGGCCGCGACGACGGGCACGTTTTCGAACTCATAGGTCACGACATCGCAGAGGCTTGCGAGTTCAGCGAGCGCCTTTTCGTTATCGTAAGCCGCAACGATCTGGCGGTTGCAGACCTGCGACGCCGGACAATCGGCCTGGGGTTCCAGCACCACGGTGCGGAAGTTGAGGCGGGCGGCTGCCATGGCCAGCATGCGGCCAAGCTGGCCGCCGCCGATGATACCGATGGTGGAGGATTTCATTGCGGGGCGTCCATGGGATATTCGGCGACGATCGCCGTCTGGCGGGCGCGGTAACTGTCCAGCCGGTCGGCCAGGTCCTCGTCGGAAAGCGCAAGCACCGCGGCAGCCAGAAGGGCGGCGTTGATGGCGCCCGCCTTGCCGATGGCAAGCGTGCCGACTGGAATGCCCGCCGGCATCTGCACGATGGAATAGAGGCTGTCCTGGCCGGACATGGTTTTCGACTGAACCGGAACGCCGAAGACGGGGAGAGGGGTCAGCGCTGCCGTCATGCCGGGAAGATGGGCCGCACCGCCGGCACCGGCGATGATGACCTTGAAGCCCTCATCCTTCGCATTGGTGGCGAAATCGAACATCCGTTCCGGCGTGCGGTGGGCGGACACGATGCGCGCCTCATATTCGATATCGAGCGCATCCAGCGTATCGGCGGCGTTTTTCATGGTCTCCCAGTCAGACTGGCTTCCCATGATGATGGCGACGGGCGGCGTTTCGGTGGTCAAGCGGCCTCTCCTTGTCCAGAGGGTTTCGGGGTCCAGAGGGTTGTCAGGGTCCAGAGCGTATCAGGCGATGATATCCGGGATGATCTGATCTTCGATCTGGGTCATCTTGTCCTTGATGGCCAGCTTCTTCTTCTTCATCCGTTGAATTCTGAGCGCTTCGCAATTGGTCTGGATCATGGCGTTGATGGCCGTGTCATAATCCTCATGCTCCTGCCTCAGCCTTGCCAGCGTAAGCCGGACGTCCGCCTGTTCCTGGTCGGCCATCTCGTCGTCCCCATTGTAATGAACCGGACCGCCATCCGGCATCTCTGTTGTTGGTCTTCGTGCCTGTACCATCAAATGGCGGTAACGGGAAGTTTCCTTAGAGCGCTTCCTTGTCAAATGGCAACGTTCTGCCGGAGCAGGTTTTCGTCAGGGCAAAGGCGATTGGCGAAGGGCATACCCAAAGGTACGGCCGAGCCGATCGCCTTTGATCCTGGCGGAAAAATGCCCGGCCCTTCGGGTTGGTTGAAACGGGCCACCTGCTTGCCCGGACGGCTTGGCCGTATGCGTTGGCTACGGCACGCGCCATCCGGACAATCAGTCGATCCCGTTTGAACCAACAGAACTGTTTCCATTTAACAAGGAAGCGCTCTTATAGCATTTTTGCCGCACTATTGCCCCGATTTCGCCTTCGACAAAGCGCGCTTTCCGTGTCACAGTGCTGTCGTAAACCTGAAACTCCAGCGATGGAGCGCTGGAGGTAGGTTCAACAAGGAAGGACGTGCCGCATGACCATTCAGGCTCATATTGCATCGCTCGAAAAGAAACACGGTGCTCTGGAGGAAGAGCTCGAGAGTATTCTTGCTTCCCCGTCTTCCGACGATCGGGAGATTGCCAATATCAAGCGCAGAAAGCTGCGTCTTAAGGACGAGTTGCAGAGGCTGAAAGCGACCACGAAACATTGATTTTCAATAACTATTGAGACCGCAGGGCGATTTTTCGCCTGAGAAGCGGTAAAAGTTCAAGGCCCTGGTTGCAAAGCGCGATCAGGGCCTTTCCGTTGTGTCTGCAGGGGGCTGCGGCATGCATGCGCTGCAAGGACCATTTGTTAAGCCGGCAAGCCATCCCAGAGCAGTTTCAACGCCGCGATAAAGGCCATTCCATACATCAGCGGATAGAAGACGGCGGGCTTCATGTATTTGACAACCTTGGCACCGGCAAATGTGGCAATCATCGCCACCGGCAGCAGCGTGGCGGAGGTGGTGAGGTTGGTGGAATCCAGCGCGCCCAACGCAAAATAAGGAATGAGCTTGATCGCATTCATGATGGCGAAGAAGCGCACGCTCATGCCGGTATAGGTCTTCGGGTCGAGCTTGAGCGGCAGCACATAGATCTGGAAGGGTGGACCACCGGCATGCGCCACAAAGCTTGCATAGCCGGAAAGTGACGACCAGAGCGTGGCGGCAGCCGGTCTCTGCGGTTTTGGCGCAATCTCCTGTCCGCGGCGGGCACGGAAGCTCTCGTAGAAATAGCGCAGCACGAAGAGGATGGTGACGGTTGCGACGACGAGGCGCATCGCGTCGGGGGAAATCAGCGTCGAGGTGGCCCAACCGAGCGCAATGCCGGCAATGGCGCCCGGCAGCATCAACAGCAGCGTTTCCCGGTGGTTGTGGTGACGCCACGCCCAGAGTGCCACCAGATCCATGACGATCAGAATGGGAAGGAAGATCGCCGCCGCCTGCACCGGCGGCACGGCCAGCGCCATCAGCGGCACGCCCATCAAGGCCAGGGCACCGCCAAGCCCGCCTTTCGACAGGCCAACCAGAATGACAGCGGGAATGGCAACAAGGAAGAAATGGAGATCGAGCGACATGGTCAGAACTTGAGATGAGCGTGTGAGACGACCATTGGAACAGGCCGCGGGGGGAAAGGACGACAAAGAGTCCAGCTATGAACTGTTGATCCTTCGTGCAGTCCGGTTTATCGGAAACAGTATATGAAAACGAGTGCAGATTGGCGATGAAGCGTTCTTTCTGCGGAAAATGGAAAAATCATGGGTTCTCCTGAAGATCGCTGCCGTCTGGTTCTGATCGTGCCGCAAGCCGAAGATGCTGGCCTGCAAGCCAAGGCGCTGGAGGATGCCCTAAGGGGCGGCGATGTCGCCTCCGTCATCATTCCCCAATACGCTCTCGATGACGACAGCTTCCAGAAACGCGCGGAAGTGCTGGTTCCGATCGTGCAGGCGGCGGGTGCCGCAGCGCTGGTTGCCGGTGACAGCCGCGTTGCCGGCCGCGTGAAGGCCGATGGTCTGCACGTGATAGGCGGCGTGGAGCCGCTGGCGGAAGCGGTGGAAAAGTTCACGCCGAAGATGATCGTCGGTGGCGGCAATGCCGATGACCGGCACAAGGCGCTGGAGCAGGGCGAAGCGAACCCGGACTATATCTTCTTTGGCAAGCTGGAAGGCGATATCAAGCCGGAGCCACACCCGAAGAACGTTGCACTCGGCGAATGGTGGGCGTCGATGATCGAAATTCCGTCGATCGTCATGGGCGGTTCGGATGTCGCCTCGGTCGTTGCAGTTGCCGAAAGCGGCGTGGAATTCGTGGCGCTGCGCCAGGCTGTCTTTGCTCACGCGGGCGGCGCGGCGCAGGCCGTTGCCGAAGCCAATGCATTGCTTGACGAAAAAGCGCCACGGTTTGGCGGTTGATACGGGCGATGATCCTTCGCTTGCTCCGCCTTTCCCCTTCGATCTCGCTTCTGGCGATGGCTTTTGCCATCACCGCGGCCCCTGCCTTTGCGCAAGGCCAGGCCCCAGCTGCCGGCCAACAGTCCGCGCCGCAGCAGGCTGAGCCGCAGGCAAGCCCTGATCTTCTGCCGGGCCTTCCGCCGCAGGCGCAAGGTGCCGATGGCGCGGGCGAAGAGGACACCGATTTCGGACCGGTGGTGAACCAGGGACCGGACGTGCTGTCGCGACCGACGGACCAGGATGCCGATCCGCTGCGAAAAGGCCGCGTGACCAGCGGCGATCAGAAGGATCTCCAGCCTTCGGAAGGCGTCACCGTCTATCAGCGCATGGGCGCCGAGCTTCCGCCGCTGCCGAAGGAAAAGGAATTCAAAGGCAAGATCGACGAGGCCTATGGTCATTATCAGCGCGGTGAATATGTGCAGGCGCTGGACAAGGCGCTGACCCGCGCGCAGGACGGCGATGCCGCAGCGCAGACGCTGGTCGCTGAGATGATGAGCCGCGGTCTCGGCATTGCCCGCGACGACAAGACCGCCGCCTTCTGGTACGAGCAGGCTGCCAAGAATGGCGATCCCGTTGCCATGTTCAAATATGCGCTAATCCTGATGGAAGGCCGGCTCGTCAAGCACAACAAGACGCTTGCCGACGACTACATGCGCCGTGCGGCCGAGGCAGGCAATCCGGAAGCCGAATTCAACTGGGCACAGATCCTCGTTTCTCAGACGCCCGGGCCGAAGGGTCTGATGGCGGCGCTGCCCTTCTATGAGAGGTCGGCGGAAAAAGGGATTGCGGATGCCCAATATGCCGTGTCGCAAATCTATTTGAACGTGCCGGAGGTGCCGAAGGAAAAGAAGGCAAAGGCGCGCGAATGGCTGACGCGTGCCGCAAAGGCGGGCTTCGATACCGCACAGGTCGATCTGGGCATCTGGCTGGTCAACGGCACGGCCGGCGATCGCGATCTGGAAGAAGGGTTCCGCTGGCTGAATGGTGCCGCTCAGCGCGGCAATGTCGTGGCGCAGAACAAGGTGGCGCATCTCTACATCCAGGCGCTCGGAACGCGCCCCGATCCGATCGAGGCGGCCAAGTGGTATGTGCTCTCGCGCCGCGCAGGTCTAAAAGACCCGGGGCTGGAAGATTTCTATCTCGGCATCGAGGACAGTCAGCAGAAGCAGGCGATCGACGCGGCCAACAAGTTCCGGCCCAACTGAGGGCGAAGGCGCCACTAAAGCTCACGAGGCGAACGGGTCGTCTTTTACTGTTTCACATGTTGGGAGGCCCACCCTCGCAAGACGTTGTGAAGACGCTGAACCTCTCCTCACCGTCGTCCTCGGGCTTGACCCGAGGATCCACTGTCGAACCGGTAATCAGTTGAAAAAGATGGATCCTCGCGTCAAGCCCGAGGATGACGAACGAGAGGTTTTCACACTTGATCACAGGATTGTCTCAACCGTTACTTCGAGGCGCTTGATTGGCGTCACGGTACCGGAAAAGCAGATGCGCCCTGTACCGTGGCAATTCACCTTTTTGCTCGACTATGCTTTAGCCTTGAATTTCGGTGCGTTTTGTGGTCTTGAACCCGCAAACCTAAAATAGAAACCAATATGCCTGCCTGCCCCGATCTTGCGCGGCCGGTTCAGCCACCTTCCAGGAATGTTCTTTCATGGCCCGTTCAGCCCTTCTCAATGTCATGGTTCAGGCCGCCTTGAAGGCGGGAAAATCTTTGTCGCGTGACTTCGGTGAAGTGCAGAACCTGCAGGTATCGGTCAAGGGACCGAGCGACTTCGTGTCCCAGGCCGATCTGAAGGCCGAAAAGATTGTTCGCGAGGAGCTGATGAAGGCTCGTCCGACCTATGGCTTCCTGGGAGAAGAGGGCGGCGAGGAAATCGGCACCGATGGCGCCCATCGCTGGATCGTCGATCCGCTGGACGGCACCACCAACTTCCTGCACGGCATTCCGCAGTTTGCGGTGTCCATCGGTCTGGAGCGCAGCGGCGAAATCGTTGCCGGCGTCATCTTCAACCCGGCAACGGACGAGCTCTACACCGCAGAACGTGGTGGTGGGGCGTTCCTCAATGACCGCCGCATTCGCGTTGCGGCCCGCAAGCAGCTTTCCGACAGCGTCGTGTGCTGCGGTGTTCCGCATCTCGGCCGCGGCAACCACGGCAAGTTCCTCGTCGAGCTTCGCCATGTGATGGGCGAGACCGCAGGCGTGCGCCGCATGGGTGCCGCTGCTCTCGACCTCGCTTATGTCGCAGCCGGCCGCTTCGACGGCTTCTGGGAAGCGGAACTGTCCCCCTGGGATATCGCCGCAGGTATCGTGCTTATCCGCGAAGCCGGCGGCTTCGTCTCCGATATGAGCGGCGCCAACAGCATGCTCGAAAGCCGCAGCGTGGTTGCGGGCAACGAGTACATCCAGAAGGCGCTGCTGGACGTCGTCAACCGCCCGGTTCCTGGCCGCTAACGGGCACCAGCAAACCCGCCGTCGTCCTCTGGCCTGACCCGAGGCTCCACGGCATCAGGGTTCATGGATGGTCGGATCAAGTCCGACCATCACGCCGGAGAGGTCGAGCGCTCCGTGGCTGGCTCGCGTCTTGTGTCGCAGTCCTTCACCGCTCGAAAAAGCTTTGTTCTCAAAAGGCTTTTCACTTCAATTCGTCGTAATTTTACTCTAGCTTCCGCTCCGAACCATGCTGATGCCCCAGTCTTGAGGGCAAGGTCATGGCAGCATTAGAGGAACGGGCCCTATGGCGGATACGGAACTGCTCGATGTCGGCGTCGAGAAACCGCTGACGAAAGAATATCACCACAAGCTGTCCAGCCCGACGCCGTTCTTATGGACGATGATGATCTTCCTCATCATCGTCGCCTTCCTTGCCGCCATTCTCTTCCGGCAGGCCCAGTCAGCCTTCATGACCAATCCGGGTCTGAACGGCTTCATTCTCGGCGTTCTCGCCATCGGCATCGTTCTGGTCTTCATGCAGATCTTGAGCCTGCGCCCCGAAGTGCGCTGGTTCAACAATTTCCAGGCGGCCGGAAGCGTCGACAAGGCCGGGCGTCCGCCGAAGCTCCTGGCGCCGATGCGGGCGCTGATCGGTAAGCGCGGTGAAGTGCGGGTCTCGACCGTCACGCAGCGCTCCATTCTCGATTCTATTGCCACGCGTCTCGATGAATCGCGCGACACCTCGCGCTATCTCATCGGCCTTCTGGTCTTCCTCGGTCTGCTCGGTACCTTCTGGGGTCTGATCGGCACGATCGGCGCGATCAGCGACGTTATCCAGGGTCTCGATCCGACATCGGGCGACAGCAGCGATATTCTCTCCTCGCTGAAATCCGGCCTGACGGCGCCGCTGTCGGGCATGGGCACGGCGTTTTCGTCCTCGCTGCTCGGTCTTTCCGGCTCGCTGATCCTCGGCTTTCTCGATCTTCAGGCGGGCCGCGCGCAAAATCGCTTCTACACACAGCTGGAAAACTGGCTGTCGTCCGTTACCGATCCGGGCGTCGATCTCTCCGTTGACGGCAAGCCCCTTTCGGCGAGCGGTGCCGCCGGTACCGAGCGTTCTCTTGCCGCCATGCACAATCTGGCGGAAGGCATTCAGGGGCTGGTGAAGAATATGCGCGGCGAGCAGCAAATGCTGCGTGACTGGATCGAAGCGCAGCAGGAGGAATCCAAGGCGCTCCGTCGCACGCTTGACCGTCTCACTGCACGAATGGATGCCGACCAGAAGGCGGCCAGACGATCCATTCCCCACGATAACGGGAGCGCGTGATCATGGCGCTTGCGCGCAACCGCCGTCGCGACAGAGGTATCGATTACTGGCCCGGCTTCGTCGATGCGCTGTCGACGCTGCTGATGGCGATCATGTTTCTGCTCACCGTCTTCGTTCTTGCACAGTTCGTGCTCTCGCGCGAAATCTCCGGCAAGGACGAGGTCATGACGCGCCTCAACAATCAGATTGCCGAACTGACCGAATTGCTGGCGCTGGAAAAGGGCAGCAAGCAGGATATCGAAGACACGCTTGCCAATCTGCAATCCACCCTTGCGCAGTCTGAAAACGAACGCTCGCGCCTGCAGGCGCTACTCGATTCCGGTGCGGGCAACAGTTCCGCCGCCAATGCCCGCGTCGGGCAGTTGACCGGCGAGCTTGAGGATGCGCGCGAGGCCGGCGCCAGAGCCTCGACGCAGATCGAATTGCTGAATCAGCAGATCGCCGCACTCAGAGCCCAGATCGCTTCCGTCGAGGCGGCACTGCAGGCCTCTGAAGCCAGGGACACATCCTCTCAGGTGAAGATCGCCGATCTCGGTCGTCGTCTGAACGTGGCGCTGGCGCAGCGCGTTCAGGAGTTGAACCGCTATCGCTCCGACTTCTTCGGACGCCTGCGCGAAATCCTCTCGGACCGCGAAAACATCCGCATCGTCGGCGACCGCTTCGTCTTCCAGTCGGAGGTTCTGTTTCCGTCCGGCGGCACAGATCTCAATCCGGAGGGGCAGGTGGAGATGGCGAAGCTTGCCGCAGCACTGATCGATCTTGCCAAGGAGATCCCACCGGAAATCAACTGGGTGCTGCGTGTCGATGGTCACACCGACAATGTGCCTCTGTCGGGCTCCGGACGTTTTCGTGACAACTGGGAGCTATCGTCGGCCCGCGCCACTTCGGTTGTCAAGTTCCTGATTTCCAAGGGCGTGCCAGCCAACCGTCTGGTCGCCGCCGGTTTTGGCGAGTATCAGCCTTTGGCAGAAGGCGAGACGCCGGAAGCCCGTTCGCAGAACCGCCGTATCGAGTTGAAGCTGACGGAGCGATAGTTCTTGAGGAGAGACGCATGAAAAGCGATGAGGCTTATGCGATCGCGCAGGCTGCTATGGCGCAGTTGAAAGCAGCAATCTTTATGCAATTGAAGGCCGCTGGGGAAAGGGGGCTGAAGAACTCCGAACTTGGGCGGTCTCTTGGAATCTACACCGGTCACGTGGAGCATGAAGGGCACATTTCTCGTACCCTTCTAGAAATCATGAAAGCGGAAGGTGTTGTGGAACAGAACGAACAGACTAAAGTCTGGTCACTCCGCACGTATTGAATAGCCACTTACAGTTTTAGGCTTCGAGACGCTCAGCTTCTTCTTGCCCGGTGTTGAATTGCAGGCGTGCCAGCTTGGCGTAAAGGCCGCCCTGGCGGATCAGGCTTTGATGTGTGCCTTCCTCGATGATTCTGCCTTCATCCATCACCAGAATGCGATCGGCCTTGAGCACGGTGGCGAGGCGGTGGGCAATGACGATGGTGGTGCGCTTGGCGATCAGCTCGTCCAGTGCCTTTTGCACCAGCGTTTCGCTTTCGGCATCCAGCGCTGAGGTTGCTTCGTCGAGCAGCAGGATCGGCGCGTCGCGCAGAATGGCGCGGGCAATGGCGATGCGCTGGCGCTGGCCGCCGGAAAGCGTGACACCGCGTTCGCCGGCCACGGTGTCGTAACCTTCCGGCAGTCTGGCAATGAAGCCATCGGCCTGCGCGGCAACCGCTGCAGCCCGCACCTGGTCCCGCGTGGCATCCGGTCGGCCGAAAGCGATGTTATCGTGGATGGAGGAGGCGAAGATCGCCACATCCTGCGGCACGATGGCGAGCCTGGAGCGCAGCTCCTTCAAGGTCACGGAGCGGATATCGGTGCCGTCGATGGTGATGCGGCCGGATTGCGGATCGTAAAAGCGCATCAAAAGCGAGAAGACGGTGCTTTTTCCAGCGCCCGATGGGCCGACGATCGCCACTGTTTCGCCGGCGGCGACGTGGAAGGAAAGGTCGGAGATAATCGGTTTGCCTGCACCCTTCGGATAATGGAAGGCCACATGCTCGAAGCTTGCTTCGCCGCGCGGCGGAACGGGCAGCAAAACGGGGGCGACCGGTTCTTCGACGGGGGACTTTTCCTCCAGCAATTCGGAGAGGCGTTCGGCCGCGCCGCCTGCCTGCGACAGCTCGCCCCAGACTTCCGAGAGCTGACCGAGCGAGCTTGCAGCGATGACTGAATAGAGAACGAACTGGCTGAGCGTACCGGCGGAGATCGCGCCGGTCAGGACGCTATGCGCGCCATACCAGAGAATCGCGACGACGCTGCCGAAGACCAGGCTAATGGCAACGGCCGTTAGAATGGCGCGGGCGCTGATCGCCGCGCGGGCGCCATGATAGGCCTTCTCTACTGCTGTATCATAGCGGCTGTTTGCCAGCATCTCGGCATTGAAGGACTGGATGGTGCGGCTGGCGGAAATCGTCTCGGAGGCGAAAGCGGACGAGGCGGCAAGCGTATCCTGTGTGGTTCTGGAGCGCGAGCGCACCGAGCGGCCAAAGGCAATCAATGGAAAGACGATGAAGGGAATGGCAAGAAGGGCAAGGCCCGCAAGCTTCGGGCTGGTATAGACCATCATTGCCACCGCGCCGAGACAGAGCAGCGTGTTGCGCAGCGCCACGGAAGCGGACGAGCCGAAGGCGGAGCGGATCTGCACCGTATCGGCGGTGAGGCGCGAGGTCAGTTCGCCGGAATGGTTGGTATCGAAGAAGGCCTGCGACAGCGAGGTCAGATGGGCGAAGACATCACGGCGCAGATCTGTCACCACACGCTCGCCGATGATCATCACATAATAATAGCGCATGGCGCTTGCGAGCGCGAGAATGATGGCGATCGCCAGCAGCATGGCAAAATAGTTGTTGATCATCGCGCCATCGGTGGCTTCGAAACCGTGGTCGATGATGCGGCGCACGGCAAGCGGTAGCGCAAGCGTGGTGGCGGAGGACAGCACGAGCGCAAAAAGGGCCGCGGCGACCAGGCCGCGATAGCGCTTGAGGTAGGGAAACAGGCTTGCCAGAGGTTTCAGCGTCCTGCGCCCTGCGGGCTTGTGTGCCTCAATGTCTGCCACGTGCATTACTCCTTGGTGCCGCAGGATCAACAGGTCCGGCGGCGACGCCGTTTTGGCGTCCTGATATGTGTCTTGCCGTGATCGGCAGGCACTTGTTATCTCGGCGCCCTTCATGTATAGGCTCCGCATCAAATTGGGAAGCCATGGCCTAAAGGGCTCAGGTTTCATTTATTGAATCGGCTCAGTTGACGCAATTGCGGCAAATGGTCCGCACCCACTTACGCAGGAAGATTGTCATGAAGGCTGAAATCCATCCCGACTATCACATGATCAAAGTTGTCATGACCGATGGTACCGAATACGAAACCCGTTCGACCTGGGGTTCCGAGGGCGCAGTTATGAACCTCGAAATCGATCCCAGATCCCATCCGGCCTGGACTGGTGGCAACCAGCAGCTGATGGACCGCGGCGGTCGCGTTTCCAAGTTCAACAAGCGTTTCGGCGGCCTCGGCCTCTAATCCGTTTGATTATGGACTGCAAAATAACCTCGGAGCGATCCGGGGTTTTTTGTTGTCTGAATAGCGGAGCGGGGTGGTCTGCTTCGTGTAGGTCGGATCGGTGCGTGGCACCCTGCTGATGTGAGACAAGGGTTGCGTTTCAAGCGCTCGTCTGAGGTGCCAGCGATATGGCGCGGCAGACTTCAGACAACAAAAAAGCAGGCCGGAGCCTGCTTCTTCAAAATCATGCGTTGGGAACAGCGCGATCAGTTGCTGTTGAACGCGGTGCGCAGCAGGTTGAGCTGTGCCTGAACGCTGTTTTCGTTGTCCGGGACTTTTGCTTCCGACGGGCGATAGATTTCGCGGTCGAGAAGGGCAACGCGGTTCTGCAGGCGAAGCGAACGTTCGACGAGATCGCGGAAGGATTCCGGAAGGTCGTTCCAGCCTGGAGCGTTGCGATCGACGTTGAAGTTGTCGAGGCGCACCTTGTTCTTTTCGTTGAGAACCTGATCGCGGGTCATCTCGCCATTGTTGACGGCGCGCTGCAGCAGCAGCCAGGAGGCCATCTGCATCAGGCGGGTGGTGAGGCGCATGGATTCCGCGGCGTAGAGAACCGATGCCATACGCGGCAGCACCTTGGAGGCAGCGCGACCGGAGCCATCGAGATAGCTTGCCGTTTCTTCCACCAGGCCCATGCCCTCGGCATAGAGAGTCTTGAACTGGTTCGAGGCTGCGGCGCGGCCGGCGAAGCTGATGGTATTCAAAACCTGTTCCGACATTTCTTTAATCCCTGCTTACGCATGATACGGTGAGGCAACGGAGTTAGCGGGTGAATTGTTCCGGCCTTTGTATTTTCAGGATGATACCAATACCGCAAATGCGCAAGCTGATTATTAAAGAAAGGTTAATACCCACAGTTTTGCAGGTTTTCCAACAGAATAAAAAAAGAGCCGCAAAAGCGGCTCTCAAGGTAAAACAGGGAGAAAAATCAGACCAATTCGCCGATAGGAGAAACTGCCTGAGGTTCAGCAGAACTGAACATGTATAGTAATCTCTCAGAAAGCTTAATATTTGGTTAATGGTAAACGAAAAACTGTCTCGCGGGGTAACGTTTGCTCGGCATTCTTGATCTCATCTGGTGCGAAACAGATTTTCCGCAGCCTTGCGGCCCGCCGACTTCTTCTCCTTTTCACCCTCCAGCCGTTCGATTTCGGCTGACAGAATATTGATGCGTGCAGTCAGCTCATCCACCGAAAGCAGTGTCAGGTCGGCGCCGATGATGTGCGTGGTGTTCTGCTTTTGGGGAAGATCCTCGTCAAAGATACTCATATTCCTGCTCCCTTCTGCAAATCTGCTTCCTCTTCAGGATATTGCGGTGCTCTGGGGTCCAGCGAAGCGCTTTCCGGTGTCAGTAGCGGCGCAGGGGCCGTCGGCATGGTGGAGAAGTTATCCTTCTCTGCGGTGGTGAGCGCGGCGCGCTGCCTCGAGCGGAAGATAGAATAAGCCGTAATCAGAAGATGCGAAACCGCCGTTACCAGAAACAGCGCGTAAGGACCGAAGGAGGTCATGATCGGGCCGCCAAGCGTCGGGCCGATAATGGTGCCGATGCCGTAAAGCAAAAGCAGTCCGCCCGAGACTTTGACGAAATCTTCCGAGGAGGCGAAGTCGTTGGCGTGTGCGACCGCGATCGGGTAGAGCGCATTGGCGGCTGCACCATAAACACAGATCATTCCGATCAGCACATAAACATGTGTCGGGTGGATAATCGCGATCGCAAGGCCCGCGACGGCGGCGAGCGCCGAGAGGCCTGCCAGCACGAAACGACGGTCGATACGGTCGGACAGCTTGCCGGCCGGAAATTGTGCGAGCGCGCCGACGAAGATGGTAGAGCTGACCATGATGGCGATGGTGGTGGGATCGAGGCCCGCACGCGCGCCGAAGACGGCAGCAAGCGTACCATAGGCGCCATTGGCAATGCCGACCAGCAGGATGCCGACGAAGGATACCGGGGAATTGCGGTAGAGCGCCCGAAGATCGAGCTTGACCTTCTTCAGCGGTTGCGGGCTTTCCGCCTTTGACAACATGGCGGGAAGGATCGCGACGCAATAGATGATGGCGCAGACCATGAAGAGCGAGGTGTTGCCCACATGGCCGAAGGGAATGACGAGCTGTCCGGCCACCACCCCGAAGAGCGTAATGGCAATATACAGCGAGAAGATCGCACCACGGCTTTCATTGGTGGCGCGCTCGTTCAGCCAGCTTTCGATGATCATCGAGGTTCCGGCCGTGCAAAAGCCTGTCAGGGCACGCAGGGCAACCCAGGAGACGTCGTCTATAAACAGGCCGGTCAGGAGAACGGTGAGGCAGATGACTGCAACGAAGCTGCCGAAGGCACGGATATGGCCGGCCCGGCGCACGATGGCGGGCGCGACGAAACAGCCGATGACGAAGCCTGCCGCCCAGGAGGTGCCAAGAAAACCGAGCACTTCGTTGGAGTAACCTTCCTCCGAACCGCGCACCGGCAGAAGCAGGCCCTGCAGGCCGTTGCCAAGGAAGAGGAAGAGGGTGCTGGTGAGAAGAGCGAATACGGGTAGAATATTTCTGCTCATAAAGTCTCTCTCATGCTGATGCTATTGCCGGTATCATGTGGAAGATGGTGCGAATAAGACGCCGCCATGGTGAGCATAAAAATGTCCACCCTGTGACGATGTAGAATGAGTTTGACATTTGGCTCACAGATGCGGCAAGCCCCTAAATAGACATTTGCAGTTGAACCGGCGGCAGCTGCCAAGGGTTCCCTAAGAAGATGGCAGAAACGGTGGCACACAGCTTGCCCGATTGAGCCAAAAGGTTGCGTGATGACGAAGGCGATCGGCCTTTTGCTACTTTTGGCCATGGGTATCCAGCTCATCCGCCCGCTCGGATTCCCGGGTTTTAGACGACGTGCTGATTTCTGGAAGATCGCCGTGGTGGCCTTTGTTCTATGGACGCTGGTGCTGCTTTTGCGGCCTTGAGTCTTGGCGCTCCCATCGATGATGGAAGCGCCTACAGCATCGGCCCGAAAATCGGTCTCGATTTTCGTAAAGCACGATGCGTAGCTTCAAAAAGCTAAAGCGTCCTTTGTGCGTTTAACAAAACGCACGGCGCTTTAGATGATCAGAGCTTGCGCCCGAGATAATCCTCGACCTTCTTGCGCTCCCATGCGGCATTGAGGAAGGGCACGAGGTCGAAGGTGGTCATGCCGTTCATCGCAAGGGCGACACCCCAGCCGAGGGCCGGCCAGATGGCCCAGAAGTAATGGGGGCTGGTAACAAGGTTGATGACGACCAGCATGGCGATGACCAAGACATATTGCGCCACATGCAGGTAGAATTTCTTGATCTTTCGCACGCGCTCGAACGCGAGGGCTTCTTCGGCTTCTCTGGAGTCGACAGCAATGCTTTGCATATCCGTTTCCTTTTCTACGGTCAGTTGCGACACGTCGATCTCGAAGACGGATGTTAGAGCGTTTCCTTGTTAAATAGAAACGTTCTGCCGGAGCAGGTTTTCGTCAGGGCAAAGGCGATTGGCGAAGGGCATACCCAAGGGTACGGTCGAGCCGATCGCCTTTGAGCTTGGCGGAAAGATGCCCGGCCCTTCGGGTTGGTTGAAACGGGCCACCTGCTTGCCCGGACGGCTTGGCCGTATGCTTTGGCTACGGCACGCGCCGCCCGGACAATCAGTCGATCCCGTTTGAACCAACAGAACTGTTTCTATTTAACAAGGAAACGCTCTTACGTTGCGAGCGTTTCCAGGCTCGCGGATTGGCCGCGTTCTATGCGCTGAATGGTGCGCACGCTCAAGCCACTGACGATTGCCAACTGCTCCTGCGACCAGCCGCGCTGTAGCCTGAGTTTCTGTACCAGCATCATTCTCTCCAAGGTTCGACGCGGCCGACATTTCCGCAAACCGCCATCGATCACCACGCCATCCGCCCGACTGTCGGGTTGCTGTCGGGACGGTGACGGGCCTGTCATGGCGGCATACTGCGCCGGGCGAGCGTGAATTTGAAGAGCGGCGAGCCGCCGGGAAAAGAAAAAGCAACGGTGTTAACAATCAAGGGCCGTTGCTCGATGATCTCTCATTCTTGCGTTGAGAATGACGATCATTTTGCGCATGACGGCAACGAGGGCGACCTTTCCCGGTTTGCCTTTGGCCTTCA
>Ga0308172_1000065_pt1 | contig 234092 bp, 212 predicted proteins | sample PhyGR2_FD_202134 | JGI IMG/M metagenome (GOLD analysis project Ga0308172, IMG submission 202134) | Phyllosphere microbial communities from UC Gill Tract Community Farm, Albany, California, United States - DLSLSG.R2 | ecosystem: Host-associated > Plants > Phyllosphere > Unclassified | place... | reverse complement strand
ACGATGCACCCGAACAGGTCGCCGCCCGCTTCGACGCCATCTCGGACCGCAGCGGCGAGATCGTGCCGGACATGGGCGCCGCCCAGGGCATGATCGAACTGACCAAGGCCCAGAAGGCCCACGGCGGTTGAACAACAAGGCGCCTTGCGTTGACGCGACGTGAGGCGCCTAACTTCGCTTCAGAGGAAACCGGCCTCAAGCAGCGCGAAGCGCGGTAGGCCAAACAAGAATGGGCTCAAGTAGCCCAAAGGGCGATAGCCCAGGAGGAAAGCCCATGCGCGAAGCCGTCATCGTCTCCACCGCCCGCACCCCCATCGGGCGCGCCTATCGCGGCGCCTTCAACGACACCCAGGCGCAGCAGCTCGGCGCCCATGCGGTCAAGCACGCGGTCCAGCGCGCCGGCGTCGATCCGGCCGAGATCGAGGACGTGATCATGGGCGCGGCCCTGCAGCAGGGTTCGACCGGCACCAACGTCGCGCGCCAGATCGCGCTGGCCGCCGGCCTGCCCTCCTCCGTTCCCGGCATGAGCCTGGACCGCCAATGCGCCTCGGGCCTGATGGGCATCGCCACGGCGGCGAAACAGGTCGTCTTCGATCAGCAGAAGATGGCGGTCGGCGGCGGGCTGGAAAGCATCTCCCTGGTCCAGAACCAGAATATGAACCTGTACCGGATGAAGGACGAGGCGCTGCTGAAGCTGTCGCCCCACATCTATATGTCGATGCTGGAGACGGCCGAGGTGGTGTCGCGCCGCTACGGCGTCAGCCGCGACCGCCAGGACGAATATGCGCTGAAATCCCAGCAGCGCACCGCCGCCGCCCAGGACGCCGGCCGCTTCGACGCCGAGATCGTGCCCATGACCACCACCATGCTGGTCATGGACAAGGCCACCGGCCAGACCTCATCGAAAGAGGTCACCCTGTCCAAGGACGAGGGCAACCGTCCAGACACGACGCTGGAAGGGCTGAAGGCGCTGAAGCCGGTCTTCGGCGGCGGCGAAGAGATCCAGACGGGCGAGTACATCACCGCCGGCAACGCCTCGCAACTGTCGGACGGCGCCTCGGCCTGCGTCGTCATGGAGGCCGGCGAGGCGGTGAAGCGCAATCTGCAACCGCTCGGCGCCTATCGCGGCATGGCCGTCGCCGGCTGCGAGCCGGACGAAATGGGCATCGGCCCGGTCTATGCCGTGCCCAAACTGCTTAAGCGCCACGGCCTGACGATGGATGACATCGGCATCTGGGAGCTGAACGAAGCCTTCGCGGCCCAGGTTCTGTATTGCCAGGACACGCTGGGCATTCCCGACGACCGTCTGAACGTCTCGGGCGGCGCCATCTCCATCGGCCACCCCTACGGCATGTCCGGCGCCCGTATGACCGGCCATGTCCTGATTGAAGGCAAGCGTCGCGGAGCCAAATACGGCGTCGTCACCATGTGCATCGGCGGCGGCATGGGGGCTGCGGGATTGTTCGAGATCTATTGAGAGAAACCAATTGTCTCCTCCCCATTTCATGGGGAGGTGGCTCGCAGCGAAGCGGAGAAACGGAGGGGCTCTTCGCCGCATCGCAAACGTCTATGGGACTTCAATAGCCCCTCCACCGCTTCGCGGTCCCCCTCCCCGCTCCGCAGGGAGGAGATGATTTAGATCCGCTCGCTGATCTTGATCGCCGCCTTGCAGCCGACCTTGATCACGCCAGACAGCAGACGATACGCCGGCGCTTCGCGGCTGCCGTGTTCGATGGCGTGGTCGTGGTGGGCCAGTTCCTCATCGCGGAACTGCTTCAACTCAGCGGCAAGAGCCGGGTCGCGATCGCCGATCTCGGCGATCTGGTCGGCATAGTGTTTCTCGATCACGCTCTCGACCGCCTCGGTGCAGGCGTGCGCCGCCTTTTCACCCATCAGGGCCGTGCCGGCGCCCAGGGCCGAGGCGGCGATGCGCCACAGGGGCGTCATGACCGTGGGTCGCACCCGCCGCTCGTTCAGCAGCCGCTCGAAGCGCGCCAGATGCACCGCCTCCTGGTCCTGCATCTCCGACAGGTCGCGGGCGATGCCGTCACGCCCCTTGCGCCCCTCGAACACCGCCTTCTGGGCGCGATAGATCAGGACGGCCGCATATTCCCCGGCGTGGTCGACGCGCAGGATTTCGTCCATCCGCGCCTTGTCTGCGCCTTGGCCAGGACGAGGAAGAGGAATGGAATGGCTCATCGCATCAGGCCTTTTCGATCCGGGGCGCGCGGGCGTCCTTGGGACGTTTCGCCGCCAACAGGCTGAACACCGCAAGCGCCGAGGCGATGATCGCGTTCCATCCTGCCATCGACAGACCCAGCCAGCTCCAGGCCACATCGCCGCAGCCGATCACCTTGGTCACCGGCCCCGTGCCCATGGCCAGCGCTGTCAGGCTGTCCATATCGACCGAGCCGCCGACGGACGAACAGGTCGCAGGCAACGCCCACCATTTGTATTCGCCGCCCATGTGGAAGATGGCCGTGATGGCGCCTGTCGCGAACACGGCCGCCAGCAGGAAGGCGGCGATGCGCGGCGTGCCCCGGCGTCCGCCGCTGAACAGGGTCCAACCCGTGGCCAGCACCGCGACGCCTACCGCGCCCCAATAGACCTCGCGCTGCTTCAGACACAGGTTACAGGGCGCAAGGCCGCCGAACCGTTCGAACGCATGGGCCGCGCCCAGCATGGCCAACGACGCGGCCAGGGCGAAGGCGGTCCACCAACGGGTCAGAAGGCGATAGACATCGATCATCTTGAAACGGTCTTACCCCGCCCCTGCGGCCGCGTCGACTTACAGAAGCTTCAGGACGACGATCAACGCGACCAGCGCGACTAGGCCGATCACGCTCCACATCGCCAGCCGCTTTTCGACCTGCGCCAGCATGGCCGCCCCCCAGCGTTTCAGGATCCACGCCTCCAGGAAAAACCGTCCGCCCCGCGTGACGACCGACGCGGCCATGAAGACAGGAAAGCTGAATGCCGCCAGGCCCGAGGCGATGGTCACCAGCTTGTAGGGAATGGGCGTCAGCCCCTTGATCAGAATGACCCACAGGCCCCACTGATCGAACCAGGCGCGGAACTGCTCCAGCCCGTCCGAATGGCCCAGCACCCGCATGATCGCCAGGCCCAGATCGGTCAGGAAATAGCCGATCGCATAACCGAGAATCCCGCCCAGAACCGACGCCACGGTGCAAACGGCGGCGTAGAAATACGCCTTCTGCGGCCGCGCCAGGATCATGGGCGCCAGCATCACATCGGGCGGGATCGGAAAGAACGAACTCTCGGCGAAGGAGACGACCGCCAGGGCCTTGGTCGCATGGCGGCTGCGCGCCAGGTCGAAGACGCGGTCATAGAGTTTGCGCAGCATGGCGATCCTTAAGGCGGCACGGCGCGTTAGCACCCCTGCGGCGTTGCGTCATCCTCGGCCGTCACGTCCACCTGCTAGAGCGCCTGAATGACGACCCCCGCCTCTTCCCCGTCCACGGTCCAGCAGGACGACGTCAGCCATAACGTCACCCGGCTGCTGCGGCGGCTGGCCGACGACGGCGGCGACGCCGGGCTGACCCTGCACGAGATCCGCGACCGGCTGGACGAGCGCGCCTACGGCCTGTTGATCCTGCTGCTCTCCATCCCCTGCCTGGTGCCGGGCCTTTACGGCGTGCCGCAAGTAGTCGGGCTGATCGTCATCCTGCTAGCCGGCCAGATGCTGGTCGGGCGCGAGGAGCCGTGGCTGCCGCGCTGGTTTCTGAACCTGCGGTGCAAGGGATCGTGGCTGAAGGCCATGGCCGATTTCGCCGAAACCAAACTGGGCTGGATCGACCGGCTGTCGCGCCCCCGCCTGCGCCGCTTCGCCGATGGACCGGGCGAGAAGTTGGCCGCCGTCTTCATGATCCTGGCGACCGTCACCATCGTCATGCCCCTGACCAACACCATCCCCTCCATCGCCCTGGCCCTGCTGTCAGTCGGCCTGATCCAGCGCGACGGCCTGTTCGTCCTCGCGGGCTGCGCCGTCACCACCGTGTGGCTGACCATCTTGGGCGCGCTCGGGACCGGCGTTCTGATGGGCGCCGAATGGGCGACCCGCTGGCTGCCGGGCTGACGCAGACATCGGTTTCAACGCTGCAAGCGTAGCCTTAGATGTCCAAGAATTAACGGGCGCCCGGGCGGTGATCCGTGGAAGGTGGCGTGACCGACCGACGGTCGATCCTTCTCAAATTCCTTTCACGGCGTGTCATGGCCTTGCCTCTTCGTTCCTCCCGCATCCTGTTCGTCGCCGTCGGCGCGCTGCTGGCCGGCGCCCTGCCAGCAGCCGCGCAGGACTACCGCCAGCCTTTCCATCCCGATCAGCTGAAGGGACCGCCGGCCGGCGCGTTAAACGAGGTGCTGGTGCTGGGCACGCCGCACCTGTCGAACCTGGGCGACGGCTTCAAGGCCGAGAGCCTGGCGCCGCTGTTGGATCGGTTGGCGGCGTGGAAGCCGACCGCCATCGCGACGGAGGACCTGTCCGGCCTGCAATGCGACAGCCTGCGTCGCTATCCGTCGCGCTATGCCGAGACGGTCGAGACCTATTGCTGGGATCCCGCCCCCGCCGCCCTGGCGACCGGCCTTGACGTACCCGCCGCCAACGCCGAGGCCGAGCGACTGCTGGCCGCATGGCCCGCCAACCCAACGGCCGCCCAGCGGCGTCATCTGGCGGCGGTCTTCCTGGCGGCCGGCGAGCGCGGATCGGCCTTGGTCCAGTGGCTTCGCCTGCCCGCCCAGGACCGCATCGCCGGGGACGGCCTGAACGACGCCTTGGTCGGCGTGCTGAACCAGATCGAGGAACAGGCCAACGAGACCTTCCTGATCTCCGCCCCCCTGGCCGCGCGCCTGGGGCTGGAGCGGCTGTGGAGCGTCGACGACCACTCCGCCGATTCGCCGGACCCGACGGACCCCGTGGAGAAAAAGGCGTCACAGGACGCCGTCATGGCCGCCTGGGACAATCCCGCCAGCACGGCCCGTCGGGCGGAAGACGAACGGCTGAGCGCCGCCCTGAATCAGCCGGACGGCCTTCTTCAGATGTACCGCACCTACAATGCGCCGACCGTCCCGGCCATGGCCTATCAGTCCGATTTCGGCGCAAATCTGGTCGAGCCGTCGCCGCAGGCCTTCGGCCGGCGCTACCTCGGCTATTGGGAGACGCGCAATCTGCGAATGGTCGCCAATATGCGCGATGTCCTGGGCCTCTATCCGGGCACGCGGATGCTGACCATCGTCGGCGCCTCGCACAAGGGCTATTACGAGGCCTATCTGGACCAGATGCACGACGTCCGGCTGGTCGATCCCGAACCCGTCCTGCGCTGATCGCATAAAGACGACAGATGGGGCTTGCGGGGTCGTCCGTCATCACGACCCCGTGGCTTCGTCTTGGCTCAGTCGTCTTCTGTGACTAGGTTCCGCGCCAATCGGCGGCCCCTTTCGGTTAAGCCCGCCTCAAAAGCTACGCGGGAGACGCGCCATGAACGACATGACCCAGGCTACGGCGGAACAGATCGACCAAGAAAACCCCCTCGGCGTCGACGGTTTCGAGTTCGTCGAATTCACCGGCCCCGAGCCCGAGGCGATGATTTCGCGCCTGGAGCTGATGGGCTTCACCCAGACGCACGTGAACCCCAAGACCGACGTGGTGCGCCTGAAACAGGGCGACATCAGCTTCCTGGTTCAACGCTCGCCCAAGGGTCAGGCCGCCGACTTCGCCAAGGATCACGGCCCGTCCGCCAACGGCATGGCTTTCCGCACCACCGACGCCAAGGCCGCCTATGAGGGCGCGCTGGCCCGCGGCGCCGTCGCCGCGACGGACGCCGCCGGCGGCGGCGCGCTGGGCGACGACTACCCCTACATTCTGCAAGGCATCGGCGGCTCGCTGCTCTACGTCATCGACCAGTACGGCGACGCCGGCTCGCTCTATGACGCCTGGGACGAGATCGAGGGCTGGGAAGAAGCCGAGCGCAAGAACTCGATGGGCCTGGAGATCCTGGACCACCTGACCCACAACGTTCGTCGCGGCCAGATGCGCACCTGGTCAGGCTTCTACAACTCGATCTTCAACTTCGAAGAGCAGAAGTATTTCGACATCAAAGGCAAGGCGACGGGCCTGTTCTCCCAGGCCATGATCGCGCCCGACCGCGCCATCCGCATCCCGCTGAACGAAAGCCAGGACGAGAACTCCCAGATCGAGGAGTTCATCCGTCGCTACAACGGCGAAGGCATCCAGCACATCGCCCTGACGACCGAGAACATTTTCGAGACGGTCGAGGCGATGAAGGAACGCGGCGTAGCCTTCCAGGACACCATCGAGACCTATTTCGAACTGATCGACAAGCGCCTGCCCAACCATGGCGAGGACGTGGAGCGGATGCGCAAGAACCGCATCCTGATCGACGGTTCGGACGAGGAAGGCCTGCTGCTGCAAATCTTCACCCAGGACACCTTTGGCCCGATCTTCTTCGAGATCATCCAGCGCAAGGGCAACGAAGGCTTTGGCAACGGCAACTTCCAGGCCCTGTTCGACTCCATCGAGCTGGACCAGATCCGTCGCGGCGTCATCAAGGTCGACGCCTGAATGACGATGCGGCCGCCGACCTGGCTGCCCTGGCTCGGCCCGGTCCTGGCGGCCGGCGCCGGGGCGCTGGCCGGCGAATACTGGCTGGGCGGCGGCTTCTGGATGGTCCTGATCGCCGCCCTCCTCTGCGGCTTCGCGCCCATCGTCGGCTATCAGGTGTGGAAGCGGCTGCACCACCGGGGGTGAGACCGCCCCTTGCATCAGCGAAGCGGCATGTAGCGGCAGGTGAAGCTCGGGTCGCCGGACATCGGGCGGGGCGTCAGGTGGATATGCATCCGCTGGGTCTGGGCGGCGTCCTGGAGTGCGAAGGCTTGTTCGGCCTCATACATCTCGTCGCGGTGGGCGTCGCTCCAGCCTGAAGCTAGCTTGATGGCGCGCGACTTGGCGGCCTGAAGCGTGTCGGCGACGACGAAGACGTTCCGGTGCTGCTCGGCGAAGGCCACCCCGTCATAGCCGCCCAGGTTCACGTAATAGAGCTTCTCCTGGCCGGTGTAGGGCTCGGGACGCAGGCTGACGTCATAGCCGTCCGCGTGTGAAATCTCCGACCAGCAATCGATGTGCAGACTGCCCGTCTTGCCCCACCACTGTTCACGCAGGGTTTCGTAGGTGGCCTCGATCGAGGGCGCGGCGATGAAGCGCATATCATGCACTTCGATATTGGCGCCGGGGTGCTCGCCGCCGATGTAGATCGCAAACAGCTTCATCAGGTCTCGCTTCAGGCCGCCGAGGCGGCGGGATGGGGCGGGTTCTCCTCGCCTTTGACCACCAACGCCAGCCTGCGCCCGACGATCCCTCCCATTTCAAAGGAACTGGTGATGCCCTGCGCAAAGGGGTGGCGGCCCATCAGGAACGGCAGCGTCAGGCAAAACAGTCGGTCCGGCGGCAGGGGCGCATCGACGGGTCGAAACAGCTCATCGACAGCAATGCCGCGCACCACGTCGGGCGCGTCATTGGCGACCTCGTCGCGAATGATGCCCTGTTCCAGCAGCGACAGGAACGGAAACTGGATCGCGGCCAAGGCCTGCTGGCCGGTCGCCTCGATGAAGACCGGGAAATGTCTTGTCCGTCCGGCGATCGTCACGTCGGCCCCCCGTTCCGGACTTTGCGTATCGACTGCGTGGTCCTCGCCGAGAGCCAGAACCTCCAGCTTGCCGGCCTCGTGCAAGGCCAGCATCCGCTCGATCGATTCATGTGGCACGCCGGCGTAGACATCGACGAAGATCGGTTTGAACACCCGGCTGAAGCGCTCAAATTGCGAGGCGTCCAGATGCGGCACGATCGCGGCGACGACTTCATGCATGCGAAGGATGGCGTCGCGCCACGCCACCGTGACCCTGGCGGCGTGATTGGCCCGCGCTTCGTCCAGGTTCGCCGCGGCCCAGACGAACGGATCGCTCGCCGCACGTCGGGCGAAATAGGCCTGGGCGAACGTGTCCAGCGTCGCTTCTCCCAACCCCGTTTCTGCGGCGTAGATCGGATCGGCTTGGATCAGCTCGCGCCGAAAGAGGTCGAACACCGCGTCCAGAAGACCACCTGTCTCCTGCACGATCAGGGCGGCGACCGCCTCTGGCGTACAGATGTCCAGCGGGGCGTGGGGCAGCGGAAAATAGAAGTCCGCTTCCGGCAGGATGCCCTTGCGCGACATCATGGTCAGGCGAAACGCTCCGGTGGCCGGGGCGGGTTCGTACACCAGTCGCTCGGCTTGACGGACGAAGGCGCCGTGCGATCCCGCCAGGGCGACCGCAGCATCGATCGCCGTCAAGGACGAGCCGCGGATTCCGATGTCCGTCGCGGGGATCTTGGACAGCGCCGAGGCCGGCCATGGACTGAGGTAATAGCCCGGACGGCCCTGCTGTCGTGACGGCCATTGGTGGCCCGTGGCGAGGACCACATGATCGAAGATCGCTTTGCTTGCGCGCAGCGAGGGCGGCGAGACATAGGTCAGTTCGATGCCGTCCGGCGTGTTCGCGGCATCCACCGCGCGACAGTCGGTCATCACCTGGATCGAGACGCCACCGGCCCTAGCCCGTTCCACAATGGCGGCGAACTGATCCTCGAAATAGCGTCCCATGGCGAGACGCGGCACGAAGCTTCGCTCGTCCAGCGCGGCAGGGTCGATGTCCAGCGCGCGCACCTCCGCCGAGGTCCGTTCAGCCAGCCAGTCCGCCAGGGTTTGCGTGACCGGCGGGATCTCCACGCTGGCGATGTTCGACAGCATGGCCCGGTCGTTCCACTCGGCGCTGTAGGGGCTGCCCGATCCCGCAGACCCGCCCGCCTCGATCACGGTGATGCGCGCCGACAGGTCGCCTTGGGACAGCAGGGCGTGAAGCGCGTAGAGAGTGGTTGGCCCCGCTCCGACAAAGGCGATTGATGCAGTCATGCGCCCACAATGCGCGACGCGCAAAAAGGCGCCATGGCGAATGTTTTTCAATGGAAACAGCTACCTGTACGCTACTGAACAAGTTCGATCTGCGCGATTTCGCACACAGGACCGCCGAGATTCGCCCGACTTAGTTATGAGCTTCGTTTTTCTTTGATCGATCAGCCTGACACGACCCCGTGATGGGTTACAGTGGCGGGTGCCGACGTCCTGCCGACGGGGTGCGTCCTGATCCGGCGCCGGGAGGAATTCCATGATGCGCATCGCCTGTTCGGCACTGATTGCCCTCTTTGCACTGTGTTTTTCCTCGGCGCACGCCCAGGACGCCGCGCCGCAATGGTCGCTGGCGATCCACGGCGGGGCGGGCGTGATCGAGCGGGCCAGCCTGACGCCCGAGCAGGACGCGGCCTATCGCGCGGCGCTGCAAGGCGCGCTGGACGCCGGTTCGGCCGTGCTGAAAAGCGGCGGCTCGGCACTGGATGCCGTCCAGGCCGCCGTTCAGGTCATGGAGGACGATCCTCTGTTTAACGCCGGGCGCGGGGCGGTCTTCACTGCGGCCGGCCGTAACGAGCTGGACGCCGCCGTCATGAACGGATCGGACCTGACCGCCGGGTCCGTCGCCGGCCTGACCACCACCCGTCATCCCGTCGCCGCCGCCCGCGCGGTGATGGAGCGGTCGCCCCACGTCATGCTGATCGGACCCGGCGCCGACGCCTTCGCCGCCTCGGTCGGGCTGGAGCAGGTCGATCCGGCCTTCTTCTTCACCGAGCGCCGCTGGCAGGGGCTGGTCAAGGCCCTGACCGAGGCCGGGCAGCCCATCCCCGAACGCCCCGTCGGCGCGCCTCTACCGGGCGCTCAGGCCGAAATCGCCCCGCCCCTGAATGAGAAGAAGTTCGGCACGGTCGGCGCGGTGGCGCTGGACAGCCAGGGGCGTCTCGCCGCCGCCACCTCGACCGGCGGCATGACCGCCAAACGCTGGGGCCGGGTCGGCGATGTGCCGATCATCGGCGCCGGCACCTATGCCTCAAACGCCGACGGCTGCGCGGTATCCGCCACCGGCGACGGCGAATATTTCATCCGCGCCACCGTCGCCCGCGACATCTGCGCGCGGATTGCGGGAGGCGCGGCGACGCAGGCCGCCGGTCAGGCGGAGATCGCTGACGCCGAAAGGCTGGGCGGCAAGGGCGGCGTCATCGTCATGGGCCTGGATGGTCGCCCCGCCTTCGCCATGTCCACCTCGGGCATGTATCGCGGCGCGGCCTCCTCGGCCGACCCCGCCCGCGTCGCCATCTACGCCGACGAACCCTGAGCGCCCGTTTAGACCAAATAGACGAATTAGACTCTCTTTTTTTCAGACCGAGACCCATGCCTGCATCCGATGACGAACTGACCGTGATGGCCAATGAGGAGCTGGACGCCGCCTGCGCCATGCCCTTCGTCGAGGTCAGGAAGATCACCCCTTGGGGCGACAGTTACGAAGGCTTCGCCCCGTCCGGCCGCACGGTCGAGGTCGAGCGTCGCTACCTGTGGGCCGTCGAGCCTGAGGGCGGCGTCATCGTCGAGGTCGAGGTCCGCGACCGCGCCGCCCGCACCGGCGCCGAGGCCCGCGCCCTGCTGACCGCCACCGACTGATTCCGTCGTTCCCAATATCGCAAATCCGGTCTAGGCCTTGGTCATGAAACTCGCCTCGCTCAAGCACGGCCGCGACGGCCGCCTCGTTGTCGTCTCCCAGGACCTGAACTGGTTCACCGACGCCTTCCTGATCGCCCCGACGCTGCAGGCGGCGCTGGATGACTGGGACCGTTGCGGGCCCCGCCTCGAGGCCTTAGCCGAAAGCCTGGAGCATGGGGCCGTGCCGCGCGGCCGCTTCCATGAGCGCGACGCCGCCTCACCCCTGCCCCGCGCCTATCAATGGGCGGACGGCTCGGCCTATGTGAACCACGTCGAACTGGTGCGTAAGGCGCGCGGCGCCGACATGCCCGAGAGCTTCTGGACCGACCCGCTGATGTACCAGGGCGGCTCCGACAGCTTCCTGTCGCCGCGCGATCCGATCCCGCTGGCCGACGAGGCCTGGGGCTGCGACCTGGAGGCCGAGATCGTCGTGATCGTCGGCGACGTGCCTCAGGGCGCGACGCGCGAACAGGCGCTCGACGCCATTCGCCTGGTCGGCCTGGTCAACGACGTGAGCCTGCGCAACCTGATCCCTGCCGAACTGGCCAAGGGTTTCGGCTTCGTCCAGTCCAAGCCCGCCAGCGCCCTGTCGCCCGTTCTGGTCACGCCCGAGGCGCTGGGCGACCGATGGAAGGACGGTAAGCTGCACGGTGCTCTTTCGGTGCAGCTGAATGGCGAGGACTTCGGCAAGGCCGACGCCGGCGTCGACATGACCTTCGATTTCGGAACCCTGATCGCCCACCTGGCCAAGACCCGGTCGCTGGGCGCCGGGACCATCATCGGTTCGGGCACGGTGTCGAACAAGGACGCCGACGGCGGCCCGGGCAAGCCGGTTTCGGAAGGCGGCCTGGGCTACTCCTGCATCGCCGAGGTCCGCACGGTCGAGACGATCCTGCGCGGCGCGGCCGAGACGCCCTTCCTGAAACACGGCGACACGGTGCGGATCGAAATGCTGGACGCGCGTCATCATTCGATCTTCGGCGCCATCGAACAGACCGTCGCGCCGCTATCCAGCCAGGATTGACGCCGCTAGGGTGCTGACAGCGGCCTCGGGGGAGTCCGCATCCGGTCTTTGGGGAGAGACGACGTGCCGCCTGAAAAACTGGTCCCGCTGCTCATGATCCCGATCATGCTGGTGGTCGTGCTGCTGAAGAACCGCAGGAAGCGCGTGCTGAAGCCGCAACTGCTGTGGGTCATGCCGGCCATCGTCCTGCCGTTGATCGGCCTGGGCATCTGGGGGTCGGCGCAAAATCCGAACATGGCCCATGCGCCGTTCGGCCCCGACGCCTGGGCGGTTCTGGCCATCGGCGGGATTCTGGGCGGCGTCGCCGGCTGGTATCGCGGCAAGACCGTCACCATCGAAAAGCAGCCGGACGGTTCCCTGATGGCCCAGGCCTCGCCTCTGGGTCTGATCCTGCTGGTCGTGCTGTTCGCCGGCCGGTCGCTGCTGCGCGACCTGATCGAAAGCCACGCCGCCGCCTGGCATCTGAACGCCCTGGCCGTCACCGACGCCTTCCTGGTCTTCGCCATGGGACTGATCGCGATGCAGCGCGTCGAAATGTACATCCGCGCCCGCCGCATCCAGTCCGGCGGCATGGATAGCCATGTGGAGGTCGTCGCATGAAGAGCACCGTAGTCGCTCTCGCTGTCGCCTTGTCGGCCGGCTCAGCCGTCTCGCAGGATGCGCCGAACACCGGCGAAGACTGGGATCTGGTCAAGGACGCCCGAAAGAAATCGACAATCGCTTACGTCACGACCACGCCGGGCCTGTCGATCGCGACTCGCTGCATGGACGGCGCCTATTCGGCGCTGCTGTTCGGGTTGCCGGAGGTGGCGCGCCGGACGAAAACGCGCCCGATCACAATCATCTTTCGAGACGAAGAAGCCAAGGAATGGCGCTGGAACGTCACGACCGATCGTGCGGGCGCCGTCGCCGATTTTCCAGCCCCCTTTGCCCGCGAACTTCGCCAAGGCGGACGCATTCAGATCATCGTGCCCGATGGCGGCGGCGCGGGTCGAAACCTCCGCTATGATCTGGAACTCCCTGCGTCCGGTTCGGCGATCGACGAAACCCTGACGGCCTGCGGCCGCCCGCTTGTTGACCCTCGCGACCAGGAACTCGACGCCATCTCCGAGGAAGGTCTGCAGGTTGGAATGCGATGGGCGCGTCAGATTCGTCCGCGCTATCCCGCCACCAACTATTCGGAGGGTTTCGCCGTCGCCACATGCGTCGCCCAGCCTGACGGTCGCTTGCGCGACTGCGTCATCGAAACCGAACATCCCGCCGATGGTCGCTTCGGCGAAGCGGTGCTTAAGGCGGCCCGCGACGCCACCGTCGCCTATGACGGCGACCAACCGACCGCGCCGCGCATGATGGCCTTCCGCGTCAACTTCATCATGCAGTGACACAAAGGCTGGACCCGCCTCATCCCTCTGTGGCATGAGGCGGTCCTTCCGCTGCGGGCGTGGTGGAATTGGTAGACGCGCTGGACTCAAAATCCAGTTCCGAAAGGAGTGCCGGTTCGACCCCGGCCGCCCGCACCACTCTTCGTCGGTTCAGCCCAGCTGCCGGTGGAAGAACCCCGTCACATCGGCCAGCACCGTCGCCTTCTTGCGGAACAGGGGCGAGAAGGTCGCGATCAGGTCGGCGTGGTCCAGGCCGGGATAAAGCTTGGCTTGCGACCGACCGCCCACCGCGCGCATCCGCTGATCCAGAATGACCGTGTCCTCGTCGTGGACCACCGTGTCGGCCGTGCCGTGGCCCAGCCAGATCGGCGGGGCGTCGGCGCGGACGAAGGTGACGGGCTGGGTCAGGGTCGGGTCCGGCGCACGGCCGAAGGCGTTCTGCGACGCCGCCACGTCGAACGGCAGGAAGTCGTAAGGGCCCGCGAGACCTGCGGCCGCCTTGATCAGATCGGGCCGGCCGACGGCGGCCATATAGCGTCGGTCCAAGGCGATCATCATCGCCAGATGCGCGCCCGCCGAATGGCCCAGCACGCCAAGCCGCGCGGGATCGCCGCCGTATTGACCGACCACCTCGGCCGCCTTGGCCGTGGCGGCGGCGGCGTCCTCGATGAAAGCCGGGAAGACGACCTGGGGCACGATGCGGTAGTCCGGCAGGGCGACCACGAACCCGCGCGCCGCCAAAGCTTGCGCCGCCCAGCCATACTGGCTGCGCGAGCCCGAATCCCAGCCGCCGCCATAGAAGAAGACCAGCGTCGGATAGGGGCCTGGCGCGGTCGGCGCATAGAGATCCATCTGCTGGCGCGGATCGTCGCCATAGGGAATGTCGCGCGCGACGCGTCGCACGCCGCCGTCTCTCGGTCCCAAGGTGTTCAGCAGGCTTAGCGGCGAGCATGCGGCGGCGAGAAGCCCAAGGGCAGGCGCGAACAGTCCACGGCGTGTCATGCAAAAGGCTCCATCACCCACAATACGCTCGGATCGCCGGATCGGTCGTCATCAACGATCAGCGGGCGTTGGCGATCAGCCGGCCGCAATCGGCGTCTTCGGCCAGGCCGGGATCGACGAAGGCGAACAGGGCCGTCACCGGCGCCACCACCGCGCCCAGCAGGCCCGCCAGACCGCCCTGCGACACGACCGAACCGACATCGACCCCGACCTTGGGCGCCGTCAGCGGGCCGGAGACGGTGATCGGCGCCCACAGACGCAGCAGACGCGGCTTCTTGGATTCGCCGTCGATCCTCAGGTTCAGCGTCTCGGTGCCTAGGTTGATGCTGCCCTTGCCCTGGGCCAGCACCACATCGGTGTCGATGACGAAGGTGCGGGCGGTCGCCGTGCCGCCGCTGACGTTGAAGTCGGCGACGGCGCAGCGGATCTGGCTTTCGGATTGGTCTCCGCTCAACAGCTTCAGCAGCCCGGCGCTGGCGTTGATGCCCAGTAGTTCGGCGAAGGCCGCCCGCATCTTGCCGTTCGGCACCACCAGGCTGAGCGAGCCTTTCGATGCGGCGGCGAAATCGTGGATCGAGGCGCCTGGCCCCTCCAGCTTCGCCCGGCCCAGCGCCCTGCCGGTGACGGGCGCCGAGCCGTTGCGCGCCGGAATGATGGATTCCAGTGGATAGCCGGCCAGACGCAGATCGACCGTGCTGTAGGGGGTGTCCTTGGTCGCATCGATCCGTGCCGTGCCGTTCAGTGCGCCGCGATTGAAGTCGAAGCTGATCGGATCCAGCTTCAGGATGCCGTCCTTCAGGTCGGCGCCCAGGTTCACCTGACGCACGTCGAAGGCGTTCGCCTTCACCGATCCGGCCCGATAGGACAGGGTACCGTCCATGGTCTGCAGACGCTCGGTCTGCAGCTTGGCGTCCGGCAGCAGCTTGCCGCCGACCAAGACCGGCGCCTCGGTGTCGGTGCCCGCCGCATTGGTCCGGGTCCGCGCGCCCAAGACGGCGGCCAGGTCGTCGATGTCCAGACGACGCGAGGTCAGGTCGGCGTCGACGCGTAGACGCTGGCCCGACTGGACCTTCACCTCGCCCGACAGATCGGACGCGCCGACGCGTCCGTCGAAATCCTTGAAGGTCCAGATCCGTCGATCGCGGTTCAGCGCGCCCGACAGCCGGTAGGGCGGCGTATTTGGCAGGGCGACGCCGGTCAGCAGATAGAGGTCCGACATGTTGCGTCCCTGGATCGTCATGGTCGCATCGAACCGCCCCAGATCGAAAGGTCGAGTGATCGCCCCCTTGGCGACCAGGGACGAGTCCGCGCCGGTCACATCGGCCTCGAACCGATAGGGACGGTCGCGCCGGATGTTGATGAAGGGACCGCCCTCGATCCTGACGGTCATGGGCGCGCCGCGGACATCGCCGCGACCGTCCAGCACAAATCCGGCCTGGCCGCTGGACGCCTCGCGCGCATTGACCGCCGCTTCCAGCGTCAGTCCGCGCCGCTGTTCCTCGAAGGTCAGCTGCCCGTCCTTGATGACCAGTTGCTGGATGACCGGCAGGTTCAGCCCTTCGCCGTCATCGGGCTTGTTGGGATTCAACTGCCAGCTCTTGCGGCCGTCCTTGGTGGAGATCAGCACGACCCGGGGCCGTGTGAAGCTCAGCAGGGGCATCTCAACCTGACCGGCCAGCAGCTTTCGAAGGCGCACCGAGGCCTGGACCTCATCGACGTCGGCCGTGTCGCGATCACGCGCCCAGTCGGGGCCGCCGATCTTCAGCCCCCGCACCACGGCGGACGGGGTCCAGCTGAAGAGATTGACGTCCAGATCGCCGGTCAGGGCGATTTCGCGATCGTATTTGACCGAGGCCCAGCGGCCGATAGGTCCGCGCAGCATGTTCCAATCGAATAGGGCCAGGAAAAGAACGATGGCCGCCACGACGACCAGCACCACGCCCGCCGCCCATTTTTCCGCCATCCTCGGTCGTCGAGCCGCCGCATAGACGGGATCATTGTCGCGCACCCAGTCGCGCCAAGTGCGCAAACGCACCCCGGCCGGAGCCCACGCCCGCTGGTTCAGGTCGGCCCGAAAAGTGCGCCAATTCCGTGGGTTCGACAATCGCTCGTCTCCGTCAGCCAGAGGGAACGCACCAGCCCCGGTTTGGCGCCGCGGGGTCAGCTTGTCGTCGATCTGACGCGAAGCTGTCGCATAACCTTTACAAACTTCAGGATCGGCGCATAGTTCGTCAGAGCCCTGATCTTAATTCAAGCCGTGGAGGACTGCCGATGACCCGTTTCCTGACCCCCGCCCTGATCGCTGCAGCTTTGGCGGCCGCAACGACGCCGGCGCTGGCGCAAAGTCCGCGCCCCGCCGAGCGCGCGGCCGTGCTGCAAACCGTCAAGGTTTGCGGAACCGACGTGGCCTCACGCACGGCCTACCAGCGCGACCACGGCGCGACGCCGAGCTTCGTCACGGCTCAACAGGCCGTCTCCGCCTATCAGTCGGGCCAGCGCTGGGCCGCGCCGCGCTGCATGACCGCGCATCAGTATGACCGTCTGGCCGGCGCGCCGATGCAGCGCGCGGCGCTCTGATCCTGAACAAACGGGCATGAAGAAAGGGGCGCGGTCATCGGACCGCGCCCCTTTTTGTCGTCTGGACGGACGTCTCTTACTGCGTCGGCGTCAGATATTTGTTCAGCCAGCCGAACACCTCATTGTGCCATTGCAGGCTGTTGGCCGGCTTCAGCACCCAGTGGTTTTCGTTGGGGAAAACGATCAGGCGGCTGTCGATGCCGCGCCGTTGCAGGGCGGTGAAGGTGGACAGGCCCTGGGCGGTCGGGATGCGGAAGTCGCGGTCGCCCTGAACCACCAGCATCGGCGTCTTCCAGTTATCGACGTGGTTGGCCGGGTTGAACTTCTGATAGCCCTCCGGCTTGTCCCAGGGCGTGCCGCCGTATTCCCATTCGGTGAACCACAGCTCCTCGGTCGAATAGCCCATGCCGAAGGTGTCGAAGACGCCGTCGTGGTTGACCAGGCACTTGAATTCGTTCGACCAGTTGCCGGCGATCCAGTTGATCATATAGCCGCCGTAGGACGCGCCCAGCGCACAGGCGTTGTCGCCGTCCAGGAAGCTGTACTTCTGTTGAGCCGCCGCCCAGCCTTTCTGCAGGTCTTCCAGCGGGCGGTCGCCCCAGTGCTGGCTGATCGCGTCGGTGAAGGCCTGGCCGTAGCCGGTCGAGCCGTGGAAATCGATCATCACCACCGCATAGCCCGCCCCGGCATAGGTCTCGGGGTTCCAGCGATAGGACCAGCCGTCCCCGAACGAACCTTGCGGCCCGCCGTGGATCAGGAAGGCGACCGGATATTTGCGGCCCTCGACGTATCCAGCCGGCTTGATGACATAGCCGTGGACCGTCTCGTTGTTCCAGCCGGCGAAGCTGAACTGCTCATACTCCCCGAACTGTTTGGCGGCGAAGGCGGGGTTGGACTGCGTCAGACGACGCGGCATTTCGCGACCCAGATAGGTCTTGAAATACAGGTCGCCCGGCTCGCGCAGGCTGTCCTGGGCGAAGACGAAGCCCGAGGGCGTCTGTTGGAAGGCCGAGACGTGGCCTGCGCCCGTGATCGGCGTCACCACGCCGTTGCGCGTGTCCACCGAAAACAGCTTGGTCGAGCCGACGTCGCCTGCCGTCGTGAACAGCGTCTGGCCATCGCGCGACCATTGCAGCGTGTCGGCCGACCGGTCCCAGTTCGAGGCGATCTCGCGCTTCTGGCCCGTTTCGACGTCCATCAGCACGATCTGATAGCGATCGGCCTCGAAGCCCGGCCGCGCCATGGCGCGATAGGCCAGTGTCCGTCCGTCCGGCGAGAAGACGGGGCCGGTGTCCCAGGCGTCATTGCCGTCGGTCAGGTTGGTGAAGGTGCCGTCGCCCGACAGGCCGTTGGTCTTCCACAGGTCGAAGTTGGTGCTCCACGGCTCGGTCTGACCGGCGAGACGCGCGGAGAAGACCACGGCATCGCCCGCCGGCGTGAAGACGAACTCGCTTTCGTCGCCGAAGGGTTTGGAGGGCGTGTCGCCGTCAAAGCCCTTGGTGATCCAGGTCGGCGTGCCCGTCGCCTTGCCGTCGCGGCCGATCGACTGGACGAACAGGTGGTTCTGGGTGTGGTCGTTCCAGGTGTCCCAGTGACGCACGAACATGCGGTCATAGACCTGGCCTGTCGTCTTCTGCTCGGCGATGGCCTTGCCCTGTTGGACCGAGGCGTTCAGGTCGGCCGCGTTCGGATAAACGGCCAGCGACACCGCCACCTTGTCGCCCGACGGGCTGATCCGATAGGCGTTCACGTCGGTGGGCAGGTTCGTCACCTGAACCGGCGCCGACGTGGGCGAGGCCACGCGCCAGACCTGGCTCGCGCCCGACTTGCCCGACAGGAAGTACAGATTGCCGTCCCCGCCCCAGCGCGCGGTGTTGGCGCCCTGATCCGAGATGGCCAGGCGGCGCGGGGCCGTGTCCGGCGCGTTCAGGTCCAGGATCCACAGGCTGCCGGCGCGGCTGTTGGCCTGAACATCGGTGGTCGTGACCGAATAGACGACATAGCGGCCGTCCGGCGACACCTGCGGATCGCCCAGCCGGTTGGCCGAGATCATGTCCTGATAGGTGAAGGCGTCCGGCGTCGCGGGCGCGGACGGAACCGGCGCGGGCGGCACCTGGGCCAGGGCAGGCGCGGCGCTCATCAGCGCAACAGCCGCGCAGGCGGCGGACAGAAGGGAACGGTGACGCATCAAGATCTTCCTCGCGAAGCTTTCTGGCCGCGAGGCGTAGCACCCTGCCAAGGCGCGTCAATGGGTCGCTCAGCCCGCCGGCGCCGTATAGCGGCCCACCCAGTCCAGGATTTCCTGCTGCCAGTCGACCCAGGTGCGGGGTTTCAGCACCCAGTGGTTCTCGTCCGGCACATGGACGAAGCGGCTGGGCACGCCCTGACGCTGAAGCGCCGAGAAGGTCGCCAGCCCCTGCTCCATCGGCACGCGAAAGTCCTTGGAGCCATGCAGCACCAGCATCGGCTTGTTCCAGTCGCCGGCATAGGTCTCAGGGTTGAAGGCGTCATAGACGGCCTTGCGCTCCCAGCTCGGTCCGCCGAACTCCCAGATGAAGTTGCCGATATCCATGGCGTTCATCAGCTGCGGCACGTCGAACACGCCGGCGTGGTTGACCAGGCAGCGCCACGGCCCATTCCACTTTCCGGCGATCATATTGACCATATAGCCGCCGTAGGACGCGCCCAGCGCACAGGCCCGGTCGCCGTCGATCCACGGATTGCTGGACAGCGCCGCCGCCCAGCCCTTCTCCAGGTCCTCCAGCGGCCGGTCGCCCCAGTGATCGTTGATCGCGTCGGTGAAGGCCTGGCCATAGCCGGGCGAGCCGTGGAAGTTGATCATCACCACCGCATAGCCCGCCGCCGTATAGACCTGCGGATTCCAGCGGTAGGACCAGTTTTCGGTCCAGGGCGATTTCGGCCCGCCGTGGATCAGATAGACCGCCGGATAGCGCCGGCCCTCGACCGCGCCCGCCGGTTTGAACACCCAGCCCTGCACCGGCTCGTTGTTCCAGCCGGCGAAGGTGAAGGCCTCGCCCTTGGGCAGGTCCATCTGCGCCAGCACCTCGGCGTTCTGGCGGCTGATCTGGCGGGGTTCGCCCCGCGTCTGAACAAAGATCTGGGTCGGGGCGACGAAGCTTTCGTGGGCATAGGCCAAGACCCCGGCCTTCTCCTCATAGGCGCCGACCGTGCCGTTTCCGGTCAGGGGCGTGATCCGGCCGGTGCGGGCGTCGACCGAGAACAGCCGGTTCTGGCCCTCGTCCGCCGCCGAGACCAGCAGCGACCGGCCATCGGTGCGCCATTGCAGGCCGCCCGCGCCGCGATCCCAGTCGGTCAGTTTCCTGGCGCCGGAGCCGTCGGCCTCAGCCACCCAGACCGCCGCCTGATCCCCGCCGACATTCTCGCGCGGCGCCGACAGCCAGGCCAGCTGGCGACCGTTCGGAGAGAAGACCGGATTGCCGTCCGATCCCTTGTTCGTCTCGGTCAGATTGACCGGCGCGCCGCCGCCGAGCGCCACGCGGAAGACGTCGCTGTTGCTGGTGAAGGCTTCGCCCGCGCCTTGCGTCTGCGTGCCGTAAACAAGGGTCCGGCCGTCCGGCGAAATGTCGAAACTGGAATCACCGGTCGAGACATCGGCATCGAGGCCCGCCATCAGATCGCGTGGTTCGCCGCCACTCAAACCAGACCCGTTCAGCGGCTGGACGAACAGATGGGTGCGGCGTGTATCGACCCAGTGGTCGAAGTCGCGCATCGGCAGACGGTCATAGGTCTGAAGCGTCGACTTGCCTCGGGCGTCCAGCCGGGTCTTGGTGCAGGCCAGGGTGTCGCAATCGACGAAGATCGAGACGGCCAGGACCAGCGACTTGCCGTCCGGCGCGATGCGGAAGCCCGACACGTCGAAAGGCAGGGTCGTCACCTGGGCCGCCGCCATCCCGGCCGCATCCGTGCGCCAGACCTGGTTCGATCCGCCCCGCGACGACAGGAAATAGATGGCCCCTCCATCTGGCGCCCAGCGCGCGCCCGAGGCGCCGCCTTCCGAGATCGCCAACTTGCGCGGCTCGCCGCCCGACACGTCCGCCAGCCACAGGCCGTTGGCGCCCTTGTTGCCGTCCCAGTCGGTGGTGCGCACGGCGTAGACAATCTGGCGGCCGTCCGGCGAGACGCGCGGCTCGCTGACCCGCTCCATCATCGCCAGATCCTTCAGCGACAGGCCGCGCGATGCGGGCGCTGGGGCGGCGGGGGCGGCGGCCGGCGCGGACGAGGCCTGCTGCGCCAGACTGGGCGCGGCGGCCAGGATCAGGCTTCCAAGGGCGACCGCCGCCATCCAGCGTGAACGCGTCATGTTTTCATTCCTCACAGCTTTTCGACAGTGATAGGGGCCGCCCGTCCGATCGCCAAGCGTCCACGACGCCGCGCATCTTGCCCCCTCCGACCGAACCGGCGACAAGCGATCTTTCATGACCGCCGCCACCCTTCCCGCCCGCCGTCAGCCCCACATCGTCGATGTGCTGATCGCCGAACGCGCGCCGCGCCTGACCAGTTCGCCGCTGTGGCCGGTCGTGCGGCCGGCGCTTTACGGCGTGCTAGGCTATGGGGCGGCGGTGCGAATGGCCGACGCCATCCGCGACCTGTCGGGGACCGAGACCTTCGATTTTGTCTCGGACCTGCTGAGGCTGAAGGTGACGACGACGAATCTGGAGCGCCTGCCCGCGACCGGCCGCTGCGTCGTCGTCTGCAACCACCCCACCGGCATCGCCGACGGGGTCGCCGTATTCGACGCGCTCAAACGGCGGCGCACAGACATGATCTTCTTCGCCAACGCCGACGCCATCCGTGTCTCGCCGCGATTGGACGAGACCATCATCCCCGTCGAATGGGTCCACGACAAACGCACCCGCGAAAAGACCCGCGCCACACTGAACGCCGCCAGGGAGGCGTTCGAGGCGGAACGCTGCGTCGTCATGTTCCCCGCCGGTCGTCTGGCGCGCGAGAAGAACGGCGTACTGACCGATCCCGAATGGGCGCCGACCGCCGCCTCGATGGCGCGCAAGTATGACGCGCCGGTGATCCCCATGCACGTCACCGGCCCCTATAGCCGGCTGTTTCACCTGTTCGACAAGGTCTCGCAGGAGCTGCGCGACGTGACGCTGTTTCATGAGTTGCTGAACAAGGAAGGCAAGCCGTTCGGCGTCGATGTCGGCCTGCCCATTCCCGCCGAACGGCTGGACGTGGACGCCGCCAAGGCCACCGAGGCGTTGAAGACCTTCACCGAGCGGACTTTGGCCGCCGACCACGACGCGGTGTTTCCATGAAGATCGCGCTGCCCGACGCCGAGGCCACCACCGCCCTGGGCCAGGCCATCGCCCCCCTGCTGGCGGCGGGCGACAGTCTGCTGCTCTACGGTCCGCTGGGCATGGGCAAGTCGACCCTGGCGCGCGGCCTGATCCGCGCCCTGACCACGCCGGACGAGGACGTGCCCAGCCCGACCTTCACCCTGGTCCAGTTCTACGAAAGCGACCCGCCGGTCGCCCATTTCGACCTCTATCGCCTGACCCGGCCGGAAGAGGCGTTCGAAATCGGCCTGGACGAGGCGCTGGATGAGGGGTGCGCCGTGATCGAATGGCCCGAGCGTCTTGGCGACGACCCCGGTCGTTTTCTGGGGCCGGACCAGCTGATCATCGAAATCTCCGAACAGGGCGACGGCCGCCTTGCGACCGTTTCCGGCGTAGGCCGATGGGAAACGGGGCTGAAGGAACTGCATGTCTGACCGCGAAACCCTCCGTCTCGACTTCCTGAAGGCCGCCGGCCTGGCCGACGCCGCGCGCGCCCCCCTGCCCGGCGACGCCTCGACGCGGCGGTATGAGCGGCTGACGCCGACGACCGGTCCGACCCTGATGCTGATGGATCAGGCGCCCGCCGCCGAAAGCCAGCCGTGCGATCCGCGCTGGACGCCCGAGCAACGTCACGCCGCCGGCTGGAACGCCGTCGCCCGCCTGTCCGCCGGCCGGATCGAGGCCTTCGCCGCCGTCGCCGCCCATCTGAAGTCTCTAGGCCTGTCCGCCCCCGAAATCCCGTCGCTGGACGCCGCCAACGGCCTGGCCGTGCTTGAGGATTTCGGCGACGACCTGTTCGCCCGCGTGATCGAGAGCGGCGCCGACGAGACGCCGCTTTATCTGGCCGCCATCGAGGCCCTGGCCGTTCTTCATGACGCAGGCGCTCCGCCCGAAACCCTGCACGGCCCCGGCGGCGACTGGCCGCTGCTGACCTATGACGAGACGGCGCTTCAGGGCGGGGCCGATCTGTTCGTCGAATGGCTGCCGAAGCTCGACGATCGGGTCAGCTTCGACGCCGCCGCCATCGCCGACTGGCGCGCTTCCTGGGCTCCCATTGTCGCCTCCGGCGCGGCCGGGGCCTCGGTCATGACCCACCGCGATTATCATGCGGAAAACCTGATCTGGCTGCCCCAGCGCGACGGCGCCGCTCGCGTCGGCATGATCGACTTTCAGGACGCGGTGCGCGCCCACCCTTCGTGGGACCTGCACTCCCTGCTGCAGGACGCTCGCCGCGACGTGTCGCCGACGCTGGAGGCCGAGGCTCTGGACCGCTATTTCGCCCTGCGTCCCGACGTGGACCGCGCCGCCTTCATGGCCGACTACGCCGGCCTCGCCGGCCTGAACGAGGCGCGGATCATCGGCATCTTCGCCCGCCTGATCGCGCGCGACGGCAAACCGCGATACCGTCAGTTCCTTCCGCGTATGTGGCGCCATCTGAACACCAATCTGGAACAGCCGGCCCTGGCGCCCGTCGCCCGCTGGTTCGACCGTCACGTTCCTGCCGAGGTGCGCGCATGACCGCCCCCAAGACGGCCCCCAAGACCGCAATGGTGCTCGCCGCCGGCCTGGGCACGCGCATGCGTCCCCTGACCGACGACCGACCCAAGGCCTTGGTCGAGGTGCAGGGCCGCGCCCTGATCGACCATGTGCTGGACCGACTGGCGGACGCCGGGGTCGAAAAGGCGGTAGTGAATGTCCACTGGTTCGCCGACCGGCTGGAAGCGCATCTGGCGGCGCGCGGGCAAAATCCTAAAAATCGGGGCCCCGCAATCCTGATTTCCGACGAACGCGCCAAACTGCTGGAGACCGGCGGCGGACTGAATAAGGCCCGCGGCCTGCTGGGCGAGGAGCCGGTCTTCGTCGCCAATATCGACAGCGTCTGGATCGACCGAGGCGACGCCCTCACTGATCTGATCCGCCTGTGGAACCCCGAGACGATGGACGCCGCCCTGCTGCTAGCCCGCCGCGAAGGCTCCATCGGCTTTGAGGGCGACGGCGATTTCTTCATGGCCGACGACGGAAAGCTGACCTTCCGGGGCGACGCCCCGTCCGCGCCGTTTGCCTATATGGGCGTCCACATCACCCGCCCTGGATACGCCGATCACGGCCCCGACGGCCCCTTTTCCCTCAGCCCTCTGTGGCGCAAGTCCGCCGCCGAGGGACGTCTGTTCGGGTGCGTCCTGGACGGCGACTGGATGCACGTCGGCGACCCGCAGGCGCGCGATGAGGCCGAAGCGAAACTGGCGGGAGAGGCGTGAGCCTGTTCGATCCCTTTCTCGGCGACACGCCGCGCTGGTACGCCATCCCCGCGTACCGGCCGTTCCTTGAAGACCTGGCCGCCGGCGTCCTGGCCTGGCTGGGCGATCTGCCGCCCGAAACCCTGTCGGACGCGACCATCCTGTTGCCCAACCGCCGGGCCGCGCGCGCCTTCACCGGCGCCCTGTCCAAGCTGTCGCAAGGCCGCCCCATCCTGCTGCCTCAGGTGCGGCCTCTGGGCGATCTGGAGGAGGACGAGCCGCCGTTTACGCCCGGCGCCCTAGGTCTGGACCTGCCGCCCGCCATCCCCGCCCTGACCCGCCGCTTCGAGATGGCGCGGATGATCGTCGAACAGTTCGACAGCGACCTGACGCCGATGCGGGCCCTGGATCTGGCCGATGCGCTGGGCGGCTTTCTCGATTCCTGCCAATTGGAAGAGATTCAGAACCCCGAGCGGATCGCGACCCTTGTCGACGGCGAAATGGCCGAACACTGGGAACGGTCGGCCGAGTTTCTGGGTCTGGCGGTCGAGGCCTGGCCGAAGCGTTTGGCCGAACTGGGTCTGGTCGATCCGGCCTGGCGTCGCGCGACCCTGCTGCGCCGCCTCGCCGACCTGTGGGACCGCGAGCCGCCGCGCCAGCCCGTCATCGCCGCCGGCTCGACCGGCACCGTCCCCGCCGCCGGTGACGTGCTGAAGGCCGTGGCGAGGGCGCCGCTGGGCTGCGTCGTTCTGCCTGGCCTCGACCTGGATCTGGACGCCGGCGTCTGGGACCGGCTGGACGAACAGCATCCGCAAAGCGCGATGAAGCGGCTGCTGGACCGCTGCGAGATCGCGCGCGAGACCGTCCGCCCGTGGTTCCGCCCTACCGTCTCTCCGGCCGTCGAGGCGCGCGGACTGGCGCGCCAGCGGCTGGTCAACGAGGCCCTGCGCCCCGCCGAGGCCACCGATGACTGGCGCCGCGCGATCCGCGACATCCGCTCGGCCGCCGCCGCGCGCGGCGAGGCGCGCGACCCCATCGCCGAAGGGCTGCAGGGCCTGTCGCTGCTGAGCGTGCGCGCCGAGGAAGAGGCCGCCGCCGCCATCGCCCTGATGATGCGCGAGACGCTGGAGACACCCGGAAAGACCTGCGCCCTGGTCACGCCCGATCAGGCCCTGGGCCGCCGCGTCGCCGCCCGGCTGGAGCGTTGGGGGGTCATCCCCGATTCGTCCGCCGGCGCCCCCCTGTCGCGCCTGCCCGCTGGCGCCCTGGTCGATCTGTGCGCCCGCTGGATCGCCGATCCGGTCCAGCCTCATCTGCTGCTCGCCGTCGTCAAACATCCGCTGGCCCGGTTCGACCTGGGCGAGGCCGCTCAAGCGGCAGCCGTCGCCGCGCTGGAGGAACACGCCCTGCGCGGTCCCCGCCCGCGCGACTTCGCCTCCATCCACCGCCGCCTGCTCGAGGCGGTCCAGCCCGACCGGCGCGGCACGGCGCCGCCCGAATGGAAACAGGCCCGGTTGTCGGCCGCGACCCGTCTGGTCGATCAGCTTCAGGCCGCCATCGAGGCCGCGACCGCCGTCTTCGCGCCCGACGCGGATCTGAACGTCGGCGCCTCGGCCCTGACCCGGCTGATCGAAACCTTGGCCGGCCAGAACGCCTGGGCCGGTCCTGACGGCGAGGCCGCCGCCGCCCTGTTGTCCGGCCTGATCGACGGCGGGGCGTCGCTCGGCCGCATCCGCCGCGCGGAACTGGCCGAACTGGTCACGTCCCTGGTCAAGGAAAACGTCGTGCGCACCGGCGGCGCGACCCATCCCTCGTTGCGCATTCTAGGGGCCATCGAGGCGCGTCTGGTCAGGGCGGACCGTATGATCCTCGCCGGGCTGGAGGAAGGTGTCTGGCCCCAGGCGGCGCCGACCGACCCCTTCCTGTCGCGCCCGATGCGAAAGGCGCTGGGCCTGCCGCCGCCCGAGCGTCGACTGGGCCAGACGGCGCAGGACTTTGTCCAGGCCGCCTGCGCCAATGAAGTCATCCTGATCCACAGCGAGCGGCGCGGCGGCCAGCCCGCCGTCCGCTCGCGCTGGCTGTGGCGGCTGGAGATGCTGACGCGCGGCGCGAACGCTGTCGAAACGCCCGTCGCCATCGCCCGCCCGGTGACCGTCATCGACTGGACCCGCGCCCTGGATGCGCCGCCGCCCGGCCCGCCGCAGTTCGCCAAACGCCCAGAGCCTCGCCCGCCGGTGCATCGCCGTCCGCGCAGCCTGTACGTCACCCGCGTCGAACGCTGGGTGCGCGACCCTTACGCCATCTACGCCCTGTGGGTGCTGGGGCTGGAGGCGATGGAGCGGCCCGGCGCGTCTGCCGAACCGCTGGCTCGGGGCAACGCCGTCCACGCCGCCATCGAACGGCTGACGCTGGACTGGCCGAACGACCTGCCCGACGACTGCGAGGCCATCCTGCACGACCATCTGCTGCGCGAACTGGGCGCGCGCGGGTTTGAGGATGCGGCCATGGCGCGTGAGGCGCCGCTGGCCCGCAACTGCGCCCGCTGGCTGACCGAGTTCGAGCGCCGACGTCGCGCGCGCGGCGTCGATATCCTGGTGGAACAGCAGGGGACGATGACCTTCGACGCCCCCGCTGGCCCCTTCACCGTCAAGGCCTTCGCCGACCGGATCGAGCTGGCGTCCGACGGCGCGGCGGTCATGGACTTCAAGACCGGGGCGGCGCCGTCCGCAAAACAGGTCAAGTCCGGCTTCGCGCCGCAGCTCACCTTGACCGCCGCCATCCTGGCCGACGGCGGGTTCAAGGACACCAACGGCCCGGTCACGCCCGACGAACTGACCTATGTCCGCGTGGTCGGGCGAAAGACGGCGGGCGAAGTCGTCACCCGCGCTTCGGGCTCTGAGGCCGCCGATCTGGCGCAGGCTGCGCTGGACGGGCTGAAGCGCCGCGTCGCCCGCTTCGACGACGAGAACACGCCTTACGTTTCCTGGGCCGCGCCCCAGTTCATGGGCAACCAGGGCGGCAACTACGATCATCTGGCCCGCGTCTGGGAATGGTCGGTGATCGGCGACGGGGACGAAGAATGAGCATCGCCCCTCAGATCGTCGCCGCCGATCCGCGCCTGACCGTCTTCGTCACCGCCAACGCCGGTTCGGGCAAGACAACCACCCTGGTCAACCGGGTGGCGCGGCTGCTGCTGGATCAGGTCGATCCCGGCGCCATCCTGTGCGTCACCTACACCAAGGCCGCCGCCGCCGAGATGCAGGCCCGGCTGTTCGACCAGCTCGGCGGCTGGGCCGTGCTGGACGACGCCGCACTGTCGCGCGAACTGGCCCGGCTGGACGACGGCGACCCGCAGGCGCTGGATCACGCCGCGCTTTCCCGCGCGCGCAAGCTGTTCGCCCGCGCGCTGGAGACGCCGGGCGGCCTGAAGATCCAGACCATCCACGCCTTCTGCGAAAAACTCCTGCGGCGGTTCCCGCTGGAGGCCGGGGTTTCGCCCCGCTTCACCGTGCTGGAAGACCAGACCGCGACCGCCCTCAGCCATGCCGCGCGCGAAGACCTGGCCCGCGCCGCCGTCGCCGATCCGGACGGCCCCATCGGCCAAGCCTACAGCCACTTCGCCGTCGAGCTGGACTGGCAGCGGTTCCAGGCCCTGCTGTCGATGATCGAGGCCAAGCGCGCCGATCTGCTGGACTATATCGACCGTGCCGAGGCAGGGACCGCGCCCGATCCGTGGTCCCTCACCGGTGCCGAGCGCGATCGCAGCCCGGAGGATCTGGAGCATGATTTCGTCGCCTTCATCGATCCCGGCGAATGGAACCGCATGGCCGAAGCCATGGAAACCGGCTCGGCCAATGACAAGAAGATCGCCGACGCCATGAGCGTCGCCGCTCCGCCCTACGCCGGGTTCGCGGCCTTGGCCGGCGTCTTCTGCACCCAGGCGGGCGAACCGCGTAAGAGCATGGGCACCAAGTCGGCGCCGCAGGGGGCGGTGGGCTGGCTGCTGGACCTCCAGACCAAATTCCTCGCCACGCGCGAGGCGCTGCGAAAGGCCAAGGTCGCCGATGATACGGTCAAGGTCCTGACCCTGGCCCGCGCCCACGCCGCCTTCTACGAAGCCGCCAAGGCCCAGCGTGGGGCGCTCGACTTCCCCGACCTGGTCGCGCGCGCGGCCGGCCTGCTAACCCAAAGCGGGGCCGCCGCCTGGGTGCTGTACAAGCTGGACGGCGGGGTCGATCACGTCCTGATCGACGAGGCCCAGGACACCGCCCCCGAACAATGGGCCATCGTCCGCGCCCTGACCGGCGAGTTCTACTCCGGAGAAAAGTCCGGCCGCACCGTCTTCGCCGTCGGCGACGAGAAACAATCGATCTACTCTTTCCAGGGCGCCCGGCCCGAACGGCTGCGTCAGGAACGCGGCGCCTTCCTTGCCTTGGCCGAGGGCGCCGGCGAGCCCTTCGCCGGGCCGGAGTTGAACACCTCCTATCGCTCGACCGAAGAGGTGTTGGCCTTCGTCGACGCCGTCTTCGCCGACCCGGACCGCACCCGCGCCCTGACCGGTCCGCAGGGCGACATCGCCCGACACCTCCCTGCGCGCGTCGGCCAGCACGGCGCAATCGACCTTTGGCCCCTGTTCCTGGACGAGCCCGCGCCCGAAACCGACGCCTGGGACGATCCCGTCGATCAGGAAAGCGCCGGCAGCGCCCGCAAGCGCCTGGCCCGCGACCTGGCTCGCGCAATCCGCCGGCAGGTCGAAAGCGGCGTCGCCGTCTTCGATCGCAGCAACCGCGACCTGCGCCCCGCCGACTATGGCGACTACATCGTCCTGGTCCGCCGCCGCGACGCGACGTTCGAGGAGATCATCCGCGCGTTGAAGACCGAAGGCGTGCCCGTCGCCGGCGCGGACCGGCTGAAACTGTCCAGCCATATCGTCTTCGACGACCTGATCTCGCTGGCGCGTTTCGCCCTCTTCCCCGACGACGACCTGTCCCTGGCCGAGGTGCTGCGCAGCCCGCTGTGCGATGTGGACGAGGACGGCCTCTATGCGCTGGCCGGGCGCGAGAACCGCAAGGCCGGCCAACTGTGGCGCGATCTGCGCGACCGGGCCCACGAACGCCCCGAGTGGATCCGCGCGCGCGACACGCTGCAGGCCGCCATCGGCGCGCGCGGCGGCGATCCCTTCGCCTTCTTCTCTCAGGCCCTGAACCGCGTGGACGAGACGGGCCGATCCGGCCGCGCACGCATCTTGGCCCGGCTGGGCCGCGAGGCGGAAGAGGCTATCGACGAGACCCTGAACCAGGTGCTGGCCGCCGAGAACCGGGGCGCGATCGATCTGGAGACCTGCCTGGCCCAGCTGGAGGCCGCCGACGTCGAGGTGAAGCGCGAACTGGAGGGCGCGCACGGCGAGGTCCGCGTCATGACCGTCCACGGCGCAAAGGGTCTGGAGGCGCCCATCGTCATCCTGCCCGACACCACCATGAAGGCGAAGGCGCAAGGTCCGTCCCTGATGCCGGCCGTCACGCCGGAGGGCGAAGGCGAGGCCTGGCTGATGGCGCCCGGCTCGGCGAAGGACGACTGCCCGGCCTCGGCCGACGCCCGCGCCGCGCGCCAAGCCCGCACTGACGACGAGACCCTGCGCCTGCTCTATGTCGCCCTGACCCGCGCCCGCGACCGCGTCATCGTCATGGGCCGCGCCTCAAGCCGGGGGGCCGAGGCCGGCAGTTGGTGGTCGATCATCGAAGAGACCTTCGACCGGCTGGGCGATCAGGTGCGTGAGATCGACAACGGCGTGCGCCGCTATGGCGTCGATCCCGAACGCTGCCCGACACAGGCCGCTGCGATCGCCTGCGCCGCCGCCCTGCCCGCCTGGGCCGCCGCCGCGCCGCCCGCCGACGCCGCCGCCCGCTTCGCCTCGCCGTCGCGAATGGAGGGCGGCGCGATCCGCATCCCCGCCCCCTCGCCCCGGGCCCGCAGCGCGGCCGGCGGCGCGTCTATGGGCCGGTTCCGGCGCGGCGACCTGATCCACCGGCTGCTGGAACGCCTGCCCGAGATCGCGCCCGCCGACCGCCCCGACGCCGCGCGGCGCCTTCTGGCGCGCGAGACCGATCTGGACGAGGCCCAGCGCGCCGAGATGATCGCCGCCGCCTTCTCTGTGCTGGACGACGCCCGCTTCGCCCCCGTCTTCGGTCCCGGCTCCCGCGCCGAAGTCGCCCTGACGGGGTCCGCGCCCGACCTGCCGCCCGGCGTCGCCATCAACGGCCGCATCGATCGGCTGGTGGTCACGCCCGAGAAGGTTCTGGTCGTCGATTACAAGACCAACCGCCCTGCGCCAGACGCCATCGAGGCAGTCGATCCCGCCTATGTGCTGCAGGCCGCCGTCTATGTCGCCGTGCTGAAGCGCCTCTATCCCGATCGCCCGGTCGAGGCCGGCCTGGTCTGGACCGACGGCCCCAAGCTGATGCCCATTCCGGAAACCCTGCTGGCGGCGGCGCTCGCGGGCAGTTGAATTGCCCGCGATTCGCTCCCACATCTGCCATCGAACCCGGACACATCCGGCCAACACAAACACGCGCTCATGCAGCGAGGCGCCGCGCGCCGAGCGATAGCGCCCCAAGGAGCCATTCATGGCGACTGTAAAAGTCACCGACGAAAGCTTTGACGCCGACGTCCTGAAATCCTCGACCCCTGTCCTGGTCGACTTCTGGGCCGAATGGTGCGGCCCCTGCAAACAGATCGGCCCGGCGCTGGAACAGATCGCCGACGAACTGGGCGGTCAGGTCACCGTGGCCAAGATCAACATCGACGACAGCCCCATGACCCCGTCCAAGCTGGGTGTGAAGGGCATTCCGACCCTTATGCTGTTCAAGGACGGCCAGATGGCTTCGATGAAGGTCGGCGCCATGCCCAAGGGCAAGATCGTCGAATGGCTGGCCGAGGCCGGCGTCAAGGCCTGAGCCTTTTCGGCCTGTCAGATCAAGCGCCCGCCGGTCCGACCGGCGGGCGTTTTTCATGCTAGGATGGCGCCATGAGCGACGAAGACACCCCGAACCCGGCTGACGACATTCCCGGCGAGACCCCGGTCCAGAAGGCCCTGCGCCTGAAGAACGCCAGGCTGGATGCGCGCGCCAAGCCGCCGCGCGGCGGTCGCTTCCAGCGCGAACAGGCCGCCCGCATCGCCGCCGGCAAGTCCAAGCCCTGGATGACGCGCTAGACCGGCCAGGTTTCCTCGCTGGTGCCCAAGACCTCGCCGGCCAGATACAGCGATCCGCAGATGGCGACACGGCCCGCGCCCAGGCGTAGCGCCAAGTCCAGCGCCTCGCCGACCGAACCTGCAGGCGTCGCCGCCAGCCCATGTCCGCGCGCCACGGCCGCCAGGGCCGTCGGCTCGGCCGCAGCGCCGTCGAAGCCGACGGTGAACACCGTTGCCTGACTGTCCTTCAGCGCGGCGAAGAAGCCGCCCGCATCCTTGTTGTTCAACATGCCGCAGATCAGGGCCAGGGGACGCGGCGCCCGCGCCTGACGCTCGGCCAGAAACGCCGCCAGCGCCCGCGCCGCATGGGGATTGTGCCCTCCGTCCAGCCACAGCTCCGCCTCCGCCGCCTTGGCCGCAGCGCCGTATGGACCCGCCGAAATCCTCTGCAGCCGGGCGGGCCAGCGCACGCGCTTCAGCCCCTCAGCGATCGCAGCCTCGGGCAGGTCCAGTTCGACCGCCGCCGCCACGGCCAGGGCCGCATTGTCGATCTGATGCGCGCCTGCCAGAGCCGGCGCCGGCAGGTCCATGAACAGTTCGGCCGTCTGGAACGCCAGACCGCCCCGCTCGGCCCAGGCGTCGAAGTCGACGCCCAGCACGGTCAGCCGTGCATGGACGTCGGCGGCGCGCCGTTCGATGGCCGCCATCGCCTCTTCCTTCTGTCGCGCGATCACGGCCGGCGCGCCTGCCTTCAGCACACCCGCCTTTTCCGAGGCGATGGCGGCCAGATCCGTGCCAAGGAACTCCGCATGATCGTAATCGACCGGCGCGATGACACTGAGCAACGGCCGCTCGATCACATTGGTCGCATCCAACACGCCGCCCAGACCCACTTCGATGATGGCCAGGTCGGCGGGCGTCTCGGACATAGCCAGGAATGCGGCGGCGGTGGTGCTTTCGAACACCGTGGCCTCGCTGTTCGCCTCGGCCATGATCGCCTCGATCCGGTCTAGGATCGCGTTCAGATAGTCGTCCTCGATCAGCGTTCCGGCCAGCCGGATCCGTTCATTGAACCGCACCAGATGGGGCGAGGTGTAGGCGTGTACCTTCAACCCCGCCGCCTCGGCGATGGCGCGGATAAGGGCCACGGTCGACCCCTTGCCGTTGGTGCCCGCCACATGGATCACCGGCGGAAGCTTGTGCTGCGGATCGCCAAGGGCCGCGCACAGCACGCGCATTCTTTCCAACGAAAGGTCGATCCGCTGGGGGTGGCGCGCGCGTAGTCGTTCGGAGACGGGATCCATCCGCCTCCTTTACCCCCTGATTTCGAGAACCGCGACATGACTTCCAGGCCGCAGATCAGAACGGCGGCTCGCCTCGTCCTCGTGGCCGCCTTCCTGGGCGCAGGGGTGCTGCACCTTATGGTCCCGAGCCCTTTCGTGCGGATCACGCCGGCGTGGGTTCCGCAGCCGGCCCTGGTCGTGGCCCTGACGGGGATCGCCGAACTGCTGGGCGCGGCGGGTTTGATGATCCCGCGCCTGCGGATTGCGGCGGGCTGGGCGCTGGCCGCCTACGCCATCTGCGTCTATCCGGCCAACATCCAGCATGCCGTGAATTTTATGACGTCGGGCGCAGTGTTAGGCTGGGCCTATCACGGCCCGCGCCTGCTGTTTCAGCCGGTCATCGTCTGGTGGTGCCTGTGGGCCTCGACCGCGATCGACTGGCCCTTCAGACGGTCTCAGGCGGCGGCGCGGGCGCCGTCCATCAGCATGGACAGGATTTGACCCAGGGTGCGCGGCAGGTCGGCGCGGGTCACGACCCGGTCCACCATGCCCTTCTCCTGCAGGTATTCGGCGCGCTGGAAGCCGGGCGGAAGTTTCTCGCGGATGGTCGCCTCGATCACGCGCGGTCCGGCGAAGCCGATCAGGGCCCCCGGCTCGGCCAGATGCACATCGCCCAGCATGGCGTAGGAGGCCGTCACCCCGCCCGTCGTCGGGTCCGTTAGGACCACGGCGTAAGGCAGTCTGGCGTCCTTCAGCTCTTCGATTGCCAGGGTGGTGCGCGCCATCTGCATCAGCGACAGGGCGCCCTCCTGCATCCGCGCGCCGCCGGCGGCGGTGAAACAGACCAGCGGAACCTTGCGGCTCACCGCCTCGCGCGCCGCCTTGATGAAGGCTTCGCCCGCCGCCATGCCCAGCGACCCGCCCATGAAGGTGAAATCCTGAACGATCACGACCGCGTCCTGACCGCCGACCGCACCATAGCCGATGGCCATGGTGTCCTTGCGGCCCGCGGCCTTGCGCGCGGCGTTCAGGCGATCCTTGTAGGATTTGCCGTCCGAGAATTTCAGCGGATCTTCCGGCACGTCCGGCGTGTCGATGGCCTGGAAGACGCCGCCGTCGAAGGTGGCCTTCAGGCGCGTCGGCGCATCGATGCGCATATGCCGGCCCGACGGCGTCACCCAGAGGGCGGCCTCCAGGTCCGAGCGATACAGCATCTCGCCGCTGTCGGGATCCTTGACCCAGAGATTGTCCGGGGTGTCGCGGCGCGACACGATCTTGCGGACGCCGGGCGCAAAGCGGCTCAGCCAGCCGCCGCGCTTTTCCTGAGGCTTGGTCTTGTCGTTCATCCGCGCGCTCTTAGACGGTTTCCGCCACGGAAGCACTAGCGGCGACGGATCGAACCGCATCGCCCAGCGCCTTCACCCGGGCCAGAACGCGCGCCGCGACGGGTTCGTTCGTCTCCAGCGCCGCCGCCACCTCGTCCACCAGGGCCGAGCCGACGACCACCGCATCGGCGACGCGGGCGATCTCGGCGGCCCGTTCAGGCGTCTTGACCCCGAAGCCGACCGCGACCGGCAGGCCCGAGGCCTTGCGCACCCGCTCCACGGCCGGCGCCACGACATCCGCGTTCGCTTCCTTGACGCCCGTCACGCCCGCGACGGCGACATAATAGACAAAGCCCGAGGTGCCCTGGACAACGATCTTCAGCCGGTCGTCATCCGAGGTCGGCGTCGCCAGGCGGATCAGCGAGATCGACACCTTGTCCAGCGCCTCGATCAGTGGCCCGGCCTCTTCCGGCGGACAGTCCACCACGATCAGCCCGTCGATGCCGCAGTCGGCGGCATAGGCGGCGAAGGCGTCATAGCCCAAGCTCTCGATCGGGTTCAGATAGCCCATCAGCACGATGGGCGTGGCGTCGTCGCCCTTACGGAATTCCTTGGCCAGATCCATGGTCGAGCGCAGGCCGAAACCCGCCGCCATGCCCCGGATCGCCGCCCGCTGGATCGGCGGCCCCTCGGCCATCGGATCGCTGAACGGAAAGCCCAGTTCGATGATGTCCGCGCCTGCAGCCGGCAGGCCGTTCAGGATCGCCAACGCCTCTTCGCGCGACGGATCACCGCCCATCACATAGGGAATAAAGGCGGCGCGGCCCTCGGCCTTCAGCGCCTTGAAGCGCGCGTCGATACGGGCGGTGGTCATTGTTGCGGCGATCCGGCGGCGGCAGGCGGTGTCGCGGCCGCAGCAGCCGCGCACACGTCGCCCGGAATGGTGGCGAAGCCCAGATAGCCGGGCAGTTCGGCGACGGCGGTCTTGGTGGTGTCGTAGAAGGCGACCATCTGCATGCCGTCGCAGCCGCCGGCCTCGCGGCGCTTGATGAAGACGACGCGGTTGTCGTCACCGCCGGCGGCCAGCCAATTCTTGGTTTCCAGATCGGCGATATAGGCGTCGGCCAGGGCGCCGATCTGGCCCAGCTGTGCGGTCACGCACCAGGCCCGCCCCGTCAGATTGTTCAGCCCTCCGCAATCGGGCGACAGCTCCGCGCCCGGCAGCAGGCCGACGTCGGCCGGACCGCCTTGCGGCGCAGAGGGGGCCGGCGTCGGGGTAGGCGTCTGGGCCTGCACAACGGCGGCGGACAGGCTCAGGACGGCGGTCGCCGCAACAAGAGTACGGATCACAGGTTCACTCCCAGATGTTTGGCGACCTGGAAGATGTCCTTGTCGCCGCGCCCCGACATCAGCAGGACGACGTCGCCGCCCTTGCCGACTTCGCGCGCCACTTCGCCCGTCCGCGCCAGGGCGTGGGCGGGCTCCAGCGCCGGAATGATGCCTTCCAGCTTCGAGCACAGCTGGAAGGCTTCCAGCGCCTCATTGTCGGTCGCCGAGCGGTATTCGGCCCGGCCGATATCGTGCAGCCAGGCGTGTTCCGGCCCGATGCCGGGATAGTCCAGCCCGGCCGAGATCGAGTGCCCCTCGACGATGTTGCCGTCCTCGTCCTGAAGCAAATAGGTCCGGTTTCCGTGCAGCACGCCCGACCGCCCGCCCTTCAGCGAGGCCGCGTGATCCGGCGTATCCAGACCATGGCCGGCCGCTTCGACGCCGATCAGCCGCACGCCCTCGTCCTCGATGAAGGGGTGGAAGGCGCCGATGGCGTTCGAGCCACCGCCGATGCAAGCGACCACCGCTTCGGGCAGCTTGCCCATCCGGGCCATCGACTGGCTCTTGATCTCCTTGCCGATCACCGACTGGAAATCGCGCACCATGGCCGGATAGGGGTGCGGGCCCGCCGCCGTGCCGATGATGTAATAGGTGTCCGAGACGTTGGTGACCCAGTCGCGCATCGCCTCGTTCATCGCGTCCTTCAGGGTCGCGGCGCCGGCCGTGACCGAGAAGACTTCCGAACCCAACAGACGCATGCGGAACACGTTCGGCTGCTGCCGCTCCACGTCCACTGCGCCCATATAGACGGTGCAAGGCAGGCCAAAGCGCGCCGACACGGTCGCCGAGGCGACGCCGTGCTGACCCGCGCCGGTCTCGGCGATGATGCGGGTCTTGCCCATGCGGCGGGCCAGCAGGATCTGGCCCATGCAGTTGTTGATCTTGTGCGCGCCCGTGTGGTTCAGGTCCTCGCGCTTCAGCCAGATGTTGGCGCCGCCGAAATGTTCGGTCAGGCGTTCGGCGAAATACAGCGGGCTCTCGCGACCGACGTAATGCTCCAGGTATTCGTCCAGCTCAACCTGGAAGCTGGGGTCCGCCTTGGCCGCCTTATAGGCCGCGTCCAACTCGTGGATCAGCGGCATCAGGGTCTCGGCCACGAACTGACCGCCATACGGACCGAAGCGACCCTGCGCGTCCGGCCAGGCATAGGCGTTCGACAGCGGCTGGGTGGAATCGGCGGCTTGGATTGGGGTCTGGGCGTTCACGGTTTCGACTTTCACGCGGAGAGGCGTCGCAATTACGACCGGCGCGCGTTTTGGATGAAGGCCGCGATCCGGTCGGCGTCCTTAACACCCGGCGCGCTTTCCACGCCAGAGGACACATCGACCATGGGCGCGCCCGTCATCTTCAGCGCCTCGGCCACATTATCCGGGTTCAGCCCCCCTGCGAGGAACCACGGACGGCGAAAGGCGCGGCCGGCCAGCAGTGACCAGTCGAAGCTGTGTCCCACCCCGCCGGGCAGCGCCGAACCCTCCGGCGGCTTGGCGTCGAACATAAGATGATCAGCATGATCATCCCACGCATCGGCGGCGGCGAAGTCGTCCGCCTGCCGGATCGGCAGGGCCTTGATCACACCCGCCCCCGTCAGCGCCCGCACGCGCTCGGCCCGTGCCGGCGCCTCAGACCCATGCAACTGGATGAAGTCGGGCCTCAGCGTTCGGGCGATCTGTTGCAGCAGGGCGTCGTCGGGATCGACCGTCACCGCCACGATCTTCGCCCGCCCCCGCGCCCGCTCGAACAGGGCGGCGGCGGCTTCGGGCTCCAGATGGCGCGGGCTTTTGGGAAACACCACCGCCCCAACGAAATCCGCCCCGCCCTCCAGGGCGACGTCCAGCGTATCGGGCGTGGTCAGGCCGCAGATCTTGATCTTGGTGGTCATACCTCGACCTGCGCGTCCGATCCCGCGGGCGTCAAGAGCTTCAACCCACGCGCTCGGGCGCCGTGAAGATCGAGGCGACCTCATCCGCCGTCGCCAGCCGCCACTGACCGGGCGCCAGATCGGCGGGCAGAACCAGTCCGCCCAGCCGCTCGCGATGCAGGGTCTCGACGTGGTTGCCGGCGGCCGCGAACATCCGGCGCACCTGATGATAGCGCCCCTCAGTCACCGTCAGCAGGGCCTCGGTCGGCGACACCACCTCCAGCACCGCCGGCGCAAGCGGTTTGTCCTCGCCCTCAAGGACCAGCTCGCCCGAGGCGAACAGCGCGCCTTCCGTACCCGTCAGAGGCCGCGCCAGACCCGCCCGGTAAACCTTGGCCACATGGCGTTTGGGACTGATCACCCGGTGCAGGAGGTCGCCGTCGTCAGTCAGCAGAAGCAGGCCCGTCGTCTGCTTGTCCAGCCGTCCGATGGTCGAGATGGCGGGATCGCGCGCCCGCCAACGTCCCGGCAGGATGTCATAGACCAGCGCCCCCTCTTCCTTGTGCGAGCAGGTCATGCCCAGCGGCTTGTTCAGCAGGATCACCAGACCCTGCACCGGATCCAGCGGCTCGCCGTCGATCTCCATCCGGCTCGGCAGATCGGGCGTCACCGCAATGCGTTTGGACACGTCCGTCACGTCCGCCCCGTCCAACACGATGCCGCCCGCCTTGGCCATCCGCGCCATTTCGGCGCGTGATCCATAGCCCATCGAGCCCAGCAGACGATCGACGCGGGATGTAGAGGTCTTCGCCATACCTTTCGTCATCCTCCGGCGAGCGCAGCGAGACCGGGGGACCCAGCGGCGCGCGCGAGCGCGAACCTGTCGCGGTGTTCCTTTTCGACGATCAGTCTAGCTGAGCCCTCGCCTTCGGCGCCGCTGGGTTCCCCGGTCTGCGCAGCAAGCGGCTTGCCGGAGAATGACGAAGGGAAGCTCACTTCACCGCCTCGAACAGCTTGTAGCCGCCCGCCTCGGCGACCAGCCGTACCCGTTTGAACGCCGCGTTCAGCTCGGCCTCATAGGGCAGGTGCCGGTTGGCGACGACCCAGGCGACGCCGCCCTTCTTCAGAAGTTCGGCCGCCTTGCGGATGAAGACCTGACCCAGCCGACGGTCCTCGGCCCCGCCGTCGTGGAAGGGCGGATTGCTGACGACAAAATCCTTGTCGCCCTTGGCTTCCAGGGTGCGGGCGTCCGACCACCAGACCTTGGCGCGGTCGTCCTCGATATTGCGTCGAGCGGCCTGGATGGCGCGGCGATCCAGATCGACCATCTTCAGCTTGATCACGGCGGGCGAGCGCAGCACCACGATCGACAGCGCGCCATAGCCGCAGCCCAGATCGACCCCCTCGCCCTTCATCGCCGGCAGATGTTCGGCCAGCAGCGCCGAACCCGGATCGATCCGGTCCCAGGCGAACACGCCGGGCTGCGACCAGGCTTCCAGTCCTGGCACGATCTGCGGCCCGCCCGCCGCAATGGCCTCGTCCAGCCCCTCGACCGTTTCGGGTCGAATGACGATGCAGCGGCGATGGTGCGCCTTGGCGGTCTCGGCGACCTCGAGGCCGAACGTCTTCAGTTCCTTGCCCAGGCGCGAGCCGCCCTTGTCCTTGGGCGCCATGACGTCCAGCCGTCCGCCGACCTTCAGCGCCTTCAACGCCAGGGCCAGCACATAGCGCCGCTCCAGCACGCCGGGCGGGGCGTAGATCATCATGCTGTCGGCCGAGCCCGGTTCCTGCGCCTCCAGCGCAGCCGAGTCCGGGATCAGAGGCGAGGTCTGGATCGCATCGCCGGGCGGATCGAAGACGACCGGCGGCCGGCCATACAGAAGCGTGGTCATGGTCTCAGAACCCCGCCTGCAGCAGCACCAGACCCACGACCCCGACCACGATCCGCCACCAGGCGAAGACGCCGAACCCGCGCTTGGACACGAAATCCAGCAAGAAGCGCACCACGGCCAAGGCCGAGATGAAGGCCACGACGAAGCCCACAACGATCAGGCCGATGTCGCTGAAATCCAGCGTCTTGTGGTTCTTCAGCAGGTCATAGGCCACCGCCGCCCCCATGGTGGGCAAGGCCAGAAAGAAGCTGAACTCAGCCGCCGACCGCTTGTCGGTCTTCAGCAGCAGTCCGCCGGCGATGGTGGCGCCGGACCGCGACACGCCGGGGATCATGGCCAGGCACTGGAACAGGCCGATCAGGAAATAGATTCGCATCGGATAGGCCTCGGCGTCCAGCCAGCGGGGCTTCTTGTCCATCCGGTCCAGCAGCAGCAGGATTACCCCGCCGACGATCAGGGCGATGCACACCACCTGCGGCGTCTCGAACAGCACGGTCTTGATGAAGTCATAGGCCAGGAAACCGATCACGACGGCCGGCGCGAAGGCGACCAGCAGCCCGATCAGGAACCGGCGCGCCTCGGCGTCGAAGGGCCAGCGCGTCGCCAGGGTCCAGAGCTTTTTGAAATAGACGCTGACGATGGCCAGCAATGCGCCCAGCTGGATCACGATTTCGAAGGTCTTGCCCGCGCTCTCGAAGCCCATGAAATGGCCCAGCAGCAGCATATGGCCTGTGGACGAGACCGGAATGAACTCGGTCAGCCCCTCGACCAGACCCAGAATAATGGCGGCAAGCCAGTCCGACATGAGACCCTCGAAAACCAATGCGCCGGAACGCGCCGCGCCCGGATGTCTTCCCCCTAGAGCATGATCGTTTCTGACGGAACGACCCGTTTGGGCCAGCGGTTGGCTTTCCGCCACGATTGCGCGAGAAGAAGCCGACAATGACGACGCCCGCCCCCGCCCCCGCCTCGCTCGACGACGCCCATCTGGCCACGCGCCGCATCACCCGCCTGTCGGTCGGGGTCGCGGTGGTGCTGATCGCGATGAAGGCCTTTGCGCTGGGCGCCTCAGGCTCGGTCTCCATCCTGGCGACCCTGGCGGATTCGGTGCTGGATCTGGCGGCGTCCCTGACTACCTTCTTCGCCGTGCGCTGGGCCGCCGCGCCGGCTGACGAGGACCATCGCTATGGCCATGGCAAGGGCGAGGCCCTGTCGGCATTGGTCCAGGCCGGGCTGGTCTTCGCCTCGGCCATCTTCATCGCCTGGGAGGGGGTGCAGCGCATCTTCGACCCCCGTCCTGTAACCGCCGGCGGGTGGGCGAGCGGGATCGTGGTCGCCACCATCCTCATCACGGCCTGGCTGGTGTGGATGCAGACCCAGACGCTGAAGAAGACCGGCTCCGTCGCCGTCGCCGGCGACCGCGCCCACTATGCGGCGGACCTCGCCGCCAACGTCGTGGTGCTGATCGGCGTGATTTCAGGCGCCTTCCTGGGCGCGTCGGGACTGGATGCAGCGGCGGGCATCGTCGTCGCCGTCTGGCTGTTCTGGGGCGCGACGGGTATGTTGAAGGCCGCCGCCGATCACCTGCTGGACCGCGCCGTGCCCGAGGCCGACCGCGCCGCCATCACCAAGGCCGTCCTCGCCGACTCCCAGGTCTTCGGCGTGCACCAGCTGCGCACCCGCATGTCCGGTCAGGTGATGATGGTCCAGATGCATGTCGACCTGGACGCGCATCAGACGCTGGATGCCGCACACGCCATCGTCGTCGCCGCCGAAAACCGGGTGCTGGCCCAGTATCCCGCCGCCGACATCCTTATCCACGCCCACCCGCGCGGCCACGCCCGTCCGCAGCCTGCGATCCCGGCCGCGGCTCCCGCCGAGCCGCAAGCCGCGCCCGCGCCGACCGGCCCAGCGCCCAAGGGGCCATGGTCCTGACCTTGCGTCCAATTTCAATGCAGTAAACGCGCATTAACGGGTCCGGGCGCATCACCCTTAGATGGCCGACCCTTGCGTTCTCTTCCACTTCGCCTTCCAGCCCGCCTCGCGCGCCGCGCGACTGGCGTTGGGCGAGGCGCGGATCGAATGGACGGACACCCCGGTTCGTCCGTGGGAGGACGATTGCCCGGTCAATGACTTCAATCCGTCCGGCCTGCCGCCGGTGATCCAGACGATGGATCGCGGCCGTCCGCTGGTGCTGTGCGAACTGCCCGCCATCCTGGGCTGGATCGAGGATCAGCAGAAGGGGCCGCTGCTGCTGCCCGCCGACCTCGCCGAACGCGCCGAGGCGCGCCGTCTGACCGGCTGGTTCGAGCGCCGCTTCATGGACGAGGTCGATGCCGTCCTGCTGCACGAGCGGATGGAAAAACCCCTGCTCAAGCTGGGCCCGCCCGAAGCCCGCGCCCTGCGTGACGGCCGCGACGCCCTGAAATCCCATCTCGCCATGCTGGAAGACCTGGTCGCCGCGCGCGACTGGCTGGCCGGCCGCCGCCTGTCCCAGGCCGACCTGATCGCCGCCGCCCACCTGTCGGTGCTGGACTATTTCGGCGAAATCCAGTGGAAGACCTGGCCCGGACTGAAGACCTGGTACTCCAAGCTTAAATCCCGCCCCTGCTTCCGCCCCCTCCTCGCCGATCGCTTCGTCGGCGTGCCGCCTTCGGCATGGTATGCGGATCTGGATTTTTGAGGCGATAGCGCAAATCTTTTCCCTCCCCGTCCGGGGAGGGTGGCCGAGCGCAGCGAGGTCGGGTGGGGGCGGCAAGGCGACGTCCCACGATATGTCTTCATTCCAAGCACGTGCGGCCCAGCCGGGCCGCCCCCACCCCGTCGCTGCGCGACGACCCTCCCCGGACGGGGAGGGAGAAGCGTTTGCCCTTTGCGTCGGGCGGTGAAGAAAATACGTGCTATCCCCCGCCCCGTGTCCGACCGCCTGAAAACCTTCATCCGCCAGCGCGCGGCCGAGCTGGGCTTCGATGTCTGCCGGTTCGCCTCGGCGGCCGACGCCTGGCCGGCGGGCGAGCGGCTGCGTCATTTCGTGGACGAGGGTCGGCATGGCGACATGGAATGGATGGAAACGACGCTGGATCGCCGCCAGCACCCCACCGCCATGTGGGACGAGGCCCGGACCGCCATCGTCCTGGGCATGAACTACGGCCCTGAGCAGGACCCGCTGGATCAGTTGGCCGACCGTTCGGCCGGCTACATCTCGGTCTATGCGCGCGGCGACGACTATCACGAGGTCATCAAGGGCCGGCTGAAGCAGCTGGCGGGTCAGATCGCGGCCCGTAACGGCGCCGACATCAAGGTCTTCGTCGACACCGCCCCCCTGATGGAAAAGCCGCTGGCCCAGCGCGCCGGCCTGGGTTGGCAGGGCAAACACACCAATCTGCTCAGCCGCACCCACGGCAACTGGCTGTTCCTGGGGACCATACTGACCGCCGCCGAGATCGAGCCCGACGCGGCCGAGACCGAACACTGCGGCCGCTGCACCGCCTGTCTAGACGCCTGCCCGACGAACGCCTTCCCCGCCCCGTTCCAGCTCGACGCCCGGCGCTGCCTGTCATATCTGACCATCGAGTTCGCCGGTCCCTGGCCGGTCGAGTTCCGCACCCTGACCGGGTCACGCATCTATGGCTGCGACGACTGTCTGGCGGTCTGCCCGTGGAACAAGTTCGCCCAGGAAGCCCGCGAAATCCGGCTGGCGCCCCGCCCGGCCTCTGAAAGCCCGCGCCTGCATCACCTGCTGGCGCTGGACGACGCCGCCTTCCGCGCCCTTTTCACCAAGAGCCCGGTCAAGCGGATCGGCCGCGACCGCTTCCTCAGAAACGTCCTCTACGCCGTCGGCAACTCGGACGACGCGACCCTGATCGCCCCGACGAAAGCCCTGCTGGCCGACCCCTCGCCCCTGGTGCGCGGCGCGGCGGTTTGGGCCCTGTCGCAACTGACGCCGCCCGACGACTTCGCGGCCCTGGCCAAGGCGACGACCGAGACCGAGCCTCAGGTTCTAGGCGAATGGCGGCGCGCTTGAGGTCTAGGTCCCGCTTCGCAGCGAGTCGACGAATTGCGTGAGGGTCACCCCATCGCCGTGCCGACGCCCGATCCGCCGCCGGGCACCTTGGCCACGTCGAGCAGCTTCAGGCGGAAGATCAGCACCGAGTTGGCGGGGATCTTGGGATTGCCCTGCTCGCCATAGCCCAGCTCGGGCGGGACATAGAGCAGCCATTCGTCGCCGACGCGCATCTTCTGCAGCGCCTCGGTCCAGCCCTTGACCACTTCCTCGGGCGTGAACACCGCCGGCGCGCCGCGCGCGAAGGAGCTGTCGAACACGCTGTTGTCGACCAGCTTGCCCTCGTAGTCGACCTTGACCAGGTCGTTGCGGTCGGGGCTGACGCCGCCGGCCGGCCCCGCCTGAACCACCTTGTATTGAAGGCCGCTCGGCAGGGTCTGAACGCCCTCTTCCTTGGCGTTCTTGGCCATGAAGGCGGCCGCCTCGGCCTTGCCTGCGTTCGGATCGACCGGCGAGGCCTGGCCGCAGCCCGCGAGCAAGAAGGTCGCGACGATTGCCGCCTTACCCCATCCGAAGTTCATAGCCGCGTTCCTTCAAGGCCTCGCCGATCTCGTCGGCGTGGGCGCTATCGCGCGTTTCGACCATGATGTCGAACTCGGCGCCCTTGGCCGGCACGTCCAGCGCCAGACGGTTGTGGACCACGTCGATGATATTGCCGCCCAGACCGCCGATCACCGCCGCCATGGCCGACAACATGCCCGGCCGATCGTCGCCCAGGATGCGATAGACGATCAATCTGCGCTCACGGACCATCTCGCGGTTCAGGACGACCGCCAGCATCCGCGCATCGATGTTTCCGCCGCACAGTTCCAGCCCGACCTTCATCCCCCTGAACCGGTCAGGGTAGGCGAGAAGCGCGGCCAGACCGCCCGCCCCAGCGCCTTCGGACACGGTCTTCTCATAGGTGACATAGGAGGCGACAGCCCGTTCGAAGTCGGCTTCCTGGCAGACGAAGACCTCGTCCACGAGCGGGTCAGCCAGGGCGAAGGGAATGTCGCCAACCGCCTTGATGGCGATGCCCTCGGCGATGGTCTGGCCGGTGCAGACCGGCGGCTTGCCTGCCCGTTTGGCTGTGAAGGACGGATAGCGCGCGGCCTCGACGCCGAAGACCTTGATGTCCGGCTTCATCGCCTTGGCCGCGATGGCGCAGCCCGCGATCAGGCCGCCGCCGCCGATGGGGATGATCAAAGCCTCGACCTCGGGCGCATCCTCCAGAAGCTCGATCGCGCAGACGCCCTGGCCCGCCACGATGCCTTCGTCGTCAAAGGCCGAGACGAAGACATAGCCCTTTTCGGCCTCCAGCCGCTTGGCCGCCTCGGTCGAGCCGGTGAAGTCCAGACCCTCGATCACCACGGTCGCCCCGTGCGAGCGGGTGCCGTTGATCTTGGCGAAGGGCGTGCCCTCGGGCATCACGATGGTCACCGGCACGCCCAGCCGTCCCCCGTGATAGGCCAGGGCCTGGGCGTGGTTGCCGGCGCTGGCAGCCACCACGCCGCGCTTCATCTCCTCGGGACTCAGCATCAGCAGCCGGTTCAGGGCGCCGCGTTCCTTGAAGCTGCCGGTGAATTGCAGATTGTCGAACTTCACCCAGACCTCGGCCCCCGTCAGCTGCGACAGCTTTCTGGAATAGCGGGTCGGGGTGCGATCGACCGCGCCGGCGATCCGGGTGCGCGCGGCTTGGATATCGGCGAAGGTGACGGTCATGCGGGGCGTTTCCGAGCTGTCGCGCCTCGACGACTGGGCGCGTGTCGGGCCTGTTTCGCGCGTTGTCGGGTCCGGGTCCAGAGGGGGAATCTTGAGCGTGGAAGTCGCCCGGCCTGTCGTGCGATAGTGGGGGAAGTCGTCCCCCACGACCCCGAAATCCCGGAGGAAGCCCCATGTCGATCCGTTCGTTCGCCGCCCCTGGCCTCGCTCTCGCTCTGACCGCCGCCGCCCTCTCCGCCTGCGCGCCGACCGCCGGCGGCGGCCTGCCGAACGGGGGTCCGGCCGCCTTCAACGAGGCGGATTTCGGCTGGTCCCAAACGCCAGGCCGCAACAGCATTCAGGGCCAGATCGCCTTCGCTCGGGACGGCAAGGCCTTCGATTGCGTCGCCAGCGTCGGCCTGACGCCGGACACCCCCTACACCCGCGCCCGCATTCGCACCCTGTACGGCTCGACCCAGCGCGCGGCCGTGCCCGCCGCCGTCGTTCGCGCCCGCACAGTCGCCGACGCCAACGCGGACTATCGCACCTACGTCCGCTCCGAGCGCTGCGAGAACGGCCGTTTCCGCTTCGACGGCCTGCCCGACGGCGGCTGGTTCCTGATCGTACCGGTCACCTCGGGCGATGCGCCCCTGGTGCTGATGCAGTCGGTGCAGACGCGCGGCGGCCGGGTCGTATCCGTCACCCTGTGACCCGCACGCCCCGTCTCACGAAGATGCGACCCCGGTAACGCGGATCGCCATCTTCTGACCACGAGCGCCCCGGACTGATCGCTGCTTCTGTGCGAGAGTTCGGGGAGCTTTTTTCTTGTCCCAACACAACATCATAGGATCCGAGGCCTTTACGCGAGGGCCGTCGGTCATCATCCGCAAGTACAAGGCGGGCGGCATGCGGCGGCGCCGGTCCAAGACCATCGCCACCTTCATCGCCGGCGCGGGCGCCATGCTGGTGGTGGGCGCCGTCGCCGTCGCGGCCGTCTATGGCCCCGCCCTGGCGGGCGGCTAACATTGCGGGCTGGCCGTCAGGCCAGCCACACCATCATGCGCGTATCGGCCTCGGCCCGACGCGCCCGGCTCCAGGCCCGGCGCGTCTCGCCGGTGTAGAGAAAGCCGGCCTTTTCCAGCACGCGGCCAGAGGCCGGATTGTCGGCGAAATGCCCGGCGACCAGCGCCCGGCGCTTCCACTTGCGGCTGGCCCAGACCAGGGCGGCGTCCAGCGCCTCGGTGGCGAAGCCCCGACCCCAGTATTCACGCCCGATCCAATAGCCGGTTTCCGGCACCCGGTCATCGCCCTCGAACAGGCCGATGACCCCGATGGGCCCCACGTCCTCATGGTCGATGACGAAGGTGTTGGCTCGTCTTGGGTCCTGCGAGGCGACCTGCAACACGAAGTCGTCGGCGTCGCGCATCTGGAACGGATGCGGCATCCGCTTGGTCATGCGCGCGATGTCCAGGTCGTTGGCCAGGGCGGCGATGCGCGGCGCATCCTGGGGCGCGGGTGCGCGCAGGATCAGGCGCCGGGTCTCGACGACGGGAGAGGTTTCGATGACGCACATGGGCGTTGCCTCGGATTGTCGACCATCTCCTTGAAGGGCTCGGACGGTCTTCGAGGCGGGGAAACGCAAACGGGGAGCCTGGTGATCCAGACTCCCCGCGGATTATCATCCCTGGTCCGGATCGGCTGCTGGCAGGAGCAACGCGATCCGGGAAGGTCCAGACTGCGTTACTCGGCGGCCATCGCCTGAGCGGCGTCGTCATTGGCCGCGAGGATCGACACGTAACAACGGCCGCCACGTTTGGTGGTGAATTTCACAGCGCCGTTCGTCAGAGCGAACAGGGTGTGGTCGCGGCCCATGCCCATGTTCTCACCGGCGTGGAAGGTGGTGCCGCGTTGGCGCACGATGATGTTGCCGGCCAGCACGCGCTCGCCGCCATACTTCTTCACGCCAAGGCGCTTCGACTCGGAGTCGCGACCGTTACGCGACGAACCACCGGATTTCTTGTGAGCCATCTTGCCGCTCCGTACTTTCTTGAGGGTCCTACCGGCCTTTCGGCCTACTTGAGGACGTCTCTCTTAACTGGTCTGGCGCGGTGAGCGCCGGTGAATGTCTTAGGCTTCGTCGCCGGCGGCTTCAGCCTTGGGCGCAGCATTCTTCTTGGCCGGGGCCTTCTTGGCGGGAGCCGAGCTCTCGACCACGACGCCCTTGACCTCGGCGCCGTCCACATCGGTCACGACCGTCTCGGTCGAACCCAGCGAGGACGCAGCGTCACGAGCGGCCAGGTTGCGGGCGCGCAGGTTGATCTCGGCCTTGGTGGTCAGATCGACCTTGCCGTCCCACTTGGCGGTCTCGCCGGCGCCTTCGATGCCGGTGATGCGCAGGACCGATTCCATCTGGCGATGGCCGTTCGTGCGGCGATAGCCCTGGCGACGGGTCTTCTTGAAGATCTTGATCTTCTCACCCTTGCGGGTCTCGACCAGGGTCGCGCCGACGAAGGCGCCGTCGATCAGGGGGGCGCCCAGGGTCACGCCCTTGTCGCCGCCCAGCATCAGGACGCTGTCGAACTTCAGCTCAGCGCCGGCGTCGCCGTCGAGCTTTTCGACGACGATGGTGTCGCCCGGTTGGACCCGGTACTGCTTGCCGCCGGTCTTGATCACCGCGTACATGTTGAAGCCTCAGCGCAAACGCAAAAAAAGATACGCCCCCGGAGAGGGCCCCGGCGGCGAAGAGCGGCGACATATACGGAAGGGTGTCGGAGAGTCAACGCCGAACCGGGCGGAAATTCAGCCCCGGACGGATTATCCCCGCTGTCGCCGCGTCTGAAACTCAGTCCAGGGCGCAGATGTCCGGCAGGCCCCTCAGCGTGCCGGCGTGGTCCAGGCCATAACCGACCAGGAAGCGGTTCGGCGCCTCCCAACCGACGAAGTCCGGCTCGGGCGCGCGGGGCTTGGGCCAGGGCTTCCTGGCGAACACGCAGGTCAGGACTTCGGACGCGCCGGCGTCCTTGGCGATGCGCACGGCCTCCGCCAGCGACAGGCCGGTATCGAACACGTCGTCCAGTATCAGGACGCGGCGGCCCGCGATCGGGCGCTGGAACGGCGCATAGACGTCGATCCGGCCTCGGCTGGTCTGCTCGTCGCCATAGGAGGCCAGCCACAGGGCGTCGAAACGGACGTTGCGGCCGACGCGCGACAGGGCGCGGGTCAGGTCGGCGGCGAACCACAGGCCGCCGGTCAGCAGCACGGCGGCGACCGTGTCGTCGTCGATGACGGGCGCGATGCGCTGGGCCAGGTCGGCGACGATGCGCGCCACCTCGGCCTCGGACAGAAGAACGGTCGGCGTCGGGGAGGGATCAGCCATGATGCGAGGCCGATACCGCCTCACCATGCCCCTTGTCCACAGCCCCGACCGGTCGCGCGTCGATCGGCGCGGCCGTGTTCGGCGCCTCGGCGCCGGGCGCCGTCGCCGAGCGCAGTCCCTGCGAGGTTTCGGCGGCGGGCTGCGCTGCGTGCGCGGGCGCGGCCTTCGCATCCTGTCCGCCGTGTTCAGCTGGGGGTTTGGCAGGCGCCGGGCTGGCCGGCGCGAAGTCGACGCCGATCCCCGCCCCGTGGCCGCCCGGATCGGGGATCAGGGCGGCGAAGCCTTGGACCTTGCCCGGCAGGACCGGCGCCGCGTCGATCTTTACGATCTTGAACCCGACCTCGGCGCCGGCAGCGTCCAGCAGAGCCACGCGAATCGGCGGCGAGACGATCTCGACGTCGCGCACATTGCGGATGGCGCCGGACACCACGACCATGCCGGGATGGTTCGGCGCAGCCTTGGCCGTCAGCGCCTCGAAGTCCAGCCCGACCGGATTGACCGGCGCGCCGAAGAATTTGTAGGCCGAAGCGGCTCGGGGGAAGGCCTGAACGATCTCGACGCGGAACAGGAAGGCCGAAACGATCAGGCCGATGAAGACGCTGGCCAGACCCGCCCAGATCACGCCCTGGGTGGCGGCGCGGCGCAGCTTCTTCTGGCGATCGGCGCGGGCGCGGAACGCGCGAGGCAGCTCCGGCGCCGGCGTTTCGGCCAGGCTGGCGGCGGTCGGTGCGGGATCGGGTCCGGGCGAGGTTGCAGGCGTGGCGGCGGCTGCGACCGCCGGGTCGGGCGTCAAGGTCAGTTCCAGCGGCTCGTCCGGCGTCGCGCGCCAGACTTCGCCGCACGATTGGCAGCGCACCTTGCGGCCTTCGGGGCCGATGGCTTCGTCACGAATGAAATAGCTGGTGGCGCAGGCGGGGCAGGTCAGTATCATGTGGCTGACTGCGAGGCTGTCGCCCCCTCCCGTAAGGCGCGACGCCGCGCCCTGTTCCTGAAACACATACCATGCCGTCCTCGCCCGCCGAAACCGCCGCTATGACCGAGACCGTTCGCCTGTCCGGCGTCGGCTTCGGCTATGTCGGCGCGCCCGACGTGCTGCGGGACGTTAACCTCATTTTGCCGCGCGGCTCTTTCCACTTTCTTACCGGGCCGTCCGGGGCCGGTAAGTCTTCGCTGCTGCGTCTGCTGACGCTGGCGGACCAACCCCGAACGGGAACCCTCCGCCTGTTCGGATCGGATGTCACGCGCATCGATCGTCGCGACATCCCGGCCTTTCGGCGGCGGATGGGCGTGGTGTTCCAGGATTTCCGCCTGCTGGATCATCTGTCGGCCTTCGACAATGTCGCCCTGCCCCTGCGCCTGGCGGGCGGGTCCGGGGCCGAGTACGCCGACGATGTGCGCGAGATGCTGAAGTGGGTCGGCCTGGGTCGCCGGATGGAGGCCCGTCCCCCCGCCCTGTCCGGCGGTGAGAAGCAGCGGCTGGCCATCGCCCGCGCCGTCATCACCCGCCCCGGCCTGATCGTGGCGGACGAACCGACCGGCAGCGTGGACGCCGTGATGGCTGACAAGCTGCTGCGGCTGTTCCAGTCGCTGAACAAACTGGGCGCCACCGTCCTGATCGCCAGCCATGACGAGGCCCTGGCCCAGCGGTCGGGCGCGCGCGTCTTGAGGCTGGAGGCCGGACGGCTCAGCGAACCCTCGCGGGTCGCCGCATGATCCGTCTGTCCGATTTTAGTCTCTCCAGCCGCCGGCCCGGCCTGCTGCCGCCCGCCGCAGCCGGCGAGCCGTGGCTGATGACCGTCATCGCCGTCCTGTGCTTTTTGGCCTGCCTCGCCGCCGTCGCCGCCTCGGCCGCCGACCGCGCCGCGCATGGCTGGGCCCGACAACTGGGCGCCGAGGCCACCGTGCAGGTCCGTCCCCGCGTCGGCGAAACCGGCGACACCGCCGCCGCCCGCGCGGCCGAGACCCTGTCCGGTGTCGATGGGGTTGAGGAGGCCGCCGCCCTGAGCCGCAAGGCGGCCGAGGATCTGCTGCGCCCCTGGCTGGGCGACGCAGTCCTGCCCGATCTGCCCCTGCCCCATCTGGTGACCGTGCGGTTGAACCGCGACGCCCCCGCCAGCGCCGTCACCCTGAGCCGCGCCCTGGCCGAGGCCGGACTGGACGCCACGGTGGACGATCACAGCCTGTGGCGCGGCGAGGTCGAGCGGTCCGCCGGCATGATCACGGTCCTGGCCGGCGCCGCGTTCCTGGCCGTCGCCTTCGCCGCGGCGGCCGCCATCGCCTATGCGACACGCGCGGGGTTGGCGGCGGGTCAGAGCGTGATCGAGACCCTGAGCCTGAACGGCGCGACCGACGGGGCCATTGCCTGGCTGTTCCAGCGGCGGTTCGGTCTGATGGCGGCCGGCGCGGGCGCGATCGGCGCCGGGCTGGCGGCGGTCCTTCTGATCCTCCTGCGGTTCATCGGCGGATCGGGCGGCCTGACGGCGGCCCTGCCGATCAGCTGGAGCGACCTGGCCTTGCTCTCGCCTTGCCCGCTGCTCGCGGCTACGGTTGCGGTTCTCGCGGCGAGATTCGCCGCCATGCGAATGCTGGCTTCAGGACGGTCAACAGAGGGAGGGGGCGCATGAGACTGTTGAGCGTCATCTTCATCGCCGGTCTGATCTGGCTGGTCGGCCTGTTCGCCTTCGCCCACCGGGTGCGCGAACTGACGCCGGCCGACGACCCCGCCCGCGCCGACGCCATCGTGGCCCTGACCGGTCCGTCGTCCGAGCGGGTCAACACCGCCATCCGCCTGCTTGAACAGGGCAAGGGCGAACGGGTGCTGATCTCCGGCGTCAATCGCGAAGTGCGCCGCCAAGAGCTGCGTGAGCTGACGCCCGGCTCCAGCCGCCTGTTCAACTGCTGCGTCGACCTGGGCTTCGAGGCCGAGGACACGGTCGGCAACGCCCAGGAGATCGCCGCCTGGAGCCGCGCCAAGGGTTATCGCAGCCTGATCGTCGTGACCTCCGACTATCATATGCCGCGTTCGCTGGTCGAAATCCGGGGCCAGCTGCCGGGCGTGAAACTGACGCCCTACGCCATCTCCACCCCGTCGCTGGACAATGCGCGCTGGTGGCGGGCGGCGGTGACCGCGCGTCGGATGACGCTGGAATACATGAAATATCTCGCCGTTCTGGGTCGTGAGGGCGTGCGCCGCATCACCCGCGACCGGCCCGCCGCAGTCGCGGCCGAGAGCGAAACCGCCCCTGACGAAAAGGCCGCGTCCTAAGTGAACACCCTGCGTTCCCTGATCTTCACCGCCTGGCTCTATTTGTCGATGCCGATCATCGCCATCGGCCTGTCGCCGGTCCTGCTGCTGCCGCACCGCTATGTGCAGGGCGTGTGCAAGCTGTGGGCGAAGATCGTCCTGTTCGGCCTGCGCTGGATCGCGGGGGTCAAGGTCGAGGTGCGCGGTCTGGAGCACGCCCCGTCCGGCGCCGCCCTGATCGCGTCCAAACACCAGGGAATGCTGGACATCGTGGCGCTGCTGGCCGTCCTGCCCGACGCCTGTTTCGTGATGAAGAAGGAGCTGATGCCCCTGCCCTTCTTCGGCTGGTTCGCCTGGAAGGCCAAGATGATCGCCGTGGATCGCGCGGGCCACGCCAAGGCGCTGAAGGACATGACGCGACAGGCGCGCGACCGCCTGTCCGAAGGCCGCCAGATCGTCATCTTCCCCGAGGGCACGCGCAACGATCCGGGCGTGCCGGGCGACTACAAGCCCGGCGTCGCCGCCATCTATCGCGATCTGGAAGGCCCCTGCTGGCCCGTCGCCACCAACTCCGGCGTCCACTGGCCGGCCCACGGCTTCCGCCGGTATCCCGGCACGGTCGTTTTCGAATTCCTTGAGCCGATTCCGGCCCAGCTGAAGCGCGGCGCGATGATGGCGTTGCTGGAAAGTCGCATAGAGACGGCGTCGTTGGCGCTGCTGGAGCCAAAGGCCCAGCTTGCGCATTCTGAACCGGCCTGACCTCCCCGCTCGGGCGCGTTCAATGGAAATCGTCCGATGCTTCGTTCCCTTCTGCTCTCCGTCGCCTTCGCCGCTGTCGCCGGCTCCGCCCTCGCCCAGTCGCAACCGTATGAGCAGATCAGGCCCGCCCCCCAGAACTGGACCGTCGATCTCGGCGCGGGCGTCCTTTATCGCAATGACTCCAACGGTGACGCGGGCTCCAAGACGACGGTCGCTCCGTGGGTCTCGGCCAACTATCGCGACCTGGTCTATCTGAACCCGATCGACGGCCTAGGCTGGAACGCGATCAAGACCGACGACTTCCGCGCCGGCCTGCAACTGCGCCCGCGCTTCTCCGCCGATGACATCGAAGGCCTGACGCTGGATCGTCCGGGCTTCGGCGCCGACCTGGCCGCCTACGCCTACAAGCGTCTGCCCGGCAATGTGGTGGTCGGCGGCCGGATCAGCCGCGACGTGTCCGACGTCAGCGAGGGCACCGAATATTATGCCTCCGTCGGTCATCAGCGCGTGACGCCCGTTGGCCTGCTGAATGCCTCGGCCTATGTGCGCGGCGGCGATTCAAAACTGGCCGACGCCTACTATGGCGTCAGCACCGCCGAGGCGGCCGCCAACGGCATCAGCGCCTATTCCCCCGGCGGCGGCCTGCAGGGCGCGGGCGCCAGCCTGGTCCTGCTGGTCCCGGTCGGCGACAAATGGGGCGCCGGGGCCTTGCTCAACTACGAACGCCGCTTGGGCGACGTGGCCGACAGCCCCCTGTCGCAAAGCGACGACGCGGTCCGCACCGGCGTCTTCATCGCCCGTCGCTTCGGCGGCTGATAGCAAGGCGGCGGCTGGGGATGCGGCTGCCGCTTTTTCCCTTCAATCAGGTTGCCGCGAACTCGCTCAGCGCGTCGATGACGGCGCGGTTCTGGTCTTCGGTGCCGATGGTGATGCGCAGGGCCTGGGGCAGGCCGTAGCCGCCGACCGGGCGGACGATGATGCCCTTGCTGTTCAGATAGTGGTTGGCGGCGGCGGCGCGCTCAGCGCCGTCGAACAGCACCAGCACAAAATTGCCGGCGCTAGGCAGGACGTTCAGCCCAAAGCCGCGCAGGGCCTGGGTCAGGCGCGGCTTCCAGTTCGAGATCAGATCGCGCGACGCCGTCTGGTGCGCCTCGTCCGACAGTGCCGCCGTTGCGGCCTCAAGCCCCGGCACCGAGACGTTGAACGGCAGGCGGATACGGTCGATGGCCTCGGCGACCTTAAGCGGCGCATAGCCGAAACCGATGCGCAAACCGCCCAGGCCGTGGATCTTGGAGAAGGTGCGGGTGACGACGATGTTCTCGGCGTCCTTGGCCAGCGGGAAGGCGGTCTCCCAGTCGGCCTCGGTCACATATTCCGCATAGGCCTCGTCCACGACCAAGATGACATGGGCCGGCAAGGCGGCGTGAAGGCGGCGGATTTCCTCGCCCGTATTGTAGCTGCCGGTCGGGTTCGACGGATTGGAGACATAGACGATCTTGGTGCGGTCATCGACCTGGGCCAGGAGCGCATCGACCTCGGCCTTGAAGTTCGGCTCGGGCGCCAGCTTGACCTGGGCTTCGCAGCCCAAGGCGCTAATGCGGTAGGCGAGGAAACCGTACTGGCCGCACACGATGTTGTCGCCCGCCGTCAGATAGGTCTGGTTCAACAGGGCGAAGACCTCGTCCGAGCCATTGCCGAAGATCAGTCGCTCGGGCTGCAGCCCATGCAGTTCCGACACCGCATTCCGCAGCTTGGTCGCCCGGCCGTCGGGATAGATGTGGATGTTCTTGATCGCCGCCTCATAGGCCGCACGCGCCTTTTCGCCCGCGCCCAGCATGTTCTCGTTGGAGGACAGCTTCATCGGCTCGGCGACGCCGGCGATGGACGACTTACCGCCGACATAGGGAGCGATGTCGAGGATGCCGGGCTTGGGGGCAGGGCTCTGCGTCACGGGGCCTGGGGTCGCGTCGGTCATGGAAAGCCTTGATCTCAGAAGATGGGGGCGGCGCCGATCACGCCGCTCATTCGTCCGGGCGCGCTCTTCAGCCGCCCGTCGTCGACCTGCACATAGCCCGTCAGCATGAACAGCTTCAACCCGCCCGCCGCCGCCAGCGGATCGGCGACCAGTCCCGCGTCGCCCAAGGCGTCCACGATCTTGGTCTCGGACCAGCCGCTGTCGGTGACCCAGAAGCTGCGGTCGTCGCCCGTGGGGCCGGACATCTCCTTTGACACCACAAAGGCTTGGAACCGTCCGCGCCGATCGTCCGGCAGGGCGGCGACGATCTTCAGTTCGGGTCGCGCCAGCAGGCGGCCCCACCACGGCCGGTCTGGCGACAGGTCGATCACGGCGCGCGAGCCCGCTTCCGCCGCCTTCAGCGCCTCGTCGGCGGACAGGGGCCGCGACCGCAGACCATAGCGGTCCGTCGCCAGGGCCTGGGCCACGCCGCCGGACACGACCAGCGCGGGTCCGGTCGCCACCTCGATCCGGCCCCACACCGCCTTGACCGCCGCAGCCTCATCCGCCGAGGCGCCGTCCAGCAGTTGACGCAGCGAGATGGCCGAGGCGTCGGCCCGGTCGAGCGGACCGGCGGCGACCCGCGCCCGCACCGCCTCCACCAGGGCGCGATCCAGCGCCAGCAGGACGTCGTCGGCTTCGGGCTCGTCCAGCAGGGCCATTAGAACAGCTTCGGCGCCGGGGCCAGCGGGAAGGGGCCGAGCCACGTGCGGCCGTCGCGGAAGACCAGCGTCAGCGGCAGCTGCTCCTTACCCGTCGCCTCGGCGGCGCCCGCTGCGGCGGCGGCCCCTGCCGCACCGATGCGATTCACCGGCCCCTGACGCGTCGCCATCAGGCCGGCAAGGGCGGGCAAAGGCTTCTGCGCCTGAAGCTGGACCTGGCCGGTCAGCCGGCCGTTCGCATCGGCTCGCAACACGTCGCTGGAGAGGGTCGCGCGGCTGTCGCCGGCCTGCAGATCGCCGCGCACATTGCGGAATGTCCCGCCCGCCTTGGTCCAAGCCGAGAAGACGCCCGCCGCATCGCCGCCGGTCTTCAGCAGGCTGGCCTGGCCGATCTCGGCCTCCAGCTGCGTCGTCAGGCGGCCGTCTTGGGCGAAGCCTTCGACGGGGCCGTCCGCCCGCCCCTGCCCATCCACCAGACGGAACATGACATCGACGTCGTCGGTCGGCGCGGTCGAACCTTCCAGATGCGGCCGGGCGTAGAATTCGATCCGCGCGGCCCGGGCGATGGGGAAGGGTTCGGCGCCGGTCTGGGCCGTGAAGACCGGATTGACCATCTCCAGCGCCAGGTTGGGCCAGCGTTGATCGATGCCGCTGGCGCTCATGCGGATGGCGTCGCCCTTGACCGCGACCTCGCCCTTGCCGGCGCGGGTCAGCATCAGGCCTTGCGGAGCCACCACCACCCATTTGGTCGGCTGATAGGCGTTGGCCTCTGCGGTCAGTTCGGTCGCCTTGATCGCATGGCCCGACGGCGCCTGAACGATCAGGTTCGTCAAGGCCACATGGGTGCGAAACGGCCAGCCGTTGATGGATTTGTCGGCGAAGCGAATGTCCCAGCCAGCGTCACGCAGGCTCTGGACCTGGGCCTCCAGCCGCGTATCGATCTGGCGCGTCAGGAAGATCCACCATCCCGTCCAGGCCGCCAGCGCGATCAGCACCAGGATGAAGGGCGCATACAGGCCCTTGCGGCTGTGTCGCTTGGTCGTCGAGGCGTCGGTCATGCCGGACCTATAGCGCGCCGCACCCTGCCCTTCTAGGCGGTCAGGTCGGCCAGCACCGCCTTCGCCGCCCGACGCGCATCGTCCGGCGCCAGGCCCAACAGAAGCCCCCGCTGACCGCCGTTGATCAGGACCTGATCGAACAGGATGGCGGTTTCGTCCATCGCGGTCGGCACGGCCTTTCGCTGGCCGAACGGACTGACCCCGCCGACCTTGTAGCCGGTCAGCCGTTCGGCGTCGGCCGGCTTCATCATCTGTGCCGACTTAGCCCCCAGCACCGCCGCCAGCTTCTTCATGCTGACCTCGCAGTCGGACGGCACGATGACGCAAGCCGGAGCCCCGTCGATCAGGACCATCAGGGTCTTGAACACCTGCTCTGGCGCCACGCCCAGCGCCTCGGCGGCCTGCAATCCCACGCGCGGCGCGTCGGGATCATAGTCGTAGGGAAACAGATCGAAGGCGACGCCGGCCTTGGTCAGGGCGACGGTCGCGGGCGTGGTCTTGGACATCCTACGTCGTCTCGGGGTTCAAGAAACTGCGGGTCAGCTCGACCGCATCGGCCAGGCCCATGCGCTGAACCTCGGTCCCGGGCGGCAGGCTGGCGAACAGCCGCGTCGGCGTGGCGGCGTCCAGCATCAGGAACACCCCCTTGTCGTCGCCGCGTCGGATCAGCCGGCCGAAGGCCTGGGCGATGCGGGCGCGGGCGAGGGCATCGTCATAACCCTTGCCGCCCAGCCGTTCGCGCCGCGCCTTGTGCAGCAAATCCGGGCGCGGCCAAGGCACACGGTCGAAGGCGAGCACCCGAAGCGACCGTCCCGGCACGTCCACCCCGTCGCGCACCGCGTCGGTGCCCAACAGGCAGGAATTCTCCTCGACCCGGAACATATCCACCAGCGCTCCGACCTCCAGCGGATCGACGTGCTGGGCATAGAGCGGCACGCCCGACTTCGCCAGATCCGGCCCCAGCCGCTCATAGACCGCCTTCAATCGGCGAATGGCGGTGAACAGGCCCAGCCCCCCGCCGCCCGCCGCCAGGAACAGTTCGCGCATCGCCGCCGCCGTCTGGCGCGGATCGTCCTTGACCAGGTCGTTGACGACGATGACCCGGCTGTTAGCCGCATAGTCGAACGGGCTCTCGACCTTCAGGGTGCGAGGCGGCTCGATCAGACGCGCCGAGCCGGTCCGCATCCGCGCCAGGTCGAACGGGTCTTCCTGCAAGGGATCGGACAGGGTGGCCGACGTCACCAGCACCCCGTGCGACGGCACGATCACGGCGGCCTCCAGCGGGATGGTCGGGTCGATCCAGTGGCGACGCAGGGCCACGTCGTGGATGCGGCCGAACGCCGTCTCGGCCGACAGCCAATCGACGAAGTCGGGATCGGGCTGATCGCCCCCATCCTCCAGCGCCGCCAGCATCGACCGCCATCCCGGCAAGGTCATGCGCGCGCGCCGATCCAGCCCGCGCAGCGCCCCCTCGATGCGCGACCGTTGCGACCCGTCCAGCTCGGCCGCCTCGTCGTCGAGAATGTCTTCCAGATGCCGCGACAGGGCCAGCAGCGGCGCTTCGATGGCGGCCAGGGCCTGCGCCGCCGCGCGGGCGGTCTCGGCGACCGGATCGGTCACCGGCTTCAGCGCGCATTCCATGCCGAACTCGGGACCGCCGTACGTATTGGTCTCCGCCGTGCGGGCGCGCAGCTGGTCCAGCGCGGCGGCCAGGAAGGCCTCGATCGGGCCGATCGGATTGACCTCGCCCGAGGCCGGCGCGACACGGCCCGACACGCCTTCCCCCGGCAGGGCGGCCGAGGCGCGGATGGCGTCCTGCAGCGCCTTCATCGCCGCCTCATTGTCGTTGACCATATCGCCCAGCCGCTGCTCCAGCCCGCGACCGCGACGCCCCCGCCCCTCCGGCCCCCGGATCCAGCGGCGCAGCTCGGCCGCCTCCTGACCCGACAAGCAGGCGGAAAAGGCGCTGTCGGCGGCGTCGAACAGGTGGTGGCCCTCGTCGAAGACGATCCGCTTCAGCGCCGCCGTCTCACCGTCCTGCTTCTGGCCCCGCGCCGAGCGCGCCCCGTCGAACGCCGCCTGGGTCAAAACGAGGGCGTGGTTGGCGATGACGAGATCCGCGCGGCGGCTGGCGCGGATCGTCTTTTCGACGAAACAGGTGCGGTAGTGGGGACAGGCGGCGTGGACGCATTCGCCGCGCCGATCCACCAGATTGGCCGCTCCCGCCGCATGGGCCGCCGGCATGGCGAACAGGCCGGGCAGCCAGCCGGGAAAATCGCCGCCCGTCATGTCGCCGTCACGCGTATGCAGCGCCCACCGCCCAGCCAGCGCCAGGCCGATCAGGTCGCCATTCCCCAGCTGGGCCGCCTGCACCATGTCCTGCAGATTAAGGACGCACAGATAGTTCTCGCGCCCCTTGCGGATCACCGCCTTCTTCTTGCGCTCGGCCGGATCGGGCCACAGCGAATGGCTTTCACGGTCGATCTGGCGTTGCAGCGCGCGGGTATAGGTCGAGATCCACGCCGCCCCCTGGTTCCGTTCGGCCCACAAGGAGGCGGGCGCCAGATAACCCAGGGTCTTGCCCGTGCCGGTCCCCGCCTCGGCCAGCAGCATGCGGGGCCGACCCTCTTCGTTCCTCGGCGAAAAAGCAAAGGCGGCTTCGGCGGCGTAGTCCGATTGGGTCGGCCGCGTCTCGTCCAGACCCGAGGCCTGAAGCAATTTCTCCAGCCGGATGCGGGCGCTCTCGCTGTCGACCGGGGCCGATCCCGCCTCGCCGCGCGGCGCCTCGTCCTCCCATTCGGTCAGCCGCGACCAGACATCCATCCCCGACCCGCGATGCTGGCGCGCCCATACGCCGCCGGCCTCCAGCGCCTGAACGACCCGCTCGCCCCAGGCCCAACCCGTCCGCTGCATCGTCAGCGCCAGGACATAGGCCGCCTCGCGCTCGGCATAGGCCGGATCGGCCAGTTCGCGCAGCAGCAGCCCCGCCGCCTCACGCAGGGCCGCCGCCTGTTCCTCCGCCGACTTCGGCTCGGCCAGCCCTAGCGAAAGCGCCAGCCCCGTCGGCGACGGCGCACAAAAGCGCGCCGGCCGCACGAAGGCGTAAAGCTCCAGCACATCCATCAACTCAGTCGATCGCGGCGGCGGCGTCAGCCCCAACCGGCGCGCCGTCAGCGACGCATGCGCCACCATCACCGGCCCGGTGCTGAAGAACCCCTCGGCCGCCCCGCGCCCGATCTTCCGGGCCCCCGCCTCGTCGCACACCGCACCTGCGCCCGGCGGCGTGGCGAGCGCTGGCGGCAAGTCCGCCCACGGCTGGGCGCCGGTCAGGCGGATTTCGGAAAGGACGGATTCGTCGGACACGTCCGATAGATAGCGAGCCTGGGGCTGAAACGGAACGGGAACATGCTATATCCCGTCCGTGACGACCGCCGCCGCTCCCGCAACGCTTCCGCCCCTGTTCGCCGACTGGTTCGCATCGCGCGGCTGGTTGCCCCGGCGGCATCAGCTGGAGATGGTCGCGGCGGGTCAGGCCGGCAGCCACGCCCTGCTGGTCGCGCCGACTGGCGGGGGCAAGACGCTGGCGGGGTTTCTGCCCAGCCTGATCGACCTGGCCGAGCGCGGACCGAAGCCGACGACCGGGCCGGGGTCGGGGGTGCATACGCTTTATCTGTCGCCGCTGAAGGCCCTGACGACGGACGTCGAGCGCAATCTGATGACGCCGATCCGCGAGATCGGGCTGAATATCCACGTCGAGACGCGCACCGGCGACACCAAACAATCCAAGCGCCAGCGACAGCGTGATTTTCCGCCCGACATCCTGCTGACCACGCCCGAGCAGTTGGCCCTGTTCTGCGCCTGGGAAGGCGCGCGTTCCTATTTCGCCGATCTGAAGTGCGTGGTGCTGGACGAGGTGCACGCGATCTGGAGCGGCAAGCGGGGGGACCTGCTGTCGCTCGGGCTGGGCCGCTTGCAGAGCTTCGCACCCGACATGCGCCGGGTGGGTCTGAGCGCGACCATCGAGGATCCCGATCTGATCCGGGGGTGGCTCAGTCCCTCGCCCGGGGTCAGGGACGTGACGCTCGTCCGCGGCGACCCCGGCGCGCCAGCGGTCATCGACGTGCTGATCTCCGAGGGCAAGGTGCCGTGGGCGGGCCACACCGGCCAGCACGCGATCCCGGAGGTCTATGCCGCCATCCAGCGTTCGACCCTGGCGCTGATCTTCGTCAACACCCGCTGGCAATCGGAGTTCGTGTTCCAGCAGCTCTGGGCCATCAACGACGAGAACCTGCCCATAGGCCTGCACCACGGCTCGCTGGCGGCCGAGCAGCGGCGCAAGATCGAGGCGGCCATGGCGCGCGGCGACCTCAGGGCCGTGGTCTGCACCTCGACGCTGGATCTGGGCATCGACTGGGGCGACGTGGATTTGGTCATCCAGATGGCGGCGCCCAAGGGCTCCAGCCGCCTGGTCCAGCGCATCGGGCGCGCCAATCACCGGCTGGACGAACCGTCGCGCGCGCTTCTGGTGCCCGCCAGCCGGTTCGAGATGCTGGAGTGCCAGGCGGCGCGCGAGGCCGTCGCCGACAATGCCTTCGACTGGGAGCCGGTCCATATCGGCACGCTCGACACCCTGGCCCAGCACGTCATGGGCGTCGCCTGTTCCGAGCCGTTCGACATGCAGGTCCTGTATGACGAGATCACCGGCTGCGGCCCCTATCGCGCCCTGACCTGGGAGCAGTTCGAGGAGGTGGTCGATTTCGTCGCCACCGGGGGCTATGCGCTGCGCACCTACGACCGGTTCGCGCGCATCGTGCGCACGCCGGACGGCCGCTGGAAGGTCCGAAACCAGCATATCGCCCAGCGCCACCGCATGAACGTCGGCGCCATCGTCTCAGCCGGCACGCTGAACGTTCGCGTCGCCAGCCGTCGCGGCGGCGTCTCGCGCCAGCTGATCGGCGGCCGCAAGGTGGGCGAGGCCGAGGAGTGGTATTTCGAACAGCTGACACCCGGCGACACCTTCCAGTTCGCCGGCCAGACCTGGGCGTTTCAGGGCATCACCGGGACCGACGCCCTGGTCACCCATGCCAATGACAGCGACCCCAAGATTCCATCGTGGGGCGGATCGAAGTTCCCGCTGTCCACGTCGCTGGCCGACCGGGTGCGTACCATGATCCACGACCGCGACCACTGGCGCGTCCTGCCGCCCGACGTGCAGGAATGGCTGGAGTTGCAGGAAACCCGTTCGGTCATTCCCGACGCCGAATCCATGCTGGTCGAAACCTTTCCGCGCGGCAGCCGGCATTTCCTCGTGGCCTATCCGTTCGAGGGCAATCTGGCCCACACCACCCTTTGCATGCTGCTGACCCGGCGGCTGGACCGGATGGGCGTCGGGCCGCTGGGGTTCGTTGTGACCGACTATTCGCTGGCGATCTGGTCGATCAAGCCGATGGACACGATCGATCTGGACACCCTGTTCCAGCCGGACATGCTGGGCGACGACCTGGAAGCTTGGCTGGAGGAAAGCTTCATGATGAAGCGATCCTTCCGCAATTGCGCCCTGATCTCGGGTTTGATCGAACGCCGCCAGCCCGGCGCCGAAAAGACCGGCCGGCAGGTGACCTTCTCCACCGACCTGATCTACGACGTGCTGCGCCGCCACCAACCTGACCATCTGCTGCTCAAGACCGCCCGCGCCGACGCCGCCTCCGGCCTGCTGGACGTGGCGCGCCTGGGCCAGATGCTGGCGCGGATCGAGGGACGTATTCGTCACCAATCCCTGAGCCGCGCCTCGCCCTTCTGCGTGCCCGTGCTGGTCCAGATCGGACGCGAGCGGGTCAGCGGAGACGCCGCCGAAATGATCTTGGACGAAAGCGCCGACCTGCTGATCGCCGAGGTCATGGACGACGCCGAGCCAGAAGCCGCCGCATGAACGCCGCCCTGCGCCAGACCCTGTCCCCGGCCCGCAAGATTTGCGGTTCGCTGAGCGTGCGGATCGCGGGAGAGGCCTGCGTGCTGCGCTGTTCCGGAGCGATGTGGGTTCCGGCCTACGGCGCCCTGATCGTCGCGGATCTGCATCTGGAAAAGGGCTCTGCCTTCGCCGTGCGCGGCCAACTTCTGCCGCCCTATGACAGCCGCGCCACGCTGGACAGGCTGGAAGCCGAGATCGTCGAACTGGACCCGGCCATGGTCGTGCTGCTGGGCGACAGCTTCCATGACACCAAGGCCATTCCCCGCATGGCGGCCGACGACCGGGCGCGTCTGGATCGTCTGGCGGCCGGGCGCGATTGGCTGTGGCTGGAAGGCAATCACGACCGCGAGGCGCTCGCTCGCGATGCGGACACGGCATCCCACCTGCCCGGTCGGATCGTCGGCGATATGGCCTTGGGCGCGCTGCGCTTGACCCACGAACCGGAGGCGCAGAGCGCCGACGACGACCGTCGTGGCGAGGTCGCGGGCCACCTGCACCCCGCCGCCAAGGTCGCCGCCTATGGACGCGGCGTGCGCCGTCCTTGCTTCGTCACCGACGGATCGCGCATCGTCCTGCCGGCCTTCGGCGCCTTCACCGGCGGACTGAACGTGCTCGATCCCGCCATCGCCGACCTGTTCGCCGCCCCTCCTATGGCCGCCGCCCTGGGACGAGACCGTGTCCACGCTCTGGATTGGGCGATCCTGCGATAGTCTGTTCGTAAAGCGTTCAGCACGTCGCTTCACCGCATCTTGGCGGACGGCGATGCAGGATGACGGCGGATCAAGGTTACGGACACCCGCCTCATGCTCACGCCCCGCCGCATCGTCATGGCCGCCCGCCTCGGCTTCGCCCTGGCGGCGCTGGGCATGGCCGTCCTGATGCTGGGACCGTTCCAGGGTCTGGAACAGGTCTTCGGGCTGAACGACAAGGCCGCCCACGTCATCGCCTTCTATGGCGTGGCCAGCGGCCTGTTCCTGATCGCGCCGAACCAGCGCCGCGACGACCTGGCCCTCTATGTCATCGCCGCCGCCTTCGGCGCCGAACTGCTTCAGGCTCTGACCGGCCGAAGCGTCTCCGTCATCGATTTCCTGGCGGGCGCGGCCGGCGTCACCGCCGCCTGGGCGCCCGGCCGGATCGAACAGTTGCGCCAGGCCTTCCGCCGCCATCCGGACATGACTCTGGCCGAGATCGATCGTCTGGATCGCCGACTGCGCCGTCGCCGCGTCGAAACCAGCCGCCCGGGCGTCGCCGTCCTGCGGCCCTAGGGCTCCAGCTCGATGTCCCAATAAAGGATATTCAATACCGCCTATTCTTGCCTTATCATCCTCATAATGCTGATCTTTTTTCCTTTGGGGCAAAACTCAGCGGCAATTGGTCACCATATGGTCACCAGATGACGGAAACAGCCGGCAATACCGGTCAACTCCAATGTCATGAAATTCCATAGCAGAAACAAAGCCAGAAGTCGCCTCCAGACACCCTGGGCTAAGTGTGCAAGAGGCCATTTTGAAAGCCCGCATCGTCCGATTCAGGGAAGGCAGCCGAACGCGTTGAATGGGTCGAGACCATCCACGATCTTCCCTCATTTGCCCGTTTCCCGAACGGATGAATCCGCTTCCCGCCCGGTTCTAAAATTGCACTCCAGCGAGATCGCCGTAAGTGCCATTCCGTTCAAGGAGGTGACGTGGCCAGCTTCAGCATCTGGCATTGGCTTATCGTTGGTATCGCGCTTTTCGTTTTGGGCTACCCAGCAGCGCGTATTCTCAGACGGCTCGGGTTTCCGGGATGGTGGGTCGTCGGCGCTCTTATCCCCTACGTAAATGTCGTCGGACTTTGGGTTCTGGCGTTCATGAAGTGGCCAATCGAGCGGCGATAGAGTCCGACCCGCTGCTCCCCTACGCGCCAGCGCCTGCGCTACTCATCCTGAGAAGTTTATGAGCCCGCCGCAGGCGCAAGGCCGTTCGGTAGTCTAGACAGTGTCGCCGCGTTTTTGGGCGCCGCGCTCTCGGAGCCAGTCTTGCCTACCCCAATATCGACTAAACCCCCCGCACCCGGAGGAGCGTCGTCCCGACCCAATTTATCATCCATCCAGAACTCTTTTGTGATCTCTTTCAGGATCCGGGCGACTTCCATTCCGCACTTGATGCCCAAATGGCGTGGCATGGCCACATCGCCACCGACTGTTTAAGGCCTTGATTGCTGCAAGGCGCGCCGATCGATCACCACGCTATTCTAGCGTGGCGTGGAGGTGCGAACCTATTACCACCGCGGCCAGAAGGTCGCTTACGACCGAAGGCAATATGCTCCGTTTGACTGCAAAAAAAGATGGCCGATTGTCTTCGATGCTGGTCGCGGAGAGCGCCTTCGTCGAAGCGTCACTCCCTCTCGCGACAGCCTCAAACGACTTGATGAAGCGGACAGTTCGTATATTCTGAAATCTGGTCCCAAAATATGGGCGCTTGATTTACAGGAAGCAGTCGGTTTGTTTTGCAGAGCACGACTTCGCGGATTGATGGCGCTTACGAGCGTCAGTTTCTTGGTGGCCTCGGCGTTCGCCCATGCTGAAGTTCCGTACTTGGAGCGGTTGGATCGTTCCCTCGTCAGCATTGAGGCCCACGACGGGGGAACGTTGCTTCAATGGCGACTGCTGGCGACGGACGCTCCGGACACCCGCTTCGAAGTGTTCAGGAATGGCGTTAAGATAGACAGCACAGGTGCCGCTGATGCGACGAACTGGCACGGTGTGAACTATGACCCGCAGGCGCGCTATGAAGTGCGCCGTGTGGATGACCAAAAGCCGTCGGACGCGCTGAACTTGCCCGATGGCTATCTGAGCATTCCGCTGGATCGTCCCGCAGGCGGCATTACGCCGGACGGCGTGGCCTATGAATACCAGGCCAACGACGGGACGGTCGGCGATCTGGATGGCGACGGGCGCTATGAAATCATCCTGAAATGGCAGCCGACCAACGCCAAGGATAACGCCTTCGCCGGCTTCACCGGTCCGACGCTGATCGACGCCTATAGGCTGGATGGACGGCGGCTGTGGCGCATCGACCTTGGCCGCAACATCCGTTCGGGCGCCCACTACACCCAGATGGTCGTTCAAGACTTCGACGGCGACGGACGGGCCGAGGTCGCTCTGAAGACTGCGGACGGCACGATCGACGGCGCCGGCCGGGCGATCGGCGACGCCGAAGCCGACTGGCGCGAAGACGGCGGCGAAATCCCCAGCCATGACCGAACGGGCGCCGAGCGCAAACCGGACGGAAGCCTGGCGGCCGGTCTGGTCGGCCGCATCCTGTCAGGGCCGGAGTTCATCACCGTCTTCGACGGCCGCACCGGCGCAGCCCTGGCCAGTGCGCCCTATGTCCCCTCGCGCGGTCGGGCGGGCGATGACGCGACATCGGAAGAGATGGCGGCCATCTGGGGCGACGGCTATGGCAATCGGTCCGAGCGGTATCTGGGCGGCGCGGCCGATCTGGACGGGCGCCTGCCCAGCATCGTCATGGCGCGCGGCTATTACGGGCGCACCGTGGTCGCCGCCTGGGACTGGCGCGACGGACGGCTGAGCCAACGCTGGGTGTTCGACAGCGACACGGCGCCCGAAGGCTACGCCGGTCAGGGCAATCACCAGTTCAGCGTCGCCGACGTGGACGGCGATGGCCGACAGGAAATCATTTACGGCGCCATGGCGCTGGACGACGACGGAACGCCGCTGTGGACCACGCGGCTGGGCCATGGGGACGCGATGCATGTCGGCGACCTGGACCCGACCCGACCGGGGCTCGAGAAGTTCGGGGTGCACGAAAACGTCGTCGGCAATGGCGGCGTCGGGTCGGCCATGGTCGACGCCAGCACCGGCGAAATCCTCTGGCGCACGCCCGGACAGCAGGATGTCGGGCGCGGCGTCGCCATCGACATCGACCCCCGCTATCCGGGGGCCGAGGTCTGGGCGTCGAACAGCAACGACCTGGATTCGGCGGACGGCCGGGTCATCTTCCCCACCCACCCGCAGCAGATGAACTTCGCCATCTGGTGGGACGGTGACGCCCTGCGCGAACTGCTGGACGGCACGCGGATCTTCAAATGGGACTGGGAGAACCAGCGGTCCGTCCCCCTGCTGAGCGCCGAGGGCGCAGCCTCCACCAACGGCACCAAGGCCAATCCGGTTCTGGTCGCCGACATCCTGGGCGACTGGCGGGAGGAGGTGATCTGGCGCACGGCCGACAACTCGGCGCTGCGCATCTATGTGACCCCGCATCCGACCGCCATCCGCCACGTCACTCTGATGCACGATGCGCAATATCGGTCACAGGTGTCGGGGCAAAACTCGGCCTATAACCAGCCGTCGCACCCCAGTTTCGCGTTCAAGACAGCCCAGCCTGCGGAAAGCGGGCATTGAGCGCGAATAGACGCAGAGTTCTGCTCGGGGCCGCCGGTCTAGCCGGATGCGCTGCCCTGCCCCGGTCCGGCCCAAGGTGTCTTTACGCCGACGAATTTCGTCACGGCCTGGACCAATGGCTGGTTGAGTTGGAACAGGGACAGGGAACGGTGAGCGCCGCCGACGGGGTAATGACCTTCGACGTGCCCAAGGGAGCCACCGCCTGGTTCCGGCCAGAACTGACATCGCCGGTCGAAATCCGCTTCACGCCCCAAGCCGTGTCGGGCGGCGGCTCACATGATAGAGTCAGCGACCTGAACTGCTTCTGGATGGCCGACGATCCACGCAGTGCAGGCGACCTTCCGGCACGGCCCCGGTCGGGAGCCTTCGCCGACTATGACATGCTGCGGACCTACTATGTCGGGCTTGGGGGCAATTCGAACACCTCTTCGCGTTTCCGCCGCTATGTCGGAAACGGAGAACGGCCGCTGCTGCCCCAGCACGATCTGTCGGCGCACGACGACCTGATCGCGGCCAACCGGCCCTATCGCATTCGCCTGATCGCGGACGGGTCGCGCATCGAATACTGGCGCGACGACAGGCGCATGTTCGCCTTGGACGACCCGGCCCCCTATCGGCGCGGCTGGTTCGGGCTGCGCACCACCTGGAATCATATGACCGTCCGAGACTTCTCGGTCTGGACCGTCGCCTAGTCCGAGGAAGCCGATGAAGAAGCACGCCCTGATCCTAACGCTGGCCCTGGCCGCCTTGGCGCAGACGGGCTTGGCGCCCTGCGCCAATGCCGAAACCCATTGGGCGAGAAGTTGGAACGCCTCGCCCTTGGGCGCCGCGCCCGACCGCCGCCCGCCGACGCTGAAGGACGTCACCGTGCGCCAAGTGGTCCGCGTCAGCGCGGGCGGCGAACGGTTCCGCCTGCGACTGACCAATGAATACGGCCCGACCGCCGCTCGCATCGGACGGGTGCGAATCGTGCAACTGGCCGCCGATGGAAAGCCCGTGCCCGGCACGGCGCGCGACCTGACCTTCGACGGCGCGGCCGGCGCCCTGCTGGCCCCGGAGGCGCCCCTGCTCAGCGATCCGGTCGATCTGGCCCTGCCCGCGCTTAGCCGCCTGTCGATCAGCCTTTATCTGCCGGACGAGATAGCCGAGCCGACCATCCACCTGCTGGGCCTCTCGTCCGGCTGGATCGCGCCGGGCGACCAGACAGCGGCGGCCGAACTGACGGACCCGGTGCTGGTCACTCAGCGTGTCCTGATCTCGGGCATAGATGTGGAGCGTGCCGAGCCAACGCGGGTCATCGTCACCTTGGGCGACTCCATCACAGACGGCGCCAACGGCACGCACGACGCCGACCGACGCTGGCCTGACCTACTGGCGGCCCGGCTTCAGGCCGCCGATCTGACCTCAGTCGCGGTGGCCAACGCCGGAATTTCCGGCAACCGCATTCTGAAGCCCAAGCCGGGTTTGGGCGTCGCCGCCCTGGCGCGGTTCGACCGCGACGTTCTGGCCGTGCCTGGCGTGACCGATGTGATCGTTCTGGAAGGCGTCAACGACTTCGGCATGGCTTGGCGCGACCGCGATCCACAACCGCCGACACCAGCCGACCTGATCGCCGGCTACCGCCAGATGATCGCCCGCGCCCATGCCGCCAGCCTGAAGATCAGACTGGCGACTATCCTGCCGTTCAAGGACGCCAACTACTGGTCTGAACAGGGCGAGGCAATCCGCCAGGTCGTCAACGCCTGGATTCGTTCCAACACAGAGGCCGACGGCGTCATCGATTTCGACGCCGTGATGCGCGCCCCGGCCGAGCCGCTGAAATTGGCCCCCGCCTATGACAGCGGCGACCATCTGCACCCCAATGATGCAGGCTTCCGCGCCATGGCCGACGCCATCGACCTGACGCCCTATCGCTGAGAAACGGCTGGCGGTCTGACGCGGATCAGATCGCCAGCATCTCGCGGGTCATGCCCGCGACCGACTTGGCCCCGGTCAGGGTCATGGCGACGCGCATTTCCTTTTCGAACAGGTCCAGCAGGTCTTCTACGCCTGACTGACCGTTCGCCGCCAAGGCGTAGATGAAGGCCCGGCCCAAGAGGACCGCGTCGGCGCCCAGGGCGATGGCGCGAACCACGTCCAGACCGTTGCGGATGCCGGAATCCACCAGAATCTTCAGCTCACCCTGCACCGCGTCGGCGATGGCTGGCAGGGCCCGGGCCGACGAAAGCACACCATCCAACTGACGCCCGCCGTGGTTCGACACCACGATGCCGTCTGCACCGAAGCTGACGGCGTCGCGGGCGTCCTGTGGATCCAGGATGCCCTTGATGATCATCGGCCCGTCCCAGAAATCGCGGATCCACTGCAGGTCCCTCCACGAAATCGACGGATCGAAGTTGTTCGCCAGCCAACCGATGTAGTCGGCCAAGCCCGTCGGCTTGCCCAGATAGGCCGAGACATTGCCCAGATCGTGCGGCGTGCCGCGCACTCCGACGTCCCAGGCCCAGGCCGGATGGGTCATGGCCTGAACCATGCGGCGGATCTCGGCGTTCGGGCCGCTCATGCCCGAATGGGCGTCGCGATAGCGGGCGCCGGGGGTGGGCATGTCGACAGTGAAGACCAAGGTTTTCACCCCGGCCGCCCTGGCTCGCTCCAGCGCGCTCCTCATGAAGCCCCGATCCTTCAGGACGTAGAGCTGGAACCACATGGGCCGGTCGATGACCGGCGCGACCTCCTCGATGGCGCAGACCGAGACGGTGGACATCGTGAACGGCACGCCGCGCGACGCCGCCGCCCTGGCCGCCTGAACCTCGCCCCTGCGCGCATACATGCCGGTCAGCCCTACGGGCCCCAGGATAATCGGCAGGCGCAGGGTCTCGTCGAACAGCTTCGTCTCAAGGCTGAGACTGGTCATGTCCTGCAGCACGCGCTGGCGCAGGGCGATGGACTGCCAGTCCTCGACGTTGCGACGCAGGGTTTGCTCGGCATAGGCGCCGCCGTCGATGTAATGGAACAGGAAGGGCGGCAGCTTGCGCCGCGCGGCTTCTCGGTAATCGCTCGGCGACGAAATGATCACGCGCGTCCTATTGGAAGTTGGCGAAGGCGCCGCCGTCCACCAGCAGCGCCGCGCCGGACATATAGCTCGCCATGTCCGAGGCCAAAAAGGCGACGACCGAGGCGATGTCCTCCGGCCGGCCCAAACGCCCCAGCGGGATGCGGCCTTCCATATATTCGCGCTTCTTCGGATCGGAGAGGTCGTCCTTGTTGATGTCGGTGGCGATGGTGCCCGGCAGGACCGAGTTGCAGCGGATGCCGTGACGTCCCAGTGCGACGGCGCAGGACTGCATCAGGCTGTGCACCCCCGCCTTCGTCGGTGTGTAGTGGGTTTGCATCTCGCCGCCGACCAGGGCGGAGATGGAGCTAATGGCGACAATGGACCCGCCGTCGCCCTGCTTCACCATCTGGTTGGCGGCGGCCTGGGTCATGAAGTAGGCGCCGTGCAGATTGACCTCCATCGTCCGGCGCAGGGTCTCGACCGGCATGTCGAGGAAGGCGTGGAACGGACAGATGCCGGCGTTCGAGACGAAGACGTCTACCCGGCCCAGCACCTGAACGGCGGCGTCGACGAAGGCTGCGGCGCTCTCGGGCTGCGCAGCGTCCCCGTCCACGGCGATGGCGCGGCGGCCCAGCGCTTGAATCTCGGCGACCACCTGGGCGGCGGCCGTCTCGTCGCGATAGGTGTTGAGAGCGACGTCGGCGCCCTGGCGCGCAGCTTCGATCGCCGTCGCCCGTCCGATACCCCGCGATGCGCCCGTGATCAGGACGACCTTGTTCTCAAGCAGCATGCGGGCTCCGGTGATGGTTCGGCTTCAGGGTTTGGGCGACCAGCCCAGGTCGGCGCTGATCGCGTCGGCGGCCTCGGTCACGGTCTTGGTCAGTTCGGTCATCCGGGCGTCGGACATATATTGCGCGGCGGAAGACACGCTAAGCGCGGCGACGATCTGGCCGTTCACCGAACGGATCGGCGCGGCGACGCAACGGATCTGGTCTTCGTTCTCTTCCAGATCGAAGGCGTAGCCCTTCTGGGCGTAGCCATGCATCCGCTCCAGCCAGACGGCGCGGGCGGCCGAGTCGAACTTGGCGCCAGGCTCGGCATAGAAGTCGATCCAATCCGCCTCGGTCTTGTCCAGGATCAGCGCCTTGCCCAAGCCGGTCGAGGCGATGGGATGACGCTCGCCCAGACGCGAGCCGATGTTGATGCGACGCCGGCCGGCGACCTTGTCCAGATAGAGCGCATGGCGGCCGTCCAGCACGCCGAGGTGCACCGTGTCGTCCGTCTGGGCCGACAGCTGTTCCAGCCAGGGCCGAGCCACGCGCGGCAGATGCATCTGCTGGCTTGCGGCGTGACCCAGTTCCAGCAGTTTGGGGCCAAGGGAATAGCCTTCGCGCGGGCGGAACGACAGCAGGCGACGCTCGACCAGGGCCGAGGCCAGACGGTGCGTGGTGCTGCGGGTCAGATCCAGCTTTTCGGACAGTTCCGCCAAGGGCAGAGAACCCTCGATGAGGGCGTCGATGACGTCCAGACCACGCAGCAGGGTCTGGCTGCCGGACGCCTTGGCCCCCGGCTCTTCTTCCCCATCGACCTGCACGGTCTTGATTGACGCCGATCGTCCCATTTCGTAATCCTCCTTCTCAGAATGTAGCAATACGCGCAAGTCGCTCCGCCACACTGGCCTGACTTTGACGCTATGCACGGAGGAATGCCAGTGAAATCCCGCATTATGGGAGCAAATCACCAATCACTGGTGATGACGCGATGAGCCGCCTGCCCCGCATCAAACACGTTCGCGCCTTCGTCGTGAAAAACGACGGCACGGGAGGCGGCGCCGACTATCACGATCAGGGCGACGGTCACTGGATCGACGACCACATCGCCACCCCCATGGCGAGATACCCGGAGTACCGCCAGAGCCGCCGCAGCTTCGGCATCAATGTGCTGGGCACGCTGGTGGTGGAGATCGAGGCCGAAAACGGCGTCGTCGGTTTTGCGGTGACGACCGGCGGCGAACCCGCCGCCTATATCGTCGAGAAACACCTGGCCCGCTTCCTGGAAGGGCGCGATCCGTCCGAGGTCGAGAAGATCTGGGACCAGATGTATTTCTCGACCCAGTATTATGGCCGAAAAGGTCTGGTGGTGAACGCCATCTCCGGCGTGGATCTGGCGCTGTGGGACCTGCTGGGCCGTCTGCGTCAGGAGCCGGTTTTCGCCATGCTGGGCGGGGCGGTGCGCGACGAACTGACCTTCTACGCCACCGGTGCGCGGCCCGACAAAGCCAAGGAACTGGGCTTCATCGGCGGCAAGATGCCCCTGCACCACGGCCCGGCCGAGGGCGAGGAAGGCCTGCACAAGAACATCGCCGAACTCGCAGCCATGCGGAACGCCTGCGGCGACGATTTTTGGCTGATGTTCGACTGCTGGATGGCGCTGGACCTGAACTACGCCACGCGGCTGGCTCAGGAGGCCCACAAGCTGGGTCTGAAGTGGATCGAGGAGGCGCTCAGCCCCGACGACTACTGGGGCTATCAGGCGCTGAAGAAGAACGCTCCCAGGGGGATGCTGGTCACGACCGGCGAGCATGAGGCCACCCGCTGGGGCTTCCGCATGCTCTTGGAGATGGAATGCTGCGACATCATCCAGCCGGACGTGGGCTGGTGCGGCGGCGTCACCGAACTGCAGAAGATCTCCGCCCTGGCTGACGCCAAGGGCGTGCTAATAATCCCTCATGGCTCGTCGGTCTATTCCTACCACTTCGTGGTGACGCGCCATAACAGCCCGTTCGCCGAGTTCCTGATGATGGCCCCCGGCGCCGACGAAGTCGTGCCGATGTTCCATCCGCAACTGATCGGCGAACCCGTCCCCGTAAACGGCCGCCTGAAGGTTCCCGATACGCCCGGCTTCGGCGTCGAACTGAACCGCGACATCGCCCTGCATCGCCCCTACGCGCGCCCCTAACTTCGCCAAGACGAAAGCTCCTCCGCCACTATGAAACTGCTGCGTTACGGCCCCAAGGGCCAAGAAAAGCCGGGCACGCTGGACGCCGAGGGGCGCATTCGCGACCTGTCGGGCTACATCGCCGACATCACACCGGACCAACTGTATGGCCCCGCACTTGAGGCGCTGAAGGCCATCGATCCGACCACCCTGCCCTTGGTCGAGGGCCAGCCTCGCTACGGCGTGCCGATCAATGGCGTGCGCAAATTCCTGGCCATCGGCCTGAACTTCGCCGACCACGCAGCCGAATCCAATTTGCCGATCCCCGAAGAGCCGGTGCTGTTCACCAAAGCCATTACCTGTCTGAACGGGCCGAACGACGACGTGGTCATCCCGCGCGGCTCGGAAAAGACCGACTGGGAGGTCGAGCTGGGCATCGTCATCGGCAAGCCCGCCTCCTACGTCACCAAGGCCGAGGCTTTGGATCACGTGGCCGGCTATGTCCTGATCAACGACGTGTCCGAGCGCGCCTATCAGACCGAGCGCGGCGGCACCTGGGACAAGGGCAAGGGCTGTGACACCTTCGGCCCTGTCGGCCCCTGGCTGGTGACAACCGACGAGGTCGGTGACGTGCAGGACCTGGACATGTGGCTGGATCTGAACGGCAAGCGCATGCAGACCGGCAATACCAAAACCATGATCTTCGGCGTCGCCGAGATCGTGTCCTATCTGTCGGAGTTCATGACGCTGGAGCCTGGCGACCTGATCACCACCGGCACGCCGCCTGGCGTGGGCCTGGGCCAGAAGCCGCCGCTCTATCTCAAGGCTGGCGACACGGTCCGTCTGGGCATCCAGAAGCTGGGTGAACAGGGTCAGACCTTCGTGGAGTGGATCCGATGAGCGCCTACCGGGATCGGTTCGCGGGCCGCACCGCCGTCGTCACCGGCGGCGCCTCCGGCCTAGGCAAGGCCGCCGCCGCCCGCATCGTCGCCGAGGGCGGCAAGGTCGTGCTGTGGGACCTCAACGCTGAGGCGCTGACGGCCGCCGCCGCCGACGTCGGGGCCGTTCATGTGATCGCCCTGGACGTTGCCGACCCCGACGCCGCCGCCGCCGCCGCCGCCGCCTCGGCTCAGGCGCTGGATGGCCGCATCGACATCCTGGTCGCCTCGGCCGGCATCACCGGCGCCACCGTCCCGGTGCATGAGTTTCCAATCGACAGTTGGAAGAGGGTCGTCGACATCAATCTGAACGGCGTCTTCTACTGCTCGCGCGCCATCGTGCCCTTCATGCTGGCCAACGGTTACGGCCGGATCGTCAATGTGGCCTCGGTCGCGGGCAAGGAAGGCAATCCCAATGCCAGCGCCTATTCCGCCTCAAAGGCCGGCGTGATCGGCTTCACCAAGTCGCTGGGCAAGGAACTGGCCGGCAAGGGCGTGGTCGCCAACAGCCTGACCCCCGCCACCTTCGAAAGCCCCATCCTGGAGCAACTGCCCCAGAGCCAGGTCGACTACATGCGCTCCAAAATCCCCATGGGACGCCTGGGCGAGGTCGAGGAGAGCGCCGCCATGGTCTGTTTCATGGCCTCCGAAGAATGCAGCTTCACCACCGCCTCGACGTTCGACACGTCGGGCGGAAGAACGACCTACTAGACAGAGGGCGACGTGAACGGCCGCGTTTTTAGACCTTCGGGCGGCCGTTCGATGTTTATGGCGGTGGTCTTTGGCGCAATTGCCGTCAGCTTTCCCATGCAAGGAGCCAAGGCCCAATTGCCCCCTGCGGCCGTCGCCCCGCCCATCATATCCCAGGACGATGTGCTTCAAACCCGGCGCTACGCGCTGCGGGCGGGCGACGACGAGACTTCACTGACCCTGTTCGCGCCGCAGAATGGACGGCGCAGCGGCGCGGCCGTTATTATCGCGCCAGGCGGCGGCTATGTCGGCCTGGCCGCAAATCTGGAAGGCCGTCAGGTCGCCGACTGGTTCGCCGCGCGGGGCGTGACGGCCTTCGTCCTTAAATACCGTTTCGGAGCGGGACATCCCCTGCCCCAGCCGATAGAGGACGGCGAGCGTGCGGTCCGCTACGTCCGCGCCAACGCTCTGGCTTTGGGCGTCGACCCTGACAGGATCGGCCTAATGGGTTTTTCGGCAGGCGGTCATCTGGCGGCCATGACGGTCAGCCTGTCGGACGCTGGCGATCCGGCCGCCGCCGATGCGGTGGAGCGCGTCTCCAGCCGCCCCGACTTTCTAGTCCTGGCCTATCCCTGGCTGGAAGCGACGACCCTGAATGCCGAAGGCGGTTCGGAATACTGCCGGTTCGCTCGCATGGCCCGTTTGGAGTGCAATCCGCAGGACTACGCGGCCTATACACCCCTGCCTGGCGTGGTCGCCAAGGCGCCTGCTACCTTCATCTATCACACCACCGACGACGCCCTTGTGCCGGTCGACGGCTCGGTGGCGCTATATTTCGCCTCGGCGGCGGCCGGTAATGACGTGGAGATGCACCTGTTCGCCCACGGTTCTCACGGCTCGGGTCTGGGCGGCGCCGATCCGGCGCTTGGCCTATGGCCTCAGGCGCTGGACAACTGGCTGCGCGCGCGCGGATATTTCAACAAAAAGTCCCCGGCCACGCCATGATGTCCGACCTTCGCATTGTCGACAGCCATGTCCACCTGTGGGACCTGTCACGCGCCCGCTACGGCTGGCTTCAGGACGAACCCCTGCCGAACAATCCGGCGGGGGATATGAGCCCCATCGCCCATCAGAACTATCTCCTGGACGACTATCTGGCCGATACGGCGGGCTGGCGCGTGGACAAGATCGTCCATGTCGAGGCGGGGCAGCCCAATGGTCAGCAGTTAGCCGAGACCGACTGGCTTCAATCTCTCGCGGACCAGCGCGGCTATCCCCACGGCATCGTCGCCGGCGCCGATATGCTTGACCCAAACCTGGACGCGCTGCTGGAAGCCCATGCGGCGCGCCGGAATGTGCGTGGCGTGCGCCAGATCGTCTGCTGGCACGCGGACCCTCTGAAGACTTATACCGACCGCGACCTGTTGCGAGATCCGCAGTGGGTCGAGGGCTTCGCAAAACTGGCCCGGCACGGCCTGTCGTTTGACCTCCAGCTCTATCCGTCGCAGATGGCGACCGCCGCCATCATCGCCGCCCGCCATCCCGACATCCCGATCATCATCAACCACGCCGGCCTGCCGACCGACCGGGACGAGGCCGGAATGGAGCGCTGGCGCACGGGTCTGCGCCTGCTCGCCGCCCAGCCGCAGGTTTCGATCAAGATCTCGGGCTTGGGCATCACCGACCGCGCCTGGACGCCCGACAGCATACGCGCCGTCGTTCTGGAGTGCATCGACGCCTTCGGAACCGAGCGCGCCATGTTCGCCTCCGATTTCCCGGTTGAGAGCGTCCACGGAACCTTTGACGCCTTCTACTCCGCCTTCGACGCGATCACGTCCGACTTTTCGGCGGATGAGCGCGATCGCCTGTTCGCCCGCAACGCCGAGGCGATCTACCGTCTCTAGGGCCGCAGCCATCGACGGTCAGGGCCTGTAGCCGAGCCTCGCCGCAGCTTCTTCCAAACTGTCGCCAATCAGGGCCAGGTTTTCGATGGCGGCCAAACTCCATTGCGCCGCATCGTTGGTAGAGACCTGGTCGTCCTCCTGGATGGGACGCAGCACATCTACGCCGTCCACGGGAGTCGAGCGCGCGTCGAGCAGCGCGCGGAGCTTGGCAGGATCGCGACCCAGGAACTCGCTCCAGGCGCGCTGCGCCAAAGCGGCGTCGCCCTCCTTGTTCGCCGCAAAGGCCGTCAGGCGCGAATGGGCTTCGGTCAGCGATCGGCCCTTGGGCGCTTCGCCCAGCAGGCCGGCGATTTCATTGTCCGGGGCGTTGTAATAGCGGCAATATTCCAGCCACGCCCGGCGATAGGACGGCACGTCCAGCAGATCGAGCAGCTCAGCGTTCATCTCCGCCACGCCGAAGACGGCGTTCAGATGCGACACGGCGACATAGTCGCCTTGGCCCTGATAGCGGCCGGTGGCCAGGTCGAACGGAGCCTCCCCGGCGAACCAGCGACGTTTCATGCCGCCGATGGTGGTCATGCCGTTGACGATCCGGTCGCGCCAGCGGCGGCCGCCCGTCCGCTCCCATTCCGTCAGCCATGCCGAGATGAACGCGCCCCATGACGTGCCGAAGCCCGCGACCACCTGCCCCTCGGGCACGGCGCGGCCGGGTGCGGGTGGCAGCTTGCGCGAGATGTCGACGTTCTGGAGCGCATAATCCGACTCGTTCAGTTCGCGCATCAGGTCGCCGACCCGCTCGTCCGCCGTCAGGAAGTAGTAGATACGGCGGTAGGCGACATTCGACACGCGCGGCTGCTTGGACGAATCCGACCAATGCTGCACGCCGTGGCGCGTGCCGAAGCCCTTGAAGCGGCCCAGATGATAGACGTCTACCTCGCCGGTGTGGCGCGTCATAGCCTCAGCCAGCTTGAACACGTCGGCGCGGCCCGTCCGCAGATAGCTGGTCCACAACCACAGGTCGGTCGAAAGCTCCGAGTTGTCCCAGGCGTAGCCGCCGACGTCGTAGCGCCACATGTGGCGATCCGGATCGTAGGTGTGCATGACATCGCCATAGGACCAGAAGCCATACCAACGCCGCTGATCGACCTCTTGGATATAGTGATCCAGCAGATAGGTCAGCCGCCCTTCCAACGCCGCGCGGATAGGCGTGGATGCATCGGGCAACGACCAATCGCCGAACACGCCCGCCATCTGCATCCGGACCGGCTCAACGGTAAGGCGCGCCGGATCGGCGATCTGTTCGGCCATGGCCGCGAAGTCCGCATGAGAAGGCGTCGCGCCCAGAGCCCACAGCGTCAGTTCAGAGGTGCGGGCGATGCCGTGGGCGTCGTCCCAGCCGGCCTCGTAGTCCTCATAGGTGATATCCAGACCAACCAGCTCCTCGGCCGTCGTATCCATGCCGTTGGCGCTGCGATAGGGGCGCAGATCCATCGCTGGGGCTTCCGGCGACCACATCCAGGCCGTCAGTTGCGCGGTGTCTGTATGGGCGTTGCGGATGTCCAGAGCGACCGGTGAGCGTTGCCAGAAGTCCTTCAGCCCCAGGGCGACCCCGCCCGAGGCGCCGCCGACATAGGCCAGGCCCCGGCTGCGCTTGCCCGCATTGGAGTCGATCCAGGCATGGCCTTCGCTGGTCCGCTTGCGCAGGGTGAAACCGTCCGGCGACAGCTGGCTGAAGGAAAAGTCCCCCCACTCCGGCACCCACTGCAGGCCGTCGTTCTTCAGAATGTCGGGCACGTCGGCGAAGGCCACCGCCCGGCCATCGATCTGGGCCTGACGCACGGCCGCCGTCGGATTGGCGCGGGTCCGCAGGCCGGTCAGGGTGCGGACCGCCTCGCCCCAGACGCCCTCGCCTTCTCCGGCGAAACGGATATGGCGGTTGTAGCTCTCATCCGTCATCGGCGTGTCGACGACGACGCCCAGCCCTCGGATGAAGTCGGTCTTCGGATCGCCGTCGAAGATGAAGCTGTGCACGATCCGCACGCTGTCGGACCCGGCGTAGAAATACAGCCGCATCGAGACCGGCAGCCACTCGCGCGTCCCATCTGTGTGAACGCCGTCCAGTTTGATCACCGCGCGCACGGGGCCGGACTGTTCGACCACGGCCTGACGGATTCGCACGCCGTAGCGCGAGGATTTCACTGCGCCGCCCGCCTCCAGTTCGGGCTTGTCCTGCGACAGGGCGACCAGCGACAGCTTGCCGATCACGGGCCGACCGCCGCGTGTCGCACCGGAAACCAAATCGTCGCCCGACTTGGGCACGCGCCATTCCAGATCACCCGACGTGACGACGATCTGCTGGCTCTGATCAATGACCCGAACGGATTTGGCCGGCGCGGCGGGGGCGCCGGGAACCAGTGTCAGACCGTCCATCGCCGCATCACCGGTCACGGCGTGGGCCGACCATTTCAGCGAACCGTCAGGCCAATAGGCGATGGGCCAGGACTGGACCGGGGTCGCGCGCCCTGATCCATCACGAATGCTGAACGCTTGATTGGGACGAAGCGTACCCCGCGGCCACGGCACGCCGAAAGTCGCCCCTTCTAGCCGGGCCGGCTTCTCGCCATCCAGCCAACGCAGCGAAGTGGCGGGTGCAGCCTGGCGCGGCGCGGCGATCGCGGCGCCCGATATGGCCTGGGCCGCGGCGAGGACGCCGGCGCCCATAAGCAGGTGACGCCGAGAAGGTTGGAACGCCATGGTCAACTCCCGCCGCCCCAGCGGCGCCTTACGCTGAAAAAGAAGGGTCGCCGCTCGGAAGCGACGACCCAGTCCTCGGAGAGATTTCAGTATTTGTAGGTCGCGCCCAGGAAGAAGCGCCGGCCCGAATAGCCCCGATTGATCAGGCGGATGTCGCCAGCGTAGGAGGACTCATCCTCCTCCGTCAGGTTCTTGCCTTCCGCAAAGAAGGTCAGGCCCTTCAAGCCCGGCTTCCACGAGATCTTCCCATCCAGATAGCCTGTGGGCTCCTTAATGATCGGATTGCCCGACTGATCGGCGGCGGTGACCAGATATTCCGACCGATAGTTGTAGGCCAGACGCGCGTTGATCGGGCCGCGTTCGTACCACAGGGTGGCGTTGTAGCTGGTGCTGGACAGGCCGGGGTAAGACAGTTCCGAGCCGTCCAACTGGCTGTAGACACCCACATCGGACGCTTCCTGATAGGTGTAGTTCACGTCCGCACCCAGGCCCGAAAGCAGACCGGGCAGGAAGGTGAAGGCGGTCTTGGCCGTCAGCTCGACGCCAGAGATTTTGGCGCCCTCGCCATTGATGAAGCTGTTGTAGAAATACAGGACGCCGTCGCCGAACACATCTCTCTGACCCAGGCTGGTCCGCGAGGGCAGATAGAAGGTCTGGATATCCTTGTAGAAGAAGCCGGCCGAGAACTGCGTGTCGCGGTTCGGATACCATTCGAAGGACAGGTCGTATTGCGACGCCTCGTAGGGCTTCAAGTCAGGATTACCGGCCGAGCAGCTGTCCGGACCGTCTTCCGCCGTCCCATCGTTGGCGAAGTTGATGGTGCAGGTCATGTTCGGCAGCAGATAGTTGTACAGCGGCCGCGCCATCAGCTTGGCGTAACCCGCCCGCACGCTCAGCACATTGTCGATCAGCCAAGCGTTCACGTTGAAGCTGGGCAACCACTTCGTATAGTCGCGAGTCTGTTCGACCAGGGTATTGGAAACCACGGCGGTGGTCGCCACGCCATTGACCAGGCGCGTCTCGTTGCGCGTGAATTTGCCGGCCGTACTCGTTTGGGTATGGACCCGACGCAGACCCAGGTTGCCGACGAGATCGAGCCCGAAGATCGGCAGAGCCCAATCCAGACGGACATACTGGGCGTCGGTCTGCTCCTTCACCCGGTACGGGATCTGATCGTAGGTTTTTCCGTCATTGCCGACGCCTGAATAGAGGTTGTCCAGATTGAAGTGGCTGGTGTCCAGATACTGGGCGATGGCGTTGAAGTTCGGATACATCCAGTTCGACGGCAGCGACCCGCCACCGTAGTAGAAGTCCGAAGGAAGGGGCGTCATGGCCGCGGCGAACACCGAGTTCGAAAAGGCCCGCGACCAAGTCTCCGTCGTGTTCCAGTAGCTGGTCTGATACGGATTGCCGTACAGCGCGGCGGTCTGATCGACGGTCGCCGTGTCACTCACCCGCGAGGTCGAGTTCACCGAATTGGCGTAGATGACTATGTTGTCCAGTTCGGACGCCAGGTTGGCGCCGGGGCTGACGATGAAGCCACCGTAGTCATAGCCTTGCGTTTCGGCGTTTGAGTAGCGGCCACCGAACTTGATGTTGGTGAGGAATGTCGTCCGAGGATCGAAATCGACGTCAAGCTTGTACTGATCTTCGCTGTTGGACGACTGCGACGGCCGATACTGGATCTGGTACTGACTGACCGCCGAGGCATCGGATGGCGAGAAGCCTGGGGCGAACGTAAAGATTGGAGCGGAGGTGCCTGGTTCAAGGCTGACGACCATTCCCGGCGTGTTGAAGCTGACCGAGACGTTGTTTGTCTGGCTCAACGTCTCGCTCTTGGCGTTGGCGCCCAGGAAATCGACCTTGAAGCGGTCATTATACCACTTCAAGCCATAGGTGATGTAGTCGGAACTGGTTTCATACTGGAAGTCGCGCGACGAGATGCTGAATGACGTATCGCCGCCACGCCCGGAAGTACCCAGGCAGTTGCCGACCCGATACTGGACGACGTTGTGGTTCGCGTCCACGACCACGCCCGGCACGGTTTCCGCCGTGGTCGTCGTCACCCTCGGGCAGGTGGCGCCGACGGTGTAATTGAGACGATCCAGCGAAGTGAAATCAGTGCCGTAGTTGATATCGTTCAGCTGCTGCGTCCGTTTGTTCGTCTGATAGGTGACGAAGCCGCGCAGATTGTCGGCGAACTTGTATTCTGCCGTGAACTCGCCAGACGTCCGCTCGTCATCGCGGGTCCAGACGCGATAGCGCGGCACACGCGGATTATAGTCGTACCACTGGCTTTGGCACGCTGTGCGAGCCTGGGCCGTCGTCAGGGTGTTGGCGTCCGGCGTCGTAAAGGTCGCGCACGCCGCCTCGCTGCCGACGGCGGCGATCGCGTCGTTCACGGCTCGGCTGTACGACTGGTTGTAGTAGTTGACGGTCTTTTCCGACGAGTTGTCGAAATCCGCCAGACGCGCCCAAGAGTGGTCGTCGTAGAAGTCGCCGCGCGTCTGAACGCTGTCATAAGTGACATTGGCCATCAGGCCCAAACGGCCGTCGAGCAGTTGCGTCGCGCCAAAGAAGCTGGCGCGAGGCTTCCAGTCGGGCAGTGTGTCCAGCTTTTGGCCCGACACGGTCATGGAGAATGTCGGCTTGTTGAAGTCCAAGGGCTTGCGGGTCTGGACCGACACTGTGCCGCCAACGGCGCCTTCGGTCATGTCAGCCGTGAAGCCCTTGAACACGTCGATCGACTTGACGATTTCGGCCGGCAGTTCGCGGAAGTCGTTGGAGCGGCCGCCGCCGCCATAGACGTTTAGATTGCCCGCTGTGGACAGGACGCTAACGCCGTTGATTTCGACGCGGTTCAGGTCGGGCTCGACGCCTCGGATCGAGACGGCGTTGCCTTCGCCGAAATCACGCGACAGCTGAACCCCGGTGACGCGGCCCAAAGCCTCACCCACATTCTTGTCAGGAAACTGGCCGATGTCGTCGGCGACGATGGAGTCCGACACGGTGCTGGCCGAACGCTTGCGGTTCATGGCCGACTGCAGGCTGGATCGCGTGCCGACGACGACGACTTCATCGACGGTCGAAACGGGAGCGTCCGCCGCCTGAGTTTGCGTCGTCTCCTGCGCATTCGCGACGCTGGCGGACGCCAGCACAAGAGCCGCGGCGCCGGCGGTATGCATGAAGCGGCGAGCCCATCGCCCGTTCGACTGTGTCGTCACTGAAGTTCCTCCTCTAGCCCTGCGGCCTTATTGTTCGAACGACGCCTTCGCGACCGCCCCCCGGCGGCCCTGATTTCGAAGGCTGAGGTGCGAGCGTCATTCACGCTCGGCAGATCATTTGCAGTTGGCGTTGGCGGCGGCGTCGATGACGTCTGCCCGCTGACGCGGCCTTCACGTTTCCCTCCGGCAAACGGTCCTTTGCGGACTCATCTTCTTGTTATGACGGGTTCATAACATCATCGACGCTTTGTGCCAAATATGAAATTTTGTTTTCATATTGTGGGATGGTGAAGTGCGCGCGGTGTAAAGTCGTTCTATGTCAGTCGGTTGCGGCCCCACAGGCGGTCGTATCGCCACCCCGTAAGGCTTTCGACTATGGTCTTGGCTTCGGGACTCGAAGGCTCTGTCTCGCCGGCGCGCAACCGGTCGATCTCGTGCATCAGGATGGCGTGACTGGGCTGATCCAACCGGAACGACCAGGACAAGATCGCGCCTGCCGCCATGACCAGCATCGGCCCGAACACCAGCAGACCCGCGACCGTGGCCACCACGCCCGGCGTCTGAACGACCACAGCCCCCGCCGCCCCGGCCTTGGGCGAGATATAGCCTCCGGTTTCGATGATCCAGCCCGTCAGGATGATGGCCCCGGACTGAGCCACCTTGCGCACCAAAGTCATGACGCCGGCGAATATGCCCTCACGCCTTTGCCCGGTGACGGCCTCATCGACGTCCGGCAGATAGTTATAGACCGACCAGGGTACGAAGTTCAGCGTGCCGCGCCCCAATCCGGCCAAAACGATCGGCCCCAGCAGCCAGAAAGCTGCGCCCAGGTTGAACCCGCCCGAGACCGGATTGATCAGGGCGAACAGATCCTGCCCCCCGACCGTCGGCCGCACGAAATAGAAGATCAGCAGCAGCATCAGTGCGGCGGTGAAGAAGCCCGCCGCGATCCGATAGGCGACAACCGGCCCGATGCGGATGACCAGGTGGATCGCCACCATGACCGAGATCAGCTGGGCGACGTACATTACCGTCATCATCTGCGAGATCATGACCGTCGCGCCCAGCATCACGGTCGCCACGAAGATCGGGAAGGCGGTATTGAAGATGTCCTGGGAGATATAGCCGCCCAGATAGATCGACAGATGCTGGCGAAAGGCGCGGATGCGCAGCGTCGAAAACAGATCGCGAAACATGTTGACCGGGATCAGGGCCGCCCGGCGCAGGTTCAGCGGCTCGGCCTTCATCGCCTTTTCGTCGGCGGTGAACGGCCGCTCCCAGGTGAAGATCACCACTAGGATCACAACGGCGCTGAACAACAGGCCGAAGATCGCCGCCATGATCAGAAAGGTCTGAGCCGAATCCTTGCCGCCGAAGTTGTTGATGATCAGGGTCGGCAGATAGGACGCCAGGATGGCCGAGCTTTGCGCCACTAGCATGCGCGCGCCGGCGAACTTAGCCTTCTCCTTATAGTCCTTGGTCATCTCGGCCGCGAGCGTTTCCCAAGGGATGAGAAACATCGTGTAGAGCAGCTCGAAGAAGATGAAGGTCGCCAGATAATAGACGAAGGTCTGGCCGCTGATGAAGATCAGGGCGAAGCTGGGCAGCAGCGGAATGGTGATCAGCAGGAAGATCTTGCGCCGTCCCACCGTTCGCCCGATCCAGGTGTGGCGCAGATTGTCCGACACATACCCGATCAACGGGCAGGTGATGGCCTCCAATAGGCGCGGCAGGCCCAGGATCAGGCCTGCCTCAACCGGCGTGAGGTCGCAGAAGGTCGTGAAGAAGTAGAACAGCCAGCCGGTGATCACCGCCTGGGCGCCCGCCCCCAGCATATCGCCGGAGCCCCAGCCCCAGTAGTTGTACCAGCGCGGGGAGCGGGCGGACGATAGCGTGGACGTCATCTCGACTTCTCCAGACCGCGTCGCGTCAGATGTACTGACGCAGGAATTCGCCCAGGCACAGGATCGCCAGGGACTGGCCGTAGGGCATGGAGGTCAGGGGAATGTCCTTATAGCCCTGCAACTCATCGAAGACCGGCGTGCCGAACGACACCTGCTGCAACTCGCCGGCCTCCGAGATATTAGCCAGCACGCCCTTGACCGCCTTCAGCGCCATTGGGGCGTATTCGGCGCTGATGTAGCGTTTGCGCACCGCCTTCAGGATGCCGTAGGCGAAGCCGGCGGTCGCCGAAGCCTCCAGATAGCTGTCGTGATCGGGGATCAGTGTGCGCCACAGACCGCTCTCGTCCTGATGTCGAGCCAGAGCCTTTACCTGGGCCTCCAGCGTCTCGATCAGGAAACGGCGCAGGCTGTCCTCGGGCGGGAGGTCCAGTAGTTCGATGAACTCCGGGATGGCGATGGTGACCCAGCAGTTCCCACGCGCCCACAAGGCATCGGCGAAATTGTGCCGCCCTAGGAAGGTCCAGCCGTGGAACCACAAGCCGGTCTTGCGATCGAACAGGTATTTGATGTGAATGAGGAACTGCTTCTTGGCTTCCTCGACATAGTGCGGTCGATCCAGCACCAAGCCGATCTTGGCCAGCGGCAGGACGCTCATCATCAGAGTGTCGTCCCACAATTCCTGCGGGTTTTCGTCGTTGAAGACGATGTGCTGGAACCCGTCCTCCTCGGTGCGGGGCAGGCCGTCCATCAGCCATTCCGCCCAGGTGTCGAGATATGGGATGAAGGTCTGGTCGCCCGTCTGCTCGTACAGATAGGCCAAGGTCAGGAAGGGCGAGACGGTGTTGATGTTCTTGGTCGGGGTTCCGGCGGCGAAACGATCGCGGAACCAGTTCAGCATGATGTCCAACGCGGCCGGATCGTTGGTCTGCTCGTACAGCTTGTAGATGCCGTACAGGCCGATACCGTGGGTCCACTCCCAATCGTTCCAGCCCTTGGTGTCGATCACCCGCCCGTCGTCCAGACGCAGCAGGAACTCGCCGGTGTCGTCCTTGATGTTCACCAGATTGTCCATCAGGCGTGCGATGGCGTCGCGAACGTTGGCGTAAGGCAGGTCGTGGATCAAGTTCGGCATGACGGATTCCTAAAGACGCCGAAGCGCCGTCGCTTAGACAACATCGGGCGTCAGCAGGCACATGTGGCCGCTGGCGCGACAGCACTGAGCCGTCTCGCGCGCCATCGGCGTCCCCGACAGTTTCCACCCATTCCCTTGAAACAGCGACTGGTGTCGCCGTCCCATTTTTTATATAGCTCTCTCATTATGTGAGCCGAAATGCCTCGTCAAGCGAGGGGGTCGGCTCTCGGATAGCCTTGGGTTCGTCCGTCAAATCCAGACGTCACGACCCTTCCAACTTGTGCGAGACCCAGACCATGTCCGATCCGATGTACGACAAGATTTATCAGGCCACCCACCCGGACATGATGGAGGGCGCCACGAACCAGCAGCTACGGGATCGCTATCTGGTCGGCGGGCTATTCACGCCGGGCAAGGTCAGCCTGAACTATTCCCACAACGAGCGGATGGTGCTGGGCGGGGCGATGCCAGTGGACGGCGCCCTGGGCCTGCCCAGCCATTCTGAGCCGCCGTCCCTCGTGGGCAAGCCGTTCCTGCACGCTCGCGAACTGGGCGTGGTCAATATTGGGGGTGCCGGTTCGGTGACGGTCGATGGTGAGACCATCGAACTGGCGTTCCGCGACGGCCTCTATGTGCCGATGGGTTCGACCGAAGTGGCTTTCGTATCCAAGGATGCCGCCCAACCGGCCAGATTCTATCTGATCGCCATGCCGGCCCATGCTCGCTACGACTTGACCAAGATCTCTATCGACGAGGCCGTGCCGCTGGAGATGGGGTCGCTGGAGACGTCCAACGAACGGACCATCTATCAGTACATCGTCCCGGCAAAGGTGAAGTCCTGCCAGCTGCTGCTGGGTGTGACGGTGCTGAAGCCCGGCTCGGTGTGGAACACCATGCCGCCGCATCTGCATGACCGCCGCTCGGAGGCCTATTTGTATTTTGGCCTGGGTGAGAACGACCGCGTCTTCCACTTCATGGGCGAGCCGGACAACGCGCGGCACATCGTCATGGCCGACGGCGAAGCCGTCATCAGCCCCCCGTGGTCGATCCACATGGGCTCCGGCACGTCCAACTACACCTTCATCTGGGGCATGGGCGGCGAGAACCTCGACTATACTGACATGTGCAAACTCGACATCTGCCAACTGCGCTGATCAGGAATGGGAGGAAGCACGATGAGTAGTCCATTCGACCTGACCGGCAAGGTCGCCTTGGTGACCGGCGGCAACGTGGGTCTGGGCCAGGGTATCGCCCTGGCTCTGGCCGAGGCCGGCGCCGACATCGTCTCGGTCGCCCTGTCGGAGTCTGACGACACGGTGGCCAAGGTGCAGGCGATGGGCCGTCGCGCCCACGCCATCAGCGCCGACCTGACTTCGATCGAGCCTGTGGAGCGCGTGGTTCAGGAAGCCCTGGCCGCCATGGGCCGGATCGACATCCTCGTGAACAACGCCGGCCTGATCCGTCGCGCCGACGCCGTGGACTTCACCGAGGCCGACTGGGACCTGGTGATGAACATCAACCTGAAGACGGTCTTCTTCATGAGCCAGGCGGTCGCGCGTCTGTTCATCAAACAGGGCGACGGCGGCAAGATCATCAACATCGCCTCCATGCTGTCTTTCCAGGGCGGCATCCGCGTGCCCTCCTACACGGCGTCCAAGTCGGGCGTCGCCGGCCTGACCAAGCTGATGGCCAACGAATGGGCGCCGCACCGCATCACCGCCAACGCCATCGCGCCCGGCTATTTCGCCACCGCCAACACCCAGGCCCTGCGCGATGACCCGGTCCGCTCGGCCGAAATTCTGGGGCGCATCCCGGCCGGTCGCTGGGGCGAACCGGCGGACCTGGCCGGCGCGGCCGTCTTCCTGGCCAGCCGGGCCTCCGACTACGTCCAGGGCGCCATCCTGCCGGTCGACGGCGGCTGGCAGGCGCGCTGATCCAGGGCTAGCGTTGCGACCATGACCAACACCGCCTCGGCTGCTCACCACGGCGCCATCCTCTGCTTCGGCGAGATGCTGCTGCGGCTGTCGCCCAATCAGAACGAACTGCTGATGCAATCCCCCGTCTTGACCGTGCGTCCGGGCGGGGCCGAGGCGAATGTCGCCGTGTCCCTGGCCCGCTTCGGCGCGCAGACGCGCATGGCGACGGTCCTGCCGGACAACGCCCTGGGCCACGCCGCCCGCGACGAGGTGCGAAAGCATGGCGTCGACACCACCCCCATCGTTCTCACCCCCGGACGGATGGGCCTTTATTTCCTGACGCCCGGCGCCGTGCGCCGTCCGTCCGAAGTCCTGTATGACCGCGCGGGTTCGGCCTTCGTCGAGCAGGTGCACACGGCCTTCGACTGGGACCGGCTGCTGGACGGCGTCGAGTGGCTGCACGCCTCGGGCATCACGCCCGCGACCGGCCCCAACGGCTCGGCCGCCGCCATCGCCATTATCGAGGCCGCCGTCCGTAAGGGCGTGAAGGTCAGCTATGACGGCAACTACCGCGGCAAGCTGTGGGAGCAGTGGGCCGGCGATCCGCCCGCGACCCTTGGCCGGATGCTGGCGGGCGCCACACTCGCCTTCGCCGACGACCGCGACTTCGCCCTTGTGCTGAAGACGACATTCGACAGCGTCGATCCGGCCGAGCGGCGCCGTCAGGCCGCCAAGGCCGCCTTCAAAGCCTTCCCCCGTCTTGAGCGCATCGCCTGCACCCTGCGGGTTCAGGACAGCGTAGTCGATCAGGCCCTGTCGGCGGTCATGCTGACCCGCGAAGGCGACGAGGTGATCGAGACCCGCGCCGAAGCCATTCACCTGACCGGCGTCATCGACCGCGTCGGCGGCGGCGACGCCTTCGCCTCCGGCGTCCTGTTCGGCCTGTTTAGCGGTTGGGCGGATCAGGAATCGCTGGACTTCGGTTTGGCCGCCGCCGGCCTGAAACATTCGGTGCCAGGCGACTTTAACCTGTTCACCGCCGGCGAAGTTCGCGCCGCCATGGCCAACGGCGGGTTCGACATCCGGCGATAGGCTGTCCCCTCATTTAAAGAGACACTCCGATGCTGACGGCGATCCTGATGGCGGCGACGATATCGACCTGGCGTTTCGACCTGGGACCTCACTCGACCGCGCCGGACCGGATCGCGGTCCAGCCCGGCCAATACTATCAGCCGGGGGGCTATGGCTTCGAGCCACAGGCGACGCCGTACGGTTACATCTTCTCGGCGGCCGTGCCCGAGGGCCTCTATCGCGTGACCGTCCGCTTCGGCGGCGCCGAGGCCGGACGCACCACAGTCAAGGCCGAGGCCCGGCGGCTGATGGCGCGCGACGTCGTCACCACACCCGGCGCCTATCAGACCCGCAGCTTCCTCGTTTCTGTGCGCGGCCCCGCCCTGCCCTCGCCGCCCGCCAATGCGCCGGGCGGGTCGGCGGTGGCGCTGACGCCGCAGGAGTTGGCGTCGTGCACCTGGGACGACCGGCTGACGTTGGAATTTCTGGGCCATCCACAGGTCTCCACCATCGACATCGCGCCGGTCGAGGCGCCCGTGATCTATCTGGCGGGGGATTCCACCGTCACCGACCAACCGTCCGAACCGGCCGCCAGCTGGGGCCAGATGCTGCCCGCCCTGCTGACACCTGACATCGCCGTAGCCAACCACGCCCAGTCGGGCGAGACGCTGAAATCCTTCGTCAGTGAACTGCGGCTAGCCAAGATCCTGACCACGCTGAAGGCCGGAGACTGGCTGCTGATCCAGTTCGGCCACAACGATCAGAAGGTCCAGTGGCCCCAGACCTACGTCGATCCCGAGACCACCTATCCCGCCTATCTGAAGGTCTTCATCGCCGAAGCAAAGCGACGCGGCGCCCATCCCGTCCTCGTGACCTCGCCCGAGCGCCGCAACTTCCGAGACGGGCGCATCCAAGACACCCTGGGCGCCTATGCCGAGGCGGCGCGTCGCGTCGCGCGCGAAGAGGACGTGCCTCTGATCGACTTGAACGAAGCCTCGCGACGCATCTATGAGGCGTTAGGACCGGATCATGCAGCGAGCCTGTTCAACGACGGCGGGGCGGACCGCACCCATCACGACAATGCCGGCGCCTGGCTGCTGGCCCGCGCCGTAGCCGCCCAGTTTGCGGAAAAGGCTCCCGATCTGGCGGCCTATGTTGCGCCCGACTTCCGCACGTTCACCTCCGACGCCCCACCGATGGCCGAGACGGACATCGCGCCCAGCCTGACCGCCAGCCTGGAGCGTCCACGCGGCGATTGACCGCGCTGGGCGCCGTTTGACGCGCCGCCCGCGACGATCTACCAAATGATGAAACAGAATACCGAATAATCGGAACTGGAGGAATCATGGGCGCGCTTCACGCTTTCCGCATGCAGCTCAAGCCGGGCGCGGTCGCCGAATACAAGGCGAGGCACGACGCCATCTGGCCCGAATTGGCCGAACTGCTCACAGCCAGCGGCGTCAGCGACTATTCGATCTTCCTGGACGAAGAGACCCTGTCCCTGTTCGCCGTCCTGCGGCGTGCCGAGAACCATACCCTGGACGACCTGCCCAACCACCCGCTGATGCGCAAATGGTGGACGCATATGGCGCCCCTGATGGAGGTCGAGCCGGGCGACAAGCCGCGTGAATGGTCGCTGCAACTGATGTTCCATCAAGCCTGATGCGCGCCCTTCTCCTCGCGGCTGCCGTCGCCGCCGCCGCCCCGCTGATACAGGCTTCCACCGCCATCGCCCAGACGGCCCACGCCACCGCCGATTTCACCGCCCCCGCCCAGACTTTCGGACGCGTCTCCTATGACGCCCGATCCCTGATGATCGACGGCAAGCGCCTGGTCATCTGGTCCAGCGAGATGCACCCCTTCCGCCTGCCCAGCCCCGAGCTGTGGCGCGATGTGCTGCAGAAGATGAAGGCCAGCGGATTCAATACCGTCGCCTTCTATTTCGACTGGGGCTATCACAGCCCCAAACAGGGGGTTTACGATTTCACCGGCATCCGCGACCTGGATCGGTTGCTTAAGATGTCCGAGGAAGAGGGCCTGTACGTCATCGTCCGGCCCGGTCCCTACGCCAACGCCGAACTGACGCGCGGCGGTTTCCCCGGGTGGCTGGTCAATCAGCGCGCGCCGTCGCGCACGGATTCGCCGGACTATCTGGCCGCCGCCGACGAATGGATGACCCAAGTCAACGCCATCATCGCCCGCCATCAGATCAATGGCGACGGCCGGGGCAATCAGGGCTCGGTCATCCTTTATCAGATCGAGAACGAGCTGGCGGTCACGACCCCGGCGCACCGCCGCTACATGGATCACCTCTACGCCAAGGCGCGGGCCGACGGCATCAATGTGCCGATCTTCCATAACGACCAGGGCCGCAACGGCTATTGGGCGCCCGAGAGCTCGTCCGTCGACAAGGTGGTGCATGGCCCTGTCGATCTCTACGCCTTCGACGGCTATCCTGGCGGGACCTGCACCGTGGGCGGCCAGGTCACGCGCGGCGCGGCGGCCCCCGACTGGGGCTTCTATGGTCCGGGCGGAGCCAAGGGCGGCGCCTCGGCCTCGCCCGCCACGCCCGGCTTCATGGCCGAGATCGGGGGCGGCTGGTTCGACTACTGGGGCTCCAACGGCGGCTATGAGTGCAACGCCCGTCAACGCGGCGAGCGCTTCCAGCGGGTCTTCTACGGCGTCAACCTGGCCAACGGCATCTCGCTGCAAAGTATCTATGTTGGGTTTGGAGGCACCAGCTGGGGCTGGCTGGCGGCGCCGGTGGTCTTCACCAGCTACGACTATGGCGCGGCCATCTCGGAGGCGCGCGAGTTGCGGCCCAAGGCCGAGGAGATGAAACAGCTGGCGGGCCTGCTGGAGTCGGTGCCCGATTTGGCCGGCATGATTCCCGCCGGGCCGGTCGAGATCTCGTCCCCGAACATCCAAGTCTATCATAACCACAGCCCGGAGACGGACGCCCGCTTCCTGCTGGTCACGCACAAGCCGTCGAACGGTCAGACCAACGACGACTTCACCGTCACCGTCAACCTGCCCGGCGGCCGCTATGTCGTGCCGATGACGCTGAACGGGTTCGACGCCAAATGGCTGGTCGCCGGGGTCGATCTGGCCGGCCAGCGGCTGGTCTATTCGACCTCGGAAGTGCAGGCGGTCCTGCCGTCGGCGCGCCAGCCGGTCGTGCTGATGTACGGCCGCAAGGACGAGCCGGGCCAGACGGTGCTGCGCTTCGCCTCCGCCCCGACCGTGACAGTGCTGGAAGGCCAGGTCCGATCGGCCTTCAATCCGGCGACCGGCGACCTGAAGCTGGACTACGCACACCAGGGCCTGGCCCGCGTGAAGATTAGCGGCGGCGGTCGACCCGACCTTCTGCTGCTGATCGGCGAAGAGAAGGAAGCGGCCAGATTCTGGCGTCAGGGCGATGTCCTGGTGCGCGGCCCCGCCCTGGTGCGTCACGCCCGCATCGAGCGCGGCCAGTTGCTGCTGACCGGCGACACCCGCGAGGCGACGCCGCTGGAGGTCTGGACGTCCCGGCCCGTGCGGTCCGTGCGCTGGAACGGCGCGACCGTCGCCGCCCGCGCCACGGCTTCCGGGGGACTGGAAGCCCGGTCTCTCCTGCCCGGTCCGGCCGATTTCGCCCTGCCCGCCCTGACGAACTGGCGCGCGGCGCCCGGATCGCCCGAGGCCAGGCCGGACTTCGACGACCGCGACTGGCAAACCATCGACAACCGCGCCTACGCCAGCAACACCCTGCGCCCCGATGGTCAGCCCAATATGCTGATGGACGCCTATGGCTTCCATGAAGGCGACGTCTGGTATCGCGGCCGGTTCGAGGGCGGTCCGGACGCCGAGACGATCGATCTGTTCTACGGCGCGGGCGGCGCCGGGATGCTGCAACTGTTCCTGGATGGCGAACTGGTCGGTCAGGACGAACTGCCCACCGGCATGCCGCGCCCGATCACTACGGGACTGGCGCGCTTCGCCCTGCCCGCCGCCGCCCGGACGCCGGGCCCGCACGTGCTGTCGGTCATGGTGCGCAACAACGGCCACAACTGGAATCTGGACGCCAACGACTTCCACAAGGAGGCGCGCGGCCTGGTCTCGGCCTCGGTCGGACCACGCAGCGGGCCGGGCTTCTCGGTGCCTGTCGCCTGGAAGATCCAGGGCCGTCAGGGCGGCGAGGATTTCACCGACACCGTGCGCGGGGTCGCCAACAACGGCGGCCTGTTCGGCGAGCGCAACGGCTGGCACCTGCCGCAGTTCGACGATACGCGGTGGAGCGCCGCCTCGGTCGGCCAGCCCCTGCAACCGGGCGTGACCTGGTATCGCACCGGCTTCGACCTAAATGTGCCCCAGGGCCAGGACGCCTCCATCGCCCTGGCGTTCGGCGACATCGACAGGCCGCGTTCGGACACCGCCTATCGCGTGCTGATCTTCGTCAACGGCTGGCACATGGGCCAGTTCATCGCCAACGTCGGACCGCAGCGGGTCTTCACCCTACCGGAAGGCATACTGAACGCGCGCGGCCACAACAGCATCGCCCTGGCCGTCTCGACCGACGGCGCGCCCGGCAATGTGCTGGAGGATGTGCGGCTGATCACCCAGCGCAACGTGCGCGGCGGCGTTCAGACCACGACGGAAGGGGGGCGGCGATGACCGCACCCCGCCTGCCGCGTCGGGCCTTGCTGGCGTTGGGCGCGGGCGCCGTCATTTCGCCCGCCGTCGCCCGCGCGCAAACGACGTCTTCGGCCACGACTTCCGTCTCGACGCCGTTCGAGGTCCGTCCTCTGTGGCCCGGCGCCGCGCCAGGCGGTGAAGCGGTGACGGTTCAGGAACAGGTCGTCCTGCGCAATCCCAACGGTGATCCGAACGATACGGCCTTCGTCCACGTGCGCGATCCGTGGATCATGCTGCGTCGCCCGGCCCGGCCCAATGGCGCGGCCATCCTGATGATCCCCGGCGGAGGCTATCAGCGCGTCGCCGTCAGCAAGGCGGGTGGCGCCATCGACGCGCGTTTGGCCGAAATGGGCTACACCGTCTTCGTGATGGACTACCGCCTGCCCGGCGACGGCTGGGCCGCCGGTCCCGCCGTCGCGCTGCAAGACGCCCAGCGCGCCATCCGCATCGTGCGCTCACGCGCTGGAGAGCTGGGTTTCGACCCGAACCGCGTCGCGGTCGCCGGCTTCTCGGCCGGGGGTCATGTGGCGGGCCTGCTGGCGACCCGGTTCGCCCAGGACGCCTACGCTCCCGTCGACGCCATCGATCGCCTGCCGACCCGGCCCGACTTCGCAGGGCTGATGTTCCCGGTCGTCACCCTGACCCAGCCCTACGCCCACGGCCCCTCGGCCCGCGCCCTGGTCGGCGCCGCACCCACGGACGCCGCCCGCGACGCCTGGTCCATCGAACGCCATTTGCCCGCCGACACGCCGCCGACTTTCATCGCTTCGGCCGCCGACGACCGCGTGGTGCCGGCCGAGAACAGCTTGATGCTGTGGCAGGCCCTGCGCGCGCAGAACCTGCCCACCGAACTGCATGTGTTCGAAAAGGGAGGGCATGGCCTGAACGACCCGGTCCAATCTGGCCCGCCCGCTTGGGAAAACCTGCTCGACGCCTTTCTAAAACGCGACCGGCCAGCTTAAGGTCTACCGATTCAGTCCCATCCTATTGCCGCCTTCCACAAGGTCGGCAGCCTGGGTGCGTTCTCCGCAATTGAACTGTGTGGAGGTTCGCTGAATGCCGCTTAGGCGCAAAGCGCCCTGCCTTCTGACGTCGGCAACGCGCCAGAAGCGGACATGTCGAACGCTGCCACAAGCCGACATTCCTTACATAAGTTTAGGCGGGCTAAACGAATGCGATCCCCTAAGCGCTAATCCCCCTCGTCACCCACGGGTTGGTGGGTGAAGCCTTTTGCTCCGCTCAAAGACTTGGCGTCACGGCTGATTTCGACGTCGCTTTCGGCATAGGCGATCAGCAGGCGAGACAGGTCTTCCAACGCGCTTTCGTGGATGCGTTCATAGCCGTGGCTGGCGTCGATGCCGAAGGTGACCAAGGCCGTCCGGATGTCGGCGCCGGCTTCCAGGGCCGAGGCCGAGTCCGAGCGATAGTATCGGAAGACGTCCTTCTGGTGCGGGATGTCGTGGTCGCGGGCCAGTTGAACCAGTTTGCGTGAGAGGTGCCAGTCGAAGGGGCCTGTCTGGTCGGCCATGGCGATGGTGACGCCGAACTCCGACGAGTTCTGGCCGGGCGCGGTCGTGCCATTGTCGACCGTCACCATGGCGGCGACATCCGGAATCAGCACGGACGAGGCGCCCAGCCCGACCTCCTCGGCGATCGTGAACAGCCACCAGGTATCGACTGTCGGCGTGCGATCTTCGCGGATCATGCATTCCAGCGCGGCCAAAAGGGTGGCGACGCCCGCCTTGTCGTCCAGATGGCGTGAGACGATGAAGCCGGTGTCGATGAACTCGGGCTGCGGATCGATGGCGACGATGTCGCCGACATCCACGCCCAGGGCCAAGGTGTCGTCGCGACCCTGCGTCAAGGCGTCGATGCGCAGCTCGACCTGGGCCCAGTTTACCGGCTGGGTGTCCACCTCCTCGTTGAAGGTATGGCCGGACGCCTTCAACGGCAGGATGGTGCCACGATAGGCGCCGCCTTCGGAGAAGATCGTGGCCCGCGCGCCCTCGGCGAAACGCGACGACCAGTGACCGATCGCGACCAGTTCCAGCCGGCCGTTCTCCTTCACCTGTTTGACCTGGGCGCCCAGGGTGTCGACGTGGGCGACGATGGCGCGCGCCGGTTTTGGCGTACGGCCCGGCAGGCGTGCGCGAAGGGCGCCGCGGCGGGTCATCTCATAGTCAAGGCCCAGCCGCTCGAGTTCGCGGCACAAGAGCCAGACCGCCTCGTCCGTGTAGCCGGTCGGGCTGGGCGTGTTCAGCAGGTCGGCCAGGCGGGCCTTCAGGTAGTCGAGGTCTAACGCGGGGCGGGCCAAGGGGCCTCCTTCAGGCTTCGGATCGCGGAAATGTCCGCGCAGCGGCCGGCGCGGACAGTGGAAAGAGCAGATCCACGAAACGCTCGGCAGTCGGTTGGGGTTCGTGGTTGGCCAGGCCGGGGCGCTCATTGGCTTCGATGAAGGCGTAGTCGGGTTCACGCGGCGACTTCACCATCAGGTCGATGCCGGTGACCGGGATATCGATGGCGCGGGCGGCGGCGACGGCGGCGCGGATCAGCTCGGGATGCACCTCTTCCGTCACGTCATGGATGGTGCCGCCCAGATGCAGGTTGGCGGCTTTGCGAACCAGGATCTCCTCACCATCCGGCGCCACGTCGTCGAGGCGATAGTCGGCCTCAGCCAGGGTGCGTTCCGTCTCGGCGTCGATCGGGATGGTGGATTCCCCGCCGGTGGCGGCGGCGCGACGACGACTTTGGTGTTCGACAAGGGCGCGCAAGGTCGAGCGCCCGTCACCAACGACGCGCGGCGGACGACGCAGGGCGCAGGCGACGACCTTGTAGTCGATCACTACCAGCCGGAGGTCCTCGCCCTGGACCTGTTCCTCGACCAGAACCTCGGTACAGATGCGGCGCGCCCGGACCAGAGCCGTCTGGACCTCGCTCATCGTCGTCAGGCCCACCGCGACGCCTTGCCCCTGCTCGCCACGCGCCGGTTTGACGACCAAGGCGCCGAACTTGGTCAGCGCCGCATCGATGGCCGACGGGTTTTCGGGATCGATTCTCTCGGGAACGCGCACGCCGGCCGCCTCGACGATGCGTCGCGTCATCCGCTTGTCGTCACAGATGCTGAGCGCGACGGCCGAGGTCAATTCCGACAGACTTTCGCGACATCGGACCGACCGGCCGCCCCAGTTCAGGCGAAACAGCCCGCCCTCACCGTCGATGATCTCGGTATGGATGCCGCGCCGACGCGCCTCGTCCACGATGATGCGGGCATAGGGATTCAGGTCATGATCGTCGGTCGGGCCGACGAACAGGGCCTCGTTGATCGGGTTCTTACGTTTGACCCCAAAGAAGGAGACGCGACGGAAACCCAGCTTTTCGTACAGGGCGATGGCTTGATCATTGTCGTGCATGACCGACAGGTCCATGTGCGCCAGGCCTTGGGTCTTGAAATGTTCCGCCAGACGCCGAACCAGGGCCTCGCCAACGCCCGGCTGGGTCGCCTGGGGATCGACCGCCAGGCACCACAGCGAAGAGCCGCATTCCGGATCCTGAAAGGCGCGGGCGTGGTTGACGCCCGTCACGGTGCCGATCACAGCCCCCGTCACCGTATCCTCGGCGACGAAATAGGTCAGGGTCCGGTCGTCCCGATGCGACCAGAAGAAGTCAGGCGGAACCGGCACCATCTTGCGCTTGGCGTAGATGTCGTTGACCGCCTGCGCATCCGTTTCCGACGTCAGACGGCGCACTGTGAAGCCTCGTGGCTGACGTCGGCTGGTGCGATAGGTCGCCAGTTCCAGCCGATAGGTGTGCGACGGATCCAGGAACAACTCCTGCGGCGCCGAGGCCAGCAGGACGTGCGGATTGCGGACATAGAAGGCGATGTCGCGCCGGTCCGGCCCCTCGGCGCGCAGAGCCTCGACCAGCGGCTCGGCCGTCTCGAAGGTCTGGGCGAACAGCAGTCGGCCCCAGCCGCAATCCAGCACGGCATCGGGGGTCGGTCCGTCCCCGGACTGCACCGGGGGCTTCAGGCCCTCGTGCCGCAGACGTTTCAACCGATGCGCCTTTGATCGCTCGGAGCGGATATCAGACGCCATGCTGCTGCATCCACATTTCCAGCACTGCGACCTGCCAGAGTTCGGAGCCGCGAAGGGGTGTGATGTGCTCGGTGGGATTGGCGAACAGGGTGTCCAGATAGCCCCGGTCGAACAGGCCGCGATCGCGCGCCGCCTGATTGGTCAGGGCCTCGCGCACCATCTCCAGATACGGACCCTGGATGTATTTCAGCGCGGGCACGGGGAAATAGCCCTTCTTGCGATCAATGACCTCGGAGGGGATCACCAGACGCGCCGCTTCTTTCAGCACGCCCTTGCCGCCTTGCGCCAGCTTTTGCTCGGGCGGGATGCTGCCCGCCAGTTCGACCAGTTCGTGATCCAGGAAGGGCACGCGCGCCTCCAGACCCCAGGCCATGGTCATGTTGTCGACCCTCTTCACCGGGTCGTCGACCAGCATCACCTGGCTGTCCAGACGCAGGGCTTGGTCGACCGGCGTCGCTGCGCGGCCTTGCGCGAAATGAGCCTCGACCAGGGCGCGGCTGACGTCGGTGTCGGCCATATAGGCGCCGTTCAGCTGGGTCTTCAGCGTGGCATGGCTGCGGTCGAAGAAGGCCTTGATGTAGGTTTCGACCGGATCGGTCGCGCCCAGCATCGGCGGATACCAGTGATAACCGGCGAACACCTCGTCGGCGCCCTGGCCGGACTGCACCACCTTGATATGTTTCGAGACTTCCTGGCTCAGCAGGTAGAAGCCGACGTTGTCGTAAGAGACCATCGGCTCTGACATGGCGCCGATGGTGCCCGGCAGGGCTTCCATCAGCCGCTTGTGCGGCACGAAGATCTGGTGATGCTTGGTCCCGTAATGTTTGGCGATCAGGTCGGAATAGACGAACTCGTCGCCCTTCTCGCCATTGGCCTCTTCGAAACCGACGGAGAAGGTCATCAGGTCCTTCTGCCCCAGTTCGGCCAGCAGACCGACGATCAGGCTGGAGTCCACTCCACCCGACAGCAGCACGCCTACCGGCACGTCGGCGACCATGCGGCGCTTCACGGCTTCGCGCAGACTGTCCAGGACCCGATCGCGCCAATCTTCGGCCGTCAGGGCCGCGTCCTCAGCATGGCGGGTCATGTCGGGCTGCCAGTAGAGGCGGTCCTTGGCCCTCCCATCCGCCTCGATCACGCGGATGGTGGCCGGCGGGAACTTCTTGACGCCCTTCAGGATCGTGTGCGGCGGCGGCACGACCGCGTGGAAGGTCATGTAGTGGTGCAGGCCGACGGGATCGATAGTCTTGTCCACGTCGCCCGCCGCCAGCAGGGCCGGCAGGGTCGAGGCGAACCGCAGACGCTTGCCCTGTTCGGCCAGATACAGCGGCTTGATGCCGAAACGGTCGCGAGCGATCACGGTGCGGCCGGTGTCGCGCTCATGAAGCACGAAGGCGAACATGCCCTTGAATCGCTCGACGCAGGCTTCGCCCCACGCCTTCCAGGCCTTGATGATGACCTCGGTGTCGCCGTGCGAGAAGAAGCGGAACCCCATCCCCTGCAGCTCTTCGCGCAGTTCGGGATAGTTGTAGATGCAGCCGTTGAACGCCAGGGTCACGCCCAGGTCAGGGTCCACCATCGGCTGCTGAGCTTTCTCACTCAGGTCGATGATCTTCAAACGGCGGTGACCCAGCCCCACAGAGCCGCGCATAACAATGCCGGAGCCATCCGGTCCACGCGGCGAGAGCGCATCGGTCATGCGTTGAACGGCGCCGGCATCGGCCGGTCGTCCGTCGAAATTGATCTCGCCGCTAAGACCGCACATGGGTCCTCCTTGAATTGTGGAAGCAGCGGGTACAAATGGTTAGGGCACGAAAGAGTTCAACCCGAATGGCCGATATTTCCCCTGAGCCAAGCCCTGACGCGGCGGTTGACGCCACCGCATCCCTTGTCCGGTCAGTCCGACGCATCGCCCAGGCGATCGATGTTCGGTCTCGAGAAATTTCACGTCTGACCGGGCTGACGCTGCCGCAGCTCCTCGTGCTGCAATCCATCCGCGCATTGGGTGAAGTCAGCACCAGCGCGATATCGCGGGACGTTTCCATGTCGGCGCCGACCGTCGTCGCCGTGCTGGACAAGCTCGAAGCCAAGGGCATGGCCGCCCGCTATCGCTCCACCGTGGATCGCCGCGTCGTCCATGTGCGTTTGACCGACGCGGGGCGGCAGGCATTGCAGACGTCCCCGGGCCTGCTCGGCGACGGCTTTCTCGCCGCCTTGGCTGAACTTCCACACAGCGAACGACTGGCGATGGCTCAAGCTGTCGAACGCCTCGCAGTTTTGATGCAGCCTCGCGAAGCTCAGGCCTCTTTGAAGCCGCATTATCAGGCTGTCAGGCCCTCATAAGCGGCTCGGGATGTCGAGCCGGCGAACAGCCGGAAACGGTGATCCTGACCTGTCTGTTCCAACGCTATCTTCTGACCTCGAGCCAATCAAAGAGGCCAAAACAGCAAGATGAGCGAGGGCCCCGTCACCAGAACGAGCGCGCTCAAAGGCGCGCCCAGTCTGGGATAATCAGAAAACTTATAGCCGCCAGGTCCCATAACCAGCGTGTTGCACTGGTGACCGATGGGCGTCAGGAAGTCGCACGCGGCGCCGACCGCGACCGCCATCAGGAACGGGTCTGGATTGTAGCCAAGCTGCTTGGCCAGCGTCGCTCCGATCGGGGCGACGATCAGAACGGTCGCCGCATTGTTCAGGAAGGGCGTAACCGCCATTGAGGCGAGCATGACGCCGGTAATGGCGACGACGCCCGGCAAGCCTGTGAACACGTGGCGAAGCAGTCCTGCGATCAGGTCGGACCCTCCCGTGGATTGGATCGCGTCTGAGACGGGAATGAGGGCCGCGATCAGAACGAGGAGGGGTCCATCGAGAGCGGCATAGGCCTCACGCATCTTCAAGCCGCCTAATGCGACGATCACGACGGCGGCGCCGAAGAAGGCGACGGCGACTGGAACTAGGCCAAGGCCGACGAGCGTCATGGCGCACGCAAGAACAACAGCCGGCATGAAGCGCCTGCGCACGCTCCCGAGTTGAACCTGACGCTCCGCCAGGGGCAGTAAATCCAGTGCCCTCAGCGCGACCGGCAGCGCCTGTTCGGCGCCTTGAAGCAGGATGATATCGCCGGGCGCCAGTTTTGCCGTCCGCAGATGCTGGGTGAGTTGAAAGCCGCTTCGCGACACGCCCAGCAGATTGATCCCGTGCTGGCCGTACAGATCCGAGCTTCGAACAGACTGCCCTTGCAGCGGGGAGTTTCGGCCTATGACCGCCTCTACGATCGCAATCTCCTCGGATGCGGTCGCTATGGGAACCGGGCGATCATCGCGGATGAGATTCATCTGAGCCCGACTGACGAAGCCCTCCAGCGCCTGCTGCTCGCCCTCGATCAGCAGCGCGTCACCCGCTTTGACGACGACATTGCCTCTGGGATTCAGCCGCCGTTTCCCTGAACGGATCAGCGCCATGATCTTGACCTCGCCGTCGCCGAGGGCGCCGAGAGCGGACACGGTCATAGATCCCGGAGCCCAGCCTTCAGGCGCCCTGACTTCCGTGGCATAGGCGTTGGCGGCCAAGGCCGCGCTCATCGACGTTGCGCCCTGTCGATCGCGGGGCAACAGGCGATAGCCGAACGCCAAAAACGCCAAGGCGATCAGTGTGAGCGCTAAGCCCACTGGTGCGTAGTCAAACATGGCGAAGGGTTCGCCAACGATGCCTTGGCGCACTTCGGCGACAATGATGTTCGGAGCGGTCCCGACCAAGGTGACCATACCGCCCGCCATGGCGCCGAAAGCCATTGGCATCAGGAGCCGGGACGGAGACGACTTCGTCTGGCGCGCCACCTGAAGCGCCACCGGCATCATGATCGCCAGGGCTCCGACATTCTTCGTCGCCATGGAAAGCAACGTCACAGCGCCGGTCAGAACCGGGACTTGAGAACGCTCAGTCTTTAGCAGCGGCATCACCCGCCGCATCGCGAGCTCAATTACCCCCGATCGGGCGACGGCGGCCGAAACGATCAGCGCGCAGGCGATGATGACGGTGACGTCGTTTTTGAAACCGTCAAATGCAGCCTCGGCGGGGATGATGCCGATCGCCAATCCTGCAACCAACGCGACGACCGCGACCAGGTCGTAACGAAACCGACCCCAGATGAAGGCGCCGATTGTCAGCCCGACAAGGCCAAAGGCCAGTCCCTGTTGAAACGTCACTCGCCTAGCGCCCTTGCCTGATCAGCACGCAGCGTAGGCTCAATGTTGATAGGCAGCCAACCCTCTGGATCTGCCAACTTCACAAGAGCATCTGCCGTCAATTCGATATAGCGCATGATTCGACGGGGGCGGTGCCCTTAGCCGAGCGCCACGGATGGCCGCCCCTTCCTGTCGCATTAGCGGCCGTACGGGAAGCGGCCTCTTCGAATGTCTGCAATGAGTCAAAAGCCGCCCTATCGCCCTTGCGGGCCTTGCGACTGTCCAATCCAGGCTAGCCGCAACCCTCCGCTGCCGCGCCGGCGCCCGCAGCCACCGTCGGCGACGCCAATCCGACATTCCAGTTCCAGGGCTGGGCGCCGCTGGCGCGGCGCCGGCACATGGCCTGCTCGTGAAGCTCGAACATGCCCGGGAGCAGCTGCTCGGCGGGGTGCGGGATCGTCTCAAAGCGCATGAACCGTCTCGCCTCGCCATAGGCCGGCCACGAGATTCCGGCGACCTCTCCAGGCGCGCCGTCCCTCGCGAAGGCGGTCCAGTAGGCGACCATGGCGTCGGACAAGGCCCGCTCCTGCGCCGTGTCCGGGATCTTCGGCCAGAGCGGCGGCGTGCGCGTCAGCCTGCCGAACATATACGGCAGCTCGCTGGCGTGGAAACCATGCAGGCCGGCCGCATCGGCGGCGGGATAGCCGTGATCGAAATAATAGAGGAAAGAGGCTCGCCCGAGGGCGGCCTGCGACCGGACCAGCCGCTCCGACGTCCAGCCGTAGAGCGCGTCGCGCGTGGTCGCGAGAATGCTCTCCCCCATGTCCGACGACGGATAGAGGGCGAGGAAGGCGTCGGCCAGGTCGCCGTATCGCTCTCGGATCGTGCGCTCGTAATCCGCCGGCGAGGACGGCGTGGGCGGGGCCAGCACCTTCAGTGAGCGCACCTCGCCGCTATTGAAACCGGCCAGGATTGGGACGGGCGCCTGGTCGCCACGATCGAAGACGTCCACCAGCTGTCCGGGCAGCAGTTTTCCGTCGACCGCGCCGAAGGGCGAGAAGCCGGCGAGCGCCGCCGCATCCGTCAGGGTCTGGGCGTCGAGCGATCGCAGCGCGCGGGCGCTCGACGCCTGAAGCGTCCGCGCCAGTCGCGACCCGGCGTCCTCCGCTGAAGGCATGCCGTAGCGCGCCGTCTTGAGCTCGGGCGTGGAGATCATATAGGCGCTCTGGGCGATCGCCTTGGCGAAAAGCCCTCGCGCCAGGGGCGACGCCATCAGATACATCACGCTGAGCCCGCCGGCGGACTCCCCGGCGATGGTGACGTTCTGCGGATCGCCGCCGAAGGCGGCGATATTGCGCTGGACCCATTTCAGGGCCTCGATCTGGTCCATCAGGCCGTAGTTGCCAGACACGCCGTCCGGGGATTCTGCGCTCAGCGCCGGGTGGGCGAGATAGCCGAGGGCGCCGAGGCGGTAGTTGATCGACACGACCACGACGCCTTCGGCGGCAAGACGCGAACCGTCGTACAAGGTCTCTCGACTGGATCCCGCGACCAGCGCGCCGCCGTGGATCCAGACGATGACCGGCGCCGTCTCGGCGTGAGCGGGCGTCCAGATGTTCAGCGTCAGGCAGTCCTCGCTGGTGCGTCCAAGGTCCGCGGAATAGATCGTCTGCGCCCGCGGCGTCGGCTGGACGCAGGCGGGGCCGAAGGCGCGCGCGTCGCGAAGGCCTGTCCACCGCGGCGCCGGCGTCGGCGGCCGCCAGCGGCCCGGCCCCACCGGCGGCGCGGCATAGGGCAGCCCCTTGAAGGCGCGGACGCCGTCGAGCGCCACGCCGGACAGATTTCCGGCGGGCGTCTGAAGGATGACGCGCTCGCCCTCCGGGTCCGCCGAGGCGGCGACCGCCGGCTCGACGGCTGCCGCGACAAGAGCGGCCATAGTCGCCACGAGGAAGAAGACCGCGCGTCGCAGGGGCATTCTGTTCAGACGGATCATTGAACGGTCTCCTTTTGCGGGCGGCGTCCGAGGACCCGCGCCAGCCAGAAGAAGAGGCCGATGGCGAGGACGTAGAAGGGCACCAGGGTGTAGAGGGCCATCTGCAGCGAATGATCGGGGTGGCTCGCCCGGAAGACGTCGCTGGCGGCCCCGACATAGGTCGGCCCCAGCCCCAGACCGATGAAGTTCATCACCAGCAGCAGCAGGGCGCCGGACATCACCCTCTGGTTCGGACGCACTTCCGCCTGCACCAGCGCGACGGACGAGGACAGGTAGAAATAGTTGAGGAAGGTCGGAGCGGTCAGGAAGACGAGCGCGAGGGGCCAGGTCGGCGCCCAGACGAAGGCGCAGTAGAAGGGGATGGCGAGGATCAGCGAAACCGCCGGCACCAGGCCATAGGCGCGTTTGGATCGGCGCGTGAACCGGTCGATCGCCCAGCCCGAACAGAAGATGCCTGCGCTCATGCCGACCCCGACGACCAGGGCGTACCAGACGGCCACATCGGCGAGGGCCATCCCCTTCTCGCGCATCAGGAACAGGGTGGCGAAGTTGCCCAGTCCATAGGTGATGAACTGGGTCGCGCCGCTGCCGAAGGACGCCAGCAGCAGGACGGGGCTGGTGAAGAACATTTTCAGGGTCTCGCCGAAACCGGCCTTGGGCTGCACGGTCCCGGCGGCCAGGCCATCCAGGCCGCCGCGACGCGGCTCGCGCACCACGAAGACCACCGCAATGGCCGCCACGATGCCGACCGCCCCGACGACCAGGAAGGCGTCGCGCCAGCTAAAGGCCGCGGCGATCGAGGCCCCGAAGGCGATGCCCAGGGCGGCGCCGATCGGGGGCCCCAGATTGTAGAGACCCAGAGCCATGCCGCGCCGATGCGGCGGGAAGTAGTCGGCGATGATGGCGTAGGAGGGCGGGACGCCCCCGGCCTCGCCGAACCCCACGGTCATGCGCGCCACGGCCAGCTGCGCGTAGCTGCGCGAGAGGCCGCAGGCGATGGTCGCCGCGCTCCAGATGCCGCAGGCGATGGCCAAGACGCGCACCCGGTTGGTCCGGTCCGCCAGCCAACCCACCGGGATGGCGATGAAACAGTAGAACATCGCGAAATAGAGCCCGCCGAGCAGGCCCAGCTGACTGTCCGTAATGTTCAGGCTGTCCTGGATCGGCTTGGCCAGGATCGACAGCAGCTGTCGGTCCAGGAAGTTCAACACATAGATGAACCACAGCGACCCCAGCGCGATCCAGGCTCGCCTCCCGACCCCCTGTCCCGGCGGCGCCCTGCCCGCCGCATCGGGAACGCTGGCTTCAGACTGGCTCATGGTCGTTTCCTCGTGATGCGGACCTGAGGCCCGTCTATTTTTCGGGGTGGGTCAGCGCCTGGTAGACGAAGGTCCGGGCGCGATTCCGGAAGGCGCTGCTGACCGGGTCCGCCATCCGCTGGATCAGGCCGACGAAGACGATGTCGTTTTCCGGGTCGATCCAGAACCAGGTCCCGCCGCCGCCGCCCCAGCTCAGCGTGCCCCGTCCCTCGACCATGCCGAGCCGGCGCGGATCCAGGGCGACGGCGAAGTCCAGGCCGAAGCCGAAGGCTGGGTTGAAGGGCAGAAGACGCATCGGGTTCGCCACCGCAAGCACGGCGTCCGGAACGACATTGGTTCCCATCAGCGCGACGGCGACGGGCGACAGGATCCGCACCCCGTTCAGCGCGCCGCGGTTGAGGATCATCTGGCAGAAGCGCGCATAGTCCGTCGCCGTCGAGACCAGACCGCCCCCGCCGCTCTCGAACAGGGGGGGCCGGGTGAAGTCGTTGATCGGCATGTCGAACGCCTCGGTCGCCGGCTTCAGCCCACCGGCGCCGTCGTCGCAGTAGATGGCGGCCAGACGATCAACGTTGTCGGGACGGGTCTGAAAGCCCGTATCGACCATCCCAAGCGGGTCGAAGATCCGCGTCCGGAGGAAGTCGCCGAACCTCTGGCCGGAAATTCGCTCGACGATCAGCCCCTGCAGATCGGTCGCGATGGAATAGAACCATTCCCCGCCCGGCTGGAAGTGCAGCGGCAGGGTCGCGATCCGTGACGCCAGCTCGTCCAGGCTAGCGGCCTGAAGCACGCCCGCATCGCGATAGGCGCGCTCGACGGGATGGACGTCGAACAAGCCGTAGCCGAACCCCGCCGTGTGGCTGAGCAGTTCGCGCATGATTGGGGCGCGAACGGCGTCGGTCGTCAGCAGGCCCCCGTCCGCGTCCAGCCCGGCGAAGACCTTCAGGCCCTCAAGTTCCGGCAGGAAGCGCGTGATCGGATCCTCCAGGCTCCATCGCCCTTCCTCGAACAGGATCATCAGGGCGACGCCGGTGATCGGCTTGGTCATGGAATAGATGCGGAACAGGGCGTCGCGCGCGAGCGGGGCGCCGGAGGCCAGGTCGGCCCTGCCCTGTGTGGTGAAGGCGACGACCTGACCATGCCGCATCAGCAGCGTCGAGGTTCCGGCGACCTGTCCCGCCTCGATCATCTCGGCCATATAGGCGTCCAGCCGCGCCAACCGACCGGAATCGAAACCGACCGCCTCGGGACTGGCGGCGATGGGCAGGTCGACGGGGTCAGCCATGGGACGGCCCGGCCCGCGCATCCGCGCGGCTGCGGCAGATGCCGATGAAGCCGTGGGCCATGAACTCGGCCATCCGCGCCTTCACGGCCTCGAAGTCGTCGGAGCGGCACAGGCCGTCGGACAGCCGGTCGATCCGTCCCGTCCTGGCCAGGGTCAGGGTCAGGGCGCCGGACACGAAGTGATAGCCCCAGAAGATATCCTCCTCGGCGCTGTCCGGCATGGCCTTCTTCAGCAGGTCGATCAGGCGAAGCACGACCGGGTCATAGAGCCGATCCATGATCTCGGCGCCCCAGGCCGGGGTGTTGTTGATCTGGGCGCTGAGCGCGCCGAAGTTCCGCCACCCCGCCCCGCCGGTTGAATAGGTGTCCAGGTCGGTGTCGAGAAACGCCCGCAAAGCGCCCTCGACCGTCGGCTTGCCGTCGACGGCCCGCTCATAGGCGTCCAGCGCCTCCATCCGGCGTCCGCTGGTGACCGGCGCCCGACGGGCCATCACCTTGTCGAACACCGCCTGTTTGTCGGTGAAATAGTAGTGGACCAGGGATTTATGGACCCCGACCTTTTCGGCGATGTCCTTGATGGTGACCGCCGAAAAGCCGTGCTGGGAGAAAAGCGCCTCGGCGGCGTCCAGCAGCTGCTCCAGGGTTTCGGCGCGCTGCTCGGCCTTGCTGCGCGGCTTGCGGGGCGACTTGGACATGACCTGAACCTCGATACGGTCCGGCGCGGTCTGTGAGCGACGCGCCGACTCCCTGACGAAAACAGCGGTCATCCTAAGCGCCTCCGTAGATGGCGCGAAGCTGCGTCTTGTTGATCTTTCCGGTCGCGGCCAGGGGCATGGTTTCGATCCGCACGATGCGGTCTGGGATCCACCAGTCGGCGACCCGCCCCTTCAGGCTGGCCTTGAGCGCAGCGTCGTCGATCGCCTCGCCTTGGGCGGGCTCGACCACCATCAACGGTCGCTCGCCCCATTTGCCGTCGACCTGTCCGATGACGGCGACCAATCCCACCGCCGGCAGGGCGCCGACGATGTCCTCGATCTCGACGGGATTGATCCACTCGCCGCCCGACTTGATCAGGTCCTTCGACCGGCCTGCAAGCGTCAGATTGCCGACGTCGTCCAGGCTCGCCAGATCGCCGGTGTCGAACCAGCCGTCGGCGTCGACCGCATCCTCCTCGGCTCCGAAATAGCGCCGGGTCACGCTATGGCCGCGCACCCTCAGACGGCCGACGGCGTTGCGCTGTTGCGCGAGCGGCGCGCCGCCCTCATCGGTCAGCAGGACATCCAGCCCCATGGCGGGTCGGCCCGCGCCAATCGGGCCATCGCCGTCGGCCGACGGCGACGAAATCGCGCCGAGCGGCGACAGTTCGGTCATGCCCCAGCTCGACTGCACGACGACGCCCAGCCGGTCCTGCATCCGCCGGATCAGGGCGTCGGGACAGCTGGAGCCGCCGATGATGATCCGCTTCAGGCTGGGCGCCTCGCCGCCGACCGCGTCGAGATGATCCAGCAGCCCCAGCCAGACGGTGGGCACGCCGACGGCGACCGTCGCCTGATGGCGCTCGATCAACCGCGCCAGGGAGGCGCCGTCCGTGGACCGGCCCGGCAGGATCAGGCCTGCGCCCACCGCCGGCGCGGCGAAGGGCAGGCCCCAGGCGTTGGCGTGGAACATGGGCACCGCGACCAGCACGCGATCCTCGGCGGTCAGGGCCATGGCGTCGGCCTGCAGCGCGCGGATCGTGTGCAGATAGTTCGACCGATGCGTATAGCCGACGCCCTTCGGGGCGCCCGTCGTTCCGGACGTGAAGCATAGGCCGGCCAGGCTGCGCTCGTCCACGTCGCCCCAGACGGCGGGACGGCCGTGCGCCGTCAGCAGCGGTTCGAACGCGTGCGCCGGCAGACCGAGGTCGCCGTCCGCCGCATCGCTGTCCAGCAGGATCAGACGTTCGAGGCAGGGACAGGCCGCGGCGAGCTCTCGCGCCAGAGCCGACAGGCCGGCGCCGACCGCCAGCACCCGGTCGTCCGCCTGGAGGATCATGGCGGACAGGTGCGCTACGGTCAGGCGGGGATTCAGCGTGTGGCAGACCAGGCCGACGCCCATGGCGCCGTACCAGACTTCGAGATGATGCTGGGTGTTCCAGGCCAGGGTCGCGATCCTGTCGCCGGGCCGCAGACCCAGATCGATCAAGGCGCCCGACAACCGGTTGGCCCGGTCGCGCAGATCGCCGTAGCCGATGGATTTGTCGCTCTCCCCGCCGCCCGTGATTACCGCGCGATGACCGTGCCATTTCGCGCCGTGATCGAGGAAACGATCCACGGTCAGGGCGTAGTCCTGCATGAGACTGGCGGAGGCAAGCGACATTCGAGAGGGGGTCCGGGCGGGCGATAGGGCGGCGGGGCAGCGCAAGCCGCCCCGCCTTTAGGTCAGAAGGTGCGGGTCAGGTTCAGCCCGTACTGACGCGGCGGTCCGGCATAGCGCAGGCCCGAGTTGATCGCGGCGATATAGGTTTCGTCCGTCGCATTCAGCGCATAGGCCGCCCAGGTCCAGGGCCCAGTGTTCAGGCGGATGGAAGCGTTGACGATGTCGCGCGCGCCCAGGCGATCGCCCAGGGCGGCGTTGTTGAAGATGGTCGTCCAGCTCTCGCCGATATGGGCGTAGTCCACCCGCGGCGTCAGCGTCATGTTCGATCCGAGGGGGAAGGAGTATTCGATCCCGGCGTTGAAGGTGGCCTCGGGGGCGTAGCTCTTGGTGTTGCCCGAGATGTTGACGCAATTGACGCTCGCCGGTCCCGTCGCGGGATTGCAGACGCCCGTCCGGCCTAGGCGCGGGTCCGCGCCGAAGAAGTCGCCCATCTCGGAGCTGGACAGAGAGCCCGCGACATCGAAGGACAGGGGTCCGAACCGCCCCTGGAGCGAGGCCTCCACACCCATGAGCGTGGTGTCGCCCTGGATGTTCTGGATACGGCTGACCTGCGGGAACTGCGGGTCGCCGATATTGACCTGGAAGTCCTGATAGACGGTGTAATAGGCCCCGACCTGGCTGCGCAGGCGTCCGCCCAGCAGGGTCGATTTCCAGCCCAGTTCGTAATCGACGAGATCTTCGGGGCCGAACGTCAGGGCCGGGCGATAAAGATTGGGCGCATTCAACCCGCCGCCCTTATGACCGGTCGCCACGAAGCCGTAGACGAAGTTCGAATCGTCCACCTTCCAGTTCAGCGTGACCTTGCCGGTCACCTTGTCGTCCTTGACCTCGTCGTCCTGGAACAGAACGATCCCGAACTGCGGATAGGTCGTATAGACGTCGTCATTGGTCGAGACCGAATGGGCGTAGCGCGCGCCCAGCTGCAGTTGAAGCCGGTCCGAAATGTCGTAGCTGACCTGGCCGAAGACGGCCGCCGTCTCCTTGGGCGTATCGCCCCAGAGGTAGATGTCGAGGACGTTCTCCGGGAAGCCGATCCGGTATTCGGCGGTCGGGAAGGCCTTGGCGGGGAAACGCGCCATATCGTATTGATAGTAGAGACCCAGCAGCCACTTCACCCGCTGTTGGTCCGGCGAGATCAGGTTGAACTCCTGCGACCAGACCTCCTCGTCCAGCTGATCGGCGAAGGTGTTGTTCAGGGCGGCGGTGCCGTCCAGATCCGTGGCGAAACGCGACCGGCCGGCCTGATAGCCGGTGATCGATTTCAGCGTCATGCCGCTGTCGAACACATAGCTGACGTTGACCGAGGAGCGGACGAACTCGTCATGCGCCTCGTTGGGTCCGTTCGAGGTGATCTTGAACGGGTCATTGGTCGCCAGCGCGGGATCGGCCGGATAGCCGCCCAGGTCGATGTTGTTGTAATCCGTCTTCCACAGCACCTTCAGCGCGTCGGTCGGCTGCCACAGCAGGCTGGCGCGTACGCTGTTGGAATCCACGACCCCGGGACGGCCGCGGTAGGGCCCGGTGATGGTGTAGAAGCTGTCTCGGGTCTCGTGATTGAACGCCAGCCGGGCGGCCAGGGTCTGCGTCAGCGGCAGGTTGATCGCGCCCTGCAGCTTGACGTCGCTGTAGTTGCCGACCTGACCGAAGACATAGCCGTTGATGCCCGAGAAGTCGGGGTTGCGGGCGGTGATGAACACCGCCCCGCCGGTGGCGTTCGCGCCGGCGAAAGTGCCCTGCGGCCCGCGCAATAGCTCCAGGCTGCCGATGTCATAATAGGGTTCGGTCTGGAAATAGGCCGGGAAGGCGGCCACGCCGTCGCGATAGGTGATGACGCCCACGCCCACCGCCGTCGTCGCCTCCGACTTGCCGATGCCGCGCACGTTGAAGAAGTTGCCTTGGCCGAAGTTCTGGATCGTCGTCGACGGCGCGGCGAACTGCAGCTGGTCGAGCGACGTCACGGCCTTGTTGGTCAGGTCTTCCCCGCTGAGGACGGTGGCGGCGACGGCGGTCGTCTGAAGATTGCTGGTGCGCCGTTCGGCGGTGACGACCACATCGCCCAGGACCTCCGCCTGATCGGCCTGGGCCTTGGTCTCGGCGTCGTCAGCCTGCTGGGCCTGGGCGACGCCGGCCCACAACAGCACGACGGCGGACGTCGTTATCCAGAGCTTGCGGCCCATGGTCGTTCCCTTCCTCAATGTTTCCTCGGCGCTCTTCGTCGCCATGCCCGGACGTTCCCACCGATTCCGCGCCCTGTCAACTTCACTAGTCGGCGGGTGAATATTGACCGTTCGACCAGTGTCGGGTCAGATGGGCGCAACGCAGGCGATCGTCCGGCGAACACCCTTGGAGGACATCATGACCATCGCTCTCACCGGCCGCGTCGCCATCGTCACCGGAGCCGGCGGCGGCCTGGGTCGCAGTCACGCCCTCGCCCTCGCCCGCTACGGTGCCCGGGTTGTCGTCAACGACATGTCGGCTCAAGGCGCCGAAGCCGTGGTGAACGAGATCGCGGCCGCCGGCGGCGAGGCGATCGCCCATGTCTGCAGCGTCACGAACCGAGCGGCCGTCGACGCCATGGCGGCCGACGTCCTGGACCGTTGGGGCGCCGTCGACATCCTGGTCAACAATGCCGGCATCCTGCGCGACAAGACCTTCGCCAAGATGGACCTGGACGACTTCGCCGCCGTCATCGACGTCCACCTGATGGGATCGGTCAATGTCACCAAGGCTGTATGGTCCGCCATGCGCGAGCGGAACTACGGTCGCGTGATCTTCACGACCTCCTCTTCCGGCCTTTACGGGAACTTCGGCCAGTCCAACTACGGCGCCGCCAAGATGGCGCTGGTCGGCCTGATGCAGACCCTGGCCCTGGAAGGCGAACGTCACGGCATCCGCGTCAACTGTCTGGCGCCGAGCGCCGCGACCCAGATGACGCAGGACCTATATTCGCCCGAGGATCTCAAGGGCTTATCGTCGGATCTTGTCAGTCCGGGCGTCGTCGCCCTGGCCGCCGAGGACGCCCCGACGCGAACCATCCTCCTTGCCGGCGCCGGCGCCTTCGAACAGGCCAATATCACGATGACCCGCGGCATCTACGTCGGTGCGGCGAATGACGCCGCGGAGCAGATTCAAGCCGGTTGGGCCCGAATTTCCGATCCGGCGGGCGAACAGACGCCAGCCTCGGGCGCCGCTCAGTACCATCATGAGGTCAATCATCCCGAGCGGGTCAACCGCTATTCGTCACTCCCCAGCAAGGACAGACACGGGTTGTCCAAACGTCGCCTTGAAAGCGGATTTGCGGATCCGTCGGTCGGCAAACGACCCGCCGAAAAGTGAACATTGGCAAGAACCGTGTTGAGTCAGCACCGGACGCACCAGATGGGCGTTAGCTTTCCGCCTCAGCTTGCTTCTCACCATTAAGCCGGATCTCGGTCAGCCCTGACTTTCACCGGTACGCTTATGCGTCGCTGCCTTGGAACGGCAGCGATCCTGTCTCGAGCGCTTCAAACGTTGATCCGAAACGGGTTTGAAACTCAGCGAAACCCTCTGAAACCGCAGCCTTTGTGTCCCCACTGTGTCCCAAGTCGGACTCTGACACGCTCATCAGGCAGCTAACCTGCTGCAATCTATGGCGACCCCGGCAGGACTCCAACCTGCGACCTCGGCTTTAGGAAAGCCTTGCTCTATGCAGCTGAGCTACGGGGCCACGCCTGACGCCGTAGCGGGTCGGGGCGTCGGGGGGAAGTCGGGGCGGCGAAAAAGTCGGCCGGCGGAGCGGCGAATGGCGGCTCGGGCGTTTGTGGTTAAGGGGTCTTAACCTACCAGATATCGCGGTGAACAAAGGACGAAACGCGCGATGTCAGCGATTCGGTCCTGATTCGTTTCGCCCTTGTTCCGCCAGAACGGAACGGCCGTTAACCGATCGGCGGAACGTGGGCGGTCAGGGCGCGCAGGCCCTCCAGAAGGCGGTCGGAATCGGCGCTGGTCTGGCCCTGTGCGGCCAGGGTCAGGCGAAGCGCGCGGACGTGAACCTCGACCGAGGGCCAGGACCAGCTGCCGGCGTTCTTCATCCGGTCGGCGATCTCGCACAGGCTGAAGGCGGCCTCGAAGAAGGTCGGGACGTCCAGATAGCCGGCCATGTCGACCATGGCGGAGGCGAAGGCGTAGATTTGGTCCGGCGCATCCGAGGGGCGGGTCGCGCACAAGGCCTCGATGGCGTCGACGTTGGCCGTCAGCAGGGTGAAGACATGGTCGCGCTGTTCATCCAGCGCCTGGTTGGCGCGGGATTCGGCCTCGATGATCAGGCGGCCCCCGGGCCGCGCCATCTGACGCTGGAGCGAGGTGTGGACGCGGCGGACGGTGGAGGGTTTGGGCGCGGCGACAGGCTCGGTCACAGGCTGACCTTCATCGGCTTCATCAGCATGTCGATCTCGTCCTGATCCATGTTTTCCTCGACCGCCTCGCCCAGATCGCCGCTCAGGTCGCTTTCGCGACGACCATCGGTGCCCGGAGGCGGCCCATAGTTGTGCACCCGGCGGTCGGGGCCGATGTAGTGTTCGGACTCCACGAAATCCCGGTCCTCACCGCCCAGCCAGATGATGCGCTTCAGCAGCAGAGACGGCGACAGGGGTTTGGCGACGATGAAGCTGGCGCCGCAATCGCGGCCCTGGTGGACCTTGGCCTGGGAGGCGTGACCCAGGATCATGATGACGGGCACATAGCGGGTCGGCGCAGGCGCATCGCGCCGCAGCCAGCGCACGAAGTCATAGCCGTCCATGTCCGGCATGATGCAGTCGATCAGGATCAGATCGACCGAGCGGCGCGCCAGCAATTCGACCGCCGCCTGGGCCGAGGCGCATTTGATCTGCTCCTTGCAGCCGAAGCCCTGGACGATGGAACCCAGCATATCCAGCGACGTGGGCTGGTCGTCGATCAGGAGGACCGTCGTGTGCGCCAGATTGACCCGATCGCTCTTGGCCATGGCGTCAGAACAGCATCAGGTCGCCGGCGTCGGCGTTCGATTGCGGGCGATGCTCGCCGGCGGCGGGACGAAGGCGGCCGGCCATGTCGGCCAGCGACAGGCGGCTGACGGCCTCCGACGGGCTGGCGCCGCCGCCCAGCATGCGCAGGACGCCGGACAGAGCCTCGAGACGCTGGGTCAGGGCGTCCAGGGCCTGGGCCTGGGTCAGGGCGTTGGGGCGTTCCTCGGGCGGGGCGCGGCGGACCAAATCGCTGACCAGGGCCTCGATCCCGTCGATGCCTTCGCGCACCAGCATCAGCTCGTCGGCGACGGCGGCCAGCAGATCGGCGTGTTCGGGAGGGGCGCTCAACTTCAGAACAGTTCCAGGGCGCCGGTGTCGACCGGAGCCATGACGGGCACGGGCTTGGGCGCGACGACGTCGGTGACGGCGCGTTGCAGGGCGCGGCCGGTGACGGGCCAGTAGTGCAGGCGCCGACCGCCGTCGCCGCGCAGGCTGCCGCCGACGACAGGGATGCCTTCATCGCGCAGGAATTTCTCGGCGAAATCGGCGTTGCTGCGCCCGACGTCGCGCAGGCTGTCGAACATGCGGCCGCCGCCGAACAGCTTGGCCTCCAGCCGATCGCGACGGGCGCCGGCCTTGAGCATATCGTTGATCAGAAGCTCCATCGCATAGGCCCCGTAGCGACGTCCCGCGTCGGTCCCTGCGCCCGAGCCCTCGGGCAGCAGGAAGTGGTTCATGCCGCCGACGCCTGCCAACGGATCACGCACGCACATGGCGACGCAGGACCCCAGGATGGTGCTGAGCACGACATTGGGGTCGGACGTGATGAAGTGCTCGCCCTGACCGACGTGAACGCGCTTTTCGACCGTGTCCTTCAGGGCGGCGAAACTCATGTCAGAGGACCGAAAACGGCTTCCAGCTTGCCCTTCAGCTGGGCGACGGTGAAAGGCTTGACCAGATAGTTGTTGACCCCGAACTGCACCGCGCGCTGGACCAGCTCGCGGTCGGCGCGGCCCGTCAGCATGATGAAGGCGGTCTTGGAGGTCGGCGGGTGGGCGCGCACGGCGCGCAGCAGGCCCAGGCCGTCCAGGTTCGGCATATTGTAGTCGGAGATGATCAGGTGCGCGGGCTTGGAAACGATCTCGCGCAAGGCGATCTCTCCGTCGGCGGCCTCGCGGATCTCGCGCACGCCGAGTTGTTGCAGGCTGGTGCGGACCAGCGAGCGCATCGTCATCTGATCATCGACGACCAGGCAGTGAAGTGAGGCGGCGGCGGGCATAGGTTACGCTCCCGATTAGGCGACAGACCGCGCAGCCGGATCGGCGCACAGTTCGAGAATGGCGGTGGACAGGCGGTGCAGCGGCAACTGCCGCTCCACGGCGCCGATTTCATAGGCGGCCTTGGGCATGCCGTAGACGACGCAGGTCGCCTCGTCCTGACCCAGGGTGCGGCCGCCGGCCTGGCGCATGGCCAGCAGGCCCTTGGCGCCGTCGCGGCCCATGCCGGTCAGGATGACGCCGGTCATCGGACGCTTCAGCCGGGCGACGGATTCGAACATCACATCGACCGACGGACGGTGGCCGTTGACGGGATCGCTGGCGATGAGGCGGCAACGGGGCGTCAGGCCGCCCGAGACCTCAAGATGGGTTGCGCCGCCGGGGGCCAGATAGATGTGGCCTGGCTTCAGCGGGGCGCCGTCCACCGCCTCGGTAACGGTCGGAGCGCAGACGCGGTCCAGACGGGCGGCGAAGCTGGCGGTGAAGGTCGCCGGCATATGCTGGGTGATGACCGTCGCCGGGCAACCCAGCGGGAAGCCGCTGAGCACGGTCAGCAGGGCCTCCACCCCGCCGGTGGACGAACCGATGGCGAGGATCTGATTGGGGTCGGCGTGATAGGCGCGCGGCGCCTCGGCGGCGGCGGGCGTATCGCCGCGGGCGCGGACGCGCGAACGGGCGGCCGTCTTCACCTTGCCGATCAGGTCGTGGAAGGCGTCGACGCTGGCCACCGCCGGCTTGGCCACAGCATCCACGGCGCCGATCTCCAGCGCGGCCAGCGTGACGTCCGTGCCCGCCGCCGTCAGGGTCGAGACCATGACCACCGGCATCGGCCGCAGCCGCATGATCTTTTCCAGAAACTCCAGCCCGTTCATGTTGGGCATCTCAACGTCGAGCGTAATGACGTCGGGGTTCAGGGCCTTGATCGCGGCGCGGGCCTCGATGGGATCGGCGGCGGTGCCGACGACCTCGATCTCAGGATCCGACTTCAGGGCGGCCGAGATCAGCCCGCGCATGGTCAGGCTGTCGTCAACGACGAGGACGCGGACAGGGCTCATGCGCCACCCAGGCGATAGGTGGTCAGGCCGGCGGTCTGAAGCTGGCTGGTCGCCGGGCCGGAGACGCGTTCGGAGTGACCGATGTAGAGGGTCGCGCCGGGGTTCATCAGCGGGGTGAACCGCTTCCACACCCGCTCCTGCGTCGCGTCGTCGAAGTAGATGACGACGTTGCGGCAGAAGATGACGTCGAACTTGCCCTTCATCGGCCAGTCCCCGATCAGGTTCAGCTCCTTGAAGCTGACCAGGCGCTTCAGCTGCGCGCCTGCGACCCACTGGCCGCGATCGGCGCGGTCGAAATATTTGCGCCACAGGGTGACGGGCGCGGGCTCCAGCGCCTCTTCGGAATAGACGCCGTCATGGCCTTGCGCGACCATATTGGGATCGATGTCGGTGGCCAGGATGCGCACATCCAGCTCGGCCGCCTCGGGCAGGGCCTGAAGCACGGTCAGGGCCATCGAATAGGGTTCCTGCCCGTTCGAACAGGCGGCCGACCACAAACGGACCCGGCCGCCGGCGCGGGCGCGCCCCGCCAGTTCGGGCATGACCCGGTCGCGCAGGTCGTCGAAATGGTGCGGTTCGCGATAGAAGCGGGTGACATTGGTGGTCAGGGCCGCCGTCATCTTCTGACGCTCGTCCACGCCATCCACGCCCTCGACCAGGGCGCAGTAGTCGCGGAAGCTGGTCAGACCCAGGGTGCGCAGGCGCTTGGCCAGGCGCGAATACACGAGCGCGGCCTTGCCCTCGTTCAGGGCGATGCCCGCGTGGGCGTGCAGCATCTGGGCTATATGGCGGAAATCCTCGGCGGTGAAGACGAACTCGCCTTCGACGATCGATCCCCGGCCGGCGGCGGCGGTCATGCGGCTTCGGCCTCGACTTGCGGCAGGATGTAATCCAGTTCGATCAGGCTGATCATGCGGCCGTCGATCGAGAAGATGCCCTTGACGAAGGTCTTGACCTGATCGCTGGCGACGTCGGGCGTCGGCTGGACCGAGGCCTCGCTCATCTGCAGGATGTCGGACACGGCGTCGACCAGCAGGCCGACCATCCGGCCGCCGATATGGGCGACCATGATGACGTGGCGCGCCGTCGGTTCCGAGGTCGTCAGGCCGAAGCGCGCGCCCAGATCGATGATCGGCAGGACCGTGCCGCGCAGGTTGATGACGCCCTTCATGTATCCCGGCGAACGGGGCAGAGGCGTCGCCGGCGTCCAGCCGCGGATTTCGCGCACCGACATGATGTCGACGCAGAATTCCTGACTGCCGATGCGGAAGGCGATCAGTTCACGCTGGAGATCTTTGGCTTCGGTCATGGTTCAGCTCGCGAGCTTGAAGTCGGGACGGACGGATTTGCGGCGCATGTCGGTGACCAGCACATCGACATCCAGGATCAGGGCGACGCGCCCGTCGCCCAGGATGGTGGCGGCGGCGACGCCCTCGACCTGCTGGTAGTTGGTTTCCAGGCTCTTGATGACCACCTGGCGCTGGCCCTGGATGGCGTCGAACAGCAGGGCCGCCTGCTGGCCGCCTTCGGTCTCGACGACCACGGCGACGCCTTCGGTCGGGTTCATCGGCTGTTCGCGGAAGCCCATGATCAGAGCCACGTCGATCAGCGGCAGGAACCGATCGCGGAAGCGGATGACGGGATCCACGCCGCCGACGAAATGCAGATCGACGGCCTGCGGAGTCAGGCTCTCGACGATGGCCGGCAGCGGCGCGATCAGCGTCTGTTCGGCGGCGGCGACGACCATGCCGTCCAGCACCGCCAGCGTCAGCGGCAGGCTGAGGGTGAAGGTCGAGCCCTTGCCCGGAACCGAGCTGATGGAGATGCGTCCGCCCAAGGCCTGGATCGAGCGTTTAACCACGTCCATGCCCACGCCCCGGCCCGAAATGTCGGACACGACGGCGGCGGTGGAGAAGCCCGGCGCGAAGATCAGATTGTCGATCTGTTCGTCGGTCAGGGGCGCGTCGGCGGCGATCAGACCCTTGTCGACGGCGATCTTCTTGACCCGTTCGCGGTTGATGCCGCGGCCGTCGTCGGAGATTTCGATGACGATCCGACCCGAGCGGTGCAGGGCCGCGAGACGCACGGTGCCCTCGGCCGCCTTGCCGGCTGCGACGCGCTCCTCTGGCGTTTCCAGTCCGTGGTCGATGGCGTTGCGCAGCATGTGGGTGATGGGTTCGGCCAGCCGTTCGACCACGGTCTTGTCGACCTCGGTGTCCTCGCCAGCCGTGACCAGGCGGACCTGTTTGGACACCATGTCGGCGACTTCGCGAACCAGGCGCGGCATGCGCTGGAACACCGACTTCACCGGCTGGGCGCGGATGGCCATGACGCTGTCCTGGATCTCGCGGGTCAGCAGTTCCAGGTCTTCGAGGCCGAGCGCGATGCCCGAGGAGCGGGCCAGGCCGCTTTCCAGCACACGTTGCGACAGCATCGCCTGCTGGATGACCAATTCGCCGACGACGTTGATCAAGCGATCCACGCGATCCAGATCGACGCGGATCGTCACCGGCGCGGGCGCGACAGGAGCAGAAGCCGGCGCGGGCGTCGCCGCCACGGGTGCGGCGACGGGCTCAACGACGGGCGTAGCGATGATCGGCGCCGGGGCGGGCTCGGGCTCCAAGGCGGCGAAGGGCACGACTTCGGCCGCCGGCTCGGCGGCGCCGGAAGCCTTGGCCAACAGGGCGGCGATATCCAGATCGTCACTGGCGGGCAGGACGGCGGCCGGTTCGTCGTCGAACGCGACGATGTCGGTTGCGCCGCCGGCGCCCAGGGGCGTGATGGTCAGGTCGCAGTCGCTTTCGACGAAGTCGAAGACCTCGCGCACGGCCGCCTCATCGACGGCAGCGGCCAGATCGACCGTCCAAGTCAGGCAGCCGTCCTCAATCGACAGCGCGTCCAGCGTCGGCGTCTCGCTGTCGTCCACGACGACCGTGACCGGGCCGAGGCGGCCCAGTTCGCGCAGCAGCAGGCTGGTCTCGTTGGCGTTGACGTACATCCGACCCATCGGCTTGAACACGATGCGCCAGCCAACCGACGGCGCGTCGCCGCCCAGGTCGTCGATGGGCAGGGGCGCAGGCTCGTCCAGCGCCATGTCGAAAGCCATGGGGGTGAAGCCGAAGTCATCTTCGTCTTCCTCGACCTCGACAGGCGCCTCGCCGCCGTGGGTCAGGACCTGCATTTCGGCGACCAGGGCGGCGGACCTCGCCTCGTCCACCGGCGGGATCAGACCTTGGGCGGCCTGAATGTGATCGGCCAGCACGTCGGAGGCGCGCAGCAGGGTCTTGATGGTGATGGCGTCGCACGGCTTACGGCCCGCGCGCAGTTCGTCCATCAGGGTCTCGAAGACGTGGGCGAACCGAACCAGGGCCTCCAGACCGAAGGCCCCTGCCCCACCCTTGACCGAATGGACGGCGCGGAAGACGGCGTTGATCGTCTCCAGGTCGGTCTGACCCTGTTCAAGCAGCATCAGCTTGGCTTCCAGGTCCGCGAGCAGTTCGTCGCATTCCTGGAAGAAGGTGGCTTTGATGGCTTCGAAGGCGTCCATTAGGTCGGGGTCCGGCGGGCTTCAGGCGGTCAGGCGGCGACGCGGCGGACGGCGTCCACCAGCTTTGCGGGGTCGAACGGCTTGACGATCCAGCCGGTGGCGCCGGCGGCGCGGGCGCGCGCCTTCTTCTCGACGTCGCTCTCGGTCGTCAGCACCAGCACCGGGGTCGTGCGGTGGTTCGGATCGGCGCGGACGCCCTCGATGACGCCGAAGCCGTCCATGCGCGGCATGTTGATGTCGGTGATGATGACATCGGCGCCCTTGGACGCCAGGGTCTCCAGACCGTCCACGCCGTCCACTGCCTGGATCACGGTATAGCCCGCATCTTCCAGCGCCATCAGCAGCATGTCGCGCATGGTGCGTGAATCGTCGATCGTCAGAACGGTCTTGGTCATGCCAACGCCCCCTCGGTGTTGAAGTCCGGCGCGCCATAGGCCGCCCATTGTTCCGTCCAATATTGGGACACAGACCCTAAACTTAGGTTGACGCCGTCGGCCGCCCACGTCTTTCGCGCCGACAGCAGGATCTGAAGGCACAGGCCGCCCAGGCGCTGAACCGCAGAGGCGTCCAGGACCACCGGATGACCGCGCAGGGCCAGCAGTTCGGCCTTCAGAGGCTCGGCCGCATTCAGGTCCAGCACGTCGGAAAGGATCAGGTTTTCGGTCATCAGAACTCCTCCCAACCGTCTTCGGCGGCGGTGACTTGAGGCCTGGGCGCGGCGCCGCCACGGCCGATGGTCTTCAGGGCGGCGACCATGTGACTGGAGCGAGGAGTGGGCTTGGCGACGGGCGCAGGCGTGCGAACCGGCGCGGGCGCAGCGGCGCGCGACGGCGAAGACCCGACGCGGAACTGAGCGACCGAGGCTTGCAGGCTCTCCGCCTCCTGGGCCAGCGAATGGCTGGCGGCGGTCGACTGCTCGACCATGGCCGCGTTCTGCTGAGTGACCTGGTCCATCTGGTTCACGGCGGTGTTGACCTGGGCCAGACCGACGGCCTGTTCCTGGGCCGAGGCGGCGATTTCGGTGACCAGGCTGTCGATCTCGGCGACGCGGTCCACGATCCGTTGCAGCGCCTCGCCGGTCTCGCCGACCAGTTTGACGCCCGAGCCGACCTGACCCGTAGAGGCCGAGATCAGGGTCTTGATCTCCTTGGCGGCCTCGGCCGAACGCTGGGCCAGGGCGCGAACTTCGGAGGCGACGACGGCGAAGCCGCGACCGGCTTCGCCCGCACGCGCGGCCTCGACGCCCGCATTCAGGGCCAAAAGGTTGGTCTGGAAGGCGATCTCGTCGATGACGCCGATGATCTGATTGATCTGGGTGGACGAGCTTTCGATGGCGGTCATGGCCTGGACGGCGTCGCGAACGATCACGCCGCTCTTCTCGGCGTCGCCGCGCGCGGCCTGAACCACGTCGGAGGCTTGACGGGCGCCCGAGGCGGTCTTGTTCACCGTGGCGGTGATTTCATCCAGGGCGGCGGCGGTTTCCTCCAGCGAGGCGGCCTGCTGTTCGGTGCGGCGAGACAGGTCGTCGGCGGCCTGCGAGATTTCGCCGGCGCCCGAGCGGATGCCCGAGACGTTGTTGACCACAACCGAGACGGCCTGCTGCAGCTGGGAGATCGCGGCGTTGAAATCCGTCTTCAGCTGCGCGGCCTTGGCGCTGAACTCGATGTCGATCCGGTAGGTCAGGTCGCCGTTCGACATGGCGGAAAGACCCTGGCCCAAGGCGCCGATGGCCTGGGCGTCCTCGGCGGCCTCACGCGCCTTCTCGGCCTCGCGTTCAGCGCGTTCCTGCTCGCTCATGGACCGGTTGGCGATCGCCTCCTGTTCGACGCGGACCTTTTCGATCGCGGCGTCGCGGAAGGCCACGATGGCCTGACCCATCTTGCCGAACTCATCCTTGCGCTCGGCGCTGGCGACCTTGATGTCGGTATCGCCGGCCATCAGTTTTTGCATATAGCTGATCATCGTGAAGATCGGGCGCACGATGGAGCGCGTCGCGACGAAGCCGGCGATGACGGCGATCACCAAGGCCGAGATCAGTCCCACGATCGTGGCGATCAGCGCGGTGCGGCTGGCGGCGGCCTGAGCTTCGGTCGAGGCCTTGCGCGCCAATTCGTTGGCGCTCTTGATCTGGTCGATCGTGTCTTCGACCGGTGCGACGTAGTTGTCGGCCGTTCCGTTGCGCCCGACCATTTGCACGGCCTGGGACGCGCGACCGTCGCGCACCATCGCGGAACCGGCTTCGACGACGTTCTTGTACCAGGTCGCATTGGCCTCGACCGCCTTGTCGATCAGGGCGGCGCGATCGGCCGGCAGTTCGCCGCGCAACTCGTCCATGGCCGCCCGAAACTTGGCGCGGTGCGCATCGACGCGCTCGATATAGTAGGGATCCTGAGACAGGAGGTAGCCGCGGAAGGCGTTCTCCTGGCGCGTCATGTAGAACTCGGCCGTCGCCGTGGTGCGGTTGGCCTGGTTCTCCACCGTGCGAACCTCGCCGGCCTTCTCTAACTGAAGCAGGCTGGTGACGACGACGACGCCCATGACGGCGATCGCCGCCAGAACGAGACCAAAGGCCGCGAACAGCTTGCGGCCGACAGACATATTCTCAATCAACTTCAACTCAGCATCCCCCGGTGGATAAGTAACTCAGAACGAATAGGTGGCGGCGGCGACGAGGCGGCCTTCATAGGGCTCGCCTGCGCTGTGGCGGTCGGTGTCGTACCAGCGCAGATCGACGGCAAAGGCGTCGGTCAGCTTCTGTTTGGCGCCGACGTTCCAGGCGTTGTAGTCGACGCCGCCGTCCGCCATGCGGTTGGCGACGGCGGCCGAAATCTTTGTCTTGGCGGCGACGGAGACCGTGCCTTGAAGCTCCAGCCACCAGGCCTCTTTCGTCGCCGCGAAGCCGTCGGGCGAATAGTTGACGCGCAGGCGCGTCGCCACGGGGCCCAGCTTGCGTGAAGCGTCCGCCTGATATTCCCAGTAGTTTTTGTCTACGCCGGCGCGCGACCCTGGCAGGTCGCGATTCATGACCCCCAGATCCAAGGTGAAACCGCCCGCCTTGGGTCGCCAACCGACCATGCTGACGATCTCCATGTCGTAGCCTTGAGATCCGGCGGCGTCAGAGACGAAGACGCTGGCGTAGCCTTCGCCGAAGCCGGCTTCCGCCTTGGCGAAAGGCGCAACGTCCTGATTGCTCTTGCCCAGCCCTTTGCCGACATACTGGCTGGCGACACCGACATCGAGGCCGAACGATTGGGCCTGGGAGGTGATCGGCGCTGCGAGGCCTACTGCCGCGACAACAAAGAAGGCTGACGAACGAAACATGATGATCCCTGAAGCTTCTGCATTCTGAAGCCCAAGGATGAGGCGATGATTAATATTAAATCTGAACCGGACCGTATGTAGGATTGCGTAACCCATAAGATGTGTCGGCCAGCGTCCAAGCCGCGGCATCGTAGGGGGTGCGGGTCACTCCAAACCGAATTTGAGCGACTACGTATGTTCACGTAGTCGAAATGAGCCTATACGAAAGTTGTCAGAAAAGCGGCGAGGCCCGGCAGCCCAAGTTCTGTCGAGTTTTCGCATCCCAACTCATACTCCGGTGAAATATATCCAGCAGCCTAGGAACAGCACGAGGACATGATTTTCAGGTCCAGGACATGGTGGAGCGGGGTCTTGATCGCGTGTATCGCTGTTCTTGTGGCGACGCTGGTTCGCAGCGCGCTCGAACCGTTTGGAAACTTCTATTATCTGCCGCTGGTCCCGGCGGTGATTGTTACGGCTCTGCTGGCGCAAAGGGGCGCGGTCGTGCTGGCGATCCTGTTGGCCATCGGGGCCAACCTGTGGCTGGTGCATCGCGAAAGCGTGCTGGATGCGGCGACCAACGCCGCGCTTTTCGCGGTCATCGCCTGGGTCATCGCCGAGGTCTGTCGTCGGCTGATCGACTCGTTGGAACAGGCCCGCGCCCTGACGCGCGATCTGGCGCTGCGCGAGATGCTGCTCGACACCATCGTGGCCACGACGCCGATCGTGACCCTGGACCGTGAAGGACGCACGCGCCGCGTGACCCCGGCCGCCGCCGATCTTCTGCGTGTGGATCGAGAGGCGGCGATGGCGCAGCCTTTCGGATCGCTGCTGCCCGGCTTCGACGACGCGGCCCTGGCGAAGGCTCGCCGAGGCGGCGAGGTGCTGAGCCCGTCCTCCGGCCCCTGGACGAGCGGGAATATAGACACGCCGGGGTCGCCGCTGACGCTTCACGCCAACGTGCTCCCGGACGACATCGCCCCCGAACACATCGTCCTGACGCTGGGCGATCAAAGCCAGGCCGAGACAATCCGCAAGGGCGAGCGCGACCTGAACGACAAGCTCAGCAGCGTCTGGCGTTTGAACTCGATGGGCGAAATGGCCGCGACCCTGGCCCACGAACTGAACCAGCCGCTGACCGCCGCCACCGTTTATCTACATGCCGGCCAAGCCGAACTGACACGGCTGGGGACGGTCGCGGAAGGGCCGGCCAGGACCATCGATTTGGCCAAGACCCAGTTGCTGCGCGCCGGCGACATCATTCGGCGCATGCGCGAACAGGTCGCCACAGGTTCGCGGTCCTTCACCGAAGAGCGCGCCTCGCTGATCGTCCTGGACCTGGCGCCGGTCTTCGCCCTGACGGGACAGGACACCGACACGACGATCGCTCTGGATGTGGAAGAAGACGACGATCAGGTTCTGGCCGACCGCATTCAAATTCAGCAGGCGCTGGCCAATCTGGTGCGCAACGCCGTGGACGCCGTCATCGGACGCGAGGGCGCGCGCGTGACGGTGACCGGCCGGACGCTGGGCGCGGACGGCTATGAGATCGCGGTGTGCGACAATGGCGACGGCATCCCCGAAGACAGACTCGACAGCATTTTTCATCCGATGGCGACGACCAAGGCCGGCGGCATGGGTCTGGGGCTGTCGGTCACGCGTTCAATCGTCGAAAGCCACGGCGCGACCCTGGTCGTCAGCCGGAATCCTCAGGGTGGAGCGACCTTCTCGTTTCGTCTGCCGCGTCCAACGGAGTCCGAAATCTGATGAGCCCGCACTCCGTTTTCATCATCGACGACGACCCCGCCATGCGCGACGCCCTGGTGCTGATGCTGCGCGGAGCTGGCTACCGGGCGCGTAGTTTCCTCAGCGCCGACGACTTCCTGAGCAATCTGCCCGAAGACCGCAGCGCCTGCGTCATCACCGATGTGCGGATGCCGGGGCTTCAGGGTTCCGAACTGGTCGGGCGTTTGAAAAGCCTGCGCGGCGACACCTGGCCGGTGATCGTCATCACGGGTCATGGCGAGGTGACGCTGGCGGTTCAGTTGATGAAGGCGGGCGTCGTGGATTTCGTCGAAAAGCCGTTTGATCCGCAGCGAATGCTGGACGCGGTTTCCAGCTGCTTGGCCTCGCTGACCAGTCTGGAGGCCGAGCGGATCGCGCGCGAGGACGCCAAGGCCCGACTGGACACCCTGACCCCGCGCGAGCGGCAGGTGTTCGACGCCCTGATCGACGGCTGTTCCAACAAGGAGATCGCCCAACGGCTGGAGATCAGCCCGCGCACGGTGGAAATCTTTCGCGCCAAGGTGATGACGAAAATGCACGCCGCGAACCTGTCCACCCTGGTTCGGATCGGAATGCGCGCCGGCGACGCTTGAGCCGGACGAGATTCGTCGCCACCTTAGTCGCGACATGAGCGACCGGTCCGCAGGCCTCGCCCCGTCCCGCGTGACTGCGGTCCTGGGGCCCACCAACACCGGCAAGACCCATCTGGCGGTCGAGCGGATGCTGGGTCACGCCTCGGGCATGATCGGCCTGCCGCTGCGCCTGCTGGCGCGCGAGATCTACGAGCGGATCGTCAAACAGCGCGGCGCGGCGGCCGTCGCCCTGATCACCGGCGAGGAAAAGATCGTCCCGCCGCGCCCGCACTATTTCGTCTGCACCGTCGAGGCCATGCCGCTGGAGCGATCGGTCGAGTTTCTGGCCATCGACGAAATCCAGTTGGTCGCCGACCCCGAGCGGGGTCACGTCTTCACCCAGCGGCTTCTGCACGCGCGCGGCCGGTTCGAGACGATGTTCCTGGGCGCCGGCACCATGGAGCCCCTGATCCGCCGCTTGGTGCCGGATATCGAGATCGTAACGCGCGATCGGTTGTCCACCCTGTCCTATGCGGGCTCCAAGAAGCTGACCCGCCTGCCCCGCCGCAGCGCCATCGTCGCCTTCTCGACCGACCGGGTCTACGCCATCGCCGAACTGATCCGACGTCAGCGCGGCGGCGCGGCCGTGGTGATGGGCAGTTTGTCTCCCCGCACCCGCAACGCCCAGGTGGCCCTGTATCAGTCGGGCGAGGTGGATTTCCTGGTCGCCACCGACGCCATCGGCATGGGGCTGAACATGGACGTGGACCACGTCGCCTTCGCGGGCCTGAGAAAGTTCGACGGGCGGCGCACCCGCTGGCTTTACGCTCATGAGATCGGCCAGATCGCCGGGCGGGCCGGCCGGCATCTGCGCGACGGCACCTTCGGCGTCACGGCCGAGGCTGAGGATCTGGACCCCGACCTGGTCGAACAGGTGGTCGAGCATCGGTTCGATCCGATCGAGGCGGCGGAATGGAGAAACGCCCGGCTGGATTTCGACACCCTGCCCGATCTGCTGCGCTCGCTGACGGTGACGCCCCAGCGATCGGGGCTGAGCCTGACGGCGGAGGCGCTGGACGAGACCCTGCTGCGGCGTCTGATCAAGGACGAGGAGATCGCGCGCGTGGGGCGCTCGCGCGGGGCGGTCATGCGTCTGTGGGAAGCGTGCCAGTTGCCCGACTTCCAGAAGACGACGCTGGATGAACACGCCCGGCTGGCTAAGGATGTCTTCCACGCCCTGACCGGCAAGCGCGGCCGGCTGACCGACGACTGGATGGCGCCGCGCTTCGCCTTCGTGGATCGTGACGACGGTCAGATCGACCAGCTGTCGGCGCGGCTGTCGGCGGTGCGCACCCTGTCCTACATCGCCAACCGGCCGGACTGGGTCCACGACGCGCAAGGCTGGCGCGACAAGACCCGCGCGCTGGAGGACCGGCTGTCCGACGTGCTGCACGAGCGGCTGACCGCCCGGTTCGTGGATCGCCGCACCACCGCCCTGATGCGAGCGCTGAACGTGCGCGAAGACACGTTTGCAGGCGTCGCCGATGACGGCGAGGTCACGGTCGAGGGTCAGGTCGTCGGCCAGCTGGAGGGCGTGCGCTTCCACATGGAGAAGGGCTCGTCGGCCCTGGAAGACCGGACCCTGCGCCAGGCGGCCGTGCGTGCGGTGACGCCCGAGATCAATCGACGGCTGGGGCGTCTGGCGGCCGAGACCGACGACGGTTTCTCGATCACGCCGGACGGGGCGGTGCTGTGGCGCGGCGTGCTGACGGCGCAGATCAATGCGACGCCGCAGGGGGTCGATCCCTTTACCCCCTCCGTGCGTCTGCTTGGCGATCTGGGGCCGACGCCCGCCCGCGAGCGCGCCCAGCGCCGGATCGAGGCGTGGCTGGCGGCGGAAGCGGGCCGTGCGCTGCGCGATCTGCGACGGCTGCGTCAGGCGGTCGAGAGCGGCGCGCTAAAAGGTCTGCCGAGGGGCATCGCCTTTCGTCTGATCGAGGCCGGCGGCGTGATCGACCGGCGCGAGGTCGAACGCGATCTGGCCGCGCTGAGCCAAGTCGAGCGCCGTACGCTGCGCAGTTTCGCCATCCGCATCGGGGCGCATTCGGTGTGGCTGCCCGGTCTTCAGAAGCCGCGCGCGCGCCATTTCGCCCAGGCCTTCGTCGCCGCGCCGTTGATCCCGGCGACGCTCGATCTGATCGCCGCCCCGGTGGGGACGCCGTCGGCGCGGCTGTTGTCCGCGCACGGATTACGATTGGCGGGACGGTGGCTGACGCCGGTCGAGACGCTGGAGAAGATGGCCGAGCTGCGGGCTGCCAATCACGGCCGGCTGTCCGACGAGGCCCTGACCGATCTGGGCTGGCGCGCCGATCAAGCGAAACAGATCATCGCCGCCCTAAAGGTCGAACGCGCCCGCCTGCCCGACAAGCCGGGCGCAGCGCCGAAGATCGTAAAGGACTCGCCCTTCGCCGCCCTCGCCGCTCTGACGGAGGCGCCGCCGGCGCGGCCCAAGCGTCGTCGTCCGCGTCGAAAGGCGAAGGCTTGAACGAGAACGCCTGTCGCATCGATATCTGGTTGTGGCGCGCGCGGTTCGTGAAGACGCGCAGCCTGGCGGCCGATCTGGTGGAGCGGGGCGCGGTGCGGCTGACGCATCAGGGGCGCGAGACGCGGCTCGACAAGCCCAGCCGGTGCGTTCACGTCGGCGACTTACTGACCTTCGCCCAGAACGGACACGTCACCAGCCTGAAGGTCGAGGGGCTTGGCGAAAGGCGCGGGCCTGCCGAAGAGGCCCGCGCGCTCTATTCCATGACGTCTTGAGGGCTCAAGCAGCGCGACCCGGAGGGCGGCGCGAAGCAGCCAATAGCGCTAGCCCCTTACTTTTGGATCACGAACTCGCCTTCGATGTGCAGCTTCACCTCGTCGGAGACGGCCGGCAGGGCGTAGTTGATGCCGAAGTCCGAGCGTTTGATGGTCGCTTCGCCGTCGAAGCCCGCCTTGTAGGCGCCCATGACGGTTCCGGCCCCGTTGAACTCGACCTCGATGGTGACGGGCTTGGTCACGCCCTTCAGGGTCAGATCGCCGACCACGGTCGCCTCGTTGGCGTCATCGGCGTCGACCGTGACCGAGCGCGAGACGAAGGTCGCCGTCGGATATTTAGCGGTGTCGAAGAAGTCGGCGGTCTGCAGGTGGGCCTTCAGACGGTCGTCGTTGGGCGCCACGTCGGTCAGTGGGATCGTCGCAGTCAGGGTCGAAGCCGACGGGTTGGCCGGGTCCAGCTTCAGCACCGCCTTCACGTTCACGAACTGGCCCGTATAGGTCGAAAGGCCGAAGTGATTGACCGACCAGGTGATCTTGCCGTGGCCGGAATCGAGATCATAGTTCCCGGCGCTGACTTCGGCGGGGTTCTTGGTCAGAGCGGCCTGAGCCACGACCGCGCCGCCTGCGACCAGGCTGAGGGCGGCGGCGCCGGCGACGGCGTATTTCATGAAGGGGGTGCGCATGGGGAATTCCTGTCGATGGGGCGGATATGCAATCAATACAGTTGCGATTAGGCGCCGTTCTGTCAAGGCGCTGCGAATGGCTCTCGCCTTAAGCCGCGCTGTTGACAGTTGGTTGCGTGGCCGCCATGTCGCAGGCCTCCCGCCCACAAACCGACACCCGTTTTTCGCCCAATGACCTACATCGTCACCGACGCCTGCGTGAAATGTAAGTTCATGGACTGCGTCGAGGTGTGTCCGGTGGACTGCTTCTACGAGGGCGAGAACTTTCTGGTGATCGCGCCGGACGAATGCATCGACTGCGGCGTGTGCGAGCCGGAATGCCCGGTCGACGCCATCGTGCCGGACACCGAGGACGAGCCCGACGGCAAATGGCTTCAGGTCAACGCCGAATACGCCAAGGTTTGGCCGAACATCACCGTCAAGGGCACGCCCCCCGCCGACCGCGAGCAGTACGAGCGCGAAACCGGCAAATACGAGAAATACTTCAGCCCCAAGCCGGGCAAGGGTTCCTGATTTAAGGACTGGCGGCGCTCAAGCCTTGCCGTATTTGCACGCCCGCCCTGTGGACGTTTTGAAATTCCGCAGATTTGTGATAGGTTCTGTTTCATTGGATCGGGCGGTCCGCGAAATCTTCGCGCCGCCCGTGTTTGCGACAGAATCCCGCCCTAGACGGGATCGGCCAGAGGTTTGGTGATCCGTTTCCGCTTTTGACGCCCAACATCATCCCCTCCGACGGAGCGATCCGGCGGATGAGATCCTGTTTGCGTTTCCTGCGCCTTCGTTTCGCCCGGCCCTGACCGGGAAAGGACGATTATGACGAGCAAGACTGGTCTGGAGTTCAAGGTTGGCGACGCGGTCGTCTATCCGGCGCACGGCGTCGGCAAGGTGGCGGCAATCGAGACCCAGGAAGTCGCGGGCATGTCGCTGGAGGTCTATGTCGTGACCTTCGACCACGAGAAGATGACCCTGCGCGTCCCGACCAAGAAGGCCGTCACGGCCGGTCTGCGTTCGCTGGCCGCCGACGACGTCGTGACCAAGGCTCTGACCACCCTGAAGGGCCGCGCGCGCATCAAGCGCACCATGTGGTCGCGTCGCGCCCAGGAATACGAAGCCAAGATCAACTCGGGCGACCTGATCTCCATCGCCGAAGTGGTTCGCGATCTACACCGCGCCGACACCCAGCCGGAACAGTCCTATTCGGAGCGCCAGCTCTATGAATCGGCTCTGGACCGCATGGCGCGCGAAGTCGCCGCCGCCAACAAGATCGACAAGGACGCCGCCGTCGAGCTGCTCGCCAAGTCGCTCAGCGCCAAAAAGCCGATCCCGACCGCCGAAGCCGCCTAAGCTTCGAGTTTCGGACAAAAGAAAAGGCCCCGGAGCAATCCGGGGCCTTTTTTGATGAATCGCCGAGCCGGGATCAGAAGTATTCGGCGTTGGCCGGGCATTGGGCGCTGATGCGGCGCGCCGTGATGCTGGCGGGGATATAGGGCGTGCCACGCACGATCTGGGCGCCGCCACGGAAGCTGAAGCTGGTTTCCGTGTAGGTCCCATTCAGGCGAACAGCAATGCGACGGCCCTTGCGGTCCTGGCAGGTTCCCTCGAAACGGGCATTGCCGTTGCCGACCACGCGGGTCGGATAGGTGCAGCGCCACTTGTTGGTCGACAGGCCGCCGAAGAATCGGTTGATCTCGCTGGGCCGCACGCACTTCTGCTCGGTGTCGCGCTGGCCCACCGCGCTGGTGGTGTATTCCCAATAGCCGGGCAGGACTTCGGACTGAGCCGCAGTCTGGGCCGGGGCGATGGCGGGCGAGGCCAGCATGAAGCCGCCGGCCATCACCGGGGCCAGGACGGCGAGCGCGCGCTTGGGCAGGCGATCGATCAAGGACGGACGGGACATGGAAGCCTTCTGTTCTGCTTGGGTCTCTTTTGAGGTCGTCATCATATGGGTCATACAGGGCGGCGTTTGAATGACGGCTGAACGAGGCGTGGGGACGATGGGTCCAGACTCGGCTTGACGGCGAACCGCCTCTTCCCTTATACGGCCCCCTCTCGCGCGGGCTGGTTCCCGCGCGCAACTGTTTCATGCGTCCTCTCCCACGCTCGGGCTGGACGCCGCACCTTAAGGATCTGACGATGTCGCGTCGTTGCGAACTCACCGGTATCGGCCCCATGGTCGGCCACAACGTGAGCCACTCGAACATCAAGACCAAGCGCCGCTTCCTGCCGTCGCTGAAGACGGTCAAGGTCACGTCGGAAGCCCTGGGCCAGACGTTCAGCCTGCGCATCTCAAACGCCGCGCTGCGCACCCTGGACTACAAGGGCGGCCTGGACGTCTTCATCGTCAAGGCCCGCGACGAGCAGCTGTCGATCGCCGCTCAGCGCATCAAGCGCCAGATTCGCGCCAAGCTGGCCGAACAAGCCGCCGCCTGATCGGCGACCGCGACATAGAGTTCTGGAAGAGGCCGGTGGAAACACCGGCCTTTTTCTTTGCGCCATTGCCCGCTCGCGCTAGCCTGTCACCTAAGAGAGGGACGGCTTCATGCGCATCAAGATTTTGCTTTTGGCGGCAGCCAGCGCCCTGACGCTGTCGGCCTGCGCCACCGCCGCCCAGCCGGCGCCGACGCCGACGCCACGTGAATCGACCGCCTTCACTCTTGCCACCGATCAGCCGCTGACGCCGGAACAGCAGGCGATGCAGTTCGACAAGGCCGATTTGTCGATCAAGGTCCTGCCCGAAGACAAGGCCATCGACGCGGTCGCCGTGCTGGACTTCACCGCCAAGGCGCCCCTGACCGCTCTGGTCGTCGAACTGGACACCCTGCTGACCATCTCCTCGGTCCAGATCGACGGGGTCGAGGTCGCCGTCGATCGCTGGTCCAACCCTGAAGGCCGGCTGACGGTGCAGCTGCCCGAGACCCTGGCTACGGGCCGGTCGGTGACCCTGCGCGTCGCCTACGCCGGCCAGCCGCGCGTGGCGCCCCGTGCACCGTGGGACGGCGGCTTCGTCTGGTCCACCGCGCCGTCCGGCGAGCCATGGATCGCCACAGCGGTTCAGGGCGAGGGCTGCGACATCTTCTGGCCCTGCATCGACAGTCCGCACGGCGAACCGGGTCGGGTCGATCTGCACATCACCGTCCCGTCGGCCCTGTCGGCGCCGTCCAATGGCCGCTTCCTGGGCAAGGTCGATCACGGCGACGGCTGGACCACCTGGAACTGGTCGGCGAAATCGCCCAACACCTACGCCATCGCCCTGAACGTCGGGCCATACGAAGAGGTGTCGGGCGACTACGCCAGCCGGTTCGGCAACACGATCCCGATGCGATATTGGCATCTGAAATCGGACACCCCCGAACAGGTCCAGGCCCTGTTCGCCCAGTTCCCAAAGATGCTGGACTTCTTCGAAGCCACCGTCGGCCCCTTCCCCTTCGGCGACGAGAAGATGGGCGTGGTCGAGACCCCGCACCTGGGCATGGAGCACCAGACGATCAACGCCTACGGCAACAGCTACAAGATCGACGGGCGAGGCTATGACTGGCTGTTGCAGCACGAGTTCGCCCACGAATGGTTCGGCAACCAGCTGACCAATCAGAACGCCGACGACATGTGGCTGCACGAAGGGTTGGGCAGCTATATGCAGCCGCTCTACGCCCGCTGGCTGCTCGGCGACCGCTACATGCAGCGCGAACTGGCCAATCAGCGCGAGGGTTTGATCAACAAATATCCCGTCGTTTCAGGTACGCCCAAGACCGAAGACGAGGTCTACAAAGGCGACGTTGGGCCGGGCAATGACATCTATTCCAAGGGATCGCTGATCAGTCATTCGCTGCGGATGTTGATCGGCGACGCCGCCTTCCACGATGCGGTCACGCGTCTGGTCTATGGGCGAGCCGACCCCAGACCAGGCAACTTCGCGCCGCTTTATCGTTCGACTGGAGACTTCCTCGCGATCATCAACGACTTTACGGGCCGGGACTACGGCTGGTTCTTCCGCGGCTATCTCTACAACGCCGCCCTGCCGATGCTGACCCAGACCCGCGACGGCGATGTGCTGAAGCTGGAGTGGACGACGGGCGACGGCGGTATCTTCCCCATGCCGCTGGAGATCGAGATCGACGGGCGCGTTCAAACCGTGGCCATGACCGGCGGGCGGGGCCAGATCGCGGTTCCGGCCGGCGCCCATGTCCTGATCGATCCGCAGAACAAGGTGCTGCGCCAGATGGACGTGATCGACGAGCTTCAGGCCTATAAGGCGGCGCAGAAGCCGAAGTAGCGGCCGGTCAGGCCTCGGCCACCGTCACCGACTGGCGCACCATCTGACAGCGCTCCTGCGTCGTCAGGAAGGCGATGTCCGCCGCATCGCGCCCGCAGGCGATCCGCACCAGACCCTCGACCGGCGCCAGGCCCGTCGGATCGACCAGCCACCAGCCGTTGTCGAGCCAGACCTCGAAGATGGCGTGGAAGTCGGGCGGACTGAGTTGGTGAGCAAAGGCGCTGACCGCCCGCGCAGGAATGCCCGACGCCCGGCATAGCGTCATGCCCAGGTGGGTGAAGTCGCGGCACACGCCGGCCCGGTCGATGAAGGTGCGCGCCGCCGTGGTTTCGGTGTCCGACACGCCGTGCTCGTAATCGACGTTCTCGGTGATCCAGTTCAGGATCGCCAGCACCCGAGCGCCGCCCGCCGTATCGCCGAACTCGCGCGTCACGAAGCGGCCGAACTGGTCCGACGGGCAATAGCGGCTGGGCTGGAGATAGGGCAGGACCTCGGCGGGCAGCTCGCCCCAGTCATGCTGGGACACGCTGGGCGGCAGGCCCTTCAGCACGCCGTTTTCGACCACCGCCTCATAGGTCAGCTTGACCTCGCCCTCGACATGGCAACGCAGGGTGCGGGCGCCAAAGTCGACATCCTCGTCTTCGTGAAAATCGACCGGCGGGTCGAAGGTCAGGGTTTCTTCCAGAATGTCCTGGCCCGGCCAGTGCGCGACCTGGATCTTGTAGATGGCGTCCGTCGGCGGATCGAAACGATAGACGAGTTCGGCGCGGACGCGCAGTTTCATGAAAATCCGCCGATCAAAGGGAGATGAGAAGGTTGCTGGTGAACGCCACGCGGTCTGGGCCGTTCCGTGGTGGTCCGCGCCTTCTGGCCTGTGCAAATCGACAAGACAAGACAGTGTGTTAATCTGAGCCCCATGATCGCTTCCCCTGCCCTTCTCGCTCTTCGGGAAGCCACCGCCTCAGCCCACGAAACCCTGGAAGTCCAGGCCCGGATCGAGCCGCGTCTGTCGGACCCCGCCACGCGGGCGGCGACCGTGGCGGCCTTTTACCGCTTCCATGCCGGACTGGAGCCGCTCAGCCATCCGCTTGTGGCGGGGTTGAATGCCGAACTGGACGCCAGCTTCGAACCGCGATCACGCGCGAACGGGATCGCCCAGGACCTGACGATACTGGGCCAGCGCGTTCCCCCGCCGGCGCGTCCGGCTGCGCCCGCCTCGGCCGGCGAAGCCTTGGGCTGGGTCTATGTGGCCGAAGGGTCGATGCTGGGCGGTCGGATCATACGACGCCGGCTGGCCGCCGAGGGTCGCGATCTGGACGGCCTCGGCTTTCTGGATCCCTATGGCGAAGAAACCGGCGCACGCTGGCACGCCTTCATGGATTTGCTGGACCGGGCCTGCGCCAACGGCCACGTCACGATCGATCAGGTGGTGAAGGGCGGCGTCGGCGGCTTCGCCTTCGCCCACCGCACCTTGCAACCCCAGCCGCAGGAGGCCGCGGCATGACCGAGACGCTCGACCTGGCCGACGCCGCGCTGAACGAGTGCGATCGCGAGCCGATCCACATTCCTCAATCGATCCAGCCGCACGGCTTCATGCTGGTGCTGGATCTGCAATCCCTGACCATACGCCAGGGGGCGGGCGCGATCGAGGAGTTGACGGGCCGCAAGGTCTGGGTCGATCGCACCGTCGCCGACGTGTTGGGCGATGTCGCCGACCGGGCCGTACGCGCCATGGCCGCGCATCAGGAGGCCGGCTTCGCCTGCCGCTGGCGCGCGACCAATCGTCTGGAATACGACGTCGTGGTGCATCGTGCGCCAGGGACGACTTCCGGCACGATCAACGATCTGATGATCATCGAGGTCGAGCAGAGCTCGCAGCAGGCCCGCCTCGGAGTCGATCTGATCGCCAACCTGGATGCCGCTGGCGCCGCGCTGGAACGGGCGGTGACGATCCAGACGGTGTGCGAGCGGGCGGCGGACGCCTTCCGTCGCCTGACCGGTTTCGACCGGGTGATGATCTATCGCTTCCAGGACGACGAGGCGGGTCAGGTCGTGGCCGAAAGCCGCGCCGATGGGTCCGGGTCCTTCCTCAACCATCATTTCCCCGCCACAGACATCCCGCAGCAGGCGCGCGCCCTTTATCTGCGCAACCCCGTGCGGGTTATTCCGGACAGCCGCTATACGCCCCAGCCTCTGCGCCCCATCGCGCCTGGCGAGGCGCCGCTGGACATGAGCGACAGCGGCCTGCGCTCAGTGTCGCCGATCCACCTGCAATATCTGCGCAACATGGACGTTCGGGCCTCGGCGTCCGTTTCGATCATCGTCGATGACACCCTGTGGGGGCTGGTGGCCTGCCACAACGCCTCGCCCAAACTGCTGCCCTATGAGTTGCGCGTGGGCTGCACGGCCTTGGCGCGTAATCTGGCGCGACAGCTGAAGTCCAAGACCGACGCCGACCTTTACCGCGAGCGCACGCGCCTGCGTCGGATGGAGGACGAACTGCTTTCGCGGCTGTCGCCAGACCGGCCGATGCGAGAGGCGCTGGCCGAAAAGGCTGACGCCCTGATGCAACTGACCAGCGCGGACGGTCTGGCCATCGTCAGCGACGGCGATATCCAGACCTTTGGCCATACACCGCCCGAAGACGGCGTACGCGCCATCGCCGCCTGGGCGGCGGGACGGCCGGGCCTGCGCCCCGTCTCGTCGCACAACCTGGCCTCGGTTCTACCCGCCGCCGAGGCTTGGAAGACACACGCCAGCGGTCTGCTGGCGGTCACCCTGCCTCTGGATCAGCCGGTCTCGCTGCTGTGGTTCCGCTCAGAGGTGCTGGAAACGGTGCGTTGGGCCGGCAATCCCGCAACGGCGGAGAAGACTGGCCCCAACGCCATTCTGACGCCCCGCGCCTCGTTCGAAAGCTGGTCGGACACCGTCTCGGGCCGCGCACACCGCTGGGGCCCTGCCGCCGTCGAGTCCGCCGCGCGGCTGAGGGACGCACTGGCCGACTACGCGGCGGTCCATCAGATCCGACGGCTGAACCGATCGCTGCAGGACCGCCTGTCCGAGCGCGACTTGCGGCTGGAGCAGCAGCAGTATCTGATCCGTGAGGTGAACCACCGAGTTCAGAACAGCCTGACGCTGGTGTCCAGCTTCCTGGGCCTTCAGGCGCGAGAACAGGCGGGCGGCTCGGCCGCGACCGCGCTGAACGAGGCGCGACGTCGCGTGCGCGCCGTCTCTGCGGTCCACAGTCGCCTGTATCTGAGCGATCAGGTCACGACCATCGACATGAGCCGCTATATCGGCGAGCTGATCGGCGATCTGGGCTCCAGCATGGGGCCCGACTGGGCCGCCGCCATCGAAACCGATCTGGACCCCGTCTGCATCGAGCCAGGGCGCGCCATCACCATCGGCCTGATCCTGACGGAACTGATCATCAACGCCCAGAAATACGCCTACGGCGGCAAGCCTGGTCCGCTGCGGATCGCCTTCCAGGAAGACGGCGCCTTCTTCCGCATGACGGTGGAGGACGAGGGCGCCGGCGGGCATCTGGCCGGTAAGGGGTTCGGCTCGATGATGATCAAGAGCCTGGTCGGTCAGCTGGACGGGACGATCGACTATCGCGACCGCGCGCCGGGCCTCAGCGTCGCGTTGCGGTCGCGGATCGACCCCCTCGTTTAAGGCGCGGCCTGACGGCGCCTGTGGCGTCAGGTCGCAGGGCGCCGTAAGAGCCGGGCCATGTCCGCTATGGCCTTTCGTCCCTCCTCGCGCGCCTTTGCGCTGATCGTTCTGCTGATCGCGGCCAGCGTGCTGGGCCTGGCGCCCATTCTGGTGCGGTTGACCGAGACGGGACCGGCGGCCGCGGGTTTCTGGCGGTTCCTGTTCGCCCTGCCCCTGCTGACGATCCTGGCGTCGCGCGAACCGGGCGGCGTCGGAGTGCCGTCGAAATGGGCGCTGCTGGCGGGCCTGTTCTTCGCCCTGGACCTCAGCTTCTGGCACTACGGCATCGTCATGACCTCGGTCGCGAACGCCACGGTGCTGTGCAACCTGACGCCGGTCGTCGTGACCCTGTTCGGCTGGTTTGTGCTAAAGGAGCGGCCGCACCGGCTGTTCATCCTGGCCCTGGCCCTGGCCATGGGCGGCGCCTTCGCCATGGCGGCGGGCGCAGACGGCGGACAAGGGACCAATCCGATGCTGGGCGACCTGTTCTCCCTGTCGGTGGCGGTCTGGTACTCGGGCTATTTCCTGGCGGTGCAGGCGGCGCGGCGCACGGCCGGCGCGATGCGGGTGACGTTTTGGGCGACCCTGCTGGGCGCGCCCCTGCTGCTGATCGTCGCCCTGGCGTTGGGCGAGGCTGTCATCCCCGCCGGGCCGGCCGGCTGGGCCGCCTGCGTGGGCATGGGCGTGATGCACGTCTTCGGACAAGGCGGCGTGGCCTGGGCGCTGGGCAAGCTGCCGGCCTCGGTCACCGCCGTGACCATCCTGATCCAGCCGGTCGTCGCGGGCCTGCTGGGCTGGTGGATCTTCGGAGAAACCATGACGCCGGTTCAGGCCCTGGGCGGCGCCCTGGTGCTAGGCGCAATCGTCCTGGCGCAGCGGTCGCAGAGGGCGAAGACGGTCAACGCCGCAGCCGCTGAAGATTCAACGAACGGGATCAAGCAGCGCAAAGCGCTGTAGCCCAGGCAAAAAGAAAACAGGCGCGGAAGCCGAAGCCGCCGCGCCTGTCCCTAAGCCTTGAAGGCTGGATCGACTTAAAGAACCTTGAGGTCGATCGCCGAGGTCTTGCCGCGCTGGTTTTCCAGCTCGTATTCGACCTTGGCGTTCTCATCGAGGCCCTGAAGTCCGGCCTTCTGAACGGCGGTGACGTGAACGAACACGTCGGAGCCGCCGCTATCGGGCTGGATGAAGCCGTAGCCCTTGGTGGGGTTGAACCACTTGACCGTGCCGGTCGCCATGTCTGCGTCTCCGTAAACGCGCTTTTCCAGGCGGATCCCCCTCGAGGTGACCCGACAATCCATCTGGACAGCTCGTTCAGGCGAAGGAGCGAAACGCGGGTTTGGACCCCACGCGAAATCCGGACTGCAGCGATGTTGTCACCCGGCTTTTCCAGACGGTCAACAGCAAAGCGAGTCGCACCGGACGCATTCAGGCTTAACGACAGAGGCCCCGCGCAGCCCCGTCGATGTGCAGATGGTTGGCGTGGGCGGCGTTGTAGTCGGGCGTCAACACCGTCGAGAACAGCTGGCAGGCCCCGTCGCGCAAGGCGTGCAGGAAGCGGCCGCCCGGCTCGCCCGCCGGCCCGTCGCCGCGCCAGTCGTTCAGAACGCTGACGCTCCGACCGTCCTTCAAGGTCACCGCTGCGACATCCAGCGCATTGGCTTTGGCATGTTCGCTGGGCCGCTCGGTCTCGTCCTGCGAGCCGTAGATGCGGCGGCATGAATAGGTGCCGTAGTTCTCCACCCGCGCGGGCGCCGAGCCCAGAATGTCGCGCGAGGCCGGGCGCAGCACCTGTCGATCCCAGATGACGTAGCGGACCGCCAGCGGGCACTGCATGACGACGTCGGACGGCGCCAGCGGCGTCACCTCGCCGCCCGTGATCCGCACCGCCCCGCGCACCACGCAGAAGCCGCCGTCGTCGCGGTCGGGCGCGCGTTCGACCTGAACCCCCGCATTGCGCAGCGCCTGCATACAAGCCTCGGTCGCGCCTTCGACAGCCTCGGGCGTGGCGGCGGTCGGCACATCGAAGGCGGCGACCTTTGCGGTGGTCGCGCGGCCCAGCGGACGATCCAGATCCAGCGGCTTCCACGGCAGGTCCTGGGGCGGAGCGAAGGCGTTCAACAACGCAAAGCCAGCGCAGACCAGCAACGCCAGCTCCCACACCAGATTCCACATGTCCGCCAGATCGCGCTTCATTCGGCCCTCGCAGGCCGGACGGGCCCGGCGCCTTAACGCCCAGCTTCGCAGTCGGCTCCCTCGCCCTTGCTCTCTGCCGGCCCTCGGCCCACTCTCTTGCCATGGGAAAGAAATCCGACGCCTATGACGCCGAGTTGGAGCAGATCCAGCTGGCCATCGTCCAGACCCAGGCCTGGAGCATCGAGCATGGCTCGCGCGTGGTCATCGTGCTGGAAGGGCGCGACACAGCCGGCAAGGACGGCGCGATCAAGCGCCTGACCGAACATATGTCGCCGCGCCAGACCCGCGTCATCGCCCTGCCCAAACCCAGCGACCGCGAGACCAGCCAGTGGTATTTCCAGCGCTATGTCCCGCACCTTCCGGCCGCGGGCGAGACGGTGATCTTCAACCGGTCCTGGTACAACCGCGCCGGGGTCGAGCCAGTCATGGGCTATTGCACGCCCGAGCAGTACGCCCAGTTCATGACCGACGCCCCGCGCTTCGAGCGGATGCTGACCGACGACGGGATCATCCTGATCAAGATCTGGCTGGATATCTCGCGCAAGGAGCAGGCCAAGCGGCTCAAGGAACGCCGCGAGGATCCGTTGAAGAAGTTCAAGCTGTCGTCGCTGGACGCCGAGGCCGAGGCGCGGTTCGACGCCTATTCCGACGCCCGCGACCGGATGTTGGACGAGACCGACCGCGACTATGCGCCCTGGACCGTCGTCGCCACCGACGACAAGAAGACGGCGCGGTTGAACATCGGCCGTTACATCCTGTCAGTGCTCAATCACACCAGCGTCGAGGTGAAGACGCCGGACCCGGACGTAGTCTTCGCCGCCGGAAAGGCCAAGGGCAGGCTGGCGCGCTGATCGACTTCAGGCCGTTCTGACGATCCCGCCCGAGGCCGACACCGGCCAGGGCGTCAGCCGCCCGCCCGCGCAGGGGCCGCCCTTGCACTCGCCCGTCAGCGGCTCGAACACCGCCCCGTGCCAGCCGCACAGGATCAGCGATCCGTCGGGCGTCAGATAGCGGTCGATCTCCATGGCGATGGGAAAGCCCGCATGGGGGCAGCGGTCGACCCAGCCGGCGACCTGACCGTCCTTCCTGACCACGAAGCCGTGGAAGAAGGCCTCGCCGATCTGAAGCACGAAGCCGCGCGAGCCGGGGTCGGGGATGTCGCCCTCGGCGCACAGCGTCACGCCCGGCGGCGTTTTCCAGACCCGCTTGCGCTCGGCCGGGACCTCCTCAGACACGCTCGGCCTTCAGCGGACGCGACAACAGACCGTCGATCAGGCCGTCCACGTCGATCTCGCCGGCCAGCAGGGCTGCGACGCCTTCGGAGATCGGGATTTCCACGCCCAAACGCGCGGCCAGTTGGCGCACGGCGGGCGCGCTCTCATAGCCTTCCGCCACCGACCGTTTGCCGGCCAAGGCCTGTTCGACCGTCTGGCCCTGACCCAGGGCCAGACCCAGGCTCATGTTGCGCGACTGGGGGCTGGAGCAGGTCAGGACGAGGTCGCCCAAGCCGCACAGGCCCGACACCGTCTCCGCCTGCCCGCCCATGGCGACGGCGAGGCGAGTCATCTCCGCAAAGCCGCGCGTGATCAGGGCGGCATGGGCGCTGCGGCCCAACTGGCGCCCCTCGGAGATGCCGCAGGCGATGGCCAGGACGTTCTTCAGCGCGCCACCCGCCTCGGCGCCCACCAGATCGGTCGCCAGATAGGGTCGGAAGCCCGGCGCCGACAGGGTGTTCAGCAAGGCCTCGCCCAGCCCCTGATCGGCGCAGGCCAGGGTCACGGCGGTCGGCAGGCCGCGCGACACCTCGCCCGCGAAACTGGGACCGGACAGGACGGCGGCGGGGGCGTCCGGCAGGGTCTCGGCCAGCACCTCGGTCATCAGCTTCATCGTCCCGCGCTCGACGCCCTTGGAGCACAGCACCACCGGCACGCCGGCGCGATAGTAGGGCGCAAAAGCCGTCAGCGTCGCGCGCATGTGCTGGGCCGGCGGCACGGCCAGGATCACGTCGCAGTCGCCCAGATCAGCCAGATCGGCGGTGAATTTCAGGTCGTCGGCCAGAGGCACACCAGGCAGATACAGGTCGTTGGCGCGCGTCGCCCGCAGCGTCTCAACCAACTGCTGCTCGCGCGCCTGCAAGGTCGTATCCAGTCCGGCCCAAACGCACACTTGCGCCAGAGCCGTGCCCCAGGCGCCCGCGCCGATGACCCCTGCCGTGCGGAATTCCATACGCCCTCCCGAGGCTTGTTTGTCGTTCACGCCTTGGCGCCCTTGCGGCCCGGCTTGTGAGAAGGATCGGACAGGGCGCGCGCTTCGTCCAGCGGCCATCGCGGCCGGGCGACGACGTCAATGTCGCTGGTAAGGCCCAGCGCCAGCCGTTCCGCCCCCGCCAGGGCGATCATCGCCGCATTGTCGGTGCAATAAGCCATGGGCGGCGCCAGGAAGTCGAAGCCGTGTTTCGCCGCCGTCGCCTGCAAGCTCGCGCGAATGGTCTTGTTGGCCGCGACCCCGCCTGCCACCACGAACAGTCGGTGGTCATGCGTCTCCGCATAGGCCGCCAAGGCCCGCTCCGACCGATCCGAAAGTTGGCGCGCGATGGCGTTTTGCACCGCATCGGCCAGATCGGCCTTGTCCTGCTCGGTCTCGCAGGTCTGGGCGATACGGAAGGCCGCCGTCTTCAGGCCCGAGAAGGAGAAGTCGCAATCCTTGCGGCCCAAGAGGGCGCGCGGCAGATCGATCTTCGACCCGTCGCCTTGCATGGCCAATCGTTCCAACGCTGGTCCGCCCGGATAACCCAGGCCCAAGGCCTTGGCGATCTTGTCGAAGGCCTCGCCCGCCGCGTCGTCGATGGTGGCGCCGATCCGGCTCATGTCGCCGACGCCGCGCACTTCCAGAAGCTGGCAATGGCCGCCCGACACCAGCAGCAGCAGGAAGGGATAGGCCACCTCCGCCCCCAGCCGGGCCGACACCGCATGCCCCTCAAGATGGTTGACCGCCACCAGCGGCAGGCCGCGCGCCAGCGCCGCCGCCTTGCCGAAACTGAGGCCCACCATGACCCCGCCGACCAGACCCGGCCCGGCCGTCGCCGCGATCCCGTCCAGCCCGTCATAGCCCATATCGGCCTCGGCCATCGCGCGGCGTGTGACCTCGGCGATCATCTCGACATGGCTGCGCGCCGCGATCTCGGGCACCACGCCGCCATAGGCCGCATGGTCGTCGATCTGGCTGTGAACGACCGAGGACAACACCTCCGCCCGACCGCCCGTAAGGCGCACGACCGAGGCGGCGGTCTCGTCGCAACTGGTCTCCAGGCCCAGCACCGTCAGCGGACCGGGACGAGGGAGGACATCCCGTCCAGTTGCTGACTTGGCGCCGCTGCTATAGTCGGCGGACATCTCCATCGGGTCGAGGTAGCGACCCGGCGACCGGTGCGCAACGCTCATGACCTTTCCTCTCCGCATCGGCACCCGGCGCTCCAAGCTGGCGCTCGCCCAATCCGGCATGATGCAGCGCGCCATCGGCCGCGCCCTGAACGTGCCCGAGGCCGAGATCGAGACCGCCGTTCCTCTGGTCGAGATCGTCACCACCGGCGACCGCATCCAGGATCGCCGCCTGCTGGAAGTCGGCGGCAAGGCCTTGTTCACCAAGGAGATCGAGGAGGCCCTGCTGGCCGGCCGGATCGACATCGCCATCCATTCGATGAAGGACGTCCCTGCCGAACAACCCGACGGACTGTGCATCGCCGCCATCCCCGAACGCGAGGACGCCCGCGACGCCTTCATCAGCCGTGACTTCGACAGTTTCGACGCCCTGCCCTTCGGCGCGCGCCTGGGCACCGCCAGCCTGAGACGGCAGGCCCAGGCGCTGGCCCTGCGGCCGGACCTGAAGGTCGAGATGCTGCGCGGAAACATCGACACCCGCCTGCGCCGCGCGGCCGAGGGCGACTTCGACGCCATCCTGCTGGCCGTCTCGGGCATGACGCGCCTGGGCGTCACCGAACATATCCGCGAGAAGCTGTCGCTGGACGCCTTCCTGCCGGCGCCGGGCCAAGGCGCCCTGGCCATCCAGACCCGCGCCGCCGACATCGACGCGCCTTGGGTCGCCGCCCTGAACCACCCCGAGACCGCCCTGTGCATCGCAGCCGAGCGCGGCGCCATGACGGCGCTGGAGGGGTCGTGCCGCACCGCCGTCGGCGCCTTTGCTCGCATCGAGCACGACACCCTGCACCTGACCACCGAGATGCTCAGCCCGGATGGGTCCGCCCGCTGGCGGCGCGTCGGCGATTTTTTTCAACCGAACGAAGCCGTCGCGCGCGCACTGGGCCAACGCCTGGGCGGAGATGTCCACGCCTCGGCCGGTGATCAGGAAGTCGATCCCGCGACCCTGGACGGATGAACGTTACGCCGACACGAGTCTGGATCACCCGCGCCGAACCGGGCGCCGCACGCACCGCCGCTCGCCTGCGCGACATGGGGTTCGAGCCGATCGTCGCGCCCCTGCTGAGCCTCGAAACGCTGACGCCTCCCGTTCCCGATCTGGCGTCGTTCGCCGCCTTGGCCTTCACCAGCATCAACGGCGTGGCCGCCTTCGCCGCTCTGACGCCCCGCCGCGACCGTCCGGTCTTCGCCGTCGGCGATGCGACCGCCCAGGCCGCCCATGATGCGGGCTTCGCCGATGTCCGCTCCGCCTCCGGCGACCTGCGCGACCTCGCCCGCCTGATCGCCAGCGCCATCGCCAGCGCCGCCGTCCTGGTCCCTCAAGCGGAAACCCCCGCCGGCGATTTCACCGCCGCCCTCACCACCGCCGGCGCCCGTAACGTGTCGGTCCATTCGCTGACAGTCTATCGCGCCATCGAAACGTCAGTCGCAGCGCCCGCACTGTTCGACGCCGTTCTGATCCACTCCCCCCGCGCCGGAAAAGCCCTCGCCAAACGTGGTCACGACGCCCTGACGCACGCGGTCCTCACCTGCATCTCCCCCGCCGCCGCTGCCCCGCTCGTCGCGCTCGGCCTGACGCCAGTCGTCGCAAAATCGCCCGACGAGACCTCATTGCTCACGATCTTGAACACCACGCTTGGCAAGCGCGATCCGGCCGTATAAAGACCCCGTCTCGCGCGGACAGCTTCGTCCGTCGCAACCGGGCCGCTTTAGCTCAGCCGGTAGAGCACATCATTCGTAATGATGGGGTCAGGTGTTCGAGTCACCTAAGCGGCACCACCACTTCCAGCGGGATCGGACGGCGGAAGCGGGCGAAAGCGCGCAAATCCCAGACCATACCGAGTTCCCACGCCAGAGTGCCTCTAGCCTTGGTGGGTCATTCGTAATGAGGGGGTCGCGTGTTCGAGTCACGCAAGCGGCACCACCTTTCCAGAGCAGCGCTAGCTTTGACGCCCGGCCGGGATAAGCCGGAAGGCGCTTCTGCTTGGGAGTCGTGTGGGTATGCGGTGGGAAGGCTTTGAGCTGCTTCCTGAAGACTGCGTTTGTGAGAGCAATCTCATGCGGATGCTCGCGGAACGGTTGCGCTCGCTGGAGCAGGCCGGCTAACTGCTGGCGACGAGGGGGACTACCAGTTGGCTGACGGCTTTTTCGAGAATCCAATTCTGAACTCCCCTTACAAGGAGCCGGATCGGCATCACGCACTGGACGACAAGGGGCAGCCGCTCAACTTGCCGCCGATCGAAGGCCGGCGTCGCTCTGAGCTCATCTCCCCGGTTCCGACTGCCAAGAAGCAGAGCAAGAAGGCCAAGCAGGAAGACCTGTTCAGCCAGGAGGACGAAGAGGGGCAAGCCTATACCCTCCAGAACATCAACGAGATCCGGACTCACGTTTCGAACTGGCGGCGTCTGCCGAACCCGCAAGATTGGGGCGTCTCGCCCATCACCCAGCGGCTGCTACAGTTCTGGCGTCACCACAACTTCGAGACGGTCCGCCCATTTTTCTGTCAGCTCGAAGCGGTCGAAACGGCCATCTGGCTGACCGAGGTCGCGCCGCGCCAGAAGCAGCACGCGCCGATCTGGCGCAACATCGAGCAGGCCAACAAGTCCGCCAATCCGGACCTGATGCGCATGGCGCTGAAGCTGGCTACTGGCGCCGGAAAGACGACGGTCATGGCTATGCTGATCGCGTGGCAGACCCTCAACGCCGTCCGGGCGCCCAATAGCGACCGTTTCAGCCGCGCTTTCCTGATCGTGGCACCCGGCATCACGATCAGGGATCGGCTGCAGATTCTGCTGCCGAGCCACCCGGAAAACTACTACGCCCGTCGGGAGCTCGTGCCGCAGGACCTGCTGGCGGACATGGGCAAGGCCAAGGTCGTGCTGACCAACTACCACGTCTTCAAGCGCAAGGAGACGATGGAGCTGAGCAAGGTCGGGCGCGCCTTCCTGCAGGGACGCGGCGAGCCGGTCCAGACGCTCGAAACCGAAGGCGCCATGCTGAAGCGCGCCTGCGGTGAACTGCTCGGCTTCAAGAACGTCGTGGTTATCAACGATGAAGCGCACCACTGCTACCGCGAACGACCGGATGGCGACGCCGAGACGCCGGTCACCGCCGAGGAGCGAGAGGAAGCCAAGCGCAATACCGAGGCGGCGCGCCTCTGGATTTCCGGCCTGGAAGCGCTGAAGCGCAAGGTCGGTGTCCAGATGGTTTACGACCTGTCGGCCACACCCTTCTTCCTGCGCGGCTCGGGTTACCGGGAAGGGACGCTGTTCCCTTGGACGGTGTCGGACTTCTCGCTGATGGACGCCATCGAGTGCGGGATCGTGAAGCTTCCGCGCATCCCGGTCGCCGACAATGCCGTGACGGGCGACGCGCCCATCTATCGGGAGCTATGGGAGCACATCGGCAAACGCATGCCGAAAAAGGGCGCTGGCAAGTCGGGTGACCTCGACCCTCTGGCGGCGACCTTCCCGGCCGAACTCCAGACCGCGCTCTACGCCCTCTACAGCCACTATGTGAAAACCTTCGACGAGTGGGAGAAGGCCGGACTGGAGACGCCGCCGGTTTTCATCGTGGTGTGCAACAACACCGCGACGTCCAAGCTGGTCTATGAGTGGATTTCGGGCTTCGAACGTCCCGACGAAGACGGCGAGATGCGGTTCCGCCACGCCGGCCACCTCGAGCTGTTCCGCAACTACGACCAGCACGGCAACCGCCTCACGCGGTTCAACACCCTGCTGGTCGACTCCGAGGCGCTTGAGGCGGGCGAGGCTCTAGATGCTAGCTACCGCGACCTGATGGGTTCGGAGATCGAGCAATTCAAACGCGAGCTGATCGAACGCACTGGCGACCAGCGCGCTGGCGAAGGTCTGACGGACACGGACGTGCTGCGTGAGGTAATGAATACGGTCGGGCGCAAGGGTCGTCTGGGCGAGCAGATTCGCTGCGTGGTCTCGGTCTCGATGCTCACCGAAGGCTGGGACGCAAACACGGTCACCCATATCATGGGCGTGCGCGCCTTTGGCACCCAACTTCTCTGCGAGCAGGTCGTGGGCCGGGGGCTGCGTCGCCAGTCCTACGACTTGAACGCCCAAGGTCTGTTTGATGTGGAGTATGCCGACATCCTCGGCATTCCGTTCAACTTCACCGCCGAGCCTGTGGTCGCCAAGGTTAAGAAGCCGGCGAAGTCCACGCGGGTCCAGGCGGTCAAGGAGCGGCTGGTCGACAAGCCCGAGCTGGAGATCATCTTTCCGCGCGTCGAAGGCTACCGCTACGACCTGCCGGACGAGCGCATAACAGCCGAGTTCACGGACGACAGCCGACTCGAACTGAACCCCGGAAACGTCGGCCCGTCGATCGTGCAGAACGAGGGGATCGTCGGTGAAGGCGTTGAGCTGACGCCCGAGATCATCGAGTCCACCCGGCCCAGCGAACTGTCCTTCCACATCGCCAAGCGGCTGCTGTTCACGCGCTATCGCGACGAGGGGCAGGACCCGCCGATGAACCTGTTCGGCGATCTGCAGCGGATCGCGCGGCGCTGGATCAGCGATGGCTATCTGACCGCCAAGGGCGTGCCCATCGGCGCGATCCGTTACCCGGAGCTGGAAGGCAAGGCGGCCGAGCTGATTTTCCTGGCCTGCCAGAGAGGCGTTCAGGGCGAGAAGCGGATCAAGGCGATCCTGGACGCCTACAACCCGCGTGGATCGACCCGCTTCGTCAACTTCAACACGACCAAGGGCGTTTGGACGACCGAGCCGGATCGCAGCCATGTCAGCCATGTGGTGCTCGACAGCGACTGGGAGGCGGAACTGGCCCGCGTGCTGGAGCGCCACCCGCGCGTTATCGCCTATGTGAAAAACCAGGGCATGCAGTTCGAGGTGCCTTATCGCGATGGCGCCGTGCCGCGCCGTTACGTCCCCGACTTCATTGTGCGCATCGACGACGGCGGCGACGAACCGCTCAATCTGATCTTGGAGACCAAGGGGTATCGAGGCGTCGACGCCCAGCTCAAGGCCGAGACCATGAAGGCGCTGTGGGTCCCCGGCGTTAATGCCTTGAGCACGCAGGGGCATTGGGCGTTCGCCGAGTTCACTGAGCCCTACGGGATGGATGCGGCCTTTGACGCGCTGGTCCAGACATTCACTACCAAGGACCGGGGCTGATTGTGACGGCGACTTTCAAGACAAATCCGATCGCCCTGGGCGACCTGCTGCGGGACTGCGAGGCGGGCAAGATTCAACTGCCCGACTTTCAACGAAGCTGGGTCTGGGATGAAGAGCGCATCAAAGGTCTGATTGCGTCGATCTCGCAGGCCTTTCCCGTCGGCGCACTCATGACTCTTGAGACAGGTGGAGACGTAAACTTTGCGCCACGCCTGATTCAGGGCGCGCCGAACGCCAACGCCGTGACTTCGCCGGTTTCGCTTTTGCTGGATGGCCAGCAGCGGATGACGTCGCTCTATCAGACTGCCCTGCGTCGTCAGGTGGTTGAGACGGTCACCGCGCGCGGTTCCAAGGTCAAACGCTGGTATTACCTCGACATGCGCGCGGCGCTCGATCCGAACTTGGCTCGCGACGAGGCTGTCATTGGTGTGCCCGAGGACCGGATCGTTCGCTCAAACTTCGGCAAAGACATCGACCTCGACCTTTCGTCGCCGGAACGGGAATATGAGGCGTTTATGTTCCCGGTGAACCGCGTCTTAGACATCGAGGAGTGGAAGGACGGTTTCGGCGACTACTGGATCGAGAAGGGCGACCTCGAGAAGCGTCACTTCTTCCGAGAATTCCAAAAGGCCGTCCTCGACAATTTCAAGGGCTACCACGTCCCGGTTATCGCGCTGGATCGAGACACATCGAAGGAGGCTGTGTGTCTGGTCTTCGAGAAGGTCAACACGGGCGGCAAGGCGCTGGATGCGTTCGAACTGGTTACGGCGATTTACGCCGCAGACGGCTTCCGCCTGCGCGACGACTGGGCGGCGCGCGAGGCGCGTCTCAAGGTCCATCCGACTCTTTCGGAGATCACCAGCAGCGAGTTCATGCAGGCCATCAGCCTGCTGCACACGCTGAAAATTCGGCGCGAGGCTGAAGCTGCTGGTCGCGAAGGGCGCGATCTGCCGGCCGTCAGCGCGACGCGCCAGTCGCTGCTGAAGCTGCCGCTTTCGGCCTACCAGTCCTATGCGGATGCCGTCGAGCAAGGCTTCGATCGCGCCGCGCGGTTCCTGCGGCAGTTGAAAATCTACCGCGCCAAGGACTTGCCGTATCAGTCGCAGATCACCGCCCTGGCGGCTCTGCTGGTCGAACTCGACACCCAGTGGGAAAGCGACGCCGTCCGGCAAAAGCTGGTGCGCTGGTATTGGAACGGCGTTTTCGGCGAACTCTATGGCTCAGCGACCGAGTCGCGTTTCGCCCGCGATATTCTCGAGGTTCCGGCCTGGATCAAGGGCGGCTCCGAACCTTCCACCGTCGCACAGGCGACCTTCGACGCGCAGCGTCTCAACTCGATGCGGACGCGTCTGTCTGCGGCCTACAAGGGCGTGAGCGCGCTGTTGATGAAGGCCGGCGCCCATGACTTCCGCTCGGGGCAGGATTTCGACCAGACGATCTATTTTGACGAGGCGGTCGACATCCACCACATCTTCCCGAAGGCCTGGTGCCAGAAAGCCAAGATCGCGGCGGAGGACTTCGATTCCATCATCAACAAGACCCCGCTGGCGGCCCGCACCAACCGGATCATCGGCGGCGTAGCGCCGAGCGCCTATCTCGCGCGACTGGAGAACGGCGTGGACGGCGCCCCGCCGATAGACCCGGCGCGGCTGGATGAGCATCTCGCCAGTCATCTGATCGATGTCGGCCGCCTGAGAGCCGACGACTTCGATCGCTTCATCGCCGCCCGCAAGGAGGCCCTGCTGAGCCTAATCGAGGACGCGACCGGCAAGTCGGTCTATCGCGGCCAGGGGCAAAACGAGGTGCAGGATTTCAGCGGCGAGGTGGAGCCCGCCTTCGTGGATCAGCCGGTCCTGGAAGCCACCCCGGAATGAGCCGCTTCATCGCCGATCAGCGGACGGATCAGGCTAGGCATTTCGTCGAGGCGTTCGAGGCGCATGTCGGCTATCAAGGCGCTGCCTGGCGTTTGTCTCCTGACCGTGTGGCCGAAAATCTGGAGCCGTCCGTCCGCGAGGCGGCGATCGACTACTTCGGACGGCTGCACCAGATCACCTGGCACCGACACGCCGCGCATGGGCTGTCGTCGCAGTCCTGCTGCGTGAACTTCCTCATGCCGCTGGCGACCCGACCGGGCGTGCTGTCGCGCGTCATCGGCGATGCGCTCGGCATCGAGCCGCCCGAGATGCTGGTGGTCGAGGAAGGGGCGTTCGGCCAAGACTGGTTTGTCGGGTTCGAGTGGATCGGACGGCAGGACTATCTGAACGAGGCCGCCGCGACGGGTGCCCGCACGCGCGGGGCCAATGCGACCAGCGCCGACGCCATCGTGCGGTTCCGTCACGAAGGGCGGACTGAGACCCTGCTGATCGAGTGGAAATACACCGAACGCTACGGCGCGCCGGTCGACCCGAAGGGCAACCCGACCCGCGTTCGGCGCTATCAGGACCTGGCGTTTGCACCCGACGGGCCGATCCGCAATGACCTCGGGCTCAAAGTCGAGGACTTCTTCTGGGAGCCGTTCTATCAGCTTCTGCGTCAGCAGATGCTGGCCGCGCGAATGCAGGCGGCGCGCGAGGATGGGGCGGATCGCGTTCGCGTTCTGCACATCTCGCCCTCCGGCAATCACGACCTGCACAAGGTGACGGCGCCGGCGCTGCGTCCGTTTGGCGACGACGCGTTTGCCGCCTTCTCGACCGTCCTGGTCGATCCCGACGCCTTCATCGGCCGCACCACCGAACAGGCCTTCGGCCCGGCGTTGACGGCCTTCCCCGACGATCCGTGGTCCCGGTATCTGACGGGCCGCTACGCCTTCCTTCGTTCTTCCGATCCCGTCTGAAAGACCGCTCATGGCCCGTCCACCCAAAGGCCCCAAACAGGTTTCGACCCTGGTTCACGACGATGCGACGCGGAAGAACATTCCGACGGCGGAGCTGCAGTCGACGGCCGAGTATCTGGAGGAGATGAACCCGGCCCAGCCGGTGGCCTATCCGCGCGCGCGGCCGCTGGCGGAGGGCGAGCGGCGCGAGCGGGACGAAGACCTGGACCCCCAGATCGTCTGGAACGGCGCGCGCATCCGGCTGACCAAGGCGCAGGTGCAGCAACTGGCCGAAACGGGCGAGGTCGAGCTGGGCGACGCGCAACTGGTCTGGCGCGGCAAGGACACCCAGGATTGGTCGGACCTGATCGTCCAGACGCCACCGCTCTATATTCAGGAGAAGATCCACCCCAAGGCGATCATCGACGACCTGAAGCGGCGGTCGGAGGCGGCGAAGGGCGAGGCGGCCCCGCCCGACACCATCGACCTGTTCGCCGACTTCAACGGCATCGGCGCCGAGGCCAAGACGGAATTCTATCAGCACGACCAGCACTGGTCGAACCGGATGATCCTGGGCGACAGCCTTCAGGTCATGGCCTCCCTGGCGGAGCGTGAGCGGCTGGCCGGCAAGGTGCAGTGCATCTATTTCGACCCGCCCTACGGCATCAAGTTCAACTCGAACTGGCAGGTCTCGACCCAGAGCCGCGACGTCAAGGACGGCAAACAGACCGACATCAGTCGAGAGCCGGAACAGGTGAAGGCCTTCCGCGACACCTGGAAGGACGGCATCCACTCTTACCTGACCTATCTGCGCGACCGGCTGACTGTGATGCGGGAACTGCTGCACGAGACGGGGTCGGTGTTTGTGCAGATCGGAGACGAGAACGTCCACCGTGTGCGCGCGGTGATGGACGAGGTGTTTGGGGAAGGAAATTTCGTAAGTCAGATCGCCTTCCAAACAACCACCGGCCGCACAAACGATGCGCTCGCCGCAGCTTCGAACTACCTGATTTGGTTCGCGCGAAATTCTGCCGTGATGAAGTTTCGTGCGTCGCTACTGCCTAAGTCCAGCGGAGCTTCTACGGATCAAGTCTATCGGCTGATCCGGAAGCCGGATGGTGATTGGCGACGGCTTGGAACCGGAGATAATGCGGAGCTCCAGGCGGGCGAGCGCATTTTTCGAGCTGACAACATCACCAGCTCTCGACCCGCTGGTGATGGTGATGTGCGTTTCTTTGACTTTGAGGGCCGGTCATTCCCATCGGGAAAAGGAACGTTCAAAACGGATGCTACAGGTCTTTCCAGACTCTCCAAGGCGTCGCGCATCTGGAAGGCAAGCAACAGCATTCAATACGTGAGGTATTTGGACGACTTCGACGCTATCCCGGTTTCGAACGTTTGGACGGACACCCAAACGGGCAACTTCACTGAAGACAAGGTGTATGTGGTCCAAACTTCGCAAAAGGTTATCCAGCGCTGCTTGTTGATGACCACTGACCCGGGCGATCTCGTTCTTGATCCGACGTGCGGCTCCGGAACCACTGCTTACGTGGCAGAGCAATGGGGCCGTCGCTGGATTACGGTCGACACCAGCCGCGTCGCCTTGGCGTTGGCGCGCACGCGACTCATGAGCGCGCGCTATCCCTACTATCTGATGGCCGACAGCCCGGAGGGGCGGCGCAAGGAACAGGAAGTCTCGGGCGCGGCGCAACCCATGTCGAATGCCCAAGGTGATATTCGCCAAGGGTTTGTATATGAGCGAGTGCCTCGTGTTCAACTCGGAAGCATTGCCCGGAACGCCGAGATCGACGTGATCTGGGAGCAGTGGCAGGCGAAGCTGGAGCCGCTGCGCGAGGTGCTTAACCGCCAGACCGGCCGCGAGTATCAGGAATGGGAAATCCCGCGCGAGGTTCAGGCCGGGTGGGACGATCAGGCCATCGTCCTGCACCGCGACTGGTGGGACGCCCGCATCGCTCGCCAGAAGGAAATCGACGCCAGTATCGCCAAACGCGCCGATGTCGAGCTGCTCTATGACCGCCCCTATGAGGACAAGTCCAAGGTGCGCGTCGCCGGCCCGTTCACGGTCGAGAGCCTGTCGCCGCACCGCGTCGTGCCCAGCGACGCCGACGCTGCCTGGGACGAGGTTCAGGCCAGCGAGGGCAAGCGCCGCCGCAACCTGGCCAGCGCCCCGCCCGCCGACTTCGCCCAGATCGTGCTCGAGAACCTGAAGACCAGCGGGGTGCAGCAGGGCGCCAAGGCGGACCGGATCGAGTTCACCAGCCTGACCCCCTGGCCCGGCGAATACATCGCCGCCGAGGGCCGGTTCCTGGAAGGCCCCGAAGGCGAACAGGTCGAGCGTCGCGCCGCCATCTTCATCGGCCCCGAGTTCGGCACCACCAGCCGCCCCGACCTGACCGCCGCTGCGCGCGAGGCCACCGACGCGCGTTTCGACGTCCTGATCGCCGCCGCCTTCAACTTCGAGGCCCATGCGTCGGAGCTGAACCGCCTAGGTCCGCTGCCGATCCTGCGCGCCAAGATCAATCCGGACCTGCATATGGCAGGGGAGCTGAAGAACACCGGAAAGGGCAACCTGTTCATCGTCTTCGGCGAGCCCGACGTCGAGATCGAGACCGTGGCTGACGACCAACTTCAGGTGAAGGTGCTGGGCGTGGACGTGTTCGATCCCAACACCGGCGACATTCGATCCGGCGACACCAAATCGATCGCCGCCTGGTTCATCGACACCGACTATGACGAGGAAAGCTTCTTCGTTCGCCACGCCTACTTCCTGGGCGCCAACGACCCCTACAAGTCGCTCAAGACCGCCCTGAAGGCCGAGATCGACGAGATCGCCTGGTCGACGCTGTATCGCGATGTGAGCCGCCCGTTCGATCGGCCCAGCAGCGGCCGGATCGCGGTCAAGGTCATCAACCACTTCGGGGACGAGGTGATGAAGGTGTTTCGGGTGTGACGCCGGGCGAGCGGGGGAGGAAGAAGCGACGCAAGGCTGGCAAGCGCTTTCAGGCTTCGCCTCCCTCCAAACGCTGGGAGCCGGCTGATCGGAAGGAGATTTCGCCGTCGGCCGCCAGAACCATCGAGCGACTGCCGACGATGTCGCTCAGCGACACGGTCAGGGTGTGGCGCAACGCCATCCGGCTCCTCGGCTCGAAAGAGAAGAAGGCGTTTCACACGGCGGCGCAGCAGGTGCTGGATGGCGTCGAGAACGAGTGGCTGAGACGCCGCCTCGATCCGGGTTCCCAGGATGGATTCTTCAACTGGCCCTCGACCGATGCGCCCGGAGGCAATGGGGCGATCGCCGCCGATGGATGGGTTCAGGAGGGCGTCCTTGGCTTTCTCGAGTATCGCGCGGGCAAGACCGCCGATTTGTCCGCACCGCTGCGCCAGAGCATCCTCGCAAAGGTGTTCGACGGGGTAATCCCGCCGGCGTTTCCTGCGGCCTACCTCGATCTATGGGGTGACCCGGGCAGCGCGGTCCGCCTGCGTAAGATTGCAGAGAGCATCGCCGCCTTCGCACGAAACGCCAAACGGCGATCAGACAGCCATCTGGATCAGGCCATTGCGGATTGGGAGAGCGATCTAGAGTATCTCTACCTTGAGTTTTACGTCGGCCGGTTCGGCTTTGGCTGGCCGTCTACGCATCTATAGGTCGAGATCGGGGGATCAGGGGCGGGTGAACAGGAGATGACGAGGTGAGGGGGTATCGTCTAGCGGACTGGGGACCGCCCGAAGACATATGCAATCGCGCGGGTAAGGCGCTTTTCAAAACCGCCCAATTGAATTGGACGTTGCCTAGGCAATGGTCGAAGGATTCGCCGAGGCCTTTCGACGACAAAACTGGTGCTGCTTTATATGTAGTTCTCAGGGAGCACGGGAACTCTAAATTCCGAGCGATAATCGAATACGTCGGCCTAGCCACGAATGTAGGGATCCGATTCTACAACCATCCCAAGGCTAAGGCCCTGCGCGACACCCGTGGCCAGACGTTCGTATCAATCGCTCCCATCGACTTTGTCCGTGGCCGCGACCGACTAGAGAGTCAGAAAGCGGCGATGGAGGAAATCGAGCATTTGCTGATCTGGACACTGGACCCGCCGATGAACGATCTCAAACAGTTCAGCCTGCCGGGGATGGGGATCAATGGCGGGAATGCCTGGCACATTGAGAACCGGGGCTATCGGTTCGCGGGGCAGATGCCGAGAGAAATCGTTTTCCCATGGATGGCCATCCGTGCCGGACGCAACAGAGCATCGAAGCGCTGATGTCCATTACGCATGCACAGGTATCTGATGCGGTTCGTGCTGCCTACAATGATCTCAATGCGCCAGATGGCGCGGCACTCGACCCTCGCAACTATCGCGAGGGATATTGGGCCTTATGCGATCTGTTCAGGGATCACGTCAGCCTGCAGACACGGGCAACAGCAATGGTTGGTGCCACCGCTGTCTATGGTTGGATGCCACGCATTTTCGGGCGACTGAACGACTATACTGCCTTCGCCGATGTTCTAACCGCCCTCCGGCGTGCCAGCACGTGTTCGGAAGCGTTTTTGATCTTCACGGGCAATTCCCGATCTGAAGAGCTTCTCCGATTCGTGAACGGCTCAGTCGTCGGAACTTCGAAGTTCCTGCATTTCCTGAATCCATCTGCGGTCCCCATCTGGGACAGCCGCGTCGCACGAAACTTCGGTATCGATGGGGCTTGGCAGGTTGATCGTGTTGACCGCTTCCAGGAGTATTGGTCGGGGATGAGTGTGTGCGATCATGCTGGACCAGAAGCTTTTAAAAGCTTCTGTCGAAGCGCAGATGGTCGTGAGGCAACCCAACTGCGTATCATGGAGTATGCACTTTTTCTGAGAGGCGTATCTACCTAATGGACTTCCGCCTCGCCGCCACCTTCACCGACGCCTTGGCGCGCCTGCCGGCGCAGGACCAGAAGGCGGTGAAGGTCAGCGTCATGGACCTGCAGCTCGACCCGTCCGCGCCGGGGTTGCAGATGCACCGGATCGACAAGTCCAAGGACCCGAACTTCTGGTCGGCGCGGGTCAATCGCGACATCCGACTGATCTTGCACAAGACCGGCGCCAGTCTGCTGGTGGCCTATGTCGATCACCATGACGAAGCTTACGCCTGGGCTGAGCGGCGGCGGATCGAGACCCACCCACGCACGGGCGCTGTGCAGATCGTCGAGGTGCTGGAGCGGGTCGAGGAGGCGCAGCCCGATCTGGCGCGGATGTGGGCTGAGCCCGAGACCACCGTTGCGACTGTGCATGAAGCGCCGGCGCGGTTCCTGTTCGATAGCCTGGACGACGATGCGCTGCTGGCCGTCGGCGTGCCGGCCGAATGGACGGCTCCGGTGCGCCGCACCACCGAGGACGCCTTCTTCGACCTGGTGGAGCACCTGCCCGGAGAGGCAGCCGAGGCGTTGCTGGAATACGCCTCCACCGGTCGGTTCAAGCCGCCCGAGCCGATGGTCGAGCCGGTTTCTCCTGACCCCTACCAGCATCCGGACGCCCGTCGCCGCTTCGTCGCCTTCGAGAATGCGGACGAACTGGCTGCCGCTCTGGATGCGCCCTGGGACAAGTGGTCGGTATTCCTGCACCCTTCGCAGCGCGCCGTGGTCGAGCGCCGATACAACGGTTCGGCCCGGGTGGCGGGATCGGCCGGAACGGGCAAGACGGTCGTCGCCCTACATCGCGCCGTGCGGGCCGCGCGAGCCGACGCCGATGCGCGCGTCCTGCTGACGACCTTCTCCGAGCCTTTGGCGCGCCATCTCGAAGCCAAGCTGGCGGTGCTGATGGGGCCTGACCGGTCGGTCGCCCCAAGGATCACCGTCGCATCCTTCCAGGCCCTGGCGACGGAGTTGTTCCAGCTCGCCTTCGGCCGCAAGCCGAGGATCGCTTCAGAGCAGCAGGTCGAGGCCGCGTTGGCGGAGGCTACTGCCGAACTCGGCCTGAAGGGATTCTCCGCCCGCTTCTTGCTGGTCGAATGGTCTCAGGTCATCGACCCGCGCGAAGTCAAATCTGCGGACGACTATGCCGTCGTCCCCCGCCTGGGCCGCAAGAGCCGTTTGGGCTCCCGCCAGCGGGATGCTCTTTGGCCCGTATTTGAGAGTGCGCGCGGCAAGCTGACGGAGCAGGCCCTGCTGACCTGGCCCATGGCGTTCAACCGCTTGGCTGACCACTACGCCGCTCGGGCCGATAAACCGTTCGGCCATGTCGTCGTCGACGAGGCGCAGGACCTCGGTGTCGCGGAGTTGCGGCTGATGTGCGCGATCGTGCCGCCGGCGGGCGCGGATCGGCTGTTCTTCGCCGGTGATCTGGGCCAGCGTATCTTCCAGCAGCCCTATTCCTGGAAGGACCTGGGTGCCGACATTCGTGGCCGCTCGACCACGCTCAAGGTCAACTACCGCACCTCACAGCAAATACGGGAAGCAGCCGACGCGCTATTGCCACCGGTGGTGCGCGATGTCGATGGACGAGACGAGGACCGGCGCGGCACGATCTCGGTATTCGACGGCCCCGCGCCGGAAATCCGGCTGTTCCGCTCGGAACAGGAAGAGCAATCGGCTGTCGCCGACCACCTCCAGTCTGCGCTGGCAGCTGGCATCAACGCCGAACAGGTCGGAGTTTTTGTCCGCTCGCGTCGTGAGCTGACGCGTGCTCGCGAAGCCGTGGCTGCAGCCGGCCTGGCTTGTGTCGAAATCTCCGACAGGCAAGCACACATCGAAGGCCGCACCTCGATCGGAACCATGCATCTGGCGAAGGGTCTGGAGTTTCGTTGGGTGATCGTCATGGCCTGTGACGATGACGTACTGCCACTTCCCGAGCGCATCGACTCAATCGTCGAGGCCTCAGACTTGGATGACGTCTACGAAACCGAGCGCTATCTGCTTTACGTCGCTGCGACACGCGCGCGAGATCGACTACTCGTAACAGGCCTGGCGCCGGGGTCGGAATTTCTCACTGACCTTCAAGCCTCGACGGCGATCTAAGCCGGCTGTGCGAGATCGCTCGCCGCGAAGCCGCAGGAAGTGTGCCAAGGATGTGCGTCTAGCGCCCTAGCAGCTGGATCGTCATCGGCGACCATTGCCGGCGAACTGACGAAGTAGCCCTGCCGGATCATGCCCCAGCGCCTCGGCAACTTGGCAAAACTCGATCACGTCCAGGCGGCGCTCACCCCGTTCGACCTTCGATACAAAGCTCTGAGGCTTCCCCAGCCGCTCCGCGAGCTCGACCTGAGTGATGTCGGCCGCCTTCCGCACTGAGGCGATGAAGGCGATGAACTCCTGATGCCGCTGCGTGAAAATCGATGACGGCAACGCGCGCCCCTACTCGCTGAGGCGCTTTCGCTAAAACCTAAATCAGGATATCCCAGATTAGGTTATTCGGTTTGGGGAGGCCGCTGCCGCATGGCGCGGAGCGAACACACGCAACAACGCAGCCTGAAACCGCGCCGAGCGCAAAACTCGGCATCTTATATGATGTGCAAATAACTGCCCGTCTCAACACAGCATGAGATCGTATTAGATGAACAACAACACCGTCCGCATCGCACTAGCAGCCGTAGCTGCATTCTACGTAATCCTCGGAAGCCTATTCCTTCAAGCTTACATCCCCGTGCAGCGCTTCAATGCGAACGTCGAGGCCAATGCCAAATCGGTAACATACGATCCCGACTTCACGTCAAGGAACATGGCAGATGCCTTGAGCTACACCGCCAATCTGGCGAAGGTCAGCCGCTACGGCTCCATCCTTCTTTGGGGCACGGTCGGGATCGCGACCTTCGGCGGCGTCTATTTGGCAACTCGTCAGAGGAAGCGCGTGGACTCGGCTCAATCTGCAAAGGGAAGCGTCCAATGAAGCGTTTGGCCTTTGCCGCCCTCGCCGCTTCCGCTTTCGCCATCAGTGGCTGCGCTTCAGCCCCAGCACGGACGCCCGGCACCTATGTCAGCCAGAGCGAACCCGTCTATCTGATCACCCAGGCCCAGGCCGATCAGATCTTGGTAGACGCCATGAACGCAGAGTTCGGCACCAGCCCGATCGTGCGCGTCGAACACCCGAACAAGGGATATCAGGCCACCATCAAGTTCCTGTTCGATAGTCACCAGATCGTCGGCACGATGGTGCCCTCCAGGGGTCGGAGAGCTGACGGCTCGGTGCAGGACGGCTTCTACTTCACCGTCTCCCACAGCGGCACCATGCCACTTTCCGGCATCGCCCGCTCCAAGCGTCTGAAGGACCGGCTCAACGACGCCGCGACGGCTATTTCGCCAAGCGTCCAGTCGGCTCGGTAGATCACGCCTCGGCTGGTCGGCGTCAGTCCCTGGACACCATCGTCTCCGCCCTCGGTCATAAGCCTGAAAAGCTGATGCGTGTCATCGACTTGAAGGCCGATCACTAGGGCGGCCTGACGCCTTCCCAAACTCCAACCATCACCGACCCCCGTGGCCTTCCGCTGCGGGGGTTTTTCGTGCCCGGAAAGGACACCTGACAATGCTTTCGCTCACCGACCGAGACGCCGTCACGGCTGCGCTCACAGACCCCACCCTCGACCCTGCCCTGCGCGCCCTGATCGGACTTCGTGTCTGGCAGGTGGATACCGACCGTCGCCGCCCCCTTGGCGAAATCCTCCAGATCGTGGCGGTTCAACCAGGCGACGAGGTTGATGCCATCCACTCCGCTGTCCAATTCCCCATCTGCTGGGACCAAGCCGACCAACCCGGCTGGGAGTGGTTCAACGACCACGGCTCATGGTTCGAGCTGGCCTACGTCCTGACCGACGACTTCGGCATGCTGGTCTTCGTGGCCGACCACCCCGACACCAATGACACCCTCCGCTTCAACTGCCTGGGCGTTGCCGACCGCCCTCCGACTTCCGACGCTGACTAGGCGTCAAACATCCATCCGACCCACGCCCTCCGACACCCCGTCGCGAGGGCTTTTTTGTGCCTGAAGGACACCAATCTCATGCTGTGCCTAAACACCCTCGCCGACGTCGCCGGCGTGATTAGCGACCCTGACCTAGACGACGATTTGCGCACCCTGATCGCTCATCGCGGATGGCAGGCCTACGCCGATCATCCGTCATGCCTCAGCGAAGACTCCCGCATCGTCGTCGTCCAAGGCGGCGACACCCCCGACGTGATCAATACGGCGTTGGGCTGGCCTATCACCGGCGACGATGCCGAGGAGCCGGCCTACGACACCCTGAACGATCACGACCTATGGTTCGAGATCATCTACCGGGGCCGGTGCGGGCGGGACACGGTGGTCTTCGTCGAGAACAGTCCAGCGACGGAGATTGGCCTACACTATCTCTGCCTTGCCCACTTCTGGACCGAGGTGGGTGGTCGATGATGGGCCGGCTCCTTCTCCTGATCGTCCTGTGCGTCGCCCTCGCCGTGCTCAAGGCGGTCTTCATCGCCGCTGTTGCTTTGGCGGTGCTGGCTTTGATCGTCAGCTTCATCACACGACCGAGACAGACGTTGGTCTTCCTGGGAACACTCAGCTTGTCTGCCCTGACAGTGGCTCAGCCCCTAGCCTGCATCCTGACACTAGGGTTGGTTGGTGTGGTTATCGCAATCGCGAGACGGAAGCCAAATCCACTTCCGCAGCATCTCACGGCCGTCAAAGGCTAAAGGGTCTCTAGCATGGGAACGAATGGCGAAACGTCGGGAAACACCTTTAGACGGAAGCCATTCGGGCCCCTTTTTAAGCACCTTAAAACCGTACGGCTCATTCATCCGACGTAACGACTAATATTACGCTCATTTTTCTTGTCCTAGCTGGCGCAGCTTACTAGGAAAATCGTGGTTTTCATCGATCACAATGATCGTTTGCTTGCCCCAGCCGCTTGACACCGCGCCGTGTAGGCGTAGTTGCCTTGGTATGACCGGCCGTTCAGCCGTTCGTACTGAAAAATGGTCAAGGGGCATGCCTCTGCCATTTCAAGGAATGCCCAAGGGGCATGCCGCTGCTGACGTAGGAACCGCCGCTTCCGTGACGGCGTAATTCCAGCGAACAGCAGTCCCGATATTTTCTGCATGAGCAGGCATCACGGATCCCCTTAGGTCTTTGAAATAGTTGATTCAGCCATGACAGACGACACTGATCGTCCCGACGACGACGCATGCCCGGCACCCGACATTCGGCCTCCAAAGCCGCCCAGCGGACTATCAGGAGACGGGGCCGAGCCAGACGATGCTGAGTATCCATCGTCTAATGTCGATACCCCAGCGCGGCCCCACCCGCTTCATCGGTTCAGTCTAAAAGGCAGAGCAGACGAATACGAAGCTCGCGCTCAAGACACGAAGCCGTTGCTAGGTCCGCACGTCATGAGCGGGCAGGCAACCATGTTCTACGCTCCGCCGAACACGGGAAAGACCCTGATCACTCTGCATCTGGCTTTGGAAGCAGTTCATAAGGGTCTAATTATTCCGTCTAATCTCTACTACGTCAATTCTGACGATAGCAGCAAAGGAATCGCAGAAAAACTACGGATACTCCAGGATGTCGGGGCTCATGTTCTAGTACCGGGACAGAACGGCTTTAAGTCGGCCGACCTCCAGAATTTGTTGTTTAAAACAGCAGAACGAAACGCTGCTCGTGGCACCTGCGTGATCATCGACACGCTCAAGAAGTTCACCCCTCTGAACGATAAGAAACTCACGAGCGCGTTCGCTGAAGCCTGCCGACAGTATGTGGTTGGCGGAGGTACGATCTTAGCATTGGGCCACACGACCAAAAGTCCTAACGCCGACGGATCGCCGCGCTACACCGGGACCACCGACATCCTGGAGGACTTTGACGCCGTTTACATAGTCGAAACGGCAACTTCTCCCAAAGCCAGCGATGAGGAAAAGGCCGTCAAGTTTGCCAAGCTGAAGAGCCGAGCAAGCAGTCCCGATGTTGTCGCCTACGCCTATGCGGCAAACAGCAACCTTTCCTACACGGTGCGACTGGCCTCGGTCCGGGCTGTTGATCCGGAAGACATGAAAGACTTCCGGACCTTCCAGGAGATTGAAGAATACAAGATCGCCCTCGCTATCCTGGAACTCATCGACGAGGGATTTGAGGGCGGCCAGATGGCGCTCGGAAAAGCGGCGGCCGAAAAATGTGGCGTAACCGGCAGAAAAGCGCAGCGCGTGCTTGAGCGTCACATTGACGAGAAACCCTATTGGACCTTCCGCACAGGAGCCCACGGGGTCCGTCGCTTCGAACGTCTAGGATTGTAACCGCCCGCAGCTTTTCAGTTTTGCAGGTTTTCGGCGTCCCTCCGGGTTTCACTCTCGGCGTCGGCGCGAAGCTGAAATTCTGAAAAGCTGCCCCTGCCCGTCCCTCCGGTGGGGCATCGCGCGAGCCCCCAGGCCCGCTCCAGATCTCACGAAGGTCCGGCTAACCGACCCCGTCGCGCCGCCCAGGCGGCCGCCTCTGGGGCATTGCGGGCTATCCCCGCTCAACACCACCCAAGCTTACCTGGCACCTAGCCCAGATGTCCTTTCATCAGGAATACTCCCATGAAAAACCAACACCTAGACTACCGCCCCGACGCTAACCGAGATGACGAGACGACCTTGGTCATCACCTTCCTCAGTCTGATCCATGGTGGATTTTGCGAAGGTCAGACCGCCCTTGCAGAGACAGCGGCCAGACAGTGCGATGTCCCGCTGTGTTATGCTCTGACAATCCTTCGGCGCTACACTGGCTCGGACTATCGCAACCATTACTGGAAGGTCCGCGACGGCAATCAGGTCCGACATTTGTTTGAGCTCCTGCCTCCAAACTGCAATTTGGCAGGCGCTTAGAGCCTACGGCGGCCCTATTCGTGTGACCGCAGTTTAGTCGGCACCGCGTCCATCCAATTGCCTGCCATTGCGGCCCGCTCAGGCGCCGGCCGGGCCCACCATAGCCCAACCACCGCCGCCCTCGACGTGCTGCCCCGGCGGCCGACCCTGGGGCCTCGCGGGTCCGCCCCGCCTCCAGTCCCCCCCCTCACGTCGCGCTTCGGCGCGGCTCCTCGGCGCTCGCCCGCCGACGCTTTCAACCATGCAAGGAGATCAACCATGCCCAAGGCTCACCTGACACAGGCCTTCGTCGCCAACGCCGGCTGCGAGGTCGGCAAGAAGAAGACTGACTGGTACTGCACCGCCATCACGGGATTCGTGCTGGAATGCCGCTCCACCGGCGGTAAGACCTACTATCTGCGCTATGCCGATCAGGCCGGCCGCCAGAAGCAGTTCAAGATCGGAGGCTATAACGACATAACGTTTGCCGCCGCCCGAAAAAGTGCCCAGCAGCGCCGCTCAGAAGTTGTGATGGGAGGAGACCCCGGTGCGCAGAAGGCTTTGGTCAAGTCCATCCCGACGTACGCCGATCTGGCATCCAAACACTTGGACTTCATCAAGAACCAAAAGTCATACGCCTCGGTCGAGATGTGTTTGCGAGTGCATTGCCTGCCCAAGTGGGGAAAGACACGCCTTACGGATATGAACAGTCGGTCGATGGCGCAGTGGCTCAGTGAAAAGCGAGCGTCGGGCCTATCCCCGGCGTCGGTCGAGAAACTTCGTGTCATCATCGGCCGGTCGTTCGTCCTTGGGGCGAGCTGGGATATTCCCGGCACCGAGCGAAACCCGACCCGTGGCATTCCTCGGACGCCGCTGAACAACGGTCGCGAACGCTTCCTGTCTGCCGAAGAAGCGACGCGGTTGAGGGAGGCCGTTGCGGCGTCGCAGAACTCTCAGCTTCAGCACGTTGTGGGTTTGCTACTCCTTACCGGGGCACGGCTTCGTGAGTTGCTGGACGCCAAATGGGAAAACGTGGACGTCAAACGTAGATCTTGGCTGATCCCGACCAGCAAGACCGGCAAAGCACGCCACGTCCCGCTCTCCACGGCTGCCTTGGCGATCATCGAGCAGTTGCCGCATTTTAAGGACTGCCCGTGGCTGGTGCCCAACCCGGAAACCCGCCTTCCCTTCGTGTCGATTAAGCACGGTTGGCAGCGGGCTATCCGGGAGGCCAAGTTGCCGGGTCTCCGCCTTCACGACCTGCGGCATTCAGCAGCGTCGTTCATGGTCAACTCAGGCGTCGATCTGTTCGCCGTCGGGAAGGTCCTGGGCCACGCCAGCTATCAGTCCACGCAGCGCTACAGCCACCTCGCGAATGACACCCTGCTGGCCGCCGTCGAGGCCGGCGCAGCGAAGCAGATCACCTAAACCTCATTCCCGCCTCGCGCGCTGGCTTCGGCTAGTTCGTGGGGCGGGATTTATTTTTTCTCCCGAGCAGGCCGAGAGATGTCTCCTCGCCGGGATCTGGACCCTATTTGCCGCCAGCCTTCTTATGCTCTCTGATAGCCTTCTCAAGCTTGCGCTGGAGCGAAGCTACCTCCGCCCACTGATTCATTTCCTCGGCCTTTTCAATATAGGCTTGTTTGGCTTTTAAATCTGGCTCGGCATCCGCAAGCGCTTGCATTCGCTTCGCCTCAGCCCTGAATAGTCGCACACCCACACAATACCTCAATTGTTCGGATTAGACCGCGCGCGCTCAGTAGCGCGGATTGTATCCAGAACCGTAGGATGAGCTGCGCGAGGAGGATGAGCCCCAGCTAGAGCTACGCGAGCTCGAAGATGACGAGCCATAGGCTGTTCTGGGTGCGGTATAAGACGGCGTCGAACCGTAGGTAGGTGACCGTGTTCCAGCGCGTCCGGTATATGGATTGACGTTCGGCCGCGTCGTCCAGTTGTCATTTACGGTGCTGTTCGGATTTGTTCGGTGGTGAGGGGCGACATAAGTCCCGTTAGATCGGTAGTGCCCATTCACACCAACCTGGGCCGTCGCCGAGGTTGCGATGAGCGCAGCAAACGTCGTGATGAAGATTGTTTTCAGCGTCATTGGCGGCTCTCCAGATTAGACAAACGCTGTCGCATCAAATGTCGGCGCTCGCAACCTGTGATTAGCGGCGCTTCTGGACTGGCACCGTCCTGTCCGTCTCAGAGAGGCTCGGCCGCGACCGTTCCCGAAGATCCACCTCTTGCCTGCGGCCCTATGGTCGTCTTCTCGCCAACGACATGCTGAAGGTCGTCGAGGCCGGGGCGGCGATACAGACTACAATCTAACTTCCATTCGCCTCGTGCGATGGGCTCGGCTGGTGCGCTGGATTTGGCTGGCGCGCGGGGCATTTCTTTTATTTTTCTGAACGCGATGCAGCGCGTGGAGACGTAGGAACGTCTGCGTTGGACCTGACGGTACGTCTTTAGTTGCCGCCTTGAGGGGCACCCCGTGACCTAAGCAGGTTGCCAAGGGTTTGTCCGTTCAACCGACACGTTGCGATAACTCGGTCGTGCGAATTGACTCGACCGTTACGCCCCCTTGTGGCGACGCAGTTGACCTGACGCCCCCGCGCCAGACGTGTCAGTATTTCGTGACCTCGCCGACCATCTGGCTCGCGAAGTTCCGGCGCGTCAAAATCGGCCAAGCGGACTTCGATCCACTGATGGGGGTCGGCGGTCCGACCGACACACAGGCTGTCGCCGTCTCCGACATACCGGACAGTCCCGGCAAACTCCTCGCCAGGTCTTGTCGGAAGCCGCCCCTCGCATGGATCGGCGCGGACTGCTGATACCGCCAGCAAGGAGAAAACTACAGTAGCCAAGATGATCCGGAGCATCAGCCGAACCTGACAGGGGTTGGTTTAGGATTTGTGTGCCTAGCCAGACGCCGATGCGCGCGGTGCGAGCGCTTAAGGAAACACTTTCCCAGCCTGCAATGATCCGGCTCGCGACGGCTTCAGCATGTCGGACGCCGGACGGCTCAAACGCAACCAATCCGACCCGGCGAGTGGTGGCAGCACGACAACCTGACGATCATGATACGGCGACACGTCAGGTCCGGGCTCCGTGGTCAGCATGGCCCAAGCGCCATCTTTTACGATGCCGGCGATCCAGAACCACGCCTCCCCCGTCATCGAAAACGACCACTTCGTCTTGCGTTTCTGCCCAGGCTCGGCCTCGGTGAATTCGTAGAAGGCCGACGCCGGGGTCAGACACCGAGCGGTGTTGCTGAAATCTCGCCCATCGCTTCGGAAGTTGAACACCGGACGCCCCTGCGGAGAACGCCACGACCACCGCATCGGTGTCAGTAATGGGCGATCATCCCAAGTCACGATCGAGGCTATGTCACCTATCTTGATGTCGTCGTTCGGCTCGATGTTCGGCACCACACCGCCGTCGAAGCGAATCGGAAAGCCCGTCTCACTGAAGGCGTCAGCAATCTGCGACGCAGGAACGTGTGAAGCGTAGTTGTTGCACACTGTGGGCCTCCTACTCGAAGGCCTCGATCATGGACGTTATGGCCTCGCGCTTTTTGTCGTCCAAGCTGGACCAGGCCCGGATCAAGCGAGCCGTTCCTGGCTGATCGCCACGGTTTTCGCCGACAAGCTCGACTACGTCACACTTCAATGCCTCGGCCGCGAGCACCAACTTCGAAGCGGCGATGCGATTCTTGCCAGTCTCGTATTTCTGGACCTGCTGGAAGGTGACGCCGATAGCTCGACCCAACCCGCGCTGTGTCATGCCGACCGCTTCGCGACGGTTTCCGATGGCCTTGCCGATGGCGGCATCCAGCCGCTTTTCGTATTCGCTCATGGCCTCGACTAACTGCGCAATAACACGGTTTCGCAAGTGGATTTGTCCGAGCGAACTGGATGCTCCGTCCACAGGTCATCATCAAGACGCCTTTCCATGAACGTCAATGTTCTGCATATGTTCTCATCATGGGCGCGAAGGCGTACAGAGGGGACGAAACCACCGGCTTTCAGAGTCCTGCCCAGGATCACGTCGAAGCCGTCCCTGACCTTGCCGAGCTATTGGAGCTGAGACGCCCGCAACGCTACGCCGTTCGGGTGAAGGGTGACGGCCTGCGGAAGCGTGGCATCCATTCCGGCGACATCCTCGTGGTCAACACAGACGGAGAGCCCCAATCCGGCAAGGTCTGCGTCGCCTTCGTCCATGGCGATGTCGTCTTGGCGATCCTGACTGAAAAGGACGGAGAGTGGTGGCTGGAGCCATCCAACTACGCGCCGCAGCCGATCACCGAGGACACTGAGGTTTGGGCGATGATCGCCGCCTTGGTTCGGACCGACGTCTGATGTTCGGTCTGATCGACGGCAACAACTTCGATGTCTCGTGCGAACGGGCTTTCGATCCGACACTGAGAGGCAAGCCGGTCGTCGTGCTCTCCAATAACGACGGCTGCGCCATAGCCCGATCAGCAGAGGCCAAGGCGCTCGGGATCAAGATGGGTGAGGTCTGGCACCTGTCGAAACGAAAGCCTGAGTTCCGCAACGTCATCGCCAAATCGTCCAACTACGCGCTCTACGGCGACATGAGCCGACGGGTGTTTGAGGTGCTGTCAGAGCACTTTCAGCGCGTGGAGCCCTACTCCATCGACGAGATGTGTCTCGACCTGACTCAGTTCGCGCGGGTGGACTACTGCCGGCGTGTCCGCGACCGGGTTCGACAGATTGCCAAAATCCCCACCTGCGTCGGCATCGGCCCGACCAAGACGCTCGCCAAGCTGGCGAACAAGCGCGCCAAAGGCACCGATATCGGCGTCTCTGATTTCAGCGATTTGGAGACCCGTCGTCAGGCCTTCAGCGAAATGCCGATTTAGGAAATCTGGGGTGTCGGCGGAGCGTCACAGGCCAAACTGAACGCGCTCGGCATCTTCACGGTGGATCAGTTCGCCAGTCTGCCTTCGGCATCGATCAGAAAGCTGATGACCGTGACCGGCCAGCGAACCCATGCCGAACTCAATGGGGTGTCCTGCATGCCTCTGACGTTGGCTCCAGCGAAGAAGCAGATGGTGTCGGTCACACGCATGTTCGGACGCCCTGTCGAGACCTGGGAAGACATGAGGGAAGCTCTTGCTGCTCACGCGTCCAGAGCCGCCGAAAAGTGCCGCACACATGGCTTGGCCGCCACGGCGATGCAGGTGTTCTTTCACACCAATCCGCACTCGGGTGAGCCTTGGTATAATGGCCAGCGATCGTTTGAGATTGAGCCGACCAACGACAGCTTCTCCATCATCCGTCAGGCCGTCGGCGCGGGTCGTTTAATGTGGAGGCCAGGCCTTCGCTACGCGAAGTGCGGGGTGATCCTGTTAGACCTTCAGACCGTGCCTGAAGCGACTTCCAACCTCGTGCCGACAAGCGACCCTGTGCGGTCAGAGAAGCTGATGGCGGCATTGGATGCTGTGAACGCGCGCTTTGGACGTGGCACCTTACGCCCAGGTGGGATCAGCAAAGCAACCACCTGGGCCACCAGAGCTAACAACCGCTCGCCGCGTTACACGACACGGGTGTATGAGTTGATGGAAGCACTTGCTTAAAGGAAGAGCATGCAGGCATTTCGATCGGGCGGCGAGAATCCGCAGCAGCAAGGCTCCCAGCCAAATCTAATGTGGCGGAGCGGGTATCCCAAAAAGTCGGTCTTTGTAACTCGGCGATCCACGGCCCGCGGGGACATTAAGGATCTGAGTTTCAGGATTCAGGACCACCCTAAAATCGCCATCACTCGCACACCTCCCCACTACAGCGCGTTCACCAACCCACAGCACGTCGATGACTCCGGCATCGCAAGTTTCCGCGCGCATTGAAGAATGACCTATAAAGCCATTTTCTACAAACACGAGATTTGCCATAAGGAACGTCATAAAAATAAACGTTATATGACCGACGTATAAAATGTTACGCTTAATCGTTGTCCTCTCCAACAAAAATGATGTTGCAATGAAACCTACGACAAGTATGAGCGAAAACGTGTATGGTAGATTACCCGTAGTGTACTGACCCACATCGAAACCACGACTGGTCATTCTTTTGATATGTATTATAGCAAATATTACGGCCACGAACGCAAATATTGCATTTATAATGCTTCTTCTATGCGGCTTGAAGGGCAGAACAGCCAATCCGACACCAACACCGTAGAAAAATAAAAACGGCAGCATCCAAAGTAGAATTGAAATAGGTGTGAGTATTACGTCACCAATGGTGGCCAGTTGCAGGAAGTTTAATCCCCAAAGCTGAAATATGAACTGATTGGTGAGAAGCGCTCCGACAAAGCCAACCAGACCGGCCACCGAGGCAAACTTCCCGGCTGCGATTACATAATCCGACAGCTTTTCGGACATATTCATTCGCATTAACTAACCTCGGAAATGTAGAAAGTAAGAGATCATCGGTCATGTCCCAGTTTGTAATTTATGCGACACCAAACCTGAAAAAAAGTCGACATTGTATTGCCAGAGACGCTTGAGGGATGAGATCGCTGCGGGGACTCGTTGAAAAACCTGACGTTAAGCCCTAAGGATTGATAAGCAGATAACCTGCGCGTGCGCGCGGCGTGATGCAACAGGGAACGAAATTAATGGCCCATACGATTGAAACCGCTCTAGCCGATCCGGACATCAGTTTAATTGAACAGAATGATGCGATGGGCGAATACATTTTCACGATCGGAGAGATCGAAACGCCAGTCATTGTGACCATCCGCCGCCTGCCTCATGACGAGACATTTGAGTTTCGAACATCCCACGCGATAAAGACCCCAACACAGATCGCTCCTTACAATACATCTAACCCCTTCGAGAAAAACTATGCTTCCGCCATTCACCGCGCGATTACGGGACTGACGGATTATTACCGTGAAGGTATTGATGCCGGACACCTGCCGAACCTCAGTTGGCTTGTGAAAAACTGAGCGCGCCAATGTCAAAGATCGACGAAACTTATCAAGATGCTGTTCGACGGAGCCAAGCCGCAGCCGAAGTCTGGTCAGGCCAACACCGCATATCTGAGGAGCATCAGCGTCAGATCGCCGAAGAGATGCAGCGCGTCTTGGACAAGGAACGCGCAGGCGTAAAGCGTTTAGTGGCGGACCTACCTAATAACGAACGAACAAGAATCGAAAAGACTGCGCGACAGAATATGCTTAGAGCTGAACAACGGCACCTTACGCGCGTCTTTCGTGGAAAGACTCGGTGACCTAATAGCCATAACGTCAGGTACCGTTCAGCCAAAAACGATCTTAGGCACTAGGCTTATGCGGCAACGACTGCGCGAATTTGCTGTTTGTGCTTTTTTGACTTGACGGTATTGCTCATAAGTTGTCGGCCAACCCGCATCTCCATCCGGGTGCCAAAGAGCGGGTTAAAATGTCTGACGGTCGCGAATCATATTGGGACGTTCCCAACTGGCGAATAATGACGAGCGAGGAGCTGAAGACTTACATAGGCTCGAAGTACCGATCAGGTGGTTCAAGGAAAAGGCCCGGAAAGGGTGGAGCCATAGTTCTGCGATCCACCATTAGCACCTTTGATATGTACACCTATCTAAAGGGCAGATTTGGCGAGCCTAATGGAATACTTACTTTCACCGCTTCTGATGACAGCGATAATTTGTTTCATTGGGATTATGTCATCAAGGCTGGCGTCTATGATCTGACCATAATCGGCGCAAACCGCGAGGTGCACATCTGGACGCAGGTTGATCTCAAGGACTCCGAATGGTGGCATTTCATCAACTCGCTCAGGGCTGATTTCGCTCGTTTGTCAGATGCTAAAGGCAGAGCGGCGGGCACGCTAGAAAAGTGGGGAATGTTCACAAATAAATACGCGCTTGTGGCTGATCAGGCTGCCGAATCATATGACGCGGTGAAGCATGAGATGGGGCAATTTGCTGATATTTCGCCATCATCGAAAGACAACAAGATTAAAGAGCGGCAGAATATGTCGAACAGAGCGCACAGGCTATTCGGTGCGTGCCTTCAACTTCGCTTGCTGACGCCTGTTATGGCTGAGGCATTTGTGAACATGTTAATACTGTATACATGCAAGCCTGAAATTCGGGACGATAAGCGCCAGTATGATGCGTTTATCAGGTCTAATATAGACTTGAAGATTATAGATATGTTCTACAAATGCCGATGGTTCACAAAAATCCCAAACAATTCAGATTCTGAATTTAAGGACTTTATGGGAGTATGGAATAAACGGAACGACGCTCTGCACGGAAATGTAGACCCCGTTCGAGACTCTTTTGAGACAGTGTACTTCGATGATAAAAGACCACTACATGTTGTTACCGGCGATCCGATAAGTAAGCACTACTCAAATCGCGAAAAAGTTAGCGACCCCTCAGGTGCCGTTGCCGATTATGAAGCAGTTAATAGGTTCACGACCTATCTCTTAGGTTGCCTTGACCTCCGGGTCCGCGACGGGGTTGCCCGCTTGATGCAGGAGGCCACTCCCGGATGGCGCTCGGACGTTAAACGGTTTGGGAGTCTGTTTCCCGCTCATATCGCAACGGCCTACTGGCGAATTCGCTATGACGACGAACTGGCGGCACCGGGGTAAGCTAAAACGATATCGGACCAAGATCAGTTCGACGACCTTGGGACCGTGGAGGTCTTCGCCTCGCTTTCTAGGTGACTTTGAACTCGACTTCGAGACAGCGGAATCCGCTCGCCATCGTATTCATCCAAAGGCCAATCTTCCAGAATATCTTCGAAGTTTGTCAGGGTGTCGCGTTCGACCCGTCGGTCCGAACTGGCGAAGTCGATTGGGCTGGGCGCGGAAGGACGGAAATCTCAGCTATATTCGGATGGGCGGAAGCCGTCCGCCAAACGGAGCCGCTCGACGAAATGAGCTTCCGGTCGCTTGTGCCTTGCAGGTATGACGCAGGTCGGAATTTCGAATCCGGCTGAGCTAACGATCGTAACTTAGGAAGCGCTCAAGCCGACCGCTCGGCCCAAAATGGGTAGTGTGTGGGTGAGGGCCTTTTGCCGTCAGCTAAATGGTGCCAGAAGCCATGCGCCAGCTGAGTTTGACGCATTTGCTTCCGTCGAATTCGTAATGATGGGGTCAGGTGTTCGAGTCACCTAAGCGGCACCACTTCTCCGAGCGCGGTTCGCGCTGGAGGCGGCATCTAGAGCGCCAAAATACATCCTCATGGTTGAATCGTCAGCTGCAGCGCACGTAGCAATCCCTAGCTAAGCAGCTTTGGCTTGACGGGGTCGGTGTTTTGGGGCCATGGCGCCGCATTATCTATGCCCGCAGGCCGACATGAACGACGCAGTTGATCCCGTAGACATCGCCATCGGCGGACGCATCCGCACCCGTCGTGAGGAACTGCGCATCACCCAGGCGCAGTTGGCCGCCGGCGCAGGCGTGACCTTCCAGCAAATCCAGAAGTACGAGCGTGGCGTGAACCGCGTCTCGGCCGCCCGCCTGCTGCAGATCGCTTCGGTGCTGAAATCGACCGGCGCGGCCCTGCTGGGTGAACTGGAAACGGCCGAGGGCGACGAGCTGGCCCTGGCCGCCCCCGGTGTCGCCGAACTGCTGGCGGCTTTCCGCGGCATCAAGGACGCCGCCCAGCGCGACGCCCTTTTGACCGTGGCCAAGGGCCTGCGCGGCTGATCAGGCCCGGTTGCTGGCGCTTTTCAGCAACTGCTCAACCTCATCGCGATGGTCGGCGCCCTCGAGCGCCGCGCCTGCCAGCCACGACTGGATGGCGTCCAGCGCACGTGCATCGCGACCGTCCGAGCGGCCGGCGTCGGACAGGCTCTGGCGGATGATCTCGATCATGCAGACGGCTTCGACGGCCGAGGTCGGGGCGTGATCGAGAAGCGTGGTTTCCGCCGCTTCCATCGGCGCCAGATCCAGTTCGACAAGCAGATTCTCGCCGCTGGCGGACAGCGATGACGATCCGACCTGTTTCGCCAGATTGGCCGTTTCCAGCCACGAGCGGAAAAGCGGCATGAAGGCGGGGGTGGTTTGGGTATTCATGACATTCAGACTTTCTGCAGCGCCCGGATCGATCCGGGCGCTGATTTGGGACGGGCGTAGGGGGCGCACTGAGCCTCCCAGACGCCTAAGAGGGCGAGGAGCAGGAGCTCGAACCAGACGACCATTCGGGTCGATACGATCGACCACAGCAGGGCGTCAGAACCGGCGATGCCGGCCAGATGGGTCGAGACCGCGATAAGCTGGGCTCCGGCGGCAAGAAGCAGCCACCATCGGTCGTAACGGAGAGCCAGACAGACCAGCAGGCAGAACATGGACACCGAAAGGATCGCCACCCCCCACCGGAAATGCCCGATGAACAGGTGGTCGACCAATGGCGTGCCCCAGTTGAGCACGACCAAAGCGACCAAGGCGATCCGCTCCGGCATACGGCCCTTCCAGAGCAGAAGCGCCATGACGCCGTAGGTCAGGCACATCAGAAACAAGGACAGCGGCGACCCCATTCCGACGGCCGCGATCAAGCGGCGACGGCGAGGACCGGGGCGAACCCAGTGGGTTTGACCGTCTTGTCTTCGTGCGCACCGTCCATATGCCAGCCGACCTGATGGTCGTCGGCGACCTGGGCCAGCTCGCCGTGACTGGCGATGACCGCGCCGCGAACCTCGGTGAGGTGGTTCAGGCCCCGAACCATATTAGCCAGGGCGTCTTGTCCGACTTCCGCCGCTAGGCGCGCCTCGACCCGACCTTCCAGCGCCGTCTGGACCAGCCGGCAGACCTCGATCATTGCCTGATCGACGGCGTGTTCGGCGGTTCTGACCTGTCGCGCCACGCGGACGCCGACGTGCATGTTCTTCATTGGCTCGTCTCCCGTTAAGCCTTTTGGTCAGCGCATTTCAGCGGGAGCGAGCCGGTCGAAAAGGGATGGAACCACCATGCCCGCCGTCACGATCCCGATGGCGAACAGAAGGGCGATAGCGGCCCCGGCGACGATGATCCCCACTCTCGCCAGAGCGCCCCGAGGAGGCGCAGGCAGAAGCCAGGATGTCGTTGGGTCGGAAACCGCATCGCCCGACTGTTCGGCCGACGTGGGATCATTGAGCGTATTGGGGCCGGTGTCGGGAATGAGTATCGACGCCTCTGAGTAGCCAATACTCAGTCGCCGGGCCGCCAATTTGCGGTCCGAAACGCCCAGTTTGGCGTAGGCGCGATGCAGGTGATTGCCGACCGTGCGCGGCGAGATGCGCAGGCGCGCAGCGATTTCCTTGTCCTCAAGACCCTGGCCGGCCAAGCGGACACATTCGCTCTCTCTCGTCGTCAGGCCTTCTGGCATGGGGACCCCCTTGGGCCTGTTTACCCTAAAATGAGGGGGAGTCAGCCGATATGCTTACGCCGCAAAGCAGTTTCTAGCGGCTGGGCGCTGCGTCAGATCACTTGAACATATAAGCATATCTTTATATGTCTGTCGGTCTGACACTGACAGGAGCCTCTCTTGGCCGCTCGTTCTTCCTTCCTTTTCACCTCGGAAAGTGTTTCCGAAGGCCACCCCGACAAGGTCGCGGACCGCATCTCGGACACCGTCGTGGACGCCTTCCTGGCCAAGGACCCGGAGGCGCGCGTGGCCTGCGAGACCTTGGTGACGACCCAGCGCATCGTGCTGGCCGGCGAGGTCCGCGCCACCCAGCCGGGCAACACCAAAGAACAGAACGAAGCCTTCACCCAGAGCATCATCGACAGCCTGGAGCCGCTGGTCCGCGCCGCGGTCAAGGACATCGGCTATGAGCAGGACGGCTTCCACTGGGAGACGGCGGACTACTCCTGCTTCCTGCACGCCCAATCGGCCGACATCGCGGTCGGCGTCGACTCGACCAACGAGAAGGACGAGGGCGCAGGCGATCAGGGCATCATGTTCGGCTATGCCTCGAACGAGACGCCGGAGCTGATGCCGGCGACCCTGCAGTACAGCCACAACATCCTGAAACGCCTGGCCGAGGTTCGCCACGCCGGCGGCTCTCAGCTCGAGCCCGACGCCAAGAGCCAGGTCACGATCGAATACGAGGACGGCAAGCCGGTCCGCGCTACCTCGATCGTTCTGTCGACCCAGCACGCCAAAGGGCTGAGCTCCGAGCAGGTCGCCGAGATCGTCAAACCCTATATTCTCGAAGTGCTGCCGGAAGGCTTCACCGACGAGAACACCGTCTGGCACATCAACCCCACCGGCATCTTCGAGATCGGCGGACCGGACGGCGACGCCGGCCTGACCGGCCGCAAGATCATCGTCGACACCTACGGCGGCGCGGCGCCTCACGGCGGCGGCGCCTTCTCGGGCAAGGATCCGACCAAGGTTGACCGTTCGGCCGCCTATGCCTGCCGTTACCTGGCCAAGAACGTCGTCGCCGCCGGCCTGGCCGACCGCTGCACGATCCAGATTTCCTACGCCATCGGCGTGGCCAAGCCCCAGTCGATCCACGTCGATCTGCACGGCACCGGCAAGATTTCCGAAGCCGTTCTGGAAGACAAGATTCTGGATCTGATTGGCGGCGCCACGCCGCGTGCAATCCGCCAGCACCTGCAACTGAACAAGCCGATCTACGCCCGCTCGGCCGCCTACGGCCACTTCGGCCGCGAGCCGGACGCGGACGGCGGTTTCAGCTGGGAAAAGACCGATCTGGTCGATCAGCTTAAGGCGCTGGCCTAAGGCTTCAAGCGGCCTGATCGATGGTCAGGCCGCGCACGCCCGCCAGATTGGCGTCGGTCAGGTCGGCCTGACGGGTCTGGGTGCCGTGCAGCGTTGCACGGCCCAGATCGGCGCCGGTTAGGACGGCGCGCTTCAGGTCGGCGCCCGACAGGTCCGCGCCGCGGAGCACAGCGCCCGTCAGATCGGCCGGCATCAGGCGATCTGCGGCGATCAGAAGCGGCCCCAGTTGCGCCTCGCGCATGTCCGCTCCGTTCAGTCGCGCGCCACGCAGACGCGCGCCGCGCAAGTCGGCGCGCCGCAGTTTGGCCGAGCGCAGGTCGGCATTGTCGAGCTGGGCGCCCTGCAACTGCACCCCCTCCATATCTAGGCCGTAGAAGACCGCTCCCTTGGCCGACAGGGCGGTCAGGTTCAGGCCCGTGATCGACTTCAGCGGACGCAGGTCGACTCCGTTGAAGACCGACGGCTGCCCCTCCGCGCCGCCGGTCTCGCACCAGCGCGCATGTTCGCGCAGCATCTCGGCGGCGGGCATCTTTTCCACGGATTCGCAGGACGACTTGTTGTCGGTCAGGGCGCCCTGCATATCTGCGCCGTCGGCGCGCCACATGGTCGTCTTGCAGCCCACCAGGATGGCGTCGCGCAGGTCCGCGCCCGACAGGTCCGCCCCTGACAGATCCGCGCCGGCGAGGTCGGCCCCACGGAAGTCCGCCTGTTTAAGATTAGCCCGCACCAGTTTGCAGTCCTTCATCACCGCGCCGGAGAAGTCGGCCTTCACGGCGATGACGCCGGCCATCTTGGAACGTTGAAGATTGGCGCCGGCCAGACAGGCGCCGCTGGCCTCGGTCTCGTCGCGGTGGCGCGGCTCGATGACCTTGAAGCCCAATCTGGCGTCGGCGGCCGCGATGGTGCCCTCGCGCAGGTCGGCCTCGAACAGATCGGCCCCCGACAGGTCCGCCCCGCGCAGGCAGGCGCCGCGCAGGTCGGAACGGCGCAGACTGGCCTCGGCCAGGATCGCATCCTGCATGTCCGCGCCAAAGAAATTGGCGTTGTCCAGCTTGGCCCCGGTCAGATCGCAGCCTTCCAGACAGGCGGCGGCGAAATCGGCGTCGGCCAGATTGCGGCCCTTCAGGCTGAGGCCCGACAGGTCCATCCAGGCGAAGACCGCGCGCGCGCCGCCGGGGCGGGCCTGGAATAGTCGATCATGCTTGGCGCAGATGACGTCCAGCTCCGCCTGCGTCAGGCGCTTTCTCACGAGGGGTTCAGCGGCGAGGGCCATCAGCGCACATTACGCGCCCTGACTTAAGAAACCTTTGAACGGCGAAGCCGCCTCAGACGGTCAGCAGCCCCTGGGCCTGAAGGGCCTCGGCCAGCTCGCCCGGCCCGGTCCACAGACGCGTATAACCCGCTTCGCCCAGTCGCTTCAGCTCGGTGACCAGATCGGCCTTGGGCGAGGCGACGAAGCGGCCGTCGAAGCCCGAACCATCCTCGCTGATGCGCACCATCGGACGGCCGGTTTCCAGCCGGTGCAGGAATCCTTCGCACAGGGCCGCGCCCTCTTCGCACATCAGGCCGGTTTCCACGGTCAGCCCTTGCGCGCGCAGCCGCTCCGTGCCGCGCCCGGCCGCAAACGGCGACGGGTCCATACAGGCGATCACGACCCGCGCCACGCCCGCTTCGGTCAGAAAGTGCGCGCAGGACTTGCGGCCCGACGACCGGGCGCCGCACGGCTCCAGCGTGACATAGACGGTCGAACCGACGACGTCCGCGCCGGCGGCCGGCACGGCCTGCTCCTCGGCATGGGGACGACCGCCCGGCGCGGTGGCAGCCTGGGCGATGACCCGGCCGTCCTTGACGATGACGCAGCCGACCGCCGGGTTGGGCCAGGTCTCGCCCATGCGGCCGGTCGCCAGAGCGATCGCCTGGGCCATGAAGGCCTGGTCGGCTTCGCTCCAGCTCATGATGCGGTCGGCAATGTCTCGGCGCGAGCGGCGTCGAGGTAGCGGGCGGCGGTCGGCTTCAGGTCCGCGCCCAGATCGATCTCCAGCGGATTGCCCGTGGGGATTTCGACGCCGACGATCTCATCGTCCGGCACGTTGAATAGAAGTTTGACGATGGCGCGCAGGGAGTTTCCGTGGGCGGCGATCAGCACGTCCTCGCCCGCCTTCAGGCGCGGCGCGATCTCGGCGTCCCAATAGGGCTTCACCCGGTCCAGCGTGGTCTTCAGGCTTTCGGTGTCGGGAATGGCCTTACCGGCGTAGCGCGGGTCGGCGTTGAAATCGAACTCGCCGCCGGGGGCCAGCGGGGGCGGCGGCACATCATAGCTGCGGCGCCAGATCTTGACCTGGTCTTCGCCGTGTTTCTGGGCCGTCTCAGCCTTGTTCAGACCCGTCAGACCGCCGTAATGGCGCTCGTTCAGGCGCCAGTCCTCGATCACCGGCACATCGGTCAGGCCCGCCGACTGCAACGCCAGGGCGCCGGTGCGCTGGGCGCGCGTCAGGACCGAGGTGAACATCACTGCCGGCTTGAAGTCGGCCTCGGCGATCAGTTCGCCGCCGCGACGCGCCTGGGCCTCGCCCTCCGCCGTCAGATCGACGTCGACCCAGCCGGTGAAACGGTTCTCGAGGTTCCACTGGCTCTGGCCGTGGCGGAGCAGGATCAGGCGCGGCATTCGGTCGGTCCTTCGAAATACGGCCTTTCGGGGTAGGACGCCCTCCGAAGTCGGTCAAGGCTCGCGGGCCTCGCCATTGCTTGTCGCGCCGCGCAGGTCGGGGTAACGGTCGGATCGATGTCCGACAGTCTTTTCTTTCCCTTGGCGCTCGCCGCCGCCGTCGCCATGATCGCCCTGGCGACCGTCTGGCCCTGATCCTCTAGAAGAGAATCTTGCGCAGATTGATGCGGAAGACGCGCCCCTGCGGGTCCAGATAGTCGCGCTGATAGTTGACCGGCGTCTGACCGTCGCTGCTGGTCACCGAGACGCGGTCGTCAAAGATGTTCTGAACGCCGAAGCCGATCCGCGTGCCCTTCAGGAACGGGAAGCGCTCGACCCATGACGTGCGTTGGGTCAGGTCGGCGAAGGCGAACAGATTGACCGTGGTCCGGCCCGAGAAGTCCAGATCGGGCGACCCCAACGCGTCGCCATTGACCGTCGTGCCAGAGCGCCAGTTGGCGTTGACGAAGGCGCCCACGCCGTTTCTGGACAGGCCGGTCTGAAGCTGGACCTCATGGCGCGACTGACCGCCCGAGCCGGAGATGGAATCGCCGTCCAGCAGATCCAGCGGCGCCAGACCGTCGCGAATGGTGACCTCGTCCTGGACACGCCAGGTGTGGGTCAGCGACAGGTTGAAGATGCCTTGGCCGGGCTGCATTCCCGATCCACGCCCGCCGCGCATCCGTCCGCCGCCAGGACCGCCTGGTCCGCCCGGTCCGCCCATCATCATCATTCCGCCGCCGCCCGGACCGCCGCGTCCACCCGGACCACGACCGCCCGCCGCCGCCGGATTCGGCTTGCCGAACGGGCGCGAGAAGTTGAAACCCCACTGAACGTCCTGCTGCTCGCGCTTGAAGAAGTTCAGCGGACGAGCGTCGATGGACACCAGATTGCCGTCCGCATCGCGATCGAACCGCTCCGGCAGCGCCGCTTCCAGATCGGGCGTGATGGCCGGGAAGCTGGAGATTTCGTTGTCCGCTTCGGTGCGGGTGTAGGCCAGGTTCAGGCGGAAATCCTTGTCCGACACCGGCTGCCAGTTCATGCCCAGCTTCAGGATGCGCCGATCCTCGGCCTGCAGATTAGGATCGCCGCCGGTGATGCGGTTGATCTCGACGGTCTGGCCGGTGCGGAAGTCGAAGACCGGCGTATTCGGCGTCGATACTGTCGGGTCGTTCAGCTGCTGGACCGTCGGAGCCTTGCCCTCGTCGGAATAGTTGGCCGAAAACGACAGCCGCTTGACCGGCGACCAGTTCAGCCCGGCCCCGACCGAGGACACGCCGCCGAAGTCGGACAGTTCTTGGTAGGCCAGATTCAGATTGGCCGACAGGTCGCCGATTTTGGGCAGGACGCCGCGCTCGACGTTGGAGATCGGCAGGTCGAAGTTGGCCTGGACGCTGCCTGAGTTGCGCGACTGCGATCGATCCACAGCGACACTTGAACCCAGGCTCTCGGAGAACCGCAGGCTCTCGGAATCCAGCGATTGATAACCAGCCCCGACCTTGAAGGTCGAGGTGATGTCGCCGGCCGGCAGCTCATAGGGACGCCCGTTCAACACCAGTTCCGCCGTCGCCGTCTGGGCCACGGAGTTGGCAGTGTCGCGCGGATTGACGATGGCCCGGTCGGTCAGGTCGCCGAACGGATTGACGGTCAGATCGCCTGCGATCAGGGCCCGCAACGCCGTCGCGTTCACACCTCGTCCCGTCGTGGTGTCGGTCTCGACGCGGCTGTATTCCCCCGTCGCCGTCCAGCGCCAGTCGCCGACATAGCCGTCGAACACCGTGCCTAGTTCGGCCGTGCGGGTGTCGGTCTTGCGCGTCAGGGCGCCGGGCAGGTCCAGATAGCTGAACAGATTGACGTCCTGACCGGTCGGCGAAAACGGATTGGTCCCCGGCACGGTCAGCTGAACATTGGGCAGGCCCTGATAGCTGAAGCTGTTTGAGTCCTCCACGCTGCCGCTCAGCGTCATACCGACCTTGTCGTTCAGGTCGTGCTTGTAGGTCCCCGACACCGAAAGCTCGTCCGTCTTGGGCAGCAGGGTGCGATAGGCGTTAGCCAGTTCGCTGTCGCCGCCCGCCGTCGTGCTGCGATCGATGTCGCGCTCGGTCTCGAACAGGGTGTTGGAGGTCGTGCCGTTGATATCGACAGACCAGCGGTCCGAGCCGGCGATGCGCAGGACATTGTTCTCGCTGGCGGTGGTCGTGCGACCGCCCTGCTCCGACCGGCTGACGTTGACCGAGGCGGTCAGGGACTTGAAGTCCGCCTTCAGCACGATGTTCACCACCCGCTGATTGGCGCTGTAACCATAGGACAGCGCGGTCTCTTCCGGCAGGACGTCGAACCTGTCGATGGCCTCGGGCGGAATGCCGCGGATCTCGCGGAAGCCCGAGATACGCCGCCCGTTGACCAGGAAGACCGGAGACCCGCCCCGCGCGCTGCGGGTCTGGGCCTCCAGCAGGGTGATCAGCTCGCCGATGTTGGTCGCGCCGAACGCCTGGATCTGGGCGGCGTCATAAGAGACGATCGGTTCCTGCCCGCCCAAGGCCACCCCGCGCCGCGCCGCCGTCACCTCCACGTCCGGCAGAACCACCGTCGGCTCTTCCTGCTGGACCTGCGCCTGGACTTCTACGGGTTGAGCCGCGTTGGTTTGGGCCTGAACAGGCTGGACGACACCGGCGGCGGGGGCCAGCGCAAGCAGGAGAAGCGCGGTCTGGGTCATGGAACGACGATCCGGGAGATGATTTCAGCCCTTGTCAGGACGGGACAAACATGGCCGTAAAACGACACAATTCATGAACAAAGTGAAAGCGTTGCGCACTTTCGACACAACGCAAAAACCTGCGACGGAAAGTCCGCTAAAGCGCGTTAAAGCCTGTTGGGTTGCGTTTGGATGACAGCGCGCAAGGCGCGCTCAAACCGGCGTCTTGGCCCAACCTCGGAGTCCAGCGATGAAGACTCCGCGTTGACCGCCTCCGGGCTTTCGGCTATAGGCCCGCCCTCTTGAGATTTCCGCGCCGTGGACGTGTGCTCCGCGGCGTTTTCCGTTCGAAGGTTTGACATGGCCAACAACCCCGGCGCCCGCAAGGCGATCCGCAAGATCGAAGCGCGTACCGAAGTGAACAAGGCGCGCCGCTCGCGCGTCCGCACCTATCTGCGCAAGTTCCAGGAAGCTCTGGCCGGCGGCGACGCCGCCGTCGCCAAGACCGCCTTCATCGAGGCCCAGTCCGAGCTGATGCGCGCCGTCTCCAAGGGCGTCGTTCACAAGAACACCGGCTCGCGCAAGGTCTCGCGCCTGGCCGCCCAGCTGAAGAAGCTGTCGGCCGCCTGAGCCAAAATTAATCCAACAGCGGACGGAGCAGCTGTCGCTGTTTCGTTGTGGGATTATAAAGCAATATCAACGGCGAAGGCGCGCAAGCTCCTTCGCCGTTTTGCGTTGTGTCGCTAACTGTCCAAATCGAAAACACCGATCGTCGAGCCATGATCCGGCCGAAATTCCAAGCGGTGTCAGGGTTTGACGGAGTCAAACAATTTAACTGCGAATCGACCAACGAATCAGCGTTGACCCACCCGGCTCGCGGCGTAAGTTTTGGCCTCTAACGCACTTCCATCCCAGCACGGATGAAGACGGCGCGAGGCCTATGTTTCGCGTCGGCGGGAGATGTCTGTTCAGAGGTTAGACCCCGTCCGAAAAGCATCGCTTTTCGGCGCAGGAGAAGTCGTCCCTGAACCATCGCCTTGAAGCGCGGAAGGTCGGAATGGTTCTTCTAAGGTGGGCGGGCAAAGATGGTTGGGGGCGCAGCGGCGATGGCAGGCGGAACGAAGACGTCGGGACTGACGGATCCGGACCGCATCTGGAGCGAGGCGTCCGTGCGCCTGCGCGCTGAAATCGGCGATGGCCCGTTCTCCTCCTATATCGCCCCGTCGGCCGTCCGCCTGGACAACGCCGGCCATCTGATCCTGGTCACGCCGACCGCCTATGCCCGCGACTGGGTGCGCAAGAACGCCCTGCGTCGCATGAACGAGCTGTGGCTGGGCCTGGACGGCCTGTCGCGCCGTCTCGAGGTGCGCTGCCGCGCCGAAGTGGGATCGGCCCCGCCGGCCTCGGCCGTGATGCCGGGCAATGTGGTGGACGCCGCCCCGCGTCTGGCCGCCTTCGCCGCCACGCCGCAGATGGCGCCCGCCGCCCCCATCAGCGCAGACGGCGCCCGCGCCGTACGCGCCGCCGGCCTGCAGGATCGCCTGACGTTCGACAGCTTCGTCGAGGGCCAGGGCAACGCCTTCGCCCTCGCCATCGCCAAACAGGTGGCCAGTTGGGCCGACGGACACTTCAACCCCGTCTTCTTCTGCGGCCCCTACGGCTACGGCAAGACCCACCTGCTGAACGCCATCGCCTGGGAGGCCCAGCGTCTGCGGCCCGAGGCCAAGGTGGTCTATCTGACCGCCGAACGCTTCCTGTCGACCTTCGTCAAGGCGATGCAGGACCGCTCGACCGCCGCCTTTAAGGAAAGCCTGCGCTCGGCCGACATGCTGCTGCTGGACGACGTCCAGTTCGTGGGCGGGAAGACGTCGACCCAGGAAGAACTGCTCTCGACCCTGACCGCCCTGATCGAGGACGGCAAACGCATCGTCTTCTCGGCCGACCGCGCGCCCATGGCCCTGACCGAGGTCGAGCCGCGTCTGCGCAGCCACCTCGCCGCCGGCCTGACCTGCCCGGTCGAGGCGGGCGACCGCGAGCTGAAGATCGCCGTGGCCCAGAACCGTCTGAAGGCGCTGTCGGCCCTGGGCGTCGTCCAGGGCGAGGCCAACCCGGAGGTCCTGGCCCAACTGGTGGACCGCACCCCAGGCTCGATGCGCGAACTCGAGGGCGCCGTGAACACCCTGGCCGCCGCTGCGGGCGCGCGCCTGTCGTCGGTGTCGGTCGACGAAGCCTCGACCTTGCTGGGCATGGCCATGCGCGGCGGGCCCGAGCGCCGCATCACCGTGGACGAGATTCAGAAGACGGTCGCCGACCACTTCAACATGAAACAGGCCGACCTGCTCAGCGAACGCCGCACCCGTTCGGTCGCCCGCCCGCGCCAGATTGCCATGTATCTGTGCAAGCAGCACACGACCCGCTCCTACCCCGACATCGGTCGTCGTTTCGGCGGGCGCGACCACACCACGGTCCTGCACGGCGTGCGCAAGATCGAGGAGCTGATGCCGCAGGACGATCAGATCGCCCGCGACGTCGAGGCTCTGACGCGCAAGCTGCGGGGCTGAAGCTGTGGAGCAGCGGGTCTGACCCGTTGCTCCCGCCGCGCAATCCGCTAGTGTCCCAGGTCACTTAACCGCAGCCGCCTTGCGAGTCGGCCGCGCCGGGCGAGACGACATGCAGCTGACCATCGAACGATCCGCGCTCCTGAAGGCCCTGGGCCACGTGCAGAGCGTCGTCGAACGTCGAAACACCATTCCGATCCTGTCCAACGTCCTGCTGAGCGCAGGCCGTGACCGGCTGGCTTTCGCCGCCACCGATCTGGACATGGAAATGGTGGACGAGGCCGAGGCCCAGGTTCAGGTCGAGGGTCAGATCACGGCTCCCGCCCACACCCTGTACGAGATCGTGCGCAAGCTGCCGGAAGGCGCCGAGGTCTCGTTGCTCTATTCGGGCGACGATCCCCGCCTGGTCGTCTCGGCCGGCCGGTCGCGCTTCAACCTGCCGGTCCTGCCGGCGGGCGACTTCCCCGTGATGTCCACCGACAGCGCCGGGGCCTCCTATGTCCTGCCCAAGGAGGATCTGGCCCGCCTGATCGACAAGACCCGGTTCGCGGTCTCGACCGAGGAAACGCGCTACTATCTGAACGGCCTTTATCTCCACACGGTCGCCGAACAGGGCATCCCCCTGCTGCGCGCCGTCGCCACCGATGGCCACCGCCTGGCCCTGGCAGAGACCCCGGCGCCCGAGGGCGCGGCTGGCGGCCCCGGCGTCATCGTGCCGCGCAAGACAGTGGATCAGGTTCGTCGCCTGCTGGACGATGCCGGCGGCCCGGTCGAGGTCACCGTCTCGGCCCAGAAGATCCGTTTCCAGATGGGCGAGGCGTCCCTGACCTCCAAGGTCATCGACGGCGCCTTCCCCGACTATCTGCGCGTCATCCCGCGCGGCAACGACAAACAGGCCGACATCGACAACGCCCTGTTCGCCAAGGCCGTCGATCGCGTCGCCACCATCTCGGCCGAGAAGAGCCGTTCGGTGAAACTGGCCTTCGACAACGACCGCGTGAAGCTGACCGTGCGCAACATGGAAGCCGGCCAGGCCGAGGAAGAGGTCGAGATCGGCTATTCCGACGAACCGTTCGAGATCGGCTTCAACGCCCGCTATCTGCTGGACGTCGCCGGCCAGATCACGGGCGAAAACGCCGCCTTCCGCTTCGCCGACCCCGCCTCCCCGACCCTGGTGCTCGATCCGGGCGATCCCGGCGTTCAATATGTGCTGATGCCGCTGCGGGTGTAATCCTGCCTCACGCGCGTTAGAGAGCGAGCGTGATCCGCTCCCTCACACTCACCGACTTCCGCTCCTATGCAGGGGCGCGGCTGGAGATGACCTCCGGGCCTGTCGTGCTGCATGGGCCGAACGGGGCGGGAAAGACCAATCTTCTGGAGGCGATCAGTCTCCTGACCCCCGGCAAGGGGCTGCGGGGCGCCACCGCCGCCGAGATGGGCCGGCGCGAGCCGGGCGAGGCGACAGGACGCGCCTGGGCCGTCATGGTCGAACTGGACGACGAGACGCGGCTGGGCACCGGCGTTCAGACGGCGGGCGCCGCGCGGCGCATCGTGCGGATCGACGGCGAGACGGCCCAGCCGGGGCGGCTGCTCAACTATCTGCGTCCCGTCTGGGCGACGCCGGAACAGGACCGGCTGTTCTCGGACGCGCGCGCCGAGCGGCTGAAGTTCTTCGACCGGCTGGTCTTCGCCGCCGATCCCGACCACGCCGCCAGCGTCTCCGCCTATGAAAAGGCGCTGCGCGAGCGACTGCGCCTGCTGAACGACGCCCAGGACGGCCGTGAGGCCGACCCCGTCTGGCTGGACGCCCTGGAGCTTCGGCTGGGCAAGGCCGGCGCCCGCGCCGCTCTCGCCCGCGTCGCCGCCCTGCACGCGCTTCAGACCGCCATCGACGCCCGCAGCGATCGGCCCTTCCCGCAGGCCGATCTGAGCCTGGACGGCGGCGCTGAACAAATGGCCGAAGCGGGCGCCGAGGAGGACGAGATCGCCGCCGCCATCCGCGAGGGCCTGACCAAGGCCCGCGCCCGCGACGGCGCCGCCGGCCGCTCGCTGTTCGGGCCGCATCGCACCGACCTGACCGCGCTTCACCGCGAGAAACAGCGCCCTGCCGCCGAGGGCTCTTCGGGTGAGCAGAAGGCCTTGGTCCTGAACCTGATTCTGGCCCAGATCGCGCGGCTTTCAGATCATGCTGCGCGCCCGATCCTGCTGCTGGACGAAGCCCCCGCCCACCTCGACGAGACGCGCCGCACGGCCCTGTTCGACGAGATCACGGCGCTGGATCTGCAGGCCTTCATGACCGGGACCGAACGCGACCTGTTCGCCGGTCTGGAAGGCCGCGCTCAGTTCGTCCGCGTGGCCGGCGGCGCGCTGGAAACCGACTAGGCTCCAATCGCGGAATTCCTCGCTTTTTCGCCGGAATTTCCTATATGTTGCGGGCTTCGATGCGGTGCGATCCCGCCGTCGATTCGAGCGCCGGGTCCGGCGCTCCATCCCCGTCCCGGTCGGGACTTCAGAGCCAATGACTTCATGACCGATCCGATTGCCGACCTGCCCGAATACGGCGCCGATTCCATCAAGGTTCTCAAAGGCCTGGACGCCGTGCGCAAACGCCCCGGCATGTATATCGGCGACACCGACGACGGCTCGGGCCTGCACCACATGGTCTATGAGGTGGTCGATAACGCCATCGACGAGGCCCTGGCCGGCCACGCCGACCTGGTCCAGGTCATCCTGAACAGCGATGGCTCGGTCACCGTGACCGACAACGGCCGCGGCATTCCCACCGGCATCCACGAAGGCGAAGGCGTTTCGGCGGCCGAGGTCATCATGACCCAGCTGCACGCCGGCGGTAAGTTCGACCAGAACTCCTACAAGGTGTCCGGCGGTCTGCACGGCGTGGGCGTGTCCGTGGTCAACGCCCTGTCCGACTGGCTGGAGCTGAAGATCTATCGCGACGGCAAGGCGCACCAGATGCGCTTCGAGCGCGGCGACACGGTCAAGTCGCTGGAAGTCACCGGCGACGCCCCCATTCGCGAGGACACCGGCAAGCCGCTGAGCGGCACCGAGGTCACCTTCTTCCCGTCCGTTACGACCTTCAGCCACATCGACTTCGACCTGAAGACGCTGGAACACCGTCTGCGCGAACTGGCCTTTCTGAACTCGGGCGTAGTCATCAAGCTGGCCGACCAGCGCCACGCCGAGCCGGTCGAGATGATTCTGCACTACGAGGGCGGGGTCGAAGCCTTCGTGCGCCACCTCGACAAGTCCAAGACGCCGATCCTGAAGGACGTCATCGTCATTCGCGGCAAGAAGGAAGGGATCGAACTGGATCTCGCCCTGTGGTGGAACGACAGCTACCACGAGACCATGCTGTGCTTCACCAACAACATCCCCCAGCGGGATGGAGGCACCCACCTGTCGGCCTTCCGCGCCAGTCTGACGCGCGTCATGGGCGGCTATATCGAGAGCTCGGGCGCCGGAAAGAAGGAGAAGGTCTCCGTCACCGGCGAGGATGCGCGCGAGGGTCTGACCTGCGTCCTGTCGGTCAAGGTGCCGGATCCCAAGTTCAGCTCGCAAACCAAGGACAAGCTGGTCTCCTCCGAAGTGCGTCCGGCCGTCGAAAGCCTGTGCTCGGAAGGCCTGTCGACCTGGTTCGAAGAGCATCCGGTCGAGGCCAAACAGATCGTGGCCAAGATCATCGAGGCGGCGTCGGCGCGTGAGGCCGCCCGCAAGGCCCGTGACCTGACCCGGCGCAAGTCCGCGCTAGAAATCTCGAGCCTGCCGGGCAAGCTGGCCGACTGCCAGGAGCGCGATCCCGCCAAGTCCGAACTGTTCATCGTCGAGGGCGACAGCGCCGGCGGCTCGGCCAAACAGGCGCGCAACCGCGAGAACCAGGCCGTCCTGCCCCTGCGCGGCAAGATTCTGAACGTCGAACGCGCGCGCTTTGACCGGATGCTGTCGTCGGATCTGATCGGCACGCTGATCCTGGCGCTCGGCACCGGCATCGGCCGCGACGACTTCAACGCCGACAAGCTGCGCTATCACAAGATCATTCTGATGGCGGACGCCGACGTCGACGGCGCCCACATTCGCACCCTGCTGCTGACCTTCTTCTATCGTCAGATGCCCGAGCTGATCACGCGCGGCCACGTCTATATCGCCCAGCCGCCGCTCTATAAGGTCTCAAAGGGCAAGCAGTCGCGCTACCTGAAGGATCAGGCCGAGATGGACGCCTATCTGATCGAGGAAGGCTCATCAGAGGCCGAGCTGGACCTGTCCACGGGCGAGCGTCGCCTGGGTCTTGACCTGCAATCCCTGGTGCGCGAGGCCAAGGCCTTCAGCGCCGGCGTCGATCGCCTCAGCCAGCGCGCCCCCGCCTTCGCCATCGAACAGGCGGCGCTCGCCGGTCTGTTCGCCGAGCATTCGGACATGGCGACCGCCTCGGCCGCCGCCGCCGTGCGCCTGAACCTCTATGCCGAAGAGGGCGATGGGGAGTGGACGGGCGCGCCGGGCGAACAGGGCGCCGTGGTCTTCACCCGCACCCGTCGCGCGGTGCAGGAGACCATCGTGCTGGAGGAGACCCTGATCCGCTCGCTGGACGCGCGTCGTCTGGCCGAACGCGCAGCCGCTTTCGACGGCGTCTTCGTCGCCCCCGCCACCTACCGCCGCAAGGACAAGTCCACGACCATTCGCGGTCCGCTGGACCTGCTGACCGCCGTTCTGGACGCGGGCAAGAAGGGCCTGTCGATCCAGCGCTACAAGGGCCTGGGCGAAATGAACCCCGAGCAGCTGTGGGAGACGACGCTGGACGTCAACGCCCGCACCCTGCTGCAGGTCTCGGTCGAGCACGAGGAAGACGCTAACGACCTGTTCGCCAAACTGATGGGCGACGTGGTCGAACCCCGGCGCGAGTTCATCCAGGACAACGCCCTGGACGCCGCCGTCGACGTCTGATGGCGAAAGGGCGCGGCCTACTGGCCGCGTCCGCCCGCGATGAAGGCCTGGATGGTCGGGAAGGCCGCCGTCTGGGGCCGCATGTCCTCGCAGGCGAAGGATTTGATTGCGCCATAGATGCCGCCGGCCGGCGTCGCTTCCCACGGCGTGTCCTCGGAATAGCGATCGGTTTCCGCCCCATCCGCGCCATAGGTCACCGTCGCGCCGGAACGCGACTGGCCGTCCGAACACCGCACCATGACCTCTTCAGTCTCATGGCTGAGATTGGTCGCCTCGCCGCGCGCGGGCACCCGCGCCATGCGCGTCGTCGCCACGCCGTCCACCGGCGCCAGCGCATCGACATCCACCAGATAGACGGTGGCGTCGCTGCGTGAAAACGCGGCCCAGCTTTCGGCCGCCGATGGCGATGCGATCGCCGCCGTCGCCATGATCGCCGCCACGCCAACTGTTCTGATCATTCTCTTCCCTCCCCAGGCAAGACGTTCATTTCATACCCGCGCGCGCGAGAATTCAATCTCTCCCGAAAGCTCCAAAAGCGTTTTCGATCAGGGCCGATCGCGAGACGGCAGGGCCTCGATCTCTGCGGTCGTCAGCTTCCCGGCGATGCGCACGCGGCACGGTTGAGGGCCCGTCGCCGGGCTGAGCAGTGAGGCCTGATCGCCGGGACACAGTCGGCTGGATCCGGCGACAGGTTCCAGCGCGATCGACAGGGCGCGGGTCATGTCGCGACAGAAGGGAGTTTCGATCTGGAACACCCCGGCGTCGGCTGTTCGGACATAGAGGGTCTGGTCGTTCGGCGCGGTGAAGTTGCGCACCAGATTGGGCCGGAAGCACTGGCCGGCGTCGGCGCGGCTGGCCGTCGCCACGCCCTGCGACGGCGCACAGGCCGACAAGGCGAGGAGGGCCGCCGACGACAGGATGAGACGATGCATATTCAACTCCCGAACAAGCCCCCGCTTCATCCTGCGCGCGTCGGCGAGGATGATGCAAGGGCGTCCGCCAGAACCGAAGACCGACGGGGCGACACGCGCGCCGCCAAATCTCGCGGCAGAGGCGAGGGCTGACCAAGGATGAGGGCGGCGATATGCTCGCCCAGCAAGGGCCCGACGCAGAAGCCGCGAGACCCCAGACCGCCGAGCACATAGAGTCCGTCATCGAGAGCGCCCGCCACAGGCAGGCGATCCGGCGTCGTGGCGCGGACTGCAGCCCGATGCTGCACCGACCCGGCCGCCGCGATGCGCTTGGCCAACGCCGGCAGGCGCGCTTCCAGGGTCGCCAGATTTCGCGCGCTGTCGGCCTCGCGCGCCGCCGCAGAGGTGTCGCCCCGATCATGGGTCGCGCCGAACAGCACGCCTTGGCCCGTCGGAACCGCATAGCCGCCCCAGGCCATGGGGTGGAGGGTCACATCCACGTCGATCCAGTCCGCCTGCCCCCGCACGGGCGACAGGCGCGGCGTCTGGTCGAGCCCGTCCATCAGGGCGGCCGATCCCCAGCCGGCGGCGAGAACCACCGCATCGACCTCGCCCAGCACCGCGTCATCTTCCCCGATCAGCCGCCAGCGGTCGTCGGCGCGCTCCAGCCGTATCACGCGCTTAGACCGCATCTCCGCGTCGGCCAGCCAGGTCGAGAGCACCGCCGCAGGGCGCACCGCGAATGCGCCCTTCATCAGCAGACCGCCTTGCCCCGTTGCTTCGCCGGCGACAACTGACGCCGCCCCGTCGTCCAGCACTGCCATGTCATCGTCATTCCAGATCGACTGGCGAGCGATCTTTTCGAACCGGGCCGCATCCCGCGGCGCCTGGGGGAGTTGCAGCACGCCGTGGCCCGTTACGGCGTCCGGGATCGAGGCATACAGATGTGCCGCCCGCTCCAGCGCCTGGGCGTGCAGGGCGGCGATGCCGAGGTCGCCGGCATCCAGACGCGGCGTAATCAGGGCCGCCGGAAAGCCAGAGCCGCCCGCGCCCGGGCGCTCACCCTCGAACACCGCGGCCCGGAGGCCCTGCGCCTTCAGGGCCCGCACCACCGATGCGCCGGCGATACCCGCGCCGATCACGGCGACGCGGGGCGGCGGCGACGGTTCGAACACTGAGGGGAGACGCGCCTCAAGCCGCTCGCGCTTGCGGCCATGACCAGGGCGCTTCTCGACGACGAAACCCTGCCCAGCCAGGCCCCGCCGCACGGCTCCGGCGACGGTGAAGGTGGCCAGGCGCGCGCCCGGCGCAGAGCGCTCGGCGATCAAGGCCATCACTTCGGGCGACCACATGCCCGGGTTCAGCGCAGGCGAGAAACCGTCCAGGAACCAGACGTCCGCCGATCCCGACCACTGCTCCAGCGCCCAGGCCGCATCGCCCACCGCCAGGTCCAGCACGGCGTCGAAGCCCGGCAGGTCCACCCGGTGAAAGCCCGGCGTCGCGGCCGGCCAGTTTGCGATCAAGGCCTCGGTCGCCACCGCCAGTTCGGGCCAGGTGCCCAGCGCCCGCGCCGCTTCCGCCGCCGTCAGCGGAAACCCCTCGATAGAGAAGATGTGCAGCCGCCCGCCCTCGGGCCGCGTCCGGCGCCAAAGGTCCAGCAGGGCGGCGATGTTCAACCCTGTGCCGAACCCCAGCTCGGCCACCGTGAAATGATCCCGCCCCATCCAGGCGTCCGGCAGGCCGCAACCTTCCAGAAACACCGCCCGCGTTTCGGCCAGGCCGTCGTCTCGGGAGAAATAGACGTCGCCGAACCGGCCGGAGCGCGGCTCGCCCTCTTCGGTCCAGATCAGCAGGGGCGAGGCGTCGTCATCAGGCGTCATCGCGCGGCTCTAGCACCTTCGTCGCCGACATGAAAAAGGCCGCTCCGGTCGGAGCGGCCTCTTCGGGCTTTGGTTTCGACGCGGCCTTAGTGGGCGGCGGCCGGACCGTGCGCAGGCTCGGCCGGCGCGACAGGCGCGGGCGCTGCGGCGGAGGCGTCGGCGCCCTGCATCGTCGTGGCGGCGTGGGCGGCGGTGTCTTCCTGAATGGCCTGATTGGCAGCCGCTTCGGCGTCCTTGGCGGCCTGATCGACCGTCAGGGCGGCTTCTTCAGCACTGCCTGCGGCCTCGACCGCATCGGTGGCCGGCGCTTCGGCCTTCTCTTCCGGGGCCTTGCTGCAGGCGGCCAGGACCAGGAGCGCGGCGGATGCGGCGACGAGGGCTTTGATACGCATGAAGATGTCTCCGAAGCTTGCGAGACCTGAACGTCTCTTGGCGCAAACGATAGGGCCGCCGCGCGCGGCAGGGCAAGTTAAGATCAGGAAAGTCGGGATCAGTCGGCGGTGATGCTGTTCAGCGCCTCTTCCATCTCGCCAAACGACGGCTGCGCCGATGACGGGATGTCGCCCCGGCCGATCTCGACCGAAATCTGGGCAGCGTTGCCGTGCAGGTGGGCGACCAGCACCGACTGAATGATCTTATAGTAGGCGGCTTCCTCGTTGATGATGGCCGTCAGGCGCGCCGCGAACGGACCGACCAGACCATAGGCCAAGAACACGCCCATGAAGGTGCCGACCAGGGCGCCGCCGATCATGCCGCCCAGAACCTCGGGCGGCTCGGTGATCGAACCCATGGTCTTGATGACCCCCAGCACGGCCGCGACGATGCCCAGAGCAGGCAGGCCGTCGGCTAGGTTCTGAAGCGCGTGGGCGTTTTCCAGATGCTCGTGATGGTGCTTTTCGAGCTGCTTTTCCATCGCATCCTCGACCTGGTGCGGATCCTCCAGGTTCATCGTCATCATCCGCAGGGTGTCGCAGATGAAGTCGACGGCGAAATGGTCCTTCAGCACCTTGGGATACTTCTGGAAGATGGTCGATTCCTTAGGCTTTTCGATATGGCTTTCCAGCGCCACCACGCCCTTGGACTTCATCGTCTTGGTCAGCTGGAACAGCAGCGACAGCAGGTCCTTATAGTCCTGCTTCTTCCACTTCGGCCCGGCGAAGGTCTTGCCCAGGCCCGCCATGGACCCCTTGATCACCGGCAGCGAGTTGGAGATCAGGAAGGCGGCGATGCCCGCCCCGCCGATGGCCATCAGCTCGTGCGGCGCGGCGTGCAGGATCACTTCGAACTTGCCGCCCGAAATGGCGTAGCTGCCGAAGACGAGGCCGAACAGCAGCACGATGCCGATGATCTGGAACATGGAGGCGAACAATCCTGACGCGAGAGGTCGGGACTATCGCTATTAATCATTAAGACGGCGTTTCGCGAACGCCGCCTTCCCAGTCGTTACAGACGGCTTTCGCCCTTCAGGATGGCGTTGCGCCCGGCCGCCGTCAGCTTCTGATAGCCCGCAGCCCCGCCCCGCACATAGAGGGCGGCGCCGGTCTTGGACGGATCGAAACCGTCGACCACCAGATCGGCCTTGCGGTATTTGAAGGTGCCGGTCGTTTCGGCCGATTTGATCAACCGCACGAACACCGGCTGGGCATAGGCGGGCAGCTTGGCCTCGACATGGTCGGAGAAGGCCTGGGCGTCGAACTTGCCTTCCACCACCAGGGCCGCCATGCCGGCCTTGCCGTCCTGGGCCGGCACAGGCACGCCATAGACGATGGCTTCGGTCACGCCCGGCGCGTCCATCAGCACCTGTTCGACCTCGGAGGTCGAGACGTTCTCGCCCTTCCAGCGGAAGGTGTCGCCCATCCGATCGACGAAGTAGAAATAGCCTTCCTTGTCCTGCTTCATCAGGTCGCCGGTGCGGAACCAGCGGTCGCCCTTCTTGAACACGTCGGTCAGGATCTTCTTCTGCGAGGCGGCCTTGTCGGCATAGCCCGAGAAGTCGTGGCGGATGTCATTGCCAATCAGGCCGATGGCCTCGCCGACCTCGCCGACGCGCGCCAGGCGACACAGACCGTCCGCGCCGCGGATCGGCTGTTCGGTCTCAACGTCGAATTCGACCAGGCGGATATTGATCTGCGACTTCAGGAAGCTCGGCACCCGACCGATCGCGCCCTGTTTGCCGTCGAAATTGAACAGCGAGACATTGCCTTCGGTCGAGCCATAGAACTCCAGGATGTCGGGAATCTTGAACCGGCTCTGGAAGTCGGGCCAGACATCGGCGCGCAGGCCGTTGCCGAACGCCAGACGCAGCTTGTGCTTGGTCTCGTCCTCGTGCGGCGGGCAGTTGACCAGATAGCGGCACAGCTCGCCGATATAGACGAACATGGTCGCGCCCGACGAGCGCACGTCGGGCCAGAAGGTGCTGGCCGAGAACTTCTTGCGGATCACCAGCCGCGCGCCGTTCAGCAACGCTGCGCCCACCCCGACAAGACCGCCAGTCGAGTGATACAGCGGCAGGACGTTGAAGATCCGGTCCTCGGGCGTCGAACGCGTGGCGCCGGCGAAGGCGCGCATATAGGTCCGGGCGCGCGAATGCGGGATGCGCGCCGCCTTGGGCAGACCGGTCGTGCCGGAGGTGTAGATATAAAGGGCGGTGTCGCGGTTGGTCAGGCCTTCGCGCGCCGACTTGGACGGCCGCACCGAAGACCCGCCGCGCACGGGCTTGTCCAGGCCGCGACGGTCGCTGGTCTCCAAATCGTCGGTCAAGCCCAGAACCCAGAGCGCCAGGTTGTGATCGACCAGAGGACGCGCCTCCTCGATCTGACGCCAGCAATCCTCGTCCGCGACGACGTTGAAGGCCTTGGAAATGGCCAGACAGTGGGCCAGCCCCTGCCCGTTCAGATTGGTGTTGATCAGGGCCGTCGCGATGCCGACCTTCGAGAAGCCGATCCACGCCGCCAGATACTCGATCCGGTTGGTCATCATCAGGGCGATGGTGTCGCTACGACGCAGGCCCCGGTTCTTGGCCCAGTGCGCGAAGCGGTTGGCCATGGCGTCCAGGTCGCGATAGGTCAGGGTGCGCTGACCGTCGTCTATGGCGATGTTGTCGGCGAATTTGTCAACGGCTTCTTCAAAGTCGTCACAGAGCAGGACGTCGCTGTCCAACTCGATCGGTTTGATGCGTTTCAACAGACGGAACAGGCCGCGCGCGAACCGGACATCCCTACGGATATTGGCTACAAAACCCATGCGCGCCGTACTCCGGTCAATGCGTGTTCCACCCGGTCCGGTGATGGACGAAGGCGGCCGGTCGGGTCAACCGTAGGGTCCGCAATCCTTCGCGAACCTGACGAATTGCCATCCAGCCGTGATCCATTTGTTCGGTTGACGCGGCGGAAATCCAGAGCACCGCCCTGCTTTTTATTGCCGCATTGACGGCAAATGCGGCGGCCGTGCGCACGGTCTTCGCCCCATTCCAGGCGGAAACGGTGTTTCTTCGGGGCTTTTGCGTCTTACGCGGAACGGCGTTGCCGGACGGTGGGTTGGTTGATCGACGTTATGGAGGATAGAAACAATGTCTATGACCTATGCCAACGCCAATACCGAAGCCCGCGCTGAGAACACGACCTTCGTTCCGCGCTACGCCCGCACGACCAAGTCCAAGAAATCGGTGAAGACCTGGATGATCCTGGCCCCGATCGGCGCGGTGGTGCTGCTGGGCAGCGGCGTCGCCATGATGATGGGCGGCGAACAGGCCGCTCCAGCCCAGCCGACCGAGACCGCCGCACCGGCCATGCAGACCGCGCCCGCCGCGATGACGGCCGCCCAGGCGCCGGTCACGCCCGCCCCGGCCGAGGTCGAGCCTACGCCGGATGCGGCTCAGACGCCCGCCGCCGCACCTGCGCCGGTCGCTCGCCGCGCCGAACCCGTGGCCCGTCGCGCCGCGCCAGCCGTCGAACGGCCGGCCACCGCGCGTGTTGAAACGCCGGCTACGCCTGCGGGTCCGCAACCCTACGCCGCGCCGGCGGCTTCGACGTCGAGCACCAGCCAGTTGAACACCGCGCCCGCAGCCTCAACTCCGGCTCCGGTCGTGACCTCACCCGCCGCTCCGGCGATCACGGTCCAGCCGCTGAACTGATCTCAGCAGAATAATGGAAAGCCCCGGCCTCGGCCGGGGCTTTGTCTATGATCGAGGTTCAGGCGCCGCTGACGCGCCAGATGACATTGCCCACGTCATCGGCGACCAGCAGCGCGCCTTGCTGATCGATCCGCACTCCCACAGGCCGGCCCTGAGCCTGACCCTGGGCGTTCAGAAATCCGGTCAGAACATCCTGCGGCGGCCCGGCGGGACGTCCATCGACGAACGGCACGAAGATCACCTTGTAGCCGCTGCGCACGCTGCGGTTCCACGACCCGTGCTGGCCGACGAAGACACCAGAGCGCAAGGCTGGCGGCAACAGGTTCGCGTCCTGTCCGAATGTCAGCCCCAGCGACGCCGTGTGCGCCCCCAGAGCGTAGTCCGGTCGGAACGCGCGCGCGACCATCGCCGGATTGGCGGGGGGGGCGCGTATCGACATTCTGGCCGTAATAGCTCCACGGCCAGCCGTAAAAGGCGCCCGGCGCCACCGAGGTCATATAGTCGGGCACCAGATCGTCGCCGATCTCGTCACGCTCGTTGACCGCCACCCAAAGCTGGCCGGTCTGCGGGTTCCAGTCCATGCCGACCGGATTGCGCATGCCCGAGGCATAGACCTGTCGCGCGCCCGTCGCCGGATCGATCTCCAGTATGGTGGCGCGATCAACTTCCTCATCCAGGCCGTTTTCGCCGACGTTGGAGTTGGAGCCGACCCCGACATAAAGCCGGCGACCATCCGGGCTGGCGACCAGGCTCTTGGTCCAGTGGTGATTGCGGCCGGCGGGCAGGTCCGTGATCTTCGTGGCCGCAGCGTCGATCTGCGTCTGGCCGCTCTGGTACGGGAAGGCCACCACCGCATCGGCGTTGGCGACGTAGAGCCGGTCGCCGACCAGAGCCATGCCGAACGGCGAGTTCAGTCCGGTCAGAAAATCGCTCTTGATCTCCGCTACGCCGTCGCCGTCCGCATCCCGCAGCAGGACGATCTTGTTGGGGCTCGGGACGCCGGCGCCGGCCTTGGCCATGACCTTGCCCATCACCCAGCCACGCAGACCGCCCTTCTTGTCTTCGGGCTTGGGCGGTGCATTCGACTCCGCAACCAGAATATCGCCGTTGGGCAGGCGATAGAGCCAGCGCGGGTGATCCAGGCCTGTCGCGAACGCCTGTACGCGCAATCCCGCCGCCGCCTCCGGCGTCGCGCCTTCGGGCCAGCTCGACGCCGGGGCGATGTTGACGGTCGGCAGCAAGCCCTGACGCGGCGCCGGTAGTTGCGGGTCCGGACCAAACCCCGCCGCGACGGGCAAGGCGGTCCCGCCCGCGCAGGCTCCCAAAGCGATCACCGTCGCGAGCAGTGTCGAGGCGAACAAAACCGTCCGGGAAGAGCGCATGGCCTTTGATCCTTACCGCGCCGGTTGGGCCGGGAACTCCAGACGACTGACGTCGTACCCCAGGGCCCGCGCCCGTTCAGTCAAGGCGCGCACCTGCTGATCGCTGGGCAGTTCACGCGTGTAGATGAACAGGCGATTGAAGGTCGGATCGGCCGAGATGAACCAGCTGTAGTCGTCCGCCCGATCCAGCACCCAATAGTCCCAGGTCACGAACCCGGCCAGATATTTGACCCTCAGCTTGGCGTTAGTGCCCGGATCGAGGATTTCGCCCCGTCCGCCGATGGCCTTTTCCTTGCCGTCCGGCGTGCCGACCTGACAGGTGTCGCGCACATCGACCCGCGTGCCCTCCACCGGCGTATAGATCGACGCGCCGGCGACGCAGCCGTCGGTCAACCGATCCGGCAGACGCGCGATCTCATGCCAGCGCCCGGACCACAGACGCTGCACATCCACCGGCTTGGCCGGCTGCGGCGCGCGATATTCGGACGGGGACGGCGCGGTCACGCATCCCGCCAGCGCGATCGCGGCGGCGGCGGATGCGGCGAGGGATTTCAGGCTGGGCATGGGCGTTTCCGTTTTGATGCCATAAGCCGCTTTCAGCGACCCTGGTTCCGTTACGCTCCGATGACGAAATCGGACGCTGCGGGCCGAAAATCTCACAGCCGAGTGCAGTATCCATCGCTTGTTCCTTGGCGCACATTGACGTTCTCACCTCCGTTCGACGGAGATACCGCTGGTGGACATTGCCATTCTGACCGGAAGCCAAAACGCTCTACCCCCCGCACGCCTGACACACCTTCAGCGCTTGGAGGCCGAAAGCATCCACATCCTGCGCGAGGTGGCGGCCGAAGCCGAGCGGCCGGTCATGCTGTATTCTATCGGCAAGGACTCGGCCGTCATGCTGCATCTGGCGAAGAAGGCCTTCTATCCGTCCAGGCCGCCCTTCCCGCTTCTGCACGTCGACACGACGTGGAAGTTTCGCGCCATGTACGCGATGCGCGAACAGGCCGCCGCCGATCTGGGCGTCCAACTGCTGGTCCATCAGAACCCCGACGCCGTCGCGCGCGGCATCAACCCGTTCGATCACGGCTCGGCCCTGCACACGGACCTGTGGAAGACCGAAGGTTTGAAACAGGCCCTGAACCATTACGGCTTCGACGCGGCCTTCGGCGGCGCCCGTCGCGACGAGGAGAAGTCGCGCGCCAAGGAGCGGATCTTCTCCTTCCGCACCGCCGAACACCGTTGGGACCCCAAGAATCAGCGGCCTGAACTCTGGCGGCTCTACAACACGCGCAAAAAGCCCGGTGAGAGCATCCGCGTCTTCCCGATCTCGAACTGGACCGAGCTGGATGTGTGGCAATACATCCACCTGGAGCGCATTCCCATCGTGCCGCTGTATCTGGCCGCCGAACGGCCGGTGGTGGAGCGGGACGGCGCCCTGATCATGGTCGATGACGACCGGTTCCGGCTGCGCCCCGGCGAGACGCCGCAGATGAAGTCCGTCCGTTTCCGCACCCTGGGCTGCTACCCCCTGACCGGGGCGGTCGAGAGTACGGCCGCGACCCTGCCCGAGGTCATTCAGGAAATGCTTCTGACCACCACATCCGAGCGCCAGGGCCGGGTGATCGACCACGACCAATCCGCCTCGATGGAGAAGAAGAAGCAGGAGGGCTATTTCTGATGGCTCACCAGTCCGACCTGATTGCGCGCGACATCGACGCCTATCTGGACGCCCACCAGCACAAGAGCCTGCTGCGCTTCATCACCTGCGGCAGCGTAGACGACGGCAAGTCCACCCTGATCGGCCGCCTGCTCTACGACTCCAAGATGATCTTCGAGGATCAGATGGCGGCGCTGGAGGCGGACAGTCGCCGCGTCGGCACCCAGGGCGGCGACATCGACTTCGCCCTGCTTGTCGACGGCCTGGCCGCCGAGCGGGAGCAGGGCATCACGATCGATGTCGCCTATCGCTTCTTCTCCACCGAAAAGCGGAAATTCATCGTCGCCGATACGCCAGGCCACGAACAGTACACCCGCAACATGGTCACCGGCGCCTCGACGGCCGACGCCGCCGTCATCCTGATCGACGCCCGGCGCGGCGTGCTGACCCAGACGCGGCGCCACGCCTATCTGGTCAGCCTGCTGGGCATCCGCCACGTCATCCTGGCGGTCAACAAGATGGACCTCATGGGCTGGTCTCGGTCCGTGTTCGACGCCATCGTCGCCGACTTCTCCGACTTCGCCGACCAGATCGGCCTGAAGCGCTTCGACGCCATTCCGATGTCGGCCCTGCGCGGCGACAACATCACCGAGGCCAGCGCCCATTCGCCCTGGTACGCCGGGCCGCCGCTGATGAGCCTGCTGGAAACGCTGGAGGTCGGCGACGCTCTTCAGGCCGATCCCTTCCGCCTGCCGGTGCAGTGGGTCAACCGGCCCAATCTCGACTTCCGCGGCTTCTCCGGCCAGATCGCCGCCGGTACCGTGCGGCCGGGCGATCCGGTGCGCGTCCTGCCGTCGGGCAAGACCTCGACCGTCGCCCGCATCGTCACCGCCGACGGCGACCTGGCTGAGGCTGTCGCCGGCCAGTCGATCACCCTGACCCTGGCCGACGAGATCGATGTCTCGCGCGGCGACGTCCTGGCCAGCGCCGACGCCCCGCCCGAGGCTGCCGACCAGTTCGAGGCCACAGTGGTCTGGATGGACGACGAGCCCCTGCTGCCGGGCCGGCCTTACCTTCTCAAGATCGGCGCAAAGCTGGTGGGCGCCACCATCACCGAGCCCAAGCATAAGGTGAACGTCAACACCCTGGAGCAGCAGCCGGCCAAACGGCTGGAGCTGAACGAGATCGGCGCCTGCAACCTGTCGCTGGACGCCCCCGTCGCCTTCGCTCCCTATGCCCAGAACAAGGACCTGGGCGGTTTCATCCTGATCGATCGGATCTCGAACCGCACGGTCGGGGCGGGTTTGCTGCACTTCGCCCTGCGCCGCGCCCACAATATCCACTGGCAGGCCCTGTCGGTGGACAAGGCTGCGCGCGCCACGATCAAGAACCAAAGGGGTCGCGTCGTCTGGCTGACCGGCCTATCCGGCGCCGGCAAATCGACCATCGCCGACCTGGTCGAAAAGCGTCTGCACGCCGACGGTCGCCACACCTATCTGCTCGACGGCGACAATGTCCGCCACGGCCTGAACCGCGATTTGGGTTTCACCGAAGAGGACCGGGTCGAGAACATCCGCCGCGTCGCCGAAGTTTCCAAACTGATGGTGGACGCCGGCCTGATCGTCCTGGTCAGCTTCATCTCGCCCTTCCGCGCCGAACGCCGTCTGGCCCGCGACCTGCTGGGCGAGGGCGAGTTCGTCGAGGTCCACGTCGATACGCCGCTGGCGGTGGCCGAGACCCGCGACGTCAAGGGCCTGTACAAGAAGGCCCGCGCGGGAGAGCTCAAGAACTTCACCGGCATCGACAGCCCCTACGAAGCCCCCGAAAGCCCCGAGATCGTCGTGGACACCACCACCATGTCGCCCGAGGACGCCGCCGAGCGCATCGTCGCCTGGCTGGATGGGCGGTTCTCGATCGAGGACTTCGCCATCTAGGTTCGGAACCTTGACCGTTCGCCGGACGCTCTAGGAACTGATGACCAATCCGATCCAGAAGCTGGGCCTCGACACCATCGAGCAGTCGCAGATCGCCCGCATCGCCGGGATCAATCTGACGCTGGGCGGTCTGGTCAGCGCGGGCGTGATCCTGCTGATCGCCTTCGCGGCCCATTGGCTGGTGACGCGGTCGCTGCGCCGGGTGCGCGAGCGCTCGGACCGCAGCCGTCAGGCGATCTATCTGCTGGAGCGGCTGGCCGGTTACGGCATCATTGTCGTGGGGATCATGTCAGCCCTGTCGGCGGCGGGGCTGAACCTGTCGTCCCTGACCGTCTTCGCCGGCGCTCTGGGCATCGGTGTCGGTCTGGGCCTGCAGGGCGTGGTCAAGGAGTTCGTCTCAGGCCTGTTCCTGATCTTCGACCGGATGGTGTCGGTCGGCGACTACATCGAGATCGAGGACATCGGCATTCGCGGCGCCATCATGGAGATCGGCCCGCGCGCCACCCGTGTCCGCACCAACGACAACGTCAATGTCCTGGTGCCCAACTCGCGCTTCATCGAACAGCCCGTCACCAACTGGACGATGAAGGGCGACACCCGCCGCATCCATGTGCCCTTCACAGTCGCCTATGGGTCGGACCGGGGCCAGGTGCGCGATGCGGTTCTGGCCGCCGCCCGCGCCAGCCCCTTCACCTTGCCGGAGACGGAGGCTCGCAAGAGCCAGGTCTGGCTGGTGGCCTTCGGCGATCGGGGCCTGTCGTTCGAACTGGTGGTCTGGCCGACGCGCGACGCCGTCAAACGCCCGGCGGCGATGCACGCCGCCTACACTTGGCTGATCGCCGACGCCCTGGACGCAGCAGGCGTCGAGGTGCCGGTGCCCCAGACCGATCTTCGCCTGCGCACCGCCTTCGGCTTGGACGGCGAGGAGGCTTTGAAGCGCCTCGGCTACGGCGCCGGCTCACCGCCGCGATCGGCCGGGCCGCCAAGTCCCGCCCGAACCGCCAACGACGCGGCCGACGACGTCATGGCCGACGATGAAGCGGAGATGCCGGAACCGCCCGCTCCGCCCAAGGCGCGTCAGACGGACTGAGCCGCCTTCGCCTCCAACCGCCAGGCATGCAGCAACGGCTCGGTATAGCCGTTCGGCTGCTCGACGCCTTCGAACACCAGCGCTCGCGCCGCCTGATAGGCCAGACTGTTATCCGGGTCCGCCGCCATCGGCCGATACAGCGGATCGCCCGCATTCTGACCATCGACCTTGGCCGCCATGCGCTGGAAGGCCGCCTCGACCTGATCGGCCGTACAGACCCCGTGCAGAAGCCAGTTGACGATATGCTGCGAACTGATCCGCAGCGTCGCCCGGTCCTCCATCAGGCCGATGTCGTGGATGTCCGGCACCTTGGAACACCCGACCCCCTGGTCGATCCAGCGCACGACATAGCCCAGTATGCCCTGGGCGTTGTTGTCCAACTCGGCCGCCACCTCGTCCTCGGACCAGTTGACGCCGTTCGCCAAGGGCGGGGTCAGCAAGGCCTCCAGCCCCGGCGTCTCGCGCCCAGCCACCTCTTTCTGAACCGCGAACACATCCACCGCATGATAGTGCAGCGCATGCAGAGTCGCCGCCGTCGGCGACGGGGTCCAGGCGGTGTTCGCGCCGGTCTTCGGATGGCCGATCTTCTGCTCCAGCATGTCCGCCATCCGGTCCGGCGCCGCCCACATCCCCTTGCCGATCTGGGCCTTGCCGGACAGGCCGCATTTCAGGCCGATGGCGACGTTTCTCGCCTCATAGGCCGCGATCCAGGCGCTGGACTGGATGTCGGCCTTTCGCACCACCGGCCCGGCCTGCATGGCCGTGTGGATCTCGTCGCCGGTGCGGTCCAGGAACCCTGTGTTGATGAAGACGATCCGGTCCCTCACCGCCTGAATACAGGCCGCCAGATTGGCTGAGGTCCGCCGTTCCTCGTCCATCACCCCGACCTTGATCGCATGACGCGGCAGGGCCAGCAGATCCTCGACCGCATCGAACAGCCGGTCGGTGAAGGCGGCCTCTTCCGGCCCGTGCATCTTGGGTTTGACGATATAGACAGAGCCCGTCGCGCTATTGCCGAACCCGCCCAGACCCTTGATGTCATACAGCGCGATCAGGCTGGTCACGATCGCGTCCAGGATCCCCTCGGGCGCCTCCGACCCGTCGGCCAGACGAATGGCAGGGGTCGTCATCAGATGCCCGACATTGCGCACGAACAGCAGGCTGCGGCCCTTCAGGATCACCGACGACCCGTCCGGCGTGGTCCACTGGCGATCCGGCTCCAGAGCGCGGGTCAGGGTCTCGCCGCCCTTGTTGAACGTCGCCGACAGATCGCCGCGCATCAGACCCAGCCAGTTGCGATAGGCCTCGGCCTTGTCCGCCGCATCGACGGCGGCGACGGAATCCTCCAGATCGACGATGGTCGACAGGGCCGATTCCAGCACCACGTCCGCCAGCCCCGCCGCATCGCTGCGCCCCACCGGATGGCTGCGGTCGATCACCAGTTCGATGTGCAGCCCGTTGTTGACCAGCAGGATCGAAGACGGCGCCGTCGTTTCGCCGGTAAAACCGACGAACTGTCCTGCATCCCTCAACGCGGGCGACAGTGCGCCATCAATTACCGACCAGCCGGCGACATCCGTATGCGAACCCTCCGCCAGGGGCGCCGCCTCGTCCAAAAAAGCCTTGGCCCGCGCGACGACCCGCGCGCCGCGCGCTGCGTCATAGCCGCCGCCGGCCGGCAGGTCGCCCAACGCATCGGTGCCGTAAAACGCATCATACAGGCTGCCCCACCGCGCATTGGCGGCGTTCAGCAGGAAGCGGGCGTTCAGCACTGGCACGACCAGCTGCGGGCCGGCCATGCGCGCGATCTCGGCGTCCACGCCTTCGGTCCCGATCGTGAACGGCGCCGGCTCCTCGACCAGATAGCCGATCTCTTTCAGGAAGGCCTGCGACGCCGCCACATCATACGGCTGGCCCCGCCGCGCCCGATGCCAGTCGTCAATCTGGGCCTGCAAGGCGTCGCGTCGCGCCAGCAGCGCACGGTTCGCGGGCACGAACCGCTCGAAGATCGCCGCCGCCCCGCTCCAGAAGGCCGTCGCATCAAGCCCCAGCCCTGGCAGTACATCCTGCTCGATCAGGGCGATCAGTTCGCCCGCGACCTTCAGCCCGGCGCGATCTTCATGGGTCGTCATGACGGCCTCTCTCCGGCGCGACGCCGGCCTGTAACAATGCGTGATCAGGTAAGCCGAGGCCGCACACTGGCGCAAGGGTCACGTCGCGTCATCGCCGTCGCTTTTCGTCCACGGCGACAGCCGGCTGGTCACAAACGCTTAACCGCGTCCGTGAACGGGACTGCAAGCGGCGGCGCCTATTGTGAGCTTACGGACGAACTCGCGTCCGGCCAGTCGAGCGTCTCGCCCATGCTGTTTCTTCTGAACGATGTCGTGTTCGACCTGGACGAGGCCTGCCCGGTCACGCCCGCCGACGCGCGCCGGTTCGAGAAGCTGGGTCTGGACTATCTGCTGGAACTGGGTTGCGAACTGTTCGCCGAGGACCCGCTGCTTCACCGCAACGATCCCGAACGCGCCCGTCGCCTGGCCTGGCTGATCGCCGAGCGCAGCCCGGACGTGAACGCCGCCCTGTTCGCGGCGCCGGCACCCGCCTGCAATCCCGACCTGGTCGAGCCGCGTTTCTGCACCCTGCCCGAACAGGTGATGCGCCAGCTTCAGGCCAAGGGCCGTCGCCTCGACGCTGTCTCTGCCGACCGCGCCGTTTGGAACCGCCTGGCCGCCTGATCGCGGCCTGAAACGCCGTCAGAAGACGGCGTTGAACACCACATGGACCAGCGTCGCCACGGCTACGATAAAGCCGAAGCCGACGACCAGCCCCACCGCCGGATGAAGCGGCGCCCGCTCACGCGGCGCGTGGGCGATACGATCTTGAGGATGGATGACAGCCATCGTCCTTGTCCTTTCCCTATGATCCCGGATCGATCCGGGAGGGGAGCGTCGGACTCTGACGGCCCGATCGTCTCCTCCAGAACCGAGCATGACTCCGATAGCCCTTCGTGGCGAGGGGTTAGTTTACGTGGACCAATCGGCTGGACGTCGGCGCGTGGAAGTTGCACCTTCGCCCTCACGGGATGTTCGGGACTGATTGTATGAGTTCGAAGCTGGTAACCTGCGCCATTTCGGCGGTGGGATCGATTGTGTTTGCCGCAATGGCTCAGCCAGCACGGGCGGACTGGCTGCGGGCCGAAAGCGAACGCTTCATCGTCTATAGCGACGGCGGCGAGCGCGCCCTGCGCGATTACGTCCAAAAACTCGAGATTTTCGATCGTGTCATGCAGGTCCGACACGGCGGCTCGATCTCGGATGAGCCGCAGCGCAAAATGCCGATCTATCTCGTCGGCGGTCGCCGAGGCCTGACGCGTGTGCACCCGCAGAGCGGTGAAAACACGATGGGCACCTACTTCCCGACGGAAGAGGATATCTTTGCGGTCGCCATCAGAGGCGACGGCGGGATGTCGGGCGACGACATCCTGATGCACGAATACGCCCACCACTTCATGCTGGGCAACTTCCCCGGATCCTACCCGGCGTGGTTCGTCGAAGGCTTTGCCGAATACTACATGACCGCAGACATCGACGTCCGAGATCGGAAAGTTCAGCTGGGCCAGTTCAACCAGAACCGCGCCTACTGGATTATGGCGGAAACCTGGATCCCGCTTGATGTCCTGCTGACCAAGCGTCCGGGTGAAGTTCGATCCGAGAGTCAGAAAGCGACCTACTATCCGATCGCCTGGCTGCTGACCCACTGGTTCATCAGCGATCCTGCGCGCCTGGAGCAGTTGGAAGACTATCTGAAGCGCGTTTCGGGCGGTGAGGACTCCGTAGCTGCGATGGAGGCTTCCACTGGAATGTCGCTTCGTGACCTTCAGGTCGCGCTTCGACGCTACACCCGTGGTCGCCTGATGGGCAGAACGCTCAGCGGCCAGTTCCCAACGGCCGACATCGTCGTCACGCGACTGTCGCCCGCCGCCGATGATCTCCTGCTCATCAATCAACGGCTCAAGATCGGCGTCCCTGACGAAGATCGCCAGGCCTTGGGCCAAGAGGTCGCCAGGCTGGCGGCCCGGCATGGCGACGATCCTTTGGCCTTGCTCGCAGCCGGCCATGCCGGTCTCCATTTCGGCGATCGCGCCGCTGGCGAACGTGCGCTTCAACGCCTGCTGGAAATCAATCCGAACCATGTCGAAGCCCTGCAGTTCCTGGCGCAGGAGCGGCTCAAACAAGCGCGCGAGGCCGAAGACGACGACCAGGCTCAGGCGCTGCGCGTCCAGGCGCGCGGCTATCTCTCTCGCGCCTATGCAGCCGGTCAGAACGACTACCGCACCCTTATGCTGATGTCCGAACTCCGTCGGACCCAGCCCGGCTATCCCAATGACAACGATCTGCTGACCCTGGGCCTGGCGCTGGACCGCGCTCCTCAGCTAGCGGCGGTGCGCTTCCCCTATGCGAACGCCCTGGTGAAAACCGGCAAGCCGGAAGAGGCGATCGCGGTGCTGAAACCGTTGGCCAACAACCCCCACGGCGGCAGCGCTTCAAACTACGCTAGTCGGCTGATCGCCGCCATCGAGGCGGGTCAGGACTTGCCGGAAGCAACAGAAGATGAGGAGGCGCCCCAGATCAGCGAGCCGGAGCCGGAAACCCCTCCGCAAACACCGTCTGAATCCGCCCCTTCTCCCGCCAGCGAGTGACTTTCGGCGCGCGGCGGGGTAGTCGCGCGCCATGTCTTCCTTGACCCTGCCTGAAGAAGCGGCGCGCCGCCGGACCTTCGCCATCATCGCCCACCCGGATGCGGGCAAGACGACCCTGACCGAGCATATCCTGCTGGCAGGCGGCGCCATTCGTGCGGCTGGCGCCGTGCGGGCGCGCGGCGAGAACCGGCGGACGCGGTCCGACTGGATGAAGATCGAGAAGGAGCGGGGCATCTCGGTCTCGGCCTCGGTCATGACGTTCGAGCACGAAGGCAAGATGTTCAACCTGCTCGACACGCCCGGGCACGAGGACTTCTCCGAAGACACCTATCGCACCCTGACCGCCGCCGACTGCGCCATCATGGTGCTGGACGCCGCCAAGGGGATCGAGCCGCAGACGCTGAAGCTGTTTGAGGTCTGCCGCCTGCGCGACATCCCGATCATCACCTTCATCAACAAGCTGGACCGCGAGGCCCAGGACCCGATGGCCCTGCTGGACGACATCGCGTCACGCCTTCAGCTGGACCCCGCCCCGATCTGGTGGCCGGCAGAGAGCGGCAATCGCCTGCGCGGCATGGTCGAGGTCGGGACCGGCCGGTTCCAGCCCTACACGCGCAAGGCCGCCGGGTCGGCGGAGGATCCCGAACACCCCCCCGCACTGCCGCTGGACCAGGCGGCGCAGTATTTCGAGGCGGGCGAGCAGGACAACCTCGCCGAGGCCGTCGAACTGGTCGAAGGCGGCTATCCGGCCTTTGACCGCCAGGCCTTCCTGGAAGGTCACATGACGCCGGTGCTGTGGGGCTCGGCGCTTCGCCACTTCGGCATCGACGAACTGCTGAAGGCCATCGGCGACTGGGCCCCGGCGCCCAAGGTGATGAAGGCGAAGAAGGAATCGCCGCCCGAGACCCGCAACGCCCCCGCCCCCGTCGAGACCGAGGTCGAACCGGGATCCAACGAGGTCACTGGCTTCGTCTTCAAGGTCCAGGCCAATATGGACCCCAACCACCGCGACCGGATCGCCATGTTCCGCATGGCGTCGGGCGCCTTCAAGCGCGGCATGAAGCTGAAGGTGCAGAACACCGGCAAGTCCCTGTCGGTCAATGCGCCGATCATGTTCTTCGCCTCGGATCGGGAACTGGCTGACGACGCCTTCGCCGGCGACGTGATCGGCATTCCGAACCACGGCGTGCTGCGCGTCGGCGACAGCCTGTCGGAGAGCGGCGTGGTCCGTTTCGCCGGCCTGCCGAACTTCGCCCCCGAAATCCTGCAACGGGTTCGCGTGAAGGATCCGCTGAAGGCCAAACACCTGAAGAAGGCGCTGGAAGGTCTGGCCGAGGAAGGCGTGACCCAGCTGTTCCGGCCCGAAATCGGATCGGACTTCATCGTCGGCGCCGTGGGCCAGCTGCAGTTCGAGGTCATGGCCGACCGTCTGGGCGAGGAGTACGGCCTGGACGTCGTCTTCGAACCCTCCCCCTACGCCGAAGCGCGCTGGATCGCTCCAGGCTCGGAGGGCTCCGACGCCGACATCGAGGACTTCAGCGGCAAATACCGTCCCCAGATGGCGCGTGACATCGACCAGGCCCCGGTCTTCCTGGCCAAGTCTAGCTGGGAAACCGGCTATGTCGGCGAACGCTTCCCCAAGATCGCCTTCACCAAGACGAAGGAACGCGGCTAAGGCCGGGCGCCGCTAACGACTTCCTTTGGTCACGCAGCTGAGCCATTCTCAGGTCATGTCGACGCTTCTCACCCTCGCCAGCACCGTCTTTATGCTGCAGGCCGTCCCTTCCGTGGGGCTGGTTTCGTATGACGAGGCGGTGCGCTGTGCAGGCCTGACCCAGGCCGCGTCCGAGCTTGAAGGCGGCGAGAGCGCCCAGGGGCGTCGGCTGTATGACGCCGCGCTCTATTGGTCCCTGGCGGCCATGCAGGCCGCGACGGCGGCGGGCAAGACGGCGCCGGCCGCGGAGGCCGATCAGACCCGCGCGCGCATCACCGCGGTGCGTCAGCTCAACGCCGAGGCGCCCGAGGCCCGCGCCAATCTGCAACGCTGCCAGCAGAAGACGCCGAAACTCGACTAGGTCGCCGGCTTAAGGCCAAGCCGAACCGCATTCCCGGCGCTGCGTTTGCATTGGACGCCGCAGGTGACGCAGTCTGCGTCCCGAAGCGGGATAACCGAGGTCCAGCATGTTCGAATTCGGCCGTGATCTTCGAAAACTCTTCGCCCAGGCGCGAGAGAGCGAAGACCTGGGCTGGGTCGAACTGATCGGCGCGGATCTGCTGCGCGCCGAGGCGAGACGCGAGGCCACGGACGCCGGACGCGTCTCCTGCGCTCGTCCCTTCGAGACCGAGAACCGCGCCTGCGCCCTGTGGCGCGAACACGCCCGGCGCACCGGCGCCGCCGACAGTCTGGACCGGGCCGAACGCTGCGCCGACAGCTTGGCGCGTTCAGCCGTGGGCGAGGATCAGATCGCGCGGGCCGCCATGGCCAAGGCGGCGGTGCTGATGCTGCGCTTTGATCTGTGCGGCGACCCCGGCCGTCTGGACCGCGCGGCGACGACCCTTGCGGCGGTCGGGCAGCCGCGCAGCCGACGCATCGCGGTCGGCATGGCCGCGCTTCACGCCCGGCTCACGGTCCGCACCGCCCGGCTGAGCGGCGACATCGCCCGCCTTCATCAGGCGGCTGTCTTGATGGATGAGGCGGTGCGCAGAGACGACGCCGAGGACATGGATCTGCGTATGGATCGCGCGGCCCTGTCGCTGGAAATGGGCGTGGTGCAGCGCGACGTGCATCTTCTGGATCAGGCCGGCCGCGACTTGGGCGCCCTGGTCGAGGCCGCATCCCCTGACCATCGCCCCCTGACCCGCGCCCGCGCCCTCGCTCTGTGCGGCGCTGGCCTGTCGGCCCTAGCCGCCATTGCGGGGCATGACGAGGCCCGCAACCAGGGGCGGATCATGTTCGACGCCGCCGCCGATCAGTTCACGCCGGATCACAGCCCGCTGGACTGGGCCGCGATCCAGGTGCTGCGTGTCGGCGACGACGCCCAGCCGCTGATGCTGTTGACCCAGGCGGAAGCCCTGACGCAGGGCGGCGAACTGATCATCGGCGCCCTGGCGCGCGAGCGGCGCATCACGCGTGAGGTGGCCTTGGCAAAGGCGGTCAAGAACCTGACCGCCCTGATGACGCTGGAGACCCGGTTGCGGGCGCGCATGGCGACGGCGACGCCGCTCGACTGGGCGGCCGATCAGATCGGTATGGCCGAGATCATGCTGGCGCGGCATCGGCTGGGCGGCGTCGTCCCGACCGATCTGGGGCTGATCCTGGGCGAGGCGGCGATGACGGCCCGGGAAATGGGCGTCGACGCCCTTGCCGATCGCGCCGAGGCGCTTCTGAGGGCCTAGACCTCAGCCGCCCATGGCGACGAAGGCCCCGTTCAGGAACCGCGTCTTTCCATAGGCCATCCGCTGCCCGTCATCGGCCAGAACCCGCCCGCCGGCGGCTTCCAGCACCGCCTGGCCCGCTGCGGTGTCCCATTCCGAGGTCGGACCGGTGCGCGGATAGGCGTCAAACCGCCCCTCGGCGATCAGGCAGAACTTCAGCGACGAATCCGTTCCCTGCCAGCGCGAGCAGCCGTGACGGGCGGCCAGACGCGTCGCCTCTTCGTCGGTGACGCTGTGGCTCAGCAGGGCCATGCCTTCCTGCGGCCGGTCGCGCACCCGGATCGGACGCCAGTCCTCGCCCGAATGCGCCTCGCCGGCCTGAAGGGCGCCGAACTGACGCCGGAAGGCGCCGCCCTCGGGCTTGTCGGTGCGCCAGGTCGTCGCCGTCGCCGGCGCCGTCACCACGCCCGCGACCGGATAGCCGTCATGGATCAGGGCGATATTGACGGTGAAGGCCTCGCCGCCGCGCACGAAGCCGCGCGTGCCGTCCAGCGGATCGATCAGCCAGAACCAGTCCTCGGCGGTTTCAGGCGCGCCATCGGCCGACACGGCCTCCTCCGCCACCGTCTGCACGCCCGGATACAGGGCCGCCAACCGTTCCAGGATCAGAGCCTCAGCCGCCCGGTCCGCTTGCGTCACCGGGCTGTCGTCGGACTTGGTCTCGACCGCCGTGCCTGCGCGCCAATAGGGCAGGATCAGCCGCGCGGCCTCCTCTGCGATCTCGGCGATGGCCAGGGACAGCGCGCCGGACGTCAGATCGCGCTCAAGAGCAGGTGTGGAAGAGGTCGTCATTGGCGGGTCGATAGACCATCCGGGCGGTTCCATGAACCGGCAAATCACTCCAACTTCGCGCGCGACACGAACTGTGACCTGAGCGCGCCAGACCTATGACCCCGACCCACGACGCAGACGCCGCTCCGCTGGACCTTCCCGTCGATGGGACGGAGCTGGCGACCTACATCGCGGCCAAGCTGTGCCATGACTTTATCAGCCCGTCAGGCGCCATCGTTTCCGGCCTGGACCTGATGCAGGATCCGACGGCCCAGGACATGCGCGACGACGCCCTGGCCCTGATCGAACAGAGCGCGCGCAAGATGGTCGCCCTGGTGCATTTCGCCCGTGTCGCCTTCGGCGCCGCCACCACCAGCGAACGGTTCACAGCCCGCGAGATCGAAGGCCTGGTGTCAGGCATGGTCCAGGGCGGCCGCGCCTCGCTGGACTGGCGCATCGCCGACGGCGAGTTCACCAAGCCCCAGGCCCGCGCCCTGACCAACCTCGCCTATCTGACCGTCGGCGCCCTGCCGATGGGCGGCGTCGCCACCATTCAGTCGCGGGTGGAAGACGGCCTGCTCTATCTGGAAGGCTTCGCCGAGGGCGCTCGCGCCCGGCTGAAGCCCGAGGCCGTCGTCGGCCTGGCGGGCGAGCGGCTGACCGAGGGTCTGGCGGGCCAGTGGATCCAGCCCTACTGGCTGTGGCTGACCGTGAAAGAGGCCGGCGGCGAATTACGCGTCAAGGTTGAGGACGGAAAGGTCGCATTGGTCGCCCGAATGCCGGTCTGATTCCTATTTCCAAACGACTCATTAACTGGCGTCTGGGATAAAAAGGGTTCATGCGCCTCGGGCGAAAGCCGCCGTGTCTTTGAGGGATCGACCTTGGACTTCCGAACCTGCCTGATCGTCGACGACAGCCGCATCATCCGCAAGGTGGCGCGTCGCATCGTCGAGGGCCTGGGCTATGAGGTCGATGAGGCGGCGGACGGGTCGGAAGCCCTGGCCTATTGCACCGGCGCCATGCCCGACGTGCTGCTGGTGGACTGGAACATGCCCGTGATGGACGGCATCACCTTCCTGCGCCGCCTGCGCGCCATGCCGGGCGGCAAACAGCCCAAGGTGCTGTTCTGCACCATCGAGACCCGGCCCGAGCGGATCGCCGAAGCCCTGGCCGCCGGCGCCGACGACTATGTGATGAAGCCTTTCGACGGCGAGATCCTGCAATCCAAGCTGACGGAGGTCGGAGCGATCGCCGCATGACGCCTGAGGACTTCGACAAGCTGCAGTCTCTCCTCGCCACCCGCGCCGGCTACCGGCTGTCGCGGGATCGCATCCACCTGGCCGAACACCGGCTGGGTCCGATCGCGCGGCGCGAAGGCTACGCCAATGTCGAGGCCCTGCTGTCGAACCTGTGGGCCAATCCGGTCGCCTCGCTGGCCTGGTCGGTGATCGAGGCCCTGCTGAACGCCGAGACCTGGTTCCGTCGCGACCGCACCCCTTTCCGCATTCTCGAAACCGAACTGCTGCCGGCCCTGTCCAAGGCGCGGCCCGACGGACGGATCAAGATCTGGTCGGCCGGCTGCTCGACCGGCCAGGAGGCCTGGTCCATCGCCATGACGGCCAGGGAGATCGGCGTCGATGTCGATCTGGTCGCCACCGACCTGTCGCAGCGCGCGATCGAGAAGGCGCGCTCGGGCCTCTACACCGGCTTCGAGATCCAGCGCGGGCTCACGGCCAAGACCATGCTGCGCTGGTTCGAACCGCGGGAAGACCAGTGGATCGTCAAGGCCGAACTGGCCGACGCCGTGCGTTTCGGCCGCGCCAACCTGCTGGACGAACCGACCGATGACGCCCGTTTCGACGTCATCTTCTGCCGCAATGTGATGACCGATATGGAGCCGTCGCGCCGGGCGCGTCTTCTCGACGGACTGGAGCGCCGCCTGGTCGATGACGGGTGCCTTCTTCTGGGCGTGGACGAAAGTCTGGAAGGCGAGACGGTCGCCTTCCGCGCCGTGAACGGCCGCCGGGGCCTGTATGTAAAGGCGCCGTCCGCGCTTCGCCGCGCCGCCTGAACCCGCTCGTCATGCGGGCGATCAGCCCGCGTGCAGTTCCTGCTTCACCCGTTCCGCCAGCGTCTTGATGTCCAGCGGCTTGGGCAGGAAGGACACGCCCGTCTCGTCCTGCAACAGGTCCGAGAAGTCGCTCTCGGCATAGCCCGAGATAAACATGACCGGCGCGTCGCCCAGATATTTGCGCGCCTTCTTCAGCAAGGACGGCCCGTCCAGCCCCGGCATGATGACGTCGGAGATCATCATGTCGATCTGGCCGGCGTGTTCCTCGGCCAGCAGCAGGGCCTCCTCGCCGTCGGCGGCCTCGATGACTTCATAGCCGCGCTGGCGCAGCAGCCGGGCGGCGATGCCGCGCACGGCGTCCTCGTCCTCGACGAACAGGATGCGGCCAGCGCCTGACAGGTCGCGCGGCGCCTTGGCCTTGACCTCGACCGGCTGAACCTCGGCCAGCTCCGCCTCGCCCGCCGCCGGCAGGAAGATGCGGAAGGCGGCGCCCGCGCCTTCGATATTGCTGACGGTGATGTGGCCGCCCGCCTGCTGCACGATGCCATAGACGGTGGCCAGACCCATGCCGGTGCCCTCGTTCACCGCCTTGGTGGTGAAGAAGGGTTCGAAGATCTTGTCCGCCAGTTCGGGCGGCACGCCGGGTCCGGTGTCCGAGACCTCGATCAGGGCCACCTCGTCCGTCGGCGCATCAACCCAGCCCAGGGCTCGCGCCTCGTCGCCCGTCAGGCGGCGCGTGGCGATGGTGACGACGCCGGCGCCCGGCTCGACCACGCCGCGCATGGCGTCGCGCGCGTTGACGGCCAGGTTCATCACCGCCGTCTCCAGCTGAGACTTGTCGGCCAGCACGACTGGCAGGTCGCGTCCGTAGTCGGTCTCCAGCCGGACGTCCTCGCGCAGCAGCCGCCGCAGCAGGATGGCGAACTCGCCGACCAGTTCGCCCAGGTCCAGCCGCTCGCGCCGCACCGTGGACTTGCGCGAGAAGGCCAGCAGCTTGCGCACCAGGTCGGCCGCGCGAATGGCCGTCTGACGGATCTCGTTCAACCCCTCGTACGAAGGGTCGCCCACCGGGTGCCGTTCCAGCAGACCCGAGAGCTGAAGCTGGATCGCCGTCAGCAGATTGTTGAAGTCGTGCGCCACGCCCCCGGCCAGCTGGCCCACGGCCTGCATCTTCTGGGCCTGGTTGAGCTGAAGCTCCATCGACTTCTGACCCGAGACGTCGAACAGCCAGATGCGCCGTTTGTCGCCCTCGGGCGCCACATACAGATGCAGCATCTTGTCGGGGTAGGCCCGCGCGACCAGTTCGATCGGGCCCGACGATCCGCCCGCCAGCTTCAGCCGCGCCTCGGCGATGCCGCCCGGATCGAACAGATGCCCAAAGGCCGCATCGCGCGCCGCTCCCGGTCCGGTCAGGACCGCTAGCGCCGGATTGGCCTCTTCAGCCCGGCCTGAAAACAGATCGTCGCCGGCGATGACGGCCGAGCCGAACGGCGCCCCGGCGGCCATGGCTCGCGCCTCGCCGGTCGCCGCGGCGGCGGGCGTGTGAACGGGCGCGGCGGCGATGGGCAGGACGGCGTCCGGCGCGGCGCGCATCAGGAACCGTCCCTCGCCCGTCTTGCCATCGCCGATCTGGCCGATGACGACCTCGACCTCGCGCTGTCCGATCATGACGATGGCGCGGCCCGGCTCGCCTTTGCGCGCCTGGGCGAAGGCCATGTAGAGCGCCTGGGCCGACTTGCCGCGCGGCAGGGCGCCGGTCGCCCCATTGGCCTCGGACCAGGCGGCGTTGAAGGCCAGGATCTGCCCCGAATCCCAGACCAGCGCCGCCGGTTCGGCCATGGCGTCCAGCACCTCGATGGCCGCGTCGCTGCTCGGCTTGGCGTCCGCCGCCCGGCGGAAGCCGAACAGACCGATCAAAGCGATCGCGCCCACGGTCAGGATCAGCACCAACCCCGGCGCCGAGGTCGGGTTGGCGCGAAACGCCGGATAGGCCAACGCCGCAATCGCCGCCACGACGCCGAACGCCATCACGCCGGACAACAGGTCGAACGAAGGGCGGCGGGTGGACGTCATACAGCCTCGCGAATCAGTGTTGCGATCATACGCCCAAATCCTGACGCCGCCTTACCGGCGCTTACGGGACTGGAAGACGAAGCCGATGATCTTGGCGGCGGCGTCGAAATGTTCGCGCGGAATTACCTCGTCCACCTCGACGGTGGCGTACAGGGCGCGCGCCAACGGCACGTTCTCGACGATCGGCACGCCGTGCTCGGTCGCCACTTCGCGGATGCGCAGGGCCAAGGCGTCGACGCCCTTGGCCACGCAGATCGGCGCCCCGTCGCCCTGATCCGGCTCATAGCGCAGGGCGACCGAATAGTGGGTCGGGTTGGTCACGATGACGGTGGCCTTTGGCACATTGGCCATCATCCGCTGGCGGCTGCGCTGCATGCGGATCTGCTTCAGCTTGGCCTTGATGTGCGGGTCGCCTTCGGACTGTTTGAAGTCTTCCTTCAGCTCTTCCTTGGTCATCCGCATCCGCTTGGCGAAGCGCATCTTCTGCCAGATGAAGTCGGCCCCGGCCGTGGCGCCCAGCAGGATGATCGAGGCCACGAACAGCGAGATCGCCATGTCGCGCGCCAGCGGCAGGATCGCCAGCGGGCTGATCGAGGCCATGTTCTCGAACTCGCGCAGGTGCGGCTTCAACACCATCCAGCACACGGCGCAGACGGCGATCAGCTTCAAAAAGGTCTTGACGAACTGCGCCAGGCCGTCGGGGCCGAAGATGCGCTTGAACCCCTGCATCGGACTGACCGCCGACCATTTGGGCTTCAGCTTTTCGGCCGTGAAGATCAGGCCTGACTGGGCGACATTGCCCCCGACCCCGCCCAGAATGGTCGCCAGCATGACGGCTCCCAGAAAGGGCGCCACGGCCCAGACGGCGCGCACCATGATCTGGTTGCCCGCGCCCGAGTTCAGCACCCCCAGCATCTCGTGCGGGGCGGCGATGAAGGGCAGCATCTGTTCGGCGATGGACGAGGCGAACCAGCCTCCCCCCATCAGGATCACCGCCGCCGCCCCCGCCAGCGACAGCACCTGGGCGACGTCGGGCGACTTGGCCGCATCGCCCTTCTTTCGGGCGTCCTCAAGCTTTCGCGGGGTCGCCTCTTCGGTTTTCGACTCGGGATCCGCGCCTTCAGCCACCAGGGCCTCCCAGCACGAAATACTCCGCCAGACGGCGGTAGCGGTCGATGAAGAGGGTGCCGAGCGCACCCAGGCTCAGCGCGAAGATCGACAGGCCCAGGATGACGCTCAAGGGCGCGGCGGCGAAATAGACCTGGAACGACGGCATGACCCGCGCCACCAGGCCGGACGCCAGGTTGAAGATCAAGGCGAAGACCAGCACCGGCGCCGACAACTGCACGCCCAGCAGGAAGCTGTCGCCCAGGGTGCGCACCGCCATCTGGGTAAAGTCGGCCATCATCAGCGGCTGGGCCGGCGAGATCAGCCGATACGAGCCCACCATGCCGGCGATGAACAGGTGGTGGGTGTCGGTGGCGAACAGCAGCGTCACCCCCAGCAGGGCCAGAAAGGCGGCGATGGTCGAACCGGGCTGGGCCTGCATCGGATTGGCGGTCTGGGCGAAGCTCAGCGTCGTCTGCAACGACACGATCTCGCCCGCCGTCGCCAGGGCGCTCATGAACATGCGTAGCAAAAGGCCGATCATCAGGCCCACGACCACCTCGCGGATGATCCACCCGACCATCAGCCCCATGCTGTCCGGCAGGCCCGGCAGCGAACCGCGCACCACCGGCCACAGCGCCAGACTGATGACCAGGGCCAGCGACAGTCGCACGCGCGGGGGCACATAGGCCTCGCCGAAGCCGGGGATCAGCATCAGGATCGCCGCGATCCGGGCGAAGATCAGCCCCCCGGCCCAGACCTGATCAGCGGTCGCATAAGCGTCCACTACATCCCCGCGATGCGGGCCGCGATCTGGCGCATGAAGCCGCCCAACAGGGCGCCCATCAGCGGCAGGAACAGGATCAGGCTGACGAAGATGGCGATGATCTTGGGCGCATAGATCAACGTCTGTTCCTGGATCTGCGTCAGGGCCTGAAACAGGCCGATCACCACGCCGACGACCAGTCCGACCAGCAGCACCGGCAGGCACAGCTGGATCGTCAGCCAGATGGCGTCGCGCCCGACGTCCAGAACTTCCGCGCCGTTCATCGGCTGCTCCCGCAAACTACTGGGCAGAAAATGCCGACAGGATGGTTAACAGGCCGCTAACCAGACGCGTCTTCGTCTAGACCTGACCCATGTAAAAATCTCGCGTGCGGCCTTGAACGGCGCCGCTTCGATGCCGACTTCCCCGCCTTCGACTTGGGGAGCGCCGATCATTCGATTTCAGACGAATTAGACGAATTAGACTCTCTTTTTCCGACTCCACCGTCTGAACGCGCGTCCGCCTCGTAATGGGACGGCTCGCCCTCTCCCCTTCCCTCAAGCGCTCCGCTATCTAGGCCGCCATGACCGACGCTCCCGCCTCCAAAGTCTCCCAGGCCGACGCAGAAGCCGCCGTCCGCACCCTGATTGAATGGGCCGGCGACAACCCGGACCGCGAAGGTCTGCTGGAAACCCCCGCCCGCGTCGCCAAGAGCTATCGCGAGCTTTTTCAGGGCTATGAGGTCGATCCGCTCTCCTATCTGGAGAAGACCTTCGAGGAGACCGGCGGCTACGACCAGCTGGTCGTGCTGAAGGACATCCGCTTCGTCAGCTTCTGCGAGCACCACATGCTGCCGGTCGTGGGCAAGGCGCACGTAGCCTATCTGCCGACGGACCGCGTCGTCGGCATCTCCAAACTGGCTCGCGTCGTGCGCGGCTTCGCGCGGCGCCTGCAAATCCAGGAGAAGATGACCTCCGAGATCGCCGAGGCCATCCAGACCGTGCTGAAGCCGCACGGCGTCGGCGTGGTCATCGAGGCCGAGCACAGCTGCATGACCCTGCGTGGCGTCAATGCGCCCGGCGCCAGCCTGTCGACCAGCCACCTGATCGGCGTCGTCCGCGACGACCCCCGCACCCGCGAGGAGTTCATGCGTCTGGTGCTGTCGTGACGTTCGCCTGACAGGCGAACTGGCCCGACGCTTGCGGTGAAGGGATCAAAGGAGGCGCTGACGATGCCCTGGTCCCTGATTTCGACCCGCAATGAGACAGTTCAGATCGCGCGCGGCGGCTGGCTGGACGCGCTGCGTTTCATCGTGGCCTTCCTGATCATCCTGCATCACTTCCAGGCCGCCGGTCCCGAGCCGCTTGCCCATCTGATCAATCCGATCTTCGAACGCGGCGGCTTCCTGCTGACCAACTTCTTCCTGATCGACAGCGGCTATGTGCTGATGCGCGTCTATGGCGCGGCGGTGGACAAGGGTCGGATGTCGCCCGGCGATTTCTTCCTGAAGCGGTTCCTGCGCGTCGTGCCCGCCCACCTGATCATGGGTTTGTCGCTGGTCGGCTTCGTGCTGCTGGCCACCGCCGCCGGCTCGCCGCCCCGCAATCCCGAATGGTTCGCCTGGGATCAGCTGCCGGCCCAGCTGCTGCTGCTGCAATCCTATGGCGTGCATGGCGGCCTGGGCTGGAACGCGCCGACCTGGTCGATCTCGGCTCTGATCGGCTGCTATCTGGCCTTCCCTTGGATCATTCGCGGCCTGATGCGTCTGGGCCCGTGGTCCGCCCTGGCCGTCGGCGTCGGCGTCTATCTGGTCGCCAACCAGCTGTGCTGGTCGTTCCTCGGCTATCCCGTCTATCAGATGCCGATGCGCTACGGCATCGTCCGCGCCCTGCCGCTGTTCTTCGTAGGCATGTGCCTGGCCTGGTTCGCCCAGAAGGTCTGGATCGCCCCGCGCCTGGCCGGCTGGGCCGGGGTGCTCGCCGCCGTCGGCTTCTTCGCGCTTCAGCTTCACGACAAGCACGCCCTTGCCGCCCTGACCCTGATCTCGGTCATCATCCTGGCCGCCGGCGCCGTGCCTGTGACCAAGCCTTCGAAGTGGGTGGAGACCGCCGCCATGGTCTCCTTCTCCATGTTCATCTCCAACGAGGTGGTCCGCATCGTCTGGTTCGGCGTGGTCAATGCGGTCGAGGCGCGCGTCGCCTTGCCCCTCTTCGTTCAATGGGGCCTGTGGGGCCTGGGCGTCATGACGGCGGTCGCCTTCGCCTTCGCCTTCCACTTCGCGATCGATAATCCGATCCAGACCCGCATTCGCGCCTGGCTGAAGCGTCGCAGCGCCCGTCGCGGCAAGGCGCAACCCAAGCTCGGCCCGGTCATCTCCATCGACGGCTGATCGCCAGCGATCCTCGATCCCAAAGTCGCCTTGGCGACCGACGATCCTCGACCAAAGTCGCTCTCTCCACCCGCCCCGCTCTCGGTCAATGTCGGCGTCCACGCATCCTGAAGGATGTGCAGAACGGCCGATAACGGCGACACGGGAGGAAATGGATCATGGCAACCGACGCACCCCTTGCGTCCGGAGGAGAGGAGCACACCGTCGATCGCAGCGATCGCCTGGTCATCCTCGCCTCATCGGTCGGCACCGTCATCGAGTGGTACGACTTCTATCTATACGGCTCTCTGGCGGCGATCATCACCGTCCAGTTCTTCTCGGGCGTCAACGAAACCACCGGCTACATCTTCGCCCTGATGGCCTTCGCCGCCGGCTTTGCGGTGCGACCCTTCGGCGCCATCGTCTTCGGGCGGCTGGGCGACCTGTGGGGACGCAAGAACACCTTCCTCGTCACCATGCTGCTTATGGGGCTGTCGACCTTCGTCGTCGGCCTGCTGCCGCCCTATGCGGTCATCGGCATCGCCGCGCCCATCATCCTGGTGCTGATGCGCCTGATCCAGGGCCTGGCCCTGGGCGGTGAATACGGCGGCGCCGCCACCTACGTCGCCGAGCACGCCCCGCAGGGCAAGCGCGGCTTCTACACCTCCTTCATCCAGATCACGGCGACCGCCGGCCTGGTGCTGAGCCTCGTGGTGATCCTGAGTGTCCGCCTTGCGGTCGGCGAAGAGGCCTTCGCCGCCTGGGGCTGGCGCATTCCGTTCCTGGTTTCGATCCTGCTCTTGGGCGTCTCCCTGTGGATCCGCCTGAAGCTGGCCGAAAGCCCGTCGTTCAAGAAGATGAAGGCCGAGGGCAAGGGCTCCAAGACCCCGCTGAAGGACAGCTTCGGCAAATGGCCCAACCTGAAGATCGTGCTGATCGCCCTGCTGGGCCTCACCGCCGGCCAGGCCGTCATCTGGTACACCGGCCAGTTCTACGCCCTGTTCTTCCTGGAACGGGTCATGAAGGTCGACGCCACACTGGTCTATGTGCTGCTGACCATCGCGCTTGTCGCCGCCTCGCCCTTCTTCATCTTCTGGGGCTGGCTGTCGGACAAGGTGGGCAGAAAGCCGATCATCCTGGCCGGCTGCCTGATCGCGGCCCTGACCTATTTCCCGCTGTTCAACGCCCTGACCCAGGCCGCCAATCCGAAACTGGCCGCCGCCGCCGCCTCGGCGCCGGTCACGGTCTATGCCGATCCGGCCGATTGTAATCTTCAGTTCGATCCCGTCGGCAAGACGGTGTTCAACCACTCCTGCGACGTGGCCAAATCCTATCTGGCCAAGGCGGGCGTGACCTACACCAACGTGGCGGCGCCGGCCGGCACGGTCGCCGAGGTCCGCATCGGCGACCAGGCCGTGGTCCCCAGCTTCCGCGGCGACGCCATGACCTCCGCCGACTTCGCGGCCCAGAAGAAGACTTGGGACAAGAGCCTGGGCGAGGCCCTGACCGCCGCCGGCTATCCGGCCAAGGCGGACAGCGCCCTGGTCAACAAGCCGATGGTGGTGCTGATCCTGTTCATCCTCGGCTTCTATGTGACCATGGTCTATGGACCGATCGCGGCGGCCCTGGTCGAGATGTTCCCGACCAACATCCGCTACACCTCCATGTCCCTGCCCTATCACATCGGCAACGGCTGGTTCGGCGGCTTCCTGCCGACCACCGCCTTCGCCATCGTGGCGGCGACGGGCAACATCTACTCCGGCCTCTGGTACCCGATCGTGGTGGCCCTGGGGACGGTCGTTCTGGGCTTCCTTCTGGTCAAGGAAGGCAAGGACGTCGATCTGAACGCCTGATCCTGCTTTCAGGTGGAATGAAGGGCGGGTCGTCGCAAGACGGCCCGCCTTTCGCTTGTGAAACACCCCGTGCCCGGTTCAGATGCCCCGATGTTCAGCCTGACGATCCTCGGCCTGGTAGCCGCCTATATGGCGGTGCTGTTCGCCGTCGCCTGGTCCCAGGAACGGCCGTCGGCGCGCGCGCGCGGCAAGGGGTTGGGGCCGTCGGTCTATGCCCTGTCGTTGGCCATCTACTGCACCTCATGGACCTACTATGGCGCGGTCGGCACGGCGGCGCGCGACGGGTGGGAGTATCTGCCCATCTACATCGGCCCGGTGATCGGCCTGACGTTGCTGTTTCCACTGTGGCGCCGGATCGCGGCGGCCGCCCGACGCGAGAACGTGGGCTCCATGGCCGACTTCGTCGCCTCGCGGTACGGCAAGAGCCAGACCCTGGGCGCGGCCGTCACGGTCGTCGCCATCCTGGGGTCGCTGCCCTATATCGCGCTGCAGCTGAAGTCGCTGTCGATGGCCGGCGCCCTGCTGACCGCCGGCACGCCGGTGGCGGGGTCCGAGGGTCTGACGGTCCTGGTGCTGGCCGGCGTCCTGGCCTTCTTCGCCATCCTGTTCGGGGCGCGCCGTCCTGACCTGACCGAGCACAATCGCGGCCTGATCCAGGCGATCGGGCTGGAGTCGATGGTCAAGCTGGGCGCCCTGCTGTTCGTCGCCGTCTTCGCCCTGGTCTTGCTGCTGAACGAAGGCTCGCCTCCGCGCATCGTCGAGGGCCTGGGCGCCTTGGCCGCGCCGCCCGAGGTCACGCCGCGATTCACCGCCATCACCCTGCTGTCGACCTTGGCCATCTTCTGCCTGCCGCGACAGTTCCACGTCGCCTTTGTCGAGGGCGGTCAGCCGTCGGATGTGAAGCGGGCGCGGTGGATCTTTCCCCTCTATCTGCTGCTCACCAGTCTGGCGGTGCTGCCGCTTGTGGCGGCCGGCGCCCTGTTTGCGCCCTCGGTCAATCCGGACCTGCTGGTGCTGGCCCTGCCGTTCCAGCGCGGCGAGACCCTGCTGACGGCCGTGGTCTTCGTCGGCGGCTTTTCCGCCGCCACCGCAATGGTCATCGTCGAGGCCGTCGCCCTGTCAGCCATGGTGTCCAACAGCCTGATCCTGCCCTTCCTGGCCCGCGAGCGTTGGCGGGTGCGCGGCGACGCCTCCGACATGGCTGGGACCATCCTTCAGGTAAGGCGCGGGGCCATCGTCGCGGTCCTGCTGCTGGCCTGGCTCTATTACCAGGCGACGGACCAGTCGCGCGGCCTGGCGGCGATGGGGCTGGTGTCCTTCGCGGCGATGGCCCAGTTGGCGCCGGCCCTGTTCGGCGCGGTCCTGTGGCGGGGCGGCCATGCGCAGGGGGCGCTGGCGGGCATGTCGGTCGGGATGGCGGTCTGGATCGTCATGCTGGCCCTGCCCCAGCTGTCGCCCGGCGCGCCCTGGCACCTGCACGTCATGCTGGGGATAGGCGACCCGCTGGCGCTCGGCGTCTTCGTCAGCCTGGCGTTGAACCTGGCGGCCTATGTCGGGGTGTCGCGGTTCGCCCAGCCGCGCCTGATCGACCGGGTTCAGGCCCGCGCCTTCGTGGATCGGCTGGGACCGGACTGGATGGAGGCCCGGCCCGCGCCGTCGGGCGCCTCGGTCGGCGACCTGCGCGCCCTGGTCGCCCGCTTCATCGGCGACGAACGGGCCGAGCGCGCCTTCACCGCCTGGGGCGATGAGACCGACACCAAGCTGCGCGACGCCGACCCAGCCGACGCGGCCCTGGCGCGCGCCGCCGAACGGATGCTGGCCGGCGCCATCGGCGCGGCCTCGGCCCGGCGGGTCATTGCGGCGGCGCTGGCCGGCGTCGGGCGCGCGCCTGAGGACGTGGTGCGGATGCTGGACGAGGCGTCCCAGGCCGTTCAGTTCAACCGCGACCTGCTGCAGACCACGCTCGACAATATCGACCAGGGCGTGATCGTGGTGGACGAGGATCTGCGGGTCACCGCCTGGAATCGGCGCTATGTCGCCATGTTCGACCTGCCGGCCGGTTTCGTCCACGTCGGCCTGCCCATCGCCGTCATCTATCGCTTGAACGCCGAGCGCGGCGAAAGCCCCGACGACATCGAGGCCTGGGTCGAGCGGCGGTTGGAGGCGCTGAGCCGCCGCATCCCCCACGACCACGAACGCCAGCAGCCCGACGGCCGAGTGCTGCGCTCCTCCGGCGCGCCGATCCCCGGCGGCGGCTACGCCACCAGCTACACCGACATCACCGCCCTGCGCCAAGCGGCGCGCGAGTTGGAGGAGGCCAACGAACGGCTGGAGGCGCGCGTGGCGGACCGCACCGCCCGACTGGACGAGGCCCGGCGCGTGGCCGAAGACGCCACGGCGTCCAAGACCCGGTTCCTGGCCGCCGCCAGCCACGACCTGCTGCAACCGCTGCACGCCGCCCGCCTGTTCATCGCCGCCTTAAAGGAGGAGCCGGCGTTGGAAGACGCGACCAGCCGCACCCTGGCCGTCAACGCGGACCGCGCCATCGACAGCGCCCACCGTCTGCTGACCGCCCTGCTGAACCTGTCCAAGCTGGAGGCCGGCGGCGTGCGGACCAATGTCGCGCGGCTGTCGCTGGGCGGCCTGTTCGACGAACTGCGCCGCGAGTTCGCGCCCGTGGCCGAGGCCAAGGGTCTGGACCTGACCGTGATGTCCAGCCGCCTGTGGGTCGCGTCCGACCGTGATCTGCTGCGCTCCATGCTGCAGAATCTGGTGGCCAACGCGATCCGCTATACGGATGCCGGCCGGGTGCTGGTCGGGGCGCGTCGGCGGGGCGAGACGGTGCAGCTGTTCGTCTGCGACACCGGACGCGGCATTCCCGATACCGAACACGAAACCGTCTTCGGAGAGTTCGTGCGTCTGCCGGGCGCCGTCGACGAACCGGGCGCGGGTCTAGGGCTGGCCATCGTGCGCCGCCTGTCCAGCCTGCTCGATCACCCGCTGGAGCTGAGTTCCCGTGTGGGGCGCGGCACGACCTTCCGGATCACCGTGCCGCGCAGCGCAGCCGACCTGCCCGCCGAGGCCACGCCGGTGCGCGAGGCGCGCCTGCCGCTGGCGGGCTTGCGCGTGCTGTGCGTGGACAATGAGCCGGTGATCCTGGACGCGCTGAACGCCCTGCTCACCCGCTGGGGCGCGCGGCCGACGCTGGTCGCCAGCGTTGAGGCGGCCAAGGCGGCGATCGGCCCCTTCGACGCCGCCCTGGTCGATCTGCATCTGGGCGATGGGCCCGAAGGGTTCGCCGTCATCGACTGGCTGAGGCCCCAGGGCGTGCGCCGCATCGCCCTGGTCACGGCCGACACCCGCGACGGGCTGAACGAGCAGGCCACGGCGGCCGGCGCCGTCCTTCTGCCCAAGCCGATCAAGCCGGCGGCGCTGAAGGCCTTCCTGTCGAGCTAGGAGCTGGGGAGTTAAGCCGGGTCCAGCGATTTGGCCAGGATCACCGCCTGGGTCCGGTTGTGAACACCCAGCTTTCGAAACACGCTGGTCAGATGCGCCTTGATGGTGGCTTCGGAGACGCCGAGGTCGAAGGCGATCTGCTTGTTCAGCCGGCCGGCCTTCAGCCCTTCGAGAATCCGCAGCTGCGACGGCGTCAGGCTGGCCACGCGGCCGGCCAGATCATCGTCGGCCTCGGGCACATCCGGCGCCCAGCTGTCGCCGGCGAGAATGGCCGCGATCGCCTCGACCATCTGCGGCAGGGACGAAGACTTGGGAATGAAACCTGCGGCGCCCAGGCCCAGGGCATGTCGCACAACGGGCGCGTCCTCGCTGGCCGAGACCACCGCCACCGGCACGGTCGGCTGTTCGGCCCGCACGGCGGCCAATCCCGCCATCCCCTCGCTGTCCGACAGCTTCAGATCCAGCAGCAACAGATCGACGGGCCCCGCGACCATCGCGGCCCGGGCTTCGGCCAGGCTGGCGCATTCCACCACCTCCGCGCCCGGCGCCGCCTTGTCGACGGCCGAGCGCAGGGCGGCGCGAAACAGGGGATGGTCGTCGGCGACGACGATGCGATCCATGGACTTCCTTCCGTGCGCGGCGTCTGACCGGCCGCGTCGTCGCCATCATGGCGCGGTTCGACTTTGGTCGAAATTAGACCAATGGCCAATGGCTCCCCGAGGCCGGAGGCGGAAAGGTCGTCAAACGGACGCCCGCGCGAGACGGGCGCGGGAGGTTCATCATGATCACGAAAAGCCTGATGGCGGGAGCCGCCGCCGTTGCGCTGACGGCGACGCCCAGCCTGGCCTCGGCCCAGGACCAGGCCGCGCTCGAGGCGCGCATCGCTCAACTCGAAGCCCAGTTGAACGCCCTGAAATCCGAGGTCGTCGCCGCGCGAACCCAGCAGGCGGCGCAACAGCAGGACATCATCCGCCTGGAGACCCGCCCCGCCGCGCCCGCCCCAGTCCAGCAGGCAGCGGCGCCCGGCGAAGGGTTCCGCATTGGCGACCACACGGTCAAGTTCGGCGGGTTCGTCAAGGTCGACGCCTACGCCAGCCGCTACTCGGGCGGCGACCCGGCAAACGGCGACGCGCTGCGTGAATTCCACATTCCCGGCTCCATCCCGATCGGCGGCGCCGATGAGGATACGGCGACCGACTTCAACGCCCGCCAGACTCGGTTCTGGCTGACCACCGACGGGATGGTCGGCGGTCACAAGATCGGCACCCGGATGGAAATGGACTTCCAGACCCTGCCCGGCGCCGGCGACCAGCGCACAACCAGCCCGGCCAACCCGGCCCTGCGCCGCGCCTTCATCACCATCGACAACTGGCTGATCGGCCAGGAATGGACCAACTTCCAGAACACCGCCGTCCTGCCCGAATCCGCCGACTTCATCGGCGCGGCCGAGGGCACGGTCTTCGCCCGTCAGGTCCAGGTCCGCTACACCCGCGGTCCCTTCTCGGTCTCTGTCGAGAACCCCGAGACGACCGTGACCCCGTTCGGCGGCGGCGCGCGCATCGTTGCCGACGACAACAGCCTGCCGGACTTCACCGCCCGCTATGCGGCGTCCAAGCCCTGGGGCGACTTCCAGTTCGCCGGCCTGCTGCGTCAGCTGAAATACCAGAGCCCGGCCAGCAACATCGATTCCACCGCGACCGGCTGGGGCCTGTCGGCCTCGACCAAGATAAAGGTCGGCGCCAAGGACGACTTGCGCCTGATGGTGACGGGCGGCGAAGGCATCGGCCGCTATGTCGGTCTCAACTTCTCCAACGACGCGGTGCTGAACGGCTCGGGCGATCTGGATGCGATCGGCGTCGTCGCCGGCTTCGCCGCCTATCGCCACGTCTGGGCGCCCGGCTGGCGTTCCAGCCTGATCTGGTCGGCGCAGAAGGTGGACAATGACCTGGCCTTCACAGGCCTGGCCGCCAACCGTTCGGCCCAGAGCCTCCACGCCAACTTGATCTGGTCGCCGGTTACGGCGTTTGATGTCGGGGCCGAGCTGATGTTCGCAGACCGCGAGATCGAAACCGGCGCCAGCGGCGACATGACCCGTCTGATCCTGTTCGCCAAATACGGATTCTGATGTGATGCCGGAGACGTCTCGCGTGCCTGATCCCGCCCTCTATCCCGTCCCCGCCGACTGGGCCGACAAGGCCCATATCGACCGGGAGGCGTATGAGGCGGCGCGGATCGCCGCGCGCGAAACGCCCGACGCCTTCTGGGCCGAACAAGCCAGACGTCTGGACTGGATCACCCCGCCGACCCGGATCAAGGATGTCTCCTTCAACAAGGAAGATTTCCGCATCCGCTGGTTCGAGGACGGCGTCCTGAACGTCTCGGCCAACTGCATCGACCGGCACCTGCCCCACCGCAAGGACGAGACGGCGATCATCTGGGAAGGCGACGATCCCGCCGACAGCCGCCATATCACCTTCGGCGAACTGCACGCCGAGGTGTGCCGCATGGCCAATGTGCTAAAGGCGCATGGGGCCAAAAAGGGCGACCGGATCACCCTGTATCTGCCCATGATCCCCGAGGCCGCCTACGCCATGCTGGCCTGTGCGCGGATCGGCGCGGTGCATTCGGTTGTCTTCGGCGGCTTTTCGCCCGACAGCCTGTGCGGCCGGATCGAGGACTGCGGCTCCAACCTGGTCATCACCGCCGACGAGGGCCTGCGCGGCGGCAAGCACATTCCGTTGAAGGCCAATGTCGACGAGGCCCTGACGAAGGTGAAGGTCGACACCGTCCTGGTCATTCGCCGCACCGGCGCCGACGTGCCGATGATCGAGGGGCGCGACTTCGACTATGGGCTGGAGGCCGCCAAGGCCGACGCCGACTGTCCGCCCGAGCCGATGAACGCCGAGGATCCGCTGTTCATCCTCTACACCTCCGGCTCGACCGGTAAGCCCAAGGGCGTGCTGCACACCACGGGCGGCTATCTGTTCTGGGCCGCCTGGACGCACGAGATCGTCTTCGACTATCGCCCCGGCGAGGTCTTCTGGTGCACGGCCGACGTGGGCTGGGTCACGGGCCACTCTTACATGGTCTATGGGCCGCTCGCGAATGCGGCGACGACCCTGATGTTAGAGGGCGTGCCCAACTATCCCGACGCCGGCCGCTTCTGGCAGGTGGTGGACAAGCACAAGGTCGAGATCTTCTACACCGCGCCCACCGCCCTGCGCGCCCTGATGCGCGAGGGCGATGCGCCGGTGAAGGCCTCCTCGCGCGCTTCTCTGCGTCTGCTCGGCACGGTAGGAGAGCCGATCAACCCCGAGGCCTGGCGCTGGTATCACGAGGTGGTCGGCGACAGCCGGTGCCCCATCGTGGACACCTGGTGGCAGACCGAAACGGGCGGCCATCTGATCACCCCCCTGCCCGGCGCCACCGACCTGAAGCCCGGATCGGCGACCCTGCCCCTGCCCGGCGTCGAGCTTCAGATCGTGGACGCCGAGGGCCAGCCGCTGGAGGGCGCCGTCTCCGGCAATCTGTGCATCACCGACAGCTGGCCGGGCCAGATGCGCACCGTCTACGGCGACGATCAGCGCTTCTTCGACACCTATTTCTCGACCTATCCCGGCCGCTACTTCACCGGCGACGGCTGCCGTCGTGACGAGGACGGCTATTACTGGATCACCGGCCGGGTGGACGACGTCATCAATGTCTCCGGCCACCGGATGGGCACGGCCGAGGTCGAGAGCGCGCTCGTCCTGCACGACGATGTCGCCGAGGCGGCGGTCGTCGGCTATCCCCATGACATCAAGGGCCAGGGCATCTACGCCTATGTCACCCTGAACAAGGGGGCCGAGGCGACCGAGGATCTGAGGAAGGCCCTGGTCGCTCATGTTCGCCACGAGATCGGCCCCATCGCCGCCCCCGACGTGATCCAGTGGGCGCCGGGCCTGCCCAAGACCCGGTCGGGCAAGATCATGCGGCGCATCCTGCGCAAGATCGCCGAGAACGAGATCGGCGCGCTGGGCGACACCTCGACCCTGGCCGACCCGTCAGTCGTGGACGATTTGGTCAAGAACCGCGCCGGGGCCTGAAGACGCGGGTTCAATGCGGGGGCTGATGCGCCTATCTGTGCGTCAGCCCGCCGCAGCCTGAGCCGTCCATGCCTCGTTTCCTGTCCCGCCTGCCGATCGACGGCTATCTGCTGGCCCTGATCGGCATGGTGATCCTGGCGGCGCTGTTCCCCGCCAGCGGACAGGCTGCCGTGGTCATGGACGGGGTGGTCAAGGCCGCCATCGCCCTGCTGTTCTTCCTGTACGGCGCACGGATGTCGCCGGCGGCCATCGGCGCGGGCCTGCTGCACTGGCGGCTTCAGGGCACGGTCTTCCTGTCGACCTTCCTGCTGTTTCCGCTGTTGGGGCTGGGCCTGGTCTTCCTGATGCGGGGGTCGCTTCAGCCCGATCTGCTAACAGGGATGCTGTATCTGTGCCTGCTGCCGTCCACGGTGCAGTCGTCCATCGCCTTCACCTCCATCGCCGGCGGCAATGTCGCGGGCGCCCTCACCAGCGCCAGCCTGTCGAACCTGCTGGGCGTGATCGTGACGCCGCTGCTGGTCGCCCTGCTGATCGGCGGCGCCAATGGCGGCATCCATCTGCAGTCCATCCTCGACATCGGTCTGCAGATCCTGGCTCCCTTCGCCGTGGGCCAGCTGTGCCGCCCCCTGCTGAAGGACTGGCTGACCCGCCACGCCAAACTGACCGGCCTGATCGACCGCGGCTCCATCCTGCTGATTGTCTATGCCGCCTTCAGCGAGGGCATCGTCGCCGGCGTCTGGTCCCAGGTCGCGCCGCTGGATCTGGCCAAGGTCATCGGCCTGAACATCGCCCTGCTGGCCATCGTCCTGGCCCTGACGCTTTTCGCCGGCCGCGCGCTGAAGTTCGACCGGCCCGACCGGATCGTCATCCTGTTCTGCGGCTCCAAGAAGAGCATGGCCACCGGCATCCCCATGGCCGGCATCCTGTTCGCCGGTCACGCCGTGCCGCTGATCGTCCTGCCGATCATGCTGTTCCACCAGATCCAGCTGTTCGCCTGCACCATCATCGCCCAGCGCTATGCGCGCCAGAACGAAGCGGTGGCAGTCATCGAACAGACCGCATAAGTCCGGGGCGACTTGAGCTAAATCAGAGATTAGGCCGGTTCCGCTTTAGTATTCCTGTGCACATTATCATGCTTTCCGACGCGTTAACGTCGGCGATCAAGGTTAAGCCGCGTTAGGCGTGTTCGCTCGCGTGACCTTAACGCGCGGCGTTCTAGTGTTCCTCTGCAATGTGCAGATCGGAACCGCAGATGACCCAAGGTATCCTTCGCGCTCTCGCCGCCGCCACGCTCGGGCTCGGCCTGGTCGCCGCCGCCGCTCCCGCCTTCGCCGGGCCGACCGCAGGCGGCACCTATCGCCTTCGCGCCACCGTGCCTGTCGCGTGCTGGGTCAAGCCCACCTCGCCCGTCCTGGCCGCCGCCGGTCGCTCTGGAGAGGTGGTCGAGGCCTGCAACAGCCCCGGCGGCTTCACCGTCTCGGCCCAGTATCGCCCGTTGTCGCTGACCGAAAAGGCGGTGATGTTCTACGGTGACCGGACATTTGATCTGGACAAGTCCGGCATGCAGACCCTGCGCCGTTCCAGCATCGCGACGATCCGTTCGGTCTCCTATCGCTTCGACGAGGTCGAACTGGAACAGCCGCTGATCCTGGCACTGACGATTCAGCCGATCTGATCGACGACCATATTCATCCCAATTGAAAAGAGGCGGGGACGCGCGACGTCCCCGCCTCTTTTTGTTTGGCTCGGGCGCTTAAAGTGCGGCGACCGTGAAGGTCAGGATGTCTGAATAGTCGCCGGCGCGCTTGCCGGTCGTGCTGCCGACGCTGATGGTCAGCGGATAGTCGTCCAGTCGCGCGCGACGCGACACCACATCGACCCGACCGCCGCGCGACAGGTCTATGTCGCGATCGCCCAGCACCAGACCATAGGGCACATACCATTCGCTTGCGCCCTGACGCAGGCGGCCCTGGTTCTGTGAGGCCACCGAGACGCTATATCCGGCCGTGCTCAGAACATAGAGGGTCGTGCGCAGCTGCCGAACGCCTTGAGTCAGTTCCCCCAGGTCGATCGTCGGCGTGCCGCCGTTGCGACGAAACTCGCCCTTCAGACCCATGACGGCGGCTGACGGCACCTGGAGGCTAAGCGTGACGGGTTTTTCCGCCAGCGGTCGGCCGTCCGGTGTTTCCAGATTGATGAAGGCGTTCTGGGAATAGAGACCCGCCGACAGGGTCTCAGCCGGGGCGGCGGTAAAGGAGAAGCGCATCAGACCCCGCTCGCCGGCCGCCAGGTTCAGGGGCCGCACCCCGATGCGGCGCGCGCTCTGGCCCGCGCGCGGCGTGACATCCGCGCCGCCACGCTCGTCGACCAGGGCGTAGGCCATGCGCTGGGCGCCGGCTTCGTTGACCAGACCGAACTGCTCGCCGCGCAGTTCGACGCGGCTGACGGCGGTGCAGGGTCCGTCGCCCTGGTTCACCACGGCGACATCGAATTCCTGCATGGCCACGTCCTGATCGAACGGCTCGTAGCGCATCATCCATTGATCGGCGCCGGATTCGATCACCAGTTGGCAACCCGGCGCGGCCTGGCTGGGCGCGGCCGCCATCAAGGTCGCTGTCGCAGCAGCGGCGGCCAGGAGCAGGGCGGATGTACGATTACGGGACATTTCAGCCTCCTCGGCTAAGTCTTGGGCTCAGGCTTCGGGCACGTCGAGCGGAACGGTAATGGTCTCGAGATCGAGCAGACCTTCGTTGTCCGCGGGAACCGTAAACTCGAACCCGAGCGCCGGCGTGGAGAACAGTTCGACGCGATAGCGCTTGCCCGGCTCCAGGTTCTGCACCGCAAACCGTCCAACCGAGTTGGTGAAGAACAGTTCGGGCTGTGCGTTCGCATCATCAAGGGGCGTCACACGACCCGAGATCAGCGACACAGGACGGTTTTGGTTGCCGACCAGACGGCCCAGCGCGCTGACGAACTTGGCGCTGCCGACCTGGATCGCGTAGCCGCTCTTGTAGGTCGGACGGACGCGCGCGATGCCGTCGCCGATGTTGTAGCCCAACGGCGCGTCGAGCACGTCATAACGCACCGACTGGTTCACATAGGCGGTCAGGTTGTTCGCCACCGCGCCGCCCAGCAGGCCGCTGCGCCCCGTGTAGCGACCGCCTTCGAAGCTGTCGCCGACGATGACGGGATGATCGTCGATGCTCTTGTGCGGATAGACGATGGCGAAGCTGTCGTAGATGTTGCGGCCCACAGCGACCTTGCCCCCGGTCGTCGAGATCGACGATCCGAAGCGCAGGTTCGTCACCTGCTCTTGCGTGATATTCGAGAAGTCCCGCCCGAACGCCGTATGGCTCAAGCTGGCGTCGAAGCGATTGCCGACATAATCGACCTGACCCGAAACGGTCGCCGGCCCATCGTCATAGGTGGAGGCCAGCGAATAGCCGAAGGAACCGACGCGGTTTTCGCTGGACTGCTGCGCGCGCACACTGCCGCTGTTGCGGGCCGAGTTATAGCGACCTTCGACACGGCGATCGTAACGCGGCTGCCAGATTAGGGCGAAGGTCGCGCCGAAGCCGCCGGATTGGAAGCCGCCGAAGCTGGCGCCGAAGTCGGAATACTCCAGCCCAACCTGCGCGCTCCATTCCGGCGCGAACCGGTAGGTGGAGGTCGCGTTGATCGAATAGGAATCGTCGATCAGATCGCTGCGGCTCATCCGATAGGAGGCGCTGACGTTCGCCAGCCAGTCCTGCGAGAACTGGTGCGAATAGCCGCCCGAGAACACCCATGACGTCGGGTTGTGACCGGTTGGATTGCCGATGGAGGAGAAGTCTTCCGACGTGAAGTCGGCGACGACGGTCCAGCTGTCGAAGGTCTCGCCCAGATCGACGACGTGATCGTAACCCAGCGCAAAAGCGTAGCCGACGCCGGGGTCGCCGTTGCTGGCGGCGGCGTCCAGGCGAACCCGCGCGCCGTTGCGAAGGATCAACTGGCTCTGGCCCGACAAGGTCTGGGCGTCCTGCGACGCTTGGAAGCCGATGCCCACAGCAGGTCGGTTTTCGAACGCCTTGCGCCAGAAGCCGGTGAAGGCCAGTTCGCCTTCTGAATAGTCGGGCGATCCGAAGATGCCGTTGTTGATGGCGCCGAAATAGGCCCCGTATTCGTAATCGCCCGGTTCAAGCTCGATGGCGTCCAGATAGGCGCTGTAGGCGACCGTTTCGGCGCGGCCCGAGTCGTTCTGGATTTCCAGCTGGATGTCGTTGGAGCCAGTTTCCAGCGGCAGGTTGGTCAGGTCGTACTGGCCGGGATCAAGGCGAAACTCGCGCACGAACACGCCGTTTCTCAGCACACGGATCGTCGAGGCTTCCTGCAGCACCAGCTGACGGCCGCCGGCCAGGACATTGTTGCGGAACGAGTCAAAGCGTTGACGCTGGCGCGACACGCCGACCCCACCGAGCTGCGAGAAGCCCTGACGACCACGGATTTCCGGTTCCAGATCGCCCAGATACCAGCGGCGATAGTCTTCGGGCTGATCGAAGACGAACCGGGCGTAGCGACGCTCGACATTGTATTCGCCCGTGAACAGATCCTCGCGGCCCTGAACGTCGGCTTCGAAGACCAGGCGCTTGTAGCGAATGGCGCCGTTCAGGAAGACGCTGGGCTTGCTGACATCGCCGGTCGATTCCCGACGCTGGATCGAGACGTTGCTGTTCAGATAAGCGCTGAAAGGTTCGGGAGGCAGGCCCGGCGTTTCCGGCTTGCCGCCGCGAAACAGCGACTCGACCGTCCGTTTCGTCGGATCGATGCGCAGGACCAGAACGGCCAACTGTTCCGGGTCATAGTCCAGCTGAATGCCGGTGTCGTTGATCTCCTCCGGCGCAAACGACGTGACGCCTTGCAGCCGCGTCGCGAGCTCGGTTTGGGCTTCCGGGGTCAGCAGGGGATCGATCAGCGTCTTGAAGCCCGCTGTGTCGACAATGAAGCGGTCGTCACGCGTTAACACGACCGGAAGTTCACCCAGCACGCGGCTGTTGAAGTTCAGCGGCACCGTCATCGGGATGTCGCGATCGTAGGGGTTGATGTCGCGACGTTCGCGCGGCGCGGCAGGCGCAGCAGCAGTCGGCGGCGTTTGCTCGGCCGGAGCCGGCGCCTCGGGCGTAGGCCCGGCCGCCGTTGGGGCGGGCGCGGGCTGGGCGGGTGCCTGCATGGCTTGAGCGCCGGAGGCGGCGGCTTCGCCAGCCGCCAGACTGGCTCGGTTAAGAGCCGCCGTAGCATCCTCTGCCGCCTGTTCGTAGGCCGCGTTAGCCGCCCTGACGGCGGCCAACGCCGATGATTCCGGAACGCACGCCAGCCCCCAAGCCAGTGCGAGAACCGAGACGCCCCCCAGCGCTCTCATCGTCCGAACTTCAACGTGACGGGCTTGGCGGGATCCAGCGCCGTGCCGGTGGGCAGTTTAAAGGTTCTCTTGCCGCCACCGGGAGCCAGATAACCGACACCGACCGTTTTGGAGATTTCACCGCTATCGTACTCGCGGCGGAAGGGCTGGCCGGCGGTGTCAGTGCCTTCCACGATCCAGGTGGCGCCGCTCATCAAGGCATAGCGCTTGCCGGTGTTGGACACGACGATCTCGATGCCGGGTTCGGCAGGCGGCGGAGGCGCGGCCTGACCGTTGGTGAGGGTGGGATCGATCTCGGGCGCCGGCGGGCTGACAAGGGCGGGCGTCACCGAGACGACCTCGACCTTCGGTTCGGCGCCAGGCGGCGCCACGACGATCAACGCCTTCATTGTGTAAAGGACCTGGACCGACACCGCGCCGCCGCTCTCGGGCGTGGCGGTCGGGTCGGTGGCGACCGGCAGCTGGCGGACCCATAGGTAATAGGCGTGGGAGGTCTCGATCTTGGGATCGCCGACCCATTGAACTCGAACCACCTGACGACCATTGACCGGGACCAGCCCTTGGGGCGGGAAGACCAGGAAGTCGTCGTCGGCGTCCGTCTCGGTCACATTGCCGTTGGCGTCGATATCCATGCGCGTGATGCGTGTTTCGAACGGCAAGGCGACGGACCCGACATTGCCCACCTCGATCCGGGCGGCCGATCCGGCGCCGGTCGTGGTCAGTTCGGACACCATCGGCGACACGCGCATGGCCCACGCGGCACCCGCGATCGCCATGATCACAAGTGCAACAGCAAGCACGCCGATCGTCAGGGCGATAGACCTGCCCCTGCGAACGCTGAACGATGAAGACATTGTGTTACTTCCCCCGAAGACCGGTCTGACGCCGGCTTGAGATTCCCGTCGCGAGCCGCCGCGCCCGGGCTGCTGCAAGCGTTGCGCCAGCTTGAATTAAGTATGGCGTAACAATGGTGACTGAAACGCAAACAGGGGGGACATGCAGACCCCCCTGTCGCCGTTTCTCAAGACGTTCTGGAGATCAGAAGGCTTGGATGTTGACGGACAGCTGGCCTTCATAGGCGCCGGCGAGCAGCGACTTGGACGGAACGGGGATGTTCACGTTCAGGGCCATGGCCGACTTCCAGGCGCCGTGGCTGGCGCTGGTGGAGTTGGCGTTGGCGGCCAGGTTGATGTAGTTGCCGTTGTTCGCGGCGGCCGTGGAGCCGACGGCGCCGGCGGTGTAGGTGCCGGTGACCGAGTAAGGCAGGTTGGCCTGGAAGACGTTGGAGTCGTAACCGGCGCCCGAGTTGTTCACCAGGCCGCGGATGTCGTTCTTGGACACGGTGACGGTGTTGGACGTGTTGCAGCCGGCCAGGTTGGTATCGATGGTGACGTTGGCCGGAGCGGTCATGTCAAAGGCGTTGGCCGGGCCGGTGTCGTCCGAGGCGTAGATGCCGATGGTGCCGAAGTCGATCGTGGTCGAGGCGTTGCCGGTGTAGTAGGCGCAGTCCGTCGACACAGCGCCCTTCAGGGTGAAGGTCGCGCCGTCATTGTTCGACGCCGTGCCGTTGTTGTTGGCGGCGCCGCCCGTGATCAGCAGCAGCGAAACGTCGCCCTGGTTGTTCGGGCCGTTGACGTAGTTTTGAGCCAGGTTCAGCTGGGCCGTACCGGTGTAGGTGCCGATGGCGCTTTGCGCATTGCCGTTGGCGTCATACGGGCCGCTGGCCGAGCCCTGATAGATCGGGTTGCCCGCTAGGGCCGGAGCGGCGGTCAGCGCAAGAGCGGCGACGCCGGCGAGAAGGGCTTGAAGCTTCACAGTAATTCTCCCTTAACGAAAAGCGGGCGCCGACGCGATGTCGACGCCCTTTGTTCTCAAGTCGTTCTGAGGATCAGAAGGCTTGGATGTTGACTGTCAGCTGGCCTTCATAGGCGCCGGCGAGCAGCGACTTGGACGGAACGGGGATGTTCACGTTCAGGGCCATGGCCGACTTCCAGGCGCCGTGGCTGGCGCTGGTGGAGTTGGCGTTGGCGGCCAGGTTGATGTAGTTGCCGTTGTTCGCGGCGGCCGTGGAGCCGACGGCGCCGGCGGTGTAGGTGCCGGTGACCGAGTAAGGCAGGTTGGCCTGGAAGACGTTGG